>Ga0247841_10000013_pt1 | contig 504919 bp, 454 predicted proteins | sample LaCruzMarch2015__2_FD_192410 | JGI IMG/M metagenome (GOLD analysis project Ga0247841, IMG submission 192410) | Freshwater microbial communities from meromictic Lake La Cruz, Castile-La Mancha, Spain - LaCruzMarch2015_18m | ecosystem: Environmental > Aquatic > Freshwater > Lake | place: Spain... | reverse complement strand
ATAGACTGAGGTGTCATAGGGTTTAGTGCTGCGGGTGACCCTTAAGCCCTGCTTTTTATCAATCACCACAGCATCCCCCTGCTCCAAGCGGTCCTCTTTCCTGACCGGGGTAACCTCGGCTAAATCATATCGTTGGGCGGCTGCAGCATAGAAAGAATTAACACAAAGACCGTGATATGTTGGGCCAGCGTCAGAAGTTAAGGCAGCATAGTTAGCACCTACCGGACTTCCTCCACCCAAATAAAAACCGCTTGCGGTATCCGTAGAGTGGATTTTACCGGTAACATCAAGCTTGGAGCTGGTATTCGGAGATGCGATGCCGATGCCAACACGACCATCAGCCATAATCACCATTCTTGTGGTGCCATTAATAACAAAAGCCAGCTGGGAGTTCTCTCTATTCAAGATAAAAGCACCCAATATGTCCTGGTATCCAAAACTAACCCCATCATCGTAGGTTGACCCGCTAGCCGCAGTAGTAACCCTTAACCACAAGGCGGTGCCTGCGGCATGCACCTGAAATATCTGCGATGGAGCAGCACCAAATCCGACATTACCTAATTCATCAATGATTATCGCGGTATTGGTTATCCCTGTTGAATAATTATCAGATGTACCGAAAACCAGGTGCGAGCCGGTACCGTCATGATAGGCAGCAATCCTGGCAGTAGTAATTGTTGCGGCGTCATTAAGAAAATCGATCGGAGTATAATACCCGGCAGTATAGGTGCCGCTTAGACTCAAGGTCCCTCTGGTTGTCCCGGTAAAGCTGCTAATCTGGGTGCCTTTGACATGAAGTTTAGAGAGCGGGCTGGTAGTGCCGATCCCAACGTTTCCGCTGGTAGTAGCTAAATAAGTATTGCCGGTAGAAGTCAACTGGTTGCAATTTCCGGAAGGCGAAGGAAAATAAGTAGTGACAACAACTTGCTCTGCAGCATCAAGATAAGCCCAGGAGAATAAAATAATACCAGTGACCAAAATAGTTACCGTAGTTTTAATATTTAAAAGTTTAGGCATGGTTATTGCACTGCTACTAAAACTATTACTAAGCCCCTGCCTTTTTCCAGCGGCTCTAGGGCCTTGGCAGCAACAGCGCCCCTGCATTTATTAGCGGGATCATTACATTTCATGAGGTGCCCCGGAGTAGCGGAAGTGGTCAAGAGGTCACCGGGCCCGATAGCGCCGTTTTCAGCTGAAACCTTGGCTTTAACCCTGCCAATCAGGGCAACAGGCAAATGCTCTTTGCTCTTCATGGCTGTTTCCGGTCCCCCGATACCGCCAATCACCATAGCAGCCTGCTCATAGCTTGAGATAATACCATAGACTGAGGTGTCATAGGGTTTAGTGCTGCGGGTGACCCTTAAGCCCTGCTTTTTATCAATCACCACAGCATCCCCCTGCTCCAAGCGGTCCTCTTTCCTGACCGGGGTAACCTCGGCTAAATCAAATCTTGAGACGCCTGCAGCCCAGAAACTTCCCACTGCTAAATCATGGTAGTCACTTGTTATACTCGGTAAACCGTTTTTAGTCAACCTTGCCCAGGCATCTTTCGTACCACCTGCGCCTAAATAGAATCCGGTTGCGGTGTCCGTAGAGCGGATTTGACCGGCAACATCAAGCCCTGATACAGCAGATGGAGAAGCAGTACCAATACCGACAGGTCCGCTGGGTTGAATTCTTATCCCGGTTGTTTCCGAATTACTAGTAACTAAAAGAAGTGGCGTAGCTTCCATATTATTTACATAAGCACCTGTGGAATCGCTATATCCGTAAGTAACGCCATCGCTGCTAGTTGAACCCGTAGCAGGAGTAGTAACCCTTAGTTCCGATGTCGTGCCTGCACTATGTACATGAAGCAGGGCTTGCGGATCAGTGGTACCAATTCCGATATTACCCGATTCAACAATAGTCATCGCGGTATTGGTTATCCCTGTTCCATAATTATTAGATGTACCGAAAACCAGGTGCGAACCGCTGTCATCATGATAAGCGGCGATTCTAGCAGTTGGATTAGCGGCAGTATCAGAAAGAAAATCGATGGGGGTGTAATATCCGGCAGTATAGGTGCCGCTTAAGGTTAGAAAACCCCGCACTGCTCCCATAAATGATGAAATTTGCGCGCTCTGAAGATGAAGATTAGAAACCGGGCTAGAAGTACCGATACCGACGCTTCCGCTGTTAGTGGCTAAATAGGTATTACCGGTAACAGTTAACTGGCTGTAAGTTCCGTAAGGCGAAGGGTAATAAGTAGTAACGGTGAGCCTTTCTTCGGCGCAAAGAGAGAGCCGGGATAATAAAATAATAGCCCCGGCCAGGATAATGATTACAGTTTTGGTATAAAAATATCTACGCATTAGCCAAATTATACAATTATACCCTGCCGGCGTCAACACAAATTCGCCTTTAGGTAATCCCCCTCCAGGGCCCCCAAACGAACCGCTACAATGCGGTTTTTAAGTTTTTGGCTAGACTTGATAATAACCTTGAGGTAATTACTACTATAGCCCTGCCAAAGACCAGGCCTTTTTTGGTAATTATTTTCTACCAGCACCTCTGCGCTTTTATTGATAAATCGGCTTTTATATTTCACGGCACAGGCCAGAGAAACCTTCTCCAACTGCCTGACCCGGGATTTCATCTCTCTAGTTGCAAGCTGCCCTTTAAGCCGGCTGGCCGGGGTTTTTAACCTTAGTGAATATGGAAAAATATGTACCTTAAGAGGCACTATCTGGCGCACTAAATCCAGGGTATTTTTAAAATGCTTTTGGCTTTCTCCGGGGAACCCCACCATCACATCAGTGGTAATCGCTATTTCCGGGATACGCTTTTTGATTTTTTGAATAAGTTTTAAGTAATAACTGCGGCTGTAGCGGCGAAACATTTTTTTAAGGACATCGTTATCTCCGCTCTGAATGGGAATATGCAAGTGCCGGCAGATCTTATCTGAACCGGCAATCTTACTAATTAAACTGTCCGAAATATCCCCTGCTTCTATAGAGCTTAAACGGATGCGTTTTAACCCCGGCAACACTTCCAACCTACCTAATAGTTCAGTAAGGTTGGTGGCCAGCTTTAAATCCCGGCCATAAGCGCCCAGGCAGATACCACACAACACTATTTCCTTAGTGCCTGCGGCAGTAATATTTTTGGCTTCAGCAATAATCTCCTCTGGCAACCTGCTACGGGAACTGCCCCTTACCAGCGGCACCTTACAATAAGAACAACGATTATTACAACCATCCTGAACCTTTAAAAAAACCCGGCTGTGCCCTTTAAAATAAGATATCCCGCGTACAGGCTTGGAGTTTTTCTTGCGGCCCAAAATATGCCCAGCTATATCTTGTTTGCGGCGGTTCTTCAGAATTTTTATCGAGGGAAAGAGTTTTCGAATTTTTCCTGCATCAAGTTCTGTCAGGCATCCGGTAACAATAATTTTTGCTCTAGGATTTTCCCTTATTGCCCGGCGGATAAGGCTGAAAGATGTAGCATCTGCTTTTTGGGTTACGGTACAGGTATTGATAATATAAACTAAAGCAGGAGACTTACCGCTACCTTCGCTAAGACCCACAGCTAAAAGCTGCTCTCTGATTAATTGGGTTTCATACTGATTGACCTTACAACCCAGGGTGGATATTTTAAAGGTGGGCATAAAGAATTAATAAGACAACTTCAGGTGACTTACTACCGCGATAACCGCAGTATCAACCCGCAACACTAATTCTCCCAAAGACACCGAGATACATCCTTTACTAACCGCTGATTCTACCTCTTGAACGCTAAAATCACCTTCCGGTCCAATAAAAATCAGGACATTGACGGGTTTACGGGATTTGATAAGATCTTTTAGCTGCCGACGCTCTCCTTTTAAAGTAGGGATGAGTTTTAAATCATAATTGCCTGCCGTGGCTAAAACTTCCTCTAAACTTTTGACCGGCTCAATCACCGGTTGGCTACTGCGCTGGCATTGCTTAGAGGCAGCTTGGGCAATTTTTCTCCAACGCTTAAGGCGCTCTGCCTTTTTCTCTGGAGTCAGCCTCACAACCACACGGTGAGTCTCCAGCGGAATAATCTTCTCTACCCCTAGCTGAGTAAGTTTATCGATGATATCATCCATGATAGACTTTTTAGGTATGGCGCAGGCTACAGTAATACTAACTCCTCTATTCTTAGCGCAAAAATATTTTTTCTCTTTTATGGTAAGAATGATTTCGCCAGCCGCTATTTTTTTTATACTACAAAGGTGTCCGTTGCCTTTTTCGTCAAACACTTCTAATTTATCCAGAATTTTTAGTCTTAAAACATCCCTGATATGATGCAGATCTTGCGGATTATCAAGTTTAATTTCATCGTGAGAGATATTCTGACTGGCGCAGAAAAAACGCGTCATCTAAAAGACCCTCCTAAGCATCTGCCATCCTAAAATTAGCATGATGATACCAGAAAAGCAATTAAAGAGTACTGCCTGTCGGCCTTTTAACCAGCGCGGGATTAAACCTCCCAAGGCGCTTAAGATGATCAGGGGCGAGATAAAAACTCCGGCGCTAAATGAGAACGCACCTAAGAGGCTCTGCCACCATTGCGCTGAGGTTAAACCCAGATAAGAAAGCATCGCGATCAGGGGAGCGCAAGGCACCAGCGCCGTCAGGAGGCCTAAAAGAATAATACTCTTTTTATCGTGTGCTAAAAATTTGTCTTTTAGTAATACGCAGCATTGATTGCCGTTTTTTCCCAGGATCATCAGGGCCCCGAGCACCATAATAAAAACTCCCCCCAGAATAAAGATGTAGCGCGCCCATGCTGCTAATAGACCCTCAAAGACAAACCTCCCTAAGAAAAATACCAGTAGGGCCAAAATAAGATAAACTGTAATCCTGGCCAGAGAAAATATAATATAGGTAAATAATCCGCCCCTTATTTTCTTTTGGGTGCCTACAATATAAGATAAAAGCAGCGGCCCGCAGCTTACCAGGCAGGGCCCGCTACCGAAAGACAAACCCAAAATAAATAAACTGGCTATGTTTTTAAACACAGGCTAATGGTTTTTTTCAGAGAAAACTTCTGCCGTAAAAATATAAACCTCAGTGCCCGGATCCTTGTAAGCATCCGGGCTTAACCCCGCTTTCTGGGTACAAAGTTGAGCCAGAAATTCCTCCTTAGACCAGCCGGTCTCCGTAGCTACCTGCGGAAGAAACACTCCGCTTTGAAATCCCCGCCTTATCAACACCCCGTGGGTGCCTAATTTAATCTTGGCAGGGTCCGTGATTTTTTCCATAGGGGAGAGTACCGAGATTTCAATTTCAATATTATCTAACTCCGCCGGCTCTATTGGATTAAAACGCGGATCTCGGGTAGCCGCCTCCACTGCCATCTCCCGGATAGTAAGATATAACGGCTCGCTGCCGATAAGATTACCGATACAGCCCCGCAATTGGCCGTGTTCATGCAAAGTAACAAAGGCCCCCCTTTTTTCCAGTAATACCGCATCATCCTCGGTGAGCTGGAGTTTCTTGCCGTTTTTCAAATAGGCCTCGATAGAGCTGCGGGCGATACCCAATAATTTTTTTCTTTGGACCTGGCTTAACATTCCTCTCTCTCCTTCCTGGCTATCTATCACGCAGCTGGCATAACCCACAGTCCAGACGCCTTGAGAAAATTTTCCGGTCACCACCGCAGAATTAGTATATTTTAGAACCTCAAGTTTATCATGCCCCAAATCCTTGGCTAAAAGCAAAGTAGTTACCACCCCTAACCCGCCGCAAAGCTGCAGGCGGCCTTGAGTTAATCCCTCATAAAGTCCGCGGCCATCCATTTTTTTTAAATACGATAAGGTCAAGTTATCAATTATCTCGGCCTCCCGATAATCATAGCCGTGATACATATCAGTAGAGGCAATCACTAAGACGTCTTTACGTCTTCCGATAGCCTTCTTGAGCGTTGAGGCTAACTGCTGGCAGGCGCTAAAATCGCAATTCCCTATTATTACCGGAACAATCTTAAATTTATTTTTTTGGCCTAAGGCTCTTTGCAGAAAAGGCAGTTGTACCTCAAGGGAATGTTCATTTTCAAAAGCTGCCGGCTCAAAATAAATATCCGAAACCATAAGCTTTTGAGCGAATTCCGTATCAATCTCTAAATCCCCCAAAGGAGTAGCGAAGCTGCCGCTGGGATAAACTGAGACGCCTTTAAAAGCGTAATAGTGCGAGGGCGCCAATACTATTACGGTTTTATAATCCCTGCCTTCTATTGCTTTATAGCCATAGGCTGCTACTTTTCCGGAAAAAACATACCCGGCATGCGGTACAATCAACCCTAAAATATCCCCTGGCTGTGGAGAAATTTTAGCCCGGGCGAGCGCATCGTCAATAAAACCGGTAAGCTCTCCCTTATCTTGAGGATAAAAAGTTCCGGCCACATTAGGCTGTTTGGTTTCGGCGGCTAGGCCAAAGGATATAAAAAAATAAAACCCTAAAAATAAACTTAACGCCAAACGCCGCATCTTAATTCCAAACCCCTGTAATCTTCTCATGGCAAAATTCACAACTGCCTTCTATCAAATGATTTTCTAAAACACTGAAACCCGCCCGCTTGATCACTATTTTTTTACAGCGCGGGCAATAGGTGCTCTCTGCCGGATGCCCCCAGACATTGCCGATATAGACGTATTTAAGCCCGCAATCCAGGGCAATCTGGCGGGCCTTCTCTAGGCTATCCACCGGTGTCGGACTAAGGGCTAACATTTTATACATCGGAGTAAACCTGGAAAAATGGAGCGGCACATCGCTGCCTAAATTTTCTTTAATCCATAAACACATCCTGGTAATCGTAGCCATATCGTCATTATAGCCCGGAAGGACTAAATTAGTTATCTCCAGATGTACCCCTTCTTTTTTGAGAATCTTCAGCGTCTTTAAAACCGGTTCTAATTGCCCTTCTGACATCCTGCTATAGTAATCATCGCTAAAACCTTTTAAATCAATGTTAGCCGCATCCAGATATTTTACCAGCTCCTTAAGCGGAGCCTCGTTAATATAACCGGAGGAATGCATGATATTTTTAAGGCCCTGTTTTCTGGCTAAGCGTGCGGCCTCAAGCATATATTCATAAAAAATGGTGGGTTCGCTATAAGTATAAGCGATTACGGGAGAACCCGAACTTTTAACCGCCTCGATTAGTTCCCGGGGTTGTAGATATCGGTAATTTACTTCTTCAGTGCGCCGCTGCGAAATCTCCCAGTTCTGGCAGAATTTACAGCGCAGGTTGCAGCCGGCAGTGGCAACTGAAAAAGCGCTGCTGGCAGGCAAAAAATGGAATAAAGGTTTTTTCTCAATCGGGTCAACATGCAAGGCTACAGCCTTGGCATAAGATAAACTATACAGAATGCCGTCGCGGTTCTCTCTTACTCCACAAAACCCTCTTTTACCAACAGCAATAATGCACTGGCGCGGGCAGAGCCGGCATTGCACGACCTTATCTGTCAGATTCTGGTAATAAAGGGCTTCTTGGGCTGGTTCCTGGCTAAAAATGCCTGACAGGTAAAAGCAGGCTGCAAGGAGGAAAAAGAAAAAAAACAGGCTAAAGCTAAGCCTAAAAAATTGTTTCATATTTTTCCTTGTCGGAAAAGTCGTAATCAGATACTTGCCCTCGCTATGCCGCTTGTCGCGGCATTACGCTCGTTCAAGTATCCACCAAATTTTTCCTTGTCGGAAAAATTTGGTGGAGCTGAGGGGATTCGAACCCCTGACCCCCTCGTTGCGAACGAGGTGCTCTCCCAGCTGAGCTACAGCCCCGAGTGGTGACTCTACTTATCTCCGAGGGGTCCTACGTCTAACCCCATTATCGGAGGACCTCATTTTCAACACCTGCTAAATTAACACAGGTTTTAATTCTTGGCAAATAAAATAACTCCTTAGTATCCTTTTGTTAGCTTAGCAAATTTTCTTATTCTGTTTACCTCTTTTATCCCCTTTAAAAAATTCTTTTCTGCCAGTATCGCCAGGGCGTAGGCTTTAAAAAGGCTGAAAATGTCCTGCGGGAAAAATATATATCCCTTGACTCTACCGTAACGCATCTCTTTTTTAAATAGCTGCAAGATCTGAAAAAATTTATCCGCAGGCACCTCGTTCAATAGCGGCATCTCTTTTAACCGATCTTGACTTTTAGGAATATCCATTACCAGGTTATCAAAATTACTGATATTTAGCCCTTGCGCTTCTGCAAAACTCCAGAAATCCGTCCCGGGAAATGGCGTTGATATATATACCAACGGAACTAAAAATGGCGAATAGCGGTAGCTTTTTATAAACTCGAGTGTCTGGATAATTTCGTTTTCTGTCTCACGGGGATTACCAACCATAAAACTTCCCATCACCGGTATTTTATATTTATTTGACAGCTCAATGGCATCGCGGTTTTTCTGTATTGTGGCAGTATGGTTTTTAAGATAATCTAAGATTCTCTGGCATCCTGATTCCATCCCGACTCCGGTAATGACCACGTTCATAGCCTTTAACATTCCCATAACATCCTCATCGAGCATATCGGAACGCGCCAAGCACATAAATTTTATTTTCTTATTTAATTTATTTTTAATAAGCGCATCGTGAATCTTAACTAACCGCTCTTTATCGGCAATAAAAATGTCATCGAAGACATGTATGATCTCCGCTTTATATTTAGATACTAATAATCCTATCTCTTCGACTACGCGCTCGGCCGAAAAACTCCTATATCCGCCCCAGTGGACCCTGGTAGAGCAAAACGAACAATTAAACGGGCACCCCCTACTTGTCATGATTGTTAATGAACGGCCTTTATAATACGGAATAATCTGGCGCCTTTTTAAATAAAAATCTAAATCAGTAATATCCCTGTCGGCGATCGGAATGCTATCGAGGGGCCTGATCAAATCCCTAGGAGGAGTAAAGATAGTTTTTCCGTTATCGCCAAAACAAATGCCAGATATTTTGCTTAACTTTTCGTTCGTAAACGTATCCAGCTGTGCTAATTCCAGCATAGTTTGTTCGCCTTCCCCCAGCACTCCTATATCAAAACAGGAATCAGGAAATCTACGGTAAGTAGATATGTGGACCCCGCCTAGAATAACCCAAGCCCGGTACCTTTCTTTTACAAACCTGGCAAAATGGACAGCCCGGCTAATATCCTGGGTAACCGAACTGATGCCCACGATATCGGCAGACTTCATCTTCTTATAGATATCCTGACAGTTCGCATCCAGTAGGGTTATATCCTTGAGGTTACCGTATTTTTTAAGATAGGTTGCGATGGAGACCAGGCCTAAAGGCATAATCCCTTTCTCAAATCCCCTGCTTATATTGACCAATACCAGACTTTTCATGATGCGGCCGTATGTTGTTTTTTTGAAAATTTCCGCATGGCCATCGACCTTAATTGCGGCAAAACTAGCGCCGTTACTGTGATGGTACCAAGCAATATTAAAAATAAAATTGCAAAAGCTCTAAACTGCGACTTAGGAATTAAAATTAACCACCGCAAAACCCCAGATGCAACTACGGCTGTTGCTAAGGGAACAGCAACATCACCAAAAATCCAGTGCCACATTTCCATTTTTATTAAACGGCGATGCATAATCGGAATAGTGGCTAGCATATAAACAGCATTCAAGATAACCCAGATTGATGCCGCACCCAATGCCCCGTAACGGTTAGTCATAAAAAAAATGCCCGGGATAATAACCACAGCTATCAAGGCATTAACAACCAGGGTAAGCTTAGTCCAACCGTACGCCAGCTGTAAGCCATACGGCATGGACATCAAAGCATTGATTGCTGACCCTACTACCAGGATGCTTGCTATCGGCGCAACATTCCTGGCGGTCTCGATGTTGCCGGTCCACAATAATACAATCTCGAAAGAGAAAAATATAATTACTGCCATCACCGGCAAGACTAACGCTGCAATGAACTGACAGCTTCGGTGATAAAATTGTTTTAATGTTTCTAAGTCCCCATTAGCCTCCAGCCCGGAAAAACGGGGCAGCGCTGCGTTAAAAATAGCCACAGCCAGGAAAGTAGGCACTGCCGCAAGCATACTGGCCAATGTGTAATACCCGAATATTTTTAGCGTTAATAATTTGCTCAGGAAAACCTTATCGATCTGCGCAAAAAACAAAGAAAAGAATGTTATCCCGCCCATTCCTATAGCGAAATAGCGCACCTTTTTTATTAAATTTAAATTAAATTTTGGCCTGCCACCTGAATCGGGCATATACCTCCAGAAAAAAGTAGTAACGGCCAGGAGTCGTAAAGCGCTGGCGGCAATCTGCCAGATAAAATAAGCCGTGATGGTTGAATCAACCAGCCGTAAAAATAAAATCCCTCCCCCTTGAGCTAAAGCAACCATGAATATATTCAGGGCATTCAGGGCGACCTGGCGCTGTAAACCCATTAATCCGCCCTGATAAATATTGAACGGCCATTGCAGGATTATTAAAATAGCCATAGCCATAACTGTGCGGCTTAAAACTGCGGCAGAAATTCCTTCAGCCTTAAGCCAGTGTCCAGATAAGTACGGTGCCGCGATAAAAAGCGTAATCCCGATCACTGCCCCGACAGCATAAGAGATAATCTCTAGCGTCCTTGCAAAATCACGGCTTTCCTGTTTCTTTTCGGGGATAACCGCGTAGCGGGCTATTCCGCGGTTCATGGTCATACTTAAACCGAAATCAAAGATCTGTAACAGGCTTTGCAGCATTATAAAAAAGCCGATCAGGCCGTAGGCTTCAATGCCCAATAGTTTCACATAAAAAGGGACACAGGCAAAAAATATAACAATGTTGCAGGCCGAACCTATAAAATTAGCCAGTATATTTCTCATTAATACTACCCCTTATTTTTTGGAATTACCTGGTAAAAACACCATGTATCTTATACAATACTTCTCGGAATAGCCCTTTTATAAATTCTATGCCGGAATGCACCCTTATTAACTCAATGTAATCTCTTACGGTACGCGGATGATTCCATTTATCACAGGCCTTTTGGGCCAGGCGCAGTAAATACTTGAATCTTTTCCTGGGAATACTTTCATCGATATACAATAAGTCCGGATTACGCGGATTGCCAAAATCCAGCTTTTTCCAATCTGTCGTTTCCGAAACAAGTCCTTTTTGTTTGCAGATTTCCCATAATTCCGTCCCGGGTAATGGTATAGTCACGGACAAATGGGCGTGGCTCATTTTATGCGAAGCGATAAAATCAATTGTCTGCCTGATCTCTTCCTCGGTTTCATCCGGGGCACCAATCATAAATTGCCCCCCGACTCCGATGCCATATTGATTAGTCAAAGAAGCTGCCCTTTTATTTTGCCACAACTCTACAGAGCCGCGCTTTAAGAAATTCAAAATTCTCTCTGAGCCGGATTCAAACCCGTAAGAAATCTGCACGACGTTCATAGACTTCAATAAATCCAATATCTCCTCGTCAACAATATTGGCCCGGCCGTTTACGTTAAAAACAATTCCGTCATGAAGATGACTGCCCCTGATTAGCTGCACGATATCTCTTAACCTGCCGCGATCGGCAATAAATAAATCATCAATGATATTAATGGCATTAATATGAGGGTGACGATTCCTTAAATTCGCAATTTCATAAACTACCCGCTCCGCAGAATGATACCTGATCATGCCCCAGTGCTTGGCGGCCTGACAAAAACGGCAGTGATAAGGACAGCCGCGTGAAGTTAGTAAAATAAAACCCCGGTAGTTTCCTGACATAACCAGGAAGCGCTTTAATGCCGTGTACCATCCCATATCAAGCAGGGAGATATCCGGCGCCGCAATATCATCAAGCGATTCCAGATAAGGGCGGGGCGGAGTGATAACGACTCCCTCACCCATATGAAAACATAAACCTTTTATCTGCGATAAAGATTCCCGGCAGAGCCGCCTATTTGAAATAAATTGCTCGCAAAACTCGAAGAAGGTCTGCTCGCCCTCACCGATAATTCCCGCATCAACGCAGGAAGGTAAAGTAGACGGCAAGGAGGTAATGTGGGGACCGCCCCAGATAACCACTATTCCGGGCTCCTCATTCTTTAAGAACTGGCTTAAAAAAATAACCTCGCATATTCCAACGGTATAGGTTGTAAAACCGACTATATCCGGCCGGGTAGCGATTATTTTTTTCAATGCCTGATGGGGATTTTCTCCGCGGGCCAACTCTATTAAATTTACGGTAACATCTTTACGGTATTTCTTTAAATAAGCCGATAGATAGCATATCCCAATCGGAGGATACATATCTTTTTGGCTATTAACAAAGGTTACTCTCATTTTTTCCGGTAAACGACAATAATATCCCGCATAAAATAATGGCCAAAATACCTTTCTGGCACGGAAATCAACTTAAGAAAAAGGCTGGCGATGAAAGAAACAACCAAGATATTTTTTTTCTTGGCGCGTTGCAATAAAAATGGCACAATACTGAATCCATAGTCTTGAAAATATCCATAACCGCAACCAGCAACATCCACCACTTCAAAACCGCATTGCGCACCCAATTTTCTAAGCGCGCCGAAGGAATACTCTGTCTCCCACCCGTATTCCCAGACACCCTCTCGTAACCTTCTATGTTTGTACAGCGTATACGGATTAAACTTCTGGGGGACACTGACGATAAAAAACCCGCTGGTTTTTAATACCCGCGCCTGCTCCTGGTATACTGAAACGGGGTCCCTGAAGTGCTCTATCACTCCCTGGCTAAAGATAAGGTCAAATGAAGAATCCTTAAACTTCATAGATGTAATATTATCCTCCAGGACTACAGCCCGGGATTCCAGCGATTCCCCGATTTTACGGGCAGCGGCTACGGCATGATGGGAATAATCCGCAGCCTTAAAATCCAGTTGCGGATAGATCCGAGAAAGATAATGGGAATCGATCGCAGTGCCGCATCCTATTTCAATAATATTGCGGGCGCCTGCAATAGAAATATATTTCTTAATCAGCTCCAAATAAGGCTTCCTCTCCTGGAGATGATCCTCGAGCTCTTTCTTAAAATCCGATTTTTTAATATACGCTTGCCACAAAGAATCAAAGGCCTCCTGTTGCGCATAATTCGTAAAATCAAATTTTTCGTACCGCCCCAGGATCCAGCGACCTCTAAAAATAAATTTAAGCCATGCTAAGGTATAAAATAACACTAATCTTAACTTGCTCAGACGTAATTTTTTGCGGCTGGCTGTCAATAAGATGTTTCTGAGTAAAAAAGAAAAAGAGGCATGCACCGGCACGTAAGCCTGCTGCTCCAGAAGCAGGAGATCCCCAGGATTAACTGCTGATATCTGAATTTGAGCCAAATTCCTCCCCCATCCTGAGTAGGCGATCCGGTCCCAATCGTATTTGAGGCTTTCCGGTACTAAATTATAGACTTCGGTTCCCGGAAAAGGCACCAGGCAGAAAAAAGAAACAAAATCAGGATGCAGGTTTTTAGCAAAATTTATCGTTCTGATAACCGTTTGCGGCGTATCCAGCCTGTGGCCGAGGATAAAAAAACCATAAGTATTAAGGCCTGCCTGACGTGCCTGCTGAAAGGCTATCCTGGCCTGCGCCGTAGTTATATTCTTTTTAATATCTTTTAGAACTGTATCATCACCGGATTCGACGCCAAGCTGAATCAGGTAACAACCGTGGTTTGCCATCCTGGTATAATCTTCGGCAGTTAACAAATCCACCCGCGCCAGACATTTCCAGGGGACTTTTATTCCCCGCTGCCGCAAGAGGCAATAAAATTCATCCAACCAGGCCCTGTCAACGGCAAATAAATCATCCTGAAAATATACTTCGTCATATCCGTGTTCCTCGGTCAGCCACTCAATTTCAGCGATAACATTTTGAGGGCTGCGTCTTCTGAAGCTTCTACCCCAGACCGCTTTGGCAGCGCAAAAAACACATTCGTAAGGGCACCCCCGCGAAGTAACCATGGTGGCGACTTTTTTACCCACCCTGATATGATGAAAGTTGTAAGAAAAATCCTCCAGCAAATCATAGGCGGGAAAAGGAATACTGTTTAAATCTTCTACCATGCGCCTAGGCGGCGTATGCCGGATATCTCCCTTGCTGCGGTAGTATATTCCTGCTATCCTGCTAATATCGCTCTTAGCCTGAAATGCCCCTAAGAGTTCCGTTACGGTAACTTCTCCCTCCCCGCAAACTAAAAAATCTATATCCGGGCATTCCTCCATTGTCCTTTCAGGCAATACCGTAGCATGAGGCCCGCCTGCCAAGATAATACCTTGAGGACAAATCTTCTTAATATTCGCGATGGTCTTGTAGGTTCTGGAAAGATTCGTGGTATATAACGCGACTGCAGAGATCTGCGGCTTAAATGCCTTCAGGTAATCAAATATACTAATATGTTTTTTATGCCTTGCCCCTTCGTCATAAAATCCAACTACATGGCCCGTCCTTTTTAATACCGCAGCAAGATAAAGTAACCCCAGGGGGGGATATTCATGGCGATATCCGCCACCAGGATTAATAAGCGCTATTCTCATATTTTATTCTGCGGTCCGGCCTCCAACAGCATTACGGTAAATCTGACAAGTAGCCTGGGCCGTCTTTGAATAGCTATACTGTTGTGCCGCGCGCCTCATCAATATGGATAACTCTTCTCTTCTTTGAGGATTGTTAAGTAAAGCGGTTATTTTTTTACTTAAGTCCCTGCCATCTCTATAGCCAAACAGCTCTATTCCGAAACCTTGTTCTTTTAAGTTTTTAAAATAATCCGTATCCATAGCGATAACGGGTTTAGCGTAAGCAACAGCAAAACTGAACGAACCTGAGCCCAGGCTATCATTAATCGGCACCAGTAAAATTTTACTCAAAGACATAATATGGCTGATTTCTGCTTGCGGAACATAACCATATAACTTAACTTTAGAGGCAAGTCCAAGCCTGTTTATTTCATTTTTTAAACACTCAAAATACCCTGTTTTATCATTTGGGTGCGGCCCGCCGGCAATAAGAAGCACGCAATTATTCAAATCCTTAATCGCTTCTAAAACCAGGCTATAATGCTTTCGTGCTGTGACAAAGCCAAAAATCGTAATAACCTCCCTGGTATCTCCTGCCTCCAGGATTTGCTGTGCTGAATCATTATCCAAAGGCATAATTTGCTCTTCTGGAACCGGGTGAACCATTACGCGTATTCTTTCTTTATTAATCCCTGCCCCTTCAAAAAAACTAGCTGCTTGCGCGGAATGAGTAATTAAAATATCGGCCTGTGAAAAAACAAAACGCTGGGCATAATATAGTAGCCGGCAGGCTAATTTATAAAAAAGTCCGCCTTTAGCGCTAGGCATGAGTTCATGCATCGTAACAACTAGGGGTGCTTTAATCTGATGCATGAACAACCAGCTGTTTAAGGCGCTCCATAACAGGTTTTTATGAAAGAAGGCCCATTCGTGCTGAATATGCACCAGATCTACCGACTTAAGACGCTTAGCCAGGTTAATAAAATCTACGGTGGTTTTACACTGATCCAGGGAAATAAAGGTAATTTTTAATCCCGCGTCTTCTAGGGCCTTGCGTAAGAATCGGCTATAATCGGCTATACCGCACTGAGGATTATTTGAAGAAACTAAAACACTGTTCATCGATAATATGAATTTATTATCTTTAATATCGCTTCTGCTGAATCATGCCAAGAGAATTTACCGCGACGCTGAAAACCTTTTAAAATTAACGCATCCCTTAAAGCGGCGTCTTCGCTAATATGATAGATCTTTCTAGCGATATCGCGCGCATCAGCCGGATCAGCAAACAGGGCGGCATCGCCCAAAGTCTCCCTTAACACCGGGATATCCGAAGCCACTACCGGCGTACCGCAGGCCATTGCTTCCAGGGGCGGCAGACCGAAACCTTCATAATAAGACAAGAAAACAAAAACATCGGCAGCATTATAAAAATAGAGCAAGTCCTTATCGCTAACGTAATCCAGAAATAAAACCTCTTCTTTCATGCGATATTTTTTTTCAACCTTGGCTATTTCCCTGACCGGCGCCCTTTTAGATCCTACGATAATAACAAGCTTATGCGGGATATTAAATTTAATTTTGCTTAGATAAAAACCCTCTAATAACCCATGGATATTCTTCCGCCATTCCATGGAGACCACTGTCAATAAATATTTGCGGCCACAACTAAATTTACCGGCAATATATTCTCCTGCTCCTGCTTTATCCAGCGGAATAAAATTATCAGAAGAACCTCCGGGGTATATCGCATGTATGCAATTCTTGTCAATGCGAGGAAAATATTTTTTTATATCCTCGGCCGTGGCATTCGAAATAGCGATAATGGCATCGGCCTTGGGGATAGACCAAAGCGATAGAAATTTAAATACCTTATGGTGCAGCCACGAGGCATAGGTTTGAGGGAATATAAAAGACGCTAAATCATAAATAATCAGAATTCTTTTTATACCTCTGGGTAAAAAAAGCGGGAATAGATTCTGGGTACCGATAAAAATATCAATTTTATCCTTCTCAATAATAGCGCGGGCAATCCCTAAAAGCCAAAGAATATTGATGCCGGCCCCGGGTCCAGACACCAGCCGGACATGCCACCTCTTGTTCTCAAAGGGCAAACTGAATGCCCTGGGGGTATAGAGAACATAATCGTTCTTTTTATCTAATGCCTCCAGCTGCGGCAAGAGCCTCTCTAGATACATCCCGATGCCGGTTTTATTCCCTAGCCCCAACCTGTAAGCGTCTATCCCGATTCTCATCTTATTTTTTGCTTAGAATTTCCGTAATAGTAGCGCTAAGAGTTCTATTATCAGGCCTTTGAAGATGATTTTTATTCACCAAGCGATAGTATATTTCTTCATATTTATCTGTAATAACATCCCAGCTATACCCGCTTACACTATCCTGAGCGTACTCCGAAAATTTCCCCCTTCTGGCATCATCCTTTAACAGCGCGATGGCTACCGAAGATATTATACTAACGTCAATACGGCAGATAAAACCGTTTTCGCCGTCTTTGACGTATTCCATAGCGGCATTCATGGGGTGTTGCGCCGTAATAACAGGTAGCCCGCAGGCCATTGCCTCGATAACAACCATCCCGAAACCTTCCCGGCTTGAAGGAAAAATAAAAATTTTGGAAGATTTCACCAGGCTAACCAACTCCGGGTAAGGCAAAAAGTCTCTAAAAATAATATTATCATTTAAATTGAGCTGACTGCTTAATTCGAATAGCTTTCCTTTTTCCGGGCCATCTCCCACAATAAAACATTTTACTTTAGGCAAAAATTCCTTAATCCTGGCTACAGACTGAATAATGATATCAACGTTTTTATCTTTGATCAACCTTCCGGCGAATATTAAATCAGAACTATTGTGGGAGGCAGGCGTATTTGCTATTAACTTAAAATCTATCCCGTGCGGAATAATTATAACGTTCTCGCTCCTGGTCCCGCTGTTAATAAGCTCATTTTTGGTTTTAAAAGAGTGGGCGATAATATTTTTTGATAATCTGATAACCAATATCTCGATAAATCTGGCGCATCTACCCCGGAAACGCCCCAGATAATCATGCCAATAGTTCCCCCAGACCTCCTGCCAAGTCACTACCAGTGGGATTCTCCTAAGCCAGGATGTTATCTTTACCGGAAAAAACGGCAGGTATGGAAAGGCATTGCAGTCGATAATATCAAACCTTAATGTAACTAAAAACGGAATAACATGCATTGTAAAAAGCAGAACCTGCCTTAAATCTCTTCTGCCATTCTCTAAGTAGAGCTTACGGAATTTGCATACCCCGTGTAAATATACGCCTTCACTAATAAAACAATCCCGGCCTTCCCAGGATTTCATGCCCAAGATATGGACCTCATGGCCCCTGGAGCTTAGCCTTTTAGCCAATTCCCAGTTTCTCTTTTCCGCCCCGCCTGTTACATAGGGATAAATTACATCATAAATAAAAGCTATTTTCATTTAATCTAAGTGCCGTTGAAAGTAACAAAATTTTTCGGAGGGGAAACGCGCTTGTATGAAGAATAGAGTATAAAATTACCAGTTAATTTTAAAAACCCTAATCATCCTGCCCTCTTCTTGATTTTCAATAAAGGGCTGGAAATGCTTTAGACCCTTGGCGCCAAAAAAATACAAGCGCACCAGCAAACTTCTGGCGAGCTCACGGTCAAGGGCAACAGAATAATATCTGCCTTTATCTTGGAAGATTAAAATCGAAAAACCCAGGTCATTTTTGGGATAGGTAATTTCCTTTAATCTGCCGCGGCTAAGCATAAAAAGGCTCCTGGGAACCTTATATTTACGGTCAAAGCCGGAATAAAGATGCACCTCTTGTTGGGTCGGATTATAAACTACGCCGTTACTAAAAAGGATAAGGTTGCCCTGAAGATAACCCTCAACCAGGTCGCCCTTAAAAGTAATCCTTTTAGACAACCAATCATCGGTATCAGTCTCGCTGATCAACTCTGCCTCATTATAGAGCCTCTCAGACAATTTACTATTAACGCCATTTTTCTTAAGGACGGAGACAATCTCTTCTTTATTCTTTTTACCTAAATTCTTGATGATGTAAACTTTGCAAAAATCCCAGTTACCGATAAAGGAAATAGGCGATATCTTATCCGCCATAGAATAATCTACAATAAAATAAGCCTCCGCCGGCCGGGAAAAAATAATCTTGATTGCCTCTTGGGCGTCAGCATGAGGCAAGGCCTTATAAAGCTCTATTTTAGCTTTTTTAGGGTTAAGCGAAATTATCTTTTTCAGAAACATCACCGCATCGAAAGGATCCTTAAAATTTTTATTAATAATTTCAAAGGCCCGGTTTCCGCCGTTATTTAGCATACGCAGGATGGCAATCGCTTCTTCCTCTTTATCGCTGATCAAGACTGAAGCCATCCAGTATGCCCGCGGGCTATTCTGGCTCTGGCCGTCAAAAATAACCCGTCTTTCTGCGACCACCTTGAACCAGTCGCCGAAGTCCCACCAAGAATTGATAATAGCATCCTCGGGAGTTTTCTCTTTTATGGCAATAAGTGTCTTATGCCAATTGTCATCCATAAAGGGCGTTACTTCCCGGGCGGTATAATAGGCGTTCCTGGTAATTTTAATGCTTAAGGCCAGGATAACTGCCAAAAGGATATAAACTGCCCATTTCCGGCCCCTCTTAAAATAAAGATAAACCTCGCTTAAACCCCAGCCCAATGCTATTCCCAGCGGAATAAGTAAAAACATCGCGAACCTTATCCCGTTAGAACAGGCGAAAAGCATCGCGATAAACCAAAAAGCTAACACGATAATTGCCTCGCGCTGTAAAACTGTATATCTGGGATTACGGGCGGTAATTAAAAATAGCCCTAAAAGCGAAACCATGCTGGATAAAAATATAAACATTCCGCCCAGAGAATGAAGCACCTGAGAAAAAGCCAATCTTTTTAATTCTCCTACCGTACTGTAAACATTGGGCCAGATTGAATAAACTAAAGCCCGGTTTAAAATAAGAGATCCTTTAATTTGACCGTATAAATTCATTAGGGGCCTCAATCCGCTAAAAATTACAACCCACCCCAGGCTAAAGAAGAGGAATAAACACAGCGTAATAATATGCCTTTTGATCAAAGGCAAATTATCCTCTCGATACTGCCAGCGTACTAAAGTTAAATTAATCACTGAATAAATCTCATAAATAATCAAGATAATAAAAATAAACCACCAGTTGATCCAGCTAAAACAGAATAAACCCACCCAGAAAGCAGATAATATTATCCAGGGCAAGCCATTTTTGAAAGGTTGCCTCTCGTAGGCAAGAAGATAAAACCAGATGATAAGCAGCGGAAAAGTTAAATTTAAAATATCGCTATCGAACCACCCGGCGCAACTGCGTGTTATAAATATCGGGGACAATCCCACCACCAGACATGCCACGACGGCTACAATATTATTCCATCTTTGTAAACAAAACAGATACAGTAAAATTATAAAAACCGCGGTAAAAAACAGGGGCAGGTAAAATAAAAAGGTAGCTAGCGGTACGGGCTTAAAGATCGAAAAGGCCTTATAGAGAAAAGCGGAGAGATAGAAAAAGAAATTGTTCCAGGACAAGCCGGTTCCAGTAGGGGCAAGCATAAATTCATCAAATTGCAAGCCGCCCCGGATGCTATCCCCGGGATACCCGTGTCTGAGTACATTATTAACGTACCGCCCCCAATGCCAACCGTCAAGTTCCATAAGGTAAGTCTGGCCGGTTTTATCCTGATAGGCATCCTTAAGCCTAGAATATTCGTCCCGGACCTGTTTTTTGATCTCTTTTTTATTATTGCGATTATAATCCGAAAATAAGGCTTGGGCCAAGCCTTCTCTGATTACGGGAGCGTAATCAGGAAATTTCTTGTTCACCTCGGACTTAGCGGCATTAACAATGCCATTTTCTACGGCATTACGGGCTTGAACCTTTAATTGAGGCAGGAAGATGGGATACGAGCGGTAGTAAATATTTAAAGCTAGAACTACAGCTAAGGATAAAACAACAATAAGATATTTTTTCATAGGCGTTCTTTACTTTAACACAGATTATGCCTTTTGACAATAAAAAGTCTCCGGGTCTCTACTTATATCTATAAGCAAGACAAAGAGATATAGAATAGTCTCTTTAGGAATTATTACTGGGTGGTTGAGGGCAGATTAAAACGGCTTGTCATATTAACGCCGGGGTTATCCGCAGTACCGCAATGCTTATAGGTCTTGTCAGGTTCAGAAGGATCCCAGCATCCGGTGATGTTAACAGTTAAATAAGTATCACTGGGCTCTATGGCGGCAGTGAATATTAAAATATTTTTCCCTACAACTGCCCAGTCCACGTTACAGCCTGAACTGGTAGTATTATAGTTAGAGCAATATTCTACCCGGTAGCGCTGGCCGGAAGGTGCGGTGCCGTTACGATAACGGTAAGCCACCCAGGCATCCCCTGAACTAGAAGTGCCATCCAGATCCTGGTCAATATAAAACCTGATACTAGTAGCATCCATCCGCACCGGCCTGCTGATAGTATTAACTACTTTTTTAGACATGTGTTCAATGATATCAGAAGCCTGGTGCTGGATGCGTATGCGCCTGTCCATCGTGAGAATATTATAGCGGCCAAACGAGTCTATACTAAAAATACCTACCGCCATAACAACAAACAATACCAGCGCAAGCAGTAATTCAATCAGCGTAACGGCTCTACGGCTAAGGAACGGTTTCATTAGTCCAATTAATGGTAAGCACTACCTTGGTTAAGTTGTTTACAGAGGTGACATTAGTAATGTTATAGCTTACCGTATAATTATATGAAAAATTACCCGGAGTTAACTGCGTATTCTGTAAGACCTGGCTGGTGCAATTCTTGCTGTATAAACAACTAATTTTACTATCCCAATTATCACCGCTGACGTTACCCTGCAGCGGATCTAAAAAATATCTTGCTAATTCCCCTACCACTATCAATGAGCGCGTACGCATAATATGCCACTTACTGGAAACAAAAAGATTGGCCAGGCCGGCCATCACAATAGCTAATATCATGGTCGCTACCAGTATCTCTAAAAGCGACAAGCCTTTATTTCTTACCATACGCATCTGCCAGGATCGGAATACGGGTCATCGGCAGAGGCATCAATGCAGTAGGTGCGGCCGTCATCGCCTAAACGGTGGGCCTTGGCGGTAAAATTACCGCTGCTAACCGTAACCTTGTAGTCCCAGTAACGGGTGCTGTCGGTTGGTATATTGAGTTTAAGATTAGCAATTACGGCAGAATTATCGTCACAAATGGTATAGTTATCGTGTTCGATATAGTAAAAACGCTCTGCATCCTGAATAAGTTTCAGGGTTAAGTTTGCCTCTCGATTATAGCCGTTTTCTTTGGACTTATTAAAATTCGGCAGGGCTATCGCAGATAGGATAGCAATGATCACAACGACTATTATAATTTCTACTAAAGTAGCAGCCTTTTCCAATATTATCGTTTTAGAATTTATGGACAGTAACACTCTGCGCCTGGACAAGTACAATTGGCGGTTGCGTTATCTTTCGCTAATGTCCATGTTCTTTGGTCAATGCCCAAACGAGTGGCTCTTCCTGTTCCAGTAGATAAGGTAGTATAATTCCAGACATTGCTGGAGTCTGTTCCGGTAGGCAAGGTAAGCTTCAAATAGGTGTTAATGGTTGAAGAACTAGAGTTAAATCCGGATGCGGGCATATAAAAAGCATTTTCGATGTAATAAATCCTTTCCGCTGCCTGGATAAGCTTAAGGTTAGCCTTAGCCTCTTTATCAAAGGCGGCTTCGCGGGTTTTTTGAAAATTAGGCAACGCTAAAGCCGCCAAAATACCGACAATAATAAGTACAACAAGCAGTTCCATTAAGTTAAAACCGCTATTATTTTTCAAATAGTGGTATTTCACAAAATTAAAGTTATTCTAAAATAATATAAATTAATAATACCCTGTTGAGCCGCCAAAAGCCCCGGTGCTGTAGGTCAGGTTAATGGTGTAAGCTACAGTAGACTGAGGAGTCTTACCACTGGCAGCACACCTGGTAGCAGTACCTGTGGCATTAGTAACACCATAGCTGAAGTAATGGGTAGAGGTACAGGATGTGGGAGGGTCAACTGCCAAGTTACCTATGGTAGCGGTGTAATCGCCATTTTCCTGCTTATAAGTTTCCTGGGTGCTGCGGATCTGGCCTAAGACAGTCTTGGCCTCGGCGGACCTGCCTCTTTCGATTAACTTGGTGTACTGGGTAAAGCCTAAAGAAGCTAAGACTCCGATAATGATGACGACTACGATCAGTTCCAGAAGCGTGAAGCCTTTTCGGTTATTATACATTATTTTCTCCTTTAGTATAAGATATTATTAATAATACCCTGATGAGCCGCCGAAAGCCCCGGTGCTGTAGGTCAGGTTAATGGTGTAGGCTACAGTAGACTGAGGAGTCTTACCACTGGCAGCACACCTGGTAGCAGTACCTGTGGCATTAGTAACACCATAGCTGAAGTAATGGGTAGAGGTACAGGATGTGGGAGGGTCAATTGCCAAGTTACCTATGGTAGCGGTGTAATCGTTATTTTCCTGCTTATAGATCTCCTGGGTGCTGCGGATCTGGCCTAGAATAGTCTTGGCCTCGGCGGACCTGCCTTTTTCTATTAACTTGGTGTATTGGGTAAAGCCTAAAGAAGCTAAGACTCCGATAATGATGACGACTACGATCAGTTCCAGAAGCGTGAAGCCTTTTCGGTTATTATACATTATTTTCTCCCTTTTTAATATACTAAATATTTTTTAGTTTATCATAACTTACCAAAAAGTCAAATGTTTTATTTACCTCCGCTGATGGTTGCGATCTGGAATATCGGCAAGAACATTCCGACTACCATCGCACCAATGACTCCACCCATAATTAGCAGCATGAACGGTTCAAACATTGAAGTCAACCGCGTCAGGAATGTTTCAACATAATCCTGATAGAACACGGTGACCCGTTTTAACATCTGCGTTAAATCCCCCACTTCCTCACCGACTGCCAGCATCTGAATAACCATCGGCTCAAAAAAACCGCTTTCTCCCAAGCTGCGGTTTAGAGTATGGCCTTCGCGCACTTCCTCTTTAATCTTACGAATAATATCGGCCATAATCAGGTTTCCCACGCTATGCTCGGAAATTTCCAGGGCATAGAGTATGGGAACACCGCTTTCAATTAAGGTCGACATGGTAGTGGCAAATCTTTCTACTACCACCGCGCGGTAAAATTCTCCAAAAACAGGCAGGCTAAACTCTAGCTTCTCCAGCGACCTCCTGCCTTCCCTGGTCTTCAGGTACGGCCTCAATATAAATAAAAATCCTACTATAGTAACACCCAAAGCTAATACTCCGTATTTTCTGACAAAAACGCTTATATCGATCAGAACACGCGTAAAAAACGGCATGGTCATATCAAATCCTTTAAAAAGCTCGGCAAAGGTAGGTATAATTTTAATAGTCATAAACAGTAGCGCCCCTATACTGGCACCCAAAAGGATAAGCGGATATATTAAAGCTGAGATAATCTTTTTCTGAAAGGCGGCGTTTCTCTCCAAATAAGAGGCCAAACGCTCTAAAACCGTCGCCAGATTGCCGCTAGCCTCGCCGGTCTCAACCAGGTTAACCCATAATTCTGAAAACACCTTGGGATGTTTTGCCAAAGCCTCATGGAAGGTCGAGCCCCCCTCCATACGTTTAATCAAATCACTAATAATCTCCCGCAGCTTGTGGCTAGGGATCTGTTTGGCGATAGTATCGAGGCTTTTGAGGATAGGGACAGCGGCTCCCAACATGGTTGCAAGCTGCCTGCAAAGAATCACTAAATCCTGATTTGTAATACGATTGTGTTGAAAATGACCTTTGTGTTTCTGATTTCCTAATTTTAAATCTGAGGAAGCGCCCTTACCAGAATCAAGGATGACATTTAATACAATCAGATTTCTTGCTTGAAGCCGATTAATAAGCTCATCGGGGGAAGCGGCGTCTTCCATCCCAGAAACCTTAGTACCCTTGTTATCCCGGGCTATATATAAAAAATTAGGCATATTAATACTACAGGTGAATTACATGGTAGCTGAGAGGGCTTCTTCTAGAGAGGTAGTACCCATTTCAACTTTTTTTAGCGCTGCATCACGCAGGGTCTGCATACCTGCCGCTACTGCAACCTCTTTAATCTTCAAATAAGAAGCCCTTTGGTTAATTAAGTCCCTGATAGTTTCATCAACAATCATAATCTCGGCAATAGAGGTCCTGCCGCGATAGCCTATCTGGGCGCATTTATTACAGCCTTTCGGCCGATATATCAATTCGGCGTTCAACTTTATATCGCCTAACTGCTTTAAGGTCGGCTCGTATGCCTCTTTGCAATCAGGGCAGAGCTGCCTTAAAAGGCGTTGTCCGACAACTGCTAATAAAGACGGCGCTACCATATAAGGCTCAATCCCGATATCGATAAGGCGCACCGTTGCTGAAGGCGCATCATTAGTATGTAAAGTGCTAAAAACTAAATGGCCGGTAAGAGCTGAACGTACGCATATTTGGGCGGTTTCTAAATCTCTTGTTTCACCTATAAGCATAATATCAGGATCCTGCCTCAGGAAATGCCGAAGGGCAGTAGCAAAGGTAAGGCCGATTTCCGGTTTTACCTGGACCTGGTTTATACCATCTAATTTATATTCTACCGGATCTTCTACGGTGACGATATTTTTAGTAGGGCTATTTATTTCGCTTAATATGGCGTAAAGGGTAGTAGTCTTTCCGCAACCGGTCGGTCCAGTCAGAAATATCAAGCCGTAAGGCGATTTTATCACTCGGCGCAAAGTCTCCAATTGTTTGCTGTCAAAACCCAGCTGGGCAAGATCCAGGGTAATATTGCTGCGGTCAAGGATTCTCATAACTACCTTCTCGCCGTAGATGGTAGGAATAACGGACACCCTGATATCAATAGCGTGATTTTCCACCTTCACCATAAAAGAACCGTCCTGAGGGAGCCTTTTTTCCGCGATATCCAGCTTACCGAGAATTTTAATACGCGAAATGATCGGCAGGTGCAGGTGTTTTGCAGGCGGAGGAATTTCATAGAGCTTGCCGTCAATACGATAACGCAGAGATATTTTATCTTTAAACGGCTCAATATGAATATCGGAGGCGCGCTCATCAATGGCTTGACGGATAATTAAATCTACCAGTTTTACTACCGGCGCCTCTTCGGCGCGGGCAATAATCTTATCCAGGCTTAACTCCTGGTCACTAGAATCTGAATCCTCGAAGATGATATCAGCAGTAGTATCATAAGAGGCATTAACGGCATCTTGGAATATTTTTGACTTACCGTATAATTTCTCAACAGCCTTATTGATATCGGATTTAGTAGCGATCACGGGGTTGATCTCGCAACCCGTCAATTTTCTTAAATTATCGATCAGGATGAGGTCCAAAGGATCAAACATTACCACCGTCAGAGAACCTAAGTGGCGTGAAAGTGGCAAGACGACATTACGCATGGCAAATTCCTTGGGTACTAGCTCTGGTAAATTCTGCTCAGTCGCCGGTTTTAATTCGCTACCCAAAGAAAAATAGGGGATATTTAATTGTTTGCCTAAAGAAACTACTACTTGTTCTTCCTTGGCCATCCCCAGCCTAATAAGTATTTCCCCCAGCCTGCCACCATCCTGTTTCTGCGTTTTAATGGCTTGCTCTAGCTGCGCCTGGGTAATAACCCCTTCTTTTATTAAGGATTCCCCGAGCCTCAAGTATTTTTCTTTGATAGCCATATGCCTAATGGTTATTAAACCTTAAAATAAATTATACCACATCTTTAAAACTTAATCCACCCTTTCAAAACTATTAAGCCTGGCGTTTATCGCTGCCTGACGGTTTACCAAGGGAGAAGGCGCATTCTGCTCTCTTCCCGGAACATTGGTTTTTTTCGCTTTCTTGTTGGATTTCTGGTAATACGAATCCCTGATGATATGAGGCGTAATAAAAACCAGTAATTCACGGCTGGTATCTTTATCTTTTGTCTTATGCCTGAAAAGCATCCCTAAAAAAGGTATATCGCCCAATATGGGCAATTTTTTGGAAACCTGGTTAAACTGGTTGCGGATTAAACCACCCACAATAACGGTTTCGCCGTCTTTAATTCTAACGCTGTTTTTCGAGCTGCGCACCTCAGGATTCTTAAAGGTATAGGTTTTACTGGCGTTAGTAATTGAAACAGACGAAGTAGCATCGCTAACCTCAGGAAAAATAAACATCGTGATGTAACCTGTATCAAGATTAACCTGCGGGGTAACTCTTAAGGTAACGCCGGTTTCCTGCCTTTCCGGGTCAGCATTAACAAGGTTAGTTGTTCCTGATTCGGTGGTTTTAACGCCGATCGCTTCGTTAGTGGTGATTTTTATCTCCGCAGTCTCATTGTTTAAAGTTAATAATTTAGGACGGGCGAGATACTTGGTGTCAGTACGAGTTCTAAGATAATCCAAAATCTCGGCATAGCTACCCCCGAAAGATATCGCCCCGGCAGTGGCGCTGGCAACATCTTTTAAACCCCTCAAAGCAGGATTACCAAAAAACATCTTGCTGCTACTGCCCCCCCGCATAATAAAGTTAAAGGGGCTGCTATCAAAATCAAAACCCATTTCATCTACTACGTTCTTACTGACATCCAGCATCTCTACTTCAATAAGAATCTGCGGAGAAAAAACATCAAGGCGGTTGATAACCTGCTCAATCATCGGAAACCTGCTGGGGATATCGGTAATAATTAAACTGTTAGTGCGCAGGTTCTCCGAAACTTTACCATGAGAACTCAAAACATCCTTTACGGCATTAATAATATCCGTTCCGGATTTACTGCCAAGCTGGGTAGCTACCTCGGTAGTTATGGGAGAGGTAGAAACACTGGCATATTTAAGGTAAAAGACCTTAGTAATTGTTTCTGTCTGGGGCTTACCGTAGTCCTTGACAATAAAAATGTTAGAATCCTCATCCATCTCATAAGCGAGATTATTGGCGGCAAAAATCTTATCCATCGCCTCTTTTAAAGGAACCTTGTCCAGGTAGAGAGTTACCTTCCTCTCTTGCACTGCCTCTGAGGCCACAAAATTAAGCCCGCACTGCATAGAGAGAATCTTAAGCATGTCTTTCAGGCTAACATCCTGGAAATCCATTGATATCGTAGCATCAATATCAGGTAAAATTAAATCCTGCTCGGCTTTTAACTGCGGCATAAGAAACAGGGATAATAACGTAACTAATAAAAACATACGGCTATGGTTTTTCATTTTTTTGCCTCCTCTTTCTTGACTTTTGTAAACTTTCCGTAATTTGTACTTGCCGGAGAAGCTATTTTATAAAGCTGTTTTTCGTAAATAACATCTATGCCTTCCTTATTAATTTCCTTAATCTGTACGCCTTCAATAGTATCGCCTACTTTTAAGACTTTATTATTAATAATCGCCTGGGAAAAACTCCCTCCCCAGATCATGCCCTGCACAGTTAAAGGTGGCAGAGGCTTGAGTTCCTCGGGCTTTTGTTCGCCCTGCTGGGACTGTTCTGCTTTATAATCAATAAAGGGGTCATCTAGGACCTCTGCCTTATATTCAATATTTACCTTAGTATAAACCTCAGGCAAGGGCTCTTCTGCTGATACCGGGGCTAGGCCGATATAAAAGGAAAAACAGCCCAAGATGGTAAAAGCAGCACTGATCCTATATCTTGCCTTCATTTTATGCCCCTTGATTCTACTGTACTTAAGATAATGCTAGCGCTAAGTTTTTGCGCAGCGCCGGAACTATCCATCGCGGACTTAATATGAAGCCTGTCTACAAAATAAATGTCGCTGTGGCCCTCAATCTTGTTGATAAACTTAGCGATATTATGATAACTACCCGAGGCTACAGACAGCTCAAAAGGAAATCTGATATATACTGCCCCAGCCTCTTCTTTAACGGGCTTGAGCGAATTAATAACAATGTTAGACCCTTGGGCGATATTGTTGATGGTATTAATAGCAATATTTAAATCTTTTTTCTTTAAAACTTTTTGATAAGCCTGGAGCACCCTTTCGGTCTGCTTAATCTTACTGATCTCTTCATTCTTCCTGATTTCGATATCTCTCAGTTCGGCCAATGACTTTAATCTGTTAGTCTGCCCCTTGTAAATATTAGTAGCAATCATCAAAGAAATAATTATTATCAATACACTCAGCGTCTTATCCCTGTGCGAACTAAATAATCTTATTAATTCCATCGTCTTACCCTACTTTCTGCAGCTAATGACAAAAGTGGTTACGGCCCGGCCAAACATCTGCTCCTGGTTTATCGAAACCACGTTTATTTCTTTAAAATATTTGGCAAATACCGTATTACTCTTAAGCTCCGCCAGAAACTTATTGACCACATCCATCCCTTGCTTAGTATCCCGCAAATACACAATACCCTTTAATACTAAATCTATTCTGCCGCCTTCGCCGATAAGAGTCAACTCGGTAAAGCGTATTGTTTTGGGGGTAACACGCGGTATAGCGTCCAGCAACTCAGTAAAATATATTTTTTTCTTTAATAAATCATCCAGGGCAGTTATCCTTTTCTTATAATCGGTGTTGGTATTTACCAAATCCTCATAGTTGGCATCTAATTTTACAGTAGCTGCTTGCGGCCGCGCCTGGATAATGTTATTTATTTCTTTCTCTAAGGGTACGATGCGCGTGATACCAAAATAATAAACTACGATACAGACAAATATACCGACTATGGCGGCCTTGGCGTATTCGCTTTTAAGATGCAGTAATAGTGCGCTTAATTTAGTCTTGGGCTGCTTAGCAATAACAGCTTCCATGAGCGTATTTTGCCTGGCCGCCAAAAGGTCTGGTTTTAAACTACTGAGAGTACTTGGCAATGCGGCAGCATAACTCTTGAGGAACGCTAAAGAAAAAGGCACTGGCTTGCCTAGACATTTCTTGAGGTCAATAAACTGCGAGGCTAATCCAATATCCCTGATAAAATTAATGAAGCCCTCTAGTTCTGTCTGATAATTATGGTCCATTACAAAAAATATCCTATCCATACTTTTAAGCGGGAGGGTACGGTCATAATAATCCATTGAAATGCGTATCTCTCTCTTGAGCCTCTCTAAGGCACTGGCGGGATCAAACTTTTCAGTCTTAGGAATTTCGCTGACGGTTTCGCCGCCGCCCATTAATACCGCATCCCGGCTAAAAAGTGGAAACCCATCTTCTAAAACCAAGAAATTTATTTCATCGTTTTCCACCAGGTCCACACTAAAAATACCTCTTATTCCCTTATTAGTACCGGTATTGCCTAACTTCAACAACTTTAAAATACTAAAAGCGGAATATTCCAAAGAAGTCATTGTCAGGCCCAACTCATCAGCAATGGAAAGGTACCTATCCAGGGTCTCCTTTTTAATCGCTACAAAAAGAATGCGATTTTTCTGTGCCGCCTTGTCTAATTTATACTGGAAATCCGATATCAGTTCTTCGGTTTTAAAAGGGATATATTTACGCACTTCAAAATTTACGGCATTAGCTAATTCGTCACGCGGCAACAGCGCCATTTCAAAATTACGCACAATCACATCCTTACCCGAAAGGGTTACCGCCACTTCCTTGGTTTCGATATGCCTGTTAATTAATTCTGCTTTAACCAAGGCAGCAATCTTGGCCTTCTCGGGCAGCACGATTCCGGTAGCATTACTAGCTAATGCCGGCAGGGGTATCTGAATATTATTCAGCACCTGCCTGCCTTTCACCTCTGCGATACTTATTACTTTAGATCCGAAATATATGCCTAATTTATTCATCTTATTGTGTCTTGATTAACCGCCTTCTACTGTTGATCCAGGCATTGATCTCTTTAGGATCAAAACGCCAAACCCCGCCCACCTTTATCCCGGTAATCTTGCCTTCATGAAGCCAGTTATAGATTGTCTGCTTCTTAAGCCGCAGGTAATCCGCTAGCTCATCAAGATCCATTAATCTGGTCATAGTAATTTACTTAATCTTCTCTTTTACCCTATAAAACATAACGGACTTAATTAGAACATAAAAGATTTATTTTGTCAAGTATTTTTTTTCATAGATTTACTTATACTTACTTAGAGTATGATAGATTATGCCAAAATAAAGCTAAAATATCAACTCCAGTCCTCCCTTATTTAATGAATTCGGGGATTAAAAAACCGGCAGGATATTATTTTACGCTAGTAATTGAGAGGATATATCAAAAGCAGGAAAAACGAAGTTAGGAGGCGGTATAGTTAACGGTGACATTCACCGTCTTATTGAAACCATCGGCAGTTTTATTGGTAATACTGATATTGGCGTAGAAGGGTAAGTCGGGGTCATTAATAGTACAATTTGATTGACATAAGGTATAGCTACCTGTAGTCCAATTTCCGGTCCTTATCAGCTCCAAGGCAAGATTCATGCCGGCCATAGCATTGTAGTAGGCTTTAATACGCTGCACTTTATGCCGGGTAAGCTCAAAGTGACTAAGGGTAATATTTATAATAATCCCTCCGATGATTGCCGCTACCATAATTACAGCTAGCACTAAAAACAAGGCAAAGCCCTTTTTAGCATTAGTCATGGGGTTTAAATATTTCTTCTTAAATTAACCCGGAAATCCCCCCCTGACTGATGCACGACTACATGGCCTTCTCTCGCCAGCCAACCCAGGCTCATCAGCACATTATCCCGGGGTTTGCCGATACTCCGTATCAAATCTGCGAGGTTCGCCCCTCCGTGCTGATCCAGATAATGCCAGATATCTCCCGCTACTATACCTATTTCGGTAATCATGCTTGCCTCCTTCTAAGATCGGATTATTTTTTATTGTTCGTTTTATTATAGATACTAAAATAAGCCGGGTCAACTATTTTTTGTTATAACTGCTGCAACGCGGGCATATTGAAAGGGGGTTACCTGCGGTATCAATATAAGTATAGGAACATACCGTGCAAAACCAGATAAAACGTATATCTACGGAAAGGTCTTTGTCCTTTTCTCTAATACCCAGCAGCCAGATCAACAAAACCGGGCCAATAAGCAAAATAAGGTACAACGCTACCGCTAAATAAAAATTAATAGTAATCATTGCCAGCCGCAAGGTCAATTTTAACGCTCTGCCAGATGTCCGGGGTAAACCTGGTTTTCTGAATAAAAAGGTAGTGGCTGATATAACGCATACTAAGGAGGTCTGCCTCAAGGTTACCGGAAGAAATTTTTCTTTTTACTCTAATCCCTTCCTTGCCTTTCTGCGTCTTGATATTAAAAGCAAGCTCAATATGCGCTATCTGCCTATCCTGAAAATAAAGGCTGAACTGATAGGGTAGCTGCGGATAAAATACCAGCACTGCTTCTTTTCTTGCCGGACAGAAATTCGTGCTATCAGTTTTAGGTAAATAAGTTGCTTTTTGAGGGCTTAAGGCCAGGTAAAATGCGGGCTTAAAATAACCCTCGGGCAAAACTACTTCACTGACACTCTTATTTACCTTTATATTACGGGGATTGATCAGGATCTTACGCATAAGATTTCCGGTAGGGCCCAGCGAAATGCCAGGATTTGACGCCGGTAAAAAAGTACCCCAAAAATAAATTCCCGGGCAGCCTGGATCAATTTTTTTTCCAAAAGAAAAACTAAAGAGGCTAAAAAGAGTAAGATGCCCAAGCAGAGAAAACAAGATTGTTCTTTTTAAAATCGAAGTCATTTATTACTGGTTGGTAGCAATGTTAATCTGGGTAACACCTGCCTCACGGCACATATCCCAGATCTCCACTACCCGGCCTAAAGAGGCGCGGCGGTCGGCCTTAATCATAATCGACTGTTTGGTCCTGGGCATTTGCTTAAATAAATTTTTAAGCTCAGCCAGATTAATCAACTTACCGTTTAAATAGATAATATTTTCTCCGGAAACCGTTATTTCGATATTTTCATATTTGACTACCTCGCTGGTTACGGCTTTAGGGAGATTAATTTTAATCCCCGGCTGCACTACAAAACTGGAAGTCAGCATAAAAAATATCAAAAGCTGAAATACCACATCTATTAACGGCGCGATATCGATCTGGCGCAGGCCATGCTCCAACTCCATATGCCTTCTAAATCTCATCTTAGTCTCCTTATTCGGTAAGGAAGTTTACAAATTCGGTTGCAGCTTTTTCCATCTCCAGAATTACGCTGTTGATACGGTTAACCAGATAATTGTAGACTACAAAAGTAGGTATTGCTACAACTAAGCCGGCCACCGTAGTAAGCAAGGCCTCCCAGATACCGCCGGCCAAGTCTCCCGGAGAAACCGGGTGCAGAGAAGCAGTTTTAGCCTGAATAGTCTGAAAACACCTTACCATGCCAGTCACCGTACCCAAAAGGCCCAATAAGGGCGAAATATGCGCAATAGTGGCGAGTATTGAAAGATTTTTTTCCAGCTTCGGTATCTCATAGAGCGAAGCATCCTCAATCGCCTCTTGGATCTGGGCCCGCGGACGGTCATTCTTTAAAATTCCGACTTTCAGGATCCTTGAAATAGGGCTTTTAGTGTTATCGCATATTACCAGCGCCTCTTTAATTTCATGGCGTTTCATCTTTTCCAAAATATTGCCCAAAAACTCCTGGCTATCAATCCGAACCTTATGCAGATGCCAAAGCTTCTCAATGATAATAGCCAGGGCAAAGATAGAACAGAAAAGTATCGGCCACATTACCGGGCCGCCGGCTAAAAAAACCTGCCAAAAACTCATGCGGTAAAGATCCATCTTACTCCTCCTTTATTTTTTTATAAGATCAATGCGCTCTTGGGCGTACTTTGCTTCTTCGACATTCATCGGGATGATCTTTTTATAGATATTAACTGCCTCGTTAGCTTTACCCTGGTTCTCATAAATAGCAGCTACCCTTAAAAGCGCCTTAACTACTAATTTGGTGTTCTCGGAATAAATATAAGTAACTTTCAGATACTGCTCTATGGCATCGTCAAATTTTCCTTGGGTTTCCCTAGATTCGGCGATCTTAAACTGTATATCTGCCAGCTGCCGAAGCGGCGCTACCTCCATACTCTTATAGTAAAACTTGATCGCCTCTTCGTAATTGCCGAGTTGTCGGTAAATATCCGCAATCTTAGGATACACCATTACCGCCAGGTTAGGATATTTAGCGCTTGTTTCCTGGTAGGCTTTTAAAGATAATTCGGGCTTGTCTTCCTGGGCTTGGATATCAGCAATAGCAATCGCGGCCTGCCCGGCCAAATCGGTTCTAGTTAGCTCCATTACCTTGCTGAAATTGTTTATCGCCTCATTATAATTGTTCTCCTGCTGGCAGATCGCTCCCAGTACATAATAGGCGTCGGCGATAAGGTTGCTGTTAGGAAAATCTTGGACGATAGAAGAAAAGTACCGCCGCGCCAGACCTAAATCATTTTGGCGGTAATAATATTCGCCCAACCACCAAATAATTTCCATGGTAAGCTTGGAGTCAGGATATTTAGAGCGTAAAGCCTTAAATCTTGTTACTGCCTCCTTTTCATTGCCTAATTGATAGTAGCAATCCGCAATTTCGTATTCTGCTTTTTGCGCTAAATCACTATCCTGAGCATAATTCCTGGCCACTTCCCGAAAAATCTCGATGGCCTCATTAAATTTACCGAGGTTATAAAGACTAGTGCCTAATAGATAGGCGCCTTGGGCTTTTAGGTTGCTATCTTTTAACTCTTTCTGGAATTTCTCTAATACTTCCCGGCTGGCGTTATAATCCTCTTTTTGAAAATAAGAAAGCGCCAAAGCATAGGTGGCGTCATCAGCAACTTTAGAATTGGCAAAATTATTGCGGATATTTCCAAAGGCAGCAATTGCGCCGTCATAATTAGAACTCTTTAATAAAGCCAGTCCCAGTTGATACTGCACATAGTCATTATAGAAACTGTCCGGGTAGTCTTTCAAAATGCTATCATAGGTCTCCTGGGCTCGACGGTAATCGCCGGAATCCTGATAGGCATCGCCGATCTGGCATAAAGTAGCGACTTTAATAGTCTTGTCTTCCGTGCGTGAAGCGATCTTCTGAAATTCCTCGATCGCTTTTTTAAATTCTCCTTCTTTTAAGTATGACCACGCCAGGCCGTAATGCAGCTTATCAAGATATTCCCGGGGGATATCACCATCAAAATCCTTATTGAGGGCTTCTCTATACAGATCCATCGCCTGCCGGTATTCTGACATATTGTAGAAAGTATCTGCCTTGCCTAGATAGGCCTGAACTAAAATAACGGCATCCTGGCTCTTGCTGATAAGCTCACTATAAGCGCTTTTGGCCTCCGGGAACCTTTTGGTTTCAAAAAATAACACTGCCTTGCCTAAAAGTACGACCTCTTGGTTCTTCTTTTCCAGATTATCGCTTTTGATTTCTAAAAAAGCGCTCTCCGCCTCCTTATAGCCTTTTAACTTAAGGTACGACCAGGCTATCCCGAGCCGGGAAAGCGCCTGTATCTTCTCGTCGCTAGTAGAGGCAATGGCCTTGGAATACCCCTCGCTAGCTTCGGAAAAATTATTGAGATAGTAATCTGCCTCAGCCAGGTAAAAATAAAGATAAACCAGCTTATTGCTATCTTTAGCGTGCAATTTAATATAAGACACCAGCTTTTCTTTTAAGGCTGCGTAATCTTTAAGGCTGTAGAGACTCTCAATAATCTTTAACGAAGCGTCCTGCGCCAAGGGCTCTTTAGGATAATTGTCCTCTATTACTCTAAAATACTTCAAGGCCTCCTCGTATTTTGCTTCCTGGAACAAACACCAGCCCGTGGAATAATAGGCATGCACCAGATACGAAGATTTAGGGCATTCGTCAATGATGGCCTTATAATACGCGGCAGCCTTGTTAAAACTATTATTTTTAAAATGCACCTCGGCCATCCAGTAAAGTACGGCATCCTTGATTTCCTTAGCCTCCGGCTGGTTAAGAATCTCTTCAAATTTCTTGAGGGAATCAATGTACCTGTTCTGGTGAAAATAGCACTCTCCGATTAAAAGCTCGGCCTCAGCATATCTTTTCGAAACAGGATAATTCTTTAAAAAACGCTCCAGGAGCCCAAGGCTGACCTCATAGAAGCCGTCTTCAAAGGCCTTCTTAGCAACAAAAAATGATTCCCCCTCTTTAGGATTATCCTCAGACACTGCTGATAAACCCATAGCACAAAAAGAGGAAACCAATGACAACGCTATAATAAAAATAATGAGCCTTGACCTGAACATTTTTCTTAAACTATAGCACCTCTTTAAAGATTAGACAACACCTTTGTTAAAAATGACGCGGTGTAGGATTTTTTATTACGGATTAATTGTTGCGGATCGCCGCAGGCGACGATTTGACCTCCCCTGTCACCTCCGTCAGGGCCAAGATCAATGATATAATCCGCGCATTTGATCACTTCCAGGTTATGCTCTACTACGATTACGGTGCTACCCTTATCAACTAATTTCTGCAGCACCATAATAAGCTTCTCTACATCCGCAAAATGCAGACCGGTAGTAGGCTCATCCAATATATAGAGAGTATTTTGTGTAGAACGCTTACTCAATTCTGCGGTCAACTTTAAACGCTGGGCCTCGCCTCCGGATAATGTGGTGGCAGGCTGGCCTAGCTGAATATATCCTAAGCCCACATCATAAAGTGTCGCCAGCGTATTGTTGATGCGCGGGATGTTGACGAATAAATCCAGACCCTCTTCTACCGTCATCTCCAGGCAATCAGCGATAGATTTGCCTTTATATTTTACCTCTAAGGTCGCTTCATTAAAACGCCGGCCCTTGCAGACATCGCACCTTACGTAAACATCGGCAAGAAAATGCATCTCGATTTTCTTAATACCGTCGCCCTGACAGGATTCGCAGCGGCCGCCTTTAACATTAAAAGAAAACCTCCCGGGCTTATAACCGCGCAGGCGCGCTTCGGGCAGCATCGTAAATAACTCCCGCATCGGACCGAATAATCCGGTATAGGTAGCGGGGTTAGAACGCGGAGTCCTTCCGATCGGCGACTGATCTACTACGATCACTTTATCGATATATTCGTAACCGGTAATTTCACTATAGAGGCCCGGGCGCTCCTTGCTCTTATGTAATTTCTGGGCCAGGGCCCGGTAAAGTATATCGTCGATAAGAGTAGACTTGCCTGAACCTGAGACGCCGGTAATGCAAATAAAAGTACTTAAGGGGAACTTGACATCGATATTTTTAAGGTTGTGCTCCCGGGCGCCCTTAATCTTTAATACCTTGCGGCCCGGTAAAGGCCGCCTCATCTTGGGCATGGCAATCTTAAGTTCCTGCCTTAAATATTTAGCGGTTAAAGAACCCCGGCATTTTAACAGTTCTTCTTTAGGCCCGGCAAAAACCACCTCTCCTCCGTGCCTGCCGGCACCGGGACCGAGGTCTACGATATAATCCGCTTCGCGCATGGTATATTCATCGTGCTCCACTACTATCAGGGTATTGCCTAAATCCCTTAAGGCTTTTAAGGTAGTGATTAATTTAGCGTTGTCTTTTTGGTGCAGGCCAATGCTGGGTTCGTCTAAAATATATAATACCCCTACTAAGCCGGAGCCAACCTGAGTAGCCAGGCGGATACGCTGGGCCTCGCCTCCGGAAAGAGTAGCGCTCTTTCTGTCTAAGGTCAAGTAATCTAAACCTACGTCAATGCAAAACATCAGGCGGCGGATTATCTCTTTTAAGGCCTCCTTAGCAATAATTTTTTCTTTTTCGCTAAGCACTAGGTTTTCAAAAAAATTGTGCGCCTCTTTAATAGACATACGAGTCGCTTCCCAGATATTGCGGGAGTTAATTTTCACCGCCAGGCTCTCTTTTTTGAGGCGCGCCCCCCGGCATACCGGACAGGGCAAAGTAGACATAAAGCGCGAAATCTCTTCCTTTAAATAATCACTGTCCGTCTGTCTAAAGAGTCTCTCTAAATGCGGTATCACCCCCTCAAAGGGTTTGCCAGCAACATATTCATCGCTTCCGTAAAGTATGGCCTGGCGAATAGGTTTAGCGAGTTTCTTAAAAGGTTCATCGAGAGAAAAATGCAGCTGGTGCGCTGATTCTCGGATCAACCAACGATAATATAAAATATAACCGCGGCCTCCCCTCTTCCAGGCCTCAATCGCGCCCTCATTAATAGATTTATTTTTATCGGGAACAATCAAATCGGCATCAAATTCCATTTTAGTGCCTAAGCCGTTACAGGCCGGGCAGGCGCCGTAAGGAGAATTGAAAGAAAAGACACGCGGCTCTACCTCAGCATAATTGATTCCGCATTTAGTGCAGGCAAACTGTTCGCTAAAAACCAGGTCTTCTTTGACGGGTCCTGCCACGATAATCGTGCCCTTGCCCACCTTAAGCGCGGTTTCTACCGAATCATTAAGCCGCTCTTTAATCTTAGGGCTAATGATAAGCCTATCTACTACCACCTCAATATTATGCACCTTATATTTAGGGAGTTTGAGCCTAAGGGGCAATTCATAAAGCTTCTTATCAACCCGCACCCGCACAAATCCCGCCTTCTGCACTTGAGTAAAGATGTCGCGGCATTCACCTTTTCTTCCTTTTACTACCGGAGCTAAAATCTGAATTTCACTTGCGGCAGGCAATCCCAGGATAGCTGCGGTTATCTCCTGCGAGCTTTGCCTTTCGATAGCATGGCCGCACTGATAGCAGGTCACTCTTCCAATGCGCGCAAAGAGAATACGCAGATAATCGTAAATCTCAGTTTGGGTGCCTACGGTCGAACGGGGGTTGCCTGCGGCATTACGTTGCTCAATAGCGATAGCAGGCGATAAACCTTCGATGTGTTCGACGTTGGGCTTCTCTAGCCGCTCTAAAAACTGGCGGGCATAACTAGAAAGACTCTCTACATAACGGCGCTGGCCTTCGGCATAAATGGTATCAAAAGCAAGGCTAGACTTACCCGAACCCGAAAGACCCGTAATAACAATAAGTTTATTGCGGGGCAGGGTAAGATTAATATTTTTTAGGTTATGCTCCTTGGCTCCGCGAATAATAATATTGGTTTCGCCCATTTTTAATTAAATATATTCTGCGCTGCAGATTTATGCATAAGCTGCTCGGCCTCCTTGGGCATATTTATCTCCCTGCAAAGTTGAGCGAGATTAAGGTAACCCTCAGGATCGAAAGGATTTAGTTTAATAGCCTTTTTAAAAAATAGGACTGCAGACTCAGAATCTCCCGAGCGCGCAAAGCAGACCGCTATACCGCTGTTGGATTTGGGGTCATAGGGATTGATCTTGAGCGCTTTCCTAAAACTTGTAAAGGCATAGCTATACTTATTACTATAAAGATAAACTAACCCTAAGGCGCGGTAAATTTTATAGTCAGTAAAAATTTCGCGGCCACCAAATAAACCCTGGTATTTTTCAATTAAATACTCACGGATAGCATCATCCGAAATAGATAAACTTATTAGGCGGTCTAAGGCAATAGTATTAAAAGGACTGATATTAAGAGTGGTTTGCCAATACTGCCCGGCTTTTTTCAGCTCCCCCTTGGCAGCATAAACTAATCCACCTACAGCATAGCCGTCAGCATCGTCTGGATTTATGGCGATAGCTTTATTAAGATTCTCTTGAGCCTCCGGCAAGCGGTTGCTTACCAAATAGGCCCGGGCAATATCTCTATAGATAGCCGCCTTACTTATGTCACTTTGTTTTATCTCTAGCGCCAACCGGTAGGTATCAATAGCCTCCTGATTCTGGCCCCTGTTAAGATAAACCAAAGCCATATTACGGTAGGCAGTCACGCTATTATCCACATATTTTAAAATGTGACTAAAAAGAGTGTAATTATTCTTCCAGATAAGGTTTTTCTTAACGGTAATAATCGAAAAACAAATCAGCAAACAACCAACACTAAAATAGAATACTCTACGCGCCCTTGCCGTAAGAAATTTCAACAATAATACCAGCAAAGCCAATACGCTCATTAGCGGTAGGTACAACCAATGCTCCTCCATAATTACCTTGCCCTGCAGATAATATTCGGGATTCTTAAAAGAAAGCAGCAGCGCCGGCAACAACCAGAGAATTGAAAAACCCAACAGTAGCAATGCCCGTTTATTAATACGATAGATTATATTTACGGCAGCTGCCGAAACAAAAATAAAGAGGCTGCCTAAAATAAGGGTATTCGCCGTTAGGGCGGTAAGGGGTATATTACGCAACATGTGCAGCCCGAAAGGCAAAAAAATAAGTTTTAGGTAGCTCAAGGTAATGCTGGCCGCGCTAAAAATGACGTTCCAAGAAGTTACTCCAGCAGGGAACAGAACATTGGTGCCTATATTAATAATTTTAATTCTTAATATTAAGTAGCCTAAAGACGCTGCTATAAAAACCAGATACCAGGCCCTCGTTTTAAAGCGCTGGCTTCTTTTAATACCCTCGATCTTAAAGCGTGTTTCCTGAATAAAAACAAGCACAAGCGGAAAAATAACAGCAACTTCCTTGGATAATAAAGCTAAAATAAAACATAAGAGCGAGAAAAAATAACTTCTATTACTGGATGCCATAAATAAAATCAAGGCGGCTGTGGTAAATATTAACAACAGAATATCTGCCCTGCTAGAAAGATAGTCCACAACTGAAGTATTAAGAGGATGCACGGTAAATAAAAGAGCGCTGAATAACGAACAATCTTGATCGTCAAGTACGGTATCAATAAAACGATAAACTAACAGGCTAGCCAGGATATGTAGAAGGAGATTAGTAAAATGAAAAACGGCTGGATTAAGCCCCGAAAACAAATAATCAAAAACATAGCTTAATGTCTGAAGTGGGCGATAATAAAAAGCCTGGTCACCGCAAAGATAATAAAGGGGCCGAGATACTATCTCCTTAATCAAGGCCAGCCCTTTAATAAAATCGTTATTTACTATTAACGCGACGTCATCCCAGACAAAACCATTAGAGAAAGAATTCAGGTAAACCCCTAATCCCGCCGCAATAATAATCAGAACGTTGCTTCTAGCCTTCATTTATTAACCGCCATGTCAATTGTTGGATTAGACTCTAAAGGAAGCCCCGCATCTTTAAGATAGAAATCTATCCGTTTTATTAAAAAGATGCGGGGCGCCTGTATTTCTTAACGTTTCTTTCTCTTCTTGCCGCCTCTCTTCATCTTGGCGCAAGAGACATCGCCCTGCTTGTCAAGAAAATAGAGGTAACCCTCTTTTCTCTTGATGCCGCATTTGGCTACCTTCTTGGGATTTCCTCCCTTTTTGGCGCCCCTGGCCATCTTCGCGCAGGAAACATCGCCCTTCTTGTCAATGTAGTAGAGGTAACCCTTTGCTCTCTTAACTCCCAACTTCATTAGTTTCTGTGCCATATTCTATTTCACCTCCTTTCGCTTTAAATTTGTATCAAGTCCCGATCCTGACCGGTTCCAGAATCTGCTTCAGTGTCGCAATCGCAGATAACACTGCCAAATAGCTGGTCTTGGGATTAGCGGGATGAATCACGTTTTCGGTAAGAGTAGTTATACGGCCGGCTGCGGATTCAATCTCAATACGGTGCATGTTACGCTTTAAACCGGGTGAGGCAATAATACGCACCTTAGTCTGCTGCGGGCCAATCCCGGCAAGGCTCAAGACCGCCGCAACATTAATATTCTGTGGGAAAGCCCGGGTGGCAGCCTCGGCATTGCCGTTAAAGATAACCCGCTCTTTTTTAATCCCGGCCAGATTGATTTTTTTCTTGATAACGTAGGCTACGCCTGAAAAGGCCTGCGGCGGCTTTATCGTAGTAAGAGTTATCTTTTTTATCCCGCCGAATTTCGCCGCCTTTAAAGCATCGATGCCGGATATCGCCCCCGACGGTATAAAGATACGTACCCCCAGTCTTGCGGCCACCATTTCTAACTTCCGGTAATCTTTTAACAAGCCTCCGACGCTCATTACCATCACATCGCGGCCAGACTTAAGGCTCTTTAAGGCAATTTCAAAAGCTGCGGTAGCGCTGCTGGCCTCAATTACTAAATCCGCTTTTTTAATCGCGGCGTTTAAGTCCTTGGCTGCCAGGCCGGGATTTTTGAGCCGGCGCGCTAAACCTAGAGCCTTGGACTGATCAATATCATAAAGCCCGGCCAGTTTTGCCTGAGCCCGAAAGTCACGCAGGATCGCCTCTGCTAGGGAAGTTCCGATTGCGCCGCAACCTACGATTGATATCTTCAAAAACTCAGGCATCTTTTTAAACCTTAACAATGATATTATCGATTAAGCGGGTCTTACCGATATATGCTGCCAGGGCAATTAAGACCCTGCCCTTAACTTTAGCCAGGGGCTTTAAATTAGCCGAATCTACAATCTCAAGGTATTGGATTTTTACTCGGGGCTCCTTCTGAATCAGATTTTTAATCCCGGCAATAATACTGCGGCTGTTGCGCTGGCCGCTTGAAATAATCTTACGCCCAAATTCCAGGGCCCGGTTTAAAACCACAGCACTCTTTCTCTCTCGGCTGTTTAAATAAATGTTGCGCGAGCTCATCGCCAGGCCGTCATCATGGCGTTTAGTCGGCGCGATAATGATACTAAGCGGCATGTTCAAATCCTGCGCCATTTTCCTGATAATAACGGCCTGCTGGGCATCCTTTTGGCCGAAATAAGCGGCATCGGGCTCTACGATATTGAAAAGCTTAGCCACTATCGTAGCTACTCCGCGAAAATGCCCCGGACGGAATTTACCGCATAAGGTGCTATTTAAATCCTTAACTTCAACATGGGTTTTATAGCCGGCAGGATACATCTGTTTGGCAGAAGGATAAAAAATAATATCTACCCCTTCTTTGCGGCAAATTCCGATATCATAAGATAAATTGCGAGGATATTTTTTAAAGTCTTCTCCCGCTACAAATTGGGCGGGATTAACGAAAACACTCACTACTACTGTATCATTTTCCCGCAGGGCCCGGTGAATTAAACTCAAGTGCCCTTGATGCAGGGCGCCCATGGTAGGAACAAATCCGATTCTATCGCCCTGCCTCCTGCAGCGCCGGGAAATCTGCTGCATTAAAGTAATACTTTTGACGATTTTCATAGCACCTCAAACAACGGCTGCATCACAAATGAACGCTGAAAAACCTTAGGGTGAGGAACCCGCAGCTCTTTACTGCGGATAAGCCTCCTGCCGTAAAAAAGAATATCTAAATCAATAGTGCGCGGTCCCCAGCGCCTGCTCCTGATACGGCCAAGGTCCTTTTCAATTTTCTGGATTTTTTTCAGCAGCGCTAAAGGCAAAATATCAGTCTGAATTTTTAAGGCAGCATTGTAGAATTTTCCCTGACCGGCAGGTCCGCTGACGGGAAGAGTTTCATAAAGGCGGGACACTTTGACTATCTTAGTATTTTGCAATCTTTTGAGTTTTCCAATCGCCAGCTTTATGCACTTACGCCTATCTCCCAGGTTAGAGCCCAGGCCCAAATAACAAATTGTCATACCCTAAAGGATCTTCTTAAGACGATTGACTGCTTCTTGGATCCTGTCTTTACCGACGGTGAGTGCCATACGGATATAACCTTCCCCGGATTTGCCGAAACCCACTCCCGGGGTAACAATTAGATTTGCTTTATCCAAAAGAAAAGCAGCAAAATCCAAAGAATTACAGCAACGGCTACCTGATGAACGAGTTTTCTTGCAACAGGCGGCATAAGGAATTTTAAGCCAGAGGTAAAAGGTAGCCTTGGGCGGTTTCACCCGCCAGCCTAACCTTTCTAATCCCCGGACAAGGGTATCACGCCTCTCCTGGTAAACCTGGCGCATTTGTCTCTGGAGCATTTCGGGACCTTCTAACGCCGCAATAGCTGCTACCTGAATGGCCAAGAATACTCCGGAATCAATATTAGATTTTACTTTCGCTAAGGCAGAAATCAGCTTAGCGTTACCGCAAGCCCAGCCAATACGCCATCCGGTCATATTATAAGTTTTGGAGAGAGAATGAAATTCTATCGCCTGCGCCGTCGCTCCCTTTAATTCTAAAAAGCTACTGGCTTGATAACCGTCATAACCCATCTCAGAATAGGCCAAATCCGAAACTACAATCAATTTGTTCTTAACGGCAAAATTCAGCACCTCCTGATAAAATGGTTTCTCTGCCGTGGCAGAAGTAGGATTATTAGGATAATTAATATAAAGCAGCCTGGATTTACGCCGGATATTAGATGGTATCTTATCCAAATCAGGCAAAAAATCATTTTCCTCCAATAGCGGCATCAAATACGGCCTGCCTCCGGCCAGGATTGTCCCGCTTTTATAAGGAGGATAGCAGGGATCCGGCACTAAAGAATAATCCTCCGGATTCAAGAAAGCCAGCGGCAGATGCGCAATCCCTTCCTTGGAACCAATCAATGGTAAAATTTCAGTATCGGCATCGAGTTTGACTCCAAAGCGCCGCAGGTACCATTTCGCAATCGCCTGGCGCAGTAACGGCATCCCCTGATCTAAGGCATAGCGGTGATTGAGAGGATCCTGGGCGGCCTGATAAAGTTTTTCAATGATGTGGCGAGACGCAGGTAAGTCCGGGTCCCCTATCCCTAAATCAATAATATCACGGCCTTCGGCGCGGGCCTTTCTTTTAGCCTTGTCAATTTCTACGAAAAGGTACGCAGGTAATGCTTTTAAATTTCTAGAAAGTTTAAACATCTGATTTTTTCCTTTTATTTCAAAACATCCTGCATGGAATATAATCCTGCAGGCTTATTATGCACCCACTTCGCAGCCTTTAATGCCCCCAGGGCAAAAAGATCGCGGGTGTGGGCCTGATGCTTAATCTCAATACGCTCGGAGTTGCCGCAGAAAATAATGGTATGATCTCCGATAATATCACCCAACCTCACAGCATGGGTAGGAATCTGGCGTGAAGTAACATCGCTTAAAATCTGGGCGAATTTTTTAGCAGTGCCGGAAGGCGCATCTTTTTTGAATTTATGGTGAGCTTCCACGATTTCTACGCTGTAATCCGCTCCCAACCTTTTGGTAATTTCAGGCAGGACGGCGAATAAAACATTAACCCCTATCGACATATTGGGAGAAAACACTACCGGCACGACGCAACTAATATCTTGGACTTTCTTTAGCTGAGCATCATTTAAGCCGGTGGTTCCCAGTACAAGCGCTTTTTTATACTTGGCGACATAATCTAAATTTACTTCGCTAGCCTCAGGAACAGTAAAATCCACTAAAACATCCACCAAAAACAATCCGTCGGGGCTGGAAGATACCTTGATCCTGCCTAATTCTTTGCCGATTACCGGCGTAGCTTTTTTTTCCAGTGCCAGCGTAATTTCAAAATCCTTATCGCCGCAGGCCAATTCATAAATACGCCTGCCCATTTTGCCGCAAACCCCCGCGATACCCAATTTGATCATTTTTAACTCCTTACTTATATAGTATTACTTCGGGTTTGTCTCACAGCACAGAAATTTTTGCCGTCTGCATCGGTTTACAGCTCGCTTCCGTAAAGGCTATCGCGGATCAGACATACTCTCGCTCGTCGTAATCCCTCGCAGACTTAAATCGAAAACAAAGTGCCAAAAATTTCTAATGTGCTGCTCAACAAAGCCCTCGTAATACTAATACACTATCGCATTAAACCATACTCTTTAAGTGCAGCCTTTAATTTCTCTAAATTTTCCGGCGACATCGAACATAGCGGCAGCCTCAAGTCCGGCTCACACATCCCCATTAACCCCATCGCGGTTTTGACCGGAATGGGATTAGTCTCGATAAACATCGCTTTTACCAAAGGCATCAGCTTATAGTGCAGCTTCCGGGCTGCTTTAATATCGCCTTTTTCAAAAGCAGTCACCAGCGCTGCTGTGTCAGCGGGCACGATATTAGCTACCACTGAGATAACCCCTGTGCCTCCCAGAGACAATACCGGAAGGGTTAGGCTGTCATCTCCAGAAATCAGGTCAAATTTATCCCCGCAGAGCGCTTTGATGCGCGCCATCTGCTCTAAGTTACCGGAGGCCTCTTTTACCCCCACGATATTTTTACAATCATGCGCTAATTTTGCGATTGTCTCAGGCTCAATATTAACCCCGGTGCGCGAGGCGATGTTGTAAAGAATTATATCAATATTGACTGCCTGGGCTACCGCCCTAAAATGCTCGTAGAGCCCTCTCTGAGTCGGCCGGTTATAATAAGGAGAAACCTGCAACGACGCATCTGCCCCAGCTGAGGCAGCATCCTTAGTTAAAATGATTGCTTCTTGAGTGGAGTTAGAACCGGTGCCAGCGATTACAGGAACTCTTTTATTTACCTGCTCAATAGTAATCTTAATAACCCGCTCATGCTCCTCAACCGAGAGCGTAGCAGATTCTCCGGTGGTGCCGCAAGGCACGATGCCGCTAGTGCCGCTTTTAATCTGAAATTCTATCAAATCCCGGAATTTTTTTTCATCCACCTCGCCGTTTTTAAACGGCGTAACAATTGCCGCAATCGAGCCTTTATACATAATATGCTCCTTGGTAAACTATCCTGGCCTTACCTTCTAGCCAGACATTTTTAAAATGAGAGCCCGAACGTTCGAAATAGACCTTGAGTACCTCTGTGCTTTTAGTGTACACGTTAATCATATTATTAGCGTTTGCTTTTAAGGCAAATATCAGGGCGCTAGCTACACTACCGGTACCACAGGCTAAAGTTTCATCCTCTACACCCCTCTCGTAGGTCCGTACTCTGATAGCATTGCGGTTTAGGGGTTCCACAAAATCTACATTAGTTCCCCCGGGAGAAAAATACTGATGATAACGCAGTTGGCGGCCTAAATTTAATACATCAATATTTTTGAGCCCTTCGCTAAATACTACTGCGTGGGGAACTCCGGTATTAATAAAACTCAAGTGCAGCGCGCGCCGGTTGATCTTCAGCGCGAAATCTAATTTTAAATTGCGGGGCTCGGTTAACTTAATTTGCACCTTATCACCCAAAATCCTAGAAGTGATGATGCCGGCTTTGGTTTCCAAGTTGATGCCTGATTTTTTTATCCCGGCCTGCCGGGACACCCATAAAACTGCACAGCGTGCGCCGTTACCGCACATCTGGGCTTCTGAGCCGTCGGCATTAAAGATACGCATCCTGATATCCGCTTTTTTAGATTTTTCTAACAAAAGCAGGCCATCAGCGCCAATGCCGTACCTACGCTCGCAGATCGCCCTCACTAAAGATGCAGGTCTCCCCCGCGGCAGCCGGTCCAAAACCACGAAGTCGTTACCCGAGGCTACCATTTTGGTAAAAGTAACTTTGGTCATATTATAATCCGAAGAGAAACGGCGGAATAACCTCATTATGTACCAGATCCTCCCAGGTTTCCCTCTTTCTAATAACAAAAAATTGGTCTTTGCTTACCAGCAGCTCTTCGGACCGGCGCCGGGAATTGTAATTCGAAGACATACTGAAGCCGTACGCGCCGGTACTCATAATCGCCAGATACTCCCCCTCCTTAACTCTAGGAATTTTCCTCTCCTTAGCAAAAAAGTCGCCGCTTTCGCAGATCGGTCCTACCAAATCTACCGTTTCCTTTAAACGCGCGCTCTTGGCGCTCAGATGCAAAGGAATGATATTATGATAGGCGCCGTAAAGAGCCGGCCGCACTAAATCATTCATCCCGGCATCCACAATCACGAATTTTTTCTTCGGTGTAGACTTAAGGTATAAAACCTTAGTGACCAGAATCCCGGCATTACCCACAATAAACCTGCCCGGTTCCAAGATAATTTTTAGGCCTGTTTTACTTAATAAGGGAGAGATCTTACGGGCAAATTTCTCGGCAGTCTGAGGAGTTTCCTTGTCATAGATAATTCCTAAACCTCCTCCGATATTGAGATATTCCAGGGTAAAGCCTTTCTTACGCAACCTCACAATAAAGCTAACCATCTTGGTAATTGCCGCCACATAAGGGGCACTTTCGGTAATCTGCGAACCGATATGGATATGTAACCCCCTGATGTTAACATTAGAAAAACTATAGCAGCGTATTAAAATCTTTTCGGCCGTCGTAAAATCAATCCCGAATTTATTGGTAATCTTACCGGTAGTAATAAATTTATGGGTCCGGGGCTCCACATCCGGATTAATGCGTATCGCCACATTAACCCTGCGCTTTAATTGACTGGCAATACGGTTGATGTTCTCTAGTTCCGGAAAAGACTCCACATTAAAAAAGAGAATTCCTCTTTTAATCCCCTCTTCGATCTCGCTATCGGTTTTACCCACTGAGGCATAGACTATCCTTTCGGCAGGACAACCCGCTTTCACTGCCCGAAAGAGTTCTCCGCCAGATACGATATCTAAGCCAGCACCTTTATCGACCAGCGCCTTTAAGACCGCCAGGTTAGAATTGGCCTTAACTGAATAACAAATCAGAGGATCAATACTCCGAAAGGCCTCTTTAAGTTTAAGGTAGTGGCCAATTAAAGTATGATAACTGTAGATATAAAGCGGGGTGCCGAACCTGCGCACGAGATCCTCTACTTTAACCTGCTCGCAACATAAGTGGTTCCCCCGGTACCTAAATTCATGCACGAAGTTTTTTCTCCCATTTTACGATTTGACGGGATACCAGGCGCGGGCTGGTTCCACCATAAGAAGTTTTAAGGTTAACCGAAGTCCAGGCGTTCAGGATATTTTTGACATCCGGTTCCAACTTAAGGGAATATTTTTTAAGTTCTGCGGAGCCCAAGCTCGAAATGTTCTTGCCGCAGTCCAGGCAATCCCTTACCATTTTTCCGACGGCGTCATGGGCCTGGCGGTAAGAAAGGCCTTTTTTAATAAGGTACTCCACGATATCCACGGAAAATAATGATTCATCCATTAACCTGGCAGCTACCGCGCCCTTATTGATACGGATATTTTGGGGTATCTCTACGAATATCTCTAAAATATTTTTCATGGTATCAATGGCGTCAAACAGCGGCGGCTTATCCAGCTGTAAGTCGCGGTTATAGGAAAAAGGGAGCCCCTTCATCAGGATCAGAATGCTGGAAAGGTCGCCGTTAATTCTACCCACTGAACCGCGAATTAATTCCAATACATCGGGATTTTTCTTATGCGGCATGATGCTGGAGCCGGTGCATAAGGAAAAATCAATATCAATAAAATTAAATTCCTTGGTGGACCAGAGGATAAGATCTTCGGCCATGCGCGATAAATGCACCGAGAGAATCGCTAGGTCCGCTAGCATCTCAATAATAAAATCCCTGTCGCTGACGCTGTCAATACTGTTTTCAGTAAGACTGGAAAAATTCAGTTGGCGGCGCACGTAATCGCGGTCGATCCCCAGGCCCGTTCCGGAAAAAGCGCCGCTGCCTAAAGGCATCTGGTCGGCGCGGACAAAGGTATCCTTAAGCCTGGACTTATCTCTTTCCAGGGCCTCGACGTACGCCAAGATATGATGCGCCAGCAATACACACTGGGCAACCTGTAAATGGGTATAGCCGGGAATAATAACTTTAATATTCGCCCTGGCAAACTTTACCAAAGAAGACTGTAGCAGGGTAATAAATTGCACTACTGCCTGAATTTCATCCTTAAGATACAAGCGTATATCTAAGGCAACCTGATCGTTACGGGAACGGCCGGTATGCAGCCGGTTAGCCGGCTGGCCGATCTTCTTAAAAAGTAAATCCTGGATATTAGAATGAATGTCTTCGGATTGAGGATTAAATTTAAACCTTTTGTTTTCAATCTCTTTTAAAATTGACTTTAGGCCGCTGACAATACGATTAGCCTCTCCTTGAGGTATAATCTTTTTCTTACCCAACATTTTGGCATGGGCAATGCTACCCAGCACATCGTAGCGGGCCAGGCGTTGGTCAAAGGAAATGCTGGAGGTAAATTTATCCGCCAGGGCGCTGGTCCTTTTGGTAAACCTCGTTCCCCATAATTTTGCTGTCATATTATCCCCCTACATACTCTCATAAACTATTTCTGATAAGGCATGCCCCAGATTCTGATAAACCCTTGGGCGAGTTTCTGGTTAAACTTGTCTTCTTTGCCGTAGGTACTCAATTCTTTTTTATATAAAGAGTGCGCGGATTTCCGGCCTACTGCTACGCAATTTCCTTTAAATAATTTCATCCGGATGGTGCCGCTTACGTGTTTTTGAGTCTCATTCACAAAAGCATCCAGAGCCTTCTTTAAAGGCGCATACCAAAGCCCGTAATAAACCAGCTCCGCGTATTTTAGGGCGACAGATTCCTTAAAATGCGCCAGCTCCCGGTCTAAAACCAGACTCTCTAATTCTTTATGCGCGCTGTATAGTATCGTTGCCGCCGGAGCCTCATAGACCTCGCGGGATTTTATCCCTACCAGGCGATTCTCAATCACGTCGCTCCTGCCCACCCCGTGAAAACCTCCGATTTCATTAAGATGAGTAATCAGTGATTTCAGGCTATAGCTCTTGCCGTCAATCTTGCACGGTGCGCCCTCTTCAAAAGTGACCTCGAGATACTTCGGGTAGCTTGAAACGCTGCTGGGGCCGCGGGTAATCATATAAGCGTCTTCCGGCGGCTCCTGCTCCAAATCCTCCAATATCCCGGCCTCAATGCTGATGCCCCAGATATTACGGTCAATGCTGTAAGGTTTCTTCTTGGTGACATCAATCGGTATATTATAGATACGGGCGTATTCAATCTCCTCTTCGCGGGATTTAAATTCCCAATCCCGCACCGGAGCAACAATCTCCAATTTCGGGTCCAGGATACCGATGGTAACCTCAAAGCGCACCTGGTCATTACCCTTGCCGGTGCAGCCGTGTGCTACTGCCGCTGCCTTTTCGCGGTGGGCGATATCCACCAGGTATTTAGCGATTAAAGGCCGGCCTAAGGCCGTAGCCAAAAGGTACTTGCCCTCGTAAACCGCATTGGCCTTTAAAGCCGGAACAATAAAATCCTCAATAAATTCATTCTGGAGGTCTTTAATATAAACCTTAGAGGCGCCGGCGACTAGGGCCCGCTGCTCGATTTTTTTCAGGTCCTCTCCTTTGCCTAAGCCCTGCCCGAGGTCAGCCACAAAACAGACTACGTCATAACCCTGCTCTTTAAGCCACCTTACCGCGCAGGAAGTATCCAGCCCCCCGGAATACGCCAGGACAATCTTCTTCATTTCTTGCTCCTCGCTCCCAATAAAGTAATAAGAATCGCCTTCTGCACGTGCATGCGGTTTTCCGCTTCATCAAAGACTACCGAATTTTTACTATCGATGGCTTCATCGGTAATTTCTTCACCCCGGTGCGCCGGAAGACAATGCATGATCAAGGCGCTTTTCTTGGCAAGCGCCACTAACTGCTTATTGATTTGAAAACTCTGGAAGTTTTTCTTGCGTTCTTGAGCTTCATCTTCCTGGCCCATGCTCGCCCAAACATCAGTATAAATTACATCCGCGCCACAGACTGCCTGCTTGGCATCATGAAAGAGGTTAATCTTACACTTAGCGCTTTTGGCAATCGCCTGCGTTTGGTTTAATACCGCGCTATCCGGCTCATAACCTAGGGGTGTGGCTACATTCATACTTATTCCTGTCTTAGCCGCAGCATATAAAAGAGAATTGCAGACATTATTACCGTCGCCGATATAAGCCAGGGTAATTTTAGGACTCTTAATCTTCTCTTTTACAGTATAGATATCCGCTAAGGCCTGGCAAGGGTGGGAAAAATCCGAAAGCCCGTTGATTACCGGCACACTGGCAGACCTCGCCATCTCTACCACATTGCTATGCGCAAAAGTGCGCAATACGATCCCGTCAACATAGCGCGAAAGTGTTTTGGCAACATCCTGGATAGACTCGCGCACTCCCAAATTAATCTCATCCGGACCAAGATATATCGAACTTCCTCCTAACTGATATATCCCTACCTCAAAAGAAACCCGGGTGCGGCAGGAAGGCTTCTGAAAAATCAAGCTTAAGGTTTGGCCGGATAGAACCTTGGCAAATTTTAGTTTATTCTTCTTAACCTTATCCGTCAGGCTAAAAATATTCTTGATATCCTCTGCGCTTAAATCCGCGATGCTTACTAAGTCTTTTTTCATTTTTAGGATTCCTTTAGCACTTCTTCTAATATTGCCATGGCTTTGTCAATTTCTTTAACAGTAACATTGAGAGCCGGCATCAAACGTAACACCCGTTCGTGGGTGCAATTAATCAAAAGACCGCGGGTAAGGCATTTTTCAACCACCGCCTTGCCGTCAATATTTAACTCTAACCCCCACATCAAGCCTTGCCCTCTTACCTCTTTGATTAAAGGATATTTCCTTTTTAACCCCTCGAGCTTATCCGAAAGAAAATCCCCCATTATTTTACTATTTTCTAAAAGCTTCTCTTTTTGAATAACTGCCAGCACTGCCAGGGCTGCGCGGCAGACTACCGGGCCGCCGCCGAAAGTAGAGGCATGCGTGCCGGGTCCCAGGATATCGGCGATCTCTTTTTTAACTACCATCGCCCCGATCGGCAGGCCGCCACCCAGGGCCTTAGCCAGAGTGATAATGTCCGGGGTAATGCCGTAATTCTGATAACAGAAAAATTTAGCTGTCCTGGCGATGCCGGTCTGTACCTCGTCTATAATTAAAAGCATATTTTTTTCGTCGCAGAGTTTACGCAGCCCCAAAACAAAATTTTTGTCTGCGATATTGATCCCACCTTCGCCCTGGATTAATTCTAACATTACTGCCACGGTTTTAGGGGTCAAGGCACCCCTAACCGCTTCAAGATCATTGAACTTCACGATCTTAAATCCCTCTACTAACGGCTCGAAACCGCTCTGGTATTTTTTCTGGCCGGTAGCCGAAAGCGCGGCTAAGGTACGTCCGTGAAAAGAATTTTCAAATGTGATGATCTCAAACCGTCCTCTTCCGAATTTACGGCTAAGCTTTATCGCGCCTTCATTAGCCTCTGCCCCGGAATTGCAGAAAAATACCTTACCAGAAAATGCCAGACGGATAATCTCCTTGGCGAGCTTTGCCTGGGCAATATGGTAATAGTTATTGGGAATAAAGATCAATTTACCCGCTTGTTCCCGGATCGCGCGCACTACCTTAGGGTGGCAGTGCCCGAGATTGCCTACTCCCCACCCCGGAAAAAAATCAAGGTAGGCCTTCTCATGGATATCCCAAAGGCGCGAGCCCTTGCCTTTTACAAAAACCAGCGGGGTCTTAGTATAAGTAGGCAAAATATAATCTTTATAACTATTAAATACCTCTTCTAACTTCATCTTCTAACCCCTTACAATCTCGGTGCCGATACCCTGATCAGTAAAAATTTCCAGCAATAGCGCGTGCGGGATACGGGCGTCAATAATGTGCGTCTTCTTAACTCCATTTTCTAAGGCGCGGATACAGGCGTTTACCTTGGGAATCATTCCCTGCTGGATAATATTATCCTGGATCAGGCTGTTGGCCTCGGTGATAGTCAGGGTAGAAATAAAGGAATGCGGGTCTTCGCTATTGCGCATAATCCCTTTGACATTAGTTAATAAAACCATTTTCTCGGCCTTTAAGGCGGCAGCAATAAAATAAGCTGCCTCATCGGCGTTGACATTATAGGTCTTTTTATCCTCGCCCTTACCCAGCGGCAATACTACTGCCACCTGCCCGCTTTTTAATTCCTCCTGAATAGGCTCGGTATTAACATCAATAATCTGTCCTACCAGCCCCAAGTCTATGCGGGCTTCTTTTTTCTGGGCCTGGATAATTTTTTTATTTTTGCCGTTTAATCCCACCGCCACCGCGCCCAGCTCGACTATCTCATTAACGATCAATTCGTTAAGTTTTTCTAATTCCTCCTCCACTACTTCCAGGGTTTCTTCGTCGGTAACGCGCATGCCGTCTACGAATTCGGTTTTTCTGCCTTCGTTACGCATGCGGCCGCTGATATTCGGGCCGCCGCCGTGTACCAAAACCGGCCTGATGCCCATAAAACTTAAAAATACAATATCCTCTAAGACCCCCCGGCGGATCTTCTCATCCCCTAAGATACTGCCCCCGTACTTAATCACGATCACTTTCTTGTGAAAACTCTTAAGATAAGGCAGCGCCTCGATTAGAACGTCCGCTTTTTTAATTGCTTCTTCCATGTGATAATTTTGGTATTGATCCTCCGACTTTATTAGAAAGTCAGATGATGAGTTCGGACTTATAAGTTATGTCCTCACTCAGTTGTATTCCGCGTTGATTTTAACGTATTCGTAAGTGAGGTCTGAAGTATATACTGTGGCACTAGCCTCGCCGCGCCCCAAAGCTACCTTAACCTCAATTTCCTTTTTTGCTAAATTGCTAAAAGATACTTTAAGCTTTTTTTCATCTAACCCTATGCCACTAGCTCCTGCTGCGGCAACCAGGCGGCCTAGGGCATTGCTGCTCTTGGCGAACATCGCGGTTTTAAATAGATTGGAGTTAGCAATATCCAAAGCTACGCCTTTGGCCTCATCCGTGTTCTTGGCCTGCTGGACCTTGATAGTGATAAACTTACTGGCACCTTCAGCATCACGCACTACCATTTGCGCCAGTTTAAGGCAAACTTCAGTTAAATTTTGAGTGAATAAATTAAAATTCTTACCCCTCTTAATTAAACTATTTCCTGCCAGGCCGTTAGCCAAGAGCATTACCATATCATTGGTGCTCATGCAGCCATCAACCGTGATGCAATTAAAAGAATTATCCGCCGCAGCTTTTAAGGCTTTCTTGATAGCCTGGCCGTTGATATTAGCGTCAGTAAAAATGAAACAAAGCAAAGTAGCCAGCTTAGGAGAAATCATGCCAGCGCCTTTAGCTACCCCGTAAATAGTAACGGTTTTTGCGCCGACCTTAAATTTCAAAGATGCCTCTTTGGCAAAGATATCGGTAGTCATAATCGCTTTCTTGGCCTGGGATATCCCCTGAACCGATAACCCCTCTACCAGTTTCGGAATCGCGTATTTAATCTTTGCTAAGGGCAGCTTCCTGGCAATTATTCCGGTGGAAGCAACCAGTACCTCTTCATTCTTGAGCCCTAACTGGCGAGCAGCCAAAACGCTCATTTGTTCGGCATCAGCCAAACCGCCCTTACCGGTAAAACAGTTGGCATTGCCGCTATTGGCGATTAAAGCCTGAAAATATTCATTGCGGGCCAGATACTTCCTGCACACCTTAAGAGGAGCGGCCTGGATGCCATTAGAGGTAAATACCGCGGCAGCCCTGGCAGGAACCTCTGAATAAAATAAGGCCACGTCCAACTTTCCGGATTTTTTGATCCCCGCTGCAATACCGCTGGCTTGAAAACCTGACGGAAGGCAGGGGCGAAAAGACTTTTTCATAGTAAACCCAGGCGCTCCGGGAATTTATACATAATATTCATATTCTGCACTGCCTGCCCTGAAGCTCCCTTAAGCAGGTTATCGATGGCAGCAATAATAATAATATTAGCACCATTATCTTTAATGGCAATGTCGCAGTAATTAGTGCCAGCGACATCCTTTAAACGCGGAAATTCACCTTCTCCTTTAATGCGCACAAAAGGCTCTTTATTGTAAAACTTCTGGTAAAGCTTTAAAAGACCCTGTTTTTTAGAAAGCAGCCGCTTACTTTTATTAACATAGATTGTCTCCAGGATCCCCCGCTGCAGGGGCAAGAGGTGCGGGATAAAAATGACCTTAACATCTTCTCCTGCCAGCTTAGAAAGCTCCTGGTTAATCTCCGGCATGTGCTGGTGGATATTTACCTTGTAGGCCTTGAAATCTTCATTGACCTCGGTGAATAAAAAGCTCTCCGCCAGTTTGCGTCCGGCGCCGCTAACACCGGACTTGGCGTCGATAATAATAGAATCTTGCTCTACCAGGTCTAGTGCCACTAAAGGAGCCAAGGCTAAAATAGCAGCCGTTGGATAGCAGCCGGGGTTAGCTACCAGCTTGGCGGTTTTAATTTTATTGCGGTAGAGCTCGCACAGTCCGTAGACCGCATCTTTAATGTGCGCTTTATCCTTATGCGCCACATTATAAAACTTCTGATAAACCCGGGTGCTGCTTAAGCGGTAATCCGCGCTTAGGTCAATCACCTTTTTATGAGCCGAAAGGAGCGCCGGAACCAAGCTCATGGAAACCGTATGCGGCAGGGCTAAAAACACCAGGTCGCACTTGGCAATAATATCTTTCTTATTGGGCTGGTAACAGACTAAGTCCAGTCTGCCTTTTAGGCTAGGAAAAATCTTAGTAATGTGCTCGGGCTTAGCGATTTTAGCCGAGAGGTGTGCAATCCTTACTCCGGGGTGTTTTAAGCAGAGCTTGATTAATTCTTCGCCTGCCAGGCCTGTCGCGCCCACAATGCCAACATTTATCATTGCGTTCTCCTTGATTATAGAATTCATATTAAGATAAAAAAGATGCCTCGTCAAGTATTTTCTCGTCGAAAAAATAAAAAATCCCGCCTAGAGAGCGGGATTCTGGTAAAACCAAAATTTTAATGGTCGTATCTTGACTCTCCTATCTCTTGGTCCACTGGAAGCGCTTGCGTGCGCCCTTCTGGCCGAATTTCTTACGCTCTTTGGAGCGCGGGTCGCGGGTCAAAAAGCCGTTCTTGCGCAAAGCGTCCTTCAGGCCCTCATCCGCCTGCACCAGAGCGCGCGAAATTCCTAAGCGCAAAGCCCCGGCCTGCCCGGAAAGCCCTCCGCCTGTGATATTGGCATTGATGTCGTATTTTTCCAGGCTGGCAGTCAACTCTAGAGGCTGCCTGATAATAAGCCGGTCGGTTTCGCGGATAAAATATTTCTCCAGGGGCAGGGTATTAATAGTAATACTGCCCTTACCGGAAACGAGCTTAACCCGGGCAACCGCCTCTTTGCGTCTTCCTATAGCGTTGTACTTAATAATCTGTTTTAATTCCTCTTCCATTTATCTCTAAACCTCCAAAGGTAAAGGATTCTGTGATTTTTGTAAGTGTTTATCGTCGGCGTAGACCTTAAGTTTCTTGGCGAGGTCGCGGCCCAAGGGCCCCTGCGGAAGCATGCGCTCTATTGCCAGCCTTACTACCGTAGTGGGATTTTTCTTAAGCATATCTTCTAAAGTTACTTCGCGTAATCCTCCGGGATAACCTGAATAGCGGCGGTAAATCTTTTGCTTCATCTTCCTGCCGGTGACCTTAATCTTGGCAGCATTAATAATAACCACGTTGTCTCCGGTATCCAGATGCGGAGTGAAAATAGGCTTGTTCTTGCCGCGCAGGACCACTGCCACCTTACTGGCAAGCCGGCCCAAGATCTTGTCCTTGGCATCCACCAGGTACCAGCCGTGCTTAATATCTTCTTTTTTAGCCACGTATGTTTTACGCATAGAAACTAGAGTATAACATATTTTTGTTTTAAGTCAAATATTTTTTAGGGATAAATTTGTAGTTTTTAGGCCTTAAAATAATGCCTTTTAGGGCCTATCTCGTAGAAAATTAAAACCAGGGATGATAATAAAAACAGATACAACGCCCATTCAGGAATCCGGCAACGGCTGATACGGCGGCGCTCTAGCGGGAAAGGCCTCTGGTTTTGGTAGATAAACGCCAACTCGGTTTCGCCTATTTTAGTCAACTCGTAGGCACGCAGTACATTCTTAGGCTCCTGCTTAAGTGCTTGGGGATCTTTAGCCCAGACTATCATATCGGCGGCTTTAATATAATCAAAGGCCTGCCACGGCTTTATCTCCGCAAGCATCGCGCTAGAGGTAGCTCTGCCGGTAAGAACGCTTAAACATCCTAAAAAATATTCGTAATTTGAATAAATAATAGCATCCTGGTTTGACTTCTTCTTGATAATATCAGCCAGCTCAGCATAGAGGCTCGGATGATAAATCGAATAAGCGTTGGCGCGCCGGTAGCTTTTATTTTGCGGCAAAAGCAAATTCAGAACGGAAGAATTAAAAAAACGGAATTTAACAGCTCCCCGGGAGATAAAAATTGAGGGGGAAAAAAAGAAAAATAATAACACTATGCAAATCAGAAAAATTATTTTTTTTCTTGGCGAATAGATCCTGGACCAAATATAGTCTAAGGCTACCCCCGCCAATAACACGATACCGAATAATCCCTGCCCAGAGAGATAACGGTACTTATACTGCAAAAAAAGTAAGGAGAGGCTAGCCATCAAGATAACTAAAAAATAATACCTCCCCCTATTCTTTAAAGAAACAAATACGCCGGCTATCGCCGATAATGTCACTACAAGATTAACCTCAAGCGCGTAATTTTCCTTTACGTCGATAAAGTTAAAAAAACTCGGTTATTGTACTGATGTATGAAAAGTGGCAAAGCTATGCAGGTAAAAAGCGTAAGCCAGAAAAACTATCCCGGCGATAACCTTCTCTTTTTCCAAAAAATAAAAACTGAACAACCCGCATAAAAGCGTCAGCGAAGCCGGCATATTATTAATCAGGGAGAGGTTAAAGGTATAGGCGCTGGAGGCAACCAAGAGGATAAAAAGGTGGCGCGTTTATTCCAGAGGCCTCTGGTAATAAACCATAGAGAAATAAAAGTGAGCGGTATCATAGCCGCTTCCAATAACCGCGCAATGTTAATGGCAGATAAGCCCAGGCGGTAAAATAAAAGCATCGCCAGGTGCAGAAGCGGTGGGTATAAATGCGGCCGGCCTACCGGAGCATATTCCCAGTAAGCATTGGTAATATAGCCCCCCGCCATTTCCATACCACGCATTACAGAAAGGTGGTAATAAATATCGAGGAACGACGGGGAAAAAGGGCCAACGCAATATCTGAAAAAAAGAAAAAAGCAGGATGATCTAAAAGGAATACATCTCCCAGGAGGGTGAGGCGGATTGCTCTTTTTTATTCATTTTTAATATTTTACCGCAAGCAGGCAAAGCCCTTTGGCAGGAGCGGTAGGGCCGGCTAACCTTCGGTCGCATTTTGAGAGGATGCGCCTCATACTACCTTTGGGAAATCTTCCCCTGCCGATTTCAATCAGGGTGCCTGCGATATTCCTGACCATATTGTATAAAAATCCATCAGCCTCTATCTCAATGCGGATAATATCCCCAGAGCGGGCCACCTTGATAGCCTTAATTATTTTAACCGGATTCTTTTTTCTGCTTGCGGAAGCGGCAAAGGCCCGGAAGTTATGGCGGCCAAGAATAACCCTGGCCTCCTGCTGCATTAATTTCACATCCAGCGGCAGATAATAATGACAAGCGGTATCTCTAAGGAAAACCGCAGGATAAGGCCGGTTTAAAATCGTATAGCGGTAAAGCTTGGATTTGGCCTGAAAGCGGCTGTGAAAATCCGGGAGCACTTTCTTTATTTTTTTAACTACGATATCAGCAGGTAAAAGCGCATTCAATCCCATCCGCAGCTTGTCCAAAACAATATTGGAATGGGTATAAAAATTTGCCACTTGAGAAAAAGCGTGCACCCCGGCATCAGTGCGGCCCGCCGCTATAAGTTTAACCGGCTCCTGAAGAATTTGCCCGAGGGCTTTCTGAATAATATTCTGGATGGTTTTCTGATTTTTGCCAGGGTGTTGGACCTGCCAGCCGGAGTAGTTTGTGCCGTCGTACTCTATTTCGAGTTTGAGATTAGGCATTCGGCAATCTGCACGGCATTGGTAGCAGCACCTTTAAGAAGGTTATCGGCAACCACCCAGAGCCAGATCCCATTTTTGACAAAGGGGTCGCGCCGGATACGGCCGATAAAAACTTCATCCTTACCCTCAGCATCCTTGGGCATGGGATAGAGATTATTGGAGGGGTCATCCACAACGATAATACCCGGAGATTCACTAAGGATTGCTTTTGCCTTTTTGGCCTCGAGATATTTTTTAGTCTCGATATATACTGCCTCAGAGTGCCCGGTCCTTACCGGAACGCGTACGGTAGTAGCAGAAATCTTAATCTTATCATCATGCATAATTTTATGGGTCTCGCTCACCAATTTCCATTCTTCGCTGGTGTAATCATATTCGCTAAACCCTCCGATCTGCGGAAAAACATTATAAGCCAGCTGTTGCGGCATGCTTTTATTGCTGACATTCGCCTGGAGATTATTATAACCGCTGGCAGCGATCATCTGGTTTTCTTCTTTAAGTTGCTCCACCGCGCCGCGACCGGCTCCGGATGAAGCCTGTAAGGTAGTCACAACCACTCTTTTAATCCCGGCTTTTTTGTAAATCGGCCAGAGCGCTACCACCATCTGGATAGTGGAACAATTAGGGTTGGCGATAATACCTTTATTTTTTTTGATATCTTTGGCGTTTACCTCGGGGACCACTAAAGGAACCTTAGGGTCCATGCGGAAATCCGCGCCATTATCAATTACTACCGCGCCGCGCTTTACGGCTTCAGCGGCAAAAGTTACCGCGGCGCCTTTTTCGCCTTCAGTGCCGGCAAATAAAGCGATGTCTATACCGTTAAAACTCTCGGGAGAAATAGATTCTACGGAATAGCTTTCTCGATCTACTTCCATAATGCGGCTGGAGCGGGCAAACACCCGTAATTTATCTACGGGGAATTTACGGCGCTTTAAAACCCGAAGCATTTCAATCCCCACTGCCCCTACCCCGACTACGCCTACATTATATTTCTTCATGGTTACATCTCCTAAAAAATTCTAGAGGTTTTTAACTACTAAATCCCCTACTTCCTGGGTAGAGTAGCCCATCTTCCCTGCTGCCAGGGACCCAAGCTTAGTAGTTGCCACTTTAATCACTGCCCTTTCAACTGCGACGGCAGCCTGGGCTTCTTTAAGATTTTCTAACATCATCCCCAAAGCGCAGATGGCCGCCAGGGGGTTAATCACGTTCTTTCCGGTATATTTCGGGGCACTCCCTCCGATTGGTTCAAACATGGAAAGCCCTTCGGGGTTAATGTTGCCACCGGCAGCAATACCCATCCCACCCTGAATCATCGCTCCTAAATCCGTGATGATATCGCCGAACATGTTATCAGTAACAATCACGTCAAACCATTCCGGGTTCTTCACGAACCACATCGTGGTAGCGTCAACATGGGCGTAATCCGTGGTAATATCGGGATAGTTTTTGGCCACTTCATTAAAGGTGCGCTGCCAGAGGTCCCAGGCGTAGGTAAGAACATTGGTCTTGCCGCAGAGGGTAAGTTTTTTCTTGTTATTACGCTGACGAGTATATTCAAAGGCATAACGGATACAGCGCTCTACCCCTTTTCGGGTATTATAGGAAAGCTGAATTGCTACTTCATTAGCGCTGCCTTTATCCTTAAATTCCCCCATGCCCTTATATAAACCTTCGGAGTTTTCGCGTACCACCACAAAATCGACGTCCCCTGGTCCCTTATCCTTTAAAGGACAAAATCTGGAGTCGTAAAGCTTCACCGGGCGCAGATTGATATACTGGTCCAAGGCGAACCTTAATTTTAAAAGCACTCCGGTCTCCAGTATCCCGGGTTTGACATCCGGATGGCCAACTGCACCCAGATAAATCACGTCATATTTGCGCAATTTAGCAATATCAGTATCCTCTACGATCTTGCCGGTCTTTAAATACCTCTCACCGCTAAAATCAAAAATCTCGGCTTGATAAGTAAAATTGTACTTCTTACTTGCTGCTTCTAAAACCTTTAAGCCCTCACGGACCACTTCCGGACCGGTGCCGTCCCCAGGTATTACCGCAATCTTATGCATTTTAACATTTTCCTTTGCTCTTGACGTAATTGATCAGGCCGCCTTTTGCGACGATCTCCTGCAAAAATTCCGGGAAGGCCTGCGTTCTATAGAAAACGCCCTTGGTAAGGTTTTTTATTATACCACTGGATAAATCTATTTCAAGTGAATCGCCTTCAGCAATTTTATCAACCTCTGGTGACTCCAAAAAAGGTAAACCAATATTAATGGCGTTACGAAAGAATATTCCGGCGAAACTCCTAGCCACTACCGCAGCTACACCGCAACCCTTCAGGGCTAAAGGTGCGTGCTCGCGCGAAGAGCCACAGCCAAAGTTCTTGCCTGCGATAATAATATCGCCTACTGTTACCTTTTTGGTAAAATCCGGGGCGATATTTTCCATGCAATGACTCCCCAGTTCTTTAGGGTCGGTGGTAATAAGATACTTGGCAGCAATAATATCATCAGTATTGATATCGTCCCCGAATATATGCGCTTTACCTTTAATAATCATATTTAAACCTTCGCGGGATGGATAATTTTTCCGGTGATCGCGGACGCTGCCGCAACCTGCGGGCCGGATAAATAAACCTCAGACTTTGGACTACCCATGCGGCCGACAAAATTACGGTTGGTAGTCGCCAAACAACGCTCCCCTTCTGCTAAGATTCCGCCGTGCCCGCCAAGGCATGGCCCGCAGGTCGGAGTAGAGAATATCCCACCGGCCTTGATAAAAATTTCTGCCAGGCCCTCCTTGACCGCTTGTAAATAAATCTTCTGGGTCGCCGGAATAACAATCAGCCTTAAGCCGGGTTTAATTTTATTGCCTTTTAGAATCTCAGCCGCCAGCCTCAAATCGGAAATCCTGCCGTTAGTGCAGGAACCTATCACTACCTGGTCCAGTACAATATTTTTTAATGCGCTGACCGGTTTCACGTTGCTGGGAAGATGCGGACAGGACACCTGGGGCTCTAATTTTGAAACATCATATTCATAAATTTTTTCGTAAGCGGCGTCCTTATCGCTTTTATAAATTTGGTATTTACGCGGTGCCGGACGGATATATTTTAAAGTAGCGGCGTCGGGCTCAATCAACCCTGCCCTGCCTCCGGCCTCAATCGCCATATTGGACATCGCAAATCTATCATCCATCCCGAAATTATTAATCACCGGACCGCTAAACTCCATCGCCTTGTACAATGCGCCGTCCACCCCGATATTACCGATAGTAAAGAGAATAAGATCCTTACCGCCAATCCATTTATCGGGATTGCCTTGATAAATAAATTTGATGCTCGCCGGAACCTTAAACCAGCATTTCCCGTCGATAAAGGCGCGCGCCAGGTCGGTAGAACCCACCCCGGTAGCGTAACAACCCATAGCGCCGTAAGTGCAGGTGTGAGAATCTGCGCCTATAACCAGGTCTCCGGGTAAAACGAGCTTGCGCTCTGGTAAAAGCACATGCTCTATGCCCATCTGCCCGATTTCAAAATAATTTTTTATTTTCTGCTCCCGGGCAAAATCCGCCAGCACCCGACATTGGTTAGCGCTGCGCAAATCCTTAGCCGGGGCAAAGTGGTCGGGGACTAAAACAATTTTTTTACGGTCAAAAACTGCTTTACATCCGGCTCTCTTAAATTCCGAAATCGCCAGGGGCGCCGTAATATCGTTGCCTAAAGCTACGTCTACCTCGGCTTCGATGAAATCTCCTGGCTTGATCTGTTTAGAGCCGGAGTGCGCCAATAATATTTTTTCTGCGATAGTGTAACCCATAGATTTAAATGATGGAATTTATTATTCCTTAAAACTTTTTACCAAGAGGCTGGCGTTGTGGCCGCCGAACCCTAAGGAATTAGAAATGCAGGAGCGGATTTTGGATTTACGCGCAACATTAGGCACATAATCCAGGTCGCATTCCGGGTCCGGATTTTCGTAGTTGATGGTAGGGGGAGCAATACTATCTTTGATAGCCATGCAGCAAGCCAGAAATTCTACTCCTCCGGCAGCACCCAGCAGGTGGCCGGTCATGGACTTGGTGGAAGAAACCATCACTTTTTTGGCATGATTACCCATGGCTCTCTTGATCGCTAGGGTCTCCAGCTTATCGTTAAGTTTGGTAGAAGTGCCATGGGCATTAATATAATCCACCTCTTCGGGCTTTAAACCGGCGTCAGCCATAGCTAGTTTCATGGCGCGAGATGCACCATCACCTTCCGGGTCTGGGGCAGTAATATGGTAGGCATCACAGGTCGCTCCATAACCTGCCATTTCGGCGTAGATACGCGCCCCTCTCTTTTTGGCGTGCTGGAGTTCCTCCATAACAACTATACCTGAGCCTTCGGCAATCACAAATCCGTCGCGATCACGATCAAAGGGCCGGCTGGCTTTCTCCGGGGCGTCATTCCTGGTAGACAATGCCCTAAGGGCACAAAATCCTCCGACCCCCAAAGTGGTAACACTGGCTTCAGTGCCTCCGGCAACCATAATATCAGCGTCACCGCGCGCAATAATCCGAAAGGCATCCCCGATGGCATGCGAACCAGAGGCGCAGGCAGTAGTAACGCAAGCATTATGGCCTTTAAGCCCAAAAATTATTCCTACCTGGCCGGCGGCCTCGTTAACAATCAACATTGGAATCAAAAAAGGTGACATCCGAGAAGGCCCTTTAGCAAGCATAATATTATGTTCATCCTCCATAGTCTGAAGGCTACCAATCCCAGAGCCAACCAGGGCGCCGACGCGGGTGCGATCTTCTTTATCAAGGTCTAGACCCGAATCTAGAAGCGCTTGCTTAGAGGCTGCCACGGCATATTGCACAAACTTCGCCATGTGCCGGACCTCTTTAGGAGAAATTCCGTAGTGGGCAGGGTTAAAACCTCTGACTTCCCCGGCAATGCGCGAATCATAGTCTGTGGCGTCAAACTGGGTAATCGGTCCAATACCGTTTTTACCCTCACAAAGCGCCTTCCAAAAAGAAGCCACGTCATTACCTATTGCGGAGATGACGCCTAACCCAGTAATTACTACTCTTTTCTCTTCCATCTTTCTATTAGAAATGCCTGATAAAACTTACCCCGCCAGAAACTTTCGGGCGGGGTAAAGATTAAACATCTATGTTGTTTTGCAACTTATTTAGTTCCGGATTTATCTTCGATATGCTTGACAGCCTGACCGACAGTAGTAATCTTCTCGGCATCCTCATCAGAGATCTCTATCCCAAACTCCTCTTCCAAGGCCATCACAAGCTCAACGGTATCTAACGAATCGGCACCCAAATCATCTACAAAAGAGGCCTCAGGGGTTACCTCTTCGGGCTTAACTCCTAATTGCTCTGCGATAATAGATTTTACCTTCTCTTGAACCGACATCCTTTTTTCCTCCTTTGTCTAAAACTTAAATTTATGACATTACCATGCCGCCGTCTACTATAATGGTCTGGCCGGTAATATAACCTGCTTCCTGCGATGCCAGAAAAAGACACGCTGCTGCTACATCGGCAGGCGCGCCAAACCTGGCAAGGGGTATTGCCGCCAGCATTTTCTGTTTCAATTCCTCAGGAAGTTTAGCCGTCATCTCGGTCTGGATAAAACCAGGCGCTATGGCATTTGCCGTGATATTACGGCTGGCCAACTCCTTGGCGGTGGTCTTAGTCAGCGCAATTATTCCTGCCTTGGAAGCGGAATAATTAGCCTGCCCTGCATTACCAATTATCCCAATGATCGAGGCAATATTGACAATCCGGCCGCTACGCTGCTTAATCATCGACCGAGATACTGCCTTGGTACAGTTAAATGTCCCTTTAAGATTGACCTGGATCACCGCATCCCAGTCCGCTTCGCTCATGCGCAGCAAAAGATTATCCTTGGTGATTCCAGCGTTGTTAACTAATATATCAATCTTTGTAAATTTGTCAAGGATTTTGTTTACCGCTTCCTCTACCAAAGCATAGTCGGTAACATTAAGCTCTACCGCCAGGGATTTACGGCCTAAAGCCTCAATTTCCTTACGGGTATCCTCTGCTTTTACCAGGTTAATATCGCCTATAACTACGTCCGCTCCTTCTGTGGCAAGAGCCAAGGCGATATCCCGGCCGATCCCTTGCGCGCCTCCGGTAACCAAAGCTACCTTACTATTCAGTCTCATCTTATCACTCTCCTATTAAATTAGCGTTAAAAGTCAAAATATCGTCCTTTTTATCAATATTGGCCACCTTGGCCTGCTGGTCAATGCGCCGCATCAGGCCTTTTAAGACCTTGCCCGGACCGAATTCGATGAAATTAGATACCCCATTAGAAAGAATTAATTTCATCGAATCCTCCCAAAACACGCTAGTAGATACCTGCCGGATAAGGTTATCCTTAATCTCAAGGGGGTTGGTAGTGAATTGAGCAGTAACATTACTCACCACGCGGATCTTGGGGGCCTGAACCTTGATTTTTTCCAGTTCCTTGGCTAATCGTAACGAGGCACCATGCATCAAAGAAGAGTGGAACGCGCCGCTTACCTCTAATAAGATCGCTTTTTTGACACCCAGACCCTTAGCTACCTGCTCTGCTTCGCCGATCTCCTTTGCCCCCCCGGATATAACGGTCTGCCCCGGGCAGTTAAGATTGGCAATTTCAGTATTAGTGCTGGCGCAGACTTTTTTGACCCCTTCCAAGTCTAGCCCAATCAAAGAAAGCATCTTTCCGGGTTTTTTAAGAGCCTCTTCTTCCATAAATTCCCCGCGTTTTCTTACTAAATAAACCGCATCTTCAAAGTTGAGGGCCCCTGCTGCAACTAAAGCCGAGTATTCCCCCAGGCTTAATCCTGCCGTATAGCCGGCATCGCCAATTAAAACAGGATACCTGGCTTCAAAGGCCCGAAAAGCCGCAATAGTAGCAGTTAAGATCGCGGGCTGACAATTATTAGTTTTGATCAGTTCTTCGTTAGGGCCTTCTAAACACAGCCCTGAAAGGGAAAAACCCAATACCTGATCAGCCTGGTCAAATACCGCCTTACTCTCGGGGAAAGCCTCGCAAAGGTCGCGCCCCATACCTATATACTGCGCTCCCTGCCCGGCAAAAAGAAAAGCCTTTGGAATACTCATTTTTTCTTCTGAATTACCTCTTCTAAATTATCTAAATCCTGTTTTGCCTCCTGGGAATGAGGGTCAATTTTAAGTGCCCGCTGGAATTCCTGCCGGGCATCTTCATATTTACGCATCAAAGAATAAACAGTCCCTCCCTTAAGATAGGCCGGCACGTAGAGCGGGTTAATATTTTTAGCCGCCGCTAGCTCTTTTAAGGCTTTATCATAAAACCCCTGCTTGGCGTAACAAGAGCCTAAGGCGACATAAAAATACGGCATGTTAGGCGTTACCGCGATGGCCTCCCGGTATTTCTCCTCGGCTCTTTTATATTCGCCGCGGGCCATAAAGATTTGGCCAGCATCCGAATAAACCCTCACAAAATCAAAAAGACTTAACTTTCCTTGGGCCTTAGATACAGCTATATCAAATTCATACAAGGCCTCCGGATAATTACCGCGTTTAAACCAAGTCTCTCCCAGGTCCACGCGGGCAGTAGGGCTTTCGGGATATTTCTCCACCACTGACATACATATCAAGAGTTCATTTTTCCAAAGAGCGCTGTTTGAAAAGGCAAAGATAGAAAAATAACTTAAAGAGGCTAACGGCAAAATATATTTTAAAGACGGAAGCCTGGCGGTAAGAATATTTTTTTTATCTCCGAATTTTATCAATAATACCGCAATAACAGCTGTAAAGCCTACAAGAGGGATATACAGGAAGCGGTTAGCTATTAATATCCTAAAGGTATTAAAAAAATTATTCATAGGCAGCGCCCAAATCAAAAACCATAAGATTCCAAAAGAGATTTCTGGAGAAAATTTTCTTTTTCGTAATAAAACATAGCCTGACCAAATTAAAAATACTGCCCCGGCCGTAATATTAAAATAGGATTTAAGCATCGCCATAGGCGGAATCATCACTAAATCCTCGGGGAAAACCATATTCTTTAGATAAGCTCCGAATATATCAGCCACGCGCACGGTGTTTCTAAGCCAGCCCCCCGCGTCAAAGATGTTCTGGGTAGGCCGCATCAGGAAAAAATAAACCGCCAGATACACTAGCGGTAACGCAAGATACCAAAGGTATGATTTCCAGCTTGATAATACTTTTTTAAAATTACAATTTTTGCGGTAGTATTCGCAGGTAAAGAGCGCTAGCGGCAGAAAAACCGCTATCTCTTTAGAAAATACCGCCAAAAAAAAGCAAAATAGCGAAAGAGCTAAAAAAGAATATCTTGCTTTAACAGAAGCCTTATCCTGGGCCTTAAAATATAACATAATAGTAAGAAGAGAAAATAACATTGCCAGAATGTTAGGCCGAAAACCGGTACAGGCAATCACCTCGGCGCTAGAGGGATGCACCCCGAACAAAAGCCCGGCTAAAATGGCGAACTTAGGCCAAGCGAATAGCTGCAATAATAAAATATATACCAGGGCAGCATTAACAGCATGCAACAGCACATTAGTTAAACGGTAGCCCCACGGTTTTAAACCAAAGAGGGCGTAGTTGACAAAATAACTTAGGGTAGCTACCGGACGGTAAGTAGATTCGCCGCTACCCATATTATAAGCGCCCTGATAAAAGAAATCGCTCACCGGGCTAGATATGTAATTCTTGCTGAATAGCAAACCTAAATTCTGGGGGGATTTAATAAAAGGGTTGTTGACGATTAGGGCGGAGTCATCATAAACAAAATCTCCGAGAATGGCTCCAACCCAAACGAAGAAAACAACTGTGATGATTAAAAAAATAAACTTGCCTCTTATCATAGATCATTACTATCTCTAGTTACTACCACCTTATCACGCACGCTCCGCAGACCAGGCCTGCGCCAAAAGCATCCAGAAGTATAGCGTCACCCTTCTTGACCCGGCCTTCTTTTACCGCTCCAACCAAGGCCACGGCAGTAGAGGCAGAAGACATATTTCCGTATCTCTCAATATTAAGATAAATCTTATCTTCGCTAAACCCGAGCTTTTTAGCCACTGCCATAATAATGCGGGCATTAGCCTGATGTGGTATTACCAAATCAATATCCTTATAAACTAACCCCGCTTTTTCCACCGCAATCTTAGCGGCATTGGCCATACTCTTGACTGCAAATTTAAAAAGTTCGTTTCCATTCATCTTCAGATAATGTAGGCGCTTTTCGATAGTCTCGTGGCTTGCAGGGTTACGCGAACCACCTGCGGGAAGCATTAAAAGCCCGGTCATATTTCCGTCGCTTGCCAGATAAGTGGAAAGTATACCTCCAGACTTTACCTCGGATAAAACCACCGCGCCCGCTCCGTCTCCGAATAAAACGCAGGTATTGCGGTCCTGCCAGTCCGTAATAGACGATAAAACCTCGGTACCCACTACCAGGGCATTTTTATAAGTCCCGCAGGCTATGAATTGCTGGGCGATAGCAAGGGCATGGACAAAACCGGCGCAGGCAGCCGAAATATCAAAACAAGCGGCATTCTTAGCGCCCAAGCCCTGCTGCAGGAAACAAGCGGTAGAAGGAAACTGCATATCCGGAGTAATAGTAGCAACAATAATAAGTTCAATATCCAGGGACGAAAGTTTGGCATCCCCTAAGGCTTGCCTGGAGGCAGCCAGAGCGAGGTCAGAGGCAGCTTCATCCTTGGCCGCCAGACGCCTCTCTTTAATTCCAGTGCGAGTGATAATCCATTCATCACTGGTATCCACCATTTTCTCTAAGTCGGCGTTGGTCAAAACTTTCTGGGGTAAATATTCGCCTACACCGATAATCCCTACTTTTTTCATAACTATCCTTATAATTAGCTGGCCGGTTGGCTAGTATTGGCAGGACCGATAGCCTCGGAGATCTTTTCGTTAAACTTGCGCTCCACCTCTTCCTTGGCAACCCTAATAGCATTCTTGATAGCACGGGCATTGGAGCGCCCGTGACCAATAATAACTACGCCGTCTACTCCTAAAAGCGGCGCTCCGCCGTATTCAGAATAATCCAGCTTTTTCTTAAAACGCGAAAAACTTTTCTTTAAAAGCAGAGCGCCTAAAATACCGATGAAACTTCCCTTGATGTGGCGCCTTAAAAATTCCTGCACTGTCTCCGCCAGGCTCTCGGAAACCTTAAGTGCAACATTGCCTACAAAACCGTCACAAACAATGATATCGCATTTACCGGAAAAGATGTCCTTGCCTTCAATATTACCGATAAAATCAAGCTTGCTTTTTTCAAAGAGCTCGTGGGTCTCTTTCATAAACTCAGTACCCTTGCTCTCTTCTTCTCCGATATTTAAAAGCCCGATCCTGGCAGTGGGTTGATTTAAGATATAGCGAAAATAAGCGTCACCCATAATGCCGTATTGCAACAAATGCATGGGTTTGGGATCAATGTTGGCACCAACGTCAATAATAAGAGAAATCCCTTTTAGGGTAGGTAAAACTAAGGCAATGCCGGGACGTTCCACCCCCGGTAAAAGCCGAAGGCTCAAGGTTGCCGCACAGACTACTGCTCCGGTATTTCCGGCGCTAAAAAAAGCATCCCCCCGGCCTTCCTTAACCAGCTCCAGGCCCACTACGATTGAAGAGCCTCTTTTTTTGCGCACGCTGGCAGCAGCTGACTCGGACATTCCGATCGCTTCGTTGGCATTATAAACAGAGATACGTTCGGCGTTATAGTGTGATTTCTTAAGAAGAGTCTTGAGTATCTCTTCCTGGCCAACCAGCACTACTTCCACGTCATATTCCTGGACAGCGGCTTTTGCGCCTTCTACTACTACGCCCGGCGCATAATCGCCACCCATGGCATCAACAATAACTTTGATCATACTATTGTTTTTTCTTTTTCTCTTTTACTTTAATCTCAATTACCTGCCTGCCGTCATAATAACCGCAAGACTGACAGACGCAGTGCGCCGCTTTAGGCTGCTTACACTGCGGGCAGGGTATAAGATTGAGTGCGGCTATCTTCCAGTGCGTGCGGCGCTTTCTACCGCGCGCGTTAGAATGCCTCCTTTTAGGTAATGCCACTTCTTGCTCCTTTCTTTAACCTTGATTATTACAATTGCAGCTGCCCAGATTAAGATCCTTGCCGCAACCGGGGCAGAGCCCTTTACAATCCTCTCTGCATAACGGTTTAAAGGGATAATCCAGAATGAGCTGGTCTCTAATTTCAGGGTCAAAATCAACAACCAAGTGCACATTATCTACCGGATAATCAACCCTGATATCCCGCTTGAAATCCGTAATAAAATTATTCAGGCAGCGACCGCAAATCAAATACATTACGCCCCTTACCTTAATCAGGGCCGTAACTACATTAGTAACCTTGGAGATCACGGCTTCCAGTTCAAGCGGTTGCGGAAACTTTATGAAATCCGTATCTAATTCCCAAGCTGCGGGATCAACCGACTCTTGAAGCTCTACCCCCTCGGGAGGTATCTGCCGGGCATCTATCTTCATTCTACCGGGGTCTTTAACGTACCTTGTGCAGCTTCTTCTTCAGCGCTACTTCTACAAAATCCGGCACAAAACTGGAAAGGTCAGCCCCCAAAGAGGCAGCCTCTTTTAAAAGCTTAGAAGAGAGATAACTATAGGATTCCTGAGGCATCAGAAAAATAGTTTCGATGTCAGGCGAAAGTTTACGGTTGGTCAAGGCCATCTGAAATTCGTATTCAAAGTCCGAGAGCATACGCAGCCCCCGAATCAGGATTTTAGCCTTTTTACGGTGGGCATAGTCCACTACCAGGCCCTTAAAATCATCTACCGTAACACCTTGCATCCCGCGGGTGGCTTTTTTTAGCATCTGGGCCCGTTCTTTAACGCTAAAGAGAGGCTTCTTATGGTAATTATGCGCTACTGCCACCACCACCTCGGAGAAGATCTCCTGGGCCCGCTTGATCAGATCAATGTGGCCATAGGTAATAGGGTCAAAACTACCTGCATAAATTGCCGCCTGGCACATCTTTTTACTAACCCTTTCTCTTGAAAAATGATAACGTGGTATCGCCGTAGTGTTTCTGCCTGGTGAGGGCTAGATTTTTGAGGTTGTCCGGTAGATTATCCTTGCGGAAATGCTGTACCACTATCATACCATTGGGCGCTAATATATCATAAGCATCCAGCATTTGCAAGGTTTTTTTTGCCAATTCCCGATAATAAGGGGGATCAAGGAAAATAATATCGAAATTCTTGGCTTCTTGAGCTAAATTCCGGATGGCATCCCTTGCATCCCTGGAATACAAAACACAGGATTCCAGTTTTAAAAACGCAATATTCTTCTTGATTGCCCTCACACACTCCGGATTGCACTCTACCAGAGTTAATTCAGCTGCCCCGCGCGAGGCTGCCTCAAACCCTACTGCCCCGGAACCCGCAAAAAGCTCCAAAAACGACACCCCGCTAACATCCCCCAAGATATCAAAGATAGCTTTTCTGACATTCCCCTGGGTGGGCCGGATACCTTTAGGCATCGCTACTCCCCTACCCTTACTTTTGCCGGTTATGATGCGCATTTTAACCCACCATGATTAATTCTTTATATTCCGGAAACCTCGCCAACAACCTCTCTTTTACCGCGAGATTCTGTTGGTTTTGTAGGTTCGGGTCGCTACTGATAAGCTTAAGTGCTTCCTCACGGGCCTTTTTTAAAAGCTGCATCTGACTTAAAGGGTTGCCGATGCGTAGCTCCGAAAGCCCGTGCTGGCGCCTGCCAAAAAATTCGCCCGGGCCGCGGATCTTAAGGTCTTCCTCTGCAATGCGAAAACCATCAGCAGAGTTCACCATGGCCTCCAAGCGCTTACGTGATTCTGCAGTGGAAGAATCTGAAACCAGTATACAAAAAGATTTAACACTGCCCCTGCCCACCCTGCCGCGCAGTTGGTGTAATTGCGCTAATCCAAAACGCTCGGCATGCTCTACCAGCATGCAGGTAGCAGTTGCAATATCTATACCCACTTCTAAAACCGTGGTAGAAATTAAAATATCAATCTGGCGTTTTTTAAATTTTGACATAACCTCATCCTGTTCTTTTTGTTTTAGCCTGCCGTGCACCAGGCCGAGAGAAAAATCCTTAAATTCGCCATTCCTTAATTCTTCGTACTTCTTCTTAGCCCCGGCAATATCTAAAGCGTAAGATTCCTCAATCACCGGATAGATAATGTAAACCTGGTGACCTTTTTTCAGTTGTTCTCTGGCAAGCATATAGGCGCGCTGCACCTCTTGCCGGCTGAATAAGATTGTCTCGACGGGCAACCTGCCCGGAGGCAGCTCGTTAATCACGGAAATATCCAGGTCGCCGTAAAGAGTAATGGCCAAGGTACGCGGAATAGGCGTAGCAGTCATAATCAGAATATCCGGATTGGGGCCTTTACCGGGCAAGAGCGCTCTCTGTGCTACTCCAAACTTATGCTGCTCGTCAATCACCACCAAGCCTAATTTTTTAAATTTTACTTTTTCTTCCAGTAGCGCGTGGGTGCCGATCAAAAGGTCTATTTTACCATTCTCTATATCCCGATAGGTTTTTTCTTTGGTTTTTTTATCCATCCCGCTGATTAACAAGTCGATTTTAATTTCTTTCCCACTACCAAAAGCTGCCCGTGCCTGGCTGTTAATCTTATCATAATGCTGCCGGGCCAGAATTTCAGTAGGCACCATCAGGGCTGCCTGGTACCCCCCTTGGATCGCAATAAGAGCGGCGATAGCAGCTACCACGGTTTTACCTGAGCCTACATCGCCTTGTAATAGTCGCTGCATGGACCTGCTGCTGGCCATATCTGATTTGATTTCTTCCAAGACATTCTTTTGCGCCCGGGTTAATTCAAAGGGCAAGCTGGTAATAAAATCCTTGGCTAAACAACCCTCTACTTGATGCGCAATCCCTTGCTTGCTTTTTCTTCTAGACTTACGCAAGGCCAGCGGCAACTGAAAAATAAAAAACTCTTCAAAGGAAAGCCTCTGGTAGGCTTGTTTTTGCAGCTCTTGATCCTGCGGAAAATGGATGTTCAGAATACTTTTGGCAAGATTTAAAAGGCTATTACGTAGCCTAAGCTCATAGCTTAAAAAATCCTGCATCCGCGGAAGATATTCATCAATCGCCTGCTTAACTGTTAAACGCCAGCTTCGTTGGGTTAAACCGGCAGGCAAAGAATAGACCGGCACGATCCTTCCGGCGTTTAAAGAATCGTTTTCGTCGCCGTCTAAGATTTCAAATTCCGGAGAACTCATTTGCAGCCTGCCGGCATAATTATCAACTTTACCGTAGAGTATAAGAGCAGTGCCCGGTTTAAAATAGTCTTGGAGGTAAGACTGGTTAAACCAGACACAAAAAATCTTGCCGCTATCATCACCTACTACTACCTCTAAAATACTAAAGCCCCTACGCCGCAGAGACTGGCGTTCATTCTTGGCCAAAACCTTGGCTTTGACAGTCTGGACTTCGCCTTCTTTTAGTTTAGAGATAGGACTTAAATTAGTACGGTCTTCGTAACGGCGGGGAAAATAATAAAGCAGGTCTTCAATGTTATCAACCCTGAAACCTGAAATAATTTTGGCTTTTTTGGGGCCAATCCCCTTAAGATACCTTACCGGCATCTCTAGTAATTTATTCATCACTAAAGAGTAGTTTCCGATTGCGGCTGGGAATCAAAAGACCTGTTTTTAGGAAATTTTTCTTTTCCGGGAACCGCAGTTCCGGGCTTAGAGGACTGCACTTCTATTTTCAATTCCGCGCTAGAATAGGTTTTATCCCCGATTTTAAGCTCAGCGGGCTTAAAAGTAAAAACCCCGGGATTAACAGGAGCCAACACAATAATATAAACCTGGGAAGCCTCTACCTTACCCTTGGTTATTGAAAGTTTAGAGCTATTGGTTCGGGATAAAATATTTAACCCTTTAAAATCCGGGAACTTAGGCTTAGGAGTATTTACTAAAGATGAACTGACAGTAAGCTTATAAGTTAAAAAACTGCCCACGGTAAGATTATTCTTATCAACCTCGGCCTTAAGAATAATCTCCTCGGCAAGAATACTATCCTGCAAAAATAAAAATGCCAGCAAAAATATTACTACTGCAGCCGATATCTTTTGCATTAGAATACTTATTCCTCGATTTTTTGCATATCCTTACCGCAGCAAACCAGGGTACCTCCGCCTACTTTAGTAACCACTACTTCATTTCCGCAGACGCTGCAACGATATTTTTCTCCGGTCTTTTTTACTGCCATCGTGACCTCCTTTTTATTTATCATAACACGACTACCAGCAGAGGACAATATTTTTTGGATTTTCAAGAAAACGCTTCCTTATTTTTACCTCTTGCCCTTGATTTTCGGCAAAAAATATGGCATAGTTTAAAAAGAGACAACGAGACTTTACATCAAGGAGGTTGGTTGATAGCGTAAGCCATCAGGCCTATCACCTACAAAAATCCCCGAATTTTGGGGATTTTTTGTTAATAAAGCCACGGCTTACGGAGCGCAAGCGACGTAAGCCGTTTGGGTCATTCTACATATTAGGCTGAATTAATCCTGTTTAATTGTGACTTTGCTGTTTGAAACAGGATAAACAAAACGATGCAGCGTTTTATTAATATTCCTAAATTCCTCAATCACCGCCCGCATATCCTCTCTATTTTTAGCACGGTAGGCTTTTTCTTTCAGGCGGCGGATATTGCGCCTGCCCCGGGCATACCAGCCGAAAAATTTATGGAAAATTTTGGCCCCGTTCCCCTCTCCACAAAAAGCAACACAGCCATCAAAATGCTCCAGCATAATATCGGAGATTTCGGATTCTGACGGATAAACCGGTAATTTATCATTTTCAAGCAACCCCCGGATCTGCCGAAATATCCAGGGATTCCCCAGCGCTCCGCGCGCGATCAAGACGCCGTCACAGCCGGTTTCTTCAAACATCTTCCCTGCCAATTGCGCCGACAATACATCTCCGCTGGCAATCACCGGTATCTTAAGGGCTGCCTTTACCTTGGCGATAGACTGGTAATCAACCTTACCGCTATATCCCTGGGCCTTAGTCCTACCGTGAATAAATAACGCGCTCACCCCGGCGCTTTCAGCAGCTAAAGCCAGTTCTACGGCATTAAGCGAATTTTTGTCCCAGCCGCTGCGGATTTTTACCGTAACCGGCACCCTGGAATGCTTGATCACTAACCGCAGCAAACTATTTAAGTTCTCCGGAACTTTTAAGAGGCTGGCGCCTTCGCCCCGGCGGGTAACTTTTTTTACCGGGCAGGCAGCATTAAAATCCAGGATGTCATAGCGGTAATCTTTTAAAATATCCAACCCTCTTAAAATAAAATCCGGCTCGCAACCTAAAATCTGCACCCCTAAGGGCCGATCTTCTTTGGTACTCTGGAGCATCTCGCGGGTTTTGCGGCTATTGTAGCCAAGCGAACGCACGTTGATCATCTCTATAAAGGCCAGCTCGAAGCCAAATTTACGGTTAAGAAGACGAAACGGCAAATCGGTTATCCCGGCCATGGGTGCCAAAATAAGATTAGATTTTAATTTGAGCTTGCCGATTTTTAACATTGAATGGAAAGAATAACTCCGGGGTTAGTGGCGTAACGGAAGGATACCTCTAATAACCTTGATAGTAGTATGCTGGCTGTCTTTCCAAGGCCAGAGCATTACCAAAAATATCTCCTCTAACTGTTGCTTAAAATAAAGTGCTTGGTCAGTCATAATGCCACCAAACTCTTTGATCCTTTCTTCCACCATCGCTTCTAGCCTTCTCTGCGAGGGCCAGATCGCGGGACCTAAAAAAGACTCCAGCTTGATAGTAAGCGCTCCGAGCTTATCAGTAGTAACTACTAATTCCAGGTAATCCTCGCGCTCAATGCGCATAGTATCAAAACCTACAGCCTTAAGCTCATCCTTTAATTCATTAAAACGTATATCTTTATCTCTGGTTTTTGATGGTAACAAAGTTGAACCCTCCTACTCTCCAAGCTTATCTTGCATCCTAACAGAAAACCCCAACCATGTCAATGCAGCTACTTCTTCCCTTCTATCTTATCCAGAACCTTGTTGATCCCCGCCGCAATTGAGGAAAGTTCATCTTTTTTACGTAATTTTATCCGTAACGAAAAATCCCCTTTAGCAATTTTATCCAGGTCCTTTTCCAATCTATAGACCGGCCCGGCGATACGGTGCGAAATAAATAAGCCCCACCATAAAATGGCAATGATGATAACCGGCAGCCCCAGCAAAAGAATAATGTTAATTTTGGTTAAAACCGGACCAAGATTATAAGCGATGGATTCCGGGATGCCCAGCTGCTCCTCCATCAGATAAAACATCAGATAATATAAACAGAAGGCAAATAGAAAAGTCGGTAAAGCTACTGCTAAAATAATAACCTTGAGGTATCTGGTCTGCAATCCGGATTTAATAAAATACTTTTTTCTTTTATAGGAGTCAGGCATTTTTACCTCTCTTTTTTATAGCCCATTTTGATATCGTCAAAATAGGCCTCTGCCACGTCAGCGATATTATCTGCATCGCTCATTAGGGCGATCGCCCCTACCTTCAAAGTCGGATTCCTGCCAAAAGCCCGGCGGTAATCATCCAGAATATTACGTTCTTCCGCTACCCACTGGCCCAATTCTTTTGCCCCGGAATGCGCCACAATCAATTTGATGCTGGCGGAATACGGACTATTGGAGATACTCTCTAGTGGTGCGGTTTCGTCCCAAACATATTCCAGCACCCTGGAAGATAAAATAAAAATAGAGGGGAATATCACATAAACCCGGGCAGCATAATCATCCCTCTCTGTGCCCTTTCTGTTTTTTAGTTTTTCCTTATCCGGAAACCTGGTAACTTTCCACTTCCAGCTCAGCATCGGATAATCCTGGGCCCGAAAACGCTCTTTGAAGCGGTAAAATATTGCAGAGGCTGTGCCCAGGCTTAAGGCGTGGAGAGAATCTTCGACTTTATTCGTTTCAACTTTATAAATTACCTTGCCCTTAAAAATCTTAGTCTCCCAGTCATTCAGGGAGCGCTGATTGGTAAAAGGAAACCATTTTGGCAGCTCAAAGGCAAAGGCAACCGTAGTAATAATCAGCAGGATTGCGGCTAAAATCAAGGCTGGAAAACTAAGAAACTGCCTTTTCATAGGACTATCCTTTACTTAATATTATAACTCCGGTAAATAAAAATCCAGTTAAAGCTGGGCTACAGGGTAACTATCTACCTAACAATGTATTATTTATAAACAGCCCCGGATTGTTTCTTTTTACTCCTGGATTTCACCGCCACGCAGAGATACCTGGCAATAGAAGATAGTTTGCCTTTTTCATAAGGGAATTCCTTACAGTGGGTGGGCTTAAGATTATAATTAATCTTATGGATGGCGCAGAGGCCGTCGCGTGTGATAAAAGTGCACGGTTCATCCTCAACGCTGGTACCGACCCGGTATCCGGAAGGATAATCATCATCTTTCTCCAGATGGAAAAAATCTCCCCCCTTTATCCCGAGCGCTATTATCTTCTTGGCCTCTCCTAGATCTACCCAAGCCCCTAGCCGGCAACACTTGGCCTGAGTTTTACATTCGTGACATTCAATCTTACTTTTTCTTTTCATAATATTTTTAACCATAATACCTATATTATAACTCCTTAAATAAAAATCCCAAGTGAAATCACGTAATAAATAACCCTGTAGCTTACGGCTGCAGGGTTATTTTGCCAAGAGAACTCTTTATTTCTGGCTTGGAGTATTCAAATATCCGGCCAGGGTCGGGCTAAATTTAGTGGCCATCACGATCGCTGCCCAAATACATAATATCGAAACGGTAATAACCGCACCCAGGAGCATATCGCTTGAGATATTCTTAGAAACCAGGAATAATTCCTTATTCCAGAGATGGTCAATAAAGCCAAACAGCGCTCCTCCCCAAAACATCAGACTCAACCACCATACCTTAATATTCTTGCTCTTACCCCAGGCAAAAGACGAAATAATTGCTCCAGCCACCGGCCCGACATAACACATAATTCCTCCTTTTATTTATACTGCCCTATCTATTTCTTAGTCTTTTTCTCGCTTGCCTTAGGCGCTTTGGCCTTCTCCACTTTAGGATTAGGCGGCTTGCAAACTGCGCAAGGCTTATAACCTGCCTCCACCGCATCTACCGGTGTCTTAAACTCAATCCTGTTCTCAAGCTTAATATTCCTGGCAATACCGCAGGTTGGCAAATGATATTTATCAGAATCCCGGCTAGCCACTACCATGATATTCACATCCGGCTTACAAACTGCGCAAGGCTTATAGCCTGCGCCCCTGGCATCTTCCTGATTAGCAAAACAAGTTTTATTGTCGGCCTTGATATTTTTAATAATGCCGCAGTCGGGGGTGTGATACTTATCTGAGCCTTTGCTGCCGACAAAGTTACAATCTAAGGCTAAACTTAAGCCGCAGCTAAAAGCTAAAAAGCCAACCGCCAGTAATCCTAAAAATAACTTACGCATCCGGTGCCTCCCTCTCTAATATCCTGTCAGAATGATCACTACTGATTGGAAATTATTGTAATACTGATTTGGAGGAAATCAAGAGAAAAATAACTCTCCGTCCTATCCCGCTATCGTAACGAACCGGGACAGCTTTATTTTTTCAGCCAAAACCTGTAATAGGGCCTGGCTGAAGAGATAATCACCAAAGCAATAAGAACCCAGTAGTCAATCCGAAGCAGCTGGGGGAAAAACTTCACAATCGCGATTGTGGCAAAAAACACCGCCCACTTAATCAGCTTGATGTCGGTGAAATTTAAATTCCTCACCCGCGCATTCCATTTTTCAAACATCGCTGCCTCCTCTATTTTTTTATGATCTTAAACGAACTAAAGCTCTTATCGCTTTTATTCCCGTTAAAGGCCACCCGGATTAAAACCCAGGTGTAGACTTGGTTAATTTCAAAGGTTGAGGCCTCAATTTTAACAGGATATTCGGTTGAGGATACGTTCTTTTTAAGAATAAGAGTAGACTGTACGGTATTATATCCTTTATAGAGCCTGAAGTCATAACTACGGGTATTGACAAAATCCGACCGCTCCCATTTAAACTCGAGATAATCCTGGCCTGTTAAATCAATGTGGTCGGTCACCGGATAAAGCAGCCGCGGACCGGGAAAAGACTGTCCAAACATACTTTCCTCAACGTTTAAGTTAAAACCCTGCGAAGGCGGGCAAAAGAGAAACAGGCCCGCCAACAGGCCAAGACAAACCCGCCCCCAAAATTCTAGAACAGCTTTATTTTTCAAGACTGATCAAGAATACTTATTTTTTACACTTAATGCAGCAGTTATCGTGTATGCATTTCATAACACTCTTGGCAAAAACAAAGATGATTATCAACAGCACGATCTGCCCAAACAATCCCCAGCTCATCATCTTGCTCCTCCTGTCTTGGTTAATAAAAAAGGCATAACCTCTCTTTAAAGAAATTATGCCCTAGGTTTTATTACTGCCTTAGCCTCATTTACAGCTCCGCTGTTATACTATTAGTCTATACTGCCCCAATTACTTGTCAACCTAAAAATTGATTGTTACCGCGGCAGGGCTTTCTCAAAATGCTGGTAATCTTTTAAAGACTTCCAATTGCCTCCCCAGGTCCATCCTAAACGCAGGAACGCTTTTACAACAGGGCAATTGCGGGTAAGCGTCCCGGGCCGGCGCGGGTCATATACTGCGCCGGGCGGTAGCACGAGGCGTTTCTTGATGTAGGGGTTCTGCACCGGATTGATATCGATCGCAAAACCGTAGGCGTGCATCGAAAGGTTCTTGCTTCTGGTTGCGGTACGGTAATTAAAGGCCGAGGTGTTGTTGAACATCATAGACTGGTCATCCTCGTTATATTTGCCGTTGGCATAGAAGCGCGGATGCGAAATCGGAATCACAGAATTAATGAGGAATTTGGTTGCCAGGGCGACCCGGAAGACTTCGCGGATGTCGCCTGCCAGTCTACGGTCAATCACCAGCTGGCCTTTATGGATCTTGCCGTCAAAGGAATAATATAAGACCTCCAACATCACCTGCCTTCTTTTAAATTCAGGAGGGGCCCATTTTTGGAGCGCCTCAGAGAGAGTAATATTACTGTCGATAATAGGGTTCTCGAAAGTTCCGCGCGGGACCGGCGGCGGGCCGGGCGGCGGCATCCGGACTACCGCGCACCCCGATAAGAGTAAAGACAGGGATAAAAGAAAAAAGAAGGAATATTTTTTTAACATAGCTTAGGTTATGTTTATTAGTTAACCTATTTTACTCTTTACAATTTTATTGTCAACCCAAACCACCTATGGACGGTTTTAATCCTTCGCTTAAACTTAAATAAAAAATTTATTGTATCGCTCAGGATAAAATAAAAAGCCCCGCAGCTTTAAACTGCAGGGCTTTTTATTTTAAGGAGCACCAACCTACTCTCACATAGCCTTACGACTACACTACCATCGGCCCTGAGGGGCTTAACTACCGTATTCGGAATGGGAACGGGTGTTTCCCCCTCGGCATAAGCGCTCCAAATTTTCAGTTTCAAAAACCTCAACAACTACATAATCGCGGTAAAACTACACTTAAGCGAAAAAAATATTTTAATGGTCAAGCCTATTGGCCGATTAGTACGCATTAGCTTAAATCCTTACGGATCTTACACCTTGCGCCTATCAAGGTCGTAGTCTACGACCGGCCTTCATTCTTGGACCTTGCGGCCCGAGAAAGGGATACTTAGTTTTGGGAGGGGCTTGGCACTTAGATGCTTTCAGCGCTTATCCCTTCCGAACATAGCTACCCAGCCTTTGCCCTTGGCAGGACAACTGGAACACCAGAGGTTCGTCTCTCATGGTCCTCTCGTACTGAAGAGAGCTTCCCTGCAAGTATCCTAACACCCACATCAGATAGAGACCGAACTGTCTCACGACGTTCTAAACCCAGCTCGCGTACCCTTTTAACCGGCGAACAGCCGGACCCTTGGGACCTTATACAGCCCCAGGATAGGATGAGCCGACATCGAGGTGCCAAACTGGACTGTCGATGTGAACTCTCGAGTCCAATAAGCCTGTTATCCCCAGAGTACCTATTATCCGTTGAGCGATGGCAATTCCACATTCAAACCACCGGATCACTAGTCCCTACTTTCGTATCTGCTTGTGCTGCCGCACTCGCAGTTAAGCTGGCTTTTGCACTTACACTCCACAGGCGGTTGCCGAGCGCCCTGAGCCAACCTTGGGGCCCCTTCGTTACATTTTAGAAGGGAGCCGCCCCAGTCAAACTGCCCACCTGCCACGGTCCCCCCGCCGGATTCACGGCTGGAGGTTAGAACTTTAATACAATAAGGGTGGTATTTCAGATTGTGACTCTGCCTGAGCTAGCGCCCAGGCCTCAAAGTCTCCCACCTATGCTACACATAGTGGACCAAAGTACAATAACAGGCTACAGTAAAGGTTCTGGGGTCTTTTCGTCTTGATGCGGGTAGACGGCATCTTCACCGCCACTACAATTTCGCCGAGTCTCTCGTTGAGACAGCGCCCAAGTTGTTAAACCATTCGTGCGCGTGGGAACTTACCCCACAAGGAATTTCGCTACCTTAGGACCGTTATAGTTACGGCCGCCGTTTACTGGGGCTTCGGTTCAAAGCCTCGCAGGCCTTACGACCCGCTAACTTCTTCCCTTAACCTTCCAGCACCGGGCAGGTATCACACCCTATACTTCCTCTTTCGAGTTTGCAGAGTGCTGTGTTTTTACTAAACAGTCACCCGGGCCACTTTACTGAGACCCTACTGCCTTACAGCAGAGGGCATCCCTTATCCCGAAGTTACGGGACTATTTTGCCGAGTTCCTTAACGAGAGTTATCTCGAGCACCTTACCATTTTCTGGAGGTCTACCTGTGTCGGGTTCCGGTACGAACGACTAGACAACTCCTCTTAACGCTTTTCTTGGCAGTGTGGATTTAGAACACTTCCCCCTCGGAATCCTCAGGGTCCCGCCTCCCAGTTGCCCGAGAAGCAACGTAGACATCCAACACTACGCAGCCCTAGCCCTCCTGCGTCACGCAAGAGTGATAACGCCATCTAGTCGGTATCCGAATATTAACGGATTATCCATCACCTACGCCATACGGCCTCGGTTTAGGCTCGACTAACCCTGGGTGGATTAACCTTCCCCAGGAAACCTTAGACTTTCGGTGTGCCTGTTTCTCGCAGGCATTTTCGCTACTTATTCCGACATAATCACTACTTTGACATCGACCGCTCCTTACGGTACGGCTTCATCTGTCAAAGTACGTTCCCCTACCGCTCATTTTGCCCGAGGGCAAAATGAACCCGCAGCTTCGGTAATAGGCTTGAGCCCCGATTATCTTTGGCGCAAATCCGCTCGACCAGTGAGCTGTTACGCACTCTTTAAATGATGGCTGCCTCTGAGCCAACATCCTGGTTGTCTAAAGCGAACTCACCTCCTTTACCACTTAGCCTATCCTTAGGGACCTTAGCTGACGGTCTGGGCTGATGCCCTTTTGACGTCGGAGCTTAGCCCCCAACGTCTTACTCCCGAGATAAAATCAGTAGTATTCGAAGTTTGGTTGGGCTCGGCAACCTGGTAAGGTCCCGTAGCCCATTCAGCACTCTACCCCTACAGATTAATTACTCGAGGCTATCCCTAGAAATATTTCGGGGAAAACCAGCAATTTCTGAGTTTGTTTAGTCTTTCGCTCCGACCCACAACTCATCCCGTAGTTTTTCAACGCTAATGGGTTCAGGCGTCCACCCCGCTTTCGCAGGGCTTCCCCTTGGTCATGGGTAGATCACTCAGCTTCGGGTCTACTATACGGTACTAGGCGCCCTATTAAGACTCGCTTTCGCTCCGCCTTCACCCCTTAAGGGTTTAAGCTTGCACCGCACAGTAACTCGTCGGACCATTATGCAAAAGGTACGCGGTCAGGCGTTCATGCCCTTGCGGACATGCATAGCCCTCCCACAGCTTGTAAGTCTATGATTTTAGGTTCTATTTCACTCCCCTCACCGGGGTTCTTTTCAACTTTCCCTCACGGTACTGGTACACTATCGGTCTAGATACAGTATTTAGCCTTGGACCGTGGTCGGCCCGGATTCCCACAAGATTTCTCGTGTCCCGTGGTACTTGGGATACCTCTAGGGTGTTTCAAGGTTTCGTATAAGAGGCTTTCACTCTCTATGGCAGGCCTTTCCAGGCCTTTCTACTACCCATCCACAATCCCACAACGAGGTCCCGCAACCCCTTTTTCTCCTTGCGGAGAAAAAGGTTTAGGCTCTTCCCCCTTCGCTCGCCGCTACTGAGGGAATCTCTGTGATTTCTTTTCCTCAGGGTACTTAGATGTTTCAATTCCCCTGGTTCGCCTCCCCGCGGCTATGTATTCACCGCAGGGATATCACCGTATGAACAGTGATGGTTTGCCCCATTCGGAGACCCTCGGATCAAAGCCTGTTTGCGGCTCCCCGAGGCATATCGGTGCTTACCCCGTCCTTCATCGCCTTATCTAACCCAGTCATCCGTCATAGACTCTTAGTAGCTTGACCATTAAAAATTGATTCTTTTCGACTTAATTGCAGTTTTACCCACAAGATCAAATTGACCTTGCGATATCATGTAGTTGTCAAAGAGCATAGAATAGCGAATGAATCGCTAAACGAATTTACTATGCTTAATTTCCGGGAGTTTATTGCTAAGGCACTCCGCTCGCTGTTTTGCTTGTCGCAAAACTACGCTCGCTTGGTGCCCCTAAATTTTTCCTTGTCGGAAAAATTTGGTGGAGGCGAGCAGGATTGAACTGCCGACCCCTTGCTTGCAAAGCAAGTGCTCTCCCAGCTGAGCTACGCCCCCATAAAATTTTTGTGTAACAAAAATTTTATGGGTCCTGAGGCCACAACATGCTTTTGTTTAGGCCGAAGGACCTTGATATTTGGTGGGCCCAATAGGATTCGAACCTATGACCCCAGTCTTATCAGGGCTGTGCTCTAACCAACTGAGCTATGGGCCCGAATTAGAGTGCAAATTGCAACGTGTAATGCCCTGATTCATTACACTCTTTTAGCTTACACAATAAATCAGAAGCCCTCTCACTCGATAGTTGATTATCAGCTTTAAAGAGATGACTCCCTTTTTTAGAAATTTAAATTAGGTAGTCAAGCTTTTCTAAAAATTTCTTGTGAAAGAAATTATTTAGAAAGGAGGTGATCCAACCGCACCTTCCGGTACGGTTACCTTGTTACGACTTAGCGCCAGTCACCAGTTTTACCTTAGGCCCTCATAAGAGGGACTTCAGGTACCCCCAGCTCCCATCGCTTGACGGGCGGTGTGTACAAGGCCCGGGAACGTATTCACGGCGGCGTAGCTGATCCGCCATTACTAGCGATTCCGGCTTCATGGAGTCGGGTTGCAGACTCCAATCTGAACTGAGCCCATTTTTTTGCGATTAGCTCCACCTCGCGGTTTGGCAACGCTTTGGAATGGGCATTGTAACACGTGTGTAGCCCAGGGTATAAAGGCCATACGGACTTGACGTCATCACCACCTTCCTCCCGTTTATCACGGGCAGTCTCCTTAGAGTGCTCAGCATTATCTTTCGATAACCTGGTGGCAACTAAGGATAATGGTTGCGCTCGTTGCGGGACTTAACCCAACATCTCACGACACGAGCTGACGACAGCCATGCAGCACCTGTGCAGGTTCCTGACTTGACAGGTCCTCCCTCTTTCAAGTTCGTACTTCCTGCATGTCAAACCCTGGTGAGGTTCTTCGCGTAGCATCGAATTGAACCACATGTTCCACCGCTTGTGCGGGCCCCCGTCAATTCCTTTGAGTTTTAGCCTTGCGGCCGTAGTCCTCAGGTGGAGCACTTAACGAGTTATCTTTTGGCGCTGAAGGGTTACCCCAACACCTAGTGCTCATCGTTTACGGCTTGGACTACCAGGGTATCTAATCCTGTTTGCTCCCCAAGCTTTCGCAGCTCAGTGTCAGGACTGGACCAGAAAGCCGCCTTCGCCACTGGTGTTCCTCCCGATATCTACAGATTTCACCCTTACACCGGGAATTCCGCTTTCCTCTACCAGCCTCAAGCTATGCAGTTTTGAAGGCAGTTCTCGGGTTAAGCCCGAGGATTTCACCTCCAACTTGCATAGCCACCTACCTGCCCTTTACACCCAATAAATCCGAGTAACGCTCGCCACCTCCGTATTACCGCGGCTGCTGGCACGGAGTTAGCCGTGGCTTCTTCTCTGAGTACCGTCAACCCCAATTGCTTGGGGCTTCTTCCACATCGAAAGAGGTTTACGATCCGAAGACCTTCATCCCTCACGCGGCGTCGCATAGTCAGACTTTCGTCCATTGCTAAATATTCTCGACTGCAGCCTCCCGTAGGAGTCGGGGCAGTGTCTCAGTCCCCGTGTGGGTGACCACCCTCTCAGGCCACCTACCCGTCAATAGCCTTGGTGAGCCATTACCTCACCAACTAGCTGATAGGACGTGAGCTCATCTCTAAACAGCGACCCTTACGGGCCACCTTTACCAAGCCCCCCTTGCGAGAGACTGACACATCGGGTATTATCCTTACTTTCGCTAGGCTATCCCCGTTTTAGAGGTAAATTACTCACGTATTGCTCACCAGTTTGCCGCTATAGTCCGTTTCGCTTTGAGCCTTGCGGCTCTCGCTCCACAAACCATCGCGCGACTTGCATGCCTAATCCACGCCGCCAGCGTTCACTCTGAGCCAGGATCAAACCCTCCGAAAAATTCAGATAAGTTTGGATAAAGGCTCTTACTATTTTAAAACTCTTTTTTCCCTAAAAAACCCTTTTGAGATTTTTCGGGGCACGCTTGACTACCTAATTATCAAAAGAACGATCCCTCATTTTGAGGAATATGAAATTTATTGTTTATCCCGGGTAAAAACTGCTAAAACGATGAGTCCGGGATTATTTTCCGATACGCAGAACGATAAAAAATAAAAAGGCGTCCCGACTACTGCCGGGACGCCTTCATAAATAAGCACAAGGCTCCGCTCGAGTCGAGAAGTTAACTACCCAAATTTGTCAATACTGTTATTGGATTTCACAATAAAAGTATACTTTCCTCTCCCCTTACTGGAGGGAGTTAAAATATAGCCTAAAATAGCACTATTGTCAAGTATTTTTTGCTATTTTTTTATCTTTAACAAAGACTAATTTCTTTATAACGCAAATACTTCGGTAAAAGCTTATAAGTTGTTGACTATTCTCAAGAATGCCTCTACTACCATGGGGTCAAACTGCGTACCGCGATGCTTCTGGATCTCTTCTATAGCCGCCTCTTTACTAAGGGGGATCTTGCGGTAGGAACGCGCGGAACGCATCGCTTCATAAGCATCCGCAACATGGATAATACGCGCGCCCAGGAGTATTTCACTACCTTTTAGCCCCTGAGGATATCCTGAACCATCGTAATGCTCATGATGTTGTTTCACCAGAATAACTACATCATCTAAAAAGGTCAGGGGTTCAAGTATCCGGGCGGCGGTAGCGGGATGAAGTTTAATCTGCTCCCACTCTTCTTGGTTGAGTTCGGAATCCTTACTCAAGACCTCATCACCTACGCCGATTTTACCTAAATCGTGTAATTCGCAGGCCTCGTGGATCTTTTCAATCTCGTCTGCAGAAAGCCCTAATTCCCTGGCAATAGTCGTAGCATACTGGGCGACATTTTGAGAGTGACTGTGAGTATAGTGGTCGCGGGCGTCAATAGCCTGTGCCAAAACCTTGATGGTACGCATATAGGTGGCACGCAGGTCGCCATAAAGACGAACCAGGTTTTTAGTAGAATCCTCGATTCTTTTAGTCAAAAAGGTATTTTGCTTCTGCAGGGCTAAGTTTTGCTCTTGAATGCCACTGATTAATCTGCGGTTAATCACTAATGAAGCGTGGAATTCCGCGCCCTTCTTCACTAAAAAAAACAGTTTTTCCAAATTAACAGGAGGAGCAACAAAAGCATAGACACCTAATCCTGACAGTTCGCTTTCTATCCTGGGGTCGGGTTCCGATAAAAAAATAATAATAATACAATCAGGATTGGATTTCTTTAAGCCCAGCACCAACTCGCGGGTAGTAAGATCCGGCATGCCATAGCGGACGATGATAATATCAAAGCTGTTATCAGTAAAAACCTCTAATCCTTGGCGGGCAGTATTCTTAAAAGATACATCAAAGCCGCCTTGAATAATAAGCTTCTCGCGCAAATAACGCGATAAGACTTCATCGTCATTAATTACTAATACCCGGCAATAATACTCCATTCTTACTCCTATCAATAAATTTGATTTGCTCTATTTTACCACAAAAAAATTATTTACGCTAACTCTTTGAACTTTTTTAGACTAATCACTGGTCGGGGCTTTGAGACTGCAGGGTTTCTTTATTAATGCCGACATCCAAAAGGTCCCAGGGTAAAGTTTCATTTTTATCCTTCTGGCGTAGATAAAAATTAGGGTCAAGACCGCATTCGCGGAAGGCCTCCTCCCAACGTTCGAAGATAAAGTGGTCATCCCACCCGTCAAAGCGCGCGCCCTTACGGAATGCCGCGAGGATAACTGCGCTTAATCTCCTATCCCCGCGCGAAAATACCCCTTCTAAAAAACTCATCCGGGAATTATGAAAGTGCACTTTTATTTTTGGGCTCCTGACTTTATTTCTAAGGTATGCTTGTTTATCCTTGATGCCACCTAACCCCTCCATCGCTAACCACTGAAAAGGAGTATGTGGTTTAGGGATAAGAGTATTAATGCTAATATTGACCTGGGCGCTACCGCCGGCAACCTTTTTCCTTAAGCCCGAAACCTGCATGGCCAGATCTACAATAGCGTCAAGATCAGAATATTCTTCCTGTGGCAGGCCGATCATAAAATATAACTTTACGTGGCGGTAACCGTTACTGAAGGACTGTTCTAGGTTGCGGAAAAAATCTTCTTTATTAAAATCTTTATTTAAAACCTGTTGTAATTTTTCACTAGCCGCTTCTGGAGCAAAGGTTAGCCCGGTTTTTTTAATAGTAGCAAGTAAAGAAGCAAGATTTCCTACTGTCAGTCGCGATTTTATAGAAGGCAAAGAAACACTTACCCCTTTCTCCTTGAATAAACCTATCAATTTGTTAAGTAGCTCTTCGATCCTGGGGTAATCGCTTACCGAGAGACCTCCTAAAGATATCTCTTCATAACCGCTAGAGCAATAAGTAACAGCGGCCAAATTAAAAACATTATCCAAACTTTTCAGACGCAAGGGAAAATACTGGGCGCGGGCCTGGCAAAAATTACAGTGATTAGGACAACCGCGCATAATCTCTAGGGTTATTCGGTCATGCACAATTTCCACGTAAGGCACCAGCCAGTCTTGCGGATAATAACTTTTATCCAAGTCTTGAATAAAACGCTTCTTTACTTTTAGCGGCGCTCCCTTAACTTTAATCTTAAAATCCTGAATCCGGCCCTCGCTGTCATAAAACGGTTCATAAAAAGACGGGACATATACCCCGCCGATAGCGGAAAGCTCCAAAAGCAATTCTTCTTTACTGATCTGACCCTGCTTAAATTTTTCCTTATACCTGCGATAAACCTGAATTATTTCCGGCAGCGCTTCCTCAGCTTCGCCAATCAGAAAAAGATCAAAAAAATCATGCAGGGGCTCAGGGTTTAAAACGCAGGGCCCTCCGCCGATTATCAGAGGAAAAATGTGGTTACGCGAAGATGCTTCGAGAGGAACAGCGCCTAAGTCCAGAATATTCAGGACATTGGTGTAATTTAATTCATAGCCCAGTGAAAAACCGATAAAATCAAAATCCCGAAGCTCTTTTTCAGATTCTAGCGAAACAATTTGACGCTTGCTACTGCGCAACACCCCCTCCATATCCAGCGCCGGCGCAAAAAACCTTTCGCAAGCAACATCCGATACCGCATTCAGCAGGCCATAGATAATACGCAAGCCCAAATTACTCATCCCGACTTCGTAAAGATCAGGAAAGCAAAGGCCGAATTTAATCTCAGCGCTCTGGAAATCTTTGCGCGAGACATTCCACTCTTGGCCGATATATTGCGCGGGCTTGCGCACGCCTAATAATAAATTTTCTGGTATCATATTGTAAATGTAGCGGGTTTGTCTTGTCCTGTTTCTCGCGGGGACGCTCATTTTGCCCCTGCGAGTCAAAATTTCGCTTCCCTGCGGACCCTCACTCTCACTGATAATTATATTAGCGGATGAACCGTGCCCGTTCGGGTTCCTCGGAGACCCCGCTCGAATCCAGTCCAAGCCTTCCCGCTAAACATAATAATGACCGAATGATTATTAGTATAATTTTAGGTTTTTTGCTGGAGTGTGCATTAGAAAATTTTTGGCAAATGTCTGCGAGGAATTACGGCGAGCGGGAGTATGTCTGACCCGCGATAGCCTTTACGAAAGCGAGCCGTAAACCGATGCAGACGGCAAAAATTTTCAGCACACGAAGCAAAAACCTAAAATAACTTCTGTGAGAAAGTCGTCAAAATACTGCGCGGGTGCGGTTAATATTAACCAGTATCCCCAACGCCATAAAGGTAACCATGACCGAAGAGCCGCCGTAACTCAAGAGCGGCAGAGGCAGGCCCACTACCGGCGCCAACCCTAAGTTCATGGCGATATTGACAAAAACCTGAATCCCCAACATCAGCGATATGCCTAAGGCCAGCAGTTTACCGAAATTATCCGCGGTGCGCTGGGCAATGCGGATCCCCTCGCGGATAAGTAAAAAATACAAAAACAAGAGCGCGCAGCTGCCCAAAAATCCCCACTCCTCAGCAAAAGTCGCGAAGATAAAATCGGTGTGTGACTCCGGCAGAAAATGCAGCTGGCTCTGGGTCCCTGACAACCAGCCTTTACCAAATACTCCTCCGGAGCCGATAGCGATTTTCGACTGGATCACGGTATATCCCGCCCCCAGCGGATCGATATTGGGATTTAAAAAAACTAAAAGCCTCTCTTTCTGGTAGTCCCGAAGCAGATACCAGAGCACCGGAAGGCCCAACAACCCCGAAGTAATAAAAATAATGAAGTAACGCAGCCGTACCCCGGAGACAAAGACCATCGCAATAAAAACTAAAAATATCATCATGGCGCTACCTAAATCCGGCTGCTCCATGATTAAACCCATAGGCACCGCTACAAAAACTAAAGGTAAAGCCAGGCCGCGGACTATCCCCATCTTGTTAACTTTTAGTGAAATATCATCGATGGATTTGGCGCTGAAATACCTGGCGATAAAAATTACCATAATGAGCTTGGCGATTTCGGAAGGCTGAAAATTAAACCAGGCGAATTTAAGCCAGCGCTGCGCGCCCAGACGCACAATCCCCAAAAGAAAAACCAACAGTAATAAAAATACCGCCAAGCCGTAAAGAAAATAGGTAGCATCCCAGAGCCGGCGGTAATTAAGGTTAGACAACCAAAAGAAAAAACCCAGCCCCAGAATAACCCAGAGGATCTGGCGTTGATAAATAAGCTGCCACTGGGTGCCCTCCTTACGATAGGTGCTGCTGTAAATTGAAAGTATCCCGATAGTGACAATTAAAAGCCCGAGTACTAATATTAATAGTGTTTTACGCATTAAATGATACCTTCCTTAATCATACCTTCCAGGATGCGTTTAACCACCATGCTGGAATAATAACCCGCCCCGCCATGCTCTAAAAAAACACAGACCACAAAACGGGGAGTTTTGTAGGGGAAAAATCCCGCAAACCAACCGTGCGGCTGGCCATACGGAACCTGAGCGGTACCGGTCTTGCCGGCTACCTCTACCTTTAACTCTGAAAATATTCCGGCGGTGCCTCCCTCCTGCGCCACCTTACGCAACCCCTGCCTAATAATATTAATAGTGCTCTCTTTAATATTCACCCGACTGAATTTTCTCTGGTAAAGAGAGATGTCTTTGCCGTCTACGCCCTTAAGAACATAAGGCCTCACTAAGAAACCGCGGTTGGCGAACACCGCCATCATACGGGTAATCTGCAGAGGGCTGACCAAAAGATCTCCCTGGCCGATGGAAAAATTAGCAGTATCGCCGTTAAACCAACTCTTGAAGCGGTACATCCTTTTCCATAGCGGCGACGGCACGAAGCCGCTGGATTCATAAGGAAGGTCGATACCGGTAGGTTTAGAAAATCCAAACCTTAAAGCATACTCAGAAATATGCTGCGGCCCAACCATGAGCCCGGTACGGTAAAAAAAGACGTTACAGGAATGCATGAGCGCACCGATCACATTCTGAACACCATGAGTATTCCAACAGGCAAATTCCTGTCTGCCGACGTAAAAACTGCCATTGCAGTTTGTAGTCGTGGCAAGATTTATTTTCTCAGTTTCCAGTCCTGCGGCAGCGATTACTACTTTAAAAACTGAGCCCGGCGGATAAGTACTACTGGTAGCGCGATTGATTAAAGGTGCGCTGGGATTGTCAAATAAACCCGTTACTCCGCTAGCGGCTTTTTTCTCCACGAATGTTGCAGGATTAAAATCTGGATTACTCGTCATAGCAAGAATCTCACCGGTATAGGGCTCCATAACTACTACGCATCCGGCCTGATCACCCAAGGCCTGCTCTGCGAGTTTCTGCACTCTTAGATCCAGGGTGAGCTGAATATCCCTGCCGTTTTGCGGCGGGCGATAACCTAAGGTGCGCACGAACCTGCCGCGGTGGTCCACCTGCGTAGAAAGACCGCCCTCCTCTTGACGTAAATAATAATCATATTTTTCTTCGACGCCGCCGAATCCTACTATATCTTTAGTCTTATAACCGTAATCCGATAATTTAGTGAGCCGCCAATGGTCAATCTCATTGAGGTATCCCAACAAATGCGCGGCTAATCTGCCGTAAGGATAGTTCCTTAGGGGGTGTGGCTGAATAACGACACCGGGCAGCTCCATCTTCATCTCTTCCAGGGCAATTGCCTTTTTGACTGTAATATTTTCGGCAATAGTCACCGGAATAGATGGCGCAATAAAACCCTTTCTAAACCTTGTTTTTAATTCCTGGGGGGTAAGCCCCAGTGCCTTGGAAAGCCCCTGCAATACCTTATCAATATCGTCGTCATCCTGCGGTAAAAGCATGACATCATAGGAAAGATAGCTATCCACAATCACCTGGCCCTGACGGTCAAGGATCATGCCGCGCGTGCCTAACTGCGGCACCAGGCGTATACAATTCTTATTACTAAGCTCGCGGAACTTATGCCCCTGTATAACTTCGACACTCAGTAAAGTTAAAGCAATAATTATAAAAATAATGGTAAATAAAAAATTAAGGATTTTAATACGCATGATTTTATGATTTTAACCAGCGAGCTAATACCTTAAATATCAAAGGTGTAATTAACAAGGTATACAGGGCCCCAAAAAAAGTAACACGTAAGAATATACCCAGGGGTACGGGGTTACCTAAAAGCAACGCGATGATACCTGTGGCGATACTATGTAAAACCGCAATTATTAAAATTAAAATAGCGCGGCGCAAATTATCATCAATAGACATTTTCTTAGATGCCCTGACAATCAAAACCACCCAACAGCAAAATAATAACGTATTAACCCCAAAGGTATTAACGCTAAAAATATCCTTGAATATCCCGGCTATTGCGGCCAATATAATAAGCCAGCGCAACTGGAATAAAAAAATTCCCGCCAGAGTCACCATAATAATTAAGAGTAGGTCGGGCTTGGCACCAAAGATTTTAAAATGGTCCAAAAGAGTAGCCTGGATTAAGGCTGCGGCCAAAATCACAAAAAGAGAAAACCATTTTTTCATGGTATGATGATAAGTAGCTCTTCGATGCTAGAGGTATTGACTGCGGGACGGATCACGCCATAACGACTTAGCCCAGAAAACTCCTCGCCTACTTCGACTACCCTACCGACAAGTATCCCTTTAGGACAAGCGTCGCTAAACCCAGAAGTAATCACGATATCAGAAATTTTGATATCGGCATCATCGCTTAAATAGCGCATTACCAGAAAATTGCCTAATGTTCCTGACACTAAACCTTCCTGGCGGCTGCGCTGGATTATAGCAGATACCCCCAGGTTAGGATCATTAATTAGCATTACCTTGCTGGTAGAAGAGGTAGTTTCAATCACGCGGCCTGCCAAGCCAAGATAGGTGACAGCTATCATCCCGCGCCGTATACCCTGCAAGGATCCTTTGTCTATAATGATTACTGAAGACCAGTTATCCGCGGAACGAGCTATAACCCGCGCCGCTGCTACGATTTTATAAGAAGACTTTTGTTTAAAAGAAAGCAGTTCTTTGAGACGCTTGTTCTCAAGATAGATTTCATTTAAAGCGCTGATCTTCTGTTTAAAAAAATCCAGTTCATTTTTTAGCCGGACGTTCTCGGCCATACTACGGTGATAAAATATTATACCGCCCATTTCGCGCCCTATGGCAGAGCATAAAACCAGCGGAAATCTTAAAACGGTAAATAGCGGGGTTCTTAAGGAAGGAGCGAAATTCGCAACCAGTATCAGGAGGATTACCGCGAAGACTACATAGATTAGGTTTTTTTTATTGAGGGCAAACACATCTTTGGACTTAAAAAACTCAAACGTAGGTGTCGGCTTTGATTGCGACAGTTACTTTCTTGAGGTATTTTATTTCATCAAGAACCTTGCCTGTGCCTTTGACTACGGCTGAAAGCGCATCATCAGCGATATGCACCGGCAAACCGGTTTCTTCAGAAATTAGTTTATCCAGACCGCGTAACAATGCCCCGCCTCCTGCCATCACAATACCCTGTTCAATCAAATCCGAGGCGAGTTCCGGCGGAGTCCTCTCTAATGACATCTTGGTTGCTTCCAGAATAGCGCGCAGCGGTTCCTGTAAAGCCTCGCGTACCTCTTCGGAAGTAATAGTAACGGCCTTGGGTAAGCCGGCGACTAAATCCCTGCCCTTAACTTCCAGGCTCATCTCTTCTTCCAGGGGGTAGGCCGAGCCGATTTTAATCTTAACATCCTCGGAGCTGCGTTCGCCGATCATCAAATTATAGGTCTTTTTTAGATATTCAATAATTGCCTCATCCATTTCATCGCCGCCGATGCGGATGGATTTGGAAAATACGATACCGGCAAGCGAGATAACTGCGATCTCGGTGGTGCCGCCGCCGATATCAATAATCATATTACCGCGGGGTTCCTGGATGGGAAGGCCGACACCTATTGCCGCTGCTACCGGCTCTTCAATTAAAAATACCTCCCGGGCTCCGGCGCGCTCCGCAGAATCCTTGACTGCGCGCTTCTCTACTTCGGTAATCCCCGAAGGTATGGCAATAACGATGCGCGGACGTACTAAGACCCGGCGGTTGTGCACCTTTTTGATAAAATAACGCAGCATCGCCTCGGTGATCTCAAAGTCTGCGATTACGCCATCCTTCATCGGACGGATCGCTACGATATTACCCGGAGTACGGCCAAGCATGCGCTTAGCCTCTTCTCCCACAGCTAAAACATGGGATGTGCCGCGTTCAATAGCTACTACCGAAGGCTCACACAACACTACTCCTTCACCTTTAACATAAACCAGGGTAGAGGCAGTGCCAAGGTCCACTCCCATATCATTGGAAAAAAGACCCAGTATATAATTAATTAGTCTTTTAATAAGGTGCCTAAACTTGTCCATAACGTTCTCCTGTTTAAGTAGAAGCATTTTAACAGAGATTAAAAGCTATGTCAAATAAAAAGTTAAGTGAATTTTACCTTAAAAGGCCTTTTAAAATAGGCAGGAACTCTGGAAAGGATTTATTAATACAAGAGACATCATCAAGAAGGCTCTTGCCAGAAGCTGCCAGAGCAGCAACTACTATACTCATCGCAGTGCGATGGTCCCCAAAACTCTTCAAGGAACATCCTTTTAGACCCCTTAAGCCCCGGATAACAATTATTTCTTTGGCCTTGTTCCCTTGCACCTTAATATCAGCACCCATACGCTTGAGATTACAACACATGGAGTTGATGCGATCGGTCTCTTTCACCCGCAGCTCTTCTATCCCCTCGAAAACGCTCTTTCCTTTAGCGAAGCAGGCCGCCACCATTAAAATCGGAAGCTCATCAATCAAAGACGGAATATCTTTCTTGGTAATCCGGATAGCCTTAAGATTACTGCTGCCTATCTTAATATCTCCTAATGGTTCCAATCCCGCAGCTTTAAACGAACGGCTTATAATCGTAATGTTTGCGCCCATGCCTCTTAAGGCCCTAACTATACCCAGGCGCGAAGTATTAAGACTGACCTTCTTGATAACGATCTTGGAGCGCGGCAGGATCGCTGCCAGCACCATAAAGAAACTCGCTGAAGAGATATCCGCAGGCAGGTAAATTTTTCCCGGAGAATGCAACTCCTTATCGCCTTTAATAAAAATAGCCTTACCTTTAGTTTTGATATCTGCCTTAAAAAATTTAAGCATGCGCTCGGTATGGTCGCGTGTGGCAAGCGGTTCCGTTATTTTTGTAATTCCCTTCGCTTTTAATCCTGCCAGCAATATCGCGGATTTTACCTGAGCCGAAGCCACTGTCATTTTATAATTAATAGCTCTGGGGCTGGAGTTACCCTGTATCACAATAGGAGGATATTCTTCTTTTTGACTAGCTAGCCTGCGGCAGGCAATATTAGCCCCCATCATCCGAAGCGGAGCGGTTACGCGCAGCATCGGCCTTTTAGCCAAGGATTTTGCGGTAATTATTTTTATCCTAAAATCACAACCTGTCAGAACTCCCAGGAGTAAACGCAGCGTCGTGCCGGAATCGCCCACAAAAAGCGGCAGTTCGGGCTTCTTTAATGCGCCTAGCCCCCGCCCAAAAATCTCAAGGTATCTATTTTTAGTTTTAAGGCAGGATTTTATTTGAACGCCTAATTTTCTAAAAGCACCGACGGTATAAAGGCAATCCTGATTGGAGGGAAAATTTTCGACAAGCGTGCTACCGGTAACGAGGGAACTCAAAATTACGGCGCGGCTGGCAATAGATTTATCGCCAGGTAAAATCAGCCTGCCTAAGATAGCGCTGGCAGGCTGCACTAAAAATGGTTTCATTTAGCACTAGGGGCAACCCTGTCGCCTTCGTTAATTTTATCTTTAATCTGCGGCGAGAGAAAAGTCCCTGCAGACATGGAGTCGTGGATCTTTTCAATCTTGATCTCACCGAGCTCTTTAGTGCCGCGATAAACCTTAAAGATATCCCCCACGCTGATACCGTCTTTATTGCCGAGGTTTATCACTGCAAAATTATATTCTCGGTTAACTACTAAAACTTTGCCTTCAGGTCCAGCTGCTTTCTTTTGAGTTCCAATTGGTGCTGTGGTACCGACAGGTGCCGCCGCTGCCCCGGGAGTACCGCCTCCTACTACCACGGTACCTAAATCTACGCCCTGCCCCTGAGGCTGTCGCTGCTCTAATTGTTCAGACTTAGTTTCTAAATCTTTGATTTTAGATTCCAGTGCCGCCTTCTTGATATTCAGGTCATTTAATTGAATTTGAATTTTAGCGGTATCTTCCTGGGCGTCGCTGTACTTTTTTTCTAATTCCGAACGTAGTTCTTTTTGTTTATCTAATTCAGCCTGTAGCTGGCTAGCCTTGCTAACGGCTTGTTGCTTATCCACCTTTTCCTGTTCCAATTGGCGCTTTAAAGTATCAATTTGAACCTGGGCATCAATTATTTTCTGCTCCATCCCAGAAATAACTTTTTTAGAATCCTCCAGTTTTGCCTCAACAATCTTCTGTTTGGTCTTGACGTCATTGAGCTCGGTCTGCAGGGTTAAGGTCTTTCCGCGCTCCTTCTGTAAAAGATAATATGCTCCTCCTGCTAAAGCCAGGGCAAAAAATACCAATACTACTAATATTAATACGGGTGATTTAGCCTCTTCTGACATCTTTGACCCCCTTAATAAAAATAGTTAATTTGATTTTTTATTATAGCATCCTAGCGGTAAAAATCAAGCGCTATTTTTCTCAATATAATCCTTAAACTCCTCCGGGATCACAGAAGAAAAATCTACGAATTTTTTACTGGAGGGGTGGATAAAACCGAGGTAAATCGCATGCAAAGCCAGGCGCCTAAAAGCACTCTGCTTGCCGTATTTGGAATCTCCTAAAATCGGGTGGCCGGCAAACGCCAGGTGTACCCTTAATTGATGGGTACGGCCGGTAAAAGGTTCTAATTCCAGAAGGCTGGAATTTTTCAGACGCTTTAAAGTACGGTAATAGGTCTTGGCGTAGCGCGCATCAGCATTAAAACTTACCGACATATTTTTCCTCTTGGTAGGATGCCTGCCAATGGGAACCTCAATGACGTTCTCATCAAATTCCATCCTGCCCAGAACCAGGGCGAGATATTTACGTTTAATGGAATGTTCGGCAAATTGACGCGTCAGCTCTAAATGAGTAGAATTATTTTTAGCTACTACCAATAAGCCGGAAGTCTCTTTATCCAGGCGATGCACGATGCCGGGCCGCTCGGGATCAATGTCGGATAATTTTTTAAAGCGGTAAAGGATGGCACTGGCTAAGGTATCCTTTTCCTTGCCTGCCCCGGGATGCACCACCATCCCAGAGGGTTTATTGATTACCGCCAGGTCATTATCCTCATAGGCTACCTCCAAGGCGATATCCTTAGGCTCCAAGGCGCCTTCTTTTTTATCTTCTACCGTAACCCGGAATTCATTATGATCCTTAACCTTGTAGTGCGACTTTAAAACCAGATTGTTGCAGGTAACATGTTGATCCTGAATGAGTATCTGGATAAAATGGCGGGAGAATCCAGATTTTAATTTTTTAAAATAATCGGCCAGGAACACATCCAGACGCCTGCCCTGATCTTCGGGATTGGCCTTAACAGTAAATTGCTGCATCGCTATTTATTAGCCCTAGCTATAAAAATCAGGCTGACCAGAGCAATAGTAAATCCGGCGAGGCTAAAAAATTGAAAAATAGTCAGGCCGAAAATAAACGCGGGGTTATCGGCTCTTAAGAATTCCATTAAAAATCTTTTAGCGCAATAGAGCAAAAGATATATAGAGAAAATCTGACCGTCACAATGCGGCCTCTGCCTCAATAGCCTCAAAATAAAAAAAATCACGATTAATGCTAATGAAGAATAAAGTTGGGTAGGTATAAGCGTTGCCTCGTGCGAAGGAAAATAAATCCCGAAACGCCAGATTTTTCCAAAACAACAGCCGTTTAAGAAACATCCGATCCTGCCGATGGCCTGAGCCAGGGCTAGATACGGCGCAAGTAAGTCCATTGTTTTTGCGACGGGAAGCTTTTTTTTCTTAAGATACACTAGGCCGGAAACAGTACCCAGCATTAAGCCGCCGAACCAGGAAAGCCCTCCCTGCTGCAGCATAATGACCTCAATAGGGTTATGCAGGTAATAAAAGAAATGGTAGCCTACAAAAAAGAACCGCGCGCCGATAACTCCAGAGACAAATACCAGAAAACAAAGATTGAATATAACTTCAGGCTTAATATTGATTTTATAAGCCTGACGACTGGCCAAAAACGCCCCTGACATAAAAGCGATAGCCAACATCAAACCGTAGGAATAAACTGTCAGTGGTCCTATTTTGCAGATGGTAGGATACATTGTTAAAATTAAACTTTACTCAACGGTTTTATTATTCTTATTAGATACTAGCATGGAATACGTCAGCAATATTGCTCCGACTGTAACGACGCTGTCAGCGACATTAAAAACCGGCCAGATAATGAAATCCAAAAAATCAATCACATAGCCGAACCTGGCGCGGTCAATAAGGTTACCCAGGGCGCCGGCTAAGATCAAGCTAAGCGCCACCGAATTAAGGCTAATTTTATGCCATCCCTGTTTTTTAAGGTTAGAATAAACCAAAGCCGCCACTACGACCGCCACTAAAATAAAAAATACCCCCCCGCCCTTAAATAAACCGAAAGCTGCCCCGCGATTATGCACTAAAGTCAGGCGCAATACGCCTTTTATAACTGGCAGACTCTGACCAAGAGATAGATATTTGGAAATTAGAAACTTTGCGGCTTGATCAAGTAAAAGGATGGCTGCTACGATGATTAATATCATCGCAAGAATAGGTTAAAGCTATTTCTTCTCTCTTTTTTCCTGGCACTTTACGCAAAGAGAAGCCTGGGGAAGGGTTTTGAGCCTAATTTTGGAGATCGGTTTCTTACAATCTTCGCAGAAGCCGTAGCTGCCGTCATCTATTCTTTTGAGGGCGTCGTCAAAAACATAAAGCAATTCCCGCTCGCTTGACGCCAACCCTAAGGAAAATTCCCGGTCATAGTTGTCGGTGGCGACATCCGCCATATGGTAGGAATATCCCGAGATATCTCCGGAGGCCTCCCTCTGGGATTTCTTCAGCACGTTTTCGGAAATATTCTTTATTTCATCAATGATATCTTCTTTCTTCTGGAGAATTATCTTCTTGAATTCCGTCAACTCCTTCTTATTGAATTTCTTTTTCAATTTATTTACCTCCTATTACTGCCAGACACTTACCGCAGATTAACGGATGCGACTTATTGGCACCGACGCTTAAAGAATAATTCCAACAGCGCACACATTTTGCCCCCCCTGCCTTACTGACTGTAACAAGGGTAGCACCAGAGCTGATATTTTTATCTAACTTGACCTCTACCTGGGATACCTTAAAAATCTCAACCAGGTCGCATCCCAAGCTCTGTAAAAGAGTATAACGTTCTGTGTTATTTGTCAATAAAATTATTTGTGCATCAAAGGAACTGCCGATTAAGCCCTCGCCGCGCTTCTCTTCCAGGACCTTGGCGACATCAGGTATTAACTGGATAATTTGGGTGACAGATCTAAAATTAAGTTCTTCTTCTGCGCTTTGTAATTCCTGGCTCAAAGAAACCGGCCAATCCAAAAGATGCACGCTGGCAACTGCACTGTCTTTTTTCTCCTTAGGCATATGCTGCCAAATTTCTTCCGCAGTAAAAGCTAAAATTGGAGCCGTCACTCTTACCAGGATATTCAATACTTCATAGATGGCTGTTTGCGCTGCTCTTCTTTCCGGAGATTTAGCACAAGAAGTATAAAGCCTTCCCTTGACCATATCCAGGTAATACATCGACAGGTCTTCGTTACAGAAATCATAAATAATTTTATAAGCCTTATAAAATTCGAAGCTATCGAAACTCTTCTTTAACGACGGCAACAGCTCCCTGCTGGCTTTAGTCAGTATATACCTGTCTATTATTTTTAAGTCTTTACGGGCCAGCTTATCGATATCGGGATTAAAATCATATAAGTTGCTTAAAGCAAACCTTGCGGTATTCCTGATCTTACGGTAAGCCTCGGATAGCCGAGAGAGCATTTCTTTAGAAATCCGTATATCCTCATTATAATCGCTGGAGGTTACCCAGAGGCGCACAATATCCGCGCCGTAATCCTTGATAATGTCCTGCGGCGAAATAACATTGCCCAAAGACTTGGACATCTTTCTACCTTGGGCATCCACCACGTGGCCGTGAGTCAAAACGCTCTTATAAGGCGCCTTGGCGTCAATACAGATCGCCGGAATAAGCGAAGACTGAAACCATCCGCGGTGCTGATCTGAACCCTCTAGGTAAAGATCAGCAGGATAGTTCAATTCTTTCCTCTTCTTTAACACCGCCTGAGCGCTTACTCCGGAATCAAACCAGACATCCAGGATATCCGTACCTTTAGAAAATTTCTCACCCTGGCAGTGCGGACAGCGAAAGCCCGAAGGGACAAAATCTTCCACTCCGCGGATAAACCAGCAATCTGAGCCTTCTTTGGCAACTAATACCGCAAAATGATCAATCACTCCCTGATCTAAAATTTCTTCTTTGCAATTGCCACAGACTAGCGCCGGGATAGGAACCCCCCAGTAGCGCTGCCGAGATAAACACCAATCCGGCCTTAAGCTTACCATCGCCGAAATTCGCTCCTTACCGATAGCAGGAATCCAAACTACCTCCTTATCGATAACCTCCAGCAATTTTTTCCTTAAACCCTCTTTATCTATTTCCAGAAACCACTGCTTGGTAGCCCGAAAAATTATCGGACTCTTACAACGCCAGCAGTGCGGATAAGAATGCTGATATTTATCCACCAAAAGCAGATTTTGGAGTTTTTCGAGTTTCTCGATAATAAGATTATTGGCGTTATAAACATTCAGGCCGTTAAACTCTCCCGTTGAGGCATCGAAATTACCCTTAGGGTCTACCGGCATCACAATATCTAGTTTATATTTTACACCGGTAAGATAATCTTCCGCGCCGTGGCCGGGAGCAGTATGCACCAGGCCGGTCCCTTCTTCGCCGGATACATAACTGGCAAGCACTACCTTGCCTTGACGCAGGCCGAAAGGATGCCCGTAGATCAAGCCTTCAAGCTCCTTTCCTTTAAGCTCACGCACCAGCTCGTATTCTCCAAGCCCCATCTCGGGCAATATCCCCAACCGAACATTAGCAACAATCAGGTGCCCCTTAGCAGTCTTAATATAGGAATAAACAAAATCCGGGTGCACCGCCACCGCAACATTGGCAATTAAAGTCCAGGGCGTAGTGGTCCAGATTACCAAATAACTATCTTTGGCAAAATTTTTGTTTTCTTCCAGTTTAAACTTTATGAATACCGAAGGCGAAGTATGGTCTTGGTATTCTACCTCCGCCTCAGCAAGTGCAGTCTCGCATTTATAACACCAGTTCACCGGCTTTAAACCGCGGTAGACATAGCCTTTTTTCACTAGTTCTAGAAAAGAACGTACAATCCCTTCCTCGTAATCGCAGTCTAATGTCAAGTAGGGATGATCCCAATCCCCGAATACCCCCAAGCGTTTAAATTCTTCCTTTTGTATTTCAACATATCTTAAGGCATACTGCTGGGCCTTCTTGCGGAATTCGGCTTGTACAATCTGGTATTTGTTAATCTTGAGCTCTTTGAAAAGCTGATGTTCCACCGGTAGGCCGTGACAGTCCCATCCCGGAACATAGGGTGCATCAAAGCCCTGCATAGTCTTATATTTGATGATAATATCCTTTAGGGTTTTGTTTAAGGCGTGGCCGATATGAATATTGCCATTGGCATAGGGTGGTCCGTCATGTAAAACGTACTTCTGACAGCCCTTGCCTTTCTTTAAGATAAGGTCTTCTAAGTCGGCCTGCTGCCAGAATTTTAGAAATTCTGGCTCCCGCTTCGGTAAATCTCCCTTCATGGGAAAAGCGGTATTGGGCAGATTCAGGGTATTCTTATAATCCGTGCTATTTGACATATTTACCGATGATGATATCGAGGTCCTTTTTTACGCGCCGCGGAATATACTTTCTCTCTGTCACAATGGCGTGCGAGAGGGCCCGTCCGCAGCCGCAGGCCCTTTCTTGCGGCAGGATCCTGATAATATTGGCGACTATTTTCTTAGAATTTTCAACATTCTTGCGCAGGTTCTGGATAATCATGTCGATACTAACGCTGTCATGGCTGGGATGCCAACAATCATAGTCGGTAACCGCAACCAGTGTCGCATAACACATCTCAGCCTCGCGCGCTAATTTTGCCTCCGCGAAATTAGTCATCCCGATAACATCCATACCCCAGCTATGATACAGCCTTGATTCTGCAATGGTAGAAAATGCCGGCCCCTCCATATTAATGTAAGTGCCGCCGTTGTGCGCCCGCTTGGTTACTTCTTTAGTGGCCTGGTATAAAAATCCCCGGAGTTCTTCGCAGACAGGATGCGAAAATTCAATATGCGCCACTATCCCCTCCTCAAAAAAACTCATATCGCGGGCATAGTTAGTCCTGTCTACAAATTGGTCTACCGCCACAAAATCTAAAGGCTGAATTTCTTCCTTGAGGCTGCCGCAGGCCGTCACGGAAATAATACGCTCTACCCCCAGTTTTTTCATAGCGTAGATATTGGCGCGGTAATTGATGTGGCTGGGCGGGATGCGGTGGCCTACGTCATGGCGCGGCACAAATACTACTTCCTTGCCTTCTAATTTCCCGATAACAAACTTGCCTGAAGGCCGGCCAAAAGGAGTCTTAACATAAACTATGTCCTTGACCATCATCCCTTCGATTTTATATAAACCGCTTCCGCCGATAATACCGATACGGCCCATCCCTAATCCCTCCTTGCTAAATCTTCGGCACGCTTGAGTGCCGCCTGGGCAGCGTCATCCCAGGAATCAGAACGCTTTAATACCACCAGCGCAGCCTCGGTGGTGCCGCCCTTAGAAGTCACTTCAGCCCGCAGCTCTGCGGGAGTAAGGTGCAAATTTTTTAAAAGGCTTAAACTGGCATTAACGGTATTAATAGCCAAAAACATGGCGTCTTCGTGGTTGAACCCGACAGCCTGTGCGGCCTGCGCCAGGCGCTTAGTAATATCATGGCGGGTATGCTCCGCGATATTTTTAGGATCTAGGGAGTTTTGCTCTAAAAAATAAAAGATGTAGGCCGGACCGCTGCCTGAAATAGCGGTAGCGGCATTGAGCATCTTTTCGTCAATTACCCGCGTAGCGCCTAGATAATAAAATAACTCCTGAGCTAATTCTAAATCCTCGTCGTTGGCAAAATGACCTTTAGATAAACAGGTCACGGATTCCGCAATTTTGATTCCAATATTCGGCATCGCCCGGACCGTCCTGACTTCACCCAAAAATCTCTCTAAATGCCTAGTGCTGATGCCGGCAGCAATAGAAATTATTAATTTATCCTTGGTATAATTGCGTAGGGATTTTAAAACCGCATCGAGATCCTGCGGTTTAACGGCTAAAAAAAGCACCTCGGCATTCTCTGCCAGGCCGACAAGGTCAGCGGCGACAAGAATGCCTGGATCAGTACTGGTTTTATTTTTATCCTTATCAAAGACAAAAATCTGGTAGTAAGTTTTAAGCTGCTTGGCGATCGCTGCTCCCATGTGACCATAACCGATAATGCCTATTTTTTCCTGCATTTTAACCCTCAAATATTGCCCTGCCCAGCCGGATAAAGTCCGCGCCTTCTTCAATGGCTACCTCAAAATCATCGCTCATACCCATGGAAAGTACGGTTAACGGATTATTGGTTAACTGATTAATTTTATCTTTTAATTCTCGCAAGGCCCGAAAATGCGGCCTGGATTTTTCAGGATCATCGCTTATCGGCGCCACCGTCATTAACCCTTGTAAGCGAAGATGGCCTAATCTGGAAATCTCTTTAACGAGGGTAGGCGCATCTTGCGGCGGCACCCCGAACTTGGCTGTTTCTCCTGAAACATTTACCTCTAATAAAACATCTTGCAGTTTATTAACCCGGCCGGCCTGCTTATCTAGCTCCTCTGCCAGGTGCAGGCTGTCTAAAGAATGTATGTAGTCAAAAATCCCCACCGCCTCTTTAGCCTTGTTGGTCTGCAGGTGGCCGACCATGTGCCACTTTATCGGTCGTTGATCGGTAAGTTCGCGGTATTTGATTAGCGCTTCCTGAATCCTGTTCTCGCCGATATCGGTTACCCCGAATTCCAGGGCCTGGTGTATCTGCCGCAGATCCCTGGACTTCGTCACCGCTACCAGCTTAATCATCGCCGGATCACGGCCAACCCTTAAAGCAGCCTTTTCGATACGCTGCCTCAAGTGTAAAAAATTATCCCGGATCATAGGCATGGTTTAATATATTATACCTGATAAAGCCAGAGGGTCAACAATAATGGGCCTTTAGAAATATTCCTGATACACTTCCCTGACTTTATTAAAGACCTTGATAAAAATACTGCGGGGCGGCTCGGGAGTATATAAGGTAAGTGACTGCTGGCGGTGCAGGGATTGGCATAAGAGGCCTAAGGCCGTAAGATAGGCAAGATAGCGCTGGCCGGCCAAGGCATCGTAGCGGGTGGCCAGCCCTGAAATTTCAGGATTAGCCAGACGCGCCAGTTTTACGGAAACCCCCAGGGTATTTTCCAGGGTCTCCAGGAATCCGTCTAACATTACGGTCCTGCCGCAACAGATAAAATTCGCAATCCTCTGGGTAGGCACCATTTTATCCAGTTTATCCTTAATGACCTGGCAGAGCCGCTTGGCTTCTTGAGTAGTAATCTCCACGATTATCTTTTCTTTGATCGGTTTGTAAATATCTTGTTTCTTAATCAAAATCTCCTTTTCCTCGGCTAGCTGAATATGATCGCCTACCAGGGCATGCGCCCTTTTAACCTCTTCTGCCAGTTCAAAAGGTATCTTTAATTCATCCGACAACTTCCCGGTGATATCGTCTCCACCGATTGAAACAATCTTAATATCAGATAGCCGGCCGTTTCTGAAAATAAGCATCTCGGTAGTGTCGCTGCCGATATCGCAAACCACTTCTACTCCTTCGCGCGTATCGGAGCCGAATATCGCCGCGCTGGTAGCCAGGCCCGAAAAGAAAAAATCTCTGATTTCGTAACCGGATTGGTTAATAGCCCGGCCCAGACTCTGCACTCCTGCCAGCTTTGCAAAGATAAGATAAAGATCTACTTCCAGCCGATGGCTATATAGCCCGGCGGGATTAAGAATGTCGGTTTTAGAATCGATGGCGTAATTGTAAGGAACGGAGTGTATGATTTCTTCTTCAAGGCTAGAACCCAAGATACGCGCCTGCTCGTTAGCCTTGTAGATATCAGACGGAGTAATAACTTTATTACCTCGCTCAGCGAGGGGGATAATGGCTCGGCTGTGACGGGTAGAAATATCCTGCCCGGAGATATTGGCTGAAAGATATTTTATATTAATGCCCGAGGAGTTTTTGAGACTTTTTAAGACAGCAGTGATAGAATTCACTAGCTCAATAGGATCAACAACTGTGCCATATTTGATGCCTCGGGAAGGCGCGATTTCAAAAAAGATCTCGCCGATACGGCCTTTTCTAATCTGCGAGACTATGGCAGCGATCTTACTGGAACTAATATCCAACGCACAGAGATAATTATTGCCTAGCATCTTCTTTTAACTTTATCACCGGATCCTTAAATCTCAGGTCAATATACTTAATTCTGCTTAATTCATTTCTAGTCTGCGCCATCAGACTACGTAAAAGCTCCATCCGGGGCCCGACATTATCCTGCCCGATGCGAACCTCAAGGTCCTGCCCGGTGATAAAAAAGGTACTGACAGGATTCGTTACGCTAATGTTTTTAATATTACCATATTTAGACAGCCGATTTTTCTTGAATTCTCTTATGATAGTTACCGCTAAGCTGAGTTCCTTGATGTTATATTGCTTGCCTACTTTAGGCCCGAAGATTTTGGTCTCAAGGCCCAGAATAACCGGAAGTGAATTTTCTTCAGGCTCCCCGGTAGCTTCCAGCAACACTAATTCTTCGTCAATGCAGAAATAACGGTAGAGTTTAAGATAAGCTATGGGCAGGCGCTTTAGGAAATCTACCATTAAGCGGTTAGGCAAGATACGGATTAACCTTACCTTTTTATAGCTGGGGCGGGATTGCCAGAGGCGCTCTGATTCACTTTCTAAATTAATATTAAAAATACCCTGGCCTTTAAAATAAGCAAAATCCTCCGCTTTTTCTCCGGAAGTGACTATTACCTCTTTAATCTTAAAATAATCCAGATTCTTCAAACCGCCTAATAACGCTACTATTGAAAGGTAAACCGCGGCCAAAAGCAGTAAAAGAAAGATTAGCTTAAAAGGTATTTTAAATCCTGGCTTTTTCATATGCCGATTCCAATAATCTGATACATAGCTCGCTGAATTCGATGCCGATAAACCGGGCAGCCTTTGGTAAAAGACTAGTAGAGGTCAGGCCCGGAATGGTATTGACCTCTAAAATAAATGGTATACTATCATTATTTAGAATAATGTCAACCCTAGAACACCCAAAGCACCCCAGGAGCTTATGTGCCGCTAGCCCCGTCTGTTGCACCTTTTGGGTAATTTCTGGTTTTAGTTTCGCCGGAACAATATAGTCCGTAACGCCGGCATGGTATTTGGCATCATAATCAAAAAAGCGGTGCTTAGGGATAATCTCGACTATTGGCAGGGCCTTCTCCTCCAGCACCCCCACGGTTAATTCCCTTCCCTTAATATACTGTTCAATCAAAACCCGCTCGTCAAAAGCTAATGCCGTCTCAATAGCCTGCCCGAGTTCTCCAATTTTATCAATCATGGATAATCCAATACTAGAGCCCTGGGCCACAGGCTTAACTACCAAAGGTAAAGAAAGGCGCCCACTAAAATTCCATCCGCGAGCATAAGAAGCCTTATCCACTACTTCATAAGGCGGGACTGCCAAATTATGTTTTTGGAAGATGCTACGCGAGGCAACCTTATCCATAGCCAGCCGGCTGGCTAAAACACCTGAGCCGCTGTAAGGAATATTTAGCCCTTCTAATATTTCCTGGATCTGGCCGTCCTCTCCGAAACGCCCGTGTAAAGCTATGAAAACACAATCAAGGTGCTGGGACTTTAAGGAATCAATATTCTCCCGGAGTTTATCAGTTTTAATATCGATGGCTACGGCATCGAGACCCAGCCGAGTGAGCACTTCATAGACGGCCGTTCCGGATTTTAAAGAAATCTCCCTTTCTGTAGAAGCACCGCCCATCAGAATACCGATCCTGCCGAATTTATTTCTGATTGCCAGGCCCGGGTTATCCTCTTTTGCTTTTAACGTTGCCATATCTTAACCTCAGGTTCTAAGCCGACTCCAAATTTATTTTTTACCTCTTTTTTTACTAACTGCATTAACCTTAAAACATCACGGCAGGTAGCCGCCTGTCGGTTAATGATAAAATTAGCATGCCTTAAGGAAACCTGCGCGCCGCCGACCCGCTTGCCTTTCAATCCCGCCAGCTCAATCAGTCTGCCGGCGGAATCTCCGTAAGGATTACGAAAGACGCATCCTGCAGAAGGCCATAATAAATCCTGGCTCTGTCTGCGGGCAACAAGGTATTTTTTAATGCTGTCTTTGATTCTATTTTTATTATTTCTTTTAAACTTTAAAAACGCGTTCAAGATGATATATTTGTCCAGGCCAGAGCTGTGGTAGCCGAATTTTATCATATTTTTAGGGATAATTTTAATATTGCCATTATAATCCATAACCATTACCCTGTCTATCAAATCTGCGGTGCTTCGTCCTTTTTGAGACTGTCCGGCATTCATCATTATTGCTCCCCCTAAAGTTCCGGGTATGCCTGCTAAAAATTCATGGCCTCCTAAGCTCCGGCCGGCAGCTGCGACAATCAACTGCGCCAACCTTACTCCCGCACCTGCCTCCACGGACTTCTCTTTAAAAATAACCTTTTTAAAACAAGGCGCACTTAACCTAATCACCATGGCATCGAGGCCTCGGTCGGATACCAAGAGATTGCTTCCTGCCCCTAATATCAAAACCTGTACCTTTTGTTTTTTAGCTAAGGATAGTACTAAACGTAACTCCTGGATACTGGCGGGCTCGACAAAATAACGTGCCCTACCTCCGATCCTTAAGGTAGTATGATTTTTTAGGGACTCCGCGCGCCCCAACTTACCCTTTAATTTTATTGACCAGTTCATCGCAAGTTTTAACAATATCTCCGGCACCTAACATAATTACTAAGTCGCCGGGCTGCTTGATTCTTAAAAGATGCTCGGTAATTTCTTCTTTGGCTAAAAAATACGTTTCGCCGCCCGGCTTATTCTCTTTAATCTTGCGACACAATGCCTCACCCGAGATGCCTAAAAGAGGTTTTTCGCTGGCTGGATAGATATCTGTTACAACCAAATAATCAACCAGGTCAAAACTGTGCGCGAAATCATCCCAAAGGAGCTGCGTACGGCTATAACGGTGCGGCTGGAATACCGCAATCACCCTTTTGGCCTTTAATTCCCGCACTGCCGCCAGCGTAGCCTTGATTTCCGTAGGATGGTGCGCATAATCATCGATCACCAGAAAGTCTGAATTCTGAAATTTTACCTCTAGCCTGCGCTCTGACCCCTGATAGCTGCTTAAGGATTTACGGATGCATTCCAGTTTAAGGTTTAGCTCCAGGCCCAGGCCAATCACGGCCAGGGAATTAGAAATATTATGCAGCCCCCCCAGGGCAAGTCTGAATCTCTGCACAAATTTTCCTTGATAGAAACAGTCAAATTCCGAACTCAAAATACTCATAGTAATATTAGCGGGGTAAACATCTGCATCTTTTTTGAGGCCGAAAGAAATATGCCTGCCCTGATAATGATCCAAGAGTTTTTTAAGTACCGGATCATCACTACAGCCAAGAATACAACCGTTTTTCTTAGTTTGATTGATAAATTCACTGAAAGCTGCGATTTCTTTTTCAAAACTCTGATAATAATCCAGGTGCTCGCGATCGATATTAGTGATAATAGAGTAGTCTGGGTAATAGTAAAGAAAAGAACCATCAGATTCATCTGCCTCGGCTACAAAGAATTTTCCGTCACCCAAATAGGCATTGCTGTCAATGTTCCTTAATATTCCGCCCACTGCAATGGTGGGCTGTAATCCTGCTTCCAAGAGAAGATAAGAGATTAAAGATGAGGTAGTGGTTTTGCCGTGGCTGCCAGTGACGGTAATTACGGTTTTATCCTGCATCAGCTCCGCTAACCCTAGCGCCCTCTTCTTAAGGGGGATATTGTTTTTCTTGGCCTCTATCACTTCAGGATTATCCTCTTTAATCGCTGAAGAATAAATAATTGCATCCGCGCCATTAATATTAAGAGCGTTGTGGCCTAAAAATATCCTGGCACCGAGTCTTTTTAGCTCTTGGGTAACCCTGTTTTCTTTAAGGTCTGAGCCGCTCACCGTAAAACCCCGGCCTAAAAGCAGCCGGGCAATTCCGCTCATCCCAATCCCGCCGATACCGATCAAATGATAATGTTTAACCATTCCTAATATTAAATTAAAGCCAATACAGCATCACAGAGACGCTCTCTGGCTCCCAAGCTATCTAGCCCCTGGTAATTATTACGTAACCGTTCTAATTCCTGGCTATTGTTTAAAATATCCTCCAGGGCCCCCCTACTTTGGCCTGCGGCAAACTCTGCATCATCTAGAATAAAGGCACAGCCCCTATCAGCTAAGACCCGGGCATTGGCTAGCTGGTGATTATAGGCATACGGGTAAGGCACCAAGAGCGCCGGAATTTTAAACAACATTAATTCCGCGATAGTAGTGGCGCCCGAACGTGCTATTACCAGATCGGCACAGCTGTAAGCGTATGGCATAGCGTCAGAAAACTTGAAAACCCTGGCCTCTATATTAATCTTACGGTATTGCTCCAGCACCATTTCATAATCCTTTTCGCCGCTAAGATGCACCACCTGAATATGATATCTACCAGCCAATGATGAAATTATCTTTAAAAAACCGCTGTTGATACTACGGCTGCCCTGGCTGCCCCCGCTTACTAAAATAGTAAATCTATCCCGGCTTAATCCGAAATAATCCCGGGCCGCAAGCCTCTCAACGGGCTGCATCTGGCGGCGCAGGGGATTGCCGGTCAGCACAATTTTTTGTCTTGAGCACTTCAAGTAATTAGCGGTAGCGCTAAATGAAAGCGCAATACGATTAGCAAAAAACACTGCGAAGCGATTTGCCTTGCCGGGTATCAGGTTTTGCTCATGAATAAGAATTTTCCTGCCCGAGGCACGGGCAAACATTATTAAAGGCAGCGTTACCAGGCTTCCAAAGCCCACTACTATCCGGGGACGGAATCTTAACAATATTACTAACTCTTCGGCAGCAACCTTAAACAATTTTAATATACTGACAATATTGCTAAAACCAAGATTGAATTTAACCGGCGAGAAGGACAGATAACTGGTCGGACAGCTTAAATTTCCCAGTTGATTCTTAATGCTGCGCCGCGGCAAAATTAAAAGAGACTCCATATCGGGAGCCTTCTCTTTTAAGCTCTCCAGAAGGCTTAAAGCAGGAAAGATATGACCGCCGCTAGAACCAGTAACTACCAAAATCTTTATTCCTCCTTTACCAGCTGGGCGCATTAAGGGTACTCTCCGGTGCGGGCGATATTCATCAGGATTCCCACGCTTAAGATGTCAAAAATAAAAGAAGATCCGCCGTAACTTATAAAAGGTAAGGGCAGGCCCTTGGTAGGCAACAATCCGCAGGATACGCCGATATTAATGGTAGCCTTAAAACAAATCATCAAAATCAACCCTAAGGCCAGGAAATAGCCAAATTTATCCTGAGTATTTTTAAGAATCTTCAGGCACTGCTGGATAAAAATAATGAAGAGCATGATTACCGCCATGGTCCCCAATAAACCCAGCTCTTCTCCGATGATAGAAAAAATAAAATCAGTGTGCGCCGCCGGAAGATAAAATAATTTCTGCCGGGATTGGCCCAAACCTGTTCCAAAGACCCCCCCTGAGCCTAAGGCAATCTGGGATTGTATAATTTGAAAACCACTCCCTTTAGGATCAGCCCAAGGGTTTAAAAAGGCCAGAATGCGCAGGCGCCGGTAAGGAACATTAAAAATCAAAAAATAGAGCGCCGGAAGACTCAATAGAATCAATGATAACAAATAAGACATTTTTACCCCGGAGATAAAAAGCATTAAAAAAACCACCAGTCCCAGGGCAATCACCGTACCTAGGTCCGGCTGTAGCAATATCAAACATAATACCACCCCCGACACCAGCATCACAGGTAAGAACCCCCGCCAAAAGGTTTTAATCATGCTGCCTTTACGAGAGATAAAGTCCGCCACATAAGCGATCACTGCAATATTGGCTAACTCTGAAGGCTGAAAACTTAAAAATTTAAACCTGAACCAGCGCCGCGCTCCGGAAACCTCCCTGCCGATACCGGGAATAAGTACCAGCACCAGAAGTAATAAAGAAATTAAAATTAAAGGACGGCCGTAACGACGGAACCTGCGGTAATCAAGACTCATGGCTAAGAAAGCTATTATTATTCCGATAAAAACAAAACTAATGTGTCTTTTTAAAAAGAAAAAACTGTCGTGATGCCTCTCCCAGGCATAGATACTGGAGGCGCTGTAAATCATAATCATGCCGATACAGACAAGAGCTATGGTAACGGTCAATAAACGGATGCGAATATTGCGTATCATCTCTTAATAATCTTTGGCGAGGCGACGCACGACAGATTTAAAAAGCCTGCCCCTCTCTTCATAATTTGCGAACATATCAAAACTTTTACACATCGGCGAAAAAAGCACACACTCATTCTTGCTGGACCGCCTGAAAGCCAGGTTTACCGCATCTTTGAGGCTTGCGGTTTTATGTATAGGGATAACCCCATGAAAAGCCTTAGCAATTTTTTCTCTTGCCTCTCCAATTAGCACTACCTCTTTTACCTTACGGCCCACTAAACTCCGTATTATAGAATAATCATTGCCCTTCTCTCTGCCCCCGGCAATCAATATTGCGGCAGACTTAATATTATTCAGGGCCCAGGCCGTAGCGCCAACGGTGGTAGACTTGGAATCATTGATAAATTTTATGCCTTTTATTTCTTTTACTTCCTCCATGCGATGCTCGATACCCTTAAAATCCTTAAAAACCTTAAGAATAATATTTTTTTTGACACCCAATATCGAACCTACTGCCATCACTGCCGCCTGATTGGCATTAAGTTTTTTACAAGCCCTGAAATAAACTACCCGGGACTCTGTATCCAGAGCCGCTTTTTTTAAAACCGGGTCATCTTTATTGATAACCAAAAAATCATCTTTGTCCTGATTTTTAAAAATAAGCTTTTTAGCCGCCAGATATTCCTGCATATCGACATGCCGGTCAAGATGGTTACGGCTGAGATTAAGTATCACGGCAATGTCTGGCTTAAAATCACGGACAGTTTCTAGCTGAAAGGAGCTTACCTCCAAAGAAACAAAATCACCTTCCCTTATTTTTTCTACTTCCCGGCAGAAAGAGTTTCCGATATTTCCGCAGACTACCACTCTTTTGCCTGCTTTCTTTAAAACCCTGCCGATTAAGGTGGCGACTGTGGTTTTGCCATTGGAGCCGGTAACCGCAATAACCCGGCCAGGGCAAAGAATCCAGCCCACCTCAATTTCACTTAAAACCGGTATCCCTGATTTTCTGGCCCAGGCTAAAATAGGGGCGTTCTGGGGGACACCCGGAGAAACTACTACCAGATCGCGGCCCTTGATAAAATCTAAGGAGTGCCGGCCTAGCTCTACCTTGATATTTTTAGAATGCAGTTGTCTTCTCTTAGCGCGGGTAGCCGGAGCATTCTGGCTGTCGGTAACACTAACCTTAGCCCCCAACTTAGCAAGCAGCCTGGCACAGCTTACTCCTGAACGTGCCAGGCCTACAATAGTAACCTTCCTGTCCTTAAAATATTCCCTGTTTCGCATTGCAAAAAATCCAGATTATCTTATCTTAAGTGTGACTAAAGTAAGAAGTGCCAGAAGGCTGGCTAAAATCCAGAAGCGGATAATGACCTTGCTCTCCGGCCAGCCTAAAAATTGAAAATGATGATGCAGGGGAGCAATCTTAAAGATGCGTTTCTTAGTGAAGCGGAATGACCCCACCTGTAATATTACTGAAAGAGCCTCCAGGACAAATATGCCACCTACAATCACCAAAAGCAATTCTTTTTTGATTAAGAGCGCAGTAATCCCCAGCGCCCCACCTAAGGCCAGCGAACCGGTATCTCCCATAAAGATTGAGGCCGGATAACAGTTAAACCATAAAAATCCCAAGCCCGCCCCTAAGACACTGGAACAGAATACTGCCAGTTCCCCGGAGCCCCGGATATAGGGAATAAAAAGATAGCTGCTCAGCTTGACGTTTCCGGATACATAGCTTAAGACCGCGTAGGCCAAAGCCGCCATAATCACGCAGCCGATCGCCAGGCCATCCAGCCCGTCAGTAAGGTTAACGGCGTTGGAAGAACCGGTAATCACAACGATTACAAAAATAATATAAAATATCCCTAAATTCAGGGAGACATCTTTTAAAAACGGCAGGTCTAATTTAGTACTGTTCTGCGGGTCAAGGAGTAGAAAAATCCCCAGGATTAAACCCAGCACAATCTGGCTGCTGAATTTAGTGCTAGCAGTCAAACCCTTGGAACACTTACCTATATGCTTAAGGTAATCGTCGGTAAATCCGGTAATACCCAGCCAGGCGGTAGTAGCTAAAACTAAAAGTATCTGGCGGTTAAAGATATCCGCCCAGAGCAGGCTAGAAGAGAATATTGCCAGTAAAATTAAGAGCCCCCCCATAGTAGGAGTATCCTGTTTCTTGCCGTGCAGCTCATAAAGCTGCTTGCTTTCTTCTTTTCTTACGTTCTCCCCTACCCTGAGTTTCTTTAAGGTCCTGATAATAAACGGACCTGCTATCAAGCAGACCAGAAAACTGGTAAGCGCCGCCATCGCCGCGCGGAAGGTACTGTAGCGTAGGATATTGAAAAAAGAAAAAAATTCGTGTAGAGGAAAAAGTAGGTAATACAGCATAGTTAAATATTATAGCAGATAAAACCCCATAAATCCACAGACGCTTGCTGAGTCAACCGGGAAAGTGTCTTGTGTTATTATTTTGATACTACCTTGATTTAAAAATCTCCTCCATGTGCATCGCCCGGGAACCCTTTACCAGCACGATATCCCGGCTATCGGGTCTGACTTTTTTAAAAAGAACCTTGCGTGCCTCTTGCGCGTTGCGGCAGCAAAAAATGTCCTTGGCTCGCCCTAGGCTACTGCGCGCTGCCCCTGCTGCTGCCCCAGAAAGCTCGCCCACCGTAATAAAGGTATCGCAAATAGCTAAAGCCTCTCTAGCGGCCTGATAGTGAAAATCTTTCTCATGCTCACCCAGCTCACGCATATCGCCCATAACAAAAATCTTTCTCCCCCTTACCGGTAAATCAGCCAAAGCCCTTAAGGCCTCTTTTAAAGAGAGAGGATTAGAGTTATAGCTATCGTCTAAAAAATGTACCTTATTGTAAGCAACAAGACAAAGCCTGCCTTGAGGAAAATTAAAACAAGCCAGCCTTGTAATAATGTCCCGATAAGGCATCCCTAAAATGCGCCCTACCGCAACAGCGGCCAGAACGTTATAAATATTATGCCTTCCGTGAGTATTTAAAAAGAACTTTTCCTTGCCGTTAACTATAAATTCTAACCCCCGGCCGGTATACTTCACAGCGCTTGCCTGGAAATCGCTATGGCTATCAAAACCAAACCCCACCGTAAAAGGCTGTTTGCGTTTTCCAAGAAGCGTGGATTTTAAAAAAGCGTCATCTCGATTAAGAATAACCAGGCGAGGATCAGAAAGATTCTCTACTAGAGCGTATTTTTCCCTAAAAACCCCTTTTAAGCTGCCGAAATGTTCTAAGTGCGAAGGGCCGATATTGGTAATAATTCCGATATTGGGCCGGCAGATGCGAGCGAGATACTCTACTTCTCCGAAATGATTAGTACCTATTTCTAAAACTGCTGACCGGTGAGCGGAATTAAGATTCAAAAGTGCCATGGGTAAGCCAATCTGGTTATTCTTGGTGCCTTCGTTTTTGAGCACGCAAAATCTTTCGGATAAGACCCAGGCAATCATTTCTTTGACAGTGGTCTTGCCGTTACTGCCGGTAACGGCAATTAAAGGGAGGTCGAATTTACTGCGGTGACAGGCAGCAATGCCCCCTAAAGCTTTTTTAGTATCCACTACCTTGATCAAAGCCGTTTTTTTAGATTTCGACAGAAAGGAGAACCTACTAGCAATAACGCAGCCTGCGCCCCTCTGGACCGCATCAGAGATAAAATTATGACCGTCAAAACGGTCACCTTTAATAGCCAAGAAGATTCCGCCTTTTTTTAAAGTGCGGGTATCGATTGAAACATCCCCCAGCAGCGCGTTGGGCGTTGCGGAGATCAATTTACCGCGGGTCGCTTTTAATATTTCAGTTAACTTAAACATTCTCTGGTTATCTGGCGGTCGTCAAAATGAACAATAGTATTTTTAAAAATCTGACAGTTCTCGTGCCCCTTACCGGCAATTAAAACTACATCGCCGGGACAGGCCAAAGATAAAGATTTAACAATCGCCTGGCGGCGCTCAATTATTATTTCATAGTTACCCTTGGCTATCCCTCTTTTAATATCCTCGGCAATAACCCGGGGATCCTCAGAGCGTGGATTATCGCTGGTAATGATGGCGTAATCCGCTAATTCCGTAACCACGCGCCCCATTTTTGGCCTTTTATCTTTATCCCTCTCTCCGCCACAGCCAAAAACTACGATAATCCTTCCGAAAGTAACCTGCCTTAGCGCAGAAATAACATTTTTTAAGGCATCTTCGGTATGGGCGTAATCTATAAAAATATCCAGGCCCCTGTTATTCTTAATTTTTTCCAGCCTACCGGGCACTAGTTCAAATTTCTCTAATACTTTCTGCATTACGGTTAAATTTAAACCTGCTCTTATCCCCCAACTTACCGCCGCCAGAATATTATAAACATTGTGCCTACCGATAAGCGGAGTGCTGATACGGAGATCTCCGGACGGAGTCTTTAAAATAAAATCGCTGCGCCCTAAGCTTAAGTTTATATCCCGGGCTGTTACATCCGCGGCATTATCAATAGCATAGGTAATTACTTCAGCATGGGTTAATTCTTTTAACCTGGCAGCATAAGGATCGTCATTATTTATCACCGCCTGGGCCGAGGCCTTAAGTCCGTTAAAAAGCTTAGACTTGGCGCAAAAATAATTTTCTAAGTCTACGTGGTAATCCAGGTGATCCTGGGTTAAATTTGTAAAAATAGCTCCAGTAAAATCAATGCCGCCAACCCGCTGTTGGTCCAGGGCATGCGAAGAAACTTCCATTACCGCGAAATCTACGCCTGCCTTGCTCATCCTAACCAGCATAGCCTGTAATTCCAGGGGCCCGGGGGTAGTATTTTTAGATTCAATAACCTCATCTTTAAAGCGGTAACTGATAGTGCCGATTACTCCGGTAGTGAAACCCGACCCTTTTAATAATGCCTCTAAAAGATACGCCACGGTAGTCTTGCCGTTGGTACCGGTAATGCCGATAACTTTAACCTTACGGGAGGGGTGCCCGTAAAATGCATCTGCCAGACGCGCTAATGCCAGGCGATCATCGCTAACATTAATAAAAGTTACCTTGGGATCATTGCCCTTATCATCAATATCTAGGCTGACTACTGCCCGCGCTCCCCTCTCGATAGCCTCTCGAATAAATACCCGGCCATCCTGGCGAGCCCCCTTGATGGCGACAAAAATAAAATTCCTTGCTACTGCCTTAGAATTAGAGCTAACACCCCTAACCCTAAAATCGTCAAACCTGCCGCACAGGCGACAATCCCCTAATGCCCTAATCAAATACAACAGTTTCATTAGACACCCCTAACGCACCGCTAACCGATTGTTTTACTTTAAGATATTTCAAGACATCGCCGGCAACATTTTTAAATACCGGAGCGGCTACCACCCCGCCGTAATAATATGGCCGGGGTTCATCCAGTACTACCGCTATTGCTACTACCGGGTCTTCGGCAGGTGCAAAACCGATAAAAGAACCTACAAATTTACTGTGAGAATAAACGCCGCTAGGCTCTACCTTCTGAGCAGTACCAGTCTTGCCTGCGGCGCTAAAACCCGAGAGTTTCGCAAGCTTACCGGTGCCATTTTCTACCACCCCAATAAGAATTTTCTTCATCCGGGCCGAAGTCTCTACTGAAATAACTTTATTGATCATTTTAGGAGAAAATTTTTTCAAGATATCGCCCTGTTTATCACGCACTTCTTTTACAATATGGGGACGCATCAACTGGCCGCCGTTGGCAATCACCGCAATAGCATTGGCTAACTGCAAGGCAGTAACTCCCACCTCTTGCCCCATCGGCACTGTGGCAATAGAGATTTTAGACCAGAAGCGCGGATCCCGGGCTACTCCTGAAACTTCTCCCGGAAGGTCCACCCCACCTTTCTGACCGAATCCGAATAAATGTAAATAGCGGTAAACAACACCAGGACCAATCGCCATCGCTATCTTAGCCACCCCGATATTACTGGATTGCTCGACCACTTCGCGGAAGGTAAGCTGGCCGTGGGGACGGTGATCGTGCAAGATATGGCTAGCAACCTTATAAGAGCCATTCTCGCAAAAAAACTTATCCTCTTCACTAAATTTTTTTTCCTCCAGCGCAGCCGAGGCAGTCACAATTTTAAATACCGAACCCGGCTCAAAGTAATCACAGATGGAACGGTTACGCATCTGGTCCTTAGTAGAGCCGGAAGCATTGTTAAGATCAAAGGTAGGCCGGTTAGCCATTGCTAGGATTGCTCCGGTATGCGGGTCAAGCACTACGATGCTGGCAGCATTAGCATGGGTACTCTTAAAGGCCTTTTCTAGCTCCCTCTCCGCGATATACTGGATGACTTCGTCAATAGTAAGCACTAAATCATAGCCGTCGCGGGCCAAAACCGTCTTGTCAATAATATCTAATTTTTTTTGGCGAGCATCGCGTAATACCAGCGCCCAACCGCCCTTGCCCCTAAGGTATCTATCGTAATAAAGCTCTAACCCTTCCAAACCTTTATTATCTAAACCGGCAAACCCCAGTACGTGGCTGGCGAGATAACCATTAGGATAAGAACGCCTGCTTTCCTTAATAAAATCAATACCTTTAATGTTTAATTTTTTAATCGCCTCACTCTGCTGGAGGGTAATTTTTCTAACTAACCAGATAAAAGACTTTTTACGGTAGAGTCTATCCTTGAGATAATTGTAATCCAAATTTAAAATAGGCATAATCTGCCTAATAATCGCCTCTTTATCCCTATCCTTTATTTCATTAGGGCAGGCATAAAGAGAATCTACGGCAAGATTGGCTGCTTGGGCCTTAAGGTTAGAATCGTAGATCGTACCGCGGCGCGGCTCTAATTCTAAGAGCAGGCTGTGTTGCTTACGGGCAATTTCGGTAAGGTAATTATAGCGGAAAAACTGAATATAAAAAAGGCGGGCAATGGAAAGGATGAGAAAAACTAAGAAAAATAAAAAAACCGCTTCGGCTTTGCGGCGATAATTACTGATATGCACAAGTATAAACTTTTAGGGGTTGATGGTTTTCGCCTGAGCTTCTCGCTTAATACCAAAGACGCGCGATACCAGATTTTCTTTTGAGGAAAAAATACTGCCCTTTGTTCCCTGCTGGTTATTATCCAATTTCACCAAACGATAGCTGTCGGGCATCTGAAAATCCATACCGGTCGAAATCTTATCGCCAAGCCGTATTAAAGAAGCGCTTTTTTCAATGCCGTACTTTAAGGTATTATTCTTATCCTGCAGGTCCTGGCATTCGTTTAACCTGCGCTGGCCCAGGTAGCCGAAACGGAAAATCTCGGTCTGCTGGTAAACATAAACAATACACAAAAATGTAGCCAACACTGTAAGGGATAAGAATTTAGAAAGTTTCATCTTCATATCCTCTGCCCTACTCTGAATTTCGCACTGCGGCTAGGAGGGTTAGTTTCCAGCTCGCCAGCAGAAGGCACCAGAGGTTTAGGCGTAATGATCTTTAAGATATTTTCGGAGTCGGCCTTACGAAAAGCAAACTTTACTATACGGTCTTCCAATGAATGAAACGAAATAACGCATATTCTAGCATTCTTATCTAGATATGTAATCGCTTTTTCAACCGCCGCGCTTAAAGCCTCTAATTCGCGGTTAACAGCGATACGTACCGCCTGAAAAGTGCGGGTAGCCGGATGAATACGATAACTACGCTGGTGATGCGGTATAGCCCGCACTATAATATCAGATAATTCCGCCGTAGTAGAGATAGGATGACGTTGCCGCTCCTTGACCAAAAGATGCGCGATACGATTATGCCACCTTTCCTGCCCGAAATTCCAGAGCATCGCGGAGATCTCCTCTTCATTTAAATTATTGACCAAATCATAGGCAGAGATATAACTTTCGGTATCTAAGCGCATGTCTAGAGGCCCTGGGCTTTGAAAGCTAAAACCGCGCTGGGCATCTTCCAGCTGGAAAGAAGAAATTCCTAAATCAAAGAGGATGCCATCAACCTTCTTAATATTTAAGCCGCCCAGCACCGTATCAAGATCCATGAAATTGGCATGTACAAATTCACAACTACCGCTAAAATCGGCAAGTCTCTCCTTAGCGATTAAAAGAGATTGCTGGTCGCGGTCAATAGCGATTAATTTACCGCTAGGGCGGATACGCTTGATAATTTCTGAACTGTGTCCTGCCGTGCCCACCGTGGCATCAATAATAATTTTGCCCGGGGCCAAATTAAGATATTCCAAGGTCTCATTAAGCATCACCGGAACATGATATTTATTAGTCCTAGCCATAAGACCTTCCGGAAATAATTGCACCATAATAGTTATACGTCTATCAGCTTTTCAGCGATCTCTTCAAAAGACTGCCGGCAGCTACCGTAGAATTTCTCCCATTTTTCCTTAGCCCAGATCTCAATCCTGTTAGAAACACCCACTAACACTACGTCCCGTTTAATACCGGCAAAATCTTTAAGATACTGCGGCAGGAGAACCCTGCCCTGCCTGTCAATAGTAGTTTCTACTGCGCCGGAAAAATAAAGACGGTTAAAGGTGCGCGCCTCTTGTTTGGTAAAAGGCATAGCCTTAAATTTATTTTCCTGGGAACGCCACTCTTCTTCCGAAAACATAAAAAGGCAATTATCCAATCCGCGTGTCACAAAAAATTTTTCAATAAAATTAGCCTTGCTGGCTTCCCTGAATTTGGCGGGTAATATAAGGCGGCCTTTACGGTCTATGGAATGAATATATTCGCCGTAAAACATAAATCTTTCCTTTCCACTTTACTCCACTTTAATCCACTTTGTAATCAAGTATAGATAAATTTTAAGAATTTGTCAAGATAAAAATTTTCCTAAATTAATGTAATACAAGGGGTAGTGTATACAGGAGGGTTTATTTTCTAGCCATTGTGTTAGCCTTAAGGGAGGGAAATTTTAGCTTTGCCCTTTGGATATCAATTTCTACCTGACGGGCCAAATCCTGCGCAGTAGCAAATTTTCTTTCATTCCTGACCTTACCAAGAAACTCTATTTCAATCTCCCGGCCATAGATATTATTTTTAAAATTAAAAATGTGCACTTCAATATTTCTAGGCCTGCCCCTATTTAACTTTTTAATGATGGTGGGGCGGCTGCCGATATAAGAAACCCCTTTAAATTTTCTTTCACCCAGAATAACCCGCACAATATAGATACCGGCAGGCGGAAGAATCTCATGGTGCGGGTTGATATTAGCGGTGGGAAAACCGAGCCTGCCAGCAAGAGAATCACCCCTTACTACCGTGCCTAACACAGTCACTGGTTTAAGCAATAATCTCTCGGCGACACCAAGCTTTCCGTTGGTAATAAGATGACGAATACGGGTGCTACTGATAGGTATATGGTTGACGCGAATAATAGCGAATACCTTAACGTTAAAATGGTATAACCGCGCTAAATTTTTAAGTAGGCGAAAATCTCCGCGCGCGCCTTGGCCGAATCTGAAATTTTTACCGATATAAATATCATGCGCTGCAATTTTATCTACCAGGATATTTTTAATAAAATCTCCCGCTCTAATACGGGAAAAAACAGCATTAAAGTGTACAACAATACAGGCGTCTACTCCGAGCTCAGCGATTAATTTTAAACGGTGGTTTAAAGAATAAAGACTGGCTTGTTCCTCTGGGTGGGGCCAGAAAGTAACAACTACGCATTTACCTTTTATCCGGCGGGCCTTACTTACCGCCTCTTTTAAAATATGGCGGTGGCCACGATGCATCCCGTCAAAAATCCCCAGGGCCACTACCGGTCTAGTGTACTTCTTAATATCTCGGATCCCGTAAATAATTTTCATCTAGCCAGTGCCTGTCGCACTTTGGTCAAAACTTTTCTCCTCACAGAGGTAAGGCTCCCCCTCAAGGTGGCTCCGCTGGCAGTCTTATGCCCGCCTCCCCCGAAAAAGGCTGCAATTTTATTTACGTCAATTTTACCCTGAGAACGGAAATTTACCCGAATTTCATTTTCTGTCCCCAAGTTTTCTTTAAATAACAGCGCTACCTCTACCCCCTTAATGGCGCGGGTAAAACTTAAAACCTGTTCGCTGATATCAAGCGCCGAATTTTTCTTCACTAATTCCCGCGGAATCTCACACCAGATTATTTTCCCGGAAGGGTCCCGCTTGATAAAAGACGTTATTTTATTTAAAAGCCGCATATCGCCAAAGGCAATATCTTCATAAACATGCCGGTAAATACCCACTACATCTAAGCCGTAATCCATCAGTTCTGCTACCGCCTTATGCGTGGAACTAGTGGTGTTGGAATAGCGGAAAGACCCGGTATCGGTAAGTATGCCGACGTATAACAAGGTAGCAATATCCTTATTAAAAGGGATGCCTAATTTCTTATAAAGCAGGTAGACCATCTCTGAGGCTGAGGAAAAATGAGGCAAGACCCAATTAATATCCCCGAAATATGCATTACTGATGTGGTGGTCGATATTGATCACGGTCTTGCCCTCTAAGTTAAGCTGGGCGATCGGCCCGGCGCGGTGTAAATCGGAGCAATCTAACAATGCCAGGCAGTCAAAAGGGATAAAACGGCCCTTCTGGAATTTTTTGATATTTTCTAACAACGGCAGAAAACGGTAGCTCGCCGGTACGCGGTCGCTGTTAGTGAGGACTACGTTTTTACCAAGGCTCTTTAAGAGCATAAAAAAAGCCACTTCCGATCCGATAGCATCGCCTTCTAAGTTCGTGTGGGCGGTAACTAAAAAATTATTTTGTTTTTTTAGGGTTGCACTTAGTTTTTTTAGGCTCATCCGAGCTCCTTATCTGATCAAGTATCTCCTCAATCTTAATGCTGTATTCGGTAGAATGGTCCTCCTTAAAAATAATTTCAGGAGTAAACTTCATCTTGATGCGCTGTCCGATTAGTCTGCGGATAAAACTTAAAGCGGAATCCAAGGCATCCCTGGTGCGGGCATAATCCTGCTCCTGGCCTAAAACACTGTAAAATATCCGAGCATAACGCAGGTCTGCAGTTAATTCTACCCGGGTGATGGTAACAAAGCCCATCCTGGGGTCGTTTAATTCATCATGCAAGATGCTGCTGATTTCTTTTTTCAAAGTCTCTGCCACCTTATCGATCCTGCCCATTTTTTAAATCATCTCCATCTCATAATTAAATAACTACCCCGATCGTCACCGCAATCTAGGCCCTGGCTAATCTAAGCGCCAAGGCGTTTTCTCCTTCCTTATCCTTAACCGCGCCGTTTAAGCGCGCATCCAAAATCTTTCGGAAAATCTTCTGGTAGCGCGGCCCCGGCTTAAGGCCTAAATGCTTAAGATCGTCACCTGAAATATGGATACGCGTACCGTTGTAACTGCCAAAAAATGCGTCTATATGTTTGAGCAGGTTTTTGTTGTGATATTTGGCTCGAAGCATAATGATACTCTCGTAACTGAGAGGTTCCAACAAATGATAAATACAACTGGGACTAGTGCCAGAAGCTCTTAATTTCCGCAGGAAGGCGGGTTTGATGTTTTTATTAACCAAGATTCTCTTGGTTTCCCCTTGTGAAAGGGCAAATTTTTTTGCTATTTTTTTTGCCTGCCTCGCATCCAAAAATTCTAATAGCGCCATAAAATAAATCAACCACCCGTCCAGGCGCCTGCGCCGTGGGTAAGCCTGTTTAAACCAGGCAATCTCTTTTTTAACTGCCCCCAAGAGAAGGTATATTTTTTGGGAAAATTTTAAATCCTCGGTAATAAAACTAAAATTAATTAATTCCGCAATACCCGAAAGGGGCTTAAGGGGGTCCTGTTCTTTTAAAATTAAAATCAACTCATCGCGTACACGGTGAGGATGTACCCTCTCCAACATCTTCAGGCGCGAAGCCTCCTTAAGCAGCGCTAGAGTTTTAGGATAGATTTTAAAACTGTAGCGCTTCTGAAAACGTATTGCTCGAAGCATGCGGGTAGGGTCATCAATAAAACTTAAAGCATGGAGGATACGGATATTTTTCTTACGGATATCATGCCTGCCGCCGAAAGGATCTAGGAGTCTGCCGAAACCATGCTTATTAATACTGGCTGCCATGGCATTAATAGTAAAATCGCGACGGGCCAAATCATCCTTCATGTCCCCGGCTTCTACCACGGGCAGAGTTGCGGGGGCCGGATAGGATTCCCGGCGTGCTGAGGAAATATCGATTTTTAAATGAGGGCTGATGACAACCGTAGCAGTACCGAACCTGCGGTGCCTTATAAGCTTGGCGCTTAATCTTTGCGCCAGGGCCTCTGAAAATTTGATGCCATCTCCTTCTATCACGATATCGAAATCCAGGTTCTGGACACCCATAATAAGATCCCGCACAAATCCTCCTACCAAATAAGCGGGCATTTGATAGGCATCGGCAATACTCCCGGCTAAACTTATTAGTTTTTTTAAATCCTCTGGTATCTTCTCAAGGTATTTTTTCATCTTTCACCCCTAAATACTATATACCGTGACTACGGACGCGGATGAAACATTTTATGTATAGTTTTAAGCCTGTCTTTATTAATATGGGTATAGATCTGGGTGGTAGAGATATTACTGTGCCCCAGCATTTCCTGCACCGAACGTAAATCCGCCCCCCGCTCTAATAAATGCGTGGCAAAGGAATGCCTTAGGATATGCGGCCGGATAGGCTTCTTGATCCCGGCCTGCCGGGCATACCTTTTAATAATCTTCCAAAGGGACTGCCGGGATATCCTTCTGCCAAAGCGACTTAAAAAAAGATACTCGCTTTCTTTGCCCTTTAATAATTTCGGCCGGCCAGCGGTTAAATACCTCTCTATGCTATTAATGGCTTTCTTACCGAGCGGGATAACGCGCTCCTTATCGCCCTTTCCAATACAACGCAAAAATCCTACCTGAAGATTTACGTTATCTTTTTTTAAATTTGCTGCCTCGGACACGCGCATGCCGGTAGCATAGAGAGCCTCTAGTACCGCCCTGTCCCTTACCCCCTGCAATTGCCTGATATTCGGCTGCGCTAAAAGCGTCGCTACTTCATTTATCGAAAGGGCGTCGGGAATTTTTTTCCAAAGCTTAGGAGAATCAATCAGGCTGGAAGGATCAACTTTAAGTATCCTTTCTCTCACTAAAAAACGGTAAAAGGATTTGATGGCGGCAAGCCTACGGGCTACGGAATTGGCAGAGAGGCCTTTATCTTTTTGCAAGAGCATAAAATTAGTAATATCATTTTTAGTACTGCGCCCAAGTACATCAATGCCCTTACTCTCCAGATAATTCAGGTAATAATTCAAGTCTTCCTGGTAAGACACGGTAGTATTACGCGATAATCCCCGTTCTACCGATAAATAATTAATAAAAACTTCAATCAATTCACGCATCTTCAGGTTAAAAAAGGATTGTTTTCTTTTTCTTCTTTAATGGTAGAGGAAGGCCCGTGGCCGGGATAAACTACGGTATCGCCAGAGAGCCGGAATAACTTTTCCTTGATAGATTTGACAAGATCACTTTCACTTGCCCCGGGAAAATCTGTCCTGCCTACCCCCTGGTAAAATAAGGTGTCGCCGCTAAAAAGAATTTTATTTTGGGGCTTTTTTAACAAGAGGCATATCCCGCCGCGGGTGTGGCCGGGAGTAGCGATCACCTCTAATTCTATGCCGTCTAATTTAATAATATCTTTATCCTGCGCCAATTTAATCGTAACTTTACCCATGGCATAAGAAGTATTAAATAAAAAATCTGAGAGATTCAAACGGGCATCTTTTAACAAGGCCGCATCATCAGGATGGACATAGACAGGGACCCCGAACTTATCATCACAACCGATATGATCAAAGTGTCCATGGGTATTTATAACTACGCCGGGCTTAAGCTGGTGTTTTACCAGGGCCTTGCGGATATTATTTTCATCTGCCCCGGGATCAATAATAGCTGCCGCACCGCCGCTAGCCTCTGCCAGGATATAACAATTCACCTGAAAAATACCTACGGTAACCTTTTCTAATATCATACCAGAAAATTCTTAATCTTAGGGTAAACAAAATCCCGAAGCATGTTTATACGAATACGCTCGGCACGCTGGCGATTGTTGGCTAAGTCATTACCGTAAATATCCCGGATTACCGCAGCTTTAAGTTCCTCAGTCTGACGAATATAAATATCGAGCTTTTTCTGCCTGTCGGAATTCAACATTGACCTTAATTGATTAAGGTTCTTAAGGGCTTGTTCGGCGCAGTCTATTGGCTTCTTATGATTCTTGCTGTCGGTTAAAGACTGAATTAATTCATCTTGCCAGGATTTCCAATATAAAAAATATTGCCGGTAAAGCTCCTCCCTGGTCATATCCGGCCCCTTATAGACTTCCGGGGCCAGCACCATCGGCTCTAGGGGTTTATCTTTCTTGGGCTTTCTGGTAAACTTACGTACAAAGGCCTCGCAACCCGCCAGATTAACCGCTAAGATTAAAACCACTACTAGCGAAAGTATTTTACGTAAAGTTAATCTCATTTAATCATCTCCCCGAATTGTTTTTCATCAATAATTTTCACTCCTAATTTCTTGGCTTTCCCGTATTTGGAGCCGGGGTTTTTACCTATAACCACTAAATCAGTTTTGATGCTGACGTTGGAAGAAACATTACCTCCCTGCTGGCGTGTCAGACTCTCTGCCTGGCTGCGGCTCATTTTTTCTAATTCTCCGGTAAAAACAATTGACTTGCCAGTTAAAAGAGATTTTTTTACTACAGATGTTTTCTCCTCCAAATTTAAACCCGCTTCCTTAAGTTCTTGGATAAGCCTCTTAGTGTTGGGTTGCTTTAAAAAAGCTGTTATGGACTGCGCCATCACCGCGCCTACTTCATAAATACTGTCAAAATCAGTGCGATCAGCCTTTAATAATTGATCCATGGTCTTAAATCTCTGAGCCAAAGTATAGGCTGCTTTTTCTCCGATATGCCGGATACCTAAACCGTAGATCAGCCGGGAGAGCGACTGCTTCCTGCTTCTCTGGATAGCCCCTAGTAAATTATCTGCTTTTTTATCCTTAAATAATTCAAGTTTCAGTAAATCTTCTCTTTTTAAGGAATAGATATCCGCGAAATCTTTTACTATGCCCTTGCTCACTAATTGCGTCACTAAAGATTCGCCCAGTCCTTCAATATCCAACGCCTGGCGACTGGCAAAATGCAATAATCCGCGCTCTAGTTGTGCCGGGCAAGACGGATTAATACAGCGATAAGCTACATCCTCTGCTTTTTCCTTAATAATCTCCTCGGAGCACGCCGGGCATTTTTGCGGGATCCTAAAAGCCCTACCTACGCCTTCCTTGACCACTTTAACTACTTTAGGTATTACCTCTCCTGCCCTTTCAATCAAAACCCGGTCGCCTGGCTTAATCCCCAAACGCTTTATTTCATCAAAGTTATGCAGGGTGGCGTTCCTGATAATTACTCCCGCACACTCCACGGGTTCTAGCTGTGCGGTAGGGGTAATCACCCCAGTACGACCGACATTAACGCTGATGCCTAAAACCATGGTAGTAGCTTGGCGCGCCGGAAATTTATAGGCCTCGGCCCAGCGCGGGCTCTTTAAGGTATTTCCTAAAACACTATGCTCTGCTATATTATTAACCTTAACCACTATTCCGTCAATTTCGTATTCTAACCCCTCTCTCTTCTCCTGCCAGAACTTACAATAATCTACCACCTCATCCAGGCTCTTGCAAAGTTTCGAATGAGGGTTTACCGGCATGCCCAATTTTTTTAATCTCTGTAGATATTCCCAGTGAGTGGCGATATCCGCTCCCCGGTATTCACCTAGAGAATGAGCATAAAAATTTAACCTTCTTTTAGATACTAAAAAAGTATCCAGAAGTTTCAAGGAACCGCTGGCTGCATTACGGGGATTAGCAAACAGGGCCGCGCCCTCAGCTTCTCTTTCTTGATTAAATAGCTTAAGATCCTTACGGCTCATATAGACCTCGCCACGAATCTCAATAAATTCCGGGGTATCCTCGCCTAATAATAACAACGGTATGGCGCGGATAGTTTTGATGTTTTGGGTAACATCCTCTCCGACTTCTCCGTCACCCCTGGTTGCGCCGATAATGAGCTTTCCATATAAATAAGTAATGTTGGCGCTGATCCCGTCAATCTTTAATTCGCTGACGTATTCCACCTTCCTGCTAGATTTTAAACCTTTATGCACCCGAATATCCCAATCCTGTAATTCCTGAAAAGAATAAGTATTATCCAAGGAAAACATCTTCTGTTTATGCCTCACCGTGCTAAAGCCCTCAGATACCCCCTGGCTTAAACGCACGGTCGGAGAATCATCACTTTGAAATTCCGGATGCTTTTCCTCCAATCTTTTCAGCTGAAACATCAAATCATCATATTCCTTGTCGGATATCTCGGGTTCGGATAAAACATAATAAAGGTAATCGTGATGGCGGATATCCTGCCTTATTTTTTCAATTTCTTTTTTAACGTCGTTTTTCATAAACCTTTTAAGAGTCTATCGCCTAAGATCCTAGGAAGGCCCGCCTTAATAATTTTCATTCTGGCAGCATCTACATCATAATCTACTCTTTTAAATTCTATTTCGTTATTTGCGGCATCATAAATGCAATAACCGGCCCGGGGGTCGCCGTCGCGTGGCTGGCCTACGCTACCTACATTAATAATATATTTTTTATCATCTTTAATTTTGATACAGCCGGTCTTAATAGTATGCAGGTGTTGATCTTGGCCTTGCATGAATACGGCGGGGATATGGGTGTGCCCGATAAAACAGATCCGGCTATCCAAGAGTTGAAAGCTTTGGCGGCTGGAATAAACGTCAATCATATAATCAAAAAGCTGAGATGCATCCAGGGTGCCGTGAACCAGGATTAAATCCTGACCGCGATAAACCAAAGTAAAATTTCCTAAAAAATCCCGCCTTTGATTCCCGATCCGGCTGCTGGTCCAGGATATCGTTTGTTTTACTTCAAAATTAGCATGGATATCTTTGAATATTCCATAGTGCATCAGAAGATAATTTTGAAATCCTTAAAATTTCCGCTGGCTGGCTGCCAGTCGATTTCAGTATCCTGGATATAGCGGGAAAAAGACCGGGTGATTTTTTCCAAGAATCCCTGCAGAATGTCTTCTTCTGCCTCTGCGATAATTTCTACCTGCTCATCAGCTAGATTCTTCACCCAACCCTTAACGCCGAACTCCTCGGCAATGCTTCTTACGGTAAAGCGGAATCCTACCCCCTGCACCCTACCGCTGTAATAGACATGGACCTGTTTTTTCATAGAACGTTTGATTGCCCCCTGCTTCGGGGTGTGTGCTCGTCAAATTTTCCTCGCACACGCCCCCTCGCGGGGACCCCTCAACACCCCGCTCGAAACCAGACCAAACCTCCCCGCTAAATGTTAGCTTATGTAGCTATAGATTTTATGCCTTTCGCTGAAGGCGCATGAGTAAATTTTCAGCAAAAATGCGCAAGGAATTACGAGCTGCTGGAGTAGGCCTGCCCTACGAGAGGATACTGACGTAAGCGGCGAGTAAACCGTAGCGCACGGTGAAAATTTACAGCGCCGGAGGCGAAAGCATAAAATCTATTTTGTCCTTCGTTACAAAATAATCATTGTCCTTGCTCCCTCTGGTCGCAAGGATTAATTTCGCAGACGGCCTGCCGGCTTATGAATTGCGTCGCTTTTGGCGACGCGATTCATCTGCTCAATTAAGTCGGGGCGAGTGGATTTGAACCACCGACCTCAGCGTCCCGAACGCTGCGCTCTAGCCAAACTGAGCCACGCCCCGATAAGCTTTTGGGTCTCGTGGCGAAATCTTTGACGCTTTTACAAGGATGAGCCACGCCCCGTTTTCCTATCTATTTGGTTGTAGGGAAAACGGCACCGACATCTACCACTTATCTCTCGGTGCCTAAAAGTATTAATTTAGTATAACAAAAATCAGGCGGGTGTGCAACTCTTAAGTTAACATAACTTAAAGAGCACCAACGGATTTTTTGGCGAGGATATCGAATTCTAGATTGACTAAACTAGAAGGCCCCTTAAAGCCCAATACTGTATTTTTAGCGGTGTGCGGGATGATATAAACGCTAAAAGTATGGGATTTTTTTTCGGCGATAGTCAAACTAATGCCATCTACAGCAATAGACCCCTTCGGCAATAGATAAGGCGTAAACTTTGGCGGCACAGCGATTTCAAAACAAAGATTGTCCTGATGATAGCCTTTACGCCGCACCACACCAAGGCAATCTACATGCCCCAAGACAAAATGCCCTGAAAGCCTACTCCCCACTACTAATGCACGCTCTAAATTGATCTTATCGCTTATTCTTAATTTCCCAAGGTTAGTCAATCTAAGGGTTTCGGGCATTACTTGGAAAATAAGACTTTCCGCGCTCTTTCTGATTACTGTCAGGCAGACGCCATTAACCGCGATGCTATCCCCAATCTTAGTGTCTTGCAACACTAGGGGGGCCTTAACCTCAAGCAGCGTAACTCTGCCAGATGCGGATGTATTCCTCACCTCTCCTAATTCCTCAATAATCCCGCTAAACATAACCCTCTACTAAAAAATCTTCTCCGATGCGCTTTAATTTAACCTCTTTAAGTTTGTAGGCCTTATCTATCCGGCTGATACCGCGCCCCATCACGGCGCCGATAGCGTCTTTACCTCCGATAATCTTGGGGCTGATAAAAAACAAAACCTTATCTACCAGCCCTTCATCGAACAAAGAACCGATCAGGGTTCCGCCACCCTCCACTAAAATACTGGTTATCCCGGATTGCGCCAGCTTTTTCATCATATCCTTAAGGTTAATCTGGCCTTCTCTCTCTTTTACCTCTAGAATCCGGGCTTTACGTAAAAGAATCCTTCTATTATCAGTTTCCTGGCCAGACTTTACCGGCAAGGTCACGATTATTACTGAACTGCTGCGGGAAAAAAGCTCGGCGTCCTGCGGAACGCTGAGCTGGCTGTCTATTATAACCTTAACCGGTTGCTTTTTAGAAAACCAGGCGTTGAGCTTAGGATTATCGCGCAATACTGTATTTACCCCTACTGCCACCGCATCATAATCTTGCCGGATACGATGGGCGTATCCCCTGGCCTTATCCGAGGTAATCCATTTAGATTCTCCTTGACGGGTAGCGATCCTACCGTCTAAAGACTCCGCTACTTTAACCGTAACAAAAGGCTTTTTTTCAGTAATATATTTTATAAATACTTCGTTGATTTTTCTAAGCTTATCCTCTAGGATCCCCACCTGAACCTTAATATGGCGCTGCCTAAGGATTTCAACCCCCCTGCCGTTATTCTTAGGATTAGGATCAATCATGCCGATAAAAACTTCCCTGATGCCGCTCTTAATAATCCTATCTACGCAAGGAGGAGTTTTGCCAAAATGCGTGCAGGGCTCCAGCGTAACATAAAGGGTGGCACCGCGGGCATTTTGGCCTACCTGATCTAGGGCTACAATTTCAGCGTGCGCCAGGCCGGCCTTTTCATGATAACCTTTAGCAATAATGCGGTTACCCTTGACGATTACTGCCCCGACCATGGGATTAGGGCTGGTTTGGCCTTTGGCCTTAAGGGCTAACCTTAAAGCCAGGCTCATATATTTTTCGTGAATATCTCCGACCTTATTAGGCATGAGTTAATCCTTTAGCCTCTTTTAATTTTTCTACCAACTCATAAGGAATTTTAAACGCGCCCAGGCGCACTTCCGGCTTGGCGTTGCCGTGGCAATCTGAACCGCCGGTAACTAGCAAATTATATTTCTGGGCGAGTTTAAGGTAAAAATTGATCTGGGATTGGCTATGCTCCGGGTAATATGCCTCCAGGCCCTGTAAGCCCCAATCAACAAACTGCGGGATTAACGCGTCAGAGCTTACGGTGTAAGGATGTGCCAATACCGCGATACCGCCGAACTTCCTGATTAAGGCAATCGTCTCCTCGGGCGAATAACGAAAACCACAGACATAAGCAGGGGATTTATCTCCGATATATTTCTTAAAGGCCTCTTGCGTCGATTTGATAATCCCTTTATTCACCATTGCCCGCGCAATATGCAGCCTCCCTACCGTTCCCTGATGTGAAAGTTCAAAAACATCACTGGCATCTAATTTAATACCGATATCAGAGAGCTTCTGTAAAATTTTATGCACTCTTTGCACGCGGTTGTCCCTTAAGGAAGAAAGCTCCTCCAAGAGCGCTCTATTACCGTATTCAATAAAATACCCCAGGATATGTATTTCACTGCCTTCGTGCTGCGCGGTTAATTCAATTCCCGGAATAATCTCAAGCTCCTGAAATTTAGCTGCCTTAAGAGTCGGTGCTATGCCACTGACAGTATCGTGGTCTACTACGGCAATCGCAGCAAGGTCCTTCTTAATGGCCTCGCTCACCAATTCAGAAGGTGTATAGGTGCCGTCGGAAAAATAAGTATGCAGGTGCAGGTCCGCAGTCTTCATGCCTCTTTGTCTGCCTTAATTTTGTCCAGTACGCCGTTAACGAATTTAGCCGCCTCGATACCGGAATATTTTTTTGCTAACTCAATGGCTTCATTGATAGAAACTTTAGGAGGAATGTCGCTGCGGAATAAAAGCTCATAACTGGCAAGCCTCAGGATATTGCGGTCTACTACTGCCATGCGCCCAATCTGCCAGTTGCTGGCATACTGCGCGATTTTAGCGTCAATCTCTTTAAGCTGATTAACCACGCCTCGAACGAGGTCGGCGGTGAAAGCCTTGATATCCTCAGCTGCTAACTCATCCTGTGACTGCCAGAGATTATCCAATACAATCTCGCAGTCTTTTTCCTTAGTAATATCGAGCTGGTAAAGAAGTTGCAGCGCAAATTCGCGGGACTGAGTACGTTTACGCATTTATTTTATTTTTTCAATAAGATTAGACATTTCAATAGCATTCAAGGCGGCATCGCGGCCCTTATTGCCGTCTTTGGTCCCGGCACGCTCAATGGCCTGTTCAATGGTATCGGCGGTGATAATACCGAAAATAACCGGTAAACCGCTATCCTGCGATACCCGGGCCACACCTTTAGAAACCTCAGAGGCGACATATTCAAAATGCGGAGTTGCCCCGCGTATTACTGTGCCCAGACATATAATAGCATCATAGGATTTGGACTTCGCCAGCTTCGCTACTACTGTCGGAATCTCAAACGCACCCGGAACCCAAGTTAAAGAAAGATCGCTCTCCCCTGCTCCGTGGCGGATCAAGGTATCAATACAGCCGCTTACCAGCTCCTTGGTAATAAAATCGTTAAAACGCGAGGCTACAATCGCGAACCTCTTGCCCTTAGCAATCAGGGTACCTTCAATTATTTTTACCATCTCTTCCTCCTTGTTATTTTTTAGATTGGTCTATATATTTAAATCGTGGCCAAGCTTTTCCTTTTTAGTCTTTAAATAACGGTAATTGGCCTGGTTCGGCTCTACCTCTAAAGGAACGCGCTCCACGACCTTCAAGTCATAACCTTCCAACCCTACAATTTTACGCGGATTATTGGTAAGGAGCCGGATATTTTTTAACCCCAGCTCCGCAAGAATTTGGGCTCCGATACCGTAGTCTCGAAGATCCGGCTGATAACCCAAGGCTTCGTTGGCCTCTACGGTATCCAGGCCCTGGTCCTGAAGGCGATAAGCGCGAATTTTATCAATCAATCCGATGCCGCGGCCTTCCTGGCTCATGTAAAGGATTACCCCCTGTTTCTCTTTTTCGATAATCTGCATCGCCTTTTTTAATTGCCTGCCACAATCGCAGCGCCGGGATTCAAAGACATCTCCGGTAAGACACTCTGAATGCACCCGCACCAAAACCGCCTCGTCATGCCATCCTCCCATAGCAAGCACTACATGCATCTGATGGTTAATAAGGTCGCGGTAAAGGATGAATTTATAAGTACCGTATTCTGTGGGCAGATCCGTTTCTGAAATCCTTTCAATAAGCCTTTCAGAGCGCCGGCGGTATTCGATCAGATCAGCGATAGAACAAACCTTAAGATTATGTTTTTTAGAAAACTCCAGAAGCTCCGGCAAACGCGACATGGTACCGTCGTCATTCATGATCTCGCAAATCACTCCCGCCGGATATAATCCGGATAACTTCGTCAGGTCTACCGCGGCCTCGGTATGTCCGGCGCGCACCAGCACCCCTCCTTTGAGGGCCTTGAGCGGAAAGATATGCCCCGGGCGCAGAAGGTCTTCGGGCTTAGTATCCGGGTTCACCAGAACTTCGACGGTACGGGAACGGTCCTGGGCAGAAATTCCGGTAGTGATCCCCTTGGCCGCATCTACTGACATCATCCAAGCGGTAGAAAAAGGGTCTTTCTGATGCGATGGTTCATTGCCGTTTAACATCGGCTGCAGTCGAAGCAACTTTAACCGCTCTTCTTCCATGGGAACGCAAACCAGCCCACGTCCAAATTTAGCCATAAAGTTGATATCCTCTGCTCGCATAAATGAAGCAGACATCACCAGATCGCCTTCATTCTCGCGGTCCTCATCATCAACCACAACAACCATTCTGCCATCTTTTAAATCCTTAATTATTTCAGCAATAGTATTGAACACCGATACTACCCCCTAAGCCCCATAAAATATTAAACCCGAAGAGATAATCTTCGGGTAAATAAACTGCTCGCCTTAATCTCCTCCCATCTGGACTTTACCATCGGCTCTGGAATTTTACCAGATCAACCCAGCGCTATCTTTAAACGCCGGGCTCGCGGGCTTTGCTACCGCCGGTCAGGAATTACACCTTGCCCCGAAGATTAATGTAAAGTTATTGTAACAGAAAATACTTTCTTGTCAATAGCTTTAAAACCTTTTATAATAAAGATGATGAATAATACCATCCAGAGAATCCATAAGCTGTTCTTGAAAAAAGGGAAAAGCCTGTCGGTTGCCGAATCCTCTAGCGGAGGACTCCTCTCTCATCTTATTACCCAAAACCCGGGAAGCTCCAGATATTTCCTCTTAGGCTTAATCGTCTACAGCAATCTTGCCAAAGAGCTCCTACTTAAAATACCGCCTCGCCTCATCGCCCAAAAAGGCGCGGTTTCAAAAGAAGTAGCGCTATTGATGGCAAAAAATATCCGCCGGCTCATTGGAGCGGATTTCGGTATCGCTATCACCGGGATTGCCGGACCTAGCGGCGCTACCCCTGGTAAACCGACAGGCACGGTATTTATCGCCGTTTCCGGGAAAAAACAAAACCTCTGCCGTAAATTCATCTTTCGGGGTAACCGCGGTATGGTTCAAAAAAAATCAGCCTTAAAATCACTCCTGCTTCTTGAAAACATTGTTTAATCATGCGGGCCTTTATCGCTATAGAGCTGCCCAGAGAAATCAAGGATTACTTAAAACAACTGCAGGATAAATTAAAAACTGCGGGCCTAGATTTAAAATTGGTTGAGCCCGTCAATATCCACCTCACTTTAAAATTCCTTGGTGAAATTAACGAACAACAAACAGAAAAAATTATTAAGGCGATGGAGAATGTTTCTGACACTAAGCCTGCCTTTAAAATTTCGCTTGGGAATCTAGGCGTATTTCCTAAAATAACGTCTCCGCGGATAATCTGGATAGGTATTGATGTCGGGGCTAGTGAAACTATACAGATTGCCAAGGAGCTGGAAGAAAAAATTTCCCTATTCGGCATCCCCAGGGAAGAAAAAAGATTCTCAGCGCATATAACTATCGCTAGAATAAAATCAGCTATTAATATAGAAGGATTGGTTCAGAATTTAAAGCACTTGACAGGCCAAAAGCAAAAAGCGGAATTAGGATTTCAGGCTACTAGAATCTCCCTCATTAAAAGCACTCTCACCCCCAAGGGCCCTCTTTACGAAACCTTGAAAGAAGTAAGTCTTAAAACTAACTGAAGAATAATATTGGTATAGATTCCGGCCATAATATCATCCAGCATAACGCCCAGGCTACCGGAAAGCCGTTCCAGCTTATTGGCCGGGTAAGGCTTAGTAATATCTAAAATCCTAAATATTACAAAGGCCAGAACCGCTATTTTTAAGTCATGGGGTAAAAACAGCAAGGCCACCAGCATTCCCGACACTTCATCTATTACTATGCGGCGGGAGTCTTTCTGATTGAAGACCCTCTCCGCTTTTGTGCAAACCGCAAAACCTAAACCTAAAACCAAAGCAGTAACTAAAACATACCCGGCGGTCATATTACCTATTAAAATAAATATTAGCAGACCGGCGATACTGGCATAGGTGCCGGAAATAAGTGGCAAATAGCCTATACCAAAAAAAGTACTTAGGATCTTAACGGGAGAGTCGAGATGATTCATGACGGAACTAGAATTTAGCAATGACCTTGCGGTTTTCCCAAAGATAGGAAAGTCCCGAATACAGGGTAAGCCCTACAGTAAGAAACATCAGGACATAAATGCTCTGGCTGAATAACTTTTCCCAGGCAGGATTCCAGGTAAAATATACTAACATTACTTCTTTAAACGCCACAAATAACAGAATAAAGAAAATCACTGCCATTTGGGAAAAAGTTTTATGTTTTCCGGCTTTACTGGCGGATAACACCCTGCCCTTATTAAGTGCGAAGAGCCTAAGCGAAGTAATAAGGATCTCCCGCGATATAATAATTACAAACATCCAGGCATCAATAAGCTGTAGCTGTACAAATGCCGCAAATGCCGCCAGGACCAAGATCTTATCCGCTATAGGGTCCATCAGCCTGCCAAAATCCGTAACCATATTCTTCTTCTGGGCGATCCTGCCGTCAAAAAAATCCGAAAGCGCAGCAAAGATGAAGATTAGAAGGCTTAAAATTTTAGCCCAGAGCCCCTGGTAGAAAAGAAAAAACATAAATACAAAAGTCAAAACAATCCTTAATAAGGTGAGTCGATTAGCAATATTCATCTTAAATAACCTCCCCCGCTAAATCATATTCTAAGGTATCGTTAATTTTTACTTGAACAAAATCTCCGGACTTTAACAATCTTTTAGATCTTACATAAACCAAGCCGTCTACCTCGGGGGCATCATATTGGCTGCGGCCGAGGTAAAACGGACTTTCATCTTTCCCGTCTATTAAAACTTTAATCTTTCTACCTAGGAATTTTCTGTTAAACTGCCGAGAGACTTGCTGCTGCAGGGCCATCACGGCGTCAAAACGCTCCTGCTTGATTTTATCGGTAACCTGTTGTGGAAAATTATAAGCGGCAGTCCCTTCTTCGCGGGAATAGATAAAAACACCGAGTCTTTCAAATCTTGCTTCCTGGATAAAATCTAATAATTCCTGAAACTCCTTATCGGTCTCAGAGGGAAAACCCACGATGAACGAAGTGCGTAGCGCTGCTTCAGGTATTTTTTTGCGGATCTTGGCGAGTAACCGCAAAATATCTCTCTTGTGGGTAGCGCGCCGCATTAATTTAAGGATGCGATCGTTAATATGCTGGATGGGCAAATCCAGATACTTACATACCTTATCCTCATTTCTGATTATATCCAGCAAGCTATCGCTTACCCGGCTAGGATATAGATAAAGCAATCTTATCCAGCCGATATTATTACTCTTTTTGACAATATTTTGCAGTAAAGAACTTAATTGCGGCTTACCGTATAAATCCATACCGTAGCCGCTAATATCCTGACCGATAATATTAAGTTCCGATACTTTATCGCGATTAAATAATCTTACCTTATCAAGTATATCCCCCGGACTAAGACTACTGAATTTTCCTTTAATTCTGGGGATAATACAATAACTACAACTATTAATACAACCTTCGCAAATCTTAAGATAAGAATAATGCCTGGGGGTAAGAGAAAAGCGATGCGGAGAATGATTCAAAGAAGGAGTTCCTAGCCAGGCATCTACCTCGGGAAATTCCTTAAATAATTCTTCTTTATAACGCTGTGGAAGACATCCTGAAACGATAATTTTTTTGAGCTGTCCCCGTTTTTTTAAATTAATGAGCTCAAGGATAACTTCAATAGCTTCGCTTTTGGCATCATCAATAAAAGCACAAGTATTGATAATGCCGACGTCTGCATTCTCTATATCTACAACCGGGTGGCCGTTATAAGAAAGCCTCCCTAAGATGCTCTCTGCATCTACTAAGTTGCGAGGACAACCTAAACTGATAATTCCAATTTTATCTTTGGGGGCTGGTTTCATCGCGGCACGATGAGACTATCTTTAGTAATAATGATGTTCTTGAGAGATTGCCCTTTTGTACCGAGTCTATTGATATGTTTACTGTTAATTTGTAAGTCTACTGCGCCGGCATTACTTAGGGAGAGTTCAATTTTTTCTTTCGCCGGCCAACTTTCCGATCTCCCTTTCTTTAACTTCCCCCTGAACATCATCTTGCCGTCGGATTTCACCTCGACAAGACAATTATCCCTGGCGTAAATAGTTAATTTCACGCCGCTGGTAGCGGTTACGGCAAGGGGGATCTGCCGTTCTTTAGCGCTAATAGTTGAGGCCAAGGCGGGTTTGTTACCTGTAGTAGCTTGCGATAATTCTTTCCTGTCGGGCTTTCCAGTGATAGTTGCCGCAGGACGAATGCGGTGAAAAAATATACTAACCCTGACCACTGCGGTCTTGATTAAAGTAAATAATATAATCGCTGCGGCAATCCCGACTAAGATGCCCCCAAAAACCTTAATCTTAAGGCGCGGCTTTAACTTTAATGCCATGTTCACTGAAGCATCTTTAAGCAAAGATAGGGTTTTCCCTTCGTGCCGGGGGTTGGCTACCTGCGGCGTTTGAGATTCTCTATAATCGGTGATATATTGGGCAGGATCCTCTCCTAAAAATTTACAGTAATTCTTTAAAAAACTACGGATATATATCGGGCTGATATTGATAAGGCTATCTTCCTCAATAGCCTTAAGAATGCTGATATGGGTATGGGTCTCTTTACGGGCATCCTCCAGGGTTAATCCTTTTGCCAGACGTACTTTTTTAAGCCTCGCGCCTATGGATTCCATAGCTTTAACTTACCCCTCCCTCTTCTGGCATAACCTCTTTTTCTAACCAGGCCTCTCGGTCAACTAAGATCTTACGCGGTTTACTGCCTTCAAAAGGCCCGATCACACCTTCCTGTTCCATCATATCGATGATGCGCGCGGCGCGTGTATAGCCCAACCTTAACCTTCTCTGCAGTATAGAAACCGAAGCCTGGTTGCTCTCAATGATAACGCGTATCGCCTCATCATAAAGCTCATCCTTATCCTGGCTTCCTGCCGTCAGAGTGACCCGCTCTTGCCCCTGCAGAATCTCTTCATCATAGACCGGCTCAGCCTGCGCTTTGACAAAATCCACTAAACGCTCAATCTCCTTATCAGTAACCAGGGTTCCCTGGGCACGAATCAATTTAGATTCCCCGGGTCTCAAAAATAACATATCGCCCTTACCTAATAATTTATCTGCACCGTTCATATCCAAGACAGTGCGCGAATCTACCTTAGAAGCTACCTTAAACGAGATGCGGGCGGGAAAGTTTGCTTTGATTACTCCGGTGACTACGTCTACCGAAGGCCGCTGGGTAGCCAAAATCAGGTGTATTCCAACAGCGCGCGAAAGCTGCGCCAATCTCGTAATAGCATTTTCAATCTGATCGCGCGACACCATCATCAAGTCCGCCAGCTCATCGATAATAATTACGATGTAAGGAATTTTTTCCTGTTTCTGGTTGTAAGAGTCGATGTTGCGGGCACTAACCTTGGAAAAAAGCCGGTAGCGCTCTTCCATTTCCGCCAGGGCCCAATTCAAGGCCACGGCCGCCTTTTTGGCATCGGTGATTACCGGACATAATAAATGCGGCAGGCCGTTAAATGGCATAAGCTCTACCATCTTAGGATCAATCATCAAGAATCTCAATTCCTGCGGGGTATTTTTAAAAAGCATGGAGAGAATCAAGGAGTTAACGCAAACGGTCTTACCGGATCCAGTAGTACCGGCAATCAAAAGGTGTGGCATATCGGAAAGATCCGCCACTACGGGATGGCCGGAAATATCCTTACCTAAGGAAAGGGTAAGCCTGGATTTGGACTCTTGAAACTCAGCTGTTGATAAAACCTCTTTTAAATAAACAAAACTGCTTTGGGTATTAGGAACCTCTACGCCCACTCTGCCCTTACCAGGAATGGGTGCCACAATACGCACGGACTGGGCTTTCATGGTCAGGGCAATATCGTCGCCTAAGGCCACAATACGGTTTAATTTTACTCCGGGAGCAGGCTCTAGTTCATAACGGGTAATAACTGGGCCGCGTTCGATATCGGTGACCTTCACCGAAATACCAAAATCTTCTAAAGTCTCTTCCAGTATACGGGCATTCGCCTCCAGGTCTTCCTTAATCTGCCTAGACTCCAAAGGAGGAGGAGAATCTAACAAATCTAACGAAGGTAAATGATAATCCCCCACCTTAATTTCCCGGGGCTTAGGCTTAGGCAGGATTTCAGTATGCGGCTTAATCTTAATCTGAATCTTAGGCTTAGCCTCAAGAAGGGTTTTGTTATCCGGTACGATAACCCTCGGCTCAGAAACCAGGGATTCCCGGGGTGATCCATTCTTTTCCGTAATGATAGACCTGGCTGCCGAGGGCTTTTCTTTCTTTTTAAATTGAAAAACCGGACGACGGGTAAAAGTTTTAGTTTTATCTACTACCCGCGAAATCAGCATGGAGATTAAAACTTCAGTCACTAGGGCAAAGGACAAGATACTTAAGGTAACAAAAACTATGTACCCTCCCAGGCGCCCGAGGTAAGCTGTGGCTAACCGAGAGAGGCTGAATCCTAAAAATCCCGCCAGGTAAAAAGCGCTGGTTTCGTTGTGCATAAAAAACATCCCTGACAAGGAACTTAAAGAAATAAGTAACACCAAGCCTCCTAAAATACGCGGCAGCCTCAAATCCGCTTCCTGCTGTCGGAAAAGATTCACTCCCAACAGTAAAATCAATATCGGCAGGATGATACTGGTAATGCGGCCAAAAAGGAATATCAGCGTACCGGCAAGATAAGCGCCAAAAATACCAAGAGGATTTATGGGCGGGGTATTAGGATGTGAAACATAAAAAGGAAGATCGAGGCGTTCCGGACGGACAAGCGCGGCTAAGACCATCAAGCCTACAGCAATGAGGATAACACCTTTGATTTCGTTTAATCTCTTTTCTCTCACTTCTCACTATTATTTTCTTCTGCTTGTTTTTTGCTCAGGTTGATCCTGCCTAATTCATCTATGCCGATGACCTTAACTTTGATCTCATCTCCGATCTTAACCTCATCTTCTACGCTTTTAACAAAATGACTGGCTAATTCCGAAACATGCACCAATCCTTCCTTGCGGGGCGCGATCTCACAAAAAGCTCCAAAAGCCATGATGCGCTTTACCTTAGCAGAATAGATGCGGCCGACCTCGACATCTTCAACAATATTCTTAATCATCTTAATCGCCTGCTCCGAGGCATTCGCTTCGGTAGAGCCTACCAGGACTGTACCATCATCCTTAATATCCACGCTGGCTCCGGTAGCAGCAATAATCGCTTTAATAGTTTTACCGCCAGGGCCAATAAGTTCCCCGATCTTCTCGGGATTTATTTTGAGGACCTCAATACGCGGGGCATAACTAGAAAGCTCCTGACGCGGCTGAGGTAGGGCAGCATTAATCTTATCTAAAATAAATTGCCTACCCTCTTTACCCTGAAGCAGAATTTTCTCTAAGAGCTCGATACTGATGCCTTCGATTTTTAAATCCATCTGTACTGCGGTTAACCCGGATTTGGTCCCGGCAACCTTGAAGTCCATATCTCCAAAATGATCTTCCACTCCGGCGATATCAGTTAAAATGACCGCCTTATCCCCTTCCTTTACTAATCCTAAAGCAACGCCGGCTACCGCATCTTTGATAGGAACTCCGGCGTCCATCAAGGCGAGGGTAGCAGAACACACTGTAGCCATACTAGATGAACCGTTAGACTCTAAGATTTCAGAAACTACTCGGATGGTGTAGGGAAATTTTTCCTTGGAAGGCATTACTGCCATAAGCGCTTTCTCTGCCAGAGCGCCGTGTCCGATTTCGCGGCGGCCCGGCCCGCGCACCGGTCCGGTTTCTCCGACGCTAAAAGGCGGAAAACTATAATGCAGCATGAAAGATTTATATTTCTCCCCCTCTAGGGCCTCGATCATCTGTTCGTCATCTCCAGTACCAAGAGTGGTAACTGCCAGGCTCTGGGTCTGACCGCGGGTAAAAAGGCTGGAACCATGGGTACGCGGAAGTACCGCCACCTCACAGGTAATTGCGCGGATATCCTTAAAACTCCTCTTATCTACCCGGGTATTCTCTTTTAATATCTTCATCCTGACCTGCTCTTTTTCAACTTCTACCAAGGCTGACTTTATATCAACGGCCTCAAAACCTTCTTCTTTAAATTTAGCTTCCAGCTCCTTAGATAAAGCATCTACGGAATCCTCGCGTTCTTCTTTTTTACTTAAATTATAAACTGCTTTTAATTTATCAACCGCCAGGCTAGCAACCTTTTTTTGCAACTCGGGGTCGATAATCTTATAAGCTACCTCAGCCTTGGGCTTACCGTATTGGCACTTAAACTCCTCTTGCATGCTGATAAGAGATTTTGAATTTTCAAAACCGAATTTTACTGCTTCAAGAAAAATATCCTCGGCTATCTCTTTAAGCTTGGACTCTAACATCACTACGCCGTTTTTATTTGCCACCACCACAATATCAAGGTCGGAATTTTCTAACTGGGCATAGGTAGGGTTAAGGACAAACTGATTGTCTACCCTACCAACGCGGCAACAGCCCAGCGGACCGTTAAAAGGAATGTCTGAAATAGATAGCGCTATTGAGGCACCGTTTACTGCCAGGATGTCCGGGTCATTTTCTCCATCACTAGAAACAACAATGGCCATCACCTGGACATCATTATACAATCCTTTTGGAAATAAAGGGCGGATAGGCCGGTCAATCAGGCGGGCGGTTAAAATTTCACTTTCTGAAGGCCTGCCTTCGCGCTTAAAAAATCCTCCGGGTATCCTTCCGGCGGCATAAGTCTTTTCCTGATATTCCACGGTTAAAGGGAAAAAATCCTGGCTCTGCCGCGGCTCCTTGGACATGCAGGCAGTAACCAACACTACCGTGCCGCCATAGCTGATTACTACCGAGCCGTTGGCCTGCCGGGCAACCTTGCCGGTTTCTAAAACTAATTCCCTCTCACCAAACTTAATCTGCATTATCACACCTCATTATTATGATTTTATAAAGGATAAAAGCGGAAAGCCCTATTTTCTCAGACTAAGCTTCTCTAGAACTTCTTCGTACTTCTTAGTATCTTTCCTCTTGAGATAATCTAAAAGCCTGCGCCTTCTTCCTACCAGTATCAAGAGACCGCGGCGGGAATGAAAATCCTTCTTATGAGCCTTAAAATGCCCACCCAAGTTATTAATCCTGCCTGTCAATAATGCGATCTGCACCTCTGGAGAACCAGTATCCCTGGTATGGATCTTAAAATCATCGATGAGCTGCTTCTTTTGTTCCTTAACCAACGTCAACTTAATTCACCTCCCCTCATTTTTTTAAACATTATACGCTACTTTATATAGTAAGTCAATATATTCATTACAAATATATTACCTATTATTAAAAGCCCCCTTTTAGCTCTTTCTTTTTTCTGATTAATCTTCTTTTATTAAAGGCGCGCTTGAGATAGTCAAAATTTATGACCGACATTTTTATAATGCACGGCTTAAAAAATAAAATATAACACCAGACCGCAAGATCATAGAAAAAAATAAAAGGCAGATGCAATAAAAAATCTAGGCAGGATTCATTTTTAATAAACGTGAGGTACCGGTTCCTGATCAAACCACAATGCAAGTTATCATTTAAGTACCTGCGGGCAAATGGCTTATCCCCGCCGCCCTCTGACCTCACCGTAGCCCCGCGGGCATGATAAGCAATGGCCCAAGGTGTATAATAACCTTTCCAGCCTAAATTTTGCGCCCTCCAGGCGATATCGAGGTCTTCATAAAAGATGCGGTAATCGCCATCAAAATAATCCCCGCCAATTTTGACAGCTTCCAGCATTTTACGGCGATAAAAAGCTACCGCTCCGTTTACGGCAAAGATATATTCTTCTTTCTGATACTGCCCTTTGTCGCTGGATCCGTAGCCTCGCTCTCTGGCAGTACGCCAAGGGCTCAAAAATAAACCTGTGCTATCTATAATTTTAGCGTCGCGGCGTAAAATCTTTCCGCTGACCATGCCGATATTTTGATTAATATTAAAAGCCCCAAGCGCCTCCTTGATAAACTCCCGGCTTAAAACTACGTCATCATTAAGGCAAAGTATAAAATCCCCACTAGAGATATCTATGCCTTGGTTAAGCGCTTGGCAATAAAATAAATTTTCGGAGTTAGAATATAGTTTGACCTCGGGATAACCTTTGTTAATTTCTTGCTTAAGACGGGGATTAAGCGAATTATCGATAACAATAATTTCAAAACAGGGATAAGTCTGTTTTCTTACTGAATCTAATAATAACCAAAGATAATCTTTTGCACCAGCAGTTACAATAATAATGCTAACGGTTTTATTTGGAAAACATTCCATAATCATTTAAGGGGATTTTAGCAGCGTTTAATAATTAAAACTAGCTATAACTTCCTACTGTTTTTATATAATAAGATGCCGATGTTTCCAACTCTTTCCTTTAAAATATTCTCTAGATTGCTATCGCACCATTTTTTTGTCTCTAATGAACACTTATCATAATTGTCACCGCTGCCGTCCCAAGAAGAAACCAGGAGCCATAATTTCTTAAAGTTGATATTTTCTAAATCTCCGCGATCTGGATATAATACATCGAATTTTTTTGGAAGACGATTTTGAATTACTTTTACTACGTTAGCCAGATATTTATCCTCTCGCGCATATTTTTGAGTTGTAAACATAAAGATAGGTATAGATACCGGCTTAACTATGTCTCTGTTTCTACCCAAATAAGTAATTTGCCGTTTTAGGAGCCCTTCCTTGAGATAATGCTTGCTGTAACAAAAAATTACCGGATATAATGACTGGTGTGATACTGCTAATACATCTCCTTCTTTGGCATTACGGTTAAAAATCTCCATTATCTCTTCTATATCGCTACTCTTACGGTGCACTCCATGATGAAATGGGTATTTGGTATATGAGCCCAGATGATGCTGAAAGTTATTCTGATAGTAATAAAGGCACGAAATGCCCGTGATTACAATTAGGATAAAAACTGCAATTTTTTTAAATTTATGCTGACAATTTTCGATAGCTACTCCTAGAATTAAATAATATAAAACCGAGAGTGGCAATAGGTAGCGGGTAATATAAATAGGTACCGCCAAGGAAATAATAAAGGTTAGGATAGCTGAAAAAGATACTATTAATACGAGCAGCTTTAAACGTAACTGTTTTTCATCCGATAATTCCTTCTTCCAGAAGCCGGTAATTAGGAGATACGCGATTATTAAGCTAGAAATAAAATATAAGAGATTAATACTGCTGTAGCCTAAATTAAATTCAAAAAAAGTAAATAATATCGCCAGGGGAGGAGGTTTTACTATCCAATTTAGCTTAGAGGTAAATATTTTAAACTGGCTTAGGGTTATTATAATGGCACAGGGGCTAAAACATACCGCAATTATAGTACAACTTATAAAAAAATTCTTCCAATTGGCCCTAAGTTTTTTAATAACCATCGGGCTTACAAACATTCCCAGTAATATTAATGATGTGTGGTAGCTGATTAAAAGCGATAAAAGTGAAAAAAATATAAATGCTGCCCAATAGGTTTTTTTTTCTTTTTCCAATGCTAATATAAAACAAGTAATACTTAATAAGGTTAAAAGCGTTACCAAGGTATACCCTCTAATTTCTTGTGAATACCACAAATGCAGAGGCGAGATGCTTAAGATCAACGCCGACCAAAGAGCGGCCCTGGGTGAAAAAAATAAATTTCCTGCCAGGTATAAAACCAGAATAGTCAAAATATTCATTAGAGCTGAAAATAACCTTAAGGAAAAAACGGAATCACCATTAAAAAAATAAGACCACAAATCTAAGGCATAATAATACAACGGGCCTTGCCCTTCTAAAAAAACATAACCCCGCGCATCAACAGCCAGGCTAGAGTGGATACCAAAAGTGAACGCTTCATCGTACCAGAGAGAATTCCTATCCAGAAAAGCTAACCTTAGGCCAATTCCTAAAATTAGCACCATTAGAAAAATAAAGAGATACTTTTTGGATAGCATCTAATTAAGATTAGGTTACTCGGGTTACGATACTTTGAGGTCAATTTTTATCATACTATAAATCTTATAAAAATAAAGCAACTTCTCTAATTTTATACGTAGCTTATTTTATCTACCTGCGCTAGCTATATTTTTAGTATTTAACCTGCTTGTCTATATTAAATGAAAAGACCATTAAAAACAGCACTTAAAATTCCTTGAGGGCTAAAACTTATTATGGTATATTGTTACTAATAAATTTTTTACCAAGATACTCCTATTTTAAGTATATGAAAATAACGTTTGTCTACCCTACTTTTGAGAATTTAGGGATAGAGTATCTTTCCGCGGTGCTTCAAAAACAAGGGCACCAGACCGAGCTTGCCCTTGACCCCTGCCTTTTCCACGATGATATACGCTATAACAGGTACTTAAATAACGTCCTGAGCTTCAAAAATCATATCGTCAAAAAAATAGCTAAATCCAAGCCTGACCTGATTTGTTTTTCCTCTACCTCTGACCGCTATCAATGGGCTTGTGAACTGGCAAAGGCGATAAAAGATAAGCTGCAAATACCGATAGCCTTTGGGGGAATTCACCCTACCTCAGTTCCGGAAGAAGTAATAAACAATAACTCTGTGGATTTTGTGGTTGTGGGAGAAGGAGAAGGCGCAATAGTTGATTTAGTCAAAAGCTTAGAGAATAAAGACGGCAACTCTAACATAGCCAACGTATGGTTCAAAAAGAACGGACGGGTAATTAGAAACGAGCCCAGAGATTTAATCCAGGATCTAGATAGCCTCCCCTTTCCGGATAAGGATTTATATGCCGGAGAATTTACTGATTTTTATAACCAATATAGTATTGTCACCTCCCGCGGATGCCCTTTTTCCTGCACCTATTGCAGCAATAATTACTTAAAAAAGCTTTACCACGGTAAAGGCCAATATGTACGCTACCGCAGCATAGAAAATGTCATTGCAGAATTAAAATCAGCCAAAGAAAGATACAAAATAAAATCGGTATTATTTTTTGACGAAGAGCTGTTTTTTGACACTGACCGCGTAAAAAAGCTGTTTGATCTTTATAAAAAAGAGATTAACATACCTTTCTGGTGCTATATCAACCCCCAGGTGATAAATGAAGAAAAAATCGCCATCTTGGAAAGTAGCGGTTGCCATGAAGTAGAGATAGGCGTACAGGATTTAGATGCCTCCATAAACAGAGATATTTTAAAAAGAAATGTGGATTTAAACCATTTAAAGAATGTCATTAAAAGTCTGCGAAAAGCAAAAATTTTAATATACGGCGATATTATATTGGGCCTGCCCAACCAAAAAGAGCAGAATTTAATCGATATGGCTAATTTTTTTAATGAAAACAGGCTGGATTTTCCTATGGTGTTCTGGCTGCGTTATTATCCTAAGACCGAGATAATTGATATTGCCGCTAAAACCGGGGCCCTCTCCCAAAATGATTATGCAAAATTGAATTATTCTTATTCTTTCTACGTAAGAGGCTCAACCTACAATCCTCGTTTTACTAAGCTCGCAAACTTATTCTATTTATGTTCGCTACTGCCTAGCCAACTGATGAAATTTATTATCAAAAATAAAATCTATGAATGTTTTCCGCCACTATTATATCGATTTACTCTTTCCGGTATTATAATTACTAAAATAAAGGTTCTCTGGTCACTAAGGTTTAGGAAGAGAGGGTACTATTTTGCTGAAAGAGCGCAATTCTATTTACATTATTTCTTAGAATGGATAATGGTACAATTCCGCTGTCTGTCTTGAAAAATATCTACGCTAATCCATGGCTCTGTGCCAATGATAACGTAACCATTTAGTGCCAGTATATGAAAATAACGTTTGTCTACCCTACTTTTGAGAATTTAGGGATAGAGTATCTTTCCGCGGTGCTTCAAAAACAAGGACACCGGACCGAGCTTGCCTTTGACCCCTGTTTTTTTAATGATGATATAACTTATAACAAGCGTTTAAGTAATATCTTAAGCTTCAAAAATCATATCGTCAAAAAAATAGCTAAATCCAAGCCTGACCTGATTTGTTTTTCCTCTACCTCTGACCGCTATCAATGGGCCTGTGAACTGGCAAAGGCGATAAAAGATAAGATACAAATACCGATAGCCTTTGGGGGAATTCACCCTACCTCAGTTCCGGAAGAAGTAATAAACAATAACTCTGTGGATTTTGTGGTTGTGGGAGAAGGAGAAGGCGCAATAGTTGATTTAGTCAAAAGCTTAGAGAATAAAGACGGCAACTCTAACATAGCCAACGTATGGTTCAAAAAGAACGGACGGGTAATTAGAAACGAACCCAGAGATTTAATCCAGGATCTAGACAGCCTCCCCTTTCCGGATAGGGATTTATATGCCGGAGAATTTCTTGAAATGCACCTCCATTACGGAATCATCACCTCGCGCGGATGCCCTTTTTCCTGCACCTACTGCAGTAATAATTACCTCCAAAAACTCTACCACGGTAAAGGCCAATATGTACGTTACCGCAGCATAGAAAATGTCATCGCAGAGTTAAAATCAGCCAAAGAAAGATATGAAATAAGAGCTGTGGCATTTCAAGACGAAGAGCTGTTTTTTGATACTGACCGCGCAAAAAGGCTGTTTGATCTTTATAAAAAAGAGATTAATATACCTTTCTGGTGCTATATCAACCCTCAGGTGATGAATGAAGAGAAGATCGCCCTCCTGGAAAGTAGCGGCTGTCATGAAGTAGAAATGGGTATCCAGGATCTGGATGTTACCTTGAACAAGAATATTTTAAAAAGAAATATGGATTTAAAACATTTAAAGAATGTCATCAAGGGCCTGCAAAAAGCAAAAATTATAACATACGGAGATATCATGCTAGGCCTGCCCACCCAGAAAGAACAGAATTTAATCAATATGGCTGATTTTCTTAATGAAAATAAAGTATCATTCACTATGGTATTCTGGCTACGCTATTATCCTAAGACTGAGATAATTGACATTGCTGCCCAAACCGGGGCTCTCTCCCAAAATGATTATGAAAAATTAAATTGTTCTTATTCTTTCGTCACGAGGGGATCAACCTACAATCATCAATTCGCTAAAGTAGCGAACCTGCTCTACCTTAGCCTACTATTACCCAGATGGTTGATGAAATTTATTATCAAAAATAAAGTCTACGAATGTTTCCCGCCGCTGGTATTCAAAGCCCCTTTCAACGCATCTTTAATGTTGAGAGTGGCTTTTCTTTTTTTTCTAGGGCGCATAAAGAGGGACGAAATCTTTTTAGCCAAATCAAGATTTTATTTACACCATTTATGCAAATGGATAACGGCGCGATAAAAAAGACAACCAGCCTGTCTCCTCTTACCTGTCAAGAAATACCTGCCGAAGTTATCTTAGAAAATAGCGGAGTCTATATTCTCAAGAAAGACAAACAAGGTAAAACTCATAAAAATCTGATAGAGAAAGACAGTAAATTCTATCTATTTTTCACTAAGAATAAGGTCACTACGCAGTGCTTGCCTTCTACTATACTGGTGTATTCCTCTAGCCAGTGCAACCTTAATTGCCCGGTATGTTATGAATATGGAGCTGACTCAAAAGAGCCTGGCTTAAAAGAAATAGAAGAATTATCAGATAAATTTAGGGGAAAGATTATAGGGCTGATAGGCCGGGAGCCTACTTGCCGGGAAGACTTATTCGAAATAATAAAAACTATTAATAAACGTAACATACCGGCCCTGATGACTAACGGGATTAAATTAGTGGATTATGAGTATGTAATAAAATTAAAAAACAACGGCCTAAAAATTATTTTTTTCTCTTTTAACGGTTTTAATGACGAAATATACCAGCGCCTAAACGGCAGGGCTCTTCTGGATCTTAAATTACGGGCTCTGGAAAACATAAAAAAGGCAGGCATAGCTACTGTTATTTCTACTACTATAGCCAGAGGTATCAATGACGATCAAATATTGCAACTTTGTCAATACTGCCTGAGTAATTCTTCTTTTGTTATAGAGTTAAGAATACGTGGTATTACCCCGATGGGAAAACATCTGGCCCTAGAGCCTTATTGCATGTCTGATATGGTAGATTTAATAGCGCGGTCTTTAGGCATAAACAAAGAAGACGTTATGAGGGAATATTTATTTTGGGAAGAATTTTATAAAACGCTCTGGATCTGTATTCCTAAAGTTGTCCGTAATTTTTTTAATTTACGCATTTGTTCTTTTAGCCTCAGCCTTAAAAAGAACGGAAAATTTTTTCCGTTAGGTAAAAATATTGACATCGAGAAAATAAAAAAATCAAACTTTAAAACACTCCTCTTACTTTATTGCCTGATTAAAAATTTCGGTATCAGCTATATTGCCAATACTATATGTAAAGCCTTCTACCTGCCTGAAATTATAAAAAACAAAAAAATTTTAAAAATTAAGCTGAGATGCTGGCCTAATATTTATAATATAGACCTTGGGGAGAATAAAAAATGCTGCACTGCGTATTATAAAGATAGAAAATTGCTGCCGTTTTGTTATTACAATATGATTTCGCAAGAAAGGGTGGTCGAAAAAGAGGAATATCAATGACAGGAGCCAACGCGGTTGTTAGGTCTTTAGAAAATTTGGGTGTAAAATATACCTTTGGCATGCCGGGCTTACATAATCTAGAGCTGTTTGATTCCCTATCAGGTTCTACCATTAAAAATATACTGGTCACTAACGAATCCTTCGCTGCTTTTATGGCTGACGGGTATGCCCGGTCTACCGGTAAAGTGGGGGTTTGTTTAACGATTCCCGGCCCCGGCTTAACCAATATGGTAACCGGGCTTGCTGAGGCATATCTTGATTCTTCTGCAGTGGTAGTTTTAGTTACAGGCTTTGCTAAGTCTGATAACGTATTTCATACTCATCAAATAAAACAATTAGAAGTAGTGCGGCCAGTAGTGAAAGCAGTAATTAAGCTAGACGATATTAAAGAAATACCCGTACAGCTTTACCGCGCTTTCCAATTAGCCCAACAAGAAGAACCGGGCCCGGTAGTAGTAGAAATAGACGCGGATTTACTTAAGAAACAACTGGAGTTCCAGGAAAATCACATAGCAAAAAACGAAGAAGAACGCCCCGGTAATAATAAAGATAAAATCAGACAAATTACAGAAATGCTCATTCACGCTGACTTTTGCGGAATTTATGCCGGAGGAGGCGCTTTGTCCGCCGCTTGCCAAATAAAACAGCTGGCAGAAGCCCTTTCCATGCCAGTAGCTACTACTGTTTCCGGCAGAGGAGTTATCCCTGAAGATCATGAGCTTGCGGTAGGATTTGGTTTTGGGCCATCAGGCTCTAAATTAGCTGAAGATATTTTTAAAAAATGCGATACAATCCTGGCTTTAGGATGTAAGTTTAGCGAAACTAGCACAGGAAGCTGGGGAATGGATATGCCTGATAACTTGATACATATTGACAGTAATCAGGAAGTATTCAATAAGAATTATCCGGCTAAAATTACCTTATGCCAAGATGTAAAAACTGCGCTGGAAGAAATATTGGATTTAATAGATAATGTAAAAAAACCCAAAAATACAGAATTGATAGAAAAAATTAGAAGAGATAAAGAAAAATACCTGAATGATGCTGAAAAAATAAAACACCCTGGAGTTATTTCTGCGGCTAGATTTTTTGCTCAACTAAGAAAGGGACTCCGGAAAGATACGATTCTAGTCACTGATTGCGGCAACCATCAGTTATGCGCTATATCGGATTTCGCAGTTTTCAAACCAAGGACATTTATTACTCCTGCTGATTATCAGGCAATGGGGTTTGCTATACCAGCAGCAATCGGAGCCAAGATCGGTTGTCCTGAGAAAAAAGTTGTCTGTGTTTGCGGAGACGGGGGATTCTTAATCAGCGGATTTGAAATTTTAACTGCAGTCAGAGAAAACCTGGATTTAACTGTAATTGTTTTTAATGACGGCACTTTGGGTTTTATAAAGAACCTGCAGGAAGCTTTCTATGATCGCAGCACCTCTACGGACTTTGTTGCTCCTGATTATAGGAGTTTAGCGGACTCATTAGGCATAGATTATCATAAGATTGAATCCAATGGAGAACTGACCAGTGACTTAAAAAAAATACTTTCAAAGAAAAAAGTTGCATTAGTGGATGTAAAGGTTGAATACGAACAATTGCCAAGGTATATCGAAGGAGTTTCAAAAACGATGTGGAAAAGATTTTCTTGGAAGAAAAAGGCTGTTTTAATTATAGAACGCTTAATGAAAACTCATTAGATTAATACTCTTACCACTTAGCCTGCCAATAATTACTTAACAATTTCTTTCATCAGCCAGGCCGCCCAATATTCTTGCGTTGATTGGGCTCCATTAATCATCATGTCCGCCCATTTTAAAAATGCTTCGTGAGCTTCACTCTGTCTACCCATCGTCTTATAGGTAATCCCCAATAATGCATAGTTTCTGCTAAAATTTGGATGTAAAATTTCAGCCTTCTTGAGACGGTTAAGTGCTTCTTCGTACCTGCCTAAATTATAGTAAGCCATTGCTAAGACACCATGATCTGGCGCCTGTACTGCCTCTGGATTTGTTTTTAGCATTTCTTCGTAATACTTGACTATCTCCAAAAAATCTTCTGCGGTGGCATTTCCCCTCTTACCAATAACACTTAAACCAGTGTTATTTGTTTCTGGTTTTGACGTTTCTGTTGTTGCTCCTCCCGCCTCTAGTGCCGAAGCCCCTTCTTCCATCTTAGGAGTTTCTGATTCTACCTTTTGAATCTCTGCCTCAGTGGTTTCATTCTCCGCCAAAACAGGAACAATGCTATAACTAGACTGAATTAATAAAACAAGGAGTAAAAATAAGATGTATTGTTTCATCTTCCAGCCCCCCTTAAATTCCATTAATTATCTCCGGTAAATTTAATTTTCATTCCGTAATATTATATACCCTAATCTATCACCCTACAAGAAGATTACTTTTAAATCTGGGTACTATCTTATCATTGCCGAAAGGCAGATCTGGTTATAGGCGCAATACCTACAAGCGAGGTACTCCGGGTGGGCCTGGAAATTAAGACTACGGATACCAGCGGAAACCTGGTTAATTTTTTCTTTGAGCTTTTCTAAGTCCTTTTCTTCTTTTTTGACGCTGCCGATTAAGCCGGATTCCAAAAAATAAAGCTGCACTAATTTAGGGAACTTGCCGAAGATATTCTGATAAGCCAGCGCGTAAACCATAAGCTGCAAGCTTTCCCGGGTGCGCTTATCGGCGTCTTCCTGCTTATTCAGCTCTGAGGTCTTAAAATCCATAATCACAGCTCCGTCTTCTTCCATATCAATGCGGTCAAAGCGGCCGCGGATTTTATCATTACCCAGCATAAAAGAAAACTCTTTTTCAATGTACTGCGGCTTTACGCCGCGTTTTTCTTCAGCGCTGTAAAAACGTGCTAGCGCCTCCCGGCCGATACGAAAACGCTCTTCTTGGTGTTTATCGCTGATAAAGCCCCGAGGATTAAAACTCCTGCGGAAAATTTCTAATAAACTACCCAACTCCATCCTTTCGCCTGCCATCTTACACTGAAAATATCTGGTTACTGCCTCATGCATGGCGCGGCCGTAAATAACAGTGTGGTGTTCCATAATAGGCACCCGCAGGATATGCACGTATTTGTATTTTAAGGGACAGGTAAGATAGTCGTCGATTTGATAAAAACTTAAAAATATAACCTCATCCTGGGTAATCGCTCGTTGTTTAGGCCTAGCGGAATCTTTTTGAGGGGCAAAACGATTGATGGCTTCTAAGGCGCTGGTTTTATGTTCAACCATATTTTTACTATCCTGCCCGATAGCCTCTGTTACAAATCGACTCACCCGCCGCGTGCGCGCTCCGCCGTAATCTGAAGCAGAAGTAAAATATAATTCGCTTTTAGCGCGGGTCATCCCGACATAAAAAAGGCGCCGCTCTTCCTGAATATGAAAATCCCCCTCTGGCAAGATCTCTTTAATCAGGGAGTCCGGTATCTCGATGGGTGGACGGCGCTGCGACACCGGGAATTTTAAATTTACTAAACTTACCATAAACACAACTTCAAATTCCAATCCCTTGGCCTTATGAATGGTAAAAACATTTACTAAGTCGGCATTTGGATCGCTCTCGGCGGTCTCCGGGTCGTCCCCTGCCTCGATTAAGAGATCAAGATAACCCACAAAATTAATCACACGGTCCTCCTGGACCACTAATCCAAAATCCCGCACGATATTAAAAAATTTGGCGAGGTTCTGCATCTTGGTTTCATTCTCCAAGCTGACATCCTGGGTAAGCTTTTTTAAGTAGCCGGTCTCAGTCAAAAAACTGTATAATAAACTGCCAGAGGTTTGCTGCCGCGAATTTTTCAGGGATTTATCCAGGTCCGCCAGGATTTTTTTAATTTTCGGGCGTGAATCTTCTTTAACTTTGGCTAGTTCCGCTATCTCCCCTAATTCCTCAAATACTCTATGCAACGAAATATTGCTGCGCTTGGAGTAATGCATGCATAGACTCAAGTCCGCAATATCAAGATCATATACTTCACTGGTAGCCAAGTAATACAAACTCAAAGAATCCGATAAATTAACTACGACGCGCAAAAAATTAATGCACAGTTTAACCTCCGGCCGGGAATATAAACCCTGGTTGCCGCTGAACTGCCAGGGGATACCCTGCATATTTAAAGCCTGTAGATAAGCCTTGGCTTCGGAATTAGAGCGCACCAGAATTGCGAAATCTTTATAACGGAATTCCTTATTTTTTACCTTATCGCGAATAACTCTGGCAATCCAATCCGTTTCCATAGAATTGCTATCAAAATGCCGGTGCTGAGGGACACTGCCTTTGCCCTGTTTAAGGGCTACCAATTTCTTGTCTATCCCAGCTTTAATCTCAAAGCGTTCAGGGTTATTATTCTGGATAAGCCGATAGGCGCTGTCTAGAATGAACTGTGTAGAGCGATAATTCCGGATCAAGCTGATTTTTTTTGCCTGCGGAAAAGTTTTGTTAAAGCTCAATACATTGCTATAAGCTGCCCCACGCCAACGGTAGATACACTGGTCATCATCTGCCACTACCGTAATATTGCCGCCTGCCCCTGCCAGTAAATTTAGCAGCTGAAACTGGGCAAAATTGGTATCTTGAAATTCATCTACCAATATATACTTAAACTGCTCCTGGTATCTTTTTAAAACCAGGGGATGCCCTCTTAAAAGCTCAAGCGCCAGATAAAACTGATTCCCGAAATCTACCGCTCCGTATTTAGCAAGCAGCTCCTGGTATTTAGCGTAAGCTAAGGCCACCTCCATCTGCTGACGGGATTCTTCCTCTAAGGCTAAATCCTGTGGACTCTGGCTGGCCTTAAGGGAGAGTGCCCGGGCATATTTTAAGTAATCTCCGGGTGAGATATCTTCATCCTTGGCGCGGCTAAAAACTGATATCAGCGCTTCGATAAAACGGGTGGGATCAGCTAAGGGCCGGTAGCAGGAAAGCCCAAACTCAAAGAGGTGCTCCCTAAAAAATACTGCGGATTCCGGCCGGGTAAAGACCTTAAAATCAGAACCCAGTCCCGCCACCAAAGCATTTTCGCGCAAAAGCCTGTCGCCGAAAGCATGAAAGGTAGAAATCCAGATGTCGGTATAACCGTAAGGCACCAGGACATCCACGCGCTCCAGCATCTCTAAAGCGGCCTTGTCGGTAAATGTTAATGCCAGGATCTCGTTAGTGCACGCCAGGCCTTCGGATAAAAGCCAGGCCATCCTTTTAGCGATAACAGTGGTTTTACCGGTTCCTGCTCCGGCAATAATCAGGAGCGGGCCCTGACGGTGGCAAACTGCCTCCTGTTGCTCTTTATTAAGGTTTTTCAGAATCTCTTTAGACATAATATTTTATTTTACCTTGACAAGGGCGTATTTTCAAGTATACTCTAATCCTTGTAACTATTATTTAAAATGAGGTGAATGAATATGCTTAAAATTTGCGCTATCTGCGGGAAAAATCCCCTCACAGGCAGGAGCGTGGTGCGTAAGGGTATGGCCAAAAGCAAAGGCGGAACCGGAAGTAAAATCGTGCGCACTAGCAAGCGGCTCTTCCTGCCCAATCTGCAAAAGATGCGGATATTGATCGATAATAAACCCACGAGAATTTTCGCCTGCGCTAAATGCATCAAAAAAGGCAGATTAATCCGGGTTTAATCTCTTATATCTTTTATTTAAAAAAGATATCCTCGGCTTCCAGAATAAAAGAACTCTCCCCTTGCCAATTATCTATTCGCAGGCTATAAATCAAATCAAAACTTCCGGCATCAATCAGACCCTGACGCAGACTCGCCATGCCAAACCCGATGGCCTGACAAGTAACCTCCCCGTCGTTCACCCAGAATTTCAGGGTATCCCGGCCTAATGCCTGCGGCGTATTTTTAAGAGTAAGGTTACGGGTATAAAACAACGGCTCGGGGTTCCCAGTGCCGAAAGGCTCTAATCTTTCTAATTCCCCTACTAAATCCTCGCTTAAATCCGCTAACCCTAATTCCATGTCTACTTCCAGAGATGGCAATAAATCTTCTAATAATAATTTTTTTTGGGCGAAATTGTTAATACTATGCTTAAAATCCGCGATGTTGTCTTTGGTAATCAATAACCCCACCGCATGGCTATGCCCTCCGAAGGAATCCAGGTATTGGCTACAACCAACCAGAGCGTCAAAAAGATGAAAGTTTTTAATGGAACGCCCTGAGCCCTTGCAAAGATCTTCGCTTAAAGAAATCAGGATAGTAGGCCGGTAAAAACGGTCAGCCAGCTTGGAAGCCACTATCCCCAAAACTCCCTGGTGCCAGTCTTCCTTAGCAATCACGATAATCTTGTGTTCCTTAAAATTAATCTCCCTGTCAATAAGACCCTGAGCCTCCTCCAGGATATGATTCTCCACCTTCTGGCGCTGGCGGTTGTAACCCTCTATCAATCCTGCCAGCTCCTTAGCCCTACCCTCATCGCTGCTTAAAAGCAGCTCCAGGGCAATATCTGCTGTGGCCATTCTGCCGCTGGCGTTAAGGCGCGGACCTAAAATATAGCTGACAAAGGTAGGAGTAACGGGTTTACCTTTGATGCCGCTGGATTCCATTAAGGCCTTAAGCCCGAGATTTTTAGTCTGGGTGATAGACTTGAGCCCTTCTTTGACAATAATACGATTTTCTCCGGTCAAGGGTACCACATCGGCAATCGTGCCTAATGCCACCAGGTCCAAATAATCCTTCAAATCCTCTCCTAAAAGCGCCTGACAAAGCTTATAAGCGACACCCACTCCGGCTAAATCCCGGTATTTATAATTTGAGTTTTTTATTTTGGGGTTGATGATCGCTGAGGCAAGCGGTAACTTCTCCGGGTTAACCGGCTCATGATGATCCGTTAGTATAACTTCAATGTCGTGTTTCCTTAAACTTTCTACCTCGCTCACGCTGTTAATACCGCAATCCACGGTAATAAGAAGCTTAACCTGTTTATCTTTTGCTAAATGCAGGATATTCTTAATTAAGCCATACCCCTCTTTAATGCGATGAGGAATGTAATGCAGTGAATCTATGCCCAGGCGTTCTAGGGTTTTTTTTAACACCGCTACAGCAGTAAGGCCGTCAACATCGTAATCCCCGAAAATCATCACCTTTTTCTTATCAAGGGCTGCTTTCTTAACCAGGGCCACTGCCTGAATCATATCCCTAAAACTATACGGGTCTAATAAAGCGCTGGTACCGGTATCTAAAAAAATCCTCGCTTCTTTAGGATTATTAATCCCGCGGTTAATCAAAACTTGGGCAAAAATCCTGGATATCCCTAGCTCTCTACTTAATGATTCCCGGAGGGAAGACTGCGGCGAGGCGATCTTAAGTATTTTATGGGTGGACATCTTACATCTTCAGGGGACTTTTGATACCTAATAAATCTAGGCCGGCGGAAATCACCGTGCGGGTAGCCTCAATAAGAGCAAGCCTGACCTGAGTAATTTGCCCCTCTTGGCCTAAGACGCGGTGGCGGTCATAAAACTTATGGAATGTTTCTGCCAATTCCTGCAGGTATACGGTCAGCATATAAGGATCAGTGGTCTTTAAACAAATCTCTAATATAAAAAACAGCTGCCAGAGTTTCTTGATTAATGTAATTTCTTCGGGCTCTTTGAGCAAAGCAAGATTTAACCCCCTTAACCTAAATTTAACCGGGCTGTTAGAAATAATACTAGAGATCCTGGCATGGGCATATTGCACATAATAAACCGGGTTCTCGCTGGTTTTTTTCTTGGCCACCTCCAGGTCAAAATCAAGGTGGCTGTCCGTACGGCGCATCATAAAGAAAAAACGCGCGGCGTCCAAGCCCACCTCATCTAAAATTTCTCTTAAGGTGATATACTGGCCGCGGCGGGTAGACATTTGAACCTGCTGGCCTCCCCGAAAAATCGTAGCCAGCTGGACAATAATAACGGATAGAGAATCTGCGTTTTGCCCTAAGGCCTGCACCGAAGCCGCAAGCCTGTTGATATAACCGTGATGGTCCGGGCCCCAGAGATTAATCAACCACTTAAAACCCCGGCGGTATTTCTCACGGTGGTAGGCAATATCCGGCGCCAAATAAGTATACGAGCCGTCGCTTTTTACCACCACCCGGTCCTTGTCGTCCCCGAACTGGGTTGATTTAAACCAAAGCGCACCATCCTGCCGGTAAGTAAGGCCTTTCTGCTCTAAAAAACACAAGACCTCATTTATCTTGCCGCTTTTACGCAGCGACTTCTGGCTATACCAACAATCAAATTCCACCCCGAAATCCCTTAATTCTTCTTTAATAATCTTCAGAATATAGCCTGCGGCATAAAGGCTAAAGTCGCCGACTCCCCCCCTTTTAGCTTGAACGCTACGGGCTATATCGTAGATATAATCGCCCTGATAGTGATCTTCGGGAAATTCTATCTTCTCTCCCTCTAATTCCTTAAGCCTCAATTGCACAGAATTACCCAGGATATTAATCTGGTTACCTTCATCATTAAGGTAATATTCCTTTTTAATCTTAAAATTTAAAAAAGAAAGGATTTTAGCCAGGGCATCCCCTACTGCGGCCTGGCGGGCGTGGGCTACGGATAAGGGCCCGGTGGGATTGGCGCTTACAAACTCCAACAACACCTTCCTGCCCCTCCCGAGGTTGGGTTTAAGAGCCCTTTTTCCTTTTTTAATAATATTAGCAAGGTACTCATAGAAATATTTCTCCTGGAGATAAAAATTGATAAAACCTCCCACTACCTTGACCTCTTTGACGTAATTTTTTAAATTAGACTTTTGAAGGTGCTCCTGAATTTTAACTGCCAATTCCTGAGCTATTTGGGGTGGGGATTTCTTAAGCTGGCTGGCGAGCCTCAGCGCGACATTAGTCGAGAGGTCGCCGAAACGGCTATCCTTGGGAAGCTCAAGGTACAGTTCCTCTTTGAGCGTATTTTTGGCGTTATCCTCTAACGGAAGTTTGCCCAAAATATCTCTGATGATGTATATTAATAAGGCGTTGATATCATTTTTCATGCTGACGGCGGAAAAATAAAAAATGCGGGGATTACAGAGTGATTTTTAAAATTAGGGTGCCGGGTTTTTCGGTATCCTTACTCTTTTAGCATCAGACCAGAGGCGTTCCAGGGAATAAAACTCTCTTAAGGGTTTATAGAATATGTGCGCAATCACACCGGAATAATCCAATACTACCCATCCGGATTCGTCATTGGGTGAAACCTTCGAGAACGGTTTGATACGGCTTTTTAATAATTCTTCCTCGACCGCCAAGGCTATGGCATTTACCTGCCGAAGCGAGGTAGCGCTGGATATTACAAAGTAATCGCACATCCCTGAGATGTTACGCATATCCAGCACCATTACCTTCTGGGCCTTCATGCCCCTGGCTAATATTGCAATACCTAATGCTATTTTTTTAGTATTTATCTTGCTCCTCCTTAAAAAATTACGCAGAACCCTGATTTAATGATGCCGGAGGCTGGGCTTTTTTAAGCCCCTCCTCCGGCATGCTTTTTAATCTCTATTATAGTAACAATCCGTTTTCAAAACGGCGTTTATTTTTTTCCCAGAATCTTATACATTCCCGTGCCGCAATCAGGGCATTTTCCTTTAACGGCAAGGCGGCCGTTCTTCATGGTAACCTTCTGCTCTTCTTTCATATCCTTCTTGCCTTTACATTTAACACAATATCCGCTTTCTGCCATTGTTTCCTCCTTTTTGCAGTTTTTTCTATATTATCATAGCCCTTGCTCTGTGTCAACGCCGCTTGCGCGGCTGTAGAATAATATTATACAATAAAAAAATCCGGGGTCAATGCTTATTTGCGCGGCTGTTAACCTGCACCTCTTCAATTTCCCCGACGATCTCCTCAATTAGGTCCTCCAAAGTCAAAAGCCCCAGGGTTTTATTGCTAGCATCCGTCACAATAGCAATCTGGATTTTATCAGTTTGAAATTTACGCAGAAGCTCATTTACGCGCGTGGAATCTGAAACGTAGTATGGCTGATGCAATAAATCCTGCAAGAGAAACAGGCTTTTATCCCTGAGCACATAAAGCAGATCCCGGGCATAGATGATGCCGATGATATTATCTACGGACTCCGCATAGACCGGAAGCCTGGCATGGCCCTCTTCTACAAAGGTATTCAGTAAAACTTCAGGGGTAGTATTAATACTCACCGCTACAATCTTTTCCTTTGGTATCATCACTTCGTTAACCTTGGTATCCCCGAATTCAAATATACGATGCAACATTTTTCTTTCTTCGTCGCTTAAAACCCCTTCTTCTTTACCCACCTCAATCATAGTACGCAGTTCTTCTTCGGTTATCAGGGGCGACCTTTTACCGGGTTGGACTCTTATCAACTTTAGAAGCGCGTTGCTTATCCAGATAAATACTCTGATAACCGGATCAAGAATCCTGATAAGCGTCTCCATAAATGGAGCGATTAACAAGGCTATTTTCTCGCTATGTTTAGCAGCAAGAATTTTAGGGGTGACCTCGCAGAATATCAGAACAAAAGAAGCAGTGACAAAGGTAGAAACTAACACGCCCAAACGAAATCCTAAAAATCCCACTAAGGCTGCGGTAATGATGGCCGACATGGCAATATTAACAAAGTTGTTGCCGATCAGGATAGCAGCGATAAACTTATCAAGTTTGGTAACCAGCCGCTGGATAGCGGTAGCGTGCTTTATTCCCTGGGTTACCATATGACGCATCCGTATTTTGCTTAATCCGATCACCGCGGTTTCCGAAGCAGAGAGAATAAACGAAACTACCGCCAATAGTAAAAAAAGTATCGCTACCACGGGTAACGAAAAAATAACTGCCATCTTATTTAAGCTCCAACTGACTGCATAACTTCTCCTCAATATCCTTAGCCGGGCTGATCAGGGCCAGATTGAGATTGCTTTCCTTAAATATGCGCCGCGCCGACTCGCGTACATCTTCGCGCCTGACTCGCGAAACCTCTTTAATAATTTCTTGTTGCGTATAGGTTTTATTTAAAGTCGCAGCGGATTCCCCGATCCAGAGCATGTGTTCCAGGGTATCCTCTAAGCTCAACATGAGCTGACCCAGATAAAACTCTTTAGCCCGCCTGAATTCATCGGCACTTACCAGCTTGTGCTTAACATTGGCTAATTCTTTTAATATCACCGCTACGGCATCGCTGGTTTTACAATTATCAATTCCGGCGTGAACCAAAAATGCTCCGGTATCCTGAAAACGCTTAGCCTGGGTTCCGATTTCGTAAGCCAGGCCGCGTTTCTCCCTTACCTCATTAAAAAGCCGGCTGGACATATTAGCACCCAAAATAATATGCAATATGCCTAAGGCATGCTTAAGGGGGTGGTTGCGCATAAATCCGTGAAACCCTAAAGCCAGATGCGTCTGTTCAGTATCTTTAATAAATACCTTTAGCTTGGGATGGGATTGTTCTTCTTTAGCTCCTACAAAAATATTACGGGTTTTACCATCCAGGCCCAAGAAGGCCCGCTCCGCTTTTTTCCTAAAATCGCGGTAATCAAACTTACCGCAAACACTCACCACCATATTCAGCGGGGTATAATAATGCTGCTGATAGAGTAGAAGGTCTTTACGGTTTATCCTTCCTACGGACTCCGCTGTACCGGCGATGCTCATCCCCAGCGGTTGGTTAGGCCAAAGTAATTCATCCAGCAATTCGTAAACATAGCTCTGCGGCAGATCCCTGTACATCTTGATCTCTTCCAGGATTACGGTGCGTTCCTTATCAATCTCCTCCTGCGCTAACAGGGGATTAATCACCATATCGGATAATATATCCAACGCCAGTTTCAGGTGGCGCGCTGGGATCTTTACCAGGTAACAGGTGAGCTCCTCTGAAGTAAAACCGTTTAAAGCCCCCCCCACCCCTTCGATAGATTCCTTGATTTTACGACAGGAATATTTCTTACTCCCCTTAAAAAGCAGGTGTTCTAAGTAATGGCTGATGCCTTTAAATTCAGGCGATTCATATCTACCGCCGACATTAATCCAAATCCCTAATGCTATTGACTGCATCTTAGGCATGGGGTTTGCCACAATACGTAACCCGTTCCTTAAGATAACTTTTTCGTACATTTTTATCCTTTCAGACTTACTACAAAATTAACCACCCTTTTTATCAGATCCGGGCTTTTAATATTCTCTTTGATTTTTTTCACAATGGCGCTGCCTACGATGACGCCGTCAGCTATCCGCCAAAGTTCCTTGACCTGAAGATAACTTGAGATTCCAAACCCTACGCAGACAGGCTTAGAGGTGTATCTCTTAATCTGACGAAGACGCTGTATTAAACCCACAGAAAGTTTCTGGCGCACGCCAGTGACCCCGGTTAAAGAAACATAATAGAGAAAGCCGCGCGCAAGGCGCGCCAAGCGCTTAATGCGCCGGGTATCAGTAGTGGGAGAAATAAAATTTATTAAATCCAGACGGTATCTGCGGGCTAATTTTTCTAAAGTACTTGCTTCTTCCGGTGGCAAATCCGGGATAATCACCCCATCCACACCGCAAGACGATGCAACCCTGGCGAATCTTTCTTCGCCAAAAGAAAAAATAGGATTATAGTAAGTCATTAAACATATCGGTATTTGGGTATGTCTGCGGATATTTTTTACGGTCTTTAAGATTCTGGCGAGATTGACGCCACGCTTCAAGGCAAACTGCGAGGCTTCCTGAATTAGCGGTCCGTCAGCCATGGGGTCAGAAAAGGGCACCCCTAATTCTACGATATCCACTCCGTTTCTCGCAAACTGCAGCACCAGCCGCTCAGTAACGCTCAAGCTGGGATAACCGGCAGTAATAAAAGCGATCAGGGCTTTTTGATTTTTCTTTTGCAATTCCCGGAATTTCGCCTCAATCCTGTTCATAGCTTTAACCTCGTGGCAACGGTATGGGTATCTTTATCTCCCCTGCCGGAAATACAAACAATAACAATCGAGTTCTTTTTAATTTTACGCCGTAATTTAGTAAGGTGAAAAACGGCGTGCGCCGGTTCTAAAGCCGGAATAATTCCTTCAGTCTGAGATAATAATTTAAATCCTCCCAGAGCCTCCCGGTCACTAACCGCGAAATATTGTGCCCGCCGGATCTTTTTATAATAGGCGTGTTCCGGGCCTACCCCGGGGTAATCTAACCCGGCGGCAATAGAATGAGCAATTTTTATCTGGCCATCGCGGTCCTGGAGTAGTTCGGATTTAGAACCGTGCAACACTCCTACCCGGCCCGCCACTAAAGTAGCAGAGTGTTGCCCTGAGGCCAACCCCAGGCCTGCCGCTTCTACCCCGATGAACTTAACCCTGCGGTCAGCAAAAAAAGGATGGAATAATCCCATGGCATTACTACCACCGCCCACGCAGGCTACCAGATAATCCGGCAATCTTCTTTCTTGGTTTAAAATCTGTCTTTTAGCTTCCCGGCCGATTACAGACTGAAAATCTCGCACCATTACCGGATAAGGATGCGGCCCGGCAACACTTCCGATAATATAATGGGTATGCCGCACGTTAGTAACCCAATCCCGGAGCGCCTCAGTCATAGCATCCTTTAAAGTGCGCGAACCGCTTGTTACCGAAATTACCCGCGCACCCAGAAGCTTCATGCGAAAAACATTTAGTTCCTGCCGCCGGATATCTTCTTCCCCCATGTAAACCACGCATTCCAGGCCAAACAGTGCCGCTACCGTAGCGGTAGCCACGCCGTGCTGCCCGGCTCCGGTCTCGGCAATAATGCGCTTCTTGCCCATACGCCGCGCCAGGATAATCTGGCCAAGGGTATTATTGATTTTGTGCGCGCCAGTATGCAAGAGGTCTTCTCTTTTAAGATATACCTTGGCAATTCCAAGGTTTCGGCTTAAGTTGCGTGCCAGGTATAAAGGGGTGGGCCGGCCGGCATATTCCTTTAAATAATAATCCAGCTCTTGCCGAAACTTTTTATCTTTTTTGGCCTTGGAATATTCCTGCTCTAATTCCTTAAGGGCATAGATCAGGGTTTCCGGCACGAACTTGCCGCCAAAAATACCAAAATGTCCTTTTTTATCCGGTAACATCACTGTAGTTTAGAAGATTTTACCTTTTTAATAAACCTGGCGATCCGGCGATGGTCTTTTTTACCGGGGCTCCTCTCTAGGGAACTAGAGGCATCCACCCAAGTCGGACGCACTGCCTTAATCGCCCTTAAAACATTACCTTCATGCAAACCTCCGGATAAAAATACCGGCCTCTTGATTGCCGCAATATTGCGCAGTAATTTCCAGTTAAAACACTTGCCCGTTCCGCCGGGAGTGGACCGGACATAACTATCAAAGAGATAACCGTAAGTATTATATTGTAAAATTTCGGTTAAATCCACTGCCTTGTTTACCCGTAAGGCCTTGACCACGCAATAATTTTTAAATTTACGGCAAAACTGCGGGGTTTCTTTACCGTGAAATTGCAGTATATCAAGCTTGCAGGCTTTGGCAATATTTTTTATCCGGGCCAAAGGCATATCCACAAAAACCCCGGCCTTAATTATTTTCTTAGGCAGGAGCCGGATGATTTCACGGGCTACCTCGGGCGCGATATAGCGCGGGCTGCGGCGATAAAAAACAAAACCCAGGGCATCCGCTCCGGCGATTACCGCAGCCAGGGCATCTTGAAGGTTAGTGATACCGCAAATCTTGACTTTTACCACCCCATAACCTCTTCAACTTTGCGCTGTATATCGGGGCTACTCATGAAAGCCTCACCGATAAGCACTGCGCTAACACCCAAAATTTTTAAGAACAGGATATCCTGGTAACTTTTAATGCCACTCTCCACGACCACAATTTTGTCCTTAGGTATTAAAGTAAAGAGGCTCTGGGTAGTATTAAAATCTACCTCTAAGGTATGCAGGTCGCGATTATTAATTCCAATCAGATTGGCTTTTTTAAGCTTTAACACTTTTTTCAATTCTTTTTCTTCATGCACCTCAACCAATGCTGCCAGCCCTAAGCCTGCGGCGATATCCAACATCTCGGCAATAACATCCTGGGTGAGGATATCGGCGATTAAAAGCACGGCGTCAGCGCCGAAAAAACGCGACTCGTAGATTTGATACGGCTCCAGAATAAAATCCTTGCGCATTACCGGCAGGCCTGTGATTCCTTTGACATCGCCAAGGTAAGAAATATTCCCCTGGAAATAATCCTCTTCCGTTAATACCGATATGGCCTGAACCCCGCTCTCCTGGTAGGTGCGGGCAATATCCTGGACAAAAAAATCCTGCCGGATTACCCCGGCCGAAGGCGATGCCTTTTTAATCTCTGCAATAAGAGAGATTTGGTGCGGCTTACGGATAGCCTCAATAAAAGGGCGAGTTGGCCCGAGTGCCTGAAGGCGGGATTTTAATTCTTCCTCGGGCAATTGCTGTTTCGCCAAAAGAATCTTCTCTTTCTTGTGCGCCACTATATATTTTAGGAAATCTTCTTTTTTCATTTCCAGGAATACTCCTTTAATAATTTTAATTTTTCTAAGGCTCTGCCGGAATCCAAAGATTCTTCTGCCAGCCTGATTCCTTCTGCAATAGAATTGGCTCTGTTAGCAGCATAGATCGCGCAGCCTGAATTTAATAATACGATATCGCGCGGCGGACCTTTCCTGCCGTTTAAGATATCCGTCATAATCGCTACACTTTCTTGAGCTCCAGAAACCATCAGAGTCCCAATGCCTGCTCTCTCTAATCCAAAGTCTTCCGGAACTATCTCATAATCACGGAACTTGCCTGCCTGAGCTTCAGAAATAAAAGTCTTATCCGTAATGGTTACTTCATCTAAACCGTCATTACCGTGCACCACCAGGACATGTACAGTCCCTAAATTATAAAGCACCCGCGCTAAAACCTGCGTCCACTGCGGGCTGTAAACCCCGATCAGCTGATTGGTAGCCCGGGCAGGATTGATTAACGGACCCAGGATATTAAACATGGTTTTACGGGCGATTTGTTTACGCGCCGGCATCACGTGTTTCATCGCCGGGTGCAGGTTCGGGGCGAACAAAAATGCAATCCCGATCTCTTCTAAGGCTCTCTTAATCTGCTCTCTACTCATATTGATATTGACTCCGAGCGCCTCCAGGATATCCGCGCTCCCGCATTTACTGGAGACCGAGCGATTGCCGTGCTTGGCTACCGTAACCCCGGAGCCGCTAGCCACAAAAGCCGTAACCGTAGAAATATTAAACGTCCCCTTCCTGTCCCCTCCGGTTCCGCAGGTATCCAGAATATTCGGCTTATCCACGATAATAGGGTCAACATATTTAAGCATCACGGTCACTGCTGCGGTAAGCTCCAAGACGGTCTCCCCTTTATCATTGAGAGAGCTCAGGAATGCGATGATGTCTGCGATCTCGGTAACACCGGATAGAATCTCTTCCATCACCGCCTGCATTTGTGAAACGCTCAAATCTTTTTTTTGAGCTAAAATTTTGATGGCATCATGGATCATAGTTTTAAAAAATTAGCCAATATCCCAAGACCCTCTTTAGTCAAGATAGACTCCGGATGAAATTGCACTCCCCAGAGAGGATAGTGCCGGTGTTTTACTGCCATAATCTCGCGGTCGCCTCTGGTGTAGGCGATAACTTCCAAACACTCAGGAAGACTCCTACTCTCTATCACCAGGGAATGATAACGAGTAGCCAGAAACGGATTGGCAATATTACGAAAAATAGTTTTGCCATTGTGATAAATGCGCGAGGTTTTACCGTGCATCAGCTGTTTGGCCCTGATAATGCGTCCGCCAAAGGCAGAACCGATACATTGATGGCCAAGGCAAACTCCCAAAATCGGAATTTTACCATGGAATTCTTTGATCACCGAGCAAGAGACTCCGGCATCCTTTGGCCTTCCCGGACCCGGAGAAATTATAATCCTCTCTGGCTTAAGCCTGCGGATTTGATCCAGGGTAATCTTGTCATTACGAAAAACCTCTGTTTTTTCACCCAAAATGGCAAAATACTGCACCAGGTTGTAGGTAAAAGAATCATAATTATCGATCATTAAAATCATGGCGTTATTCCTTTTCTCTGTAGATCCGCGCCCCTAAGCCACTCATCTTCTCCTCGATATTTTCGTAACCACGGTCGAGGTGGTAAATCCTGGAAATTGTAGTTTTACCCTTGGCTACTAAACCCGCCAATAAAAGCGAGGCTGAGGCCCGAAGATCCGAAGCCATCACCCAGGCTCCGGAGAGGCGTTTGACGCCTTCTACAATAGCATGCGGACCTTCACGCTGGATACGCGCGCCCATACGGTTAAGCTCTGACACATGCATAAACCTATCCGGATAAATCTTTTCGGTAATCACGCTGATGCCGGCAGTTATACACATCAAACTCATAATCTGAGCTTGCATATCAGTAGGGAAGCCCGGATAAGGCAGCGTAGTAATATTAACCGGCTTTAACCTTCTCTTAGGACGTATTCTAAGCGTGCCATCGCTTCTGGCAATAATCGCGCCGCTCTCTTCTAATTTATCAATAATTGCTCCCAAGTGCTGGGGAGAAACATTTTTAATCAAAATTTCTCCGCCGGTTATCATGGAAGCCACCATAAAAGTGGCAGCTTCAATGCGGTCCGGAATAATAGTATGATCCGCGCCCCTCAAATGCTTTACCCCTGTTATTTCAATAATAGGTGTTCCCTGGCCAATAATTTTAGCGCCCATTTTATTTAAAAATACTGCCAGGTCCGCTACCTCCGGCTCGCAAGCAGCATTTTCAATAACCGTCCTGCCGCCTGCCAGGGTTGCTGCCATCATTACGTTATCCGTGCCTAAAACCGAGGAGCCGTAAACTCCGCCTAAATACATGCTGTTTCCGCGAAGCCTCGAGACCCTGGCAACGACGTAACCGGATTCAATATTAATCTCAGCTCCCAGAGCCTTCAATCCCTTAAGATGCAGGTCTACCGGCCGTACCCCGATTACGCAGCCTCCGGGAAGAGAAACCTTGGCTTTCTTAAACCTGGCTAATAACGGACCTAAGACGCAGAAAGAAGCGCGCATAGTAGAGACTAACTTGTAATCCGCCACAAAATTAGCGTGCCTGCCCTGGCTTACCGTTATCACCCCGCCTTCAAACTCTACATTTTTGCCGAGAGATTTGAGAATCTTCAACATAGTAACAACATCGCAGAGATCAGGAACCCCACGGATAACACAAGGCTCATCAGTCAAGAGCGTAGCCGCTAGTATCGGCAGCACCGCATTCTTGGCTCCGGAAATCCTCACCTCGCCTTTTAACTTTACCCCGCCTTCAACTACCAGCCTGTCCATTGCTTGCCTTCCTTTGTATAATGATTACTCTTTCTATTCCTCGATAGTCGGGAATAATTTTTATCACGCTAGAATCTCCGCATGCCTTAAAAATGTCCGTTACCGCTTTACCCTGCCCAAAACCCAGCTCCAGTATCAGGTATCCCTTTTCTTTAAGGTACCCACTGACTCTACCGGCAATACGGCGGTAAAAATTTAAGCCGTCGCTACCGGCATCTAATGCCAGGCGCGGCTCCTGCCGGACCTCTCTTTCAAGCCCAGAGATTTCACTACTTGTAACATACGGAGGGTTACTGACAATTAAATCATACCTGCCGGATCCGGATCTGATATTTTCAAATAAATCGCTTCGGATAAAATTAACTCCTACCTGATGCTTTGCGGCATTATATTTTGCGATTTTTAGCGCTTCTTCGCAAATATCTAGAGCGTCTATCTTGCAAGATAATAAGTTTTTTGCCAGCGCTATGGCGATACATCCGGAACCAGTGCCGAGATCTAAAATTCTTGAAAATCTATTCTTAAAACCGCACGCTATTCTTAAGGCCTCCTCTACCAAAATCTCGGTTTCCTGACGGGGAATCAAAACGCCAGGCCCTACTTTAAAATCCAAACCCATAAAATTAGTCTCACCTAAAATATACGCTAACGGCTCGCCCATTATTCTTCTTTTCAATACCATGGATATTTCCCGGGATCTAATTCTATCCAACTTTAAGTTACTGTTTAAATACAGCCCTGTCCGGCTTAAACCCAAAGTCCGACTAAACAATAATTCCGCTTCATTCATTCTGAGCCGCCTTTTCCTTTTCGCTCGCCGCTTTAATCAGCGCATCTGAAAGTTCGTCTAAATCTCCGCTTAAAACCTCTTCTAGCCGATAGGTACTAAAATTGATGCGGTGATCAGTGATGCGCCGGTCGGGAAAATTATAAGTACGAATCTTTTCGCTTCTGTCTCCGGAGCCGATCTGGGACTTCCTGTCCGAAGACATTTTTTTAATCTCTTCCTGCTGCTTGACGTCAAGGATACGGGCGCGTAAGATACGCATCGCCTTATTCTTATTCTTAAGTTGTGAGCGTTCATCCTGACAAGCCACTACTGTGCCGGTGGGGATATGTGTAATACGTACGGCGGAATCGGTCTTTTGCATATGCTGCCCGCCCGGCCCGGAAGAACGATAAGTATCAATCCTTAAATCCTTGGGCTCGACCTGTACCTCCACTTCTCTAGGCTCGCTTAAGACTGCTACGGTAATAGTTGAAGTGTGGATCCTCCCCTGGGACTCTGTTTCAGGGACGCGCTGCACCCGATGCACCCCGCTTTCAAATTTCAGGCGCTTATAGGCGTCCTTGCCTCTGACACTGAAGACTATTTCCTTAAAACCCCCCAACTCCGTGGGGCTAGTGGACATTTCCTCTACTATCCAATTACGCCGGGCAGCGTATTTGGTATACATACGGTAAAGATTAGCTGCAAATAGCCCTGCCTCCATCCCTCCTGTCCCCTGGCGTATTTCGATGATTACGTCCTTACCTAAATCCTTATCCTCGCCAACGAGGGACGCCTCCATCTTTGCCTCTAACTCAACCTTTTTAGCGTTTAATTCCAACAACTCTGTTTTAACCAGATCCAGAAGCTCCTTATCCACTTTCTCCTTAATAACCTGATCGAGATCATGAATCTCCTGCGAGACCCGGCGGTATTGCCGTAGGAGATAAACCGCTTCCTGGATGTCAGAAAGCTCTTTGGCCAGGCGGCTGTATTGCTCCTTATTTGAAACTACCTCTTGGCAAGCCAGAAGATGTTCCAATTCCTGATAACGTTGCTCTAATTTTTCTAATTGCTTTAGCATTGATTATCTTTTAGATTTATTTCTTGCCGTATTTCTTCATAAATTTATCAACCCTGCCGGCAGAATCCACGAATTTCTGTTTACCCGTAAAAAAAGGATGACATTTTGAACAGACATCCACCCGGATATTGGGCTTGGTGGAACGGGTATGAATAGTGTTGCCACAGGCGCAGACAATTACACAGTCTACATACTTAGGATGAATATTCTCCTTCATTTCTTCCTCCTTTGAATTAAACCTTAGATTACTGGTTCATGCTGTTTAAGAAATCGGTATTATTCTTAGTCTTGGAGAGCTTTTCAATCAAAAGCTCCATCGCCTCCACGTTATTAAGTTCATTAAGGACTTTCCTTAAGATCCAGGCCTTTTGCAGGATTTCCGGCTTCAAGAGTAACTCTTCGTGCCGGGTATTGGAGCGCTTGATATCAATCGCAGGATAGATGCGGCGCTGGAAGAGGTTACGGTCAAGCTGGATTTCCATGTTACCGGTACCCTTAAACTCTTCAAAAATAACCTCGTCCATCCTGCTTCCGGTATCAACTAGTGCGGTGGCAATAATAGTTAAGCTGCCGCCTTCTTCTACGGCGCGGGCTGCGCCAAAAAACCGCTTGGGCTTCTGCAGGGCGTTGGAATCAATACCTCCGGAGAGCACCTTGCCGCTATGCGGGACAACCGAATTGTAAGCGCGCGCTAGGCGGGTAATACTATCTAAAAGTACTACTACGTCCTTCTTGTGTTCTACTAATCTCTTGGCCTTTTCCAACACAATCTCGGCAACCTGCACGTGCCTTTCCGGCGGTTCGTCAAAAGTAGACGAAATGACCTCTCCCTTGACATGGCGCTGCATATCGGTAACCTCTTCCGGCCTTTCATCAATAAGCAAAACGATCAAAATCACCTCCGGCTGATTAGAGGTAATGGCATTGGCGATCTTCTGTAGTAATACCGTCTTTCCGCTATAGGGCTGGGCCACAATCAGCCCGCGCTGGCCTTTACCGATAGGAGCCAAGAGGTCCATAATACGCATGGATATTTCTCCGGGGGTGGTTTCCAGGATAAAATGTTCATGCGGGTACACCGGAGTAACATTGTCAAAAAGCACCTTCTCTTTAACCTCATCAGGATGTTCAAAGTTCACCGCCTCGACCTTCAGGAGTGCAAAATATTTTTCCCCTTCTTTCGGCGGTCGGATCTCTCCGCTTACGGTATCTCCGGTGCGAAGATCAAACTTGCGGATCTGCGAAGGAGAAACATAGATGTCGTCGGGGCAAGGCAGGTAATTATAATTTGGGGAGCGTAAAAACCCGAAGCCTTCCGGTAAAATCTCTAAAACTCCCTCCCCGAACATTAACCCTGCTTTTTCTGCCTGGGCCTGCAGGATCTTAAAAATAAGGTCCTGCCTCTTAAGGCCGCTATAGCCGTTAACGTTAAACTCCTTGGAGAGCTTATTGAGTTCGGTAATTTTCATTACTTTGAGTTTACTGATATCTAATTTTTCCACAACAACCTCCATATTTTTGCTGCCTGTTTTTTCGTATCTCTGATATCTCCATTATTATTTATTACAAAGTCCGCCAGGCGGATCTTTTCACCCAGAGGCATCTGGGAATTTATTCTTTTTAAAATATCGTTCCTTAGAAAGCCTTTTTTATTTATTAATCTTTTAAGCTGCTCTTGCCGCTTAATTTTGACCACAATCACTTTATTTGCCAGGCGGCCCATCCCCGCTTCCAAAAGGAGCGGCACATCCAGAATCAAGGTCTTCCCGCGGTTGGCCTTAATCTCTTTTTTTATTACCGCCAGTACCTCAGGATGGATTATGGCGCTTAGCCGGTGCAATAATTTTCTGTTTTGAAAAACTATTCCTCCTAATTTAGCGCGGTCTATCGCGCCGTTTTTTTTAAGAATTCCCTTACCGAAAATATTTATTACCTTGCGGGAAACTCCAGCCCCGGGCTCTATCGCCTGATGCGCGATAAGATCGGCATCTATAATCTTAGCGCTTGAGCCGGCCAGAGACTTAAATATCCTGGCCACCGTACTTTTGCCGCTGCCGAAACTTCCGGTGATACCTAAAATCATGGCTTAGGATTACCTTTTATAAAGTTTCAAGTACTCTTTAGCGGAAACCTCCCAAGAGAAATTATACCGCATCGCCCGCTCGATAAACCCTGACCATTTCTTTTTATTCTTATAGGCCTCTACGGATTTCTCAAGCGTTTCTACCAGGTCCTCCTGGCTATATTTATCAAATACAAAACCGTTATCTTCGGTTACGGTATCCGCCAGTCCTCCGGTCTTAAAGACTAACGGAATAGTGCCATAACTTAGGCTGATCATCTGGCCTAAACCGCAGGGTTCATATTTAGAAGGCATGAGGAATATATCCGATCCGGCATAGATCTTATGCGCCAGGGTATCATCAAATTTCAGGTTGAGCGATATTACCTTGGGGTATTTTTTAACAATATCCTCCAGGATAATATGATACTTTAAATCTCCGGTGCCTAAAATTACCAACTGCAGTTTCATCCTGCAGATCTTATCGATGGCTTGAGAAATTATATCAAACCCCTTCTGCTCTGCCAGGCGCGAGACGATCCCGAAAAGCGGTATCCTGTCTTCAACCGGAAGCTTGCAGCACATCTGTAGGTCTGCCTTGTCTTTAGATTTATCCGCGACGCTCTCAAGGGAATAATTCTGCGTGATAAATTTATCGTCCCGGGGATTCCAGATAGTATAATCCAAACCGTTTAATACCCCAAAGAGATCCTTGCGGCGCTTATTAAGTACCCCCTCCAGGCCAAAACCGAATTCTTTAGTCTGAATTTCCTTGCTGTAGGTGGTACTTACGGTATTGATGGTATCCGAAAATACAATCCCGCCTTTTAAAAGGTTAATCTTATCATAAAACTCCAGCACCTCAGGATTGAAAAGCCCCCAGTCTAACCCGAGTAGAGAATACTGCTCCTTGGGAAATAACCCCTGGTAACCAATATTGTGGATAGTTAAAACTACCCTGGTGTTCTTGTAAAAGGCGTCATTACGATATAAATTTTTCAGGTATACCGGTATCAGGCAGGCCTGCCAGTCATGCACATGGATGGCATCGGGCTTGAAATTTATTTCCTTAAACAAATCCAGCGCCCTTTTGCAATAATAGGAAAACCTATTTAAATTATCAGGGTAATCCCCGTTTTTATCTCCGTAAAGGGCATCGCGCTGGAAATATTGGGCATTTTCAATAAAGTAAACTTTGATATTTTTACCGAGTATGGCATAAGAAATTCCCTCTTTTAACTTGCGGATATTAAACTTAGCGTCCTGAATCATCTTGTATTTAGGCATCACGATAATAACTTCCTGCTTAAGCTCCTCCAGCGCGGTAGGCAAGGCCCCTGCTACATCAGCTAATCCGCCGGTCTTGGCAAAAGGAACTACCTCTGAAGCACAAATTGCGATTTTCATAACCTGCTCCTCCTCATGATGCTAGTTAAAAGATTCCATATCTAACCAATTATTGCCCTTTTTAATACTGACTTTTACCGGCACCCTTAAGGTTAAAACCTGCTCCATTCTTTCTCGGATTAGGCCTTGTGCCGTCTTTAATTCCGCCAGGGGCACATTAAAAACCAGCTCATCGTGCACCTGCAGGATCATTTTAGTCTTAAGATTTTTTTCTTCTATCAGGCGCTGGATTGCAATCATCGCCATCTTAATCAAGTCGCTCGCTGAGCCCTGAATAGGGGTATTAATGGCCTTGCGCTGGGCGAATTGCCTAACCCCTAAGTTTTTATCTTTAATCTCAGGAAGGTATCTCCTGCGTCCGGCAATAGTGGTAACAAAACCTTCTTCTTGGGCTTTCTCAATCTGCTCCTGCATATAATCCTTCACCCGGGGGTATTTGGCGAGGTAGGCATCAATAAAATCCTGGGCCTTATCAAGCGGAATCCCTAAGTCCCGGGAAAGGCCGTAAGACGTCAGGCCGTAGATAATCCCGAAGTTTACCCTCTTGGAGCTATCGCGCATCTGGTCCGTTACTTCGTCTTCACAAATACCGTAAATCAGGGCGGCAGTGGCGCGATGGATATCCTTATCCTCCTTAAATTCCGCAATCAAATTCTCATCCCCCGAAATATGCGCTAAGATCCTCAACTCAATTTGTGAATAATCACAGGCTAATAAGCAGCTTTCCTTGTTAAAGGCTACAATGGCCTGGCGAATCCTGCTGCCGATTTCGGTTTTTACCGGTATATTCTGCAAATTAGGATTACTGGAACTGAGCCTGCCGGTTTCCGTAGCAGCCTGGTTAAAAGAAGTATGCAGCATCCCGGTTTTAGAATCGACTAACGCCGGCAAGGTATCAACATAAGTATTCTTGAGTTTAGTCAACTGCCGGTATTCTAAAAGCAGGGCCGGCAACTCATGCGAAGCGCTCAAAACCCTAAGCACTTCTTCATCGGTAGAAGGCCCGGTTTTGGTTTTCTTGACTATCCGAAGCTCTAATTTTTCAAAGAGGATCGTCCTTAATTGTTTCGGGGAATTAATATTAAACTCAGTGCCGCTAATCCGATAGATATCTTCGATTAAGCGGATAAGCTTATGTTCTATCTCTTTGGAGAGATTGCTTAATAATCCTAAATCTAATTTGATGCCGGTCAATTCCATCTCTGCCAAGACCCCGGCTAAAGGCATCTCAATACTATAAAAAAGCTCCAATAAAGACTTCTTGCTTAATTCACTTTCCAAGACAGGCTTGAGTTTCGCGATTAATTCTGGGGCCTTAGCGCTATCAATCCCGGAATTTAAAGGGACCTGCCCCAGATAATCCCAGGCTAATTCCTCCAACGCATAAGAACCCTTGGCAGGATTCAAGAGGTGGCCGGCAATCATAGTATCAAAATACAAGCCTTCCAACCTAATCCCGAGTTTAGCCAGATCAACTTTGGTATTTTTGAGGTCGTGGCCGGTTTTTCTGATATCCCCGCGGGCTAAAATATCCTTGACGCTTGAGCCGATCTTATTCGGGGCAAAATTTTTTCCTGCGGCGCTTAAAAATATTTTTCCGCCGGCCTGCAAAGCCAAAGTAACTTCGCCGGCCTTTGCTAACAACGCTCCCAAGTCGCTATCCTTTAACTCCGTAACAGGAACAGATGGCTCCTGTGGCACTTCTTCTTGCGTCCCGCTAAGTTCTTTTAAAAATTTCTTAAACTCCAGCTGTTTAAATAACCTAAAGAGCTCCCTGGTATCAGGCTTACTTATCTTTAGGTCTTTAGTTTTAAAGTCTAACTTTACCCCTTTATCCAGAACTGCAAGTTCTTTATTCAATTTAACAGTATCTATGTTATCTTTAACAGCGGCGCGCACCTTAAGAGAAGCGATTTTATCGGGATGTGCCAAGAGCTCATCTAGCGAACCAAACTCCTCAATCAGTCCTGCCGCGGTTTTTTCTCCGATCCCGGGCACGCCGGGAATATTATCCGCAGCATCGCCCATAAGGGCAATCATATCGGCGATCCGGCAAGGACTAACGCCGAAACGCTCTTTTACCTTTTTTTCATCATAGGTAACACCGGTATCCTTATAAGGATTAAAAACCTCGGTATCTTCGTCCACTAACTGCATGATATCTTTATCGGAGCTGAAGATCGTTACCTTAAAACCCTCCTCTTTCACCCGGGCTGCCAGAGTAGCGATAATATCATCAGCCTCATAACCTTTTTTTTCAAAAACAGCGATACCATAGGCGCTAAGTAATTGCCGGATCAACGGTATCTGGGCACTTAAGCCCTCCGGCATGGGAGGACGCTGCATCTTATACTGGGTAAATTTTTTCTGGCGCAAGGTATCCCGCGAAACATCAAAACAGGCAACGAGGTATTCGGGCGCTCTCTCTTTAATTATTTTTTGGAGCATATTAACAAAACCGTAGATCGCATTGGTAGGCTGACCAAAGGAAGTCGATAACCCGCCGACAGCATAGAAGGCGCGGTAGCAAAAAGCCATAGCATCGATTAAATACAATCTTCCCTGGGTCATTGGTAAAACCTAGGCAACTTTTTTATATTAATTTAAACACGGGAAAAAATAAGGCGTGATAGAACGCGAGCCTCTAACTACTGCAAAAGTTTCCTGCGAACCTGTTCTATAAAAGCTTTGATCATGAGATTATCGTCGGGGTCGAGGTACTCGGCATAGGTAGCCTCTTTTAAAGCCTCTACATGCCGGCCTTTAGCGAAATTTTCTTTAGCGCGTGCCAGATAATTGGCAGCGCGAGTCTTATTATCCAGGCTCTGCTGAGAAATCACCGCGGCTTCCTCGGCATTCATACCTAAAGATACCACTTCTCGCTCTGAGCCCTTAAGGCGGCTCTTAAACATCTGACTGCTGGAGTTATAAGCATCGGGATACGCCGCAGTAATATCGTCTATTCTGCGCCGGGCAGCCTCTGTCCAGGGGTCATCGGGCGCACCGAAAGTAGCCCGCTTCATCCAATAATTTAAAGCTTCCGTATAATTACCTTCTCCTTCATAAATAATTGCCAGATTAGAATAACTGTTAACGTAATTAGGGTCTACCTTAATAGCCTTTAAGTACATATCTCTAGCTTCTTCTATCCGCCCTAACCCCTCCAACACAACACCCGCATCATTACAAGCTACTGCGTATTCGGGATATGCAAGGATAGCTTTTTGATAATAAGCTAGGGCTTCATCAGTATTACCTTGCCTTTGTAATTCCAGCCCCCTATCACGGTAAATTAAGGCCTGCTCTTGCATCGGAGAAAGCTCCTCAGTAACACAGAAGCTTAATCCTAAACACGAAAATACTGCCCCTGTTATAATTAGATACGCTAGGAAAAGTTTTGCGGGATATTTTGGCATGCTCATCTTTAATATATAAGAAAAGATAAAAAAGGTCAAGCGAAATTTACAACAATGGCGGCATCTCTAAAACCGGATGCCGGACATTTTTAAGATACTCTGCCAGCTCTTCGGTGTTAGTAGCCAAAGTCTCGTCCGCAACCCTATCTAAAAGATCCGGTATCCCTAAATCCTGCGCGCGTTTCTTAAATTTATCCTTCAAAAGTTCCTTTAATTCTGCCGGCATCCACACCAGGCGCTTCAGACCCCCTTCGGCAGCGATAAATTTATTGCTGACGACGTAGAGTTTGCCTATGCCTAAAAATCCCGGAGTCTGCACCCCGCCTCCTACTGAACCTGCCAGAGTAGTAAAAGACATTCCCGACGGGGTTAATCCAGAATAATCGCGGTGCACCAACATCACCCCGTTGACCTCAGGCACTATTGCCACGATACACTCAAAACAGCCGCAGGAGGATTGCGGAGAATCCATCAAAGAATACATGCTCACCTTCTCAATGGTCTTGTTGGACTTATGATGTACAAAATCATTGATATTCTTCCACTGGCCGAGGCTTTTATCCAGCATCTCTCCCTTGTCAATAGGTTGGTTGGGCCCGGTGGGAATAATTTCAAAAGAGGCCTTGGCATCCAGCCAAGAATACGCCCCGCATAAACCCAGGCGCTCCGGAGTAATAATACAGACATGGTTAGGCGCAAATGACTGACAGAGCAGGCAGGAATAAAAGGTATCTACGCTTTCATCGCTCATCCCGCCGATACGCTCATCGCGCTCGTCATAGGCTTTCTTAGCTATAGGCAATAGCTTTTCGATATCTACCTGCTTAGTATAAAGTTTAATCTGTACTTTGTCGACGATAGCGCTGTACTCCTGATGCAGCATGGCGTGCAGGATGATACCGACGTGCGTAAGATGGAATCCCTTGGCAAAGGTATCTTTAGAGACGCGGATCCAGTTCATATCCCGTTGGCCGACATGCATTACGCCCATAGCATAATTCATAAAACGGTGGATCTGGCGCTCTAAGATCGGTTCAAAGTCCTTCTGCATTTTGCGGCCTGCTACCTCTACTATAATTGCCATTGGTAGAGATTTGCTCCCCTCTGGCAACTGGTTGATATCCGGGCCAATTAATTCTACTTTGCCATCCTGAACCTCATCCATCTTTTTTAAGGTAAGGTACTCGAAAGAAAGGGTGCTCTTGCCACCGAATTCCACATGCAGCTGTTCTTTTCTGACCCGTTCTCCTTCAAAGGCCGCAGCGTAAGGAACCGGAATAGGAATATTAGTAACCTTGACCTTTAAGCCCCGGACCTCGATACACTTGGCAGGAAGTTTACGATAATCCTTCTCAGTAACTAAGGCTTCATATAAGGTAGTATCTATCTTGGGCAACTGCGGCACTTCTAAATCAGTAATAATCGGAAAACCCATTGCCAATACTCCCAGGCCGGTAGCTACTAATATTTCATCCACATGGCTCAAAAGCATCACAAAGGCCGGAATTTTTCCCTGGCTGTATTTTAAAATCTCCTGCCACTGCCCGCTTTTTAAACCACCGTACATTAAGGGTGCGCGGATGGCCCAATTAACGGCATAGATTGCTGAAAGATAATCCTCCCCCAGGGGCACAATATAATTTTCCAGGCCCATTTCAATCTTTTTATTCTCCAGTTGCTTCTTAAAACTATTTCCCCTTACATTTCCCACCAGGATACTAACAATACTCTTGCTTTGAAAATCTCGTACAATCCCGACAGCCCCTTCTTCATCTTTAGCCGGGCCGAGGATCACGGCAATGCCGGCGATCCTGCCGTCCACTAATTGGATTCCCAATGACCTTAAAAGCGTATCTGGAAGGAACCCCGCATAACCTTGTTGGGGATGCTCTTTATGTAGGTAACTTAAAACCGCCAAAACCTCTTCAGAAAGCAAGGTCGCGACACCCTTATTCAATATTCCGCCTAAGGCTGCGATATTTAAGCCGCTCGATGCCGCTTTATTCTGGCTGAGGCCCTCAGCTTCTTTTAAGATCTTAAGGCAATCCCCTAGGGTCTTAGCTTCGATTTTTAATAAGGCGTATGCCAAGGGCAAATAATAATTAGTATCTGTAAAACCGACTGCCGCGCCCTGGCCTTTTTCTTTAATGGCTTTATCCAAAGCCTGCCTGGTAGCATGGATTACGGCATCGGTACCCTTAGTGCCTAATTCAATTAAGACGTTTGCTGACATAGGTTATTTCCCCTTTCGCAAGTTTGTATTAAATTAGTGGCCGCTAAAATACCATCTTTGACAGCGTCATCCCAGGTCTTGACTAACCCTTGGGTATTATTTTTGCGGCAGGCGCTGCCGCAGGCCAGGATATTTTCGATATTCGTCTCCATTTTCTCATCAACCAGGATGTAGCCGTTTTCGCTTTGGATATCGTTGCCTTTTAAAAATTCGGTTGCTGCAGATTGCGGCAGAACAAATATCGCCAGCGACACCCCGAGGACCTTACCGTTGTCCAATTTAATTGCCCTGAGTTCCACGCCCTCTCCAATAATCTCCGCTGTATGAGGCCCATCAAGCCATTCCTGCTTCTCACTCGGCACAAATGAATCGGGCTTGCCCTTACTGATAATTTTAATTTCTTTATCTTTTAATACCGGGGCTTGCGCCAGTTCCATGCAAACCATGGCCTCGCCGATAATTCCCACGGTGTCGGCGATCATCATGCGCTGCTTGATCTTGCGAGCATCCTCTAAAGTATAAAAGATAAATACCCCGTCTTTGGTATTACCGGGAATACCAAGCAAGCCTGGCTTACTCCCGGAGGCAACCACCAGATAGTCATAATTTATTTTAGTGTTATCCTTAAACGTTAAACGCTGTCTTTTAGGTTCCAGCAGCACGACTTTGCTGTTTTTGAGGAATTTTACCTTATTATCATTATAGTAGCTATCGCCGCATAAAAATAAATCTTTCTCTGCGACGCTTGCGGCAAGATAACCTAAAAGCAGGTTGCGGTTATAAGCTATCAAACCCTCTTCGCTGATAACTGTTATCTCGTGGCCCTGGGAATTTTTTACCAGGGTATCGCAGCAGGAAAAACCTGCGGCAGAATTTCCAATAATTACTATCTTAGCCATGTTTATAAACCTGAAGCATTCAATACCAACGGGACCTTCTTATCCCAGCCGATTGGCATGATATGAATCCCCTGGCAGAGCGGTTTTAGTTCTTTAATCAGGCGGCTTGAGATCTCCACCGACTGCGCTACCTTATCTTTGGTCTCTTCCATTTCCTTAATGAGGCCATCCGGGACAAAAACTCCGGCGACGTTTTTATTCATATAGCGCGCCATCCCGGCGGATTTTAAAAGCACTATCCCGGCTAAAATCGGAACCTTAAGGTGCCTGGCCTTATTCAGGAAATTCTCAAAAATCTTGATATCATAAACCGCCTGGGTTTGGAAGAATTCGGCGCCGGCAGTAATCTTCTTCTCCATCTTTAAAATCTGCGGTTCAAGCGGGTCTGCTCCGGGGTTAACCACAGCTCCCATACAGAACTTCGGAGCCGCGCCCTCTAATTTATTGCCGTTCATATCTGTGCCTTGCTGAAGTTTCCTGGCTACCTGCAGTAACTGCACTGAATCCAAATCAAAAACCGGCTTGGCATCCGGGTGGTCGCCGAGGGTAGTGTGGTCTCCGGTTAAAAGCAGGAGGTTTTCAATACCAAGCGCGGCGGCGGAAAGAATGTCAGACTGTAGAGCGAGGCGGTTGCGGTCGCGGCAGGTCACCTGAAAGATCGGCTCAAAGCCTTTTTGCTTCAAGAGACTGCATACTGCCAAAGACCCCAGGCGCATCACCGAACTCTGTAAATCCGTGACATTAATGGCATCGACCCTGCCGCGGATAAGCTCGGCGTCTTCCAAAATAACCTTGGTCTCAATCCCCTTGGGCGGCCCGATCTCCGAGGTCACCATAAATTTTCCCGCCTGCAACTTCTCTTTGAATGTCATAGTTTTAATAAATTGATTTTATGCTTTTGTCTTACGCGCACTGGATTTTTACGCCGTGCGCTGCGGTTTACTCGTTGCTTCCGTCAGTATCCTCTCGCAGGGCAAGCCTACTCCAGCAACTCGTAATCCCTTGCGCACTTAAGCTTAAGCGAGATGCCGTAAAAATCCTAATGTGCGCTCCAGCCAAAAGGCATAAAATCTTAATAGCAACCGCTGATTGTAACATTTAGCGGGTGACGAGGCTTGGGTCCGAGCGGACAATTGGCCGCGAGGAACAAGCCTCGGCAGGACCCGCAAAATTGATAAAGATCAAAAGCATAAAATTACTATTTTTTGAAAATATTATTGTTTAAGTTTGGCGGCTTCAAGCAGGTTACGCATTAGGATTGTAACGGTCAGAGGCCCGACCCCTCCAGGGACCGGGGTGATACAAGAGGCGCGTTTCTGTGCACCTTCAAACTCCACGTCCCCCACGATTTTATCCCCAATTCGGTTGATGCCGACGTCAATTACAATTGCTCCGTCTTTAACCCACTCACCTTTAATTAACCCGGCCTTGCCGACTGCCACGATTAAAACCTCGGCACGCTTAACATGCTCTTCTAATTTTCCGGCTTTAGAGGTACCGATATGACAGACGCTAACCGTGGCGAATTTATCCAGTAATAAGAGAGCCAAGGGTTTACCTACGATTTCGCTATGCCCCACTATTACCACCTCTTTACCGTATAAATCTGCGCCGCTTTCTTTTAAAAGCTCCATTACCGCCGCCGCGGTACAGGGCAGGATATTAGTCTTGCCGAATAAAATCCTGCCGATATTAGCCGGATGCATCCCCTCCACGTCTTTTTCAGGAAGGATAAACTGGCTGATCTTCTTGTAATCAATGTGGGCGGGTAGAGGCATCTGGATAATTATGCCGTCTGCTGACTTATCGGTGTTGGTACGCTGGACGAATTCCAACAACTCTTTTTCAGTTGTTTCGGCGCTCAATTTATGAAAACGGTATTCTATCCCCAAACCCTCAGCAACCTTCTGCTGCGATTTCACGTAGCTGGCGGCACCGGCGTTCTCTCCTACCTGGATACTTACCAGGGCCGGCGGCCGGCCTAAAGCTACAATCTCTTTTTTAATCTCCTCCTTAATTCTTTCTGCAATGGGCCTACCCTCTAATAATCTTGCCAACTTTGACCTCCGTATTTTGTCTGATCTTTTTAATAGTTTTTCCCTTGGCGAATAACTCCTTGCGGATTCTAGCGCTCAATCTTTTATCATTAATGAACTTTAAATTTATTTCTACGTTAAAATAGGCGCTGGCAAATGCTGCCTCTAGAAGCACCGCTGCCACTGCCACGTCGCTAATAAGATTGACATTGCCTTTTTTGATCAAAGCCGGTAATAGCTTCATCCCTTCAAAACAAAGCCGGCAGACCATAAAAGGCACATCCAGGCTATCGCGCAGGTTCTTGCTGCGGTAGGCTTGGACATCCAAATCCACCAGGCTTAAAAATTCCTTGCGCAGCCGCTCGGTTTTATCCAGGGTTATTTTTAATTCCTTTTCATAACGGGCGTAACGGGGCTTGCCAAGAGTAAAATTTATTACCATACTAGCCAGGGCTGCCCCTGTTGCCGCGCTTAAGGCTGCGGCTGAGCCGCCTCCCGGAGCCGGAAGTTTAGCCGCCAGGTCTTCGAGATATTTTTTTAAATCCGTGTTCTGGTATTTTTTCATTTTAGCTGAAATCTCCTTCCAATTCAAAGGCATCTTGAATTAAACTGATTTTAGGGCTATTGCCTGTATATAAAACCGAAACTACATCAAACCTGGACCTCGTATTTAAAAGTTTATTTTCTTTTAAATAACTTATGGCCACCCGGGAAATCTTGCGCCGTTTAATTTCAGAAACCGCCTCTTGGGGCAATCCGTAATTTAGGGAGCGCCTAGCCTTAACTTCAACAAAACAAATCACACCTTTATCTTGGGCAATAATATCTATTTCTCCAAGCTTATTGCGGTAGTTTCTTTTGATAATGCTAAAACCGCGCTGTTTTAAAAAATCCGCAGCGCTCTCTTCAGCGGCATTACCTAAGGACAAATTACCCCGAGCCATGACAAAAACTTAAACGGTGGATCGAGGAAAGCCCTATTTTATTTACTGCCAGCCGGTGCGCTGCAGTGGGATAGCCCTTGTGCTGCCAGAAACCATAGCCGGGATAAACCTTATCATAAGCAACCATCATCCTATCGCGGGTAACCTTGGCTAGAATAGAAGCACAGGCAATGCTTTTGGATTTAGAATCGCCTTTTATAATATTAGTAAAAGGGAATTTGATTTTCAGGTTTACGTTGCCGTCTACCAACACCCGGATACGTTTTGTTGTTTTAGGTTTTAAATCCTTAAGAAGTACGGCAATTGCCTTTTCCATAGCAATGCGGGTCGCTACTAGTATATTCAAGCGGTCAATGGTCTTCTCACCGACAACACCCACACCGTATATTGATTTTTTAATAATTTCAGGGAAAGCCTTTTGACGTTGTAGCGGACTTAATTTTTTGGAATCGTCAATCCGGTTTTTGAAAGTTTTATTCTTCAGTAATACTGCTGCGGCTACTACCGGCCCGGCCAGGCAACCCCGGCCCACCTCATCCACGCCGATAATCAAATCGTAGCCCTCTTTCCGGAATTTGTTTTCGTAATAAAGCACTTTTTAGGGAGAAGGTTGCTTGACTATAGTAGCTTCAATCTTAGTAGCGCGCTTACCGACTTTCTGGCGCAGGTAATAAAGCTTGGCCCTCTTGACTTTACCTGAACGTATCAACTCAATGCGCTCGATACTCGGCGAATAAAGCGGAAAGATACGTTCAATGCCCTCTCCGTAAGAAACCTTCCTTACGGTAAAGTTTTCCTTGGAACCGCTGCCCTTTTTGGAAATTACCACGCCCTCAAAAGGATGCAGCCTGGTCTTATCCGGGCCTTCCGGAATCTTCACTAAGACCTTAACGGTGTCCCCGACATTAAAATGCGGTACTTCTCTTTTAGCATACTCTTGTTCAATCATTTTAATTTTATCCATAACTATCCTCCTTATTTTTTTAATAAATCCGGACGGCGCCTTTTAGTCATTTTTAGCGCCTCTGCCTTTCTCCACTTCTCAATTTTATTGTGGTCGCCCGAGAAGAGTATTTTAGGCGGCCTTAATCTGCGGAAAACCGCAGGCCTGGTGTACTGCGGGTATTCTAATAAATTACTCTCAAATGACTCAAAATTCAAGGAATTTTTATCCCCTAAGACTCCGGGAATAAGCCTCACTACGCAATCTACCAGCACCATTGCCGGCAACTCCCCTCCGGTTAATACATAGTCTCCAATTGATATCTCTTCATCTACAAGCGCCAGGCGCACCCGCTCGTCTATTCCTTCATAATGGCCGCAGATTAAAATAAGGTGTTTTTCTTTACTCAATCTTTTGGCATCATTCTGCTCTAGTTTTTTCCCTTGCGGGCACAATAAAATTACCCGCGCCCCCCTGGCCTTAGCCTGAATAGCCTCTACCGCATGAAAAATCGGCTGCGGCCGCATCAACATCCCTGCGCCTCCGCCATAAGGATGATCGTCAATCTTACGGTGTTTATCGCCGGAGTAGTCGCGTAAATCATGCAGAAGAATTTTAACCTTCTTCTTCTCTTGCGCCCGCTTGATGATGGACTCGTTCAAAACCGCCTCAAAACATTTAGGAAATATACTGATGATATCAATACGCATTGTTTTTGATTTATCCTTTGTTTTTACGCGAACCTGCCTGCATGTATTTAACGAGGAACGTCTTTTTAAATTCGCTGAATCTCTCCTGCCGGATCGCTTCCCGGACCCCGGACATCAACTTCAGGTAAAAATGGATATTATGCCAAGAAACCAACCTTAAACCTAAAATCTCTTCGGTATTAAAGAGGTGGCGCAGGTAGGCGCGGCTAAAATTTTTACAGGCGTAGCAGTCACATTCTGCATCCAGCGGCTTAAAATCTTGCGAGTATGAGGAGTTACGGATGATCAATTTCCCTTCACTGGTAAAAGCGCTGCCGTTTCTGCCGTAGCGGGTAGGGGTTACGCAGTCAAACATATCAATCCCGGCCTCTACCGCTTCTAAAATATCTTCCGGTAAACCTACTCCCATCAAATAGCGCGGCTTCTCTTTCGGCAGTATTGCTGCTACCATCCGGGTAATATTATATATTAAATTTTGGGGTTCGCCAACTGAAACTCCGCCAATCGCATAACCGTCAAAATCAAGGTTAACCAGCTCGGCGGCACAAGCGTGGCGCAACTCCTCGTAGCTTGAGCCCTGCACAATCGCAAAAAGGAGCTGCTTAGTCTGGTGCGCTTTTTTAGAACGCCGGGCCCAGTCAATGGTTCTTTTCATGGCCACCTCGGCGTAATCGCGAGCGCAAGGATAATGCACACATTCATCCAGCGGCATAATAATATCCGAACCTAAATCTTCCTGAATTTTTACCACGTCCTCGGGGCTAAAAACATGTTTCATCCCGTCGATGTGCGACTGAAACTCCACCCCGCTATCCCTGACCTTCCTTAAAAGCGCTAAGCTGAATATCTGATATCCTCCGCTATCAGTCAAAATCGGCCCCTGCCAACCCATAAAACGGTGCAGGCCGCCGGCCTTGATAATAATCTCCATACCCGGACGTAAAAATAAGTGGTAAGCATTAGAGAGGATGATCTCGGCCCCTGCCTCGCGCAGCTCCGCCGGTGAAATGGCCTTCACTGTCCCTTGCGTCCCTACCGGCATAAAACAAGGCGTCTGAATTTCGCCGTGCAGGGTTTCCAACCTTGCCAAGCGGGCCCCAGAATGCTTATCTTGGTGTATTAATTCCAGCATTTTTAAATAATCAACATGGCGTCGCCGTAACTATAGAAGCGGTATTTTTGTACGATCGCTTCCTGGTAGGCTTTTTTAATTAGTTCTCTTCCGCCAAAGGCTGCGGTTAACATCAAAAGGGTAGTGCGCGGAAGGTGGAAATTGGTCAGCAACGCATCGGCAATCTTAAAACTATAACCCGGATAAATAAATAAATCGGTGTAGCCCCGGCTTCTACCTAAAGCATGGGTCTCCAGGGTCCGAAGGCTGGTCGTGCCTACGGCAATCACGCGACTTTGGCCAGCTTTGGCCTTACGGATTAAGTTCTCAGTTTGGGCCGGGACCTTAAAATATTCCGCCTCCATCTTGTGCTTAGTGATATCCTCGGATTTAACCGGGCGGAAAGTCCCTAGTCCAACGTGTAAAGTAAGATAGGCAATATCTATGCCGCGAGCTTTGATATCTTCAAGCATTTCTCCGGTAAAATGCAGCCCGGCAGTAGGAGAAGCCACCGCCCCCTCTTCTTTAGCATACACTGTCTGGTAATAAATATTATCCGCCGGCTCCGGTTCTCTTTTAATATAAGGCGGTAGCGGCATTACCCCTAAATTATAAACGCTGGCCGCATCTTTGGCATGAAAAGTAATTTCATCACTGGCATTAACTACCGCCGAGATAACACTGCCGTTAAATACAATCTTTTCTCCGATTTTAAGCCGGGCGGGTTTAAGCATCGCCCGAAAGCGTAAGCCAGTTTTTGGCTCAAGAAGCAGGATTTCTACTTTGCCGCCGCTTAAACGCTTGCCTTTAATGCGGCTGGGTAAAACTTTAGTATCGTTTAAAACCAGGAGGTCTGATTTTTTAAAGTACTTCGCAACATCCTTAAAAATACAGTGCTGGATGCTTTCGCGCTTACGCTCCACCACCAAAAGCCGGGCAGCATCTCGATCTTTTAAGGGGTATTGTGCGATTAATTCCTTGGGAAGGGAATAATCAAAGTCCGAGAGCTTTAACATAACTTTCTGGGTAGTAATATTTAAGAATCTCCCGGTATTGATAACCCTCTTTAGCCATAAAATAAGCGCCCCACTGGCATAATCCCACGCCGTGGCCCCAGCCAAAACCCTCAAATACGATATCGCCTACGGCAATCTTTACCTGGAATATTGCGCTCTTGATTTCATTAGGGCCAACGACATTACGAAAATCCTTAACGCTCATATCTATCTGACCGGTAGCAGAAATTATCTTAAGATTTTTATACCTTCCGGATCTATCTTTATCCAGCAAAATTATCTTACCGATGTCTTTTATCTTATAACCGCCGGCCTGCATTTTTTCTACCAGTTCATCTTTGCTAAGAACATTATGCCACTGATAATGCGGAGATTCTTTGCAAAAATCGCAAGTTACCCCTTTTAAGGGCGGCGAATTTATATCCCACAACACAGCGGCATCTTCGGTATGACCGCCGCAGGTAGCGTGATAAAAAGCCGGCAGGATTTTACCGGCATAAAAAATTACTTGCCCGACAGTTTCCTCCACCGCCCGGTTAGTACGAAAGCGCTCCGAAACTCTTCCTCCATAAACTTGGGAATAAATATCATTAGTAAGGTCATAATCGCGGCTTTCCTTTTTCTGGGTCTGATAAAGCGCATAGGTCCGGCAGACTACTGCCTGAGCCTTCAAGGCCTCTTGGGGCCAGTAATGCGAGGACTCATGGTAAAGGATACCCTTGATATAATCTTCTAAATCTATGTGATTAACCACCAGAAGACTAGACTTCTCATTTTTAATAATCTCGATACTCCCCCGGAAATTACGATCGTTAATCATGAAGGCATCCGGGTCACTGGCAGTAATTAAGATGCGCTCGTTATTAAAGGCCTCTGCCGCCAACAGTATGCCCTCCTTATAAGCCGTAACCGTAGTCTTGATATTTCTGCCTTGCGACAAAACTTTCTTGGTAGCGGAATCGGTAATTTTGTAAGAACCTTTAATCTTTAAACGCAGCGATGAAGCATCCTTGATAATCGCTACCCTAATCAAACGCGATTCTAACGGGGGCCTTTCGGCAGCCAAAACGCTCCCCGCCGCAAGCAGAGCTACTAAACCAAAAATAATTTGAATCTTTAACGTTTTGAGCATAGCCATAATATCACCGAAAGAATAATGCTTACTAAGATAGAAGTTGCCAGCGGGAAATAAAAGCTAAAATTCTTTTTCTGGATATAAATATCTCCCGGCAGCTTCCCCAATAAAGGTACCTTATGCATAAAGGTCAACAATAACCCTAAACCTAAAAGAATAATCCCGAAAATAATTAAACTTTTGCCGATTTCCTGCATTGCTGTAGCTCTCCGTAAATACATCCGCAATATTTCTGGCAGTATATTCCTTTACTCTTGGCTTCATCGTGCGCCTTACGAAACCCCGGCCTAAAATCCTCGTAATAAAATGTTACCCCCATATCCCTGGCAACATCATTACCTATATTCTTAAGTAATTCCTGGTCCTGATAGGGGCTGACTAAAAGTGTAGTTGAGAAATGGCTGAAGCCTTTTTCCTTCGCCGTCTGCGCAGTCTTACCTAGCCTAAGCCTCCAGCAAATTTCGCACCTGCCGGGATTAGCCTCCTTCAAGTTGACGGCCTGGAAAAATTCCTCCGGCCGATATTCGGGATAAACCACCTCTACCCCGATATCCCGAGCGTATCCTTCCACTGCTTCTTTGCGATTATTATATTCCGAAGGAGGATGGATATTCGGATTATAGAAAAATCCGGTAATCTCAAACTTTTCCGCCTTCAACCTCTCCAGGGGATACAATAAGCACGGCGCGCAGCAGGTATGTAATAATAATTTCATAGTATTAAATAATGAACTCGGTGATGCTTCGAGTAATTGAAGATTTTCAGGGGTTTTTGCTGGAGCGCGCATGAGAAAATTTCCGGCAGACGTCTACGAGGAATTACGATGAGCGAGAGTATGTCTTGCCCGTGTTAGCCTTTACGCAAGCGATTCGTAAACCGAAGTAGACGGCGAAAATTTTCAGCGCGCGAAAGCAAAACCCTGAAAATTCTATTTCTCGAAAAGTTCCTGCTGGTTTTCGTATTTTTTACCGAAGTGTTCGAAGGCTAATTTTGTGGCGACTCTGCCTCTTGAGGTGCGCTTAAGATATCCTACCTTCAAAAGGTATGGCTCTACAGTATCCACGATGGTGTCAACTTCTTCATTCAGGCTGGCTGCGAGTGCCTCTACCCCCACCGGCCCTCCACCGTAAGATTCCAGGATTATCCGAAGCACCTTGCGGTCAATATCATCTAAACCCGCTTTATCAATCCCGAGTTCGTTTAAAGTGCGGCTGGCCACCTCAAAATTAATCTTGCCGATTTTTAAAACCTGGGCATAGTCTCGGACTCTGCGTAAGAGACGATTGGCGATGCGCGGGGTGCCACGGGCGCGTCTTGCAATTTCCGCAGCTGCCCCATCGTCAATGAGCATACTCAGAATCTTGGCGGAATGTTTGATGATTTTGGCCAGGTCTTCAAAAGGATAAAAATCCAGGTGGTAGAACATCCCGAACCTTCCGCGTAGCGGCGCGGATAACAATCCGGAGCGGGTAGTAGCACCCACTAAGGTAAAAGGCTTTAAGTTAAATTTAATGGTCTTAGCATACGGGCCTTTATCAATCACAAAATCAATCTGAAAAGTTTCCATGGCCGGATACAAGAATTCCTCCACTACTTTTGAAAGGCGGTGGATTTCATCGATAAAAAGGATGTCGCCCTTTTCAAGGTTAGTGAGGATCCCGATTAAATCCCCTGCCCGCTCAATCGCCGGTCCGGAAGTGGCGGTAATCTTGGTGTTCATTTCATGGGCGATAATGTGAGCGAGCGAAGTTTTGCCGAGGCCGGGAGGGCCGGAGAAAAGTATGTGCTCCAGCGGTTCCTTGCGTTCTTTAGCGGCAGTGAGGCATATTTTAAGGTTATCTACCAGCTCTTTCTGGCCGACGAAGGTAGAGAGGCGGCTGGGCCGAAGCGAAATATTTAAAACTACATCCTCTTCGGATTCCTGCTGGGCAGAGATGATCTGGTCGTGCTCAAGCGGTATCGGATCGCCTTTAATTAGTTTCTGCCGGGTTTCTTTGGTCATAAGGGGTAATATTAGCTTCGTTGCGCATAATTTCAATCTCGCTGAATAAACCTTTCTGGAGAATCACAATTTCTTTAACGCGTATTAACTCTAAAATAGCCAGAAATATCACAATAACTTCCATTTTATGCTTGGCCTTGGAGAATAATTCCGCGACACTCTTGCGGGGCCCTATCATCATCAAATGCAGGATTTCATGCACCTTGCTTTCAATGGTAAACTCATCCTTGATTACTTCATAGAATAAATCCTTAGGGACCTCTTCTAAGGCTTTGGTAAAAGCATTAATCAGGTCAAAAATGCTGGCTTCAAAATAAACTTCGCCGGTGCTGCGGTCCTCGATTTTACTAACCTCGGACTTCGGGCGCTTAAAGACCTCTTGCTGCCCGGCCTCGCGCTGCCTCAAGGTTTCGGCGACCTCCTTAAATTTTTCGTATTCCAGGAGCCGGCGTACCAGTTCGGCGCGGGGATCTTCTTCTTCAGTAACTGTTGCCTCCTCTGCCGGCAGGAGCATTTTTGATTTAATCTGCATCAGGGTAGCTGCCATCACCAGAAATTCTCCGGCGATGTTTAAATCCAAAAGCTGCATCAATTCCAGATATTTCAGGTATTGTTCGGTGACCTTGGCAATGGGGATGTCGTAGATATTGAGGTGGTCTTTTTTGACCAGATACAAAAGGAGATCTAAGGGGCCTTCGAAAATTTCCAGCCTTACTTTATAACTCATAACTTCATCGCTTCCCGGGCCTCTTTGATAGTGCCGGCGGCAACCCCGCTTGAGCGCAGTCTGCCGTCTTCTAAAATTTTCATTACCCGGCCCTGGTCCTCTAGCAGCTCTGCTCTTTTTTGATGGAAGGGTTTTAATTTCTCAACCAACGCTGCGGCTAATCTTTGTTTGCACTCGGTGCAGCCGGCCTTGGCGTTGGTACAGTAATCCTGCACATCTTTTGCTGCCGGGGGAACAAATAATTTATAATAAGAGAATACATTGCAGGTCTCGGGGTGGCCTTTATCGCTCAACTTGATGCGCTTGGGGTCAGTAAACATCATCCCGGTTTTTTTCTTAATTATATCTTCAGAATCAGAAAGATTTATGGTGTTATCATAGCTCTTACTCATCTTTCTACCGTCTAAACCCAAAAGCCTGGGAGATTCAGTAAGCAGGGCTTTTGGTTCAGGGAATAATTCTTTCTGATAAATACTATTGAAGCGGCGGCCGATTTCACGGGTAAGCTCCAAATGCGGCAGCTGATCTTCTCCCACCGGCACTGCATCCGCCTTATAGAGCAGGATATCGGCGGCTTGTAACACCGGATAACCTAAAAAACCATAAGTATGCAGGTCGCGTGATTTGACTTCGCGCAACTGTTCTTTATAGGTAGGGCAGCGCTCCAGCCAGCCCAGAGGCACAAAACAAGAAAAAATCATATTAAGCTCCAGGTGTTGTGGTACCTGAGATTGGACAAAGAGGGTAGACTTTGCCGGGTCAATACCGACACTGAGCCAGTCTATTACATTATCCAGCGCATATTCGGATAATCGGGACGGATCCTCATACTCTCCCATCAGGGCGTGCCAGTCTGCCACCATAAAAAAACAATCGTATTCCTCCTGAAACTTAACCCAATTGTCTAACGCTCCCACCAAGTGCCCCAGGTGCAGCTTGCCGGTAGGGCGCATCCCGCTTAAAATACGCTTCTTCATAGTTTTCTGGCGATCTTCTCTATCTCGTAGGCCTCAATCGTATCGCCCTCCTGATAATCCTCAAAACCGCCAATAGCAATCCCGCATTCAAAACCTTCGGCAACATCCCGCACGTCATCCTTAAAACGTTTTAACGACGAAATCTTGCCTTCAAATACCGCTTCGCCGTTTCTCACCAGTGAAACCTGAGCGCTGCGCGTGATTTTGCCCTTAGTGACAAAACATCCAGCGATAGAACCGGAACGCGAAAGCTTAAAAACCTTCCTGATTTCTGCCTTGCCCATAAAGACTTTCTTAAGCTTAGGATCGAGCATACCCTCCAAGGCCGCTTTTATATCGTTGGCTAATTCATAAATGATATTGTAGGTACGCGCGTCCACGCCTTCTTTCGCGATTAATTCTTTGGCGAGCTCGTCGGCATCAACGTTAAAACCTAAAATCAGGGCGTTGGAGGCCACTGCCAATATTACGTCCGAGGAATTGATATTGCCGGTCGCCTCGTGGATAATCTCCAGATTAATCTCTGTGGTCTCTAATTTACTTAAAGTCTCTTTAATAGCCTCAAGGGAGCCGCTGACATCGGCCTTCAGGATCATCTTGAGCTCCTTGATTTTTCCTTCCACTATCTGATTATGCAAATCTTCCAGGCTAATGCGCTTGACGGATTTCACCTGTTGCTGTTTTTCTTTCTCCTGCCTTTTAAGCGCAATATCGCGGCAGAGCTTTTCGTCTTCTATCACGAAAAATTTCTCCCCGGACTGCGGCACACCTGATAACCCTAAAACCTCAACCGGCACTGCCGGCCCCACAGAAGTAATTTGTTGGCCGAGATGATTAAACATGGCACGGATTTTACCGTAATTGGTGCCTATAATAATAGTTTCATTAATATTCAGGGTTCCGTTCTGCACTAAAAGTGTGGCTACCGGCCCTTTGCCCTTACTCATCCTCGCCTCTACTACCACACCTTGTGCTAAACGGTTAGGGTTGGATTTCAGTTCCAGCATCTGTGAATCCAAGATTATCATCTCCAATAAAGTATCGATGCCTTCCCCAGTTTTGGCCGAGACCGGTACGGTAATAGTCTTACCTCCCCAATCCTCAGCTAAAAGATTCAATTCTCCCAGCTGTTTTTTAACCCGGTCCTGGTCTGCCTGGGGCTTATCGATTTTATTGATCGCCACAATTATCGAAACTCCGGCAGCGCGGCTGTGGTCAATCGCTTCTTTGGTTTGAGGCATAATACCGTCATCCGCAGCCACTACTAAAACCACGATATCGGTGAGGCTCGCACCCCTGGCACGCATCGCAGTAAAGGCCTCGTGTCCCGGAGTATCCATAAACGTAATGTCTCCGTGCGGTAAGTTTACGCGATAAGCACCGATATGCTGGGTAATGCCGCCGTGCTCGGAATCCGCAACTTTGGTTTTCCTGATCGCATCCAATAATGAAGTCTTGCCGTGGTCAACATGGCCCATAAAGGTAACGACGGGCGAACGGGATTTAAGGTCCTTCGGGCTATCCGGCACCTGGTAAATACGCAAAGCCAATTCTTCTTCATCCGGGGCGTTCACGATTTTAAAGCCAAATTTAGCGCAAATTACATTAGTTGAATTGCTATCCAGGGTCTGGTTAATGCCTGACATAATCCCCTTATCTAAAAGAATTTTAAGTAAAACCGAGGGCTTCTCCTGCAGTTTTACTGCCAGGTCCTTGAGAGTAATAGGGAGCTTAAGCTCTAAATCTTTTAGTTCCGCCTCAGCAGGCGGCGCCGCAACCTTAGGCGGTACCGCTATCGCGGCCTTTGGTGGCGCGATTGGTGCAGCAACCCGGGGAGCAGCCGGCGTATGTTCTTTGGACGCCGTCTTAATTATCGGAACTGGTTTAATTATAACGGGAATTTCTTTTTTGACAGGCGCGATTGTTATTTTCTCTTTGGGGGCTAAAGGAGTATGGACCGCTATCTTCTCGGCGGGCTTAGGATGGACTGCGGCAGGAATCGTTTTTTTAGCCAGCGCCGGCTTAACTGTTTTAACTAGAGCTGCCTTGATGGGTTTCTTAGGGGCAGTTTTTGCCGCGGGCTTGCGGATAGCCTTAACCGCAGCTTTAATTGTTTTCTTTTTAATTAAACTGCTTTCTTTTTTAGTCTTTGGTTTTGGCATTTGACTTCTTATTATGCCCTAATTTCTTGGCTTCGGCAATCAACTTTTTGGCTTTTTTCTCGCCAATGCCCTCTACCTGCATCAGCTCTTCGGGCTTGGCCTTTAAAATATCATCAATAATTTTGAACCCTGCTTCCCTAAGTTTCGCTAAGGTCTTTTCTCCGACCCCGCTTAGATCTTCCAGGTCCGAAGCCTGCCTGGGTTTAGCTTTGGCTTTTTCTTCCTTAACCTCTGGCTCGACCGGGGCTTCTTCAAGAGGAGCCTTTTCTTTACCGATTGCTTCCATCATCGCCCTGGCAAGCATCTCCTTGGTGCGGATATCTAATTCCCAGCCCAAGAGGCGCGAAGCTAGGCGCACGTTCTGGCCGTGCTTGCCTATTGCCAAGGAAAGCTGGTCATTCTCCACAATCACTTCAGCCTTAAGGTTATCTTTATTAAGTTTGATCTCGCTGATTTTAGCCGGCGCCAGCGCCGCTTTGATATATTCGCGGATATCATCGTTGTAACGCACGATATCAATCTTTTCTCCGTTTAGCTCATTGACAATGTTTCTGACGCGATTGCCGCGCATCCCCACGCATGCCCCTACCGAATCAACTTTTTCATTTTTAGACCATACCGCGATCTTGGTACGCTCTCCTGCTTCGCGCGAAATGGCCTTAATCTCCACGATGCCTTCATAGATCTCCGGCACCTCCAGTTCGAATAATTCCTTAATCAGGTTGGGGTGGGTACGCGAAAGAACAATCTGTGTCCCCCGCGAATCTTTCTTAACATCCAGCACAAAGGCCCGCAGGCGCTGTCCCTGCCGGAACTCTTCGCGCGGAGACTGCTCGCGCTTAGGCAGTAAGCCTTCGGCCTTGCCTAAAAGGTCAACAATAACATTGCCCTTTTCAAAACGATAAACTGTGCCAGCCACAATCTCCCCGACCTTGCCCTGGAATTCGTTAAAAACCACTTCTTTTTCTGCTTCGCGGATCTTTTGAATAATTACCTGGCGGGCAGTAGAAGCTGCGATCCGGCCAAAATCAATATTAGTAATCTCTTTATCGTTCTTATAAGCCTTGACGTCGCCGGTTTCCTGGTCCAAGACCACCTTAAGCTCATCTTCAGGTCTAACTGCTACTACCTTACGGGCCGCGCTTAAGAGCGCTCCCTCTACAGCCTCCACCAGCACCTGCTTTTTAATCCCTTTTTCCCTTTCAATCTGCTCTATGATTGCCAATAATTCCTTGCTCATAAAAATCTCCTGTTAAATATTTTTAATAATCTGTTTTGCCCTATTTATCAAGTTTAAGGGAATCCCAACCCGTTCCCCGGACTTTTCGATAAAAACAGTTTCTTCTGTTACTGATTCAATTACTCCCTGCCACTGAATACTCCCCTTAAGGGGGCCGGAAAGATAAAATACCGCTTCTTTTTTAAGGCAGCGTAAAAAATCCGCTTTGATTTTTAAAGGCCGGTCTAAGCCGGGAGAGGCAACTTCCAGGATATAACGTTCTCCTAAAATATCCTTCTCATCTAAAATTGCGCCTAATTCGCGGTTCAGCCGGGCGCAGGTATCAATGCTGATACCGCCTTCGGGCTGGTCTACCAGGATCTGTAAAATTTTACCCTGGCCCTGGCGGCGGCAGATTAATTCCACCAATACCAGGCCCTGGCCTGCCAGGTATTCTTTAACCAAAACCTCCAGCTCTGTAGTTTGATCATCCCAATACACCGAGGTTCTCCTTAACCTGTTTTAAAATCGCCACCTCTGTATCAATGGTCTTCTTATTGCCGCGGCGGATTTTAAGCTCCAGCTTGCCGTTTTTAAGAGACTCTTTCCCGATAATTACCTGCAGGGCCAAACCCAGAAGGTCGGCATCTTTAAATTTAACCCCGGCACGCTCATCGCGGTCATCTAGCAGCACAGTAATGCCGCATTTTTCCAATTCCCCATAAACCTCTTGGGCCTTCTGCATCATGGCACTATCAGTAACGTCAAGGGGCAACACCATTACCTGATAAGGGCTGACCTCAACCGGCCAGATGATACCGTCCTTATCGTTATTCTGCTCGATAATAGCCGGGATTAAACGTGAAACTCCGATGCCGTAACAACCCATAATAATAGGATTGAGCTTACCCTGCTCATCTAAGAAATTTGCCTGGAGGCTCTTGGTATATTTAGTGCCTAACTTAAAGATGTGCCCGATTTCAATGGCATTGATCTTTTCCGGCCTTACCTTGCACTTGGGGCAATCTTTATCAAAACCTTCCTTAAAAGACTGTGCCAGGTGACACTTCGGGCAGACTAAAACCATATCTTCGCCGTCGCGGGCAGCTACCATAAATTCGTGCGAAACCTTCCCTCCCATTACCCCCGGGTCAGCCTCAATAGTCAAGCAATCCAGGCCGCATCTTTTAAAGATGCGCTGATAAGCCTGATAGATCGCCTGATAATTTTTATCTAAGCCCTTCTCGTCTTTATCAAAACTATAGGCATCCTTCATAATGAATTCACAGGACCGGATCAAGCCGAAACGCGGACGGATTTCGTCGCGGAATTTAGTCTGGATCTGATATAAAACCAGCGGCAATTGGCGGTAAGAAGATACCTGATTTTTTACCAGCTCAGTGATTACCTCTTCGTGAGTAGGCCCCAGGCAAAGATTCCTTCCCCGGCGGTCAGTAAAGCGAATCATCACCTCGCCGATATCCTTATCCCGGCCGGAACGCTGCCAAAGCTCCAGAGGCTGCAAGGCCGGAAGGAGTAGCTCGCTGGCGCCGGCAGATTGCATCTCTTCCCGTACGATCTTCTCGATATTATCCAGCGCCGCCAACCCCAAAGGAAGATAGGAATACACTCCGGCTATCAGCATACGCACCAGCCCCGCGCGCAGCATCAACTGATGACTGATGGAATCTGCTTCCTGGGGAGTTTCTTTTAAGGTTGGAATTAAAGTCTTAGACCACAACATATTTATTTTCTAGCCTCCCTTAATAAAACTTCCAGACAGTTCGTAACAGAAACCTTGCGCACGGCTCTACCCTTCTTAAACAATAAACCGCCGCGGCTTCCGAAAGCCACCCCGATATCTGCCTCGCGGGCTTCACCCGGACCATTAACTACACAGCCCATCATGGCAATTTTAAGCGGCCGTTTGGCAAGGCCCAGGGATAAGCCTGAAAGCTTCTCTTCTAACTTCCTTACCTGGGAAATCAAATCTACCTCGCACCTGCCGCAGGTAGGACAACTTACTATTTCATAACCGAAATTGCGCAAACCTAAAGCTTGTAATATGGAACGCGCCGCCTGGATTTCTTCTTGAGGGCGATCGGTGAGGGATACCCTTATTGTATCACCAATCCCCTCTAATAGTAAAGCCCCAATTGCGATGGCAGACTTAATCGCGCCTTCCCGGGGCAAGCCGGCAGCAGTGACCCCCAGGTGTAAAGGATAATCGCAGCGCTTACTTATCCTGCGATAAGCCTCGATAGTATCCAAGATGCCCGAACCTTTCAGGGAAATAACAATATTGTAAAACTTAGCCTGCTCTAGAATTTTGAGGTAATTAAGGGCCTCTTTTACCATAATTGCGGCCGCCCCCTCTTGAGCATAACGACGCCTCAAAGAAACATTTTTCAAAGGCCTCAAGGATCCGGAATTTAAGCCCACCCTAATCGGTATGCCATGCATCCGGGCAGCCCGGGCAACCTCCCGAATATTATCCGGCGCATAGATGTTACCGGGATTAAGCCGGATTTTATCCGCCCCGTTTTCCATTGCCAGCATTGCCAGGCGCCAGTTAAAATGTATATCTGCTACCAAGGGAATTTTAATTTTTCCCTTAAGGCGCTTGATAGCGCGGGCATCAGCTTCATCTTTAACCGCTACCCGAATAATCTCGCAGCCGGCCAGGGTCAATTGCTGAATCTGCGCTAAAGTTTTCTCGATATCAGCGGTCCTGGTCTTGGTCATAGACTGGATGGCAACCGGATTATTGCCACCGATACTGAGCCTGCCGATTTTGACTATCCTTGACTTTCGTCTTTTAAGCTTGATCATTTCAACAGCGCGGCGATTTTATCGCCGAAGAGCCTCCAGACATCAATATAGGTTACTACTACTGCCAGAGAAATAATAAAAGTTAACCCGATTTTATTAATGATGTTCTCTGCCTTAACGCTTAGCCGCCGGCCGCGAATTTTCTCTACCGCCAAAAAAAGAATATGCCCGCCGTCTAAGATCGGTAAAGGCAATAAATTAAAAATTGCCAGGCCAATGCCCAGTACCGCTACCAGCTGGATAACCGCCGTTACCCCCATCTCCGCGGCTTTGCTGGTAATATAAAATATACCCAAGGGCCCGGTAACCGATTCGCGCAGAGATAGCCTTCCGACGATAATCCTCCAGAGCCCCTTATAGCTGATTACAGTTAATTCGTAGGTTTTTTCTGCGGCCAATAAGGACGACTTAAACGGACCGTACCTGACCTTAACCGCTTCACCTTCGGGGGTTATACCCAAAAGCCCGCGCTTACGCTTCTGGCCCAGCATATCCCCGAGCTCCTTTTCCTGAATCTTGACTTCAAAATTATATTCCCTATTATCCCTCTCTATCACCAGTTTGATGCTGGAAGCGTCTTTTTTAGACTGGGTTATTTTCTGCAGCTGATCCCAGAACTTTACTTCCTGACCGTCAATAGCAATAATTCTATCCCCAGACTTAATCCCGGCCTGCTGGGCGCCGAACCCTTCCATAAGCCTGCCCACCTTAGTAGTGAGTACGGGGTAGCCAGTCATAAAAACAAACCATAAGCATAAAAATCCCATCAAATAGTTAAGCAGAGGGCCAAAAAATATCACTGCCGCGCGCTGGCTAGGCTTCTTAGAGAGGTATTCATAAGGCTCGCCTTTATATTCCTCTGGGCTGTCTCCTGCCAGCTTGACATAACCGCCCAGCGGTATCAGGCTTAAACTGTATTCGGTATCTCCGCTTTTCTTTCTTAATAACCGCGGCCCGAACCCCAGGGAAAACTTTTCCACCCGAATCCCCACCTTCTTGGCGATGATGAAATGACCGAATTCATGCACAATGATCAGAACACCCAGAACAATGATAAAGGTAATTAGAGGAACCATAGTTTAATTATTAACCAGCCTTTCTGCCTCATACCTGGCCCATTCGTCAGCCGCTAAGATATCCCCAAGATCAGGATCTTTCGTGTTTTTATGCCGGGACAAAACTTTTTCTACAATCCGGGTAATAGCACTAAATCTTAATCTATTTTTTAAAAATGCTCCTGCTGCTACCTCATTGGCGGCATTCAATACTGCCGGCATAGTGCCGCTGTCCCGCGCTGCCTGATACGCCAAACTTAAAGCCGGAAAACGCCGAAAATCCGGACTTTCAAAATTCAGGCTTTTTATTTTTAAGAAATCAACTCCGGTCACCCCGCTATTACTTAACCTCTCTGGGTACGTTAAGGCGTACTGAATAGGGATACGCATATCCGTGGCGGAAAGCTGGGCCATTACTACTCCGTCTACAAACTCTACCATAGAATGGATTATCGCTTCAGGATGCACCAGGACTTTGATTTTCTCAGCCGGTACGCCGAAAAGATGCATCGCCTCGATAACCTCTAAACCCTTATTCATCAAAGTTGCGGAGTCTACGCTGATCTTGTCGCCCATTCCCCACCTGGGATGATTTAATACTTCTTTTACCGAAACATTTTTAAGCTGGCGGGAGGTCTTTTTACGCAAAGGCCCACCGGAAGCAGTAAGATAGATATATTTCAATTTGGCCCGTCCATCGCCCTTCAAACACTGCCAGATCGCCGACTGTTCGCTGTCAATCGGAATAATCCGCGCTTGCTTTCTGGCTGCCCGGCGCATAATAATGTCGCCGGCCATCACTAGGGCTTCTTTATTAGCCAGGGCAATATCCTTGCCGCGCTCTATAGCTGCTAAAATGGGGACGAGCGCTATCGAGCCGCTGATCGCAACCACAACCTTATCTATCCCTTTATATCCGGCTAACTCTGCCAGCCCTTGCTGTTCGGCTAAAACCCTTACACCTCTCCCCTTTAATTTCAGGCCTAATTCGGATGCCGACTGAAGGCTACCAACGCAGACGGCCCGGGGCTTAAAAATTTTAATCTGCTGTGATAAAAGAGCAATATTGGAATTAGCACTTAAAGCTCTTATCCTAAAACCTTCTCCTAAACCTCTGATAACTTTAAGAGTATTAATACCAACCGAGCCGGTGGAGCCTAATACTGCAATACGCTTCATAGCTATAAAATTAACTCCTGAAAAGAAAGTAGTTGCACAAAAAGTAAAATACCGGGGCAGTAAACAGCAGACTATCCATAAGGTCTAAAAACCCCCCCATTCCGGGGAAAATCTTGCCAGAATCCTTAACCTCGCAATCGCGTTTCATTAGTGACTCCGATAAATCTCCGATCTGAGCCAGGATACCGATGGAAAAACCCAGCATTACCAAATGTAAATAGGAAAGGCTCACCAAACTCTTGCCTGCCAAAGCGCCGAAGATGCTAAAAAACAAACCTCCTACAGCTCCTTCAATAGATTTATTCGGGCTGATACGCGGCACCAGCGGGGTTTTACCGAATCTTGAACCCACCAGGTATGCCCCGATATCTCCGAGCTTGGTAATAAGCAGCACTATCACCAGGAGGCCCAGCCCCTGCGGCAGATACCGGATCTTGATAAGAAAACTGAAAAACCAGGAGACATAGAGTATTCCAAAAAGCGTGGTGGATATCCCTATGATCACTCCGGAATTCTGGCGCCGTCTAAACTGCATTACAATCAGAAACAATAACCCCAGCGCCGCAAACAATAATTCCCACCCTTTGGTAAGCTCAAAACGGAACATAATAGAGAGCGGTATAATCGTTCCTACAGCAATGCCAAAATATTTATAAATCACGATGCCCTTCTTTTCCAGCATCGTAAAGAACTCGTAGAGCCCGCCGACGATAAAGCCGGTCACTACCAGCCCTACCAGCCAATCTAAAGATACTATAAAGGCTATCAAAACGATAAGCACGATAGAAGTAATTATTCTTTTCAACACCATAGTCTTAATGGTTAAAAATCCCGCCGAAGCGGCGCTCCCGGTTTTGATAAATCCGGATGGCCTTAGTGAGATCATCTTTTTTAAAATCCGGCCAGCATTTCCTGACAAAATACAGCTCGGCGTAAGAAAGCTGCCAGAGCAGAAAATTGCTGATGCGCATCTCCCCGCTAGTGCGGATTAAAATATCGGGATCAGGTAAGTTATGGGTATAAAGGTAACCGCCAAAGGCTTCTTCGTTTAGGGCTTCTACCTTGACCTCTCCCTTAATCGCAGCCTGAGCGAACTTCCTGGCAGCATCTACGATTTCCTGCCTGGCGCCATAATTCAAGGCCAAAACTACGGTAAGCCCGGAGTTATTTTTAGTGCGTGCCCCTGTCTCCCTTAGCTTCGCCTGGAGGTACTTAGGTAAAGGCTCATCCCGGCCGATAACCAAAAAACGGATATTATTTTTCTCTAATTCCTTCAACTGCCGGCTTAAAAAATTATCCAGGGCGCGCATCAGCATATCTATTTCTTTTTTAGGCCTAGACCAGTTCTCGCTGGAGAAGGCGAAAAAAGTCAACACTTCAATACCTAATTCTCCGGCGGCCCGGACAATCTCCTTTACCGCGCTAATACCGGCACGGTGGCCGGCGCTACGCGAGAGGCCCCTGTCTTTAGCCCAGCGGCCGTTACCGTCCATGATAATCGCCACGTGACGAGGAATATTAGTTTTTTTACTCGCTGCCATAGCAACCATGTTTAGAATCAATCGGATTATTTACTGGTGGAGACGGTAGTCGATATCCGGAAAAATATTGTCGCGGTATTCAATGTCCGCCAGCCAATTCTCATCAATACAGCCGGATTTGATATCCTCATAAAGACGGGTAAAATTAAGGATATGGTCCTTGGTGCGCTTGACGGCATAAGACACATGCGTGCCGGTAGCCATAATAAAAGCCCAGTCTGAACTCTGGGCCAAAAGCAGCTCTCTTAAGGCCTGGTTCAGGGCCCGTTTTACGAGACCCCCGGCAGCAGGATTACTCTTGGCCAATTCTGTCATACGCTCCGCAGCCTTATGCAGGTGCCGGTAGATCCAGTCATTAGGCCCCTGCAGCCACATTTCGCTATAACCTTTCCACCCCCAGCTTGACATCGAAGGTGTAGAAACTTGATTGCGCGGGTTTTCCGCCAAGTATTCTGAAGGAGTAGTGGTACGGATGGCTTTCTGGTCAAAACAAATCTTACGTAAAAGAAACTCCAGCCACATCACTCCTTCATACCACCAGTGGCCGTAAAGTTCGGCATCATAGGGAGAAACGATTATGGGTTTTTTCTGTAAAAAACCTTCCAGGTGTTCCATCTGTTTTTCGCGGTTAAACATAAAGTTTCCGGCGTGCTCGGCTGCCTTTTCCCGCGCCAGGCGGGGATCGTAGGGCTGCTTGTATTCGCCGCTAGAAATACGATAATATTTTATCCCGGTATTGATCCGAATGCCGTCGGGATGAATGTAAGGCTTGATATATTCAAAATCTAGGTCAAAGCCGATATCGCGGTAAAATTCGCGGTAGAGATGATCTCCGGGGTAACCTTCGACAGAAGACCAGACCTGCTTGGCGGATTCCAGGTCGCGGGCAAAACATGCCACCTTAGACTTGCAATAAATCGGCGCAAACACCCCGTATTTCGGACGCGGGGTAGCGTGCAAGATCCCGTGGGCATCGCTGAAAAAATATTTTATCCCCGCCTCTTTTAAAACCTCATCAAACCCGGGATAATAGCCACATTCCGGCAGCCAAATCCCGCGCGGCCTCCTGCCAAAAACTTTCTCGTAGTGGTCTGCTGCCACTTTGACCTGCGCCCTTAATGAGGGCCGCGATACCTCCATCAAAGGCAGGTAGCCGTGAGTGGCGCTACAGGTAACGATCTCTAATTTGCCGAGATTCTGAAAATCCTTAAAAGGAATGGTAAGATTACCGCCGTAACTCTGAAAGATTTCCCGCGCCCGGTAAAAATTATTCAGGTACATTATTGCTAAGTGCTGAAACTCCGACTGCCAACGCGTCCGCTCTACTTCCTTATGCGCTAACTCAATCAGCCTGTTAATATGCTTTAAGTATCTGGACTGCAACAACGGATCCAGAAACATCGAAACCAAAGTAGGGGATAGCCCGATGGTAATCTTAAAATCCACTTTGTCGTTAACCAGCCGGCTGAAGGCATCAATCAGAGGGATATAGGTCTCCGTGATAGCTTCGTAGAGCCAATCCTCCTCCAGAAAATCCTCATAGTCAGGATGGCGCACATAAGGAAGGTGGCTGTGCAGAACAATCGCGAGGTAACCCTTATGCATATTTATTATTTTATTTAGTTTCCTTGTTTACTACCGGCGTGATAATACGCTGCTCGTCATTATCCGCTGATACGGCTTTTACCGGTATCACTTGCTTGCCGTCCGGAAGCGCAAAACGCAAACTGAAGGTACCATCGGGTCTTAAGGCTACCGGCTTATCCTGGACCGTAACGCGGGCATTAGATTCAGTTGCGCCATAGACGATTAATTCAGTATTTACTACCAGCCAGAATTTCTTTTCTTTAGGCGGCTTCTTTACGGGGCTGGCCCCCGAAGAAAGAGCGCCGGAATAAAGCTGCCTCTTAACACGCTCCTGCCAGGCCTTGCCTACTGGAGAACTTTGCCCCAGGCCAAACCCCATGCCATAGAGCCGGGCAAAAATATCATCGGGTATCATCCATTCTTCGTCGGTAATCCAAGACGGACCCTCCAGGGGCGTCTGTACGATATTGGAGCGCACGATAGTAATAAATTCTCCGTTAGCCAATTTTAACCCTAAGTCTACACACCAGGATCTTCCCGGACCCTTGGTATCAATATACCAGCTCTTGGCCTGATTATTTATTTCGATGTCAAAAAAACTGTTGGCGTTTTTGCCGTCAAAGATGATGCAGCTGACATCATAAACCCGCAGCGTAAACTTTGCGCTGTAAAAAGCACTACCCAGACTCTGGCGCAAATCCTCTAGAGTCTCGTTTTTAAGCTCCCAGTAAGAATGCAGCCACCAGGGATCCCGTACTTGCAAAACAATCTTATCCTCATTGTAACCCGCGGGCAGCTCTTCCATCGCGCGGCGGAAAGGCTGCTTTAATTCCGGAGTAGAAAATTTGGTTTTTACCACCGTAGTCTCATTGGTGCCGAGAAACTCCTGCTTCTCTTCTTTGGGCAGCATAACCTTAGCTTTAATTTTGGAAAGATTCGCCTTAAGACTTTCTTTATTTTTGGCGGCTATTTTTTTTAACCTTTCGCCTACTTTATGTATCACCTTCATACTTACCTCCTTGGGACCTATAGCACTGCTGCTCATCAAGAAAGAAGTCCGCATTAATTAACAAAAAAGGGGATTACTATCCCCTTTTAAAGTGCGCGTGTATCTTTGGCTCGCTCCTTTTTAAACGCCTACCTTATTTTTTAAGCTTGGAGGGTTTACCCTTTACCAGGGCATCTTTTAAATCTTCCTCAAGCGCCTCTTTAAGCTTAGTAACCTTGTGTAATTCTTCCTTAGTGGCTTGAGCTGCAAGCTGCTCCTCTAGTAAGGCCTTGTTGGTAGCCCCATGCGCGGCCTTCTCTACTTCAACCTCCTGGACGAGGCTGGCGACCTTCTTTTCTAACTCCGTGGTTTTCTCTTCAAGGCCGAGCCGCGTAATCATTTCTTTGTCCCGGGCAATCTTCTGCTTGCGCGCCGTGCCGCAGGAACCTACGGTGCCGATAAAAAATATTGCTGTTAGAATTGATAGAATAAGAATAATGCGGTTTCGAATTGCCTCTTCCATAGAAATTATTTTAAGTTTTCCGGCGGTTCGTCAGCCCGTGGTGCTTTATCTTCCTTTACCTTAGAAACCTTAGGCAGGATTACAATTTCTACCCTGCGGTTAAGCTGGCGCCCTTCAACGGTATCATTGCTGGAAACGGCATTATACTCGCCGTAACCGATAGCAGATACGCGGCTGGGTGCTACGCCTTTTTGCTCTACCATATAATGCAGGACGCTTAATGCCCGGGCAGTAGATAATTCCCAATTGGATTTCCATCCTGATAATTTAATCGGCACGTTATCGGTATGGCCTTCGATGCCAATATTATATTCCGGAACATTCTCATTCAAGACCCGCGCTACCTTATCTAAAGTTGTAAAGGTCTCAGACTTGATCTTAGCCTTACCGGAATCAAAAAGGACATCCGCCAAAAAGGTAATTACCAGGCCTTTTTCCATCATCTCCAACTTTACCTGCTTATCCTTAATCTCTTGGGCCAATCTTTCCTCGAGAAGCCCCTTGGTCTGGTTCAGTTCATCAAGCTGCTTAGAGAGTTCTTCAATCTTTTGTATATCTGAACGCCTACCTTTCTGAAAAATAAAGGTGCATCCGGATAATCCTATAATTAACAATATTATTAGTGCGAATTTTAACATTGAACTAGCCTTCATCTGGAACCTCCTGTTTTTTTAGAATAGGTTTTTACTATAACATATGCCCTAAATTTAGTCAAGGGCTTTTCTCTGATAGAGATAACGGCCTAAGCCCCCCCTAGGCTGAAATAGTCTCGTCGCGGGAAGAACCTACTGATACCATGGACATCTTAACTCCTACCAGGCTCTCTAATAATGCCAGATACTTCTTAGCGTTGGCAGGTAAGTCCTTATAAAGCCTGACCTTAGTAACACTGCCCTGCCAGCCTGCCACCTCTTTATAGACAGGGCGGGCATTACTCAAGACAGTAAAATCATAGGGCATATTTTTAAAAACCTTACCTTTATATTTATAGGCAGTGCAGATCTTGATAGTTTTTAAGCCGTCTAAAATATCAAGTTTCATCAGCGCTATCTCCGAGATACCGTTTAAAAGTACCGCTTCTTTTACCATCACGCTGTCAAACCACCCGCAGCGGCGCGGCCTACCGGTAGTAGCGCCGAACTCATGGCCTTTTTTGCGGATAAAATTTCCGAACTCTAAATCAAACTCAGTCGGAAAAGGGCCTTCTCCGACTCGGGTGGTATAGGCCTTAACTACCCCTACTACCTTGTTGATTTTAACCGGAGAAACTCCGCTGCCGATACAGGCTCCGCCAGAAGTTGCGGAAGACGAAGTAACAAAAGGATAAGTACCGAAGTCAATATCTAAAAATGTCCCCTGCGCGCCTTCAAAAAGAATATCCTTTTTTCTGGCAATAGCTTTATTCAACACAGCGTGCGTATCCATGATATACGGCCTTAACCTTCTGCCATAATCCAAATATTCCCGGTAGATCTGCCCAAAATTAAAACCCCGGTGGGCATAAACCTTTTTAAATATTTCGTTTTTTTCTTTGAGATTATCGCAAAGTTTATCCCTTAACACCTCAGGGTTTAAAAGATCAATCATCCTGATTCCGCAGCGATTGATCTTATCAGAATAACACGGGCCGATGCCCCTGCCGGTAGTGCCAATCTTATGCTTCCTTTTGGTCTCACGCAATTGATCCAGGATACGATGATAAGGCAATATCGCGTGGGCCAGTTCTGAAATTAAAAGCCTGCCGTTGATATTGATACTGGCTGCCGCAAGGCCTTCTATTTCTTTTAGAAGGGCGGCAGCATCAATAACTACGCCGTTACCGATACAACAAACCTTACCCGGATGTAGGATACCCGAAGGAATTAGATGAAAAATATATTCTTTATCGCCCACTACCACGGTGTGGCCGGCATTGCTGCCACCCTGGTAACGTACGATATAATCAACTTTACCGGATAAAATATCAATAATCTTACCCTTGCCTTCATCGCCCCACTGTAAGCCGACAATTATAGTATTCATAATTAAGGAGTCATAGTAAAGATCTTGTGCGCAATATCAGGATGCCTGGCGATAAAACGCAGTTCATCATCTACCAGCGGTTTCTGGTTATGGACATTGGCGTAACGCACCAGTTCCAGGATCCGGGTAGCCTCGGCGTCATCTTTAAAGGGGACCTCCAGTTTATCATAGACGTTACGGAACCCCTTGATCCCGGAATATTCTCCGGCGGTGATCTTGCGTCCGGTTTCAATAACCTCGGCCTCGCCGCGGCCTAATTCTTCATAATCATATAATTCATAATTGCGCCGGTCCTTAAGCGCTCCGTCGGCATGAATACCGGATTCATGGGCAAAGGCATTGGCGCCCACCCCGGGTTGGTTAATCGGTATCGGCACCCCGAAAGCATAAGAAGCGTATTTACAGATCTTCCAGGCCTTCTTAAGGTTGACTTTTTCATCTAAAACATAACTCTCCATACCGTGGCCGTGCTTGATCGCCAGGATAACCGAAACGAGATCGGCATTTCCGGCGCGCTCCCCCATGCCGTTAACGCAGGTATTGATATAGGCGTCCTGGCCGCCGTCGATAACAGCCTTGGCCCCGGCAATGGAATTGGCAACCACCAACCCCAAATCATTATGGCAATGCACTTCGATCGGCATTTCAACTGCCTCAACTAAAAGCTTTAGCCTTTCATAAATAGTAAAGGGGGTATCGCAACCTAAGGTATCGCAATAACGGATACGGTCGGCGCCGGCGGCTTTAGCTGCCAGGGCAAATTCTATTAAATACTCCATGCGGGTACGCGAGGCATCCTCGGCATTTACCCCGATAGATTCTGCCCCGAACTTGCGCGCTTCCTTAACCCCTTCGGCCATCTCCTTAATGATCGCTTGATGGTCGAGCTTACCTTTGAATTTATGCGTAATCATCTGGTCCGAAGTAGAAATAGAAAGGTTCAAATGTTTAATTTGCGGCGTCAGTTTAAAAGCAGTCCTGACATCATCCTTGATGGCGCGAATCCAACCCTCCAGGCGAATAGGGACAAGCTCTCCCTTTCTGGCTAATTCCAAATTAGCGTTAAGGTAATTAGTTTCATGGCGCGTCACTGGAAAGCCTAACTCCGACTGAAAAATCCCCATTTCATTAAGGTAAACGTTTATCATGGTTTTCTCGAGCTTCGAAAGGCAAATGCGCGAAGTCTGCACCCCGTCGCGGTTAGTGACGTCAATCAGATAAATCTTACTGGGTTTTTTCATCTTTGCACCTCTTATTTTTTTAAAATTTTCTTGAGGTCCTCTTTACTCGGTACCCCCTGGATGCCGAATATTTCCTGGTTATCCATAAAGTAGAGCGGGCCAAACATTACCTCCAGCTCTTTATTAAGCGCAATGTTTTCCCTTAAAAGCGCGGTCGCCTCTTTACCCCGGGCGCAGGCAGCGATCTTTTCGGTATCAAGCCCAGGAGCACAATCCTGCCACCAGCTGCTATTGATATTTTTAGACCGGCAGACAAGATAATCCCAGTAATATTTGGGGTAATATTTCTGAACACAGACGCTGCGCAAATACTCCTCTACCTCAGGCCTGCCCTTCGCCGCGCCAAAATCATCTTCACCTTGCTGGCTGGCTAAAAAATGCAGGTTTGCCTGAAGTTCCCGGATATTTCCTAAAATACCCTGGGCATTAGAATCGTATAAACTTAAGAAAACGTCTAACTTGCCTTTGATTTTTTTACGGTTTAAAAAATAAGTCAAGCCGCTAAAATGCGGGCTTATAAAATAATAATCGCCTTTCAGGACGAGCTTATCCATCAGGCTATCAAAATTATTTTCTTTTCCTACCTCCTTTGCCAAAAAATAGGCTGGCAGGCCCTTGACACCGAAGTCCGCAATCAATTTATTGGCTGCCGGGTCGCCATAATAAAGATACGAGGTGGCCAATCCAGGGAATATCTCGCTTAAATAGTCCAACATGCCTTTGGTATTGCAGAAGGCGCAGTCCTGAGGAGTAATAACTAAAAGGTTTACTTTATTGGCTGCGGCAAAGATACACTGGGCATTAGTACCTGCGGGATCCTGACAATTACCGTAAATGGACCCTTTCTTACAATTCGTATCCGAAAAACAGCGCGGCAGGATTGCTAAAACTCCCGGGTTATCTTTAATGCTGTCGGAGAGCCTGGTGAGTTCTGCCTTATAATTAATAATCTTATTATTTTCAATTTCAAAAGTTAATTGGCCCAGGCGCCTGCCCTGCCAGGAAGTCCTTAAAATCAAAGTAGAGCCGATTTTAGTTAAATTATCTTCTGGCTTACTGCTGCGCCCGTTAATAATAATATCGATGCCTGCGATTTCTTGGATTAAAAGAGTCTCCTGCCTGTCTCCAAGCTGGCTTAAGAGCACTATAAAATTTGCCCCCTGCTTTTTCATCTCCAAGACAGTTTCTTTCAGGGCTTTTTTAGGCTCAATAATATTCAGCCCTCCGGCCTTAGCAAGAGCGGAAGGCTTGGTCACACCTACAATGCCGAATTTTACTCCTCCTACTTCCTTGATAATATAGGGCTTTAAGAAGCGGGATTTTACATTGCAGGAAAGAAGGGGAACCTTGAGCTTGCCGGCCTTATCTTCTAAAAAACTTCTTCCAAAATTGAATTCATCGCTATCGACGTTTAAGGCGTCATAGCCCATCATCTCCATAGCCCGAAGCTGTATCGCCGTGCGTTTTATATCCAGTTCGGTATTCTGAGTATACTCATCCAACAGCCCTGCGGCAAAGAAATTGCCAGAATCTAAAACCAGGGTATTGGGATTTTTATTCTTAAGTTCCTCGATCAGCGTAGCGCGGCGCGCTATCCCGCCGTCAGACTCGAAAGGACAATTGCACGGATATAGCATGGCGTGGCTCTCGCCGGTATAAAGAATTACCAATTCTCTCGCTTCGGCAGCGGATAGCGCCAGAGCCAAAAAAACAAAACCAAAAATTAAAATCCTGATTTTCATCCTTGAGAATGCCGGTATTAAAGCCTTATCACCTTCACCGCTATAATATCTTCGTTCTTCTTAATCTTGCTGATAATTTCCTCCGAGACCGGGCTATCCACATTTAATACTGAGATGGCTTTACCCTCGCGCTTCTCGCGGCCAAAAGTCATAGCAGCAATATTAATTTTATGCTTACCCATCAGTGTCCCGAGATGACCGATGATGCCCGGACGGTCCCAGTTCTGCAAAACCAGCATCTCTCCTTTGGGTGTAGCCTCCACATAATAACTGTCGATCTTGACGATACGCGGCTGCTTGTTAGTAGATAAAGTTGCGGCGACCTTACGCGCCTCTTTATCGGTCTTAATTTCAACCTTGATTAAAGTAGTAAAATCTTCTTCCTTGGAAGACTTAGATTCTTTAACAATAATGCCTCTTTCCTTAGCGAGACTGGTGGCGTTAATAAAATTTACCGTTTCTTTCAGTATTGGAGAAAGCAGCCCCTTAACCAGCGCCATGGTAAGAGAACTTAAGTCATATTGGATGATGTCGCCGCTATAGGTGATATTGATCTCTTTAAACCTGCCTTCCACCAACTGACTGGCAAAGGCCCCCAGCTTTTCCGAAAGGTTGATATAAGGCTCAAGGACCTTATAGGCCTCAGCGTCAACACAGGGATAATTGGCGGCATTACGGATCCCGCGCCCTAAAAGCGCATCACGCACAATTTCTGCTACCTCGACAGCCACGTTTACCTGCGCCTCTTCAGTAGATGCGCCTAAGTGCGGAGTAGTAACGACATTCTCAAACTTAAGCAATTCGCTATCAGCGCTCAGCGGCTCTTTTTCAAAAACATCAATCGCGGCACCGCCGACCTTGCCTTCCTTAAGCGCCACTAACAAAGCCCCTTCATCAACAATCCCGCCTCTGGCGCAATTGATGATGCGCACCCCGTTTTTCATCAAGCCAAACTCTTTAGTAGAGATAATATGGGTGGTTTCGGGAGTAAGCGGGGTATGCACGGTAATATAATCCGCGCGCTTAAATAAATCCTTGAGTTCCACGATTTCTATTCCGAGGCTGTCGGCGACCTCGCGCGAAAGAAACGGATCGTAGGCTAGAATTTTCATCCCGAAAGATAGGGCGCGTTTGGCAACTTCGCTTCCGATACGGCCTAAGCCTACCACTCCCAGGTTCTTGCCATAAAGCTCTACCCCCATAAATTTAGAACGTTTCCACTCCCCCTTTTTCATCGAGGCGCTGGCGGGAGCGATGTTACGTGAAAGAGACAAAATCATGCTCATGGTATGCTCGGCAGTAGAAATGGTATTTCCAGCCGGGGTATTCATAACAATAATTCCGTTTTGAGTAGCTGCATCAAGGTCAACATTATCCAGACCTACTCCGGCGCGACCGATTACCTTTAAGCCCTTGGCAGCAGCAATAATATCCTTGGTGACCTTAGTGGCGCTGCGCACAATCAGGGCGTCATAACCTTTAATAATTTCCTTTAAGGCCTCGGGCTTAAGTTCGGTTTTAACATCCACTTCGAATTCTTTAACCTCTTTTAAAATCTTTAACCCTTTCTCAGAGAGCGGGTCGCTTACTAATATCCTATACATTTAATCCTCCGCTTAACTTAAAAATACTTCTTCAGCCGCTCTTACGCCAGCGCCTAATTCAAACTTATGCCCCATCTGACGCAGCACCTTTTCTAAACAAGAGATGCCCGCGATAATATCAAACTCTTCAATATAACCCATATGGGCAACCCGAAAAATCTTACCCTTAAGCTCGTCCTGGCCGCCGGCAATAGTAACGCCATGAGTATCACGCATGGTTTTGACTAATTTTTCTCCGTCGATACCGACAGGCACTTTAACCGCGGTTACTACATCTGAGGCGGCATCCGGAGCAAACAGTTCCAGCCCCAATGCTAAAACCGCCGCACGGGTAGCATCGGCCATCTTTTTATGCCGGATGAAAATATTTTCTAAGCCGTCCTGCCGCATCATACGCAGGCTTTCTTTTAATGCAACAACCAGGGTAATCGCCGGGGTAAACGGAGTATCAGTCTTCTCTAAGGCCTTTCTGGCGGACTTTAAACTGAAATAATATTTCGGTGATTTGGATTCCTCGATTTTTTTCCAGGCCTTAGTGCTTACTGAGATAAAACCTAAGCCAGGAGGAAGCATTAGCCCTTTTTGAGATCCGGAAACACAAACATCCACCCCCCAGGCATCTGTTTTTAAATCAATGGCACCTAAACCGCTGACGGCATCTACCACTAAAACAGCATTGGTATCTTTAACAACTTTGCCGATCGCCTCAATATTGTTGGTAACGCCGGTAGATGTCTCGCAAAGAGTAGTAAATACTGCTTTGATATTAGGATTGGATTTAAGCCGTTTGGCGATCTCTTTTGGGTCAACCGCTCTTCCCCACTCCACATTCAGAACTTCGCTATTAATCCCGTAGGCCCCGGAAATCTCCGTCCATCTCTCCCCGAATTTTCCACCTTGCACCACCAGGGCGGTATCTCCGGGCGATAAAAGATTAGCTACCGCGGCCTCCATCGCGCCGGTCCCCGAAGATGCCAGAATAAAGACGTCGCTAGCGGTCTGAAAGATATATTCCAGGCCTTCGCTGGCCTCTTTTAAGATTGCCTGAAATTGCGGGGTACGATGATGAATAATCGGACGGGCCTGGGCTTCTGAAACCTCGTAAGGCAAAGGGGTAGGCCCGGGAGTAAGCAAATATTTCTTTCTCATTTTAAAACTCTCCTTTTATTTATTTTTTTGAGTTATTACAACTTCATCTACCAGACCGTAATCTTTGGCTTCTTTGGCAGACATGAAATAATCGCGGTCAGTATCCTTCTGGATCTTTTCTAGTGACTGTCCGGTATGCTTGGCTAAAATTTCGTTGATGCGGTCGCGCATTTTTAAAATCTCCTGGGCGTGGCGCGAAATATCCTCGGCTGCGCCTTCAATCCCTCCCCAGGGTTGATGAATCATTACGCGCGAATTAGGCAAAGACCAGCGCTTACCTTTGGTACCGGCACTCAAGAGCAACGCCCCCATACTACTGGCCTGTCCGACGCAGTAAGTGGCGACATCACATTTGATAAACTGCATGGTATCATAGATTGCCAGGCCCGAGGTAACCGAGCCTCCGGGTGAATTGATATAGACATTGATTTCTTTATTGGCGTCTTCCATCTGCAAAAATAGCATCTGGGCGATAACGAGATTGGCGATATTGTCATCGATGGGAGTGCCGATAAAAATAATACGATCTTTTAAAAGGCGCGAGTAGATGTCGTAGGCGCGCTCATAACCCCTGGGGTTCTGCTCAATTACCATAGGAACCAAAGTCTGCATCTTTATACTCATATCCACCTCCGTCTTTAGATTTTAACTCTGCCAGCTGGCTTCTCTTAATAGGAATTCCATTACCTTTGCCGGCATCTGGTCATCTATCGGAATATTTTCTAGACGCGCCACTTCAGCCAATACCAGGTAAGTCTTGACCTGCGAGCGGGCCTCTTGCTCCAGTTCTTTGCTTAAAACACTTTCATTTTCGTCAATCTTAGCCCTTTCAATTCCCTTTAAGGCCAGGTCTAATTTAGCCCGGCGTAACAAATCTTCTAGCTGCCGCTTTATCATCGACTCCGGAAGTTTAAAATCCGCAGCCTTAGTAAGAGCTTCAATTATGGTAGCCTCAATTTTCTGATGCTGCTGGCTCTCCTTTTGCGCCATGACCTGCCTCTCCAGGGCCTTTTCTAAATCCGCAACACTCGGATACCCTAACCCCCTGGCAAAGGCGCCATCAATATCTTTGGCCTTGCGCGATTCTTTTAAAGAGTCCAGCTGTCGTTTGACTTCATCAGCGGTGGCTTCGATCTTTTGGTACTGCACTTTAATACCTTTATAATTACCAAGTTTTATCTCCGGAGTAACCTCTACTGTTGCCTTAAAAACGAGGTTATTACGCTCTAATTTTACATCGTAAATATTCGGCAGGTCAATTACATCCAGGCCTTCCTTTTTAATCGCCTGATTATAAATATCCGGAATCAATTCCTTGAGCACCCGCTCATGGGCCGCGGAAGAAAAATGTTTCTCCAGGACCTCACGCGGGGCATGGCCCGGGCGGAAACCCGGAACCTTGGCCTCCTGCCCCAGCTTTTTAAAGATATCTTCGAATTTATTGCTGACGATATCCCCTTCTACCTCAATATGCAATTCTCTTTTGGTGCCGTCAAGTTTTTTAAGTTGTGTCTTCATAAAATAACTGCTCCTTACATGCTGAATTTCTCGCCAAGATAAATCTCGCGCGCTTTAGGGTCATTAATTAAATCTTGTGCGGTGCCTGAAATCAGAATTTTGCCATCGGCAATCAGGTAGGCCCGGTCAGTTATAGAAAGGGTCTCGCGCACATTATGGTCGGTCAAAAGTATTCCTAAACCCTTACCTTTTAACTCCTTAATAATTTCCTGAGCTTCGTTAACTACAATGGGGTCAATCCCGGAAAAGGGTTCATCCAACAAAATGAAAGAAGGGTTAGTCACCAGGGCCCGGGTAATCTCCAGGCGCCTTCTCTCTCCTCCGGATAAGGTATAGGCCTTATTTTTCGCCAAATGCGAAATATTCAATTCCTCCAAGAGGCTCTTCAATCTTTCCTGCCGCTGATGCCTGTTGATAGGCAGAGTTTCCAGGATCGACATAATATTGTCCTCTACGCTGAGTTTGCGAAAAATAGATGGTTCCTGGGAAAGATAGCCTATTCCATAACGGGCGCGCTCGTGAATGGGGAGCCTGGTAATATCTTCATTGTCAAAAATAATTTCCCCGCTATCCGGAGCAACAACGCCTACTACCATATAAAAAGTAGTGGTTTTACCTGCCCCGTTAGGGCCAAGCAGTCCTACGATTTCTCCGCGCTTTACCAATAAATTAATACCGCGGACAACCTGCCTGCCGTCGTAAGATTTCGTGATATCTTTAATTTCCAAGAGATGCATTGAATTCCTTTGCTGAAAAAATTACCAGCCTGGGCCGGCCCAGGAGCGTAATCTTTTTGTCTACGGCGTTATACATTGCCTCATCGCTATAAGAGGTGTTGTCACCGCGCACGATCTTGACGTTGCCCCGGGCAAAAATCCTATCGATCTTGGCACTCATCCCCAGGGGGTTCATATCGGCGCCTTCTTTTTTAGCTTTAGCAAGAACTGGCTCTTCCTTCTTGGATTTATCTGAAGACAAAAAATATACTTCCATTTTATCGCTATCGATCTCTAAATCCTGCCTGACTACTTTAACATTTTTATTAAATACTGCAACATTTTTTTCATAATCTATTTCTAAAGCTCCATCACAGGTAATGGTAATTTTCTCGGTATCTCCCGGACCCTTAGCTTTTTTTGGCTCTGACAATATATTTACTTTGACATCGTTCTTAAGATTTACCTGTTTTAAGTCGGTCTTGCCTTGTGCGCCGCGGGCAGTAGTGACCATATTATCTTTTTTAATATTGACGATGTCGTCAGTGGAAATAATCTGGGCCTTCCTGTCCCAGTCCAGGTGCTCAGTGGTAAGCTTGGCACCGCTGGAGCTGGTAATCACTACATTATCCTCTAGGTGTATCCTGGCGTTAGACTTGTCAAAATCGCCACTTTTGGCGGTAAGATTAATATCTTCCTTTTCGCCGTAAAGATTGCCTGCGATATCATTAAGCTTGATGATATTATCAAAGATATCCGCGGATTTACCGCTTAAATCCCAGGTCTTTTTGCCTTTTTCGCCGTAGCCTGCCAGGGAGAATTCGTTAATTTGCTGGTCGGATTCGGGAACATTCTTATCCAAGGCGTATAAAAAATCCGCCAGAGACAATACCAAAACCAAAGCACCGATCAGGACCTTAAGCCTCATACAGGCCAACCATTTCTTTCCATCTATCTTGAGATTTTAAAATTAACTCGCAGACCTCGCGTACCGCGCCTCTGCCGCCGTGCCTAATGGTAATATAGGAAGCTGACTGTTTGATTTCCGGCGCGGCATTAAAAACTGCTATTGCAAAGCCTACCTTCTTCATCAGACACAGATCCACCAGGTCGTCTCCTACAAAACATACCTCCTGAGCGCTAACGCGGTATTTCTTTAAAATTTTATCCAGTACTATGCTCTTGGGGGAAATATCGGAGAATACCTCGGCCACCCGCATATCCTTAGCGCGCGGCCGGATTACCTTGGAGCCTTTGGCAGTGATAAGAACGGTGTGGATGCCGGCCCGATGCAGAAGATAAACTCCCATGCCGTCGTGGACATCAAAAAATTTAGAATCGCGGCCCTTAGAGTCATAGATGATGCGGCCATCGGTCAAGACGCCGTCAACATCCAAAAGCAGAAGTTTTATTTTCCTGGCTCTTGTCAAAACATTAACATCCAGCGCATTAGCATTATTCATCTAAACCAGCCCCGCCCTTAATAAATCCTGAACGTCTAAGAGCCCCACCGGTTTTTTATTCTTATCAATTACCGGCACCTCATCGATATTTTTATTCTTCAGTATTTGCATCGCCTCTAGCGCCAGCATCTTGGGGCTTACGGTAACGGGGTTCTTGGTCATCACCTCTTTGACTTTACGCTTGGCCAGGCCCGGGTCATTCTCCAGGTGTCGGCGCAAGTCTCCGTCGGTAAAGATACCGATGAGCTTCCCCTTGATATTGACTACCGTAGCGCTACCGGAGCGGCACTGGGTAATCTTGCATAAAACCTCAGAGACTCTTTTATCTTCACGCACCACGGCATGGGCACTACCGGTACGCATGATATCTCCTACCTTTAATAAAAGTTTCTTGCCTAGGAGGCCACCGGGATGGTAAAAAGCAAAATCTTTTTCCTTAAACCCTTTTAATTCCAGAAGACAGACTGCCAAGGCATCTGAGACTGCCAGCATCGCGGTAGTAGAAGCAGTAGGGGCTAGCCCTAAAGGACAAGCCTCTTTTTTTACCCTGGTATTTAAAACCACGTTACTCTGGCGCGCCAGTATCGAACTGGTATTACCGGTAAGGCAAATTATGGGAGCGCCGATACTTTTTAAAATCGGCAGGAGTTTTTTAATCTCCTCGGTCTCTCCGCTGTTAGAAAGGATAATTACCACGTCATCCGCAGTAACCCTCCCTAAGTCTCCGTGAATAGCCTCTGCAGAATGCAGGAACAGACTCGGGGTGCCGGTGGAGGAGAGTGTGGCGGATAGTTTCTGCGCGATGATGCCAGCCTTGCCCATGCCGCTCACTACTGCCCGGCCCTTGGAATGCAGCATAATCTGCACCGCCTTCTGAAAATCACGGTTAATATTATTCTTTAAGTCCATGATGGCCTTGGCTTCGATATCCAGAACTTCTTTGGCGCGTTTGATTACGTTTATGCTCATAAAACACCTTCTATCTTTTTGATTTGTCGAAGTAGTTTCTCCAGATCCGCCAAGCCTATCATATTCGCTCCGTCGCAGGGGGCATTATCCGGATCAGGATGCACTTCTAAAAATAAACCGTCACAGCCAAAGGCTACCGCCGCCCGGGAGAGCGGCCCCACAAACTCGCGCTGTCCGCTGGAACAATCCCCTTTGCCGCCGGGTAATTGCACGCTGTGAGTGGCGTCGTAAATCACCGGATATCCGTAGTCCCGGATGATCTTTAAGGCCCTAAGGTCTGAAACTAAATTATTATAACCAAAAGATGCCCCGCGCTCGGTAACTAAGATCTTACGATTACCACTCTCTTCGGACTTGCGTATAATCGGCATAATATCCCAGGGCGCTAAAAACTGCCCCTTTTTGATATTAACTACCTTGCCGGTCTTAGCAGCTGCCACCACAATATCAGTCTGGCGGCAGAGGAATGCCGGGATCTGAATGATATCCAGCACCTCGGCTGCTTCCTTGATCTCCTTCTGGCAATGAATATCGCTTAAAATCGGGACCTTAACTTTATCCTTAACTTTTTGAAGAATCTCCAGGCCTTTCTTAAACCCCGGGCCGCGGTAAGAATCTATTGAGAGGCGGTTGGCCTTATCAAAGCTGGACTTAAAAATAAAAGGAATACCTAACCTGCGGGCGATATCCTTGATCTTACTGGCCATCTCCAAACTCATGCGCTCGGATTCTATTACGCAGGGTCCGGCAATCAAAACTAAAGGATGTCCCAAGCCAATTTTAATATTACCTACTCTTATCGTACGCATTTTATAATTTTAGAGCCTCCAAGTATTTCCTGACCTTTTCTAAATCTTCAGGGGTATCTACTCCGATGGTATCGTGCTTAGTCTCTATCATCTTAATGCGGTAACCCTCTTCTAACACCCGCAGCTGTTCAAGTTTCTCGGTATTTTCCAACTGCGAAGCCGGCAGGTTCTTATAGATAAAAAGAAAATCTTTGGTATAGCCATATAAACCGATGTGTTTGTAGTAGGTCGGTTCTTTGATCTCTGAGTTAAAAGCTAAAAATGGAATGGCAGCGCGGGAAAAATATAAAGCGAAATTGTTTTTGTCCACCACCACCTTAACGATATGCGGATCTTGAACCAACGCTGGGTCTTTGATCCGGCACATTAAAGTAGCCATGGATAAGCTGCTATCATCCAGAAGTACCTGTGCCAGCCCGTCAATCATCATCGGCTCAATCAAAGGCTCATCCGCCTGGATATTAATCACAATCTTGACATCAAGGGGGTTAATAATTTCGGAAATTCTGTCGGTGCCGCAAGCATGAGCCTTAGAGGTCATCACGGTTTTAGCCCCGAAGGCGATTGAAACCTCAGCCACCTTTTCATCATCACAGGCAATAATCAAATCGTCTAAGAGCCGGGACTCTTTCGCCCGTTCCCAGACATACTGTAACATAGGCTTACCCAAAAGGTCAGCTAAAACCTTACCGTTGAACCTGCTAGAAGAGTATCTTGCCGGGATAACACCGATAACATTCATAGTTTTTAAGCTTAAGCTGATTGGATCTTAACCAGCAATTCTTTTCTGTCGGTCACTGCCGTGCCGAGCTTACTTACTACTATTCCGGCAGCAAAGTTAGCCAGGTGCGCTGCCTCTAATTTCGTGGCTCCGCAAGATAACGCCAAGGTAAAAGAGGCAATTACGGTATCGCCGGCGCCGGAAACATCAAAAACTTCCTGGGCTACCGTCGGAATATGCACCGGCCGCCTTCCTTTTTCAAAAAGCTTCATACCACACTCGCCCAAAGTCACCAATAAGGAATCCAGATTTAAATACCGGACAACCTCATGGGCTGCCAGGTCAATATCTTTGTCTTGAAATAGCTTATCGCTGTGTACCCTAAAACGATTAGCGGTATCCTTAATCTTTAAGTTGCGGATAGCATTCTCTAGTTCCTTGCGATTCGGAGTAATCGCGGTGACGCCACGGTAATACTGAAAATTTTCCTCCTTAGGGTCAACCGTAATAATTTTTTTATTATTGCGGGTAATATCTAACAGCTCTTCTAAAAGATGGGGATTGACCACCCCCTTACCGTAATCCTCAATAATCACGGCATCAAAATCCTTGATATTCTTCTTGATAAAGGCGGCGATTTTATGATTAAGGTTTTTAGAAAGCGCGTGGGTATGTTCCCAGTCTAGCCGCACTACCTGCTGATGACCGGCGATAATACGGCTCTTCACCGTGGTATGGCGATTGGACTCAGTAAAGATTGCCCGGGTATTTATCCCTCTTTTTTTGAGTTCATTGCGTAAGATTTCGGAATTTTTATCATCCCCGGTAACGCCCAATAGCCAAGCCTCGGCATCCAGGGCCCGGATATTATTAGCTACATTAGCTGCACCGCCCGGGACAAAGGTCCTTTTATCGGCCCAGACTACCGGCACCGGCGCCTCAGGAGAAATCCTCTCCACCTTACCCCAGATATACTCATCCAGGATCAGATCGCCGATGACCAAGATCTTGGCGCGGTGGAATTTTGAAATTATTTCCTTTAAGGCCTTGAGATTCATAATTTTTCTATTACTGCCTGAGCTAAAAGCGGCAGCATGATTTCGTGATGGCCGATAATATAATAGCCCTGGCCCCCGGATGCTACCGGCCGGCTAACTACATTCTGCGCCGGACGGTACTGGTAAATCATATCAAAATTAGCGCTGGTAAAATCTTGGACTTTATTTCCGAGATTGCGTGCCAAATTCAGGGCCTTTAAGAACACCTCCGGTAAAACTACGGCAGAGCCAAAATTTAAAACCACTCCACCTTTATTTAATCCGGTAACCTCCTCTACCAGGGCATGAAAATCACGCAGGCTTCCCTCGGCGGTTAAGGCAGCACAAAAAGAAGGATGCTGATGGATAATATCAGTACCCACCGCCACAAAAACACACACCGGAATTTTATATTTATAAGCCTGAGCGATCAAGCTGCTATCGCGGTAAGGTAATTTCGATGCCGCGATTGCACGCCCTAAAGAATAACCCAGGCCAGAACCTTGGACCACCCCATCTTCGACGGCATGATTGATAAATTCCGCAGTCTCCCGGCCCATCCCGAACTTGCCGTTTTTTAGATTGGCGGCGACGTCCTCGGATGTCTTGCCTCCAAAAGCAATCTCAAAATCATGAATCATCCCCGCGCCGTTTAAGGCAATAGAGGTAATAATTTTTTTCTTCAAGAGCTCAATTAATACCGGATTGAGGCCACATTTAATGACATGGGCCCCAGCCATCAAAATTACCGACTTGCCGAGGCGCCGGGCCCGGACTAATGCCTCCACGACCCTGCTGAAATCCCGAGCCTTTAGGATATCAGGCAAAGATTGGTAAAATCCCAAGAAACTTCTGCCCTTAGCAGGCGGCCGGGCAAAACTCTTCTTATCCACCTTGCTGTACCTCTTTTTTATAGAATATGTCTTTACTCTATCTGTATTGAGCATATGAACTTATAATTTTAGCACAAAATAAAGCTAAATCAACCTAAATCTCCGAATATCCAAAGTTACCGATTTGCCCTTGCTTCAGCGGGTCCTGCCGAGTCTTGTTCCTCGCGGCCAATTGTCCGCTCGGACCCAAGCCTCGTCACCCGCTAAATGTTACAATCAGCGGTTGCTATTAAGATTTTATGCTTTACGCTGGAGCGTGCATTAGAAAACTTTTACCAAAAGTGCACGAGGAATTACGGCGAGCGGGAGTATGTCTAACCCGCGATAGCCTTTACGAAAGCGAACCGTAAACCGCAGTGCACGGGAAAAGTTTTTGAGCACGCGGAAGCGAAAGCATAAAATCTAAATTATAATTCTGCGGCATCTACCTTTTGGCGCATAAGCTTCTTTTCGGACTGCTGGCGCTTCGCTTCTAAAACTTTCAGCTTCGCCCTGCGGGAACGCCGGCGCTTCTGGCGACGGATCTTTTCAATACGTTTGGTCTCCTGGGAAAGCCGGCCTAAAATCTGGGTCTCGATCTTTGCCAAGAGAATCTGACGCGCCAGATAACGGTTTAAAGCCTGGGAGCGCTCCTTTTGGCACTTCACCTGGATGCCGCTGGGTAAATGCTTGAGCCAAACGCAGGTAGAGGTCTTGTTAACATTCTGTCCGCCCGGACCACGGGAATGCACAAAGTTTTCTAATAAATCTTCTTCCCGTACCCCAAGCTCTTGCATCTTCTGATGCAAGGCCTTTTCTTTAACTAGGCCTACTCCAAACTGCGGCATTGTTATCCTTTTTTTAGGTGTTTCTCCTCCAGCATAGCATCTGCAGCAGCTAAAACATCCTGGACTTCAATCGCCTTAAGACAGGCAAAATTCTTAGTACAGTTATGCGCCAAACATTCAATACAACCTACTGTTTTATGCAAGATAGAGGCCTTTAATCCTAAGGGCCCCCAACGCTTGGGGCTTAAACCCTCTTGAGCGCGGCCGAAAATCGAAATTACCGGCACCTCCAGCGCCGAAGCTATATGCACCGGCCCGGAATCATTGGAAATAAAAAGTTGGCATCTTTTAAGTACGCTTGCCAACTGGCTCACCGAGGTCTTTCCTGCCAGATTGATAGCCTCGGATTGCATTTTCCCGGCGAGGCTATTGGCCAAACTTATATCGCGGGGCCCGGCGAGAATCACAACTTTAAAACCGTATTTTTTTACTAATTTATCAGCGGACCCGGCAAACCTCTGGTAAGGCCAAATCTTGGAATGGCAACTCGCTCCGGGATGAAGCGCCAAAAGCTTATCGCTCTTCTTTACCTCCTCGCTACTAAGAATCTCCTCAGCCCAGCGCTCGGATTCTTCTCTTTGCGGCATAAAAAGATTTTTATCCCGGGCTTCAACACCGAGGTAACGCAGAAGATCCAGGTTATACTCTAATTCATGCTTTTGCCCCAGGTGCTTCAAATGCTTAATCCTGTCAGTAAGCAGAAATCCCAATTTACGGTCATAACCTACCCGGCGCGGTATGGAGGCGATAAAAGTTACCAGGTGTACCCGGTTAGTAGGATGTAAAATCAGGGCTAAATCAAATTTCTTCTTTTTAAGGTTTCTGGCAAATTTAAAGCTGCGGCGCCAACTGCGATGCTTGCCGTCCTTATCATAAATAATCACATCGTCCAAATAGGGATTGCCTTCTACGATATCCTTGCTATAGGGCGAAACCATCATTGCGATATAGGCGTGAGGATAATGGTCTCTTAAAGCCCTGATCACCGGCGTAGATAAAAGCACGTCGCCGATCTTGTCGGTACGCACTACCAATATCCGTTCTAAATCCTCGCTAACAGATTCAATCCCCGGCGCAGCTCCCAAGGCCTTCTTGAGTTGCCGTAAGACATCTTCTTGATTGATAATCTGCAGGCATTGCAGGGTATTAAAACGGCATTGCGCTTTTTCGCAGGGCCGGCAGGAAATATTCTTTTTCACCACTGCCTTATTTTCAGACCAGGGGCCGTATTTATTTTCATCGCTAGGGCCAAAAATAGCTACTACCGCCGCGTTTAAATAACTCGCCAGGTGCAACACCGCACTGTCATTAGTGATAACCGCGTCGGCTTTTTGAATCAGGCAGGCTAACTGTTTAAGGCTGGTCTGGCCGGACAAATCTAAGACCTTGTCATTGAGGCGCTGACTGATATATTTATTAACCGGGGCGTCTTCCTTATCTCCCACTAGTACCACCTTAGCCCGGAATGCCTGGTTTAAGGCCGCAGCCAATTCTAAAAATTTATCGCTGGGCCATCTCTTAGTATGGCTCCTGGCTCCGGCAGAAATGATAATAATTTTATCCTCTTTGTTTACTGTTTGGGGTTGTAGTATTTTACTAATATATTTTTCGTCTTCAGGACTGATATATAAGCTGCGGGATAACGGCCGTATTTTTTGATCTTTAAGCTTAGAGATAATGCCGCGAATCCTGTAAAGATGCCTATCCTTCATGTGCTTTAAGGTAGCGGGAATAGCCGTAAATGGCGAAGTCCTATACTTAGCACCTAGCAGCGCTCCGAAAAAACTGTTGCGCAGGTCTACCACCACATCAAATTTTTCCCGGCGTAATGCTAAAAATAGTTTTAGCTTATCCTTCAAAGGTGCTCGCTTGTCATAAACTACTACCCGCTTGATACAAGGATTATCCTGGAATATCTCGCTGGAACGCGGCCCTGCCATCACCTGAATCTGGGCTTCCGCTAAATTGGCCCGCAAGACATCCAGGGCAGGTAAGGTTAAAACTGCGTCTCCGATATTACTTAAGGTAATAAATAAAATCTTCATCTCTTCTCCTTAATTTTAGCAGCTTCTCGAAAAACTTCTTCTGGAGTGATTGCTCTTATGCAGCGGCTATCGTTACAATTCACCTTATAACAGGGTATCCGGCAGCCAGTATCTTTTTGAAGAATCACCACATTTTTCAAAGGATACGGCGCGGTAACCCGAGTAGAGGTGGGGCCGAAGATTGCGATTATGTTTTTCGAACCGACCGCATTAGCAATATGCAGCGGTCCGCTGTCAGCACTGATAAATAAATTCAGTTCCTTGGCAAGGCCGGCAAATTGCTTAAGGTTAAACTGCCCGCAGGCTATAATAGGTTTTTCCTTCATCAGGGCCTGGATCTGGCGCGCCAAATCTATATCCGCCAAGCCGCCGGTAATAATAACCCGCGCTTTAAGTTTTTCAATCAGCATATCCGCCAAAATCGCCCAGTATTCTTTAGGCCAACGCTTAAGTAACCAGTTGCCCCCGGGGTTTATCCCTACTAAGAAATTATCCCGGGCAACACCCTTATCCACCAGAAAACGGGCGCTATAATCCCGGTCCTCATCTTTAATAAAAAAGTCCGTAAACCTGTCTTCCACCCTCAAACCCGCCTTTTCAATAATGTTTAAGTAATAATCAATGCGGTGCAGGCCATCCATAGCAACAGGGGTAATCTTTTTAGTCAGGAGAAAACCGCGTTTTTTGCTGTAATAGCCGATACGCTCTGGAATCCCTGCCATCCAGCAGATGAATGCCCGGCTTAAAGAACGGTGCAGCAAATACACGGTATCAAACCTTTTGTTTTTCAGGTAACTGATAAAACCCAGTTTAGCTAAAACGCTCTTATGGCGGTCCTTTTCGTCAAAAATAACAATCTCATCAAGATTAGGATTGTCTTTAAGTACCGGGTAACAGCGGCTGGGAATAATGCAGGCTAAGTAGCTATCCGGAAAGTTTTGCCGGATGTTTCTTAAGACTGCGCTGGAGAATAACACGTCACCCAGCCAGTTTACATTAAAAACCAGAATACGTTTCTGCATTTTTAATACCTAGCGCCCCTGATGCCACTCCTTGATATAAGTAAATACACCACTTGTCCTGTACCAGAAATCTAACCAATTAGCGCTGGAAGAAGAAATCCTGATTCTCTTTAAGGCAAACACATCATCGCTGGGATAGTCCCTGCCGGGACGGGTTGCCACCGCTAATTTGTAACCGGCCTCAATCACTAGTTGACGGATACGTGGGGTAAACATTCCTCCAGCGTAGCTGAAGGCGTTTATTTCTTTAACAAGTTGCTTTTCTAAAATCTGTTTGGAAAGAAATATCTGCCTTTTAAGTTCTTCTTCAGATTTTATATTCACTAAAGGCTCAGGGCCTAAGGCGTGGCTGCCGAAAGTAATCAAGTCGGAACTCTGCATCTCTTTAATCTCCTGCCAGCTGAGCCTATCACCTTCGGGACGGCCCACCTCATCGATAATAATAAACATGGTAGCGGGCAACTGGTATTTTTTCAGTACCCTAAAGGCATAAGTATAGCTATCTTTATATCCATCATCAAAAGTAATCACTACCGCTTTAGGCGGCAGGGGCTTCTTCTCTCGAATTAAGTCTGCCAGGGCCTCTAAGGATAAGACATAGCGGTGCTCTTTTAAAAAACGCATCTGGCGCTCAAAAACTGCAGGACTTACTACCAAGCGATTATTCAGCTCGGTAAATTTAACGTTTACGGAATGATACATCAAAATCGGTACGACGTATTGTTCACGCAGTAGCTTTTGATAGCCGAAATATCCGGCGGTACCCAGAATAACCGAAAAAATCAGAACCGATATTATTAACCTGCGCCAGAACATTCTAAATACACTCCTTCAGTTTGGGTAATCATTTTAGATAGAGAAAAATTATTGCGGATAAACTCCGCCGCATTACCGGCCAGATACTGTCTCTTGCGAGAATCTTCCAATAGCTCTAAAATGGCCTTGCTTAAGTTTTCTACATCCTGCGGCGCCACTAAAATGCCGTTTTTGCCGTGCTCAATAAGATTTTTTATCCCGCCTACCTCTGAGCCGATTACTGCCACCCCTGCTGCCATCGCCTCCATTAAGCTCAAGCCCAGGCCTTCCTTTAAAGAAGGTAAAACAAAAATATCCATCGCCGAAAGCGCTGAGCGGGTATCCTTTAAAGAAGGTACGAAAGTTACGCTTTTACTTAAGCCCAGCCTCGCTGTTAAATTAACCAACTCCTCCTTCATTTTGCCGTCGCCTACAATTAATAATTTCGCTAAAGGGATTTTGGCTAAAACCTTCTGCATCGCCTCAATAAGATAAATGTGGCCTTTGACGTCAGAAAGCCGGGCGATAATCCCGATTACCGGCCCCGGGCCTAACCCGAAATCATACTTTATTTTAACCTGAAATCTTTCCACATCAATACCATTATGGACCACGCGGATATCTTGCGGGTTAACCCGGAAGTCATCGACAAGGTGCTTTTTTACCGCCTCGCTGATAGCAATCACCTTTCTGCCCCAGCAGGGAAAAAGCCGGCGCGAAAATCTTTGCTTAAAAAAACCGTGGCAGGTCCAGATACAGGGCCTACCGCTAAAACGCGCCAAGAGACTCCCCAGCACTTGAGTTACTCGGGTATTGGCGTGGATAATATCAATCTTTTGCTCTTTAATGAACGGTAGTAATTTAAAGAGGCTAGCGGCGACCTTAGGGCTGACTTCGGATTTGGTACCCAACGGCACCCTGATACAAATTAAACCCTGGCGCTTAAAATCCTCCTCCATTTCTCCGCCGCCTGAGGCGACATAAATCTGATCTCCCCGGGCGACTAGGCCCTGGCCTAAAGAAAAAATATAGCTGGTAATTCCTCCGATATTAATATGATTAGCAAGATAGAGTATCTTCATTTTAAAAGTTTTTCTACGGCAGCCATTACCTCCTGCGGCCGAATTAATTGCATGCATCTGGGCCGGCGGCATTTGGATTTATAGCAGGGGCTACAGGATAATTCTTTACGAATCACAACGCATTTATCCGCCGGCGGCAAGTGCCTTAAGGGGTTGGTCGGCCCAAAGAGCGCGATAAAAGGGGTTGCTACTGCGGCTGCGATATGTAAGGGCGCTGAATCCGAAGAAATATAAACCGCGCACCTTTTAATTAAACAGGCTAGCTGATTCACGTTAGTCTTTCCGCAGGCATTGATCGGTTTGGCCTCCCGCGCCAGAGATAATAAAGCCTGGGCAGAAGAGCCATCATCTTTGGTGCCGGTAAGCACCAGGCGTATATCGCGTTTTTTAAGCTCCAGGCAGAGCTCGGCCATATCATCCAGCGGCCAATCCTTAGTCCGCCAGCGTTTGCTGGCGCTGATATTTATTCCTACCAGCCCTTGGGTAGCGCTCAACCATTCGGATTTTAAAAATTCATCAATATATAAAAAGTCGTTTTCTGAGGGCCATAATTCCAGGCGCGCATCCTTTAGTTCTACCCCCAGCATCTTTAAAACCCGAAACTGATGTGTCACTGGGTCAATCGCGGGTTTTTCATCCCGGATACGGTGATTCAAAAGAAATCCCATTTTTTTATTGTCATAACCGAAGCGAGCGGGGGCGTTGCTTAAAAATGATAGGAGGTGGCTGTTACGATTATTCTGTAAATCTACTACCAGGTCAAAATTTTTCTTGCGCAGGTTGCGGCCCAACTTTAATACTCCTCCCAAGCCTTTATCGCGATTCTTAAAATCGCACACCAGTAATTCATCAATATAGGGGCAGCGCATCAGGACCTCTTTAGAGGATTCTGCCACCAGGCAGGTAATTTTATAATGGCTGCCAAACTTGTCTTTTATGGCGCGAATAGCCGGCACCGACAAGATCACATCGCCTAAAGAACTGAACTTCATAATCAGGATTTTAAAATTGCTTAAGGCCTCCTGGTAAACCTCCAGGGTATTCTTGACCATCAGCTCCACATTATATTTTTCTTTAATCTTAATATAAGCGCGCTCAGCCAGCTCCGCGACTAATTTGGGATTATGATAAATTTTCATCACAGCCTCGCTTATTCCCTCTTCTTCCGCCGCAGGCACTAACAACCCGGTCCTGTTATCCTCAATAATATCCACTACCCCGCCGACCTTGGTCGCTACTACCGGCACTCCGGCGGCCTGGGCCTCTACAATCACCCGGCCAAAGGCCTCATGGGTAGTAGTGGCTAAAACTAAAAGATCAAGCTGCGCCATCACTGCCGGGATATCCTTCTGAGTACCTAAGAATTCCGTGCAGTGCCATAGTCCCAGCCTGCGCACTAAAACCTGAACCTGTTCCTTATAGGCTTCTTTAGAGGCCGGGGCATCCCCCACAATCCAGATGCGCAAGCGAGGCACCTGCCGGGCTACCCGGGCCATGGCCTTAACAAAATAGAGATGGCCTTTAATAGGAGTTATTCTGCCGATAATACCGACATTAAAATCCTGCTTCCTTTTTGTATCCGGGCTTACGTATCTGAATTTCTCAAGGTCGACGCTGCGCGGAATAAGCTTGATGCGCTCATGGGGTGTTGCAAAATCATCAATCATGTGCCGGCCGATCACATTACTTAAAACAATCGCGCGCTTGGCCCAGCCCATTACATAACTAAAAGGGTGTTTCTTATAATAACCGTGGCAGGTGGTAATAAAAACCGTATTAGTGCGACGGCAGGCAAAGTAGGCGATCCAGGCCGGTACCCGCGAGCGGGCATGCACAATATCGATCCGCTCTTTTTTAATAATCTCGGCTAAGCGCGGCACCATCCTGGCCATTGTTAAAAAGGATTTCTTCTCGACCGGCAAAGTATAATGCAGGGCGCCCACCGCTTCCAAGTCTTTGACCAGCGCTCCGCCGGCAGAAACTACTATTGCCCGGTGGCCAAGCTTGACTAAATACTTGGCTAAATCCAGGGTCCCGGTCTCCACACCTCCGACATTAAGTTCTGGCAGAATCTGCAGGATATTCATCTTTATAAAATCTTCTTTAAGGCCTCACTCACCGCTTGATTATCGTTTAAGCTCTTAATTATTGGTTTTTCTTCCCAGATTTTTTGCATCTTAGCGGCCAAAGAAGGTATTGGCGTAAGATAAATGTACTGTTTGCGGGAAAAATAATTCAGGAACTTCTGATGCTTAAGGCTTAAGCCTTTGGATTGAAAAACCATAATATATTTCTTACTCTTGGCTGCCTCCGAAACCATCGAAATGCTCTCCGGAGAAATTACCAGCATCTGGCTTAAATACATAATGCCCCCGACCGTAAAATCCGGGTTATCCTCATTGGCAATCACCATAAATTTAGCGCGCGGGTAATTGCTAAACTCTCTTTTAACTAATTCTACGACCTCAGGCGAAGTACGCCGCGAAGTAGTAATCAAGATATCGGCCTTTAGCCTTTCCGCCGCCTCTTTGACCTCGTGAATAATCCCGGCTGCGCTGGATGCATCAAGGCAAAAACCCTTGGTGTCGCCTCCCAGTAAAACTCCCAGGCAAAAATCGCTCAATTTAACTGCCCCTAAATGCTGCCTTAATTTTTCCCCCTGCTGCTTTAAATAATTATCATCAATTAAATTTAAGGCGCCTTCAGTCACTACTACCTTTTTAGTGCCAAGCGGCCGGTCATGCCGAGGTACGACTACCAGGTCAAACTTTTTGGCGTTCACCAAAGATGGGCGCATGATAACCAGGGACTTCGCCATATTTTCGCGCGCGATAAGATGGTTGACGGCAGCCAAAGATGAACCGCAGGATATCACAATATCCGGCTTATGCGCCAAAAGCTTCTGGTAATCGCCCTGGGAAACTGCGCTCTTTAAACACCACAAGCAACCCTGGCAATTATATTTACCGGAAAACACACTCGTCAATCTTAAAATCAAACTGCGATACCTGCTCTTGAATCTTATCTCTTCAGTACTGATATTAACCTTCAGACTTTTTCCAGTTAAATAATTCTGCACGATCTGGGCAAGAGCCTGGGACTGCCGTAAGTGCCCGGCCTTGCCGTCGCTTATAATCAGAATATTTTTACTTGAAGTATATTTCCAAACTTTATAGGACCAAAGGTAATCCTTGGGGTATTTACGGATATAGTCTTCAAAGATAGCGACGAGGCGATTCAGATTTTCCCGGACATCCCTCTGGCTATCCCCGGTCTTAGTGGTCTTAAACGCCGGACCCAGCATAAACTTCAAATAAGGCCCCTTGATACGAGTATTATAGCAAGGAACGATAGCGGCGTCATATTTAAGCGCCAGCTTGATTGCCCCGCTAGCAAAAGAAGCGCTCTTACCAAAGAAGTCCAGCAAAACCCCGTCCTTACCGCCCTGGTCCAGGCTCATTCCCACTGCCTCATTATTTTGTAAAACCCGGATCAGCTGGCGCAGTTGGTCTTCTTTTTTTATTACCCGCGAGCCATTTTGCATACGGTAATAATTAAGCAGTCCCTCTAGAAGCGGATACCTCTGGTTGCGCGCAAAGAGGTTGTAAATAAACCCTAATTTTAAGGAGATGGCGGAAGAAAGTTCCCAGCTTCCGACATGCACTGCTAAAAGTATCAGCCCCCGGCCGCGGGCAAGGGCCTCCTGGATGCAATCCACCCCTTCAATCCGGATATACTTATCAATATATGAATAGTTAATATGCGGGATAAGGAGTATCTCAATCAAGTTCTGGCCATAGGCCTGATAAAAATCCCGGGTAATTTTACGAATCTGGTCAGCGCTTAAAGTTTCTGCGAAGGCCCTCCTTATATTGGAATAAACAAGAGCGCGATGGCGGGCGTCCAGGCAATAGAATAAATCTCCGATGCGGCGGCCCAGAAAAAAACTGAGAGACAGCGGCAGGGCGCGTATTAAAGGTCCGAAGACCTTAACCGCGTTATAACCCCAGTAATCTAGCAAGGAATTTTTCTTCATTGCGGGTAATTTCCAAGGCAATGCGCAGGACCAGAATCCTGGCCTCTGGCTTTTCACCGTAAAGCTGCCGTAACTTTACAGCATCCTTCTCGGTGGTAACAACGGTACCAATGCCTTTAGAGCGACTGGCATTTATAATCCTCTCTGTATCCCGTCTGGTATAATGATGGTGGTCGCCAAACCTAAAAACCAGGGCCGGCTCTCCTCCCAGGCTTAAGATTAAATTCTCAAAGGAATCCGGGTCGGCAATCCCGGAAAATAATGCCAAGGGCTTACCCTTAAGTATCGCAAGGTCAAGAAATTCTTTTTCCCGGTTTAATTCATAACAGCCTATTGGCTGATGCGCCGCTTCTGCCACCAGAGCCCCAGGGTTAATGCCGGCGAGATAATCCCGGATGTCCTGACAGTCGGGATTAAGGTTAGTCTTGGTCAAAACAAATATATCCGCGCGCTTAAGCGCAACAAGGGGTTCGCGCAGTATACCCCGGGGAAGCATATTACGGTTACCGAAAGGATCGGTGGCGTCAATAGCTACAATATCCAGGTCCTTTTTTATCCCCCACTGCTGAAAACCGTCATCCAACACCACCGTATCCACTCCGTAATAATCACGGGCTTGTCTGGCCCCCTGTAAACGGTTGGCATCCACAATCACTACAATATTTTTAAGATTTTTTTGCAACAGGTACGGCTCATCGCCCATAGTCTCATAGGCGCTTCTAGGCTTACGGCTAGCCAAACGCGGCTTCTTGTAACCGCGGGTGAGCACCGCTACCTTGCGGCCGTTATCTATTAGGTAACGACAGATAAATTCTACCAGGCTGGTTTTTCCGGTGCCGCCTACCGTGATATTGCCGACACTAATGGTTTTACAACCTAATTGCCGGGGCCGGCGGCAGCGCCACCAAATCAAAATCCTAAGCGCCAGTCCGTAAATCCAGGATAATACCCATAATACTGATTTTAGAGGAAAAACTAAAATACCGCGGTATTTATCCGTGGCGAGATTATAAAGGTAATCACGCATCTTATTCACCCATGATTTGCACTACAACCTGGCGTTGGCGGGGACGGTTGTCAAATTCCGCTAAGACTACTTGTTGCCAAGTTCCTAAAACAAGCTTGCCCTCATCAAAAGGAATGGTTAAGGAGGGGCCCTGCAGGGCAGCGCGTAAGTGGCTAAAGCCGTTGGCGTCGCCCCAGGTAGCGTCATGCTGATAACTCTTACGGGAAGAAATAATTTTCTCGTAAAACTCCCCCATATCCTGGATTAGCCCCGGCTCGTATTCAAAGGAGGTAATCGCCGCGGTAGAACCAATCACAAAAACAGTAACACTGCCACGCTTGAGCTTGGAGGAAACCAGGATACGTTGGACATCTGCGGTAATATTAATAAGATCAGGGTTACCCTTGGTATCAAGGTAAATTTTTTCATTAATAACCTTCATCTAAGCTATTAATTTCAGGGTTTCTTTGATGGGCTGGCCCGGGTAGATGCCAAGGCGGCGCGCGCAAGTTGTGCAGGCTAAAACTTTAGCCTCCAAGGCCTCTTCGATAGTTGAAACCCCCGTAATTTTTACTGCGGCATCCCGTAATTTCTGGGCGGCCTGGAGATTAAGATAGCCGCACATTACATAACCGCGCCGGCCCCTTAAGACGATAAGGCGCTTGGCAGCCAGGCCCATCTCTAAGGCCTCAAGCTGGGCCCGGCCGCATTTAATCTTTTTATGCCTGAACATCTACCAGCTAAATATGCTTAAAGCAATAAGCAATATGTTCCCGTGACATTTTAGTGGTGGCTAAACTTACCACCAACGCAACCAAAAACGAAAGCGGCAATACTACTACAATAGGATCCACCACAGTCCAGGGATATACCCCGAGGGTCGGCTTATTAAAAATAAACTTGCACAACCCCAAGGCAGCGGATTCTTTCTCATGTACAAACAAGATCCAGAATGCCGTACCTAAGAAACCCGCCGACATGCTGGCTATGGCGCCGGTCTTGGTCATCCCTTTCCAGAAAAGCGCACCGACAAAAGACGGCAGGAAGGTGCTGGCGCATAAACCAAAGAATATCGCGGTGGCAATCGCGATGATACTGCCGGGAAGCTTATAGCCTAATAATACCGTAGCCAAAACCCCGACGATAATGCCGCTGCGGGTCAGGGTTACCGTATGTCTGGCTTTTCCGGCAAGCAGGGTCTTCTCAAAAAGGTCCCGGCCAAAGCCCGTGCCCATGGCATGGAATTGAGAACTGGAGGTGGACATTGCAGCCGAAATCAAGGTCAGCATAAAGACATACACAAACCAGGTAGGCATGGCGCTATTAATATAAGCAGGGATAATCTTATCAATATTGCCTCCGGCCACTCCCAGCGAAATCTTGGCAAACTGGGGATTATTGACAAAATAAACATTGGAGAGCGCCCCTACTGTAAAAGCCACTCCGGTCATCGCCAGGATAAAAATACCGCCGACCATTAAGGCCCGGTTAAGCTCGCGGTTGCTCTTGACCGTCATAAACCTTACGATCAGCTGCGGCTGGGCCAAAACGCCGATACCTACACCCATGACAATAGTAGAAACCAGCGACCACCACAGCGGTGAGCCCAGGGTAGGCATACGCGTCCAGCCTAAGTGCCCTTGCGCTGTCAGCGCAGGAGGAACCTTATCCGCTATCGCCGATAATGCCTGGTGGGCATTAACCACGCCACCGAGCTTAGAGTAGGTTAAAATCAAAAATAGAACCATGCCAATAAACATAATGCTGCCCTGTAGGGCGTCAGTGTACATTACGCCCTTTAAGCCGCCGGCTAAAACATAGGCACAGACAATCAGGGTATAAATAAGTACGGCGATGTTGTAGTCCATGGCAAAGGTAGTTTCCATGAAACGCGCCGCGCCGATTAAAACCGCGGCTGAATAGAGCGGCATGAACAAAAATATGATCAGTCCGCCGAAACCCTGGATAAAAGAAGATTGATATCTTTTGCCTAATAACTCCGGGAAAGTGTGGGCATCAAGGCTGTGCCCCATCCTGCGGGTGCGTTTTCCGAAAACAATAAAAGCAATGATAATGCCGGCGAAGATGTTTAAAAAGGTCAGCCACAACAGCCCCATTCCAAAAAGGCCGGCTGCCCCGCCAAAGCCCACAATCGCCGAGGTGCTGATAAAGGTCGCCCCGTAGGAAAGCGCCATTACAAAAGGGTGCGCGCTCCTTCCCGCTACCAGGTAATCCAGGGCATTCTTGGTGCGGCGGTAGCCGTAGTAACCCAGATACCCGATGGCAAAAAGGTAGCAGACTACAATTACAGTTAAAAGTAAATAATTATTCATACCTCCTCCTGTTATAATTCTTCTTCTACCTGTTTTTCATCCTTTACCCAGGTTACATCTTCGGGGTTAATCTCCTGGCTCCCCTTGTTCCAGTTCGCGATACCGTAAACTACGCAGAAGAGAGTGCTTAAGATGCAAAGCAAATATGCCATCCAGACACCCGGATCATTAATACCAAACATACCCCCTCCTTTCTGTATTTTTTTAATACAGCGCTATCTTAATTCTAATCAATATTTTACAATAAAAGACCCCCGCGGTCAAACTTAAAATAACGCCGCTATCGCGGATTTCAAAAGAGGCTTTTTAGGGTAGGATAATGCTAGAAATCTATTTCCATGCGGAATTCGGTGTAGAGGCCGTTTTTAATTGCGACCTTACCCAGTGTCTCATCGCGGTATTTCAGGGAACGGCCGAAGATACTGCCGGCAGCCAGAGACCCCTTGATATGACGGTTAAATTTATACCTTAAGCCGCCGCCTAAGTGCATTTCATTATACTCCAGCACCACGCCCTTGCGGCCGTCTTTGGTAACCTCGAATTCAGCCGAAGACATATCCCCCTGGCCGAAAATAGTCAGCTTATCGTTGAGATCATAAGAAATTTCCGGGCCCTTGGGTATGATATTCAAGGTAAGCCTGTCATTAGGCTTGTAGATAAAGCCTACTATCGGCCAAACTACCTCGTCATAATCCGGCCAGACCCCCACACCGCAGATTAAAGTTAACTTTTCATTGGGCTGATGAATTAAAAAGTAGCGCTGCGGGATACGAAAAGAGGAAGAACGCACGTTCCAGTTATCGCTGACGAATAACATCGCAACCCCTACGGTAAAATAAGTCTTATCAATATTAAAAAAGGGGACGGTGGTCTCCAGGCCAAAAGCGTTGGAAGTTAATTTCGCCGGTAATTTTACCGCCGTGCTATTATTTATTCCGATGTATTCAGCACCTAAGGCCAACTCCACCGGCAACTTTCCGCCAACCTTCACTTGGTAGCTGTATTCTGAAGCCGCTTCAACGATACTAACGCTTCCGGACTGGGCCTTAGCACCCCGGGATGGCATCTGGCGCAGATAAGAATCCATGGCATTAGGAAAATATTCTTCCTGGAGCACTACCGTTTTCCTGAGGGCCTGGCGGTATTGTTCGATAGAAGGCGATGACTCATCTTCGGCTTCTTGCGTCGCCTGCACCTCGCCCTCGGCTCTGACCTGGGCTGCTTGAGCATTTGACGTAACCGCTAAAAGAAAAAACAGGCCTGTCAGTAGCAAAATTACTTTTATGCGCATCTTCTTTCTCCTCGGCTAAAAAATAACTGCTTAATTTAAAATAAATTTTACTCCGAAAGAAACTTTTTTAAGCTGGCTAAATTTTTACGGGTTGCCCCGCGGTTAGCCGAGATTAATCCCCGGCCGCGGCGGCCTAAGTCCTCGGCCTTCAGAGGATTGTCCAATAATTCGTTAAGCCTAAGCTTTAAATTATCGGTATTACGCACTGCTATCGCCGCCTGATGTTTTAAAAATAACCCCGCGATGTCCCGGAAATTAAACATATAGGGCCCAAAAAGCACCGGCCTGGCTAACATCGCCGGCTCCAGAATATTATGGCCGCCTTTTTTAACCAGGCTACCCCCCATAAAAACCAGGTCCGCGGCAGCATAATACTGCATCAGCTCACCAACGCTATCTAAGATAAAAATCTCATCACCGGTTTTAGTTATCAGGCCCAACCGGCTCAGCCGCAGAGCCGCTAATCCCTCTTTCAGAATCAGGGCTTCAATTTCCATCGCCCGCTCCGGGTGGCGCGGAGCAATCAGGAGCTTAAGATTCGGCCAATCTTTTAATAAATCCCGATACACTTTCAAAAGAATTTCTTCTTCTTTGGAATGAGTGGAGCCGCAAACTAATAATTTATCGCTTGCGGCTAACCCCAGCTTATGGCGGTAGCCTTTGGCCTCCTGCTCTAGATGCGGGTTAACTTCAATATCAAATTTCATATTACCGCTGACCTGAATTTTCTCTGGAGGCACCCCTAAGGCCTTTAATCTCTGGGCGTCGGTACCGCTCTGCGCGCAAAATAAGCTCACCTTTTTTAAAATCGGCTGCAGAAAGAATTTTATTAAACGGTATCCCCCAAAGGAACGGTCCGAAATCCTGCCGTTAACAATTACTACGGGAATATTTTTTCGGTAAAGGCAGCTGATGAGGTTAGGCCAGATCTCAGTTTCCGCAATGATAAAAACTGAAGGATTTACCCGCTCAATCACCTTCCCGATAATAAAACTAAAATCTAACGGTAGATACGTAACCAGGTCGCCCACGGCTGCCATCCCTTTGGCCACTTTATTGCCGGTAGCGGTGACCGTGGAAATGACAAGTTTTTTTCCAGGATAATTTTGCCGCAGCCCTTCTACCAGGCCCCGGACTGCTTTGGCTTCGCCTAAGCTCACGGCGTGCACCCAGACCGGACGATTAAGATTTAAATTTTTCGGCAGGAACCCCAGGCGCGCCGGGAAACCGCGGTGGAATTTACGGCGCAATAAGTAAAGCGGCAGAAAAAATAACGATAATATCAAAGCTATCAAATCATAAAATAAGAACATCTATCTCCTTCTAAGCCCGGGGGTGGGACTTGTCATAAACATTCTTAAGCCTCTCGGTGGTCAAATGGGTGTAGATCTGGGTGGTGGAAAGGTTGGCATGCCCCAATAATTCCTGGACACTACGCAGGTCGGCGCCGCGGTTTAAAAGGTGGGTGGCAAAGGAATGCCTCAAAGTATGCGCCGAAACCCCATGCTTAATGCTGGCCAGGCGTAAATATTTACTCACAATATTCCTCACCCCGCGGTCAGTGATACGCCGGCCGCTCTTATTCAACAATAAGGCCGGGGAGGGTTTTTTTCTTTTATCCAGGTACTGCCGGATAGCCAAAATCGCGCAATCGCCTATAGGCACCATGCGTTCTTTCTTACCCTTGCCCCTGACCTTGATTACCCCGCCGATAAAATCCATGTCCTCAAGATTTAACCCTACTAATTCCGAAATACGCACCCCGGTGCTGTAAAATGCCTCTAAAATCGCGCGGTCACGCAAAGCCATTTCATCACGCTCGTTTTTGAGTACTACCGCACTGATTAAATGGCTGACTTCTTCTTCGGTCAAGAATTGCGGGAGGTGCCGGGTAAGCTTGGGACTGGATAAACTTAAAATCGGGTTGTCTTTTAAGAGCCCTTCGCGGGTAAGAAATTTAAAAAATGAGCGTAAGGCAGAGAGCCGCCGCGCCACACTGCGGGACTGCAGATTTTTATCTTTTAAGCTAACGAGGTATTTGCGTAAAAACAGGTAATCTACTTTTTCTAATGTGGACTCGCCCAGGAATTTTTTAAAATCTTCCAAGTCCAGGCGATAATTTAAAATGGTATGCCGGGAATAATTCTTTTCAATATCTAAATAGCGGATGAATTTTTCAATATACCTTTCCATTAATTCTTTTCTTTTAAGCTCCGGGCAGGGTGCGGGAGATAAATCTGCATTTAGGATAATTAGAGCAGCCGTAGAAGAAGCCCCGCGCCGAGCGCCGCTCGATCAGCTCTCCGCCGCAATTAGCCTCCGGGCACTTTACCCCGCTGGTAATGGATTTGGAGTATTTACACTCCGGGAAGCCCGAGCAGCTTAAAAATTTCCCTTTTCTTCCCCACTTGATGATCATGGGCTTTCCGCACTGAAGACAGACCTCGTCAGTCTGCACTACCTCTTTCTTGATATTGGCCTGGGCAAAATCCAAACTCTCCTTAAAGGGCAGGTAAAAATCTTCCAAGACTTTCAGGCGCTCGATTTTACCTTCTTCAATATCATCTAATTTCCCTTCCATGAGAGCCGTAAAACCCTCATCCATGATTTTCGGGAAATATTCCGTTAACATATCGCAAACCTTAGTCCCTAATTCCGTAGGATGAAAATAACCTTTGATCCGGCGCACATAATCCCGCTGGATAAGGGTATAAATGATCGGGGCGTAAGTAGAAGGACGCCCGATACCGTCCTCTTCCAGGGCTTTTACCAGGGAGCTATCGGAGAATCTCGGCGGCGGCTTGGTAAAATGCTGCGAGGGAACAAGCCTTACCAGATTCAGGGTTTCCCCTTTTTCTAAGGGCGGAATTTTATTTTCTTTTTTCTCCTCTTCTTCGTTGTTATTATTATAAACCGCGCTGAAGCCGTCAAAGATAGTGCTAGTAGAGGAAACGGTAAACAAATACTTTTCAGCCGTAATATCTACCGTGGCCACCAAGTAGCGCGCCGGTGTCATCTGGCTGGAGACAAAACGGCGGTAAATCAATTCATATAATTTCAGCTGGTCGGTATTCAAGTGCATCTTCAGGGAGTCCGGGGAACTCTGAATGAGGGTGGGCCGGATGGCCTCGTGCGCCTCCTGGGCGAATTTTTTTACCTTATAAATATTGGGGCTCTCCGGTAGATAATCCTGCCCGTAATCTCTGGCGATCAGGCTCCTTACTTCTTTAATCGCCTCCGGTGCCACTTGGGTAGAATCGGTACGCATATAAGTAATCAGGCCTATCGGGCCGGACTCTCCGATACTCAGGCCTTCGTAAAGCTGCTGCGCCAATATCATGGTTTTGGAGGCATTGAACCTTAATTTATTAAAGGCCTCCTGCTGCAGGGTACTGGTAATAAAAGGCGCATAGGGATAACGCTTCTTTTCTTTCTCTTCAACTCCGGATACCGCTAGAGCTTTAGTCTTGATATCAGCGGCGATATTGTCGGCTTCTTCTTGATTTTTTATCTGGGGCTTCTCATTATTAATTTTCTCTAATTTTACCAAAAAGGTCCCGTCCTGTTTCTTCTCTACCTCGGCCTCTATCTCCCAATATTCCTGAGGGATGACTTTCTGGATTTCTTTTTCGCGCTCCACGATAATTTTAAGTGCCACCGATTGCACCCTTCCGGCGCTTAAGCCGCGGGCGATCTTCTTCCAGAGCAAGGGGCTTAAAAAATATCCCACTACCCGGTCAAGCACCCTCCGTGAGATCTGAGCCTCGACCATCTTCAGGTCAAAATCCCGTGGGTGCTTAAAGGCCTCACTCACCGCCTGAGAGGTTATTTCATGAAAGACCACGCGCTTAATATCCTTATCCTTAAAAAGCCATTCTTTAATATGCCAGCCGATTGCTTCGCCTTCGCGGTCCGGGTCGGTGGCGACATAGACGCACTCTTTATTTTTAGCCTCTTTCTTTAAAGTAGCCAGGATCTTCTTTCTTCCGGCAAGGACTTCGTAAGAAGGCTCGAAATTATTCTCAATCACCACCCCTAATTTCTTCTTCGGCAGGTCAATCAAATGCCCCATCGAAGGCACCACGCTAAAACCGCTGCCCAGGATCTTACCGATGGTCTTGGCCTTAGTAGGAGATTCCACGATCACTAAACTTTTATTTTTCATTTTAGGCCCTGATAAAATTTTTCCCGGGGAGTTCCTGGATTAATTTTTTAAACCGCAGGCTCAACAATAGCACGGACACCCGCGGGATACCCAGGTTGCAATTCTGGATAATATCGTCCAATGCTACCGGCTGCTTCGGAATCAAGTTATACAGCAGGGATTCTTCCCCGTCAAGTAAATCTCTCTTTATTTGCGGTGAGGGCCTTGGCTTCTTTAAACAAAGCTCTTCTTTTAGCGGAGATTTTAATTCTTCCAGGATATCTTCTAACCCCGAAACTAACTTGGCGCCCTGTTTAATTAAGGCGTGGGTACCCCAGGAGGTTAGAGTGTCAATTTTACCCGGCAGAGCAAAAACCTCCCGGCCCTGCTCCAGGGCAAAATCCGCAGTAATCAAAGCTCCGCTATTCCTGGCAGCCTCCGCGACTAATACCCCGAGGCTTAAGCCGCTGATCAGGCGGTTACGCTGGGGAAAATTCTGTTTTAAAGGAGTGGTGTTAATAGGAAACTCTGAGAGCACCGCCCCGTTTTGGGCAATCCTTTCCGCCAGCCCCTTATTTTCCCGGGGATAAAGATGATTGAAGCCGCTGCCGATTACCGCAATGGTGCGCCCGCCGGCCTTCAAAGCCCCGCGGTGCGCCGCAGTATCAATGCCGCGCGCCATCCCGGAAATAATAGTAAAACCCAAGCCCGCTAACTGGGCGGCAAAATGTTCGGCATTGGTTAAGCCGTAGAGGGATGCCAGGCGCGAACCTACAATTGCCAAAGCCAACTTATCCTCCCCAAGCAGTTTGCCTTTAACATAAAGCACTAGCGGCGGATCAGGAATATTTTTGAGATTTTCAGGATACTCCGCGTCTTCCTGGCTGATAATACCAAGGTTTAGTTCGCGGGCAAGAGCTAATTCCTGTTGCAGTTCTTCCTCTTTAAAGGAACGAATCTTAGCGGCGATTTTTTCTGTGATTCCCGCAACCTGCATCAATCTTTCAGGCGATGCCGCAAAAATATCCTCTGGCCGGCTGAAATAACATAGCAATTTATTAAGCCTGATGCTGCCGATATCGCCAACCAGATTTAAAGCTACCAGCGCCTCCAGATGCGTCATTTAGGTTTACGTTTTTTAGTCTTAGGCCGCGGGATCGCATTTTTTATGCTTGCGAGCTCGATGATTTTTAAAATCCTGGCCGCTGTTTCTTTAATGCTCAATTTAGAAGTATCAATGACTTTGTCTGCTTGAGTGTAAAAAGGCGAGCGCATCTTAAGCATCAGGATGATGCGTTCCTGGGGATTGGCTACGTTTAAGATCGGCCGGTGGCCATGGCCGTAGGTCCTTTTAAAAATTACATCCGCAGAAGCGCTTAAGCAGATCATCGCGCCGCTATTCTTCATCGCGGCGATATTCTCCTTATCCAGCACCGCCCCGCCGCCGCAGGCGACTACGAAATTATTCTCCCGCGCCACTTCCTTCAAGACTTCTTTTTCTATCCGGCGGAAATACGGCTCGCCGCTCTGCGCGAAGATATCGCGTATAACCCGGCCTTCCTTAAGTTCAATTAAATCGTCTAAGTCCGCAAAACACCTCTTGAGCCTACGGGCAAGCTCGCGGCCCACTGTGGTTTTCCCTGTACCCATGAAGCCCACTAGATAAATATTGCTCATGTTATCTTCCTCCGGCCGGCCTCACTGACTCGGCCGGCGTGCTAAACGGTGCTCCTTATCCGTCGCACCAGCACCCAACCAAATAAATATTAGCCATATTTTATTTTAAGCCCCGCTCGTATTATTACGGCGGGGCTTTAAAACTCCCCCCTACTGTTGGTAGGCAGCCAGGACCGCGCTGGTAAGATTATAGCGCGCCTCCTTGGTCACAGGATAAAAGGCATTGTACCACTTGCCGTCTTTAGCCTTCTCCTGCGGCATCCCGAGGAACAACCCCTTTTTACCCTCGAGCACCTTTAAACCTTTGATGATAAAATCGCCAATGGCGATATCTACAAAGGCCTTGGTCTTGGAGTCAGTCTCCAGGCGGTAGAGCCGCACCACCTTTAAATTTGATTCCTGCATCGCAATCACCTCCTTCTCAAACTAATAGACGAAGGAGGCGGGGATTTCTAACGGATTCTTTTGAGGTAATTAGAGTAACCTACCTTGATATCCTTTAAACAGTCACTGCCAAATTTCTCTAAAAACGCATCTGCTAACACCAGGGCCAGCGCGGATTCCGCCACTACCCCGGCAGCCTCTACTACGCAGACATCCGAACGCTCTACACTAGCCTTACTGGCTTTTTTAGTGGCCACATTCACCGAATCCAAGGGATGTATCAGGGTGGAAATCGGCTTCATGCAGGCGCGTAATATTATAGCACTGCCGTTAGAGATACCGCCCTCAATGCCTCCGGCATTGTTGGTCTTGCGCAGATAACCCTTGTTCTTCTGGTAATAAATGGCGTCGTGCACTGCCGAGCCGAAATAAGCGGCGTAACCGAATCCTAAGCCCAATCCCATTGCCTTAATACCTGGGATCGCCATAATGGCCGAAGCCAGGCGGGCGTCTAACCTGCGTTCAGGCTGGACATAACTGCCCAGGCCTATCGGCACGCCCATGGCCTTAACCTCAAATATCCCGCCGACAGTATCCTTTTGGCTGATCGCCTGCTGAATTTTTCTTTTCATAGCAGGAGGCGCTACTTCTCCGCCGATTGACAAAACCCTGCTGGTTATTTCAACCTCAAATTCTTGGAGGAACTTCCTGCAAACCGCTCCCAGCGCTACCGTCGCCACGGTGCTGCGCGCCGAAGCGCGTTCCAGGACTTCGCGGATATCGCTGAAGCCGTATTTTAAAAATCCTGCCAGGTCGGCATGCCCCGGCCGGGCAGAAAAAACCTTGTGTAGTTTTTCAATGCTGTAATCCTTATTTTCTACCAGAATAGCTACTGGGCTGCCTAAGGTAGTATTATTTTTTAAGCCGGATAAGATTTGGGCGCGGTCTTTCTCAATCTGCATCCGCTTACCGCGGCCGAAGCCGGCCTGGCGGCGCTTAAGATCGCGGTTGATAAAATCCGCGTCTAATTTTAATCCGGCGGGCAGGCCTTCTAAAATAGCCAGGATCCCCCTGCCGTGCGATTCACCTGCAGTCAAAACCTTTAGCATAAATCCCTCCTCTTTTACTGCCAGAGGCCGCGCTTGTTTTCGCGGGCCTCGCGATAGAGCTTGGAAAATTTATCCGCATACCTGACATTGGGCGGAATAGTCATAAGCGAGGCATAACCCTGCTTGACAATTTCGGCATTCACAAAGGTGCCGTCACTTTTCAGGTAAACATAAGCCAGGAGCCGGTTATATTTATCATATTTCTCCACGTCAAACTCCAGGCTCACCCGTTTACCATCAATTAACTTTTTGGTAAATTGATAGGAACGCTCCCCCAGCTCCTTGATACCCTTAGCATCCTGGCCGCTACGCTGACTGTCGCGGTAGAGCTTTTTGGATTCATGAATCTCGGGAGTATCGATGCCGATTAAGCGCACCCGTTCCCCGCTTTCCAGCTGAAAAGTATCCCCGTCAATCACCCGGCGCACGTAGATATTGGTGTAATCGTAGGTCTTGCCGAAGGGAATGCTGAATATCCCATCCCCTTTAGTATGAATTTTAAAAGGCTCTTCTTCCGAGGCGAAAAGAAAACCCGCGCTAAGAAAAAGTACAGTCGTAAAAATAATCAGGCCAATTTTTTTCATTTTAACCTCCCCCTAAAGTGCTCCGGCAATCATCCCTGCCAGCACCACGATATCCTCAGCGCAGAAAATCTGCTTGATGCTCTCATCAAAAAGCATGTTGGCCTCCGGCCCGAATTCCGCATCAGAACGCCAGAGCAGAATAAGTACTGGCAGGCTTTGGAAAACCTCGATCACGACGCCAACATCCCCCTCGAGGGCCTTCTTACCGGGAAGCTTTTCTAAGACACCTAACAATTTTTCCGGGTTGTTGCCGTATTTACGCAGTATTGGCTCAATCACCCTCTTGCGGAAAGCAGCCGTATAACCCTCTACCCCTGCCAGCTCTTTAAAAGAAACCCAGCGCCGCTCAAGCGGCGGCAGGCCTCCAGCCGCAACAGCAAGGTAATGCAAAATTATAATGGAGCTAAAATCATTAGCCGCTGCGCCGGAAGATAAAAAAAGCACTTTACGGGATTTTGTATCTAAGGCATAATCCTGCCCTAAGAACTTGACAATATTATCTTTAGGCAGGCCCGCCTTAACCAGGTCATCCCAGGACTTCTCTAGCGCCACCTCGTATCCCATATTTTCTATTGTATTATTTATTATTAGATAAATCAACTAATTTAGATTATAATAAGCCTATGATTTACGACCGTTTCCAAAAAGAAGCTATTGAGTACATTGACGCCAACTTCTCGGTGCTGGTCTCTGCCCCTACCGGAGCCGGAAAAACCGCGATTGCCGAACACGTGCTGGAGACCTGCATCAAAAAACAGGCCGGGGTAATCTATACCGCGCCGATCAAAGCCCTCTCCAACCAGAAGTTTCGTGATTTCCAGGCCCAATACGGGGATAGTATCGGAATCCTGACTGGAGACGTCTCAATCAACCCCTACGCCCCGGTATTGATCATGACCACCGAGATCTTCCGCAATAAAATCCTGAATGAACCCAAGGGCCTGGACAACTACGAGTGGATTATCTTTGATGAAGTACACTATATTGATAATGTGGAGCGCGGCACAGTCTGGGAGGAATCCCTGATATTCCTCCCGAAGCACATGAAAGTCCTGGCGCTCTCCGCCACCATCCCCAATATCAAGCAGCTGGCGAGCTGGATTGAGTCCGTCCACGATAAACCCATTAAGACTGTAATTGAAGATAACCGGCCGGTGCCGCTGCACTTCCTATACCAGTGCCGCAATGAAGTGTTCAATAACATCACCGAACTAAAAAAAATCCGCTACGGCGCTCCGAATAAATTAAGTTCCATCATCAGGTATCTCCAGGAGCACGAGGGTCTGCCCTGCATTTATTTTGTCTTCGGCCGCCGCCGCGCCGAGGACTTGGCCTCCGAAGTCTATAATTATGACTTCTTAAGCGGTGAGGAAAGAAAAAAGATCATCGCAATGTACGACGGCCTCTGCCAGAAATTTGACCTTTCGCATGCAAAGTCAGCCCAGGATATGCGGCCCCTGGTGCAAAGAGGGGTAGCCTACCACCACGCCGGGATGCTGCCGACCTTAAAGGAAGTAATTGAGCGGCTCTTTACCAGCAAGTTACTTAAGGTCATCTTTACCACCGAAACCTTTGCACTTGGAATAAACATGCCCAGCCGCTCGGTCATCTTTGATGACCTGCGTAAATACTACGGCCGTTATGTGCGGCCGCTTAAAACCCGGGATTTCTACCAGATGGCCGGCCGAGCCGGAAGGCGCGGGATGGATAAGGAAGGTTTTGTTTATTGCCGGATTAACCCCGTGCGCATCAGTTATGACGAGGTCAAAAAAGTAATCTACAACCAGCCTGAGGAAGTGCACAGCCAGTTCAATACCTCTTATGCCACGGTACTTAACCTTTACGAAAAATACAAGGAAGGGATATTTGACATTTATCCCTCATCACTGCATTATTACCAGTCTAAAAAATACGAGCAGCGCGAGGCCTTAAGGTTGATTGAAGCGAAATTAAAACTCCTTAAGGATCTCGACTACATCCAGGACAAAACCCTCACCTCTAAAGGCCAATTTGCCAAGACCGTCTACGGCTATGAACTGGTCTTAAGCGAGCTATTTGTACGTAATGTATTAGAAGAAGTGGATGAATTCGGGCTTGGGGCCCTGGCAGTAGCAACCGTCTTTGAGCCGCGTAAGAACCAGCGCATGATTAATATCACCAAAAACAGCCGCCACATCAGGAATACCTGCGATGAAATCTACGAAGAACTTAAAGACAAGGAACATAAATACCGGGTCTATCCTTTCAGCAAAAGGCCTTACTTCCACCTGGCAAGCTGCATGGAATCCTGGCTGCGCGGCACACGCTTTGAGAAAATATTAGAGTTTACCGATACTGATGAAGGCGAGGTGGTGCGGTATTTTCGTATGAGTGTGCAGGTACTACGGGAAATCCACGACGCGCCGGTAGCATCCTACCTCTTAAAAGAAAGAATCAAGGAAACCATCCGCGTGATCAACCGCGACATCGTCGACGCCGAAAAACAACTCCGCGAAGGCTAAAAACCAAAAATCCCAGGTAAACTTCAACCCGGAATCTCAAACTACCCCACTAAAAAAACAAGCAAGAGCATTGCGAGGTTCTCTCTTCAGTTCCGTAACCTCACGAGGCCCACTGTCCAACTCCGTAGCCTCACTCTTGCCTGTAAGATGGTTAACCATAAACAACTTTATTCTAACCACCTTACCTTTAAATATAACACGCTACCGACTCAATTACAAGGTATAAGAATTATTTCTTTTCAGTCGTCCCCTGCTTCTGGGTGTCTGCTCGTCAAATCCTGCCGACAGGCAGGCCTCGCATCCACCCCCTCGCGGGCTCCCCCTCAACCCACCCAAAATAAAAAATCCCAAGCGGAATTCGCTTGGGATAATAAACTATTTAAAAACTAAATTTAAATTCGATCAGGTATATCTAGTTTTTCAGTTTTTTTAACTTCTCTTACATATATGGGAATACTGGCCTCTACTCTACCATCAATTAATATATCAACAACATAATCACCTGCTTTAGGAAATGTAATATTTTGTCCATTAAGGGCGAAAGAAAAAGACGTTTCAGGTATAGACTCCTGCGGAAGTTTAAAATTAATTTTGATATCACTATTCATTAGTTTCTTCCCATCGGAATCAGCTAATGAAATATTCATTTTATGCTCCCCTGTTTCCGACCTTCTAATGAGTAATCTTAAAGCGACGCTCATCCTAGGCAGCACATAGGGAAATTTATCTGCTAATATGCCATCGAATGTCTTGCATAAAGATAAGCAATTATTTTCAACCCAAGCATGATCTGCAACAGCTGCAATTAATACTTTCATAATTAACCTATTTCTGTATAAGATAGGTTTGATTAAATTAATTCAAAGAAATTGTTTCTATGTTCAAGGTGTAAAATAAAATAATTGACAAAATCTCTACCTAAGAGAACATGCTTTCTGTTAGAAGAACTAACTGCTCCAATTATCTTTGAACCGACTCCTGCAACAATAACATTAATAGCGTATACTATCTCTTCTCTTATATCACCACCACTATACTTAACCTTTGTTGTCTGAAACGGCAAGAGTCCTAATTCATCAATGATGTGTTGAGGAATAACGCTAATATCCGCCCCAGTATCTAATAAAGCAGGGGAGATAGCGCTGTTTATTACGCCTCCCGTAACAGGTAAAGACAGAGTTATTTCAAACAAAGGCGCTGGAGGATCAAAAGTACTAGAATACGGGTATCGCATAACTTACTGCTAAGGGTTATCTTGTAATGCCGGGGAAGGAATATTAACTAAAGAATTGTCTTTTTCTACTTTAGTTATATATATTGTTATGTAACCATATGCACTATACACGCGCCTTGCTAAATTTTCAAAATTTTCGTCGGTATCAATAACATTTTTATCAAAAATAGCAATATATCTACCCTCATATATGCGTAACATTTCTTCCTTATTTAACTCAAAGAATTGTTCACCTTGTCGTAATACTTCTAATTCGTTCTCTACAGGAAACTTCTTGCGACCTGTAAGTGACGGATTATCATCTAAAATTATCGCTTCTCCTTGAAAGAGTAAAAGCGAAGAAACTTGATAGCCAGGAGTCGTACGAAACATAGCGCTTCCTAACGTTATTCTACCAAAGTCTCTCAAATCACTACAGAATCCATAAATAGTAATTTCTTTTTCCATTTTGACCTCGTTTTAAAAATAAGATATACAGCTTTTCACCTAGTTTAATTCTTTCCAAGCAGCATTAACAATATTAACGTTTGCTGATGTTTGTCCCGCTGGACCAGCGATAGGCGTAATAACACCAGTGAATTCAAAAACATCTGTTCTGTTCTTACTTTCGACAAATGCAGCATTATACGATAAATTCGTTGGGGCATTATTTACAATAGCTGTTTGTGGATTAAATGGTTCTGATAATAACATTTCGCGCTCATACTCTGAAAAAAGCGCCCAAATGTCTTCTTCTAATCTTTTGCTAGGAAATATGGCATTTAAACCAATTTCTTTCTTCGCCTCTTCACGAGAGATAGGATAGTTATGAACACACAGGTATTCGTTTAAGCTTTTCACTATGTTAGTAACTTTTTGAGATGTTTTCATATGCATTTTAAGAAGTTTTTCCGTCAGAAGTCTAGACATCCTATATCCTCTGTAGATATTTCCTAATGATAGGGGATGCAAATCTTTATCTAGCTCTAAAAAAATGTTTACCATCTGATCCGGTTTAACATCCGCCCTTTCTCTTGCTAATAAAAAGTAGGAGTTAACATCTTCAACGCTTATCTCCATCTTCTGTCTAGGATTATTTGGATTTGCAGGATTAAACGGATGCATAGTCTTTGGATCTACAGGGCTCAATTCGCCTAATTTATGCATTACTATCTCGTCGGCTCCCAAAGAAATCAATGTGGCTGCACTATGAGCTCTAAATGGTATTATTACATTAAAAGAATCGCAGTGTTCGCGAATCAACCGGACTAACCTCAGAGGCGTTATCATATCGCCACCTCGGCTATAAAGAAAAAGATGTATCCTCTTTCGTTTGGTTCCCAATCTGTCTAAATGATATTTAAAAACTTTTGTTATATCTTCAGCAATTTGTGTAGTGAAAGGCCCCGGTCTATCACTAGTCAAATAACAAATGATATTTGTTCGTAGTTTATTCTCGATTCTTCGAATGATTCTTAACCTATCATCCTTTGCCATCTTGTACCTCTTTATAAAGAATACAATGCTTTACCCTATAGGTTACTTTAAGGAAAATCGAATCATGTATAATTATACCACTGTTATTAAAAACATGCACCTATTTTTGTTAGAACTTCAACAGGGAGTATTCTTGTTTTTATCGTCACTAAGCTGACATTATCCAGATCAGGTTTTAAAGATGACTTGCTTATCAGCAGAACTCTCGGGCAACAATAACTACCTTTCCGTTAAGTTACATTTATTATTAGAACATATAAAAAATACGCTGTCAAATATTATCCAAGTAGATTGTTTTAGCGGGTGACGAGGGTTGACTCCGAGCGGACAATTGGCCGCGAGGAGCAAGCCTCGGCAGGACCCGCTAAAGTTGTTTCAGTAGGTCTTGGGCGATTTTTTGGCCGGATAGCAGCATCCCGCCAAAAATTGGCCCCATTCTTGGGCCCCCGAATACCGCATTAGCAGCCATCCCGCAAACATATAATCCCGGGCAGGCTTGTTTGGAGTTCTTGATTGTGGTAGCTTCTGCCACTTCTGCCCACATTGAGCCTTCCCCCATGATTTTTCCGGTCTTAGTCTTGAGCCTGATATTGGATTTTCTCTCTACGATATGGACGATTTCAGCGGCATGTCCGGTAGCATCAACCACATACCTTGCCCTGATGGTAAGAGGGTCAACGTGAAGCTTCGCCATTTCAACCGCAGTCCAGTTTAAGACCAGGCCTGTAACGCGGTTATTTCTCACCATTACGTCTTCGGCGCTGATAAGGTTAAAGATTGTTGCCCCGGCCTTCACGGTTTTGGAGCATAAGGTTGAAACACATTCAATGGCGTCGGCTAAGTAGTAGCCCTTTTGGAAAATTTTAGTGTTGATGCCGAACTCATCCAGGATTTTCTTAGCCTCCTGCTGCACCACAATCTCATTAAACATCATCCCCCCGCCCCACATCCCGCCGCCTATCGAAAGTTTTCTTTCAAAGAGCGCCACTTTTTTCTTTTTGCCTGCCAGATAATAGGCGCAACACATCCCGGCAGGGCCTCCTCCCACAATCGCGACATCTACCTCTAAATTCTGGGTCAACTTGTCGCAGTAAGACCTGATGATGGCCTCGGAAATCTTGATTTCATCTAGTTTCATGACATCCTCCTTTTAATTGTGTCGCTTCCTGCGCCAATAAAAAAACCCTTATGCCAGAAACATAAGGGTATGATTACTTTCTCCGTCCCTACGCTGGCATGATCCAGCCCTCCGTAATATTTTTACGGAGAGTCCTCTATTGCCCCGTAGGGCATAGGAGGAATCAGGTTATATGGGTCATCTGCTTACTGGCAGAACTCTCAGGCCGCTATCACGGCCTCCCCAATTAAATTACACTCACTATTAAAACATAACGAGAATGCTATGTCAAGACAGTCTTTTAGCGGGTGGCGAGGTAATCCTGGAGGATTTGCTGGTGGTCGAAGGCAAAGGTGTAGTTTTTAATTTCGCTTAATTTTATCACTTTGAGGCCGGCGGCGTCATCGCCTGCCTCAGGCTTGCCTTTAGCCCTGGCAACATAAACCGTGCCGATGGTATGAAAGCGCGGGTCGCGTTTGGGATTAGAGTAGGTGTGGAATTGTTTAATCTCGGTTAACTCCATATCGGTCTCTTCCTTAGCTTCTCTTTTTACCGCATCTTCTAAGCTCTCCCCATAATCTACAAAACCGCCGGGCAGGGCCCAGCCAAAAGGAGGATTGCTGCGCTGGATAATGATAATGCCGGTTTCTTGATTCTCAAGAGGAATTTCAATAATCGCATCCACCGTGCTAAAAGGCCCTCCCTGTAATTTATGCACTACGTGCTCAAGATAACTGATCGCCCCTTTATGAAAAATATCCAGGGCCTCCTGGTCGTAAAGGCAGAAAATTATCTCCTTTAAATCGGTTTTTTCTTCCCGCAGGTATTTTAAGACCTCCTGCGCCATCACCTTGGCCGAGGCCAAAAGCGAAAATCCCCCTACTCCGCAGCCAAGCGCCGGAAAGGCCAAAGACTTAATCTTTAATTCTTCAGCTACTACCAGGGCACTGTGCACGCAATCCCGGATTTTGACTTCGTCCGTCTTAAAATCCATCCCCATCGTAGCAGCGTGTATCACGTATTTGGCGGGGAGGTTTCCGGCTGAAGTTGCCACAGCCTCGCCTATTTTAATCGGGCCTTTTTTGACCGCTTCCTCTTCTATGATTTCACCACCCTTACGCTTAATTGCGCCGGCAACTCCCCCACCCATCACCAACTTATTATTAGCGGCATTGACAATCGCATCCACTTTCAGTGCAGTAATGTCTCCTTTAATAATACTTATCTCGGTATCCTTAAATTTCATTATCGTATCTTCTCCAGGATTAATTCCTTATTTTTAGAATCCAAGGTGAATTTAAACTTCTTTAAAAAAGACATCCCTAATATGCCTCCGTTAATTCCGGGTAATACCGGGGCGTTCTCCGGTAAAATAGCAGCATCAACATTACGCGCCTCAACTCCCTGCACCCGGATGCTCTCAATAAGCGCATAGGTGGCATTGGTTATACCACCATTAGCTGAAACCAGCTGTATCCTCGGCCCGCTCTTATCAAATACCCACAACCTTTTAGCGATATGATAAGGAATAACCACTATTCCCGCTCCGGTATCTAAAAACATACTGACCTGTTCTTTATGATTTAAAGTAGCCTGGACCCAAATCATTCCGTTATTATCAACAAGTTGCACCGTCTGGGGCCCCTCTTTATCAAAGGTAGTATCCTCTTCAACTTTGGGCTGCGGCAGCCCCGGAGCTGTTTCGTGAAACCTCTTTTTCTCTTCCTGCGCTCTCTCCTGCCAGCGCCGGTCCTGCTCTGTTTTCTTTTCCTGCCATTGCTGACGGATAATATCGGATTCTTCGGGCGTAGATTTATAAACCCGCTGGACATCTTTCTTTAAAAACTTTACCGCCCCCAGGCCAATCTCCAACTCAACTTCTTCGTCGTTTTCGTTTTTGATAATGCCCTCCATGCTGCGGCCGTTCTTAAGATAAACTGTATCTGCGCCAGCTGGCTGGGATAAAACCAAGAAAATAAACAAACTAAACCATAAAAGTTTGATCAGCCTCATTTGATATTCTTATAAACTCCCTGGTAACCCTGGCCGGTTTCCGTGATGCTTAAAAAAACCAGCTGCGCAATACGGGCGTTCTGCTTAATTTTAATCCCTTTGGAGTTCTCTACCACCAGCACAAATTCGCTCTTACCCTGGAAACCCGCGTCCCAGACCCCGTGCTGGGTAAAGCCACCCATTCTTAAAAGCGAGGTGCGTGTGAAGGCCAAAGCTACTAAATCCTTGGGGATATTTACCGCTTCATTAGTCCTGACTTTATAGATACCTTTTTTCAAATCCCACCAGCCGAATTTATCTTCGGGATTGATTTTCTGCGGAGAGATTTCCTCGCCCCCTGGCACCTTTCTTTCTTTATTGGAAAAGTCCAGCGCTCCCGCCTCATCAAATGCAAAGATTTTCTCGACCGTCAAATCAAAGCCGTTAGGGGTGAGCTGGGTTTTTAAATCCAGATAACCCTGGACTAATTTATTCTTCTGAATGAGTTTTTCCAGTTCTTCGCGGTTAAGCATGATTATATCCCGAGTAGTTCCTGGGCATTAAGGTAGAGGATACGCTCCTTTAAACCCCCGGGTATATCTAAGCTATCCAAATAATCCAGGTCAATTTTTTGGTCCACCAGCGGAAAATCCGTGCCGAATAAAAGACGGTCCTGGGGATGCCCGAGCAGCAAATTCCGGATTTCCTCTTTAGGTAACTGGTTGAAGAAAAAAGAAGTATCAAGGTAAATATCGCGGCCTAAAAGGTACTTTTTAACTTCCCCCCAAAGCCGAAAACCCCCGAAGTGCGCGGCAATGATCTTTAAGTCCGTAAATCTCTCCTTAACTTTCATCAGGCGCTCCGGAGACGAACGCACCAGCATCGTCCCGGAAAGCTCCTCTCCGCAATGAAAAAGCACTGGCAGCTCCAGATGGCGCAAGGTATCGTAAATAACAAACATTCTTTCTTCGTCAACATAGAAATTCTGGAATTCCGGCTGCAGCTTAATGCCGTCAAGACTATGCCCCAGCCGCAACAACTCTTCTTTCCAATAAGGGTAATCCGGGTGCAGGGCGCCAAAGACTTTGATCCGGGGGGATTTCACACTTACCAGCCAATCATTAATCGAGGGAACCTGTTCCGGCTTGGTAGCTACCGCAGCGATCACGCTGACATCAATGTGGTTCTTCTCCATAAACTCCAAGAGCGTCGCCACAGTAGGGTCACCGACCATTTTAATCTTAAATACCGCTTCCAGGTTTTCCCGGGCGCGTATTGCTACTTTATCCGGCCAGGCGTGGGTATGTATGTCAATAATCATTAAAGCTCGTAAAGTTCGTCCTCTTCCAGGACCTTAAAGCCTTCTTTGGCCAGCATCGCCTTGGCGGATTTTAAATCCTTGAGATTAACCTCCAGGCAGCAGATCCCTTCTCGGGAGGGCTCCTGCACAAACCCGTGGGCATCAATAATATTGATATTGTGCTTTAAGAGCACTTGGGTCAGTTTATGGAGATTCCCGGGTTTATCCTTAATAGAGACTGCCAGGATATCTTTTAAAGCGCAGGCATAACCTTTGTCCGCTAACAAAAGATGGGCCTCGTCAGGCTTGTTCACTAAAAGCTTGGTCAACCCGAAGTCCCCCCGGTCCTGGATAGTAAAAGCCATCACATTAATCTTGGCTTTGGCTAAGGCCTCGGCTACCGATTCCAGCCTTCCCGGTCGGTTCTCTAAAAAAATGTTGAGCTGCTTAGTCATAGAATGATCCTCCTGATTATAGTTTAACCCTTAAATCCACTACCCTCTTGGCCTTGCCTTCAAAAACCGGAAGGCTTCCCGGCTCATGCAGCTCAATAATGGGATTAATAATAATAGAGGCACGCAGTTCATCCTTGATCCTGCCTTTAAGGCGCTCCAACTCCGCGACATCTCCGGTAAACATCTTGGAATAAATCTCGACCTTCACAATCAACTTATCCAGGGAGCCCTCTTTTTCCAGCTGCACCTGGTAGTTCTGGCCGACTTCCGGGATACGCATCACTACCTCCTCAATCTGGGAGGGGAAAACATTCACGCCGTTTATAATCAGCATATCATCGCTTCTGCCGGTAATGCGCGAGATGCGCCGAGAGGTGCGGCCGCAACGGCAAGTGCCTTTATAAATAAATGCCAGGTCCCGGGTGCGGTACCTTAAAAGCGGAGTAGCCTCTCTTTTTAAGGTAGTGAGCACTATCTCGCCTTCTTTTTCTTCACCTAAAAGCTCGCCGGTCTTAGGGTCAATGATTTCTAAAATATAGGAGTCCTCCCAAAGGTGCATCCCGTGCTTATGGATACATTCAAAGGCCACCCCGGGCCCGTTCATTTCGCTTAAGCCGTAGGAATTATAGCCGTCGATATTAAAAAGGTTCTCGATTTTCTTGCGGGTATTTTCGGAATAGGGCTCCGCACCGAGGTAGGCCTTTTTCAAGGCCATCTCTTTGGTGCTAAAACCGAATTCTTCAAGTTTGGCATAGACGTGCAGCATGTAGCTGGGGGTGATATGCACTACGCTGGTGCGGAAATCCTTCATCAGCTGCATCTGCCGGCGGGTATTGCCGCCGCTGGCGGGAATTACAGTCATACCTACTTTTTCTGCCCCGTAATGCAGGCCCAGGCCTCCGGTAAAAAGGCCGTAGGTCATCATGTTCTGAAAAACATCTTCTTTGCCGGCTCCGGTTGCGACAATAGAGCGCGCCACCAGCTCCGTCCAGTTATCAATATCCTTGCGGGTATGGTAGATTACGGTAGGGATGCCGGTAGTGCCGCTTGAGATATGTAAACGTATAACTTTAGATAAATCTACTGCTAACAACCCTTGAGGATAGGATTCGCGCAAGTCATCCTTCACCGTAAAGGGGACTTCTTTCAGGTCTGCCAAGTTTTTAATATCGCTGCCGGATTTTATCCCGAGCTTACCCAGCCTTTTTTGATAAAAGGGAGTCTTCAAGCAGCTGGTAACGGTTTCTTTAAGAAGCTTTAGCTGCAGTTTCTCAAGAGCAAAGCGCCCCGTCGTCTCAATAGCCTTATTCCAGTATTTCATCCCCATTGTTATAGTCCTACGATATCTTTTTTGCCTAAAACCTTGATTTTATTTTTGGTCAGCACCTGAATGGCCTTATCCGGGTCATCAAAACGGAAAACTAAAAGCGCGTTATCCGAATTTTGCTCCACAAAACCGTACATGTATTCCACGTTGATATCCGCCTCAAGGAGGGCCTTTAAAATCCGGGCTAACCCACCCGGCTTATCATCTACCTCCACTGCCACAATATCGGTAATGCGGTTGACAAAACCGTGCTTCTTTAAAAGCGCTGTTGCCTCCTGGGTCTTATCCACCACAACTTTCAAGACCCCGAAATCCTTGCTCTCGGCGATAGTGAGGGCCCGGATATTAATATTATTTTTGCCTAAGAGTGTCGCCACCTCATAGAGCCGGCCTTTTTTATTTTCCAGGAATATCGAAATCTGGCTGATCTTCATAGCACCCTCCTTTTTATAAGGACCTCTTGTCGACTACGCGTTTGGCCTTGCCTTCGCTGCGCTGGATAGTTTTGGGCTCTACCAACTTAACATTGACCAGAACCCCCAAAGTAGATTCGATCTCTTTCCTGATTTTGGCACTTAAGGCTTCCAGTTTACCGATTTCATCGGAAAAGTTTTTCTCATCCACTTCCACTAAAATTTCCAGTTCATCTAAGCCCCCGGCCTGGCGCCCCACCACCAGCTGATAATGCGGCAGGGTCCCTTCTACCCCCAATAACACATGTTCGATCTGGGAAGGAAAGACATTGATGCCGCGCACAATAATCATATCGTCGGTGCGGCCCTGGATCTTGCTGATGCGCGGGCTGCTGCGACCGCAGCGGCACTTGGCGTAATTGATGCTGACGATGTCGCGGGTGCGGTAGCGCAAAACCGGGATGCCCTTTTTAGTGAGGGTAGTAATAACCAGCTCGCCCTTCTCTCCATCTTTGACATGTTTGCCGGTCTTAGGGTCAATCACCTCGGGATAAAATACATCCCAGAAAAGATGCAATCCGTTTTTATGGGTACACTCCTGGGCCACCCCCGGGCCGATAATTTCCGAAAGCCCGTAAATATCAGTGGCCAGCATATCCCAGGTATCTTCAATTTCACGGCGCATCGACTCTGACCAGGGCTCAGCCCCAAAAATACCCACCTCCCAGCTGCCATCCTTGGGGTTTATTCCCATTTCCCTGGCTTCTTCTGCCAGATACAAGGCATAGCTCGGGGTACAAGCGAGAATCCGGGGCTTAAAATCCGTCATCAATTTAATCTGCCTTTTGGTCTGTCCGGAGGAAGACGGAATTACGGTCAGGCCCATAGTGCTTGCTCCGTAATGAAACCCTAAGCCGCCGGTAAAAAGGCCGTAACCGTAGGCAATCTGAATCATATCGTCAGTCCTGGTGCCGGCGCAGCATAGGGCCCGGGCCATCACCTCGCCCCAGAGCGCGATATCATCTTTAGTGTAACCCACTACCGTGGGGTTGCCGGTGGTGCCGCTTGAAACATGAATCTCTTTGATATCCGCCAGACGCGTGGCAAACAAGCCAAAGGGATAGTTATCGCGCATATCATCTTTGGTGGTAAAAGGAATTTTTCCAATATCGTCGATGCCTTTGATATGGCAGGGGTCGACCCCGTAGACCTCAAGTTTCTCCCGGTAGGCCGGGCAATGGTTATAAACGTAGGCAATAGTATCTTTAAGCCGCTCTGAAAGTATGTTCTTCAAGTTCTGGGGATCCATACACTCCATTTTTTCATTCCAGATCATCGCTCTTCTCCTTGGGCCTGGTAAAATACCCTTTTATTCTCTTGCAGGTCTTTATCGTGAAATGCCAGCTCTAAGGCATGCTGCCAGTTTTCTTTTTTAATCGGCAGGTAGCGCGCTAAGGCACCCACCATATAAGTATTAAGGTAACGTTTATCTTTCAATACCTGCCTGGCTTTTGCCAAATCCTCAATTAAATCCCGGCCTTGAGGTTTTAAAAAATCTTTCAGGCGCTGATACTCCCCTTCTTCAAAAGGAACCAGGCAGTCCGCCTGGCCTTTGGGGATGAGTGCAGAAAAAACCTTTTTCCCAAAACGCAGGTGTGACTCGACTGACCCGCCTCGCTGGGCCATGCCGTGCACCTCGGATTTCTTGACGTGAAAACCCTGAAAAAATGCCGCCCAACCGCAGAGTTGTGAGGCAGTCAAAATTCCCTGTCCGCCGGTGCCGCAAAAAAGTATATTCATTGTTGCCGATTTTTTAATTGCCATCACTTAACTTTGGTTTAAGGCCCCGAATTTACAATATTCCAGGCAAAGGTTACAACCCACGCAAAGCGCGGGGTTAATTTCAATAAAACCGTCTTGGTTTTTATGCATCGCCGGGCAATCTATGGTAAGGCACAAATAACACTTCTTACATTTCTCCGGAAGGTAGAGCGAGACACTACCTTTATCCTTTTTGATCAGGCGGCAGGGAGCGCGCGCAATAATCACAGAAAGCTTATCTTCTTTTAAGCGCGCTTCCAGAAGATGATTAAATTCCCGTATTTGATGCGGGTCAATCACATCCACGTTATCCGCTCCGCAGGCCAGGCAAAGGTTTTCCAGCGATAATTTTTTGGTCTCTTCGCCTTTAGCAGTGATGCCTACTGCCGGGTGCGGCTGGTTGCCGGTCATGGCAGTAGTATAGTTATCCAGGATTATCAACACCCCTTTGGTTTTATTATAAGCCAGATTAATCAGGCCGGTAATTCCGGAATGCACAAAAGTGGAATCTCCGATTACCCCCACTACACCCTCACCCAACCCTTTTTTAAAACCCTCAAAGAAGGTAACGGCACTGCCCATACATAAACAGCTGTGCAAGCTTGATAAAGGCGGCAGGGCCCCCAAGGTATAGCAGCCGATATCTCCGGCCACCACCAGTTTATGTTTTTTAAGGGCGTGAAAGACCGCGCGATGGGGACAACCCGGGCACATCACCGGCTTGCGGGTAGCGGCAGGATGTTCTTTTTTCTTTTTTCCCCGGACTATCAATGGAATATATTCCGGCCGTAATTCACCAATGCGCCAGGAAGGATCTTTAGCCTTTATTTTAATACCCAGGCCCCGGACTCGCTCTTCTAAAAATGGTTCCAGTTCCTCTAACACTACGATATTTTTTACCTTGCGCGCAAATTCCCGGACTTTATCCTCCGGAAAAGGAAAGCTCATCCCGAGTTTCAAATATGAGGCATCCGGATACATTTCTCTTGCGTAAAGATAAGAAACGCCGGAGGTAATAAAACCCAGTTTTTTATTTCCCAGCTCAATTCTGTTAAGCGGGGATTTTTCGGCATAGGAGGCAAGCCGCCCCAAACGCTTCTCCAATTCAATGTGCCTCAAATAAGCATTGCGCGGCACCATCACGTATTTGGCCGCATCTCTTTTAAATTCTCTAACAGGAACTTCCTTCCTTACTCCCACCGTGAAATTTTCCTTGGTGTGAGAGATGCGAGTAGTCATCCTTAACATCACCGGGGTATCAAAGCGCTCGCTGATTCCAAATGCGGCTCGTACGAATTCTCTGGCTTCGGCGGGATTAGAAGGCTCCAAAAGCGGCACCTTAGCAGCCAAAGCTAAAAGCCGGTTATCCTGTTCGTTCTGGGAAGAATGAATCCCGGGGTCATCGCAGCTGACTACCACAAAACCGGCGTTGACCCCGACATAAGCTGAAGTCATAAGAGCATCCATCGCCACGTTAAGTCCAACGTGCTTAGAGGCATAAAGTGAACGCAGGCCCGCAATCGCGCTGGAGAGCGCTACCTCAAAAGCCACCTTTTCATTCACTGACCACTGGGCGTCAACTTCGCTAAAGCGGGCGAGATATTCTAGGATTTCGCTGGAAGGGGTGCCCGGATATGAACAAGCTACCCTCAGGCCTTCTTCCCAGGCGCCCTGGGCGAGTGCCTCATTGCCGGATAAAAATTTTAAACCGTCATTCATTATTCGTTCTGATTTATTTCTTACCAAGATAATTTTAGGTTTTTGCTGGAGCGCACATTAGGATTTTTACGGCATCTCGCTTACGCTCGAGTGCGTAAGGGATTACGGCGAGTGAATGCAGGAACTGACAAGCGAATCTGAATAATTACGGAATTCCTGCAAATGAGCGAGCCGTAAACCGTAGCGCACGGCGTAAAAATCCAGTGCGCGAAGGCGAAAACCTAAAACTTAATCTGCAACTCCGTCCTTAAGAAAATGGCGTCGTCGCGATCCTTATAGAAATTACCGGGGATTAAATATTCCCCTAAGATATAGGCGCTGACATTTTTGTTAAACATATAATCCAGCCTTACCTGCGGCAGGTGGCCGCGGTTCTTGCCGGTACCAGAGCAGTTTGGACTAGTAGAAGTAGGAGAAACCGTTTCATTAGCTCTTAAAAAGTTATACCAGAGCGTAAGTTTACTTTTGGCGGTGGGCTTCATCGAAAGCTCAGCGCGGTAAAGCTGCATATTGGTCCAGTAACCGAAAATCTTGACATTACTATCTGCAGCCATACTCATTAAATACAACTCCGACATCCAGGGCCATCTGGAGAATAAAGGATCCCAGGCCTCATTTTTGCTGCTGCCTTCCTTATCACCGGAGAGATAAACAAATCCTAAGCTCGCCTGAGGAGACCAGAGCGCGTCTTTAAAGCTGCGGTCCACAAAACCATAGCCTCCTAAAGCGCGGCGGTCCTCGTTACCGTAATCTCCTAACTGACAAGCCAGCTGGCCGCGAAGGGTCCAGGGCGCCAGGTTATATTTGGCATAAGAACCCAGGGTACTGATATTACTTTTCTGGGACTGTAAACCGATACCTTCCTTAGCTTCTTCTCTCTTGAAAATATAATAGCCTTCCAAAGCCAGATTCTTTATCCCCTTATTCTTCCAATATAAAACACCACCCTGCTCGTCAGTGGTATTTAAAAGCTGCGGGACTTTATCCTGGGTGGGGTTGGAAACTTTCACCAGCTTGACCCGGTTAATCACCGGAAGGAATTCCTCGTCGCGGGGGTCATTGATATAAATCATATCCAGGGTATTGGTTTCATTTACCTTCCAACTGGCCTTGACAGCGTTAAAATAAAAGGTGCGCGAGCCATCCTGGGGTGTACCGTCCATAATCAAAAATCCTTCGCCGTAGGTACCTAAGAAATCCTGCCGACCTAAACGCAGGTCCACCGGCAGGCCCATTACGTCTTTAACATCAAGGTAGAGGTTGTCAAAGACTACTTCATTAATATCAAAATGATAACCTTTTTTGCTGCCATCCTTATCCGGGACAGCAGAACTGGTCCCTTCAAAATAAGCGTAAGGCTTGAATTCATTGGTGAGCTTGGCGTAAAGGCTTAGATTCTCGTTATAATCCGCCTGGCCCCAGAGTGAAGTTTTCACACGAAAGAAATTACGGGTATCCCTTTTATCATTATCCATATCTGACCAGTTGCGCCAATATTCGTGGCGGATACGCCAGTAAGGCCCCCATTTGAATTTCAAATCGGCAAAGGCCGGCTGAGCAACTAAAGCCAGCGTTGCCATGATTAACAACACCACCAGACACGCCTTTTTTAACATACCCTCCTCCTTTTTTTAGTTCATTTTACTATAAACACCGCCTAAAAGCCAAGGAATTTAACAGTTTTGAAGGTATCGCTGCGCCGCTTTCAAAGCCTCTTTTCGATTCTTAATCTTACCGATGGCCTGCAGTTCCTGAAGTTCTGCCAGGGTTTGGCCAATCAGGCGAGACGGCGCTAATTTAAAAGCCCGCATTAGCTCATTACCGTTTAAGAGACGGGTTGGCTTTTCTTCTTTCTGGCGCTTAAAATATTCGTTTATTAACTGATGGCAGGTTTTTTCGTGTAATACCCGCGAGGCCTTAGTAGTCAAGCGACCACAGGTAGAGCGTTGGTCAGCTAAAGATATTAAAAGTACGCTTACTGCCTCCTGGGCTGTATCGCGTAAATAACGGAATATCGCCCGGCGGCTGAGTTCCTCGTTATCGCCCAGATACCCTGGCCTTAAATGCCAAAAAACCATCTTCTCTAAGGAACGCCATTCGTCATTAGAGAGCCTCAACCTTCGGGATATCTCTTCGGCAATCTGGCTGCCTATTTTTTCATGGCCGTGAAAAATGGTTTTCTTACCCTGGCGCCTCTTGGCACGAGGCTTACCGATATCATGCAAAATTGCTCCTAATTTCATCAGGCTATAGCGTCTTCTTGCTGCTGCAATAATTTCATCAAGATAGACGGCGATATTACGCTTAGGTTCCAACTCTCGAAATAGCGCCTCAAGCTGCTTCAAAGTTTCTAAAGAATGCCTCCAGACATCAAGATGATGATAGGGTCCTTGGGCTACTCCGCGCATAAGCTCAATCTCCGGAATAATAAATTTAAGAATCCCCAACTTATCCATTTCTGCCAGATATTGCCAGGAATGCGGAGTATCCAGGATCTTGAATAACTCATCGCGGATGCGTTCAAAAGAAACTCTGCGGAGTTTTTTAGCTTTGGCTTTGGCCAGCCGTAGGGTCTTGAGCTCAATTTTAAAATTAAATATCGCCGCCAGGCTAAAGGCTCTTAAAATCCTTAAAGGGTCCTCATCAAAAACATGGGGACTTGTCATGCGGATGGACTTCTTCTCTAAATCAAGTCTTGCGCCATAAAGGTCAATCCAGAGATCGTCGCGCCATTTACCGCTAGAAATATCCTCTAAGTCTAAGGCTAAGGTATTAATGGTAAAATCACGATGCAACAAATCTTCTTTAATGGTAGGGCCGCGCCAGTCGGAGAAATCCAGGGTATATACCCTATCCCTTATCTTTTTTACCAGACGACAACAGCCGTGTTCTTTATCCAGCACTACAAAACCCGCTTTTAATTCCCGCGCAAGGTTACGGCCAAAACTGATGGCGCCTCTTTTGATACAAAAATCAATATCCGGGTTGGATTTGCGGCGTTTTAAAATCAGGTCGCGCAGATACCCGCCTACCAGGTGTAGTTTGACTTTTTTATTTTTGGAGAAAAGATGAACGCGGGTAAGAATTTTTTTGGTTTCGGGGTTTAAAAACAGAGGCATGAAATGCTTTAAATTTTCACGATTTTGGCGCTGGCTTTATTCAAATCCAGGATAGCTACCGTAGCCTTATTGCTGAGCCAGCCGCCGGATTCTCCGGGATTAATAATTAGCTTAGCGCCAAGCTTCCTGATCTCGGGCTTATGGGTGTGTCCGCAAATAATAAAATCCGCTTTTTCGATATGGGGGTTAATACTGCTTAAGTCGTGAACCAGGGTTATTCTTTTAGCATCCAGCCGCAACCTTACAGGGCCGGGTTGAATCCTGCCGGCAGAAATTTTGCTTAGGCCGTTTTTTTCGCCGTCATTATTACCGAAGACGCCGTGCCAGGGCATAACAAGTGCCCCTAGTTTCTGCACGGTAAAAGGCGCCACAAAATCTCCGGCATGCAAAACCAACCCCACCTTTTGGCGGTTAAAAAACCGCACCGCCTTAAGAATGCGCGGAAGATTATCATGGCTGTCGGAAAGAATGCCGATTTTCATTTATTCTGATTAAAGGGCTCGAAATTTTTCAGGACCTCGTCCTCCACAAAGATGGGGGCGTGCGCCCTTACTGCCAGGGCGATACTGTCAGAAGGCCGGGCATCAATGATTTTAGTATCCTGGGCCTTGGTCTTTAGGACCAGTTTGGCGTGGAAGGTATTATCTTCTAATTTATCGATTACAACGCGCTCGATAGTGGCATCAAGATTTTCGATAGCGGTATACAAGAGGTCATGGGTAAGCGGCCGGGGAGGATTGAAACCGCTAATCTTTAATTTTATCGCTGAGGCCTCCGAGAGCCCGATTACAATCGGCAATATCCGGCTGCCGTTTTTTTCCTTAAGGACAATGAGCTGGTCATGCCTTTTTTCGTCAATTACAATCTTATTCAATTCCATCTCCAGCATCGGGCTTATCCTCTTTAGGCTTTTAATCCGCTAACGCTTGCGCTTCTCTTTATCCAGCATATCCTGGAGCTCTTCCATAAACTGCCCCACATCCTTAAACTGCCGGTAAACTGAGGCAAATCTGACGTAGGCGACGTCATCTAAATTTTTTAATTTCTCTACTACTATCTCGCCGATTTTTTCCGCCGGGACTTCCCGCTCATATTTCTTTTGAATTGCGCGCTCAACCTGGGTAACGGCATCTTCCATCTTTTCAATACTGATCGGGCGCTTTTCGCAGGCCTTGATAATACCACTTAAAATCTTCTTACGGTCAAAGGATTCACGCCGGCCGTCTTTCTTGATAACTAAGATGGATGCCTCTTCGACATATTCGTAGGTGGTAAAACGTTTCCCGCACTCCAGGCATTCGCGCCGGCGCCGGATAGCAGATTCCTCCTGGGTGGCACGCGAATCTACCACCTTATCTTCTTTACAACCACAAAAAGGACACCTCATTATGACCTTACCCCTTTTAGTTTATGGACCTTAATTTTAGCTTCTTTAAGAAAATCCCTCGCCAGCGCATCAGGATAACCGCTGGCAATAGTGATTTCCTTGATTCCGGCGTTGATCAGCATCTTGGCGCAGATAGCGCAAGGCTGGTTAGTGATATAAAGGGTGCTGCCTTTGGTGCTAGTGCCGTATAAGGCTGCCTGTAAAAGCACATTCTGCTCAGCGTGCAGGCCGCGGCAAAGCTCATGGCGCTGTCCGGAAGGAATATTGAGCTTCTGGCGGATGCAACCAATCTCAAAACAATGCTCTAATCCCGAAGGCGCGCCGTTATATCCGGTAGAAAGGATTTTTTTATCCCTTACCAACACCGCCCCTACCTGGCGCCTGAGGCAGGTCGCCCTTTTAGCCACTAGGGCCGCAACCTCTAAAAAATATTCATCCCAGCTGGGACGCTTATGCAGAATTTTATTTTTTTTCATCTTTAATATTGCGCTAAATGCGGGTACAAAGGATAACGCCCGGTAAAAGCGATAACCTTTTGCCTAATTTCTTCTAATACCTTGGCATTATCGCTGGCATCAATGGCCTGGTCAATAAACTGGGCGATTGAGCGGATTTGAAATTCTTTTATCCCGCGGGTGGTCACCGCAGCGGTACCCAGACGGATGCCGCTAGTTACTGCCGGGCCCTTCTTGTCAAAAGGAATGAGATTTTTATTCACCGTAATGTTGGCTTCTCCCAAAACACGCGAGGCATCACGTCCGGTAATGCCTTTTTCAGTCAAATCTACCAGCAATAAATGCGTGTCGGTGCCGCCGGAAACAATGCGAAAGTCTTTTTTCGCCAGGGCCCGGGCGAGTTCACGGGAGTTCGCCACAATCTGACGCTGATATTTTCTAAAAGCCGGGCTCATCGCCTCTTTAAAAGCTGTAGCCTTAGCCGCAATCACGTGCATTAGGGGCCCGCCCTGCATCCCGGGAAATACCCGGCTGTCGAGCTTTTTAGCAAATTCTTTTTTACATATCACAAAACCGCCGCGCGGGCCGCGCAGGGTCTTATGAGTAGTAGAGCTGACAAAATCCGCAAAAGGCACAGGAGTTGGATGCACCCCCGCTGCCACTAGCCCTGCGATATGCGCCATATCCACAAATAAATAAGCGCCCACTTTATCGCAGATTTTCCGGAATGCCTTAAAATCAATGGTGCGCGCATAAGCGGAGGCTCCGGCTAAGATCATCTTGGGCTTATGTTTTTTGGCCAGATACAGGATCTGGTCGTAGTCCAGCCGCTCGGTCTTCTTGTCTACGCCGTAACTTACTACATTATAAAACATCCCGGAGAAATTATGAGGGTGGCCGTGGGAGAGATGCCCGCCACAGGCTAAATCCATCGCCAGCACCGTATCCTTTAATTTTAACACCGTCAAATATACCGCCATATTCGCCTGGGTGCCGGAATGCGCCTGGACATTGACGTGCTCGGCGCCGAAGAGTTTCTTGGCCCGCTCAATAGCTAAATTTTCCGCTAGATCCACGTTCTCGCATCCGCCGTACCAGCGCGCTCCGGGATAGCCTTCGGCATATTTATTGGTCATCACCGAACCCTGCGCCTCCAATACCGCCGGGGAAGTAAAATTCTCTGAAGCAATCAGCTCCAGATGCTCCTCTTGCCGCTGGATTTCTTTTTTTATTACGGCGTAAATCTCAGGGTCAACCTTTTTTAAAAAATTCAACAATCCTAATTCCTCCTTAAAATGCGGTTTTCGATTTTGACAATCTGATTTAGGCGCCGCTTGTGCCTGCCACCTAAAAATTTGCTCTTAAGCCACACCTTTAAAATACTCTCGGCCAATACAGCATTTACAAAGGCGCTGCCCAATACCAGGACATTACTATCGTTGTGCTCGCGCGAAAGCCGCGCTGCCCGCGCATTATAACAGAGCGCGGCGCGCACCCCTTTTAATTTATTCGCTACAATAGAATTACCGATGCCGCTTTTACAAATCAAGACCCCGCGGGAATACTGGCCCCGTGAAATCTGCCTGGCCAAAGAGTAAGCAAGCTCCGGATAATCGCAGCGCTTCTGGCAATAAGTCCCTAAATCCTCAAACTCTAAACCCTTTTTCTGAAGATAAGATTTAAGTTTTTCTTTCAAGGAGAATCCGGCGTGGTCACTCGCTAACAGTATCGGCTTCATATGATTTCGCTTATCCTCTGGATGGCTTCTTTAATAATATCAAAGGTCTCTTGGTAGAAAACTTCATCCATTCCGATGGGGTCTTCAATATCCAGGCTGTTATCCTTTATTTTAGCAAATTCCTTTAATAAAAACACCCTATTTTTTGCCTCCGGCACCATCTGCAGCAGCCGCTGCTCATGAAAATGCTCCATTGCCAGAATAATATCGGATTTACGGATGACATCTTTATTAACGCCTACCGAGCGGTGCCGTAAGACATCAATACCTTCGGATTTAAGAAGTTGACGGGTTTCATCAGTAGCGCCAAAACTCCCGCCCATCATGATCCCGGCAGATAAAACTTCCACATCAAACCTTTTTTTATTTTTTAAGCTTTTTTCTAATAATTCCTTGGCCATTACCGAACGGCAGGAATTACCGGTGCAGACAAATAACACTGTCTTTTTATTAGCTACGTTTTCAATATCATCTTTTCCAATTGCGCCTTCGCGCAAGATACGGATAGGCCAAACCGTAGCATCCACCACCGAAGATTCCTTTTTTAAAGTGGTCGGCCCGGCATCAATAGCAAAATCCACCAGGCCGTCAAGGTCTTTGATGGCTTCCTGAAAGTTTACCGGCGCGGGGCTTCCGGAAATATTGGCTGAAGGACAAACCACCGCTACCCCGGAATCCGCAATCACCTTCTGGGCAATCAGGCTATCCGGCAGTCTTATCCCGAGAGTGCCGCCGTTTTTAGACCTTAATACTAAAGTCAGCGGCCCAGGCCAAAACTTATCCATAAGTTTATAAGCCGCCACCGGTATATCCTGGGCGAATTTTTCTACTGCCTCCTTACTATCGATGTGCAGAGAAAAAGGGTTATCCTTGGGACGTTTTTTGAGATTGCTAAGGCGCTCTAGGGTTTTTTTATTGTTGGCGTTGGCGGCAATACCATATACTGTCTCCGTCGGTATTATTACCAGGCCGCCGGTCATTACTATATCCGCCGCCTCTAGAAGGTATTCGGACTCAGGATGCGCCGGGTCCACTTTGACTATCCTGGTAGTAGTCATAAAGTTAGCTTTTTATTTTAATCTTTTTTATTTTGGCCCGCGCGCTCCTGCGCAAAACAGCTAAGCCGGCGGTAATTTTTTTATCCGAGGTAGCCAGAATTTCCGCTGCAAATAAACCGGCGTTTTTGGCCCCAGGCTCACCGATTGCCATCGCTGCTACCGGAATACCTCCCGGCATTTGTACGATGGATAAAAGCGAGTCCAAACCTTTCAAGCTCTTGGTCTCAATCGGAATGCCGACTACAGGCAAGGTAGTGTGCGCCGCAACCACCCCGGCCAAGGCTGCTGCGCCTCCTGCAGCAGTAATAAAAACTTTGATTCCCCTTTTAGGGCAACCCTGGACATAAGCCGCTAATTCTTTCGGAGTGCGGTGCGCTGATAAAATCCTAACCTCAAACTTAATCTTAAGGCTCCTTAAAACCGCTAGTGTTTGGTTGACTGTCCCGAGATCCGAATCACTCCCCATGATAATACTTACCAACGCCTTGGCCATATTATCCTCCTTGACCCTGACTACTACAGCAACGCCTTTTGTCCAATGTCCTTGCGATAATGCATTCCTTCAAAACTAATCCTGGCCACTGCCTGATAGGTTTTCGCAATAGCCTCTTTAATCGTACTGCCTAAGCCGGTAATACCCAATACCCTGCCTCCGCTGGTTAAGTAACTCGCCCCGCAACTACCGCAGCAGCCACTAATCTTTTTGGTCCCGGCATGAAACACCACCGTGTCCGGGATTTTGGATGCTTCATTTAATCCGAAAATCTCTTTTCCTTTTTCGTAATTACCGGGGTAGCCTCCGGAGACCGCAACTACCGAGACGCAGGAACGGTTATCCCATTCAAAATTTTTAAAACGCGCTAGTTTACCTCCGGCATTGGCCAGCATCATCTCTACTAAATCAGATTTCAGGCGCGGCAGGATAGCCTGGGTCTCGGGGTCTCCGAAACGCACGTTAAACTCCAAGGTCTTGGGGCCGTCTTTAGTAACCATAATACCGGCATAAAGCACCCCGCAGTATTCTATTCCCTCTTTGGCGAGCCCGGAAATAGTGCGGTAGATAATCTTATTTAAAATTTCCTGCCACAACTCTTGGCTTACTAAAGGCGCGGGAGAATACGCCCCCATGCCGCCGGTATTGGGGCCCTGGTCATAGTCAAAAATCCTTTTATGGTCCTGGCTGGAGGCCAAAGGGATAACGGTCTTGGAATCAGTGAATACCAAAATTGAGGCCTCTTGACCTTCTAAACAGTCTTCAATAATTACGCGCTTGCCTGCCTCGCCAAAAATTTTTTCCTCCATCATGGCAACTACGGCGCCCTGAGCTTCTTCCACGCTCTGAGCAACCACTACACCCTTGCCCTGAGCCAGGCCATCAGCCTTGACCACACAAGGAGCACTTCTTTTTTCAATATATTTTTTGGCAGCGCTGCTGTTGTCAAAGACCATAAAGTCCGCGGTCGGCACTCCGTATTTGGCCATCAGCTCTTTGGCAAATACTTTGCTCGCCTCTAACTGGGCTGCCCGGCGAGAAGGTGCAAAGATACTTAAATGATAAGCGGCAAATTCATCCGCGATTCCCGCGACTAAAGGCGCCTCCGGACCTGCTACGGTCAAATCTATCTTCTCCCGGCGGCTAAAATCTAATAAAGCCCCGACGTCGTCAGCTTTAATATCCAGGCATTCGGCAATATCGGCAATCCCGCCGTTACCCGGGGCGCAAAAAATCTTTTCGGCTAATTTAGATTGCGCTAACTTCCAAACTAAGGCGTGTTCCCTACCCCCTGAACCTATCACTAAAATTTTCATTTATGGCAGTGGCGAGCCGTCCCAGGGACAATATTTATAGGTGCCGTTTAATTTTTGTTTGCAGGCGGGGCAAATCTTTTCTGTTACCAGGGAGCTCAAAGGGAGCGTCCATTTAAAATCCTTATCTCCTAATTTTACAGTAAAGGAGCCGTACTTTTTAGGGTTGGCGATCTCTAGGCCGTTATTATCCTTGGCGACAAAAACAAAAAAATACATATTCTGGCCCATCGGGCCTAAGATATTTGCCAGGACCGGCTTCATCATCGCCAGAAAACTCCTGGTACTTATGTTAACGCCGTCCTCCGCCAAGGGGGTATAGGTATTGCCCTGGTTGTCCACTAACCGCAGTTTAGCGCGGATTTCAGCTTCGCTTTTATAAGTTACCGTGCCAACAGTATCTGTTTTACCTTCCACTATCGCTATCATCAGATAAGGACGAAAGACACTCACAATGGTCTCGGTCTGAGCCGGGGTATTATTGGGATTTTGGGCGAGGCTGGCCCTCCAGTACTCTTCGGGAATCCACCAGACAAAATTTAACTCCCCCGGACCCTCTGCCCTTTTTTGAGTTTCCTGAACAAGGAGATTAAGATTTATCTCCTCTGCCGCGAGCCTAAGCGGTGCCACTAATTGCCAAATCATCAATAAGGCTAACAATAACTTTGGCGCCTTCATCATTTTCTCCTTGATTAGAAACTCTTAAACGATATTTACGTTGCCCTTACCTTTGGTGATTCTACCGATGGTCCAATTTTTAAGTTTGAATTTGGCCAGCTCCGATTTTATCCTGGCTTCAAAAGCGGACCGCACTATTAAAACCATGCCAATGCCCATATTCAGGGTATGATACATCTCGTGTTCTAAAATATTGCCTTTATTCTGAATCAGGGTAAAGACCTTAGGAACATTCCAGGTATGCTTTTTGATCGTGGCGTCAACGTTATCCGGAAGAATGCGGGCAATCTTATCATAGAAGGCACCGCCGGTAATATGCGCGATGCCTTTGACGGCGCGGTTTGAGCGCTGCGAGATCCCCGGACTGCGCAATAACGCCAGCACCGGTTTGACATATATCCGGGTAGGACGAAGCAATTCCCGGCTTAATTTTTTCAGGGAATCCGGACTAAAAATCTTTCTTACTAAGGAAAACCCGTTAGAATGCAAGCCATTAGATTCCAGGCCAATGATGATATCCCCGGCCTGGATACTGCGGCCGTCAATCACATCCCGGCGGTCCAGCGCCCCCACGCAAAAACCCGCCAGGTCATATTCACCTTGCGCGTACATCCCTGGCATCTCGGCAGTTTCACCGCCCACCAGGGCGCAGCCGGCCTGAATGCAGCCGTTGCTGATGCCCTTGACTACATCATAGAGAACACCGGGCTCTAATTTGCTACAGGCAATATAATCCAAAAAGAATAAGGGCTCAGCTCCGGTGCAAAGAATATCATTCACATTCATCCCTACCAAATCAATTCCTACGCTATCGTGTTTATTCACCAGAACCGCGATCTTTAATTTTGTCCCTACCCCGTCGGTAGAAGAAACCAAAAGCGGGCTCTTAAGTTTATTTTTTGAAAAATCAAAAAATCCCCCGAATCCCCCGATATCGCAGCAGGCCTCCGGCCTAAAAGAGCGCCGCACCAGGGCCTTGATGCTTTTCTTAAAGGCGCTGGCTTTCTTAATATCCACGCCTGCGCTCTGATAAGTTAATCTTTTCATTCTGCTATCTCCCCTGCCCCAGGCAACAAACTGCTACTGTCTACTTAGGGCTATAAAAATTCTTGATGATACTGACCGCCTCTTTGGGGCTGTCCGTGACCTTAAAAAGCTCTAAATCTCCAACGCTGATGCAACCGTGGGCGAGCACTTGCTGATGCAGCCATTTCAACATCCCTTTCCAATATCGGCTACCCATAAGCACCACCGGGAACTTACGAATCCTTTCAGTCTGGATAAGATTAATAGCTTCAAAAAATTCATCCAGGGTACCGTAGCCTCCGGGCATAATCACAAAGGCCTTGGCGTATTTTACAAACATCACCTTGCGCACGAAGAAATAGTGGAAATCCAGTAAGATATCAATATACTTATTGGCCTTTTGCTCCAGAGGAATCTGGATATTCAGGCCGACAGATTCGCCCTTGGCTCTCCTGGCGCCCTTATTGGCCGCTTCCATAATCCCCGGCCCGCCGCCGGTAATCACGGCAAATTTCTCTTTAGCCAACAGATACGCCACCTCTTCAGCCAATTTGTAATACTTATTGCCGGGTTTCGAACGGCTGGAACCGAAGATAGAAACCGCCCGGCCTACCTGGGAGAGGACCTCAAAGCCATCCACGAATTCCGACATGATGCGGAATACCCGCCAGGGATCTTCGCTGGTAAAATCGTCCTTGAACTCGAATTTTTGCATTTTTACCACCCCATTGTGGTTTTAATGAAGGTCCTAATCCTTAAGACAATTTTCTATCGCGCTGCTATAAAACCCGTCTAGCTCATTAACAGATGCATCAATCAAACTATTAATAATGAGCTTGCTTCCCCCTACCATGCCGATTACCGCAAGCGGCGTTTTATTCTTTTTGGCAATCTGCATGATCTTTTTCACGTGCTTTTCTCTAGCGCTTAAGATGATGCGGGATTGAGACTCCCCGAACAATAGGGCGTCCATCCTGATTTTATTAGCAGCCAGGTTAACGGTGGCGCCGATTTTTTGCTTAGGGTTGCTGATGCAACATTCTGCCAAGGCCACTGCCAAGCCTCCCTCAGAACAATCATGCGCAGAGAGGACCAGACCTTTTTCAATAGCCTCCAAGGCAGTTTTCTGGACACTCTTCTCTAATTTTAAATCAATCGTCGGGCATTTACCTCTCTTTAAACCATGGATGGTCTTTAAGTACTCACTACCACCTAACTCTTCTTTGTTTTTACCCAGCAACAAAATCAGGTCCTGGCTCTTTTTGAAATACTGCGTCACTATTTTCGCTTTATCCTTAATCAAGCCCACCATCCCCACAATCGGGGTGGGGTCAACCGAACCCTTGGGGTTCTCGTTATTAAAACTAACGTTGCCGCTTACTACCGGGGTATTCAAGGCCCGGCAAGCTTCTGAAATCCCTAAGGCCGCCTGCTTGAATTGCCAGAAAACTTCGGGATTCTTAGGATTACCGAAGTTAATGCCATCGGTAATAGCTAAGGGCTTAGCTCCAGAACAAACTAAATTCCGGGCAGCCTCGGCTACCGCTATCTCTCCTCCCTTGTAGGGATCAAGGTAGCAATAGGTAGAATTGCAGTCCGTGGTAACGGCAATAGCTTTTTTAGTGCCCGGCACCAGGACCACTCCGGCGTCAGAGCCCGGAGCCAACAGGACATTTTTATTAACTTTAGGGTCTGCATGTTTAAAAACCCAGCCCTTGCTGGCGATAGAGGGATTACTCAATAACTTCTCCAACGCGCTATTGTAATCCTGGGGTTGTTTGATATTGTTAAGATTTAACTGCTGAGCTTGAGATAAATATTTTGGACGTGCGGTTTTCCTATGATAAACCGGAGCCTCCACTAATGCCGCTGCCGGAACCTCGGCAACCACCCTGCCATGCTCCTTTACGCGCACTAAACCATCGTTGGTAACATGACCAATAACATCCAACGGTACTTTCCATTTGACAAACACTTCCTTGACTTTAGCTAATTTTTTCTTATCTACAATAACCAACATCCTCTCCTGAGACTCCGAAAGCATTACTTCATAAGCATTCATGCCTTCTTCCTTGCGGGGTACTAGGGCGATATCTATTTCTATGCCGGTTTTGGCCTTATAGGAAGTTTCAGAGGTCGAACAAACCAATCCCGCAGCACCCATATCCTGCATCCCCAAAGCTAATTTTTTATTAATCAACTCCAGGCAGGCTTCTCTTAAAATCCTGCCCATCTTTGGGTCGCCGATAGCAACAGCAGAGCTTTTTTTGCTGGCCTCTTCATCCAAAGCTCCGGAGGCAAAGGCTGCTCCTTCTACACCGTCCCTGCCGGTAGCCCCACCCACAATCAATACTAGATTCCCTACGCCGCTAGCCCGGGCCTTTACCAAGTCTTTCTTCTTAACGATACCCACGGTCATAGCATTCACCAGAGGGTTGCCTTCAAAAGACTCGTCAAAATATATCTCACCGCCCAAGACCGGAATCCCCACCACATTGGCGTAGTCGGTAAAACCACGAATAATATTTTTAAATAAGAACTTTACCCTCTCCTTATTTAAATTGCCTAGACGCAAAGAATCTAACAAGCCGATTGGCCGGGCACCCATGGTAAAAATATCCCTGATGCACCCGCCGCCGCCGGTAGCTGAGGCAGCGTAGGGCTCAACTGCTGAAGGGTGATTGTGCGATTCGACTTTAAAAGCCACCCCTAAACCGTCTCCGATATCTACTACCCCGGCATTTTCTCCCGGCCCCTGAATAACCTGTTTACCTTTGGTAGGAAAAAGTTTAAGCACCGGCTTGGAATTCTTATAAGAACAGTGTTCGCTCCACATCGCCGAGAATAAACCGAGCTCGGTGTAATTAGGTTGCCGGCCCAGGCGCTTTTTAATCATTTCGTATTCATTCATGGTCAAACCCTGTTTCTCAACCAACTCTTTCGTAATAGGAATTTCCTGATTGGACATCTAAAAGCTCCTTTCGATATTAAATGATAGGCTATCCGCCCGCTTGCGTAACAATATTACTTTTATCTGCGCCTTTGCAGATATATCACAAATTTATTTGATGCAACACTGCATCGCTTGAAGGTTTCTTTATCGAAGACTGAGGCGGGATTATAACAGAACTAAGTTTATAACCCGACTTTCTTGAATATCTTATTTACGTTACGTAAATAATAACCCAGGTCAAAGATCTTTTCTATCTCGCGTGGTTTTAAGTAACGCATCACTTCCCTGTCCGCTAAAAGTAAACTCTTAAAATCCTTACCTTCCTGCCAGCACTTCATGGCATTACGCTGCACTAAATCATAGGCCCGGGGACGGACTAATCCGTGCTCCATCAAAGCAAGAAGTACCCGTTGCGAAAAAATTAACCCCTTGGTCTTAACCAGATTCGCCAGCATATTCTGCGGATAGACCAACATTCCTTCTACTACCGCGATAAACTTGTGCAGCATGTAATCTAATGCAATGGTAGAATCCGGAATAATCACGCGCTCTGCCGAGGAATGACTGATGTCACGCTCGTGCCACAAGGCCATATTTTCCATTGCTACCAAGGCGTTGCCGCGTAATAACCTCGCCATCCCGCAGATACGCTCGCAGATCACCGGATTGCGCTTATGCGGCATGGCTGAGGAACCTTTCTGCCCTTTGCCAAAAGGCTCCTCTACTTCACGCACTTCGGTGCGCTGCAGGTGCCGGATTTCAAGAGCAAACTTTTCCAGGCTTGAGCCGATGATGGCTAACCGCGCCATATAGACAGCGTGGACATCCCTCTGGATTATCTGTGTGGATATATTTGCCGGCCTAAGGCCTAATTTCCGGCATATATATTCTTCCACCTTGGGGTCAATATTGGAATAGGTGCCGACTGCGCCGGAAACTTTGCCGACTGCTATCTCCTGCCGGGCGAGTTTGAGGCGTTCTAAATTGCGCCGGGTCTCATCATACCAGAGCGCAAGCTTTAAACCAAAGGTAGTGGGTTCGGCATGGATACCGTGGGTGCGGCCGATACAAACCATATCTTTATAACGCCGGGCTTTCTTCGCCAATAACCCCAGTAATTTATTAAGGTTGGCTATCAGGATGTTCGAGGCAGCGACCAATTGCACCCCGAGGGTTGTATCCAAGAGATCTGAAGAGGTTAACCCCAAATGTAGATACTGCGCATCTTTCCCTATATATTGGGCTATATTAGTGACAAAGGCCACTACATCATGTTGTGTCTTCTCTTCCAGTTTTTGAATTTTTTTAATATCGAAGCGGGCTTTTTGGCGGATACGTTTTATTGCCTGAAGGGGAATTTTTTTGGTTTTAGCTTGGGCTTCTAAGGCCAGGATTTCTATTTTGAGCATCGTCCGGAACTTAAACTCATCCTGCCAGATACGCGCCATTTCCGGTAAACTATAACGCTCAATCATTTCCTTCTCCTTAAAAGCTACGCGGCCAGGTATAGGCTAAAAGCGGAAAAAAATGAACTAGAGGGTTTATTATAGCAGAAATGTCGGCTTTGGCAAATAAAAAATAGGAAGGCTTTAAAAGCTACTTACCGTTTTTCTTCTTAAGCATATTCAGAAAGACGGTCGCGATATTGGGGTCGAATTGAGTACCGGAGTTTTCTTGAATAATTTTGACGGCATTGAACTTATTGTAAGCCTTGCGGTAAGGCCGGTCAGAGGTAAGCGCTTGATAGACATCCGCGACAGAAACAATTCTGGCGCCGACAGGAATTTCTTCGCCCTTTAAACCGTAAGGATAACCTTTGCCGTCCCAGCGCTCATGGTGATAGAGCATCAGCGGTATAATGGAATGCAGGAACTGTATCGGACGGATAATATCCACTCCGATCTGGGGGTGCTTCTTAATCTCCTCAAATTCTTTTTTGGTAAGCTTAGTGCATTTACGCAGGATCTCTTCGCTGATACCGATCTTGCCTAAGTCGTGCAGTACGGCAGCCTGACGCACCAACTCAATTTCATTTTTAGGCAGCCCCATCTCTTTAGCTAAATCCGTGGCGTAACGCACTGTTTTTTCTACATGGTCTCCAGTACACTGGTCTTTCATCTCAATAGTCTTGGCAAAAGCAAAAATAGATTCAATCAAACCCTCATTGGTGCGCTTGGTAAGTTTTTCAATCTTGCCCTTGAGGAACTTGGTCTCGGCATTGGCCTTGCTTGTAATCGGGGCATCGGGCTTATCCTTCAACAATTCCAGAGAGGAGTAAACCCGGTTGCCGCCGGACTCCTTGGCCTTAGCGATGATTTTTTCGGCAAGCTCCAGTAAATCCATTCCTTTAAGTATGTGGTCCTCCGGATAAGCGGCTACCGCAAAACTCATCTTAAGCTTCACGGTATGTTTGTTGTTCCCGAAATTATAGAGGGTGAGGGCATCCAGAATCCTTTGGGCCAGGGTCAGGCCCTGGGTAGTATCAGTAGCCGGTGATAAAACCACAAATTCCTCTCCGCCGTAGCGCACCACAATATCATATTCACGCACCATCTGTTTTAACTGATGCGCCAGCTGCTTTAAAACCAAGTCTCCGAAGGTATGGCCGTAAACATCATTGATAGACTTAAAATAATCCAGGTCCAGCAGAATAACAGAAATAGGATGGGCGTGACGTTTGGCACGGTAGAACTCGCGCTCAATAACCTCAACCAAATAACGATGATTGTAAAGACCGGTATGAGGATCTATCAACGCCATCTGCTTGAGCCTCTCGTTAGTCTTCACCAGCTCTTTATTGAGTTTTTCGCGCTCCAGCTCGCTTTGCTTGCGCTCGGTGATATCCACTAAAGACACAATGCTCTTCTTGGTGCCGGTGATAAGATCAACAGCAGTATAAATATCCTTGATATTGCCGGATTTATCCACGAAATGGAAATCATACTTTCGCGGCGCAGCAGTAGGATCAACTCGACGCAGACGATGATACCCTAGTATCCTCTCGCGCTCCTCTAGGGCTACAAAATCCAGCCATTTTTTCTGGCCTTCTATTTCCTGGATAGAATAGCCGGATAATCTAGCGAATTCGGAATTCGCCAAAGAAATTGTGGTATCCTCCTCCAGGATAACCGTAGCATTGCCGGTGTTTTCGAAAACTACGCGGTACTTGCTCTCGGAGTTACGTAAATCCTCGTCTGACTTTTTGCGGTTGGTGATATCACGCACATACTCAATCACCCCCGAAATCTGGCCGGTCTTATTATCAAATAAGGGGAAACTATAGAGATCGAGCCATCCTGTAATTTCTCCGTTTTTACCAACAAGGTGGACAATCTCGTAAGCAGCTTCCTGGGTTTCCAGGGTGCGGCGGGTAGGACAAACCCGGCAATTAGCGCTCCTGCCGTGATAAACCTGATAGCACTTCTTGCCTACCAGCGGCATCTGGTGGGCATACCACTTCTCCATGGTAGGATTAACCCGGATAATATTGTATTCCTTGTCTAAAATACTGATACCGTCCTGGATGCTCTTAAAAATATTAGAAAGGAATTCCTCTTTAGCAAATAAAGCCGTCTCTGATTCTTTATGCTTGAGGGCGCTGGCAAAAATGGAGCCCACGGTTTTCAGTAACGCAATATCCTCCTCAGACCAGGCCTTTTCTTTTGTCAGGGAATCAAAGCCGATCAGGCCGACGATATCATTGTCACAAAACATGGGCAGCACAACAATGGATTTGAGCTTCTCCTCTTTAAGGAAGGCCTTCTCGTCTGCCGCTTCAGCCGGCAGCTCATCGGGATTACGAATATAGATAACTTCATTATTTCTGATCTTGGCTGCAAACCAAGGGAATTCTTCGGCACTTAATCCCTGCAGCCGGGACATACTAGGCTCTATACCTTGGGCACACCATTCATAAGTATTGTCCGCCCGGGTTTTATTGGCATATACCGAAAAGATATAGCTACGGTCTACCCCGGCGAACTCCCCGATCATTTTTAGGGCCTGGCTGACTGCACCGTCTATATCTTGGGGGTTGAAATTAAGAAAAGCGGCGGAAAGTGCGCTTACCAGGCGCTCAAATTCCAGGGTATGCTCTAACTTTATCCTGGTAGAGCGGCGGGATTCCTCTACTGCGATAGCAGAGGCGATAATATTCATGATATTTTTATCTTCCGGGGTAGGTTCAAAGTCCCTTTTATATACCGCACAGAGTGAGCCGATATGTTCTCCGGCAAGTTGAACCGGAGCGCCGATATAAGTCTGCATCTGGTAAAGCTTGACATTGGGGTCAGTTTGGGCATAATCGCTATGCTGCAGGTCACGCACTACCAGGACATCATTATTTTTGCGGCGCACCACATCATAACAAAGGTGCCCCCCGGCGCTATCTTTTTTATTAAAATCATTCGGGAGATTCCAAAGCCCCATGGTACAAAAAATTTCCCCTTCGATACGGTTATAAAGAGCGCCGTCTGCCCCCAGGAGCTCTCCGCAGAGCTCTGTCAGCATACTGATATTGTCGGCGGGATCGCCCTTGAATTTCAGGAAACATTCGTTAATTCTTTTAACGCGTTCCTCGAATAATTTGCGTTCGGTGATATCAATTGCCATTTCATAACGCACCAGGCGCCCGTCCGGCCAGCGGATCGCTTTATCGATACAATGGTACCAGCGCTGATTAATCTTATTCTGGAAATCCCAGATATAAGATTTATTAAGGTTGTCTTCGCTAAAAATGTGCTTGTTAGTACAAAAGGGGCAAGGCGCATCCAACCCCTGAAAAGCCTCATAGCATTTTCTGCCGGTAATATTACCGAACCTCTTGATCAGGGCGCGGTTGGTGTATAATATTTCGTAGGTCTTGGGGTCTGCAACATAGACGACTTCGTCGATATTATCGAAAATCAGGGCTAGCTGTTGAAACGGGATTAAGGCCTGCTCATCACAGCTACCGCAGAAAAAGCCATTTTTCCGGGCCTGGACGGCCTGCGGTATAGCGCCGGAACCGGGTTTCTTCATCTCGTTATCATCCTGATGTTTATGGGCCATTTGGCGAATAAAAAAAGGCAACTCCTGAACAGAGGGTTGCCTTTTTGGTTAATTTTTCTTTAAATTGTCATAATTTTAGCCTGTCCTCAGCTGGTAAGCTAATTATAACATATTATCCTGTCTTAAGTCAAGCTCCCTACTATAATAATAAATTCTGTTATTTCAACTGGTTTGGTGCTTTTTTCCCAGGGCCGCAGGTATTGAAAGGTGAGCTTGGCCTTACCCGGACCGCGCGCCTTAAAGACCCAGGCCTCTTTGCCCCCGGCGCCCATCAGCTTAGACTGACTTGCCTGGTATTCGTGAAAAACTAACTCCAAAATATTGGAGTCCGGGGCCTGGGCAAGCTGCCACTGGTAACCGGTAGTAGGATTAGAATCTAGCTTGATAATAAAGTTCTCTTCGGCTTTGACCAGAATATTTTTAGCCGGGTTTTCATAAGCCGGACGGCGGGCTTTACTGTATAAGAGCCCCGCCCCCGTTATGATTGCCGCAATTAAAATAATTGTGCTGATTCTTCTTTTATCCATAAATTAAAAAGCCTTAATGGCCTCTTTTTAGCTTATTTTTACAATCCATCAATGCTCTTTTTAATTCATCATTACTCTTTAATAAATAACCGATCACTACCAGAAAAATTAATAAAATTACTCCGATGAATATAACCATTTCGTTATCCTTTCGAGCCCCAAAAAAATAATTTAATCCGGGGACAAGAGATTAATTATCAATTGCTTTTTATTTCTTCTTTTCTCTTAAGTTATACACCAAAAGAAAACCGATAATAAAAATAAAGCAATACAAATAGAGAAATGTCTTCACGGAGAGAAATGCATTGTCGGGAATGACAAAAATAACAAAAACAGCTGACAAGGCAACCAATATCAACATTACCCAGGCGATTACTACCTGCTTTTTATTCAGCAACATTTATCCACCTCCTTTTTAAATAACTTTATAACCAACCCATATTGAGCCGGTATTGATATTCTTCTGCACTCCCAAGGTAAATTCTTTTTCGGTTTAAATCTTCTTTAAATCTTTGGTTAAAAAATAGCTCAATACCGTTCGTATCACTACAATTGCCCCCAGTACCCCCAAGCTCTCCCAGGTAGGGGTGATAATAGTCTTAACAATATCTCCGGCAATAAAAAACTCTAAAGCCAAAACTAAATAACTCCCCAGCTGAAGGCGAATAGCTTCATTTAACCGTATTGTCTCTCTTCTATTTAAGATCTCTTTTTTCAAGAATTCAAACAAAGAGATAACTATGCCCCAGATAGTGATTAGGGCACCGATGATATTTAATGAAAAACTGATGTTATTAATAATGCTATGCAATAGATCCATCTTTTAAGATCCTCCTTCTTTTAATACTCTTTAGCTAAAAGCAGGGTGAAGATAGAAGCAAGATATTGATTTTATATTATTATACCGCTAAAGAGAACATGCCGCAATAAAAAATCCAACTTCGCCTCTTAGGAACTGATTTAACCGTATTATAGCTTTAGTTTCTTGAATTAGCTTTTTGGCAGACTTCATTTCCCACCCCCTGCCATAATAAACACAGGAAGCGGGAAAATTTAACTCACTATTTTTACTTGGTATAAGCCTCCTTTAGAGGTATACTTATAGTATGAAATCAACTATTCCCTTTATCCTTTCCATCCTGCTCCTCTCTGGTTGTACCACTCTCCAAAATTCCGGTTGCCCTCCAGATAAAATTACGGCACTTTGTGTAAATTGCATGACTGACTGGTGTGTGTCACCCCCAAAGACAGATAAGGATACTTTTTTCTGTCATACTTGTAAAAAAGAAATCTTGGTTTCATCAGCTGTAGCCGATTATCAACTTCAAAAAAGTCATAAAAAAACCAAAAGAGACTGCTATACCACTTGTAATACCTCTGGGAATTGTCAGACGGCCTGCCGATAGCCCTAAACCTGCTCTAAACCATATCTACCCACAAACAAAAAAGCGGAGACTCTAAATCCTCAAGAATCTCCGCTTTCTCTTGTATCAAGTTGCGGGGGCAGGATTTGAACCTGCGACCTTCAGGTTATGAGCCTGACGAGCTACCGAGCTGCTCCACCCCGCGATTGTCATTGCGCGCCCTTGTTTATTCCGCGCGCAACTGTTATCTTTTCTCTTCGGTTACTATTCTAACCGGAATTTCGCCTTTACGCACTACGCCCATCTTTTCCCGGGCTACCTTCTCCTGATAAAGCGGGTCGTTCTCCACTCTTTTTAGTTCCTGCCCCAGGAGCGCGTTTTCCATTTTAAGCTTGCGGATCCTGTATTCTAAATCTCGGTTTTTATCCCTGAGCTGTTTAAGCCTGGCATAGCCGGGTAAGAATAAAACTATAAGTAAAACCGCAATTCCAAAAAGCCAAAATGCCTTTTTAAGTATCATTCCCGGGGCTTCCAGAGTATTCCGGCATAGACTGCTTTCTTGCCCAATTCCTCTTCGATGCGCAATAATTCATTGTATTTACAGATCCTGTCCGTGCGGGAAAGTGAGCCGGTCTTGATCTGGCCGGCGCCGGTGGCCACTGCCAGATGCGCGATAATAGTATCTTCGGTTTCGCCGGAACGGTGCGATATCACCGACGCGTATTTGTTCCTGCGGGCTATCCCGATTACCTCTAAGGTTTCAGAGAGCGAACCGATCTGATTAACCTTTACTAGTATAGCATTGCCTATGTTTTCGGCAATACCTTTTTTGAAAATCTTAGGATTAGTAACAAAGATGTCGTCGCCTACCAGCTGCAGTTTGCTGCCAAGCTCTACAGTCATTTCTTTCCAGCCTGCCCAGTCATGCTCAGAGAGGCCATCCTCAATGGATACGATAGGGTACTTCGCCAGCCAGGTGGCATAAAGTTGAATCAGGTCTGCGGAATTTTTCTGGGAATTCTCGAATTTATAGCTGTCACCCTGACAAAAAGAACTGGCGGCACAATCCAAGGCTAAATAAATGTCGCGGCCGGGTTTATATCCGGCGCGTTCAATAGCCTGAATAATCAACCCTAGGGCCTCTTCATTAGAGCTAAGGCGGGGGGCGAATCCCCCCTCATCGCCTACTGAAGTAGAGAGCCCTTTAGATTTCAGGATGGCTTTTAAGTTATGAAAAACCTCTACCGCCCATCTTAAGGCCTCACTGAAACACACAGCCCCGATGGGCATAATCATGAATTCCTGAATATCAAGGTTATTATCGGCATGCAGGCCGCCGTTTAAAATATTCATTAGCGGTATCGGCAGGATTTTAGCTTTTTCCCCGCCTAAGAACTTATAGAGGGGCTGTTTCTTAGAAAGGGCCTGGGCCTTAGCTGCGGCCATAGAGACCGCTAAAATCGCATTGGCGCCGAGGTTAGCTTTATTCTCGGTGCCGTCTATTTTCATCATCAGCTTATCGAGCTTCTGGTAATCCGGCTGTAGCCCTTTAACCTTGGGGGCAATAATAGTATTAATATTGTTGACGGCCTTAGTGGTCCCCTTACCGAGGTACCTTTTCTTATCGCCGTCCCGAAGCTCAAGGGCTTCGTTGTCTCCGGTAGAGGCGCCCGAAGGCACTGCTGCCCGGCCCACAATACCGTTATCCAGGATGATGTCCGCTTCCACCGTAGGGTTGCCGCGGGAATCCAGAATTTCTCTTGCCCAGACTTTTTTAATCTTTGCCATGGTTTTTCTCCTTTTTAAATTGCCTAAAAATATCAGTGGACTATATTATACATACCCCGATATGCCAGTCAAGGGAAAACAAGCTTAGAGACACTTTCTTCTTCAATCGGGAAAGTGTCTTTGTGTTAAAAAAGATTTGACTTAAACGGACTAATATGCTATTTTTAAGCATAAGTTTTAAAAGAGGGAACCTATATGAACTGGGGAAAATTTAAGTTTTATTTTAAGCTGTACTGGGTAAGAATCCTGTTAATTACCGGGGTATCTGCGCTAGGGATATCCCTGATATTTTTTATTGCCAAAGGCCTCCGGGCCTGGAATGAATCTGAATCTTACTTAAAACAATCCCAGCTGGCCATGATACCGCTGCAGCTTTACCTGCAGATCATCATGGCCCTTATTTTCGGTGTCGTCTATACCTATATGTGGTACTGGCTGATGTTCAAAAAGGGCGCGCAGTCTTTCAGCCAGACCAACAAGAAATCTATTGTCGGAGGAACCATAGGCATTACCTGGAATGATGTCATCGGAATGGACGAAGCCAAACAGGAAGCCCTGGAAGTTGTCAGTCTCATCAAGGACCGCGTAGAACTGCAGCGCATCGGCGGAAGAATCTTAAGGGGCCTCTTATTGTTAGGGCCACCGGGATGCGGCAAAACTTATCTGGCTAAGGCCATTGCCACCGAAGCCAACCTCCCCTTTATTTCGATGTCAGGCTCAGAATTCGTGGAGATGTTTGTAGGGGTAGGCGCCGGCAGGATTCGTTCCCTCTTTAAAAACGCAAGTCAGATGGCAGAACTTAAAGGCGGCTGCGTGATTTTTATTGACGAACTTGACGCCGTGGGCGCCCGGCGCGGAGTAGAATCTGGCGGCGGCGGCACTACCGAACACAACCAGACCTTGAACCAATTGTTGGTAGAAATGGACGGCCTCAAAGAAAAAGATACCAATGTAGTTATTGTCGGTGCTACTAATGCCCCGGAAAACTACCTGGATCAAGCCTTACTTAGGCCGGGGAGATTTGACCGTAAAATCTACGTTGATAAGCCCAGCCTCGATGACCGCAAGAAACTCTTTGAGTATTACCTTAAAAAAGTTAAATACGACCCCGTCAGCGTCAAAACCGACCGTTTGGCAGGTATTACCGTCGGCGACAGCCCGGCGGATATCGCCAATATCGTGCGGGAAGCCGCACTCATTGCGGTACGCCACAAAAAACCTGCTATCTCCATGAAAGAAATTGACGATGCCCGCGAAAGAATTTCTCTGGGGATCAAACGCCGTATCAAGGTACGCCCGGAAGAAAAAATCCAGGCAGCCTATCATGAAGCAGGGCACGCCATTGTAACTTACCTTTTAGTCCTCACCCAGGATGTCTTTAAGGTGACGATTACTCCGCGCGGTTTTACCGGAGGCGCAACCTGGACTCCGGAAAAAGAAGAAATCTTTATTCCGGATAAGCATAAACTCTTAGGAGAAATAAAAACCTGCCTGGGCGCCTACGCCGCCGAAAAACTGAAGCTCGGCACCACCACCGCCGGGGTAGACGGAGATTTCCAGAAAGCCCTCTACGTCGCCCATAATATGGTCTGGCGCTGGGGGATGGGGAAATCCGGCATCATCGGAAACTTCCACGCCTTCAAAAATGCCGAGTTCATCTCGGAATCTACCAAGAACCGCCTCGACATCGATGTGCAGGATATACTTAATACCTGCCTCAAGGAAGTCGAAGACCTGCTGCGCAAAGAAGACCTTATCCTTGAGCGATTGGCAAAAGAACTGATTGCCAAGGAAGAATTAAACTACGATGAAATCGAGGCAATCTTTAAAGAATTCGGCAAAAACCGTCCTTAAATTATTCTATATCGCCGTACTTATAGCCGGTTGCTCTTCGCCTGCCGCTCCCACCTATACTAAAGAAAGTGTCGAAAACTCTATCCAGGATACCGCCAAAAAAGAACATAATTTAGATTGCCGTGTCAGAATTTCCGGAGGAACCCTCTGGGTATATGTACCGGTAAAAGATATCTTTTCTCCTCTGGAAAAACCCGAGAAATCCCTGGAAAGATTTGCGCTGGATTATAATAAGGTCGAATATAACGAGGGAGGCGCCAAAGACGGGACCTTAAGTTTAGGATATCTGGTGCGTCCGATTGAGGAAAAAAAAGCCCCCGGTTTCCCTTATCAGTATAATAAGGCGGTCTGGGACGGAATCGGCAATATTAACAGGATAGCGCTGCGCATCTTACACGACAGCGGATATTCCCGTAACGAAAAAATCAAATTCTACTGCCTAGTGACAGCCGATATTAAAAACGGATTTGAGATTAAACAGATAATGTATTACCCGGATTTCAAAAAATTATACTACTTCCTTATTGACTCCCACGAATACCAACACCGCACTATCCAGGATTATAACGTACAGCCCCAAGAGATCATCGGGGATAAGGAAGGCCGGCACCTCTTATGGGAAGACATTTCCATGCGGGATTTTATCTTAAAGCAGATTGAGCAGAGGGTAAGGCTAAAATTCCTTAAGCCCGAAGTCGAACGCACAAGCAACATTGACAAGGAAATTACCAAAGCCGCAATTCATACCATCAAAACCTACGGCTTCAAAGACTTTACCCGCCTTGAACTTGATAACCTATCCAATAATAAAAAGATTGTTTTGACGAAGGAAGAAGTTTGGCCTGACTCGGCTAAGTAGAGATTTTAACCTGCCTGCCTTTTACTTTAAGCTTTCCCGAAAGACAAAGATTAATCGCCTCCGGATAAAGCCTGTGCTCTAATTTGTGGATTTTTGCCTCCAGAGACTCTAGGGTGTCGCTTTCTTCTATCTTCACGGTAGACTGCAGGATAATGGCGCCGTGGTCGGTCTCTTCATCTACAAAATGCACCGTGATCCCGGTAAACTTAACACCGTACTCGAAGGCATCCTTAATCGCCTGCGCTCCCTTAAAAGACGGTAGGATGCTGGGGTGAATATTAACGATTCTATTCTGGTAGCGCCGCACCAAAGACGGGCTTAAAATCCGCATAAATCCGGCCAGGACAATCAAATCAATTTTATTTTCCTCTAAATTCCGGATGATTTCATTTTCAAATTCCTCTTTGCTGCTTGAGCCGAGCCTCTCTACTAACGCTATTTTTACTCCAGCGCGCCTGGCGCGGCCCAATACTGCGGCAGCGGGCTGGTCGCAAACCAACAAGGCTAAATTAGCCTTAATCTTGCCGCTTTTTACTGCCCGGGCAACAGCAGAAAAATTGGTCCCCCGCCCTGAGGCAAAAACTGCGATATTCATCATCTCTCCCTAATAGTTTTCATCGGACAAACTTTGATGCATTCGCCGCAAGAGGTACATTTATTATAATCTATTTCCGCCAAATTATCCAGTATATGAATAGCATCAAACTTGCAGGCCTTTTCGCAGAGCCGACAAGCAATACAGCCTACCGGGCAGACTGCCTTGGTATCTTTGCCAGAGTCATGCGAACTACAGGCTACATAGACCTTATTTTTTACTGCTACTAAATTTAAAATTTTCTTAGGACAGGCCTCAACACATTTATTGCAGAACTTGCATTTCTGCTGGTCGATTAACGGCAGCTCCTCCTCTGACATAGTAATAGCGTCAAAAGGGCAGACCTTGGCGCAATTGCCAAAGCCCAAACAACCGAATACGCAGGCTTTCTGTCCCCCCAAAACCAGATTTGCCGCTACGCAGTCCTTAATCCCGGTATAAATAAATCTGTCCTTAACCCGGGTGCCGCCATAGCAATGCAAGGTGGCAATTTTATTAATATTTTCACCGACGCTCTGGCCTAAAATTTTGGCGATTTTCTCTTTGGTCGCCTGGGCGCTGACTCTGCAGGCAGATATGGGTAGTTTACCGGAGAGTAGTGCTTCAGCAAAACCGAAACAACCCGCTCCGCCGCAGGCCCCGCAGTTGGAGCCGGGAAGTAACCCTTGAATATTCTCTAAGCGCGGATCGACCTTAACTGCCAGGCGCTTGGAGGCAATTGCCAGGCCCACCCCGAAAACTAACCCCAATAAACCTAAAGTTAAAACCGGAATTAATATTTCCATATTAAATGAATGAATACCCTATACCCCATTATTACATTCGCAAAAACAATATGGGGTATAAGTTCGTGCATACATTTTACGTTCACTTACGTTCCGTAAAATGTGCACTCACTTAGAATCTAAACCCGTTAAACCCTAAGAAGCTCAGGCTCATGATAGCAGCAATCACAAAAGCCAAAGGAAATTCCTTGACCGCCTTAGGGACATTACAAAGCTCTAATCTCTCCCGGATACCCGACATCAAAAGCATCGCTAAGGTATAGCCTAAGCCCACGCAGATTCCCTGGAATACCGCATAATAAAAACTTCCTGCCACTGCCTTGTTATTGGCAAAAAACATATCTGAATTTAATACCGCTACCCCCAATACCGCGCAATTCACGGTAATCAGAGGTAAATAAATACCGAAGAAACGGTAAAGCTGCGGGCTGATTTTTTTGATTACCATCTCTACCAACTGCACAAAGGTGGCAATCACTAGAATAAAAGATATGGTACGCAGATACGTCAGGTTGAAAGGTATCAACAGGAAACGATAAATCAACCAGGTAATAATGGAGGACATAGTGGTGACAAACATCACTGAGAGGCTCATCGCCAGGGCAGGCTTAGTTTCTTTGGAGATAGCGATAAAGGAACACAGCCCCAGGAACCTGGAGAGTATCACATTGTAGATAAAAACCGCGGATATGAAGATAGTTAAAAATTGCCCTGCATCCATAATAACTTAACCTTTTCGATTTTTGACGAGATTAAAAAATCCCAGTAATAAACCGATTACCAATAGCGCCCCGGAAGGCATCCCGAAGATAAAGGCCGGCTGGAACCCTTTAATGATGGTATGATTCATCAGCTGACCGTTTCCTAAGAACTCCCGGATCCCGGAAATCAAAATCAGTGCCAGGGTAAAGCCTACCCCCATTCCCAGACCGTCAAAGAAAGAATTTACTACGCTGGATTTTTGGGCATAGGCCTCGGCCCGGCCCAAGACAATACAATTGACCACAATCAGCGGAACATAAATACCTAAGGCCCGGTTTAAGGCCGGGCTATAGGCCTTCATGGTCATCTCTACGATCGTAACGAAAGTAGCAATTACCACGATAAAACAGGGGATACGGATCCGCTCGGGAATAAAATTTTTAATCATGGCTATGATAACATTAGAGCCTAAAAGCACGAAAGTTGCAGCAATACCCATACCGATACCATTAATAACTGAAACTGAAACCGCCAGGGTGGGACATAACCCCAACGCCAGGACAAAGGTGGGATTTTCTTTAATGATACCTTTTAAGAACTCTTGAAAATATACTTTCATCTTCTTCCGTAAACCCGGTTCCTGGTATAGCGGTCAATAATAGGAGTGGCGGCATTCATCATCAGGATGGCGTAAGATACGCCTTCAGGGTATCCCCCCCAGAGCCGGATAATCGCAGTAATCAGGCCACAGCCCGCCCCGAAAATAAGTTGGCCTAAAGAGGTAAGCGGCGAGGTTACGTAATCCGTAGCCATAAAGAAAGCGCCCAGAATTAAGCCTCCTGATAAAATATGCAAAAGCCAATCACCAGTGAATAACCCCCTGGGCCCTAATATATAGGTAAGGATAGCGGTGGTAAAAATGAAGCTAAATGGTATCTGCCAGGTAATGTATCCCCGGATCAAAAGAAACAGCGCTCCTACTAAAAGTGCCGCGATACAAACTTCTCCGATGCAGCCGCCGCGCAACCCTAAAAATAAATCCCAGTTGGAAAGGCGCTCTAAAACCCTGCCTTCCTTGAGCGCCGCCAGCGGGGTAGCGGCAGTTATTGCGTCGCAACTTAAAGGTTTGGCAAAAGCCGTGATATAACGCGGCCAACTCGCCATCAAAAACACCCTTCCTACCAGGGCTGGGTTAAAAATATTCTGGCCCAGGCCTCCAAAGATTTGCTTACCGATAGCAATGGAAAAAATCGAACCCACAATTGGTATCCAGAAGGGCACATTAGGCGGCAGATTATAAGCCAGCAGTAATCCGGTAATAAAGGCGCTGCCGTCAAGAAGTGTAATTTTCTTCCTGGTTAATACCCCTAGCAGCGCTTCGGTAGAAAGCGCAGAAACTACACCTAAGGCAATTACCCTTAAGGCCGGCCAGCCAAAGATCACCACCCCGGCAATGCCTGCCGGGACAAGGGCCGCCACTACCATCCACATAATGCGTCTGGTGGATTCTTTATTGTGCAGGTGCGGGGAAGCAGTAACTGTGAATTTATCCGGCATTTTTCATTAAATCCTTGATCTCCCGGGCTTTTTTGGTTACGGCCTCAATCACTGCCCGCGAAGAAATGGTCGCGCCGCTAATCGCCTGGAGATCGCCTAAATCAGCAATGTCTTTATTTTTAAATTGCCCGGTAAAGGAAGGTTCGCTAATGCGCGCCCCTAAACCCGGAGTTTCATTCTGGCTTAATACCTTAATCGCGATGATAGTGCCGTTATTTTTCATCCCGGCCATCGTCTCGACTAAACTAGAATAACCCTTCTGGCTAGCCTTAAAAGCAGCGCCGATCATGGCGCCATCCGGGCCATAAGCCTTATAATAAAGAATATCTTCTTTGGATTTAACAGCTTCAAACCTGGCAGCCTGCGGAACCACCTCGTTTAAGCTGGCCTCCTCCTCGGATTTAGCCTGAGCCAAAATACGCGAAGAGGTAAGGCTGTTAACTAAAGCCAACGAGGCACTGGCTACGACACAAATTATGGCCAAAATCAAACCGTAACGCACCATCTCTTTCATTTGACCACCTCTAATTTCGCCCTTTTAATGGACTGGGTTAATTTGCGGTTAGCCGGGCAGACATAATTACAAAGCCCGCACTCCATACAATCTAATGCCTGATAGGATTTAGCTTCTTTCCAAAGCTCTTTCTCCGAGGCCAAATTAATCAAACAAGGCATCAGGCCGACCGGGCAAGCCCGCACGCAGGCGCCGCAACGGATGCAAAACTCTTCTTCCCGCTCCCCTGCCCCTTTTTCAGTAAGCAAGATCACCCCGGTAGTAGATTTAATCACCGGCACATCCTGAGTATATTGGGTAATCCCCATCATCGGGCCGCCGATAATGATACGGGAGTATCCGTCTCCGAGAGGGCCGCAGAAATCAATAAGCTCTCCTATGGGAGTGCCTAAGCGCACTAAAAGGTTGCGGGGGTTCTCTAAGCAGCTGCCGGTTACCGTTACCACCCTTTCATATAAAGGCTTACCAAGATAAACCGCTTCGTAAATAGCAAATACTGTGGCGACATTATGCACCACTACCCCGATATCAAAAGGAAGCTTGCCGGAAGGCACTTCTTTTCTTAAGATATTTTTGATAAGCTGCTTCTCTCCTCCCTGCGGATAGGCGGATTTTAAAACCTTAACGCTGGTAGCCTCACCATCCTGGGCTGCCAACTCCTGGAATTTTATAATGGCTTCGGGTTTGTTATCCTCAACCCCAATAAATATTTTTTTAACCCCAAGGCACCTTGCTATCACCTTGATACCCAGAAAGATTTCCTTAGCTTTCTCCAGCATCAGCCGGTAATCACCGGTAAGATACGGCTCGCATTCTGCGGCATTAATAATCAGGGAATCTACCGGATGCGGCGGGTTTAACTTAATGTGAGAGGGGAACGAGGCTCCGCCCATACCCACGATCCCGGCATCTAAGACTATTTTTCTTATTTCATCAGCGCTAAGGCGCGCTACCTCTTCTTCTTTTCTTGGTTTAAAATCTGCTCTAGCATCCCGGCCGTCGCTATCAATTACTACGGACTGGCATCTACCTAAGACCGGATGCGGCCATTCCTGAATAGCTACTACCTTACCGGATATTGATGAATGGATCGGTGCCCAGACATGGGCAGTGGCTGCTGCAATACGCTGGCCGGCTAAGACACTCTCGCCAACCTTCACTTCAGGCTGACAGGCCTTACCCAGATGCTGCAACATAGGAAGATAAACCCGTTTCGGCAAAAGCAAGGCCTCAATGGGCTTATTTTCAGTAGAATGTTTGTGTTCTTCTAATCTAACCATAGAGTTTTACGATGAAAAATAAAATTTACTATCCCTAAAATTGTCAAGATAAAGCCTACTGCCACCAGTATCGAAACTTCGGGGATACGCTCTGCCAGGATACTGCTTAAAAACATAAAAAGCAGGAAGCCTAAGTGCATGATAATCTCTAAAGAACTGAAAATTTTACCCATCATGTCGTTATCGCTGACCTTATGCACGATGGTGTTTGAGGCGATCATGATCGGGGAAATTAAGAACCCCAGCGATAACGACAGCCCGGCCGCGATCCTAAAATCCGGGTAACGGTTGAGAATCAGAGCAAAAGCAATCAGCATTATACCACTCAAAATCAAAGATGCAAATATCGTTTTATAGTGGGAGAGCCGCTGGCCGAAGCGGCCGTAGAGCATGGAGCCTGCCAGCATCCCGATCCCTAAAAACATGATCAGGAACCCGAGGTCCTTGGTGGCGGAATGCAGGATCTTCTGCACGAACACGATTAAAACCACGTAAACCGCCCCCAGGGCTGACCACAAAAGAAAGATTACCCCGGCAGTAAAGCGGATTTCCTTATGCCGCGCAAAATACAATATCCCCTCTTTGATCTCCTGCAATACGGATTTACGGATGACCTCGGCAATCTCTTTACTCACCTGGCGCAGGTTCATAGCAACCCTGGCCTTGGTGATAATGAAAAAAATAAAAAGCGCGGAGACCACGAAACTAAAAGCATCCAGATAAAAACCGCTTTTAGCGCCCAGCCACTCTACTATTATACCGCTGACGCCGAAACCCAGAATAGCTGCAATCATGCCGGTGGTATTCACTAAAGAATTTGCCATTAAAAGGTCTTTTTTAGGCACTAGGTCCGGCACAATGGCTAGCTTTGCAGTAACAAAGAACCTGCCGATAGAAAAAACTAGAAAAATAATAACGTAAATGGGGATTAAGCTTTTAAGGGAGAAGAGGAAAAAAGGAATAGTAAATACCAACGCTGCGCGCAGGAAATCACAGAGATACATAGTGCGGCGTCGGTCCCACTTGTCTACATAGACACCGGCTAAAGGACCGATTAAAAAAACCGGGATAATGGTAAAGGAAAGGATTTTAGCTATGCCTAAGGTAGAGCCCTGGGCCCGGGAATAGACAAAGGCAATCAGGGCCATCTGGTCCAGCCTATCCCCGAGTTGCGAGATAATCTGGCCAACCCAGAGCAAAAAAAAGTTACGGTTTCTTAAGACTTCGCGGAATCGAGACATGATAAGGATTATAATTAGATCCTTGCTCTCTTCGGTCGCAAGGTCTTTCATTATATCCCTACTCCCGTTGGTCGTAGGGATAAATTCGCAGACGGCCTTACGGCCTATGAATTACTTAGCCTACGGCTGCGCAATTCACCTGCTCATTTAAGCCGGCGAGAGGAATTGAACCCCCGACCCGCGCTTTACGAAAGCGCTGCTCTGCCAACTGAGCTACGCCGGCAATATCTTTAAACTATTATAGCAATCTTTAAGGATTAGTCAACCGAAGGCCTAAGTGCCCATCCTCTTGTATTTTAATAACTTAAAGCTTACCTAATAACATCAGGGCACCGATCAGCACAAAAAGGGTAGCGCCCAGGTAGCGGATCAGTTCGGGTTTAAGATACTTGGCTAAAACAGCACCTATCAAGACTGAAATAGCGGTAACCACAAGGTAAGCGCATACCGAGCCCAGCCAGACGCTCAAGGGCTTGCCGGTTTTTGCTGACATGCCGATACCTACCAGCTGGGTCTTATCTGCCAGTTCCGCCAAAAATATCGCGGAAAAAGTCATCATAAACACCTTCCAATCCATAGCCCCCTCCTCGCTAACTTTTCTTGATGATAGTAATAATTTTTTCTAAATCCTCTTCTTTTAAAAATACGCTGGTAGATAAAGTGAGGTGATGCGCAGCTAAAAAGCGGCCAGAAGGACAATCCCGGCGTGGAATGATTGTTTTAAGATAATCATAATCGGTAATAGCCAGGGCGTAAATCTCCGAAGCGCCTAAACCGGATTTCTGCAGCATCCCTAAAACCTTATTACGCCTTGGCGCGTCATCAAATATCAAAGTAAAATAAGGGTAACTCCCCCGGCTATCCGGCGGCCCTGGAATAAACCTAATACCCGGTGTATTTTTGAAGGCTTCGCAATAGCAGGCCGCCTTTTTTCTCTGGCCGCTGATTTCAGATTCCAGGCGGGGGAATGCGGCGTGGCCGATGGATTTTCTAAAATCAGAGACCTGATGCGTTGCAAAATCCGTATCAAAATATTCGTTAACTCCCCGCAACCTGTTGCCGCTTATATTCCAGAAAAGCTGCGGGAGGCAAAATACAAACCAGAAAAGACCCGGCCGGTAAAAGATCCAGTAGCCCAATAGCTCCAGGATCTTTAAACTCTCCGATAAATATTCCTCCTTCGCCAAGGCGGCAATAGTTTCATTGAGAATATCCGCGTATTGATGATGAATGGTAACGATAAGGCCGCCTTCGTAAATGGTCAGGCCCTTACCGCGGCAGAGGCTATAAAATGCGAAGTCTCCCAAGGTGCCGGTTTTTCTCCCCTGATAAGTTGCTGCCAGCGATTGGGCGCAATCTTCAATAATAAATATGCCGTATTCCCTGGTAATCTTTTCCAAAGGAGTAAAATCTAGCGGTATCCCGGCCAAATGCACCGCTATTACTGCTAAAATATCAGAACTTTGACGGCAAATTTTTTCTAAGGCACTCCGGTCATAATCAAAGCTATCCGCTTTGATATCACAGACTTCTACTGTAAACCCTGCCCTGGCTATGGCCAACGGCACTAGTGGACAGACAAAAGAGGGTATAATTACGGTTTTTTTAGGGGATAGTTTCTTAAGGCCCTCTAAGATAAGGTAAAGCGCGGCAGTGCCGGAATAAGTAACCCGGGCATAGCTTAAGCCTAGATACTGCTTAAAATCCTCCTCTAAGCTTCCCGGGCGAGCCCGCGCCAGAAAATCCTTAAGGTAAAGCGGGAACCCTGCGGTTGGCGGAATCTCTCTAAATATACTCATCAGCGATATTTTACTGGTTTAAAATTTATTTTATGATAAAATACATCCTTAATCAAGGCATTTCATAAGTTATAATGAACCGGCGATGTTTAAAAATAAACTCACTCCCAAAATTTTCCTCTTATTGATCTTCTCCGATGTCCTGGAGACCATTACCCATTTTTTCTTTAAAAAAAGCGCGATCTCTGAAATCGGCCTGGATATCACTACGCTAGGCCAAGCCCTGATCTTTGCCCGCACTATGCTTTCTTCAGGGTTCCTCTGGATCGGGCTTCTCTCGGTATTAGCGACTTTCATCATCTGGTCTACCATACTCTCCAAGATAGACTTAAGCGTTGCAGTACCTATCGCCAGCTCCAGCTATATTATGGTGCCCCTGGTTTCTATTATTTTTCTCGGCGAAAAAGTCACCGCCTTAAGGTGGCTGGGGATACTTTTTATCATTGCCGGAGTTATTTTTGTATCCTTAAGCGCCATAGAAAAAGATAAAAAGGTGCCAGCATGAAAACTAGCCTTTGCTATATTATCCTTTTAATCGTTGCTACCAGCATCTGCGATACCATCAGCCAGTCATTTCTAAAAAATGTCATTAATTCCCTTTCTTTTAAGATCCGGGGCATTAAAAAACTCTTCCTGTTTATCTGGCAGTTGATCACTACACCCCGAGTCTGGATAGGATTCCTTTTTAGCGCCCTCTCTCTCTTTATCTGGCTCTTTGTGCTCTCTAAGGCAGACTTGAACTTCGCCTTCTCAATAGACAGCATGCACTATGTTTTTATCGCGTTCTCCTCCATGCTGATACTAAAAGAAAAGGTGGGAAAAAAACGCTGGCTAGGAACACTCTTGATTGTAATAGGGATAGTCCTGGTGAGCTTTACCGCGTAGGGGTCAACCCAACAACAATTCTAAAATCCGGATATTAGTCTCCTGATTCACCGCATCAATAAGGGGCTGCTCTTTACCAGCAGCGCTGTAATCCTTGGGGTGGTCTAAGCCCAGTGTGAATTTTTTAAAAATATTTTTGACACTTGGCGAAGAATAATCGCCGGTGATATCCACGCCCGCAATATCAAATTTCTCCCGGATTAATTTCAGCATCAAAGCCAAATCCCCCAAACTAAAACACCCCTCCTCCCAATTGGTCAGGGAATCTTCACGCCTTAAGCAATCTTTGTCAATACTAAGGTAAACCTCTTCGGTAGGAATTCTTTTTAAAATCTCCGGGAAAGCCACATTTAAATTTTGTTCTTTAAGCTGGCGCCAACCTATCCGGCTTGAGAATAAGCCCCTTTTAACTTCCAGTGAAAAATTATCCGGCACTCTCCTGGCAAAAACAGTTGCAGGAGGATGCTGCCAGGGGTAAATTTCCAAACGGCTATTCTTTAGGGCTGCCAGATTAGCGGACTGAATGTGGAAGGTGGAAATATCATCGCTGGATATCCCTACCAGGATTACTTTCTTGATATTATCATTCTTAAGGACCTGGCTGATCCAAGAGCCGCAACCTAAGCGGGGGGGCAAAATATCCCAGTCCGGATGATAGTCAAATACGATAAGGCTCAATGGCTGCTGGAATTGGCTAATTAATAAACTTGAGATGTGGTGGTAATCCCCGGAGCCGATGAAGGTAGGGTTATTTTTATCCTGAGGTAGCAGGATTTTCTGAATTCCAGCGGCCGTTGCGGCACTCATCCAATGGCGGGCAGCGCAAGAAAAATCCCGCAGATCAACTATTTCAGGATTAAATTTGGCGCGGAGTTTCTGCTGGTTGATAAGGCTGTTGTCAAAATTCAGGATACGGACTGTCTGGGATAACATTCAGGCTAAAAACCAAGGCTGCGTTTCTTAGCCAGTGCCAACTCTTTAGTCTTCATTTCTCCAATCCTTTAAAATAGCTGTAGATATCGTCCAGACTATTAAATGCCACACAAAGCCTTTTCTTTTCTCTAAAATGCCGCAGCAGACTGCCCTTAGCAAAAACCAGATCCGAATATTGCGAAGGGCAAATATCGGACAAACCGTCTCCTATATAAATAATCATTTTATCCCTGATCCCCTTCCTTAACAAGTTTTTCTTTTTACAGTGGGCACAGCGGCGGCAGTGCTTATTCTGGTAGGGAAAAGAGGGAACCAGCCTGTCTTTATTAAACCGCAGGTTATTGGCGTAGACCTTTACTCCCCTGATGCCGTTATTACGCAGGATATACTCGATAATGGGAGTAAAGCTGTCGCTTAATATCACCGGTTTGATCCCCTCTCTCTTGAGCATGGAAAAAATACTGGCGAAGTGGGGGTCGATCTTAATGGGAAGGAGGTATTTAAAAAGGCTGGGCTTTGTCACCCGCACGGACTCCAACTGTCCTTTTAGGCACAGCCGCGAGCCGATGCGGCCCTCTCTCCAGGCTTCCTCAAAGGCCATCCACTTTTTATCCGCGGCAAAACGCTTGATCATATCGTCTAAGACGTCAAATGGGGTAATAGTATTGTCGAAATCAAAAAAGACCAGGCAGTCCGATAGGTTTGAGAGCCGCATCTGGTGCTTCACTTGGAATCTCCCTGTCTTAAAGCGGCAAAGAACCTCGACATCTCATCCGCTACCCGCTGGCGCTGTTGGTCCGCGGTAATCACATGGTAAGAATCCTCTAACAATACCAACTCTTTGTTAGGTGAGGCAATACGGTTATAGATAAACTGGGAATTCTTAACGCTGGTCATGTCGTCTTCTTGGGCTTGGATCAGCTGCACCGGAGCCTCAATTTGGCGCAGCCTGCGATTTAAATATTTAATCAGAAGCTTGAGCTGATACAAAAGTGTCACCGGAAAATAAGGATAACCGTATTGGCCGACATTATCAATGTCGTCAAGACTGGCCTGGCTGTAATATTTATGCACCCGCCGTTGCACCGCCTCATTTTTAATCCCATAGGGCGGGTCCTCCTTAAAATAAAACCAGTGCTTCATCGGCGTCATATATAAAATAGGCAGGAAACAACGGTACCAGGGAGTATTCCAGCCGTCGTAAAAAAGAGTCGGGGATAAACAGCTTATCCCCTGAACCTCTCCTGGAAATTCCTCCGCTAATAAAAGCGCCAGAAGTGCTCCCATCGAGAGCCCGCCGGTAAAAACCTGACAATAATTCTTTTTAGCGTCCAGGAAGGCCTTTTTAGCGGTGGCATAGAACTCCTGCCATTTAGTTTCTTTAAGTACTGCTAAGGTCTGGCCGTGATTTGCCAAGCGCGGGCAGATCACGCTATAGCCGCTGCGGTTTAAGGAGCGGGCCAGAAACTGCATCTCGTTAGGTGTCCCGGTCAGGCCGTGAATCAAGAGCACCAGGCTACCGTTGTTACCCTCCAGATACAGCCCGTTTCCTACTGTACCGTCAGGGACGGCTAGCCTAGATAACTTCTTATTAAAATCAATGCGGAATGCTACTGACATAGTGCCATATTATAGGGGAACTTTAAGGGATTGTCTATTTAATATAGCGGCTGATTTTATCCAGGAGGTCTTCGAGTTCAAAGGGCTTGATAACATAATCTGTGGCGCCAAGCTCTTTAATCTGCTGCTCCAGCCTGCTCTGGCCGCTTGAGGCTGTAAAAAATACCACCGGTATTTGCCGCAGATCAGGGTTATCTTTAATGGTTTTACAGGTCTGGTAACCGTCTAAGCCCGGCATAAATACATCCAGCAGGATTAAATCCGGCTTATTTTCAGGTCGCCCCAGGTATTCCAACGCTTCCTGGCCGCTGGAAAGAGTTGTTACCTCATAACCGGCCTTGCGCAGGCGAAAAGCTGTAACCTTGACGATCTCCGGCTCATCATCAACCAAGAGGATTTTCTTAGGCACGGTCAGCCCTCCGCTCTTTAATAGGCAGAAGGAAGCAGAATTTTGATCCTTTACCGAATTCCGACTCTATCCAGATTTTACCCTTGTGTGCTTCAATTATCTCTTTGGAAATCGCCAGTCCCAACCCGGTGCTGCCGGTCTTTCTGGCTACACCGATATCCAGCTGCGCAAATTGCCTGAAGAGCTTAGGAATGTCATCGCTTTTGATGCCGGGCCCGGTATCCGCTACCGTAACCCCGACGGTATTATTATTCTGGCTGGTGCTAATGGTAATACTGCCTTTCTCGGTGAACTTAATGGCGTTATTCACCAAATTCGTCAGCACCTGAATAATCTTATCTTTATCCATCAAGAGCGGCGGAGGATTCTCTATCAGCTCAAAATTAAAACCTAATCCCTTATTACGTACCAAAGGAGCCATAGTATCTTTAACTTCTTTTACGACATCATTAATATTAGCGGCCTGGAAATTAAATTGCACCCTGCCGGCCTGCAGCTTTTGAAAATCCAGCACATCGTTGATCAGACGGGCGAGCCGGTCGACATTGCGCTTGGCAGTATCTAGAAAATCTTTCTGCTCGCTGTTAAGCTCCCCAGCTGAGCCATCAAAAACAATGCTGATGCTCTCTTTGATTGCGGTTAAAGGGGTGCGTAGTTCATGGGAAACCGTATTGACGAATTCATCTTTGAGCCTTTCGATGTTTTTGCGCTCAGTGACATCCTCGGCAACCTTAAGGTAATTAATGGGCCGGCCCTCTTGGTTTCTGATTGTTGAAATTGAGGCAAACTCCCAGTAAATTTCGCCATTCTTCTTTTTATTTAAAAACTCTCCCCGCCACTCTTTCCCCGCCGCAATAGCATCCCAGAGAGCCTTATACTCCCCGGGGGTTTTATCCCCGGATTTTAAAATCCGGGGATTTTTACCGATCACTTCCTGGCTGCTATAGCCGGTTATTACGCTGAATTTAGGGTTAACGTATACCAGGTCTCCATTAAGGTCGGTGACGGCGATCACGCTGGGGCTTTGCTCTACTGCCTGGGATAAACGGCTGATCTGGTCTTGGACAACCCTACTCTCGGTAATATCCCTTACCGTGGCCTGCAAGATAGTCCGGCCCTCCAGCTCCATTTTGGCTAATAAAACCGTAGCGTAAAATTCCTGGCCGTCCTTACGCTTATGCATCCATTCAAAAAAATACGAACCTTTTTCTAATGCCAGCCTCATCATCTTTTCGGATTTTAAAGAAGAGAGTGTTCCGTCAGGCTGGAATTCCGGAGATAAACTACCGGGCGAATAAGTAATAAATTCCTCTTCACTCTGACAGCCAAACATCTCTACGGTGGCCGGGTTGGCGGCAATAAAGCCTTTTTCTGGAACCGCCAACATGATCGCGTCTTTAGAAGCATGAAAAATGGTCCTGTATTTAACCTCGTTCTCGCGTAACTTCTGCTCTACTTTCTTGCGCTGGGCAACCTCCTGGTTAAGCTTATCTACCGAGGTAGTAGTATTTTTTAAATGCGCGGTCATCTGGTCAAAGGCCCGCGAGAGCTGGCCAATTTCGTCTTGGTCAGGTATGCCCACCTTATAATCTAGATTGCCCTCGCCGATAATCTCCGTGCCTCGATGCAATCTATGGATCGGCCCAGTAATATACCTGGCCATATATGAACCGACTAACCAAATCACCAGCGGAGCTGACAGCATCACAAACAGTAAAACAAGGCGTAAGGTGCGTAGTGGCATAAAGGCTTCCCTGAGATCTATTTCTCCCAAAAGAGACCATTGCATTTCAGGTATATACACGTGCGTTCCTAAAGTCACGACACCTCGATAATCCGGAAAAATACCGATGTGCCCCCTTACCAGCAAATATGATTCCGCTTTATGCTTCTGAGCATTTCTAAAGTTTGCGGTGTCTACTTTTTGTTTTAGGAAGGTATTTTTCAGAGATCTAGAGGGTGTAATCATATAACCGTACTTATTGACCAGATAAATTTCTCCTGTCTTGCCTAAGCCGGTTCTATCCATAGTTATTTTATCCAACAATGCTAAGTCTACCCGCGCGGCAATCACACCCAGAAACTCCCCAGTATTACTATCTACGATAGGGGCGGAGGTTCCTATTAAGGGCCTCTTTAGAACATCAGAAAAATAGGCATCTTTAAGATAAACTGATTTTTGCCCTCCGACAAAATAGGCGTCTGCGGATCTATCTAAACCGATAGAGGCCGGGCTGGTAGAAGCAACGATCTTACCGGTTGAATCTAAAAGCATAAATTCCAAGATCTCAGGGTTGGCTTCTTTGGTTCTCCTGAGTCTCTTCATAGCTATTTCAAATGTTCTTTGCCTTTCGGGTCCTTCTTTTAAGTTAGCCTTCAAAAAATCTTCTAAAACCACACTCTTGGATAGCTGCCCCACTGAAACTTTAAGCATCTCTAAGTAAGTCAGAACGTGGTGCGCTCTTGAGCTTAGGGCTATATCTAAACTCGTACTGATCATCCTTTCCACGTCATACTTGACAATAAAATAAAAAATAACGGAGTAAAAAGCTATACTCACTAAGGCCAGTATTAAAAATGCCAGGATAATTTTATTTGCTATCTTCATAAAGTTCCTTGAGTAATTGCCTGTTGATCGTACTCTCTGCGTCGGGTTTTTGGGGGATCCTCTTATTCATTAATTTAATCTTGGCAATAGTATTAAAAACATCCACCCACTGCTGGTGAATTGATGGCTGGTTTTGCCCGGAATAATCTAGCCACTGCAACCCTTCGGCATTTTTTCTATACTGCTGGGATGTAATATTATAATATTTAACGATAATTTCGCTGGCCTCATCGGGGTGCTCTTGATAATATTTTACCGCGCGAAACCAAGCCCGCATCAGGCCTTTTACTAGCTTAGGATTATTTTTAACTAAGTCCTCGCGGACATTGAGGGTATCAATGATAATTCCCGGATTTTCTCTGGTAGTAACTAAAAGGTGGCTTTCTGGCCTGGCCAAGGCAAGGCTTAACCAGGGTTCCCAGGTTACTGCGGCGTCCGCCTCACCTTTTAAGAATGCCTCCGCTACCTTTTCCGGGTTACAGGAAATAATATTAAGTCTTTCCATCGGTAACCCTTCTTGATGGAATAAATAAGAAATTAAGGTCTCCCCTGCGTCATCGCGGGAAAAAGCTACTTTTTTTCCAAGAAGGTCTGCCAGATTTTTAATTTTTGCGCTGGCAACTATACCGTCTGCTCCATAAGAACGGTCTATTTCTAAAACCGATACTACCGGCGTATTAAAGGCCCTTTTAGAAACTAAGAGATCCAGGGTGCCCGCCTCAACATCCAACATACCTTGATTAAAGGCATCACGCCGGGCAGAGTCTAATTGTTCGTCGATAAACACTAGCTCTATCCCTTCATCTTTGAAAAAACCTTTCTCCTGGGCCAGATAAAGCGGGCCGTAACCCACCCATTCCGGAAAGGCAATATTGATTTTTTGAAGCTTGGCCTCTGGATGGGGCCGACTGCAGCTAAAAACAAACAGAACAGCTAAACACAAGCTTAAAGCCAACACTTTAGTTCTCATGCTGCTCTCTCCTAATTTATCCTCTGGCTGTCACGGCAAGGTAAGGGTCAAATTACTATTATCCTGGCTGTTGAATAACAAGACACTCTGGGGCCTGATATCAGTTACCTCTAAATCATCAATGCGCTCGGTCTTTTTTAAAAGCCTGCCGTTAATAATCGCCAGGGGCTGGCGGCTATCAAAGATAACCCCTTCTAAGAGATAAGCACCGGAGGCCTTCTTTTTTAAAATGGCTTCCCCATGTTCTTTTATCTGTGGCAGGAAAAGTTCCGCAGCCGGCACGGACGGCTTCACCGCTACGCTAACAGCGGTATTTTTCACCCGTGATAAAAATACTATCCCTGCTAAAGCGAAAAACACTACCGCTACCGCCGCAGTTACGCTCAACCAGACAGGCAGATTTCTCACCGGGGCCTTGATAGCCGGCGCTGTTTTCTGAATACTCAACGCCTCAGCTCTCTTTAAGGCCTTATAAATAATACTCATTTAATCTCCGCAATAGAAGCCTGAAAAACATTCTCATCTAAAACTTTCTTGTCTTCGGCAAAACCCAACAGCAGCGCGCGGTCGCAAAGCATATTCACCAGGCGCGGTATACCTCCGGAGAACTTATAGATCAACTGATAGCCTGCCGGGGTGATCTCGATATCTTTTGAGCCGGTATTTTTAAGCCGAAACTCAACATAACCCTTGACCTCTTCTTCGGCTAAAGGGGCGAGGTGGTATTTCACAAATATCCTCTGACGGATCTGCCTTAAGTTAAACTGGTTTAATTTTTCCATTAACTCCGGCTGGCCCACTAAAACAATCTGCAGGAGCTTACACTGCGAGGTCTCTAAATTTGAAAGCAGGCGGACCTGCTCTAATTGGCGGGAACCTAAATTCTGAGCCTCATCAATGATCAAAACGGCGTTGCCGCCTTCGGAGGCAGTTTCAATTAAAAAAGCATTGAGGCGCTTGACGATATCCAGGCGGTTGTTGCTGTCTGCGCGCAAGCCGAAATCCTCCACAATCGCCTGCAAAAGCTGCACATCGCTAAAATAAGGATTTAGAATCAGGGAGATTCTGGTGCGAGGGTCTAAAGTATCCAGCGCCCTTTTACAAATGGTGGTCTTGCCGGTACCGACCTCCCCGGTAATCAGGATGATGCCCTTTTTTTCCTGAATGCCGTAAAACAATACCGCCAGCGCTTCCTTGTGGGACTGACTTTCAAAGAATAATCCCGCGTCGCTGGTAATATTAAACGGTGAAGCCTTTAAGCCGTAATAATCCAGGTACATAATTTATTTGTCGAATTCCTCTTTAAAGGCCCGGGTATTCACCACGCCGTCTGAAAGAATCTCGCCGGGTTTGACGATCTTGGCGGTGATAAAAATCATCAGGTCCACTTTAGACTTATCAGTAGTGTCCCTCCTAAAGAGCACTCCTACCCAGGGAAGTTTCTTCAAAAATGGAATACCGGTCCTTTGATAGGAGATTACATCTTTGAGCAGCCCGCCCATCACAATGGTTTCCCCATCCTTAATCACAATCTGGGTCTGGGCTTCGCGGGTATCAATAATAGGATATTCCACCAGCGTGGTATTGGACTGGCTGATAACTTTAGTGGTAGTAGTATAAGTGCTGACTGCGGGATGAATAATGAGATTGATATAGTCATCTTTATCCCCGCAGATCTGCGGCACCACGTTAAGCTGGATACCGATATCCTTGTATTCCTGCAAAGACCCTCCGATAACTTCATTAGTCTGGGTGCTTACTTCAGTCTTGATAATAGGAAATTGCGTTCCTACTAGGATGGAAGCCTCCTGGTTATTCATAGTCATGATTACCGGGCTAGAGAGGGTGTTGGTCTTGACATTCTCTTCTAAGGCGTGCAGCAATACTTCAAACTGGTTCCCGCTCATCTTTTGGAACAAAAGCGAGAGGCCGGTATTATAAGGATAGAAGCCTGCCATACCGGCAGTTTTAGCGTTAAATATTGCGGGCGACTTTTGTGAACCCAGGACATTACCACCCAATTGGGTAAGGATTTTACCGCCCTTCTTGCTGGTGGGGGTAGGATAAATGGTAGGGCTGGTAGCGCCTCCCGAGCCGGTGCCCCAGTCAAAACCGATATCTTTTAAGTAATCAACGTTGACTTCCATAATCCTGGCCTTAATCAGAATTTGCTTAGGCATAATATCTATTTCATCAATAAGATCGGTAATCTGTTTAATCTTGGCCCGGTTATCTAAGACTACCAGTATTTTAGTGCGGGAAAGCCTGGGCCCCTCCTCGAGCGCCGCCTTCTTAGCCGGGTTGCCGCCCAATTGCCATCCTGCCTGGCCGGTAACCTCCAAGACGCTGGCCTTGCCGGTAGCAGATAATAACGGCTCAATCGTTCTCTTAGCATCATTGGCGTCAATATATTTCAAATTAAAAATCTCCATACGCGGCAGCTGGCTGTCTAGGCCCCCGGACTCCTGGGATTCCAGCTCCTGAATCTTAGCCGGTGTGGCAACCATAATCACATTCTTCTGCTTGGTGTAGGCATAGCCATAGGCCTTCAGCACCGACTTTAAGGCGGACTCCCAGTCAATATTCTCCAGGCTCACTGAAACCAGCCCCTGTACCTCAGGAGTAGCAACAATATTAACCTTCTGCCCCTGGCGGTAGGCCTTCTGGGAGATAGCCTGCAGCACAATATTAATGTCGGCGTCCTTGAATTTTAAGCTTTCAATAAAATCCGATTCCGCCCGCAGGCTAAAACACCAGCTAAAAAATAATAACATTGTTATTATAAGTATCCTCTTCATTTTTAAGCCCCTTCCTTTAATTACTGCGGCAGGCCAAGCTCTAAATCCCGGCTACCGTTATTTAAAATGACGTTCTCCTTGTTAATCTTCTTCACCTGATAATCTTTAATGCTATCCCCTTCTTTTAAGCTTAGCTCATTAATCACTGCTACTGGTTGCGCCTCGCTCCAGCTTATCCCCTGTAATACCAGGCCCGAGCCTCCGGAGGCGTCTTTAGTTTTTACGGTAGCTGGCGAAAAGGGATCCCGACCGACGGAGAGTGCGCTAGATACAGCCTCAACCTTTCGGGAGAATTCCTCGCTGATGATTACCTTTCTTTTAAAAATACCCTCTGTAGAGGGAGATATTTTTTGCTTTTTTACCACTGGCCCGGCGATGTAAGATGGTGCCCTCCTGGAACGGGCAAGCTTACTTAAGAAACCCGCGAAGATGAAAATAAAAACTATGATTAAAAACACAGTAATCAAAAGCTCTTTTTTGTCTTTCGGGCTTAGCGGCGTCTTCATTTTAGTAAGTAAAAAGTTAAATCCAACCTGATTTTAAGGCGATAGGGTGAAACTTCATATTTGGCAATATTAAATCCATTGATCGAAATAAAGGCCGGCATTACTTTTTTGAGAATACCCAAATACTTAATTAGGTTGTCATAATTGCCGCGCAGGCTCACTGTTGCATTCACCGCATAACAGGTATTATTTCCTACTGTAATTTTATTGCCGCCGGAATCTAAAAAGAGCTGCTGGTTGCCTACTTCAATACTATCTACTGCTAATCCGAAGCGCCGGGCATAATCAGAGATTAATACCACGCTTGGCCCCTCGGAATCCGGGAATTTCCGCTGGGCATCCTGATATTTTCTCATCAAGGCTGCACTGACCTGCTCCGGAGAAAAGTTCCTGGCTACCAGTTTATCGATTTCTTGAATCTGCCCCTCTAAGCCCTGAACTTGGCTCTTGAGGGCCGCGAATTCCCGCCTCGCAGGCAGATAAACCCATAAAATAAATAAAACAAAAACTACTAATACAATAATACCTGCCACCATGATTTTTTGCTGGGTACGGGTGATTTTTTTAGCGCGCAAGCTGATCATATTTTTAATTTACACTCCAAAGAAAACATCTTGGGGTAAACACTGCTTTTCTCTAGCAATAATTTTATACTAGAGAATAGTGAAGTGGCGCGCAGCCTCTGGCTATAATCAGCCAGGATTCCAGCGGCGCCCTGGGAATCGGCGGCGATTGTGCCCCTTAATGCTACTTTTCCAGAATTATCTATTTTCAAGCTGCTCAAGGACACTTCATCCGGTAGAAGAGAACTTACCAGCTTTAATAACCCCTCTGCCGGTAGATCGCCCTTTTGAATCTGGTTTACCAGGTTATTCACCGGATAGGTTCTATCCGATGCTCCAGCCAGCTCGCCCAGTGTTGCCAGGTGCGCCTGAACAACTTTAAGCCTTTGACTATAAAAAGAAAACTGTAGCCTTAGAAAGAAAAATAAGGTCAACAGTATTGCTGCAGCAATAAGCACGGCCTGCCTTAAGATGCTCTTTTGCAATAGTTCAAATTTCCGGACTTTAAACTCATAGGGCACCAGGTCCAGCACTGCGGCAGGAGCTAATACCGCGCCTAAAGCGCTGGTATACTGCCCATTACTTTTGGCTTTAAGAAAATCACCTTTAATACCAACCGGCAGAGGGAACAAAGAAGCTTCCAGGCTTAATTCTTTTTTCAAATACCAGTCCAGGTTGCGCAAATTACTGCCTTCACCGGTAAGATAAAGGACGGCAGGATTCTCTTCTTTGAAGTTAGTGATAAAATAGGTGAAAGAATACCGTAGCTCTCTTACCAGGCCCTCCACAAGAGGCCTCAATAACGGCCACAAACGCATCGCAGGGTCATCCGGGGCTAGGGCCTCGGCGCCCTCTTTAAAAATGCCGCAATCCTCCTTAATTTTTTCAATCTCCTGGTAGGACTTGGCACCCTTAGAATCTCTGGTTACTAAGGGGTCGCTCAAGGCCTGATTTATTTTATCCGTGGAAAATACCAGGCGCCGGACAAAGGTTAATTTAGCGCCGCGGTAAATACAAAGCGCGGAATCGCTATAGCCGATATCCAGAACCGCCGTTAAACCTTTGTCCTTATTGTAATTCTCCAAGAGGCAGGAATAATTAAAAGGAGAGATACTGGCGCGCACTAAATCCAAATTACATTGCGTAATCGCGCTAAGGTATTTCCTGAGCACCCTGCTGTCTGCCAAAGTAACCATCACAATGTTTTTTTGCGTTCCGTCTTCATCAATGAAATCTTTTACGATCTGGTAATCAAAAAGGGCGTGTTCTAAGTCAAAGGGCGGCTCTTCCTTAAGTTGCCATTTTAGCGCCTCGAGAATTTCAGACTTAGGCATCGCCGGCAGGACAAAATTTTTAATCGCCACCGCCTCAGCGCCGGAAAGAGTAAAATAAATCTTTTTAGTCGATATGGAGTTATCTCTTAAGAATTCGCGAATTGCCTTACTAAGGCCGGCAATAATATCATCTTCGGCCCTAAACTTGACTGCCTGATGACTAAGAACTTCCAGGCGGTCCCCGGCCCTGTCAAGATAAAGCATCCTTAAGGAAGTGCGGTTTAATTCCAGGGAAATAGTTTTATTAGGCATCGTTATAATACCCTTACTGCTATGGCTGAGCTCTGCTGAGACTGCCCCTCCCAGTCGCTATAAGAGCCGCTGCCGCTTTTTACTACCAGGTTGATCTGGATACGCCGGATATCAGCCAACACAGCAGTGGGGCTCTCGTTAGCGTCATAATAACTAAAAAGTTTATTGGACTGCCCGGTTAAAGTTAAGCCTGAGCCAAGATAATACGGAACGAGAGTTTCTGTCCCCCCTGCGACGCTCTGGTAAAGCTTGCCAGTTCCGGTATCTAATCTAAAACGTTTGGCCTTCACTAAGCTATCGGCATTGTCAAAAAAATTAAAATCCACCTGATTGTCCTGGGCGGTATTAATGGCGCGGCTGAAACGCAAGCCCTTGGCCGGGGCATCCCCTTCAATCATCAGGCGCAAGGCATCTAGGGCAATCATATCGGCATTAATTTTTTTAGGCATGAAAACAGAATTCTGTACTACGAACATCAAAAGATAAGCCCCGACTACCGAGATGATTCCTAAGATTACTACCGTCATAATTAATTCAATCAGAGTAAAACCTTTTTGATTCATCATGGGCCAAAGTTGACATTTTTAGCGCGGTAGGTCACTAAATTAACTAAGGCCGCGGCACTCCCGGATTTTTTAATATCTACTGAAATCTTCTTTAAGCTCTCGGCAGTAGCAACAGTACCATTGGCATAGGTGACGTTGCGCACCATATCATAACTATAGCCCTCATAGCTAGAGTTAGAGCCAGAGATAAGATTAGTATAATTAGCATTATTGGCTCTCTCTAATTCCAGCCTGGCTAAGTTCAGGGCGGTAATGTAATCTTCAGAAACAAAGACGCTGTTAATCTGCTGAGAGAGCATCAAGGAAAGCGGCACTGAAATAATCCCCAGCACAATCATGGTCATGACCAGTTCAACCAGGGTAAACGCTTTAAAGTTAAGGCGTAATCTGGGCACTGATTTCATTATATCGGGATATGTTATTAGTAGAAGCGTTATAATCCGCCTCAATAGTCCGGTAAATAGGAGAACCGGTAGTTTTGCCGGTAGCCTTCACGGTAAATCTAAAACTGCTGGTGGATGCCGAATACGGATAAACCTGCACGACCTTGGTAGAGCCGTCGGTCATCACAAACTCTATTTTGACCCAAGACATTCCCAGGGCCGCTGCATTCCAGCGCAAATAAGTTAAATTAGTAACGGCATTAGACAAAGTGACGTTGGGATTAATATTACAATTCGCAGGAGAAGACAAGCCTTGATTATTATTCCAGACATTAGAATTGCCTATTCTGATACGGGTTAATTTTAAGGAGGGGCCGCTCCAGCTGACAATCATACGGTCAATAGTAACAGGGGTACTGCTGGCGCTCTGCATCGTTATCCCCTCCAGATTCTTGTTATCCGGAGCGCGGAAGTGTGCGCCTGCGCTATTAACCATTACCATATCTGCCGGGTTGCCGCCTACCACAAAAAACCTGCCGGCATCCACAGAAGTCTGACCGAAGTTAAAGTATCCGGTTCCGGTCAGGTCACGAAAGCGGTACTGATAAATAGCGTTCTGGATGCCGGCCTGGGCCAGATAGATACACTGCAAATCGGTGGCTTGGGCGTCGCTGCGCCGGAAGATCTCCACAATAAAAAAAGTTATTCCTGCCACGACTATCGTTACAAAAGAAATCAGCAGGATCGCTACTACCAGCGTCATACCTTTTTGCACAGCCGGGGTCTTTATCATCGTGATACTAGCTATCTCGGGTACGTTATTTCAAAATTACCAGAAATAACGCACCCAAGAGCTAATCTTTTACTTAAACTCTCCGGTTGTCACGTTGTAGGTATAGGCAGTGGCGTTAGCAGGTCCACGATAAACAGTGGCGCTGGTCTTCTGCCAACTAGAATCCGATATTCCGCCTTGAGCCAGCACATTGTCAAAACAGGGAGTAGTGGTACTAGAGCAAACACCGGTAGAAGCCCCGTCTAGCGTAGCGGGGTAAGCCCTATTCTTGGCAAAATAGGTGTAGACACCAGCGCGCACTGCACCCAGCACACCTTTTTCTGCCGCATCCTTGGCGTCGTTTTGCAGGTCAAAATACTTCGGGATGGCTACAACCGCCAGGATTCCCAGCAACAAAATCACCATTACCAACTCGATTAGCGTAAAACCTTTTCTCTTCTTCATTGCTACTCCTCCTTTTGATATATGGTTAATGATTCCGAAATAAAAATCTCCCACCTCCTTTCGTAAGTTTATTTTAAATTTTATTGCCTCTGGAAGAGCCGCATGATATTCCACATCGGCAGAAACATCCCCAGGGCCATCAAAAGTACCATAAAACCCATCACAAAAATCAAGAGCGGCTCAATCAATACCACCATATTGCTGATAGTATAGTCTACCTGCATATCATAATAGTCGGAGATCTTATAAAGCAGTTCGTCGATTTTACCGGTCTCCTCCCCTACTGCCACCATACGCACCACCGGCGCCGGAAAAACTCCGCTGGCTCTCATCGGAGCAGACATGCCCTTGCCTTCATTAACGCTCTTTCTAATATTATCTACCGTGGCTGCTACTACTACATTACCCGTGCTTCCGGAAGCAATGCTCAAGACGCTTAATATAGGGACACCGCTGCGCATCATCACGGAAGTGATACGCGAGAAACGCGACATAATCATTTTTAAAATCAAGGGGCCGAAGATCGGAGTTTTAAGTTTCAGGCTATCCCACCAGAGCCGGCCGCGTTTGGTATTAATAAATTTTTTAAACAGGTACACCGTGCCAACCCCGATAATAATTAAAAACCACCAATACCTGGTGGTAACATAATTTATCCCCAGGATCACGCGGGTGGGTAAGGGCAGGGTGGCCTTAAATTGAGCATAGAGCTTGGCGAAACGCGGGATTATCAGGTTAGTTAAAATCAGAAAACCTACGATCATGGTGCTGAATATTATCAAGGGATAGCGCATGGCGGAATTAATGCGCAAGCGGTTCTTCTCTTCATACTCACCAATGGATAAGAGCCTCTCTAATATTTCATCCAGCCTGCCGGTGACTTCTCCCGCTCTTATCATGTTGACATAGAGGGTGTTAAAAATATAAGGATGCTTTTGCAAGGCCTCGGAGATACGCTCTCCGCCGTGGATATCCTGGATGATATCGTTAACGACCTTACCGAGCATAGGGTTAGTGCTCTGTTCTTTAATCGCTTCCAGCGCCGAAATAATCGGCAGCCCCGCCCTTAGCAGAGAAAATAACTCCCGGGTAAACATATTTAAATCCGCGGACTTGATGCGGCGGTATTTAAACAGCTCCGGTATTTTCCAGGATTCTTTAACTTCCTTGATTACAACCGGAATGGAACCGACCTGTTTTAGCCGCGCCAATACCGCACTTTCTGAATCCGCTTTGATCGTCCCGGAAATTAACTGCCCGGCCTTATCTCTTGCCCGATAGCTATACGCCAGCATATAATTATTCGATTTCGGTAACCCTTAAAATTTCTTCTAAGGTGGTTATGCCTGCCCTTACTTTTTCCAGGCCGTTCTGGCGCAGGGTGCGGATCCCCAGCTCAATCGCTTTCTTTTTAATTTCAGCTGCGGATCTCTTGGCATCAATCATCTCCCGGATCTCTTCATTAATCGGCAGTAATTCAAAAATAGCGCTGCGGCCCATAAAGCCGCTGTTGTTGCATTTTTTACAGCCCTTGCCCCGGTAAAATTCTAATCCTTGATCTAAACCCGTATTCTTCAGGGTAACTTCAGAAGGTCGGTATTTTTCCTTGCACTTATCGCAGGTCAGCCGCACCAGCCGCTGGGCGAGAATGCCGATTACGGAGCTGGAGATTAAAAACGGTTCAATCCCCATATCTATTAATCTGGTCAGTGCTGAGGGTGCGTCATTGGTGTGCAGGGTGGAAAAAACCAGATGTCCGGTAAGAGAGGCCTGAATGGCGATTTCTACTGTTTCGCGGTCGCGGATTTCACCTACCATTACGATATCCGGATCCTGCCTTAAGATATTACGCAAGCCGTTGGCAAAGGTTATCCCGGCCTTGGGGTTAACCTGGGTCTGGCGCACCATCGCAATCATGTATTCCACCGGATCTTCGATGGTAATCACATTTTTCTCTACTGAATTGATAGTAGAAATCGCAGCGTATAAGGTAGTGGTCTTTCCGCTGCCGGTAGGGCCGGTGACTAAAATAATGCCATAGGTACGCCGGATTAATTTATTAAACTCCTCCAGCTCGTCTTTAGCAAAACCTAATTCCCTTAAGCCCGGCAGCACCGCGGACCTGTCTAAAAGCCGCATTACGACATTCTCGCCATAAACCGTAGGAAAGGTAGAAACTCTGATGTCGAGTTCGCGGTTTTCAATATTCATTCGGATCCGGCCGTCCTGGGGCTTGCGACTCTCGGCGATATCCATATTAGAAAGGACTTTGATTCTGGAGATTACAGCATTCTGCAGGGGAGACGGTATTTTATTAACTTCCTGCAAGAGGCCGTCAACGCGGTAACGGATACGCAAGATTTTTTCATCCGGCTCCACGTGGATATCGGAGGCGCGCGACTGCACTGCCTGCATAATCATAAGATTGACCAGCTTGACAATCGGGGTCTCTTCGGCAGCCTCTAACATGCCTTTCTCACCGGTGCGCACAATCTTTTCTTTGTCAATAGTACCTACTAACTCATCAATAGAATCAGCGGTCCCGTAATAGGTATCCAGCACGTGCGCGAGGCCGCTGCGGGAAATCAGCACCGGCTCGATAATGTCGATTTGGGTGATGTCGCGCACATAATCCTGGGCCAGGATGTTCTCCGGATCCACCATCCCGATAGTGAGGGTATTGCCGACCTTAAAAAGAGGTACCAGGCTGTATTTCTTGGCCATGGCCTCGGGGACTAATTTGATCAGTTCTTTATCGATAAGGTAATTGGTAAGGTCAATATAAGGAATGCCCAGCACTGCGGCGCGGATATTGGCGATGTCTTCTTCGGTAGCAAAGCCCAGCCTCTCTAAAGACTGATCCAGGGTCAGGCCGGCGCGTTTCATCTCCTCCTGGGCCAGCTCAATCTGGTTTTTATCCGCCAGGCCTTGTTTTAAAAGCAGGCTGATTACTTGGCTATCTTTGATCATAGTTTTTTATTGCTGCGCGGGAAGGAAAGTTCTCCTTTAAGGAACTAATTTTACTTTTTTATGTTCAACAGGGTCTCGATTTTTTCTAACAGGACACTAGATTCAAAGGGCTTGCTGATGTAGGCGTCAGCGCCCACCTCCTGGCTGGTCTGCTTATCCTGGTCCTGGGTGCGCGCGGTGAAGATAATGATGGGGATTTTCTTGTATTGCTCGTCGAACTTAAGCATGCGGCAAACCTGATAGCCGTTAAGTTTAGGCAGCATCAGGTCCAGGATAATCAAATCCGGGTTTTCGCTACGAGCCTTAGCGAGCGCATCCTGGCCGTCTATGGCAGTGATGACGGCATAACCGTTCTTTTCTAATCTTACCTGCACGGTCTTAATAATATCCGGCTCATCATCCACCAAAAGTATGCGCTTAGCATCAGCCATAAAAAACTCCTCCCTGATATCTCAACATTATTTTATAATAAAATGCCGATTTTGCAACTGATTTGTTGCTAAATAAAAGTCCTCTTCTTATTTAAAGAAAAGGACTTAGGAGAAATTAGCCTCGCCCTTATAAGCTAACCCCCGGAGCTTATTTTGAAAAGAGTGAGAAGCCCCAAAATAGTTATCAGGATGCCAACGTATCTCTTAAGTTTATCGGAATTAATATTTTTTACCGTAACAGCGGCTACCGGCACTGCGCCGGTAGCGCAGACAACCAATAAAGCCGTAAGCCTCCAATCTATGCTTTTGCCCAGAATTAAATAAATCATAAAACCGACAAAACAGGTAACAGCTTCGGCAAAAGCGGTAATTCCAATGGCATTTTTGGCACATACCCCGGAAAGTAACTGCCCTCCCATTACCAAGGGCCCGTACCCCCCGCCTGAGATACCCTTATTAAAAGCCGCTAAAAAACTCATTGCCATAATCTTACGCCAGGAAAAACGCAGGGATTTATTTATCGTGACAAGAATCAAAATACCCATCGCCGATACTAACAGCCCGATATAAAGGGTCAATAACCATTTCGGGATTTTTAGCGCTATCACCGCTGAGAGAATCACGCCTAAAGAGCTTATGATCCCTAAGATAAAAGCAATTTTAAAATCCGGGGATTTAATATTTAAATCTACGTTGCGTAAATTATGGTGGGAAATACAGGCAGCGATGTCCGTAATAAGCTGCGATACCAGGACCGCTGGAATAACCTTCAGGGGATGATACCCCATAATAATAAGTATGGGGGCAAGGGCAGTACCATAGCCCATACCTAAACCGGAATCCAGGTATTCACTGATAAAAGCGATAATTCCCACTAAAACCAACATCTGCCACCCCTCTTAACAAAAACCCTCTGCAAATATTTTACTTGCAGAGGGTTAGGATCTTGAGCAAAAAATTAGAGGTATCTTTCGATGGCTTTCAAAATCTTATCTGAGGCTACCTTATCGGGGCTCACCCCCCCTACGCGTACCTCTACCCTAGTAGTAGCATCGCTAACTTTACGGATATCAATCCAGGTCTCTTTACCATCCAGATAAATACTCTTTAACTGGGTAATCTCTGCTTCTTTGGTTTCCCTAGTTACTTCTAATTTAAGCGATTTTAAAGCCTTTTTAGCGGCGTCAATGGTCCGCTCATAGGAAGCATGAAATTCCTGGGATAATTTTCCGGATAGCCACATTCCTGTCCCTGCCCCGCCGGCTGCCCCCGCTAATAAAAAACAACCGCATAGGTTTAACAAGAGAAATCCTGAAAAAACCAATACTGCGATATTCTTAAACATCGACACCTCCTTTTATTTTAAATATTTTACCTCAAATCAAAATTATCTGCAAGATAATTTACTTTACTGGCTTTTTCCCGCTGGTAATTTTGCAGCTATTAAGAAAATCCTGCCACTGTTTCATAATTAAAGCTACGTCTCTGTCTGAACCGGGATACCATTCTTCTTCCGGACGGAATAACATAGGTATCGGCGCATAATCATAAAAGGAAAGGTTTAAAACCATAAACCCTTCTGCTAAAGGTAGAATAATAAATTCATCATAGACATACTCACGATTAGCAAACCTGCCCTGGCGGTAGGCATTTTCGTCGTATTTATAAGCCAAGCTGATAGATTTAGCATCCTGACCTGCAATGGTTATGGTGCTTATTTTTTTAGGTTTACCGGCTAAGACTGTATCCAGCCACCATTCAAACTCCTCCGGTTTCTTGAAACGGGAGCCGGCAAGGCCGTAATAGGTGACCCGGATTGAATCTCCGCGGCTGTTCTTTAATTCAAAAACCGGATCCCCGGAGTGCCAGCGTTCCTTGCTCTTCACATAATCCCAGCCCGGTGGCACCTGGTATTTAATAACTTTATAAAAAGAATTCTCCAGGGCAAAAACCGTATTCCCCCAGAGAACCGCGATCAATCCCGCGACAATAAAAGTTTTTACCGTATTCTTAAACAGCATTATTTTTTGTATAAGCCACTTCCCCCTTGCTGTTATTATAACACTTCTCTTTTAAAATTGTAAACAAAACCCTCTCATACCTGCTCGTGATCAGTCAAAAACCGGGCTTTAAGCATTCCTTCATCCCACTCCCCGTCCGGGGTGGAATCCCAGACTATCCCGCCGCCGATTCCCATTTCCCCCTCATTTGCCCGCAGTAAAATCGTTCTTATGGGAATATTGAAAAACAAGTCCCGCCCAGGCGTAATATACCCGATAGCCCCAGTGTATATTTTACGCTCCTCATCTTCAAGCTCGCGGATAATCTGCATCGCGCGCATCTTCGGAGCCCCGGTTACCGAGCCGGAAGGGAATAGCGCCCTGAATAAATCACGCAGAGGAACCTGTTCATCAATAGTAGCGGTTACCGTTGATGTCATCTGATACAGCGTAGTATAGCGCGCCACCTCAAAGAGCTTGGGGGCCTTAACATTGCTACCGATCCTGCCTAAGTCGTTACGCAATAAGTCCGCGATCATCACGTTTTCTGCGCGGTTTTTCTGGTCGTATTTCAGGCGCAGCCCAGCAAAAGTGTCAGTCAGCTTGGTTTTGCCGCGCGGCCAGGTCCCTTTCATCGGCTTGGTAGTAATAAATGCACCACGCTTTTTCATGAACATCTCCGGAGAAAGCGAGAGGATCTTAAAATCCTTCGTTTCCAGGTAGGCCGGATACGGCACCGGCTGCTCCTCAAGAAGCGTGTGGTATAACGAACGCGCATCGCCTTGAAAAGAAAACTTCATTTTCAAACAATAGGTAATCTGATAAACGTCGCCGCTCTGAATATAGCTGCGGATACGCTGGATATCTGTACGGTAATCCGGGAAATTGATGTTCGGTTGAATTTGGCGCAGGGCAAAATCTTTTTTGGCCTCCGGGATAAAATCCTGCCCGGGGCAGGGAGCATCGTAACAACCCATATAAATTAGCGGAAAATCGTAGGCCGCTTTATCACGCAGTTTATCCTCAAAACCATGCCCGGCTTCATATGACACAAAGCCCGCCAGGTAGTAACCCTGGCGCAAGAAAGACTCCATTACCTTAAAAGCTTCGGGAAGCAAATCTGGTTTATAACAGGAAATAATTTCTTTGGGGCGAGAAAATAAGAGTGGTTTATTTTCGAAACTGGTCAGGATATCCATAGGGCACCTTTTTATTTTACGCCGGGATGCCCTAAGTAAAAGAGGGCTAGCTAATCATGGCGAGGCTTTCTTTATACTAATATCTTTTCATTTTAAACCATAATCGGATAGTTTGACAAATCTAAAACCCTTCTTTTTCAACTCCGGTATTGCCTCAATCAGGCCTTCTGCCGTCTCTTTTTCCGGATGGTTCATATGACAAATTATTATCGAGCCGGCGCTAGCGCTCAATAGCGCATTTTTAACTTGCGTTCTTGAATAGGTAGCGCCGCGGTCTCCCAAAACACTAAAACCAACTACCTCGCAACCTAACCTCTCAGCAATTTTGACGCCTACTTCATCATAATAGGCGGTTCCAGACCGGTAGTATTTAGGCCTCCTGCCGGTTAGTGCCTGGATTTTTCTGCCATTTTTCTCTATTTCATCTACAACTTCTCCCACATTCTTTGTTCCTTGTATTCCATAGATTGATTTTCCGCTTACCGAACAAGGTTTATGCTGGAAACCGTGATTCTCTATCTCAAACAAAGGATTCCCGGCTAATTGCTTAAATATATCAGGATTCTTATCAATCCATCTGGCATTGATAAAAAGCGTGGCAGGTATCTTGTTTTTTACCAGGTAATCTACCAGCGCAGCATCGTAGCCGTCGCCTTCGGATCCGCAGGCATCCAGGGTCAGGGCGATAATATTTTTGTCTGTATCTATCCTGGTCTTGACCCCCGGCACTACTTCGGCCCACTCCAGAGGTTGTTTATCGCCAAATTCGAAAATAATTTTTTGCCTTAAATCCTGGTATTTCTTATCCGGCTGCTCCTGGCTTTTAAAAAATATAATAAATCCCAGAAATAAAATTACCGATAAAACAATTATCTTTTTCATTTCTCCCCTTGCAAATCAATCCAGGCAATGAATCGAAACAGCTTTATCATGGCCGCTATTTGCCGCTGGCGAATATTTAACTTCTACACGCCCGCCGTTTTTAAGATGCCAGGCACCCCTGCCTTTGCCCATATCTTTTCCGGAAGCATCAGTAACAGTAGTATCGTTTACTATGTCTATATCCTTAATTTCGCCGCTGTCGCCGATAACCGTCAATAGCGCAAGCCTCCAATAAGGAGGTCTTGGGAGCATCTTTTTGACTGATTCGACCCTGCCTGTAAAGATATCCCCCGCCTGGACTGCCTTTTCTTGAACTGGCTGCGCTACTACAGAAGGTGCGCTTACCGATACACTTGAGGCTGCCGGCTGTCGGACGTAGTCTAATGGGACGTAACGCATCGAGGTGGTCACATTATCGCCTCTTTCCGTAACTGAATATTTAACCTCAATTTTCCTGCCCTTTCTTGGCGCTTCGCCGTATCTTGGCTTACCGTCAATCTGTATAATGGTTGAGCCGCCCCTGGGGACACAAAATTCTTGCTCCTCGCCATTATCAGCAACAGCGGTAAATTTCCACCAATACCTTAATGCCCCCGTGGACCTTTCAATCTTACCTACAAAAATTTTGGGTTCCTCGGCCTTGACTGGAGAATTTATAAAAAATAAAAAGGCAACGGCGATTAATGCTAAAGGTATCTTTTTCATATCCTTATTTTACTCCAAACAAAAACCCCCTGCAATATATTCTATCGCAGAGGGTTGAAGAATCAAGCTCCCCTAACGGGTATCAGAAATAACTATATTTCTTATTCAATAGCTCTAACTATAGTAATGGAGTAAATTAATAATTTCTGCGCGCGGCGTAAGTAAAGTTTAAAAAGTATTGACTTAATAATTTCTCGCTAGACATAAACTGGTTTGTCCCGAAAAAATAATCCACAATCGTCTCTCGTAAACGAGCGAGCTCTTTAAGGCGGGGGAAGCCCTTCTGAGCGTCCAAAGTCAAATCTATTAACTCTAGGGAACGCTCTAAAGCTTGTTGGCAATAAGCAACGTTACGCTTTCCGCGCCAATTAAGAGCGCGCTGAACCTCACTTCCGATGTTTGCCATTTGCTCAAGGAATGATAGCTGGCTCCAGCGGCCTGCAGCCAGATCTTTATGTTGATAGCTCATCGCTTAATAATTTTTGTAACTATTGCAATAATTTTCTTGCGCATTTCCTCGTCCTCTATACCGCGGCTTCTATTGCCCTGAGATGGGCGCATATTAATCATAGAGTCAAATTGAATAAACTCGTCTGCCTGCATCTCCGGATAAAGATTAATCCCCCACAGGCTCTTCTGCTTTGAACCGCCTTCCAGAAGCAACGCCTCCAGGTCAGAATGAAGCTCGGCATCTACCGCGATAATACCCCTGTCAACATCAACCACTGCTTTTACCAAATTTCCAAAGGTGGCAGCAGCCATCTGTTTAAGTTCGCCCGACGATAATGTTTCTGTTATTATTTTCATATACCAATTATACCTTAACAAAAAGCCCCCTGCAAGTCATTTGCTTACAGAGGGCTTTCTAATTTGGCTCATAAAAAGTACTAAAAATAACTACATCTCTGAACTCACTACCACCCCACCGATCAATTCTCCTTTTTTTCGATTAAACGATAGATAGCCGCGCCGAGAACACCACCAATAATCGGAGCTACCCAGAAAAGCCATAATTGTCCAACTGCCCAACCGCCTACAAATACAGCCACGCCTGTGCTGCGTGCAGGATTAACTGACGTATTTGTAACTGGGATACTGATTAAGTGAATCAATGTAAGGCCTAAACCAATTGCAATCGGAGCAAAACCTTGCGGCGCACGCTTATCAGTCGCACCAAGAATGATAAGCAGGAACATCATAGTCATAACAACCTCAGTGACTAAAGCTGCCAATAAAGAATATCCTCCGGGAGAATGAGCGCCATAACCATTTGAAGCAAAACCAGCCAAAACATTAAAACCAGGCTTGCCGCTTGCAATTATATAGAGAACCCCCCCTGCTACAACTGCGCCCAAAACCTGCGAGATAATATACGGTATAAGTTGTTTTGCTGGAAAGCGACCGCCAGCCCAAAGCCCGATGGAAACCGCTGGATTTAAATGGCAGCCTGATATATGCCCAATCGCATAAGCCATAGTTAAGACTGTCAAACCAAAAGCCAGCGCAACACCGAGTAAACCAATGCCCACATTCGGGAAAGCGGCAGCCAACACTGCGCTTCCGCATCCGCCAAGAACCAGCCAGAAGGTCCCAAAAAACTCTGCTCCATACTTTTTCATACCTTCCTCCTTTCTTTATGAAATTATTCTACACCAAAACAAAACCCCCTGCAAGTCATTTGCTTACAGAGGGCTTTCTAATTTGGCTCCCCTAAGGTGTCATAGAACTAACTGTATCTCTCAATTTACAAATCCTATTTTATAGCAGATCCGACGAATATCAAGGAAATATCGAGATATAGAAATAAATTTATAAGTTAAATTGTAATTTTTGTCCACCTTAAAGGGGTGGACATTCAGTAATTTAACCAATCCACTCGGTAATTTTCTGTTTTATTTGGTCTCTTACTAACCTGGTTTTCTCTAATTTCTCTTCCCGACTTCCCTGGAAACTTGCCGGGTCATCAAAACTCCAGTGGATTCTCCTAGTGGCGGTAGTCCCAGGAAACACAGGACACCTTTGCGCTTGGGACTCATCGCAAACCGTAATCACATAGTCATAGCGCTTGCCCTGCTTGTAGAAATCAAAAACGCTTTTGGTTTTATTCTGAGAGATATCAATGCCAATCTCCTTCATAACTTCAATAGCCAAAGGATTAAGTTTTCCCGGTTCAAGGCCAGCACTCTCAACTTCGAATCTGTCTCCTGCTAAATGCTTTAGTAACGCTTCTGCCATTTGAGACCTAGCTGAGTTATGCGCACAAACAAATAGGACCTTATCCTTCATAGAGACATCTCCTTGTCCACGAGGGCAATACCCGCGCAATACAACTAAGCGCGGGGTATCATCTTATCTCTTCAGGGTGATGTTTAACAACTTTGGCATTCACCATATAAATAACGTCTTCTGCAATATTAGTGGCATGATCGCAGATGCGCTCAAGGTGACGGGCAATTAGAAGAAGCGGAACTGCTCGCAGCGCTGTAGATGGGTCTTTGCTCATATAGTCTTCAACCAATTCTTTTTGGACTAAATTGCGTAGTCTATCTGCCTCGCTATCGAGCAAAATAACCTTTCCAGCCAAATCCGCATCCTTATTCACAAAAGAATCTAATGCGTCTTTTACCATCTGCTGAGCAAGACTAGTTAATTTCGGAATATCAATAAGCGGTTTAAGTAATGGCTTACCAGCTAGGTCCAGCACACGCTGAGCGATGTCAACAGCTAAATCAGCAATTCTTTCTAAATCCGTCGAAATCTTCATAGACATCGTAATAAAGCGTAGGTCAATCGCCATTGGTTGCCTGAGCGCCAATAAATCAAGACACCGTTCATCAATTGCGTTCTCCATTTCGTCAATAACCCTATCCTCGCTAATTACTTTATTGACCATTTCTATGCTTAGTTCTTTTAGCGATTCTACGGACTCGAAAATCGCTGTTTCAACCAGCGTACCCATTTTAAGCAATTGTTTCTTTAAATCCTCTAATTCTTGATCTAAGTGTCTCTCCATAATTAACCTTCTTTCTTTTTTGTTTTTATTATCCAAATCTTCCGGTAATGTAAGCCTCGGTTTTGGGATCTTTAGGCTTGGTAAATATATCCTGCGTCTTACCAAGCTCAATAAGCTCTCCCATCAAAAAAAATGCCGTATAATCTGAAACCCTCGCTGCCTGCTGCATATTATGCGTAACGATTACAATGGTATATTCTTTCTTTAGGTCCGTAATAAGTTCTTCTATTTTAGCGGTTGATATAGGGTCAAGGCTTGCGCAGGGTTCATCAAACAAAATCACTTTAGATTCAACTGCAAGGGTTCTGGCAATGCATAATCTCTGCTGTTGACCGCCGGAAAGCTTCAGCGCGCTATCATAAAGCCTGTCCTTTACTTCTGGCCATAATGCCGCTCTCTTTAATGCCCATTCTACTTTTTCTTCAATAAATGACCTATCTTTAATTCCGTTTACCTTAAGGCCATAGCTGATATTATCAAAAATGCTCTTGGGAAAAGGATTGGGTTTCTGAAAAACCATCCCCACCTGCCTTCTAATTTCAACGGCATCAACGGAAGGATCAAAAACATCCCTGCCGTCTAGATATATCTTGCCGGTAAGCGCAGTGTTAGGTACCAGCTCATTCATACGGTTTAATAGCCTTATGAATGTTGATTTACCGCATCCTGAAGGCCCAATGATTGCCGTAACTTGATTCTTGTAGATATCGAGATTTATATTCTTTAACGCCTGGGTCTTGCCGTAAAAGAAATCCACATTTTCTGACTTGATTTTTATTTCGCTATCCATAAATGCCCCTCTGTCTTTGTCGAATAAAAATAGCTATTCCTGAAATCATTAACACCATAAATAAAAGAACGAGACTACATCCGTAGGCAATTGCTGTCTGTTGATCAGGATGAGTGCCTTCGGTCATTAGCGCATAGATATGATACGGCAAAGCCATCACTTCGGAAAAAACGGATTTAGGATACCCGCGAGTATAGAAAGCTGCTGCGGTAAAAAGAATCGGCGCGGTCTCTCCTGCAACCCTACCTATACTTAAGATTACTCCGGTTAAAATCCCAGGCAATGCCGTAGGTATTACTATATTCTTTATTGTTTCCCATCTCGTTGCTCCGAGGGAAAGCGACGCCTCCCTTATCGACTGCGGAACCGCCAATAAAGCTTCCTGAGCGGAGGAAATTATTAAGGGGAGGGTTAAAATGCCTAAGGTCAGGCTTCCTGAGAGTATCGAGACGCCAAAACCAAAGAATTTGACAAAAACCGCCAAGCCAAAAAGTCCGAATACCACCGAAGGCACTCCTGCCAAGTTGTTAATACTTATTCTGATAAGATTGACTATGAAACCTTTGGGAGAATATTCGCATAAATAAACCGCGCAGGCTAATCCTAACGGCAGAGCGAAAAGAATAGCTCCAAGAGTTAAATAAAATGTCCCCGCAATTACCGGAGCAATTCCACCTTGAGTCATTCCCATTCGTGGGCCCTGAGTAAGGAATTCCCAAGAAATAACCTTAAAACCCCTTACGCTAATAAAATATATAATGGAACCTAAAAAAATAAGCGTAGTGGTTATACAAAGGAATAACGCCAAGAAACCCAAGTTTTGAATAATATTCTTTTTCATCCGCTTAACCCCAATTTTATTCTAAAACGCTTGCTAATCATTTCAGCGATAATATTAAATACAAATGTGGTCAGGAATAAAATAAGTGCGATAGCAAATAAGGCATGGTAGTGTGAACCTCCCATAGGCGCCTCTCCCATTTCCGCAGCAATCGCTGCTGTCATCGGACGCACCGGCTCTAAAAATGAATGTGGAATAACCGCTGCGCCTCCGGCAACCATCAAAACCGTCATAGTCTCACCTATGGCCCGACTCATTCCTAAAATTATAGCCGTTGAGATTCCCGAACCTGCTGCCGGGATCACCACCTGTGTCAAGGTCTGCCACCTGTTTGCGCCTACGGCAAAGGACGCCTCACGGAATGATTTTGGAACATAATTGAGCGCGTCATCAGCAAGGCTACAGACCGTAGGTGTTGCCATAATTCCTAAAACCAAACTTGCATTCAGGGCAGTCAAGCCGGTAGGAAGATGGAACAGACTCTGCAGTAACGGCGTAAGTATCACCATTCCGAAAAACCCATATACCACCGATGGAATACTAGCTAATATCTCAATTAAAGGTTTAAGTATTGCTCTTTGTTTATGTCCGGCCAGTTCATGTAGATAAAGCGCGCTTCCCACGCCTAAGGGGACACAAACAAGTATTGCGCCAAAAGTCACCCAAATAGACGCCAAAATTAAAGGCAGAATCCCAAACTCAGGAGTTGAATATGTTGGATACCAAGCCTTTCCTAAAATGAATTCCAGCGGCTTGACTTTCTGGAAAATAGGCAATGCCTCTTTAAAAAGAACGATGACAATCCCTATTAAAAATATCAGAGAAGCAAATGCCAGAACCGTAAAAATCCATTTATATAACTTTTCTTTCATGCTATTCCATAAAGGAGGCCGCGACAGGTTATTGGCCTGTCGCGGTTATAGGGTAAATGAGTAAACGCTCGATTTACTTTAACCCTACAAATCCTTCCTCTTCAGTTAACTTCTGACCTTCCAAGCTTAATATATAATCAATAAAATCTTTTGCTAGTCCTTTAGGCTCGCCATTGGTATACATGAATAACGGCCTACCAAGCAAGTATTTATTGGTTAATACGGTTTCCTTGGAAGCCTTAACGCCATTAACATCAACGGCTTTAACCGATGACGATAGATACCCCAATCCAACGTAACCAATTGCACCGGGAGTTTTGGATACCACAGAGGCGACTGCCTGGTTCGACGCTTGCATAAGAGCATCTGACCGCACCTTTGCTCCATCAAGAGCAAGAGTGGCGAAAGCCTCAAAAGTTCCGCTTGAGCTATCGCGTGAAATAACCACAATCTTTTCATAAGCCCCGCCTAATTGTTTCCAGTTTGAAATAGCGCCGGTATAGATATCCTTGATTTGCTTCTTGGTTAGTGCATCTACGTTATTTGACGGATGTACAATAATACAGATTCCGTCCATAGCAACAACATTGGCTTTAGGGCTTCTTCCGTTGGTCACGGCTTTATCAAGCTCGGTATCCTTAATCGGACGGGATGAATCAGCAATATCACAGGTGCCATCAATTAATGAAGCAATGCCTACGCCTGAGCCGCCACCGCGCACTGATATATCAGTCCCGGGATTATTATTCATAAACACCTCAGCTGCCTTTTGGGTAATGGGCAATACCGTGGTTGAACCCTCAACTACTATTTTTTCTGCGTAACAAGGTACCGCCAACCCTAATATAAGTAATCCCAACATCCATAATTTGCTAAAAACTTTCATCTTCTTTCCTCCTTGTCTACAGAGACAACACCCGCGCAATTCCGCTAGGCGCGGGGTGTCTTCTTTAATTTTACATATTAGAATTTCATATTCCAGTCAACCTGTACGAGAGTTTCAGGCTTGGCAGCACTAGAAGCAGAGCTTCCAAAACCGTGATTACCGTTAATTGCCCAGCTACGGTATACATCTAAACCTAAAGAAGTATTCTTGCTTAAACCAAGGGTAAAAATACCCTCATGGCTTCTGATACCGGTTTGTCCGCCATAACGGTCCGAATCCGGCAAGATATCAAGAACAGCATCCTTACCAAGCATGGCATAAATATACTTAACCTGCCAATCTCCCCATTTTTCAATTTTCTCATTACCAAACTGAAATCCAAGTGAAAAACCGGTATTTTTATTTGAAACGTCAAAATTATTTACATATTCACCGAAGAATTTTAGATTCTCAACACTTAGCCCTAAGGCTTTAAAGGGCTCTTTGATCGTTAATTCTAACGCAGGGCTTAATATACTGTAATTATATGTATAGTTTCCATAGACAGTAGAACTAGAGGTAGTACCATACCTGGCATTATCACCTTTTGAATAGCTTGTAGCGGCTACATCTTTAACCTGAAATGCTTCGTAGGTTAAAGCGCCCTTTAATGAAACATTATCATTCAAAGTATAGTTTAAACCCGGCTGTATAAGATATGCCATTGCGCCGGAAGTGGTACTCGTATCATCTACAAGAACCATAGACCCGGCTTTCATGAATACTGAGGTCTTAGGATCTAAAGTCTTGTTAAATCCGATTACTGCACCTTCAGGCGTTATGTCTGTATCCCAGATTAAATCCGTAGGCTCCCACAACACATCAGGAAGAAGCATTTTTCCACCTACAAAATTTAACCAAGGCATGGGGTCATATTTGGCATAAGCATAATCTAGGTAAATAGCCTTCTTAGTTGAATATGAGCCAAAGGTTATGTTCGTGGAACGGGGATCTCCGCTGCCGGTAGCTATACCAACGCCTACCTTAAGCTTATCATTTACCTTGCTGTCTAAACCAAGGCGCAAACGAATACGCCCTATGGTTGTATCTTTAACTATGTCATTTGCGTTCTTTTCATGCTGATTCTGGAACCTCAGACGCAAATCTCCCTTGATCTTTGTATTCTGCACCCACTGCGGAAGGCTGGAAAATTTTCCTTCTGCAATCTCTTTCTTCACTTGTTCTTTTGTCTCCGTGCCGATTTGCTGCGCTTCTCCTGCTGTTAAAACGCCCTTTTCCACTAATTTCTGAAGTAGAAGGTCAACTTCGCCGGCATAAGACTTCTGGCTATTCAAACTTAATACCAGAAACCCGACTAAAATTAAAACTGTTAAAAACTTCCACATTTTCCTTTCCTCCTTTTAGTTATGGATATAATGCTTTACAAAAAAATCTTAATACGCTTAGTATAAAATTTATTTCAATCTTTCACCTCCTCTATTTGGCGCATATCTTAGAACTTGACTTTGAAATTCAAAGACTCTTTCTGTCTCTTTGACTACGATTCTGTCAAAAAACCCCATTATCGAATGGATTGTTTGTCCAAGGATTTTTATCATACTTCACTCCCTATAAGTTCACACGCGCTCTCTTTTGTATTAATATAATCATTTTTAACATGACAGGTAAATAGCGGACAAAGCTCATAAAGAGCAAAGCAGTAATTTTCTCTTTCAAAAACCGATGGCACCATAAGGCCGCCCTTAAAACGGCCGCATATTGCATAATTACTTTTTGAGCTTAAACATGGACACATATCTAGCTATCCCTTACTTTTTTAGGATTGCTTATTATATTGCCAATCTTAACAACATAATCCCTGTCCCGGATGGAAATTAATTCTTTAACGACCTCCATTAACTTGGAGACGCTAAAAGGCTTGGTAATGTAGTAATCCGCTCCTACGAGATTGCCGTAGATTTTATCCTGGGATTCTGCTCTGGCGGTTAACATTACTACGAAAGTTTTAAAGGCAGCTGGATTTTCCTTAATAGACTTACAAATATGAAAACCATCAATGCCGGGAAGCATGACATCTAAAACTACAACGTCAAAAACTTCTTTAGATAGTTTCTCCTGGGCCTCAAAACCATCATATACGCACTCCGGATTGAGCCCGTTTTTAGAGAGGTTGTAAGAAATGAGCCTGCTGATGCTCAAATCATCCTCCACCACCATTATTCTTTTTTCTTTTTTTACTATGTCTGTATCCATCTTACCTTTCTAAGCAAATTGCTGATAGAACTCATCCATGACTTTTAGCTCGTCATCGACGATTTCTCTGAGATAGTCTACGATCTTCTTTACTATGGTTCTTACTATTTTTATCATCTTCAAGTAAAGTATACAAATCTCAGGTTACAATATCATTAAGGCAGTGTGACTTTCTTGTGAATTATTACAGGATAAGTTTTGGGGAAAAGATGACTACGAAAGGCTGTTAAGCCAGGGGGATGGTAAAACTGAAGGTAGAGCCTTGCCCGAGTTCGGATTTTACCCAGACTTGGCCGCCATGGGTGGAAACGATGTGCTTGACGATGGAAAGCCCTAGCCCTGTACCGCCTAGCTCGCGGGAGCGGGCTTTATCAACGCGGTAGAATCGCTCAAATATACGAGGAAGGTCTTTTTCTGAAATGCCAATTCCGGTGTCTGAAATATCAATTTGCAGAGCATTACCGACTACTCTGGCAAAGATGGTAGCCGTTCCTCCTTCGGAAGAATATTTTATGGCATTATCTAAAAGATTAATCATAACCTGAGAAAACCTTGTTTCATCGGCCTTTATCTTGGGCAAACTCTGCGGGATATCAATTTTTAGCGCGATTGATTTTGCCTTAGCTTGATTATCCATAACTGTTATCGCTCTTTTTATTAATAAAACAGGATCGAGCTCTACAAAAGACATCTTCAACTTGCCTGATTCTATTTTTGATAAATCAAGCAGGTCATTTATTAAAGAAGCTAAGCGATTTGAATCCTGATAAATAATACTGATAAATTCTTTAGCGTTATCTTTATCCTCAAGTGCGCCTTCAAGAAGCGTTTCGGCATAGCCTTTTATGCTGGATATAGGAGTGCGCAGCTCATGAGAAACATTGGCGACAAAATCCTGGCGTATTTTCTCCAGGCGCCTCAATTCGGTGATATCGTGAAAAACCAATATCGCGCCCTCAAGCCGGTTATTACGCATTATCGGTACGCCGTTTACCTTCAAGATTTTTTCTTCCGGAGCGTTAATAGCAATTTCTTCAGTCGCAAGATGCTGTTTTCCTTTGATAATTTTATCCACCATATCCCCTACGGCAGTGTTTCTAATAACCTCAAGCGGTTTTTTGCCTTCGGGGTTTGAATCCAAAAGAAAAAGCTTCCGTAAGGAAGGATTCATTAAAATAATCTTTTCCTTCTCATCGGTAACAATAACTCCTTCAAACATACTTGACAGGACGAGGTCTAGTTTTGCCCGTTCGGAATTTATCTTCTCTATCTTGTCTTTGATCTCCTCAGACATGGAATTTAAGGACTGGGCGAGCTCGCCAATCTCGTCCTTAGAGTGAATGGAAACTTTCTTGGAAAAATCTCCTTGTGCCATGGCTTTGGCAATAGTTGACATCTCGCTAAGCGGTCGCGATATAAACACGGAGACTAAAAAGGTTAAACCTAGACTTAATAGCAGGATGCCGATAATGCTTACTCCCACCACCCTGCGCATTTCTACTTCGAGTAGCTCTATATCATGCAGCGGCACAGAGAGCCTTAACGCCCCTTTGTCATCTCCCTGCCCGAAAGGAATCGCTATATAAAGCATGTCTTTTTTAATAGTGTAGCTGAAGCGCTTACTTACTCCGAAACCTTTTACAAGGGCATCTTTGACTTCAGGTCTGTTTGCATGATTTTCTACGATGAGTAACTGCTCTTTGGTCAAATCAGTATCGCCTAAGACCTTGCCGTCTGGGGCAATAATTGTTGCGCGTAACCCCAGGGATTTACCTGTCTTCTCCGCAATCGACTGAAAATCTACCGGAATTGTTTTGTCTTTAAGGAATGTTTCTAAGAGGTCTTTGCTAAGGGCAAGCTGGTGTTTGATATTATTTGTAACATTGTTTTCAACATAGGATTTAAGATGGGAATCCAGATAAAAATATCCGGCTGAAATGGCAAGAATAACTACAAAACAAAAAACAAAGGTAAGTTTCCAGTGAAGCTTAATCTTCATCTTCTTCTTTAAATCTATAGCCTAATCCTCTAACCGTCTCGATTTGATCACCTATCTTACCAAGTTTTTCTCTAAGACGTTTAATATGAGTATCAACGGTACGGGTAAAAACATCGGAATGCATATCCCAGACATCAGATAATAGCTTATCTCGCGATTGGATACGACCGTTTCTTTCAATAAGGGTAACGAGAAGCTTAAACTCTATAGGGGTAAGCTCTATTTCTTTATTATTCACAGTAACTTTATGTTTCGGCACATCTATAATAAGAATCCCCCGTTTAATAATATCTTTGGACGATTCCTCAGATTTACCTCTTTTTAGAATTATTTTTATGCGTAGAATCAATTCGCGGGGGCTGAAGGGCTTTACTACATAATCATCTGCGCCGAGTTCAAGACCAACGATCCTGTCTACCTCCTCGCCTTTAGCAGTGAGCATTATGATGGGAAGGCTTTTAAGCTTAACGTCCTGCTTAATCACACGACACAACTCGAATCCATCCATTTCAGGAAGCATGATATCTAAAATAATTAAATCCGGCCGTTCTTTAGATAAGATATTCACTGCCTCCTCGCCATCATCAGCGACAGTGCAATCGTATCCGGCCTTCTCCAAGTTATACTTTACAAGTTTGGAGATATGCTTATCGTCTTCGATTATAAGTATTTGTTCTTTGGGCATTTATACCTCACTTGACACATCTATTTTAACACCTCCTGAAAAAATCTCAAGATAATACAGACTCCCAACAGGTTTAATTCCAATAAAAAAGGCCATACAGCTAGCTGTATGGCCTCGTTAAAGATGGCTCCCCGGACGGTATTCAGATTCTGGCCTGTTATGGCACTTCACCGCGCTTGTGACCGAGCAGGGAAAATGGAACCACCGCATCATTTCCATCGTCCGCGAAGGCCAGACGCCTGACGAAGCCCGCAGGATACGCCCCAAACCGCCCAAGACCTACCGGAACCCCATCTTTCGGGCCAAAGAATACGCCCGCATGATCGAATCCGGCCAAGCCAAGAACGAAAGCGACCTTGCCCGCAAGGTAGGCATCTCCCGAGTCCGGATATGGCAATATACCAGCCTTCTGAACCTCAACGCCTCGTTGGTGCAAGCTGTCGAAGCGCTGGGCGATCCTATGCCCAAACGACTCATCACCGAACGCCAGCTACGGCAAATGCTTAAAAATCCCAAAGAGCAGGAAAACTTTACAGAAGAACTTCAACAAATTCCGCTACAACGCGAAAATCTTCTCCGGTAATATCCTTAAGCACGATATCGTGAAAGTCTTTATTGTCAGGCGAAAGCGTGATCTTCTTATGCCGCCACTCGCCACCACCAAGATCCTGCTTCTCACTATGGTATCGTTTGATTGTAAAGCTCTGGTGTGATTCTGGATCCTTTACCATGCGAGACTCAACTAAGACTACTAATCCATTGCGTGACCCGCCACGCTCAAAACGGAATATACAAAAACTGCCATCCGGAATCGTCGGCTCCATTGACTTGCCTACAACCTGTGCGATAAACATATCCGGTCCAAGCTTCCGACCATTCATCGGCTTCCATCCTCTGACTGATGGCGTGGGCTGTTCGCCGAATGTCGTTGCCACAGCCTGCAGGTCATAAACCGGTAAATAACCATTTTCGAAACTGCCTTCAGGGACGACATCGCTGAAAAACAAAACTTTCTTATCATCAGATACAGATGGGCTTTCGGCCCAGTCTTTACACAAAAGCGTAGCCTGATCAAGAACCGTCTGAGTTGCTCGTTCTTGCTTATCCGGAGGATAACCATATTTGCGCAGGATTCGTTTCACGTCGCGCCTGATTCTTGCCTGAACAGTCTCTTTGATCGTCCAGTCAATTGTGACATCATTCCGAATCATCCGCACCAGATCTCGGGCAATCATACGAAGCGTATCATCGCCAAGCACTTTCACAGCACTGTCGTTGACTTCAAGCGCGTCATAAAAGGCGATTTCATCATCGGTCAACCCAAGATCATCGCCGCGCTTGTCAGCCTCACGCATTTTCTTAGCTAACTCAATCAATTCCTCAATGACCTTGGCCGCTTCAATTGCCTTGTTTTGATATTTCTTAATAGCATTTTCGAGCATCTCGGCAAACGACCGGCCTTGAATCAAATTACGCTTTGACCTTGATTTGATTTCATCGTTCAAAAGCTTCTTTAACAGCTCAAGAGCAAGATTCTTCTGCGGCATGCCTTTTACTTCTGCCAAAAACTCATCCGATAAGATGGAAATATCTGGCTTCTTCAAACCAGCGGCCGCAAAAATATCTATGACCTTATCCGAAGTGATAGCTTTGGAAATAATTTGTTTGATTGCGGAATCAATATCATCCTGCGTTTTACCACCGCCGGTTTCATATTTAGCAAGCCGGGCCCTTACTGCCTGAAAGAATCCGACATCATCCCGAATACTTAATGCCTCAGGATGAGGAACCGACAGCGCAAACGCCTGTGAAAGCTGGGTTACATACGCCAAATAGCGTTCCTTGCCATTTTTCTGGGCCAAGACATGTTCTTGCGCCTGAGTAATAATCACCATCTTTTCGGTGACTGATGCCGAGAAGAAATTTGTATAGTCAAATCCATGTAGTATCCCGCAAACCACCTCGTATTTTTCAAGCATCAGCTCAACAGCTTCATCTTGATTAAATGCGGGCTTACCTTTGCCGCCACTCTCAGTATATTCAGCAAGGGCATGTTTTAATTCATCCGCAATGCCCAAATAATCCACCACCAAACCGCCGGGCTTATCTTTAAAGACACGATTAACGCGCGCAATCGCCTGCATTAGACCATGACCACGCATAGGCTTGTCGATATACATCGTATGCAAAGACGGCACATCGAATCCTGTAAGCCACATATCCCGCACAATAACGATCTTCAACGGATCACTTGGATCTTTCATACGGTCGCCAATATCTCTGCGCCGAGGCTTATTCCTGATATGCTCCTGCCACTCAACAGGGTCCGTTGCTGATCCAGTCATGATAACTTTAAGCATGCCTTTATCATCGTCTTTGTGATACCAATCGGGCTTGAGTTTAACCATCTCATTATGCAATTCAAACGCAATCCTTCGGCTCATACACACGATCATTGCTTTGCCTTCAAGAATCTTCAAACGCTCTTCAAAGTGATTCACAATATCCTTGGCTATCTGACTCACGCGCTTCTCACTACCAACAATCGCTTCAAGCCGCGCCCACTTTGATTTCAGCTTTTCCTTTTTTGCAACTTCTTCACCTTCAGTGGCCTCTTCAAAATTTGGATCAATCTTTGGCCGCTCATCAGCTTTAAGCTCCAGCTTGGCAAGACGGCTTTCGTAATAAATTCTAACGGTCGCACCGTCATTAATGGACTGCTCAATGTCATAGATATCAATATAGTCGCCAAACACTGCCCGAGTGTTTTTGTCCTTCGACTCAATGGGCGTTCCCGTAAAACCAATGAACGATGCATTCGGAAGCGCATCGCGCATGTGTTTGGCAAAGCCATCGATGAAATCATACTGGCTTCTATGAGCTTCGTCGGCAATCACAACAATGTTGCGCCGATCAGATAGGCAAGGATATGTATCTCCACGATCCTCTGGCAAAAACTTCTGGATAGTCGTAAAAACAACCCCGCCAGAAGACACTTTCAAATATTCCCGTAACTTCACGCGTGAATCTGCCTGAACAGGCGACTGGCGCAATAGTTCATTGCATCGCGAAAAAGTCCCGTAGAGCTGATCGTCTAAGTCGTTCCTATCGGTCATTACAACAATCGTGGGATTATCAAGCGCAAGCACCAGCTTGCCGGTGTAGAAAACCATACTCAAGCTCTTCCCGGATCCTTGCGTATGCCAGACGACCCCGCACCGCTTATTGCCTTTGACGCTCGCGGCTTTAAGAGTCTCTTCGATGGCTTTATTTACAGCATGGTACTGATGATAAGCCGCTACTTTCTTTGATATTTTTATTGAGCCATCTTTGGTGTCTTTTTCCTGCTCAAACACAACGAAATGTCGCACTAGATCAAGCAAAACCTCTTTATTAAGCATGCCTTTAATGAGCACCTCGATCTGAGGCGTTACCTTTGAAGCTTTTTCTTTGCCATCAATGGTCTTCCACGGCAAAAAACGTTCCCAGTCGGATGTGATTGTCCCGGCCTTAGCATCAAAGCCATCGCTCACAACGAGCATTTCATTGAAATTAAAAAGAGAAGGGATTTGTACTTTATAGGTTTGGAACTGCTTAAACGCCGAAAAGGCTGTAGCGTTCTCATCGGCTGGATTCTTGAGTTCGATGACAACGAGCGGCAATCCATTCACAAACAAGATAATGTCCGGCCTGCGATTGTGGTTATTTTCGATTATCGTGTACTGATTTACAGCAAGAAACTCGTTACGCGAAACATCTTCAAAATCAAATAGCCAGACTTTATCCGATATAACCCGGTCGCCTCTACGAAACTCCACGTCAACGCCATTGGCCAGCATTTTATGGAAACGGTGATTGTTGATGACGAGGTCGGGGCTTTCAGAACGGAGCAGCTGCTTTATAGCTTCGTCCTTAGCTTCCGCTGGAATCTTTGGGTTCAATCGATCAATGGCCTCACGCAATCGACCGATCAGAAGAATATCTGAATAGCTTTGCCGCTCAGGACTAGGGCCGTCTGGGGCAATATCAGGTCCATTGACAACCGAATAGCCCATACTGGCGAGGATGTCTAATGAAACCTGTTCAACTTCGGATTCGGTAATTATGTGTGGCATTTTTCCAACTACGGTTTTGCCTGTTCACCTGAAAGCAATGACCATACTTTCATATAATCATTGCCAGACATTGCAGCCCCAGATGGCGCAAGCCTTCTCCAGTCAGCTTCTTCTAATGTCTTCAAAAATGTTCGTGCCTCACTAACATTCTTATTGCTTGTCTGCGCACTTGTCTTGCGCTCCATCTCTTGGCCTAACGGTTCCGCAATTGTTCTCGGCACACTGTTCATACGCATCAACACGCCAGCTTCGGTTTTTACCCCGTGATAAATCATAGCTGGAAGAACATTGATGCGACGTTTTTCGTCTGGAGATAATTGCTCAAAATCGATGCCGATCTTTGCCAATGCTGAAAGACCCCAAGGTCCGTTATTAGTTAAGACTCTGTATATTGCTTTACAGGTTTGTGTGATGGCATTAGTCCCTTTTAAATCGTTAAAATACTCGTTCGCAATCTGATGAATAGTCTTTCCTTCAACCCATGCACGCGTAATATCGGAAATATACTGGTGACTTAATCCTTCCGCGCCTATTTCTGATAATGCTCCTTTTATTTGTGGAATACGCATCATCACGCCAATCAAATTTGGCAAGGCAGATGACCCAACATTCCCAAACAAACTAGCTGAATCCCAATCTGTAGGAGTTAACTTGTTTTCTAATTGATTTAGGCCCGCCAAAGCAATCTTAACGCCTTCGGGTGAAAAACCCGTAGCATCAGCCAAAATTGCACTCCCAGGATTTTTTGCCAACTCACGTGCGTAATCTCCTGTAGCCTTCAAGAGAGCATGTACCTTCTGCGTTGAAGCATTATCAGTTTTCTCTTGCAAAACTCTGAATCCAAAAGTATTCCTCAAAAGCTGTTCTGTTTCAGCCAACACAGCATCAAGATTCCGTTTCTCATTCCATAGGTGAGCAATGTAACAACGAAAATCTGTCCATTGTTCTTCTTGTATCACCAGAGAAAGCTGATTTAGCTTACCTTGGCGTTCCACCTCATCAAGCAAACTGATCAACCGCGAAATCAAAACGCCTGTAGTTTGACTAATAAATCGCTGATTTGCCTGAGGGTCATCACCAGCTGCGAGACCGACAATTCCAACGCTTTCTTGATAAACCCGTCCGGCACGACCGGCGAGATTCCAAAATGCGCGGGCAGTCATTTCTTTCCCATAAGGTAACATACGGGACGCTAGGAATACTGATGCTACAGGAAAATTGATTCCATGAACAAGCGTTGTAGTAGTGCAGAGCACCCTTAATTTGCCAATCTCCGCCAGCCATTCTATTAAAGTCCTTGTCTCATCCGATAACCCTGCGTGATGAACACCTACGCCGCAACCCAACATTTCAATGAGCTCGAATTCTGGACTTATTTCTGTCTTGAGAAAACGCTGAACAAGCGAAATCTCAGCGGGAATATCTTCAAACGGACTAAGGCTCTTTTGCACAGTACGTGCAACAGACCATGCATGATCAATTTTTTGAACAACAGCGATGCTCGTGCCTCTTTCCGAAAACACTTTTGCCATTGCGCCAGCCTGAAATGAAACCCCTTTTGCTTTGCTAAATGGGATGTCCAGCGGTTTAGCAGCGCCAACCTGATGCTTGCCTCGAAGGTGAATTGTTTTTGGGGTAGTGGTTAATGTTTCATACTGCAATAACCAACTCCCTTTCTTTGAGTCATCAGCCTGGATGGAAAACAACCCAACCGCCCGTTCATTTGGTTGCCACGGGGAGGTGCCAATGCTGATAGTTTTACCTGCCTCTGCTCCTAACCATCTAGCAAGATCGGAGGCATTTGGAACATACGGCATCAATAAAAGGAAGTTTGCTCTATCACAATCACGTTTTATCGTAGCCAATAAGAGTTCTATTCTTAACCCCCGCTCTTCATCTTCTATGCTATGTGCCTCATCAATCACAACTAAGGCAAGGGGCCGAGGTACTTTCTTATTTCGAATAACGAGCTGAAGCTTCTCAGGGGTTGAAACCAATACATCAAACGAGCTATCCCCACTTTGCGCACTTAACAAAGAATCTTCAAAGGTATCGATCTCAACAGCTCCGGTTAGCTGCTCAACTTTGATATTCAACGGACTAAAATCTTCTCTTAACCTTCTTGCTAGCTGAGTTACGAGTGCTCGTGTTGGAGCCACATACGCCACCCAGCCTTTCTCCGCATCAAATTGGTTCAAAGCTTGCAACATTCTAAATTGAGCTAATGTGGTTTTCCCTCCCGAGGTTGGCAAATCCACCACAACAGCACGGCTTGCCTGATCAAGCAATCCCTGTTCTTGCAAAGCGGCTCTCTGGGGAGGTAATAGCTCAAACATAGATCGTGTTTTTGTTATACTTTTCACAAAACGACTTACACGTGAATTTACCGCCTGAGCAACTTTCCAGAGCGATCCTGCAACCATTCGTCGTGATGCCACATGCAATAAACGAAGAATAACCTCAAGTGCGGCATCTTGAACAGCTGCGGCTGCTTTCTGACCAGATTCAAAGTGTTTATCCAACTCGGCCTCTATTGCCGGAGGTTGCCCTTGAAGAGTGTAAATGGCGAGAAGCTCTGTGGCTTTAGCCCAATGATATAGGGCAATAAGTCGTAACGCTGTTGTCTGCGCCATACCACCATCGGACTGTAATAAAAGGCTGGCTTCGTATTGTTCTTGATCCTTCCGCAAACCAGCGATAATTTCTCTAATACCATCGAGATCATCCCATCCTTGCTTTCGGAAAAGACGAACCCAGCAATCAAACAGTCTATATAAAAGTCGCCTGTTCCAGTCGGCATCAGCTACAGACGGCGCCTTGCTCTCTTGCTCATGATCTTTAAGCCAGCGCCTTAAATCCGTCCATTGATCACCGCAATAAGCAAGCGCAGCTAAATGTAGAATATGAAATATTTTTTCTTCGGCGTCAGTGGGGATTAACAGTATTCGTTGAAGATTATAGGCACAATATGCTCCCGCCTGTGCCTGTTGACGGAGCTGATCACTTTCAGCATCACCAGATGGATGCAGAACACTATTTAACCCCTCGATGGCAGCAATTTCATATGCTGTAGCGACACGTTTGATCAGATCGGTATCACCGACTCGCTCGTCTAAATCAATTTTCATTTGATGTCCAACGGCAGAGCGTACCCATATAACACGGGCGACCTCTTGCGCCCGATTAAGGTTCTCATCACCGACGGCCTTCACCGCCCAGTGTTGGCTAATACGATTGAGGGCTTCTTCAGTTATTACCATTATCAGTCTCTCTTATTCTTACTATACGCTGCGCCAAGGTACCAATTGTGGTCCTCGGCAAATACATGGCACGCAATTCTATGCTTGTTTCAGTCGGACACCCAGATGCTAGGTCAACTGCCCGCTTTGATAAATCTTCGGGTTTTGGCTCCACATCTCTTACGAGTACGCCAAACAGAGAAACGTCGCTAGGGTTAGCTAAATATCGTTTGGCTGCGCATTGGAAACGATCAATCCAATCAGCCCCCTGTGCGTGATGCCCAAGATACTTAACCAAGTTATCCTTAATGTCAGCTGAGGTTTTCAAAGCTTCCAACTGTTTAATTAAGCCGTGCCGCCCGGTAACAACGGATGGCGGCCATGCTTCCTGCTCCGATGTTTTAACCTCTCCGAATGTGAATCTATGGCTTCCCGCAATATCATCAATCTTTTGAAACCCAACCAAATCTGTTCCGGCGGGACTAGAAGATGGATTCCTCAGATCTCTCCCAGAAGGCCATGGAAATTCACAACTTCTATGTTCAGTCAAAAATGCCTCTGCTAATCCTTCGCCCACACGCCAATTTTCTGGCGTATGCTGACTAGACAAAACACGCTTGATACTAGCTTCCGAAAATTCTGTGGTCACAATACTCGTAAGAATGGCATCGAGATTTTCCGTCCCTGCATCATCCCAGAGAATCGGCGCTACTGACTCGCCAAGAGCATCATCCAATTCCCGATCACTATAGGCTACGCCCCTCGCAGTAACCGGCGACACATTCGCCACATAGCATTCTGTCCCGGCCGCCATCGTCATGATAGCCTCCCAGCCATGCTTTCTTTAATACGAATTCTACCCGACATCAGCTTCGGCAAAAGGGAATCTCGCATTTGTGATAATTTGGCGGCTTCTTGATCATTAAGAAGCACCTGATCAAATAAAGGCTTAACAAATTTATCGAATTCTTTTATAACTTCTGCCGTTGGAATCAATATTTCTGTATTGTAAGCAATGTTACGATTTAATCCAGGGACGGCAGAGTCGGCTCCCAAAGAGGCTAAATCAATGTTTAAGAGAGCGTGCAATAAGTAATACATGCTCAACTTAATGTCTTTAATGACTACATAAAAACTGGTATCGATTGGAAAAAAATCTGTTGGTGCCCAAGTGACAATCCCTGGATTTCCTTTTCGACCAATTACTATGCTTGGACCTTTCACTAAAGACTCATTATGCCAACCTATCTGTCCATTTGAACCATATACAGGAATCTCCCCGAGCTGCCTTTTGTCCTCTTTCAAAGCTTTTCCATATGCCAGCTCCAGAACATCTCCTATTAGTCGGATTTTCCATCCTTCTGGCAATCCTTTCACGAGTTTCACCTTATCGTGTCCCGGAAACTCGAACTCCACAAACCACTGCTTAAATAATGCCTGAGCGATGGATTTGAGAATTTTATTCATTTGTTGATTAAGTTCAATCTTGTCGTCAAGATCGGAAAGAATCTTTGCAATGGAGAATTGCTCGGGGAGGGGCGGGATTTGAAACTGAAGATTTTTTAACGTACTCCCAGAAAGCTCCTGAAACGTTGAACCCGAGGCGTGTTGTTTCAGGTAATCCACATTGTTAAGCAAAAGATAATAGATAAATTCTGGGGAAAAACCTTCTTTGATAATTAAACTACGAAAACCCTGATTTGTAGTTAAAGGTTTCTTTGCGATAGCTAAATAGCCAACAGGGGCACGGCTCGTAAGAAGCACCGTATTTTCTGGGACAAGTCTAGCTGCGCTATTTTTCAAACCCTCTTTTGTGATGCTACGCTCACCGCGAGAAATGAATCTTTCATTGTGATCGGATAGATCCTTTGGCGTGATCCAAGGGATGTCACCACCCCAATATTCCGGCACGCCTGTTTTGGGAGTACCGCCTCCGACCACTTCCGCGAAATCAGCGACCTTTATATAACGCCATCCATTAGACGTCTTTTGACCGGACTTTTTGATAACTGTAAAATTCTTTTCGATATTATGCTGAAATTCGCGAGAGATACGATGCCAGTCTAAAACATCTACGCGAAACGGAAGGGATGATTCTTCCATAGCGCGTTTCACGTGATCAAGCTTGCCGTTCTCCAATTTACCTGATCCTACAATAACCAGATCGAGATCAGAATGGTCTTTGGCCGTCCAAGTGACTCGCGAACCAAAGGCTCTGACTTCGCAATCAGGTACCTGCGCTTCTAAAATACTTTTAATCGTCAAAAAATCTTTTTCACTTACATCAATCATTTTTCTTTTCCAGCATGGCCAGTAATTGTTTTGCGTCCCCAGCGAATTTTAACGAAATCTTAAACACATCGTCTGCTTTATCATTATCGTATGTATGCGATGTCTCATTACGGGCCTCATGATACTCCATCCAATTATCCACATCGCTAATGAGTTGACTCTCGACCGCCATCCGGAATAGCTCTTTTCTTGTTGCGCCATCTAAAGTCGCGCCTCCAACGTTAAGCTCAAGCCACCGCTTCATGAACTTCCAGCATAGCTCATAGGTAAATTCAAAATTCTGAATAACACCGGCTCTGATAACTTGTTCGATGGCTGTGTCAACTTCGCCTTTGATTTGAGAGCTGGCAACGTTTATTGAACTCTCCAGCGAAACAACCGCTTTTTGCAAACTGCTTAAATCAAGCGCCATGGTATCCTCCTCGATATATTTTGACTAACGGCTATATCTTGTAATTCAAGCCTTTGAGATTCTTTTTAATTTCGTTTTCGAGTTTATCAGACTTTTCAAACTGCGCCGATAACTCGCCGGTAAGACGCGTCATCTTTTCTTCAAACGCTTCGCTATCTTCGATTAGTTCTTCTGTGCCGACATAACGTCCGGGGGTAAGGATGTGTCCTTGTTTACGAATTTCATCCAAGGTGGCGGACTTACAAAACCCGGCAACGTCCTCGTATTTACCTTTTTTGGATCGCCACGTGCGATATATTCCAGAAATCTTTGATATATCTGAATCCGTTAATTCCCGATGACGGCGATCAATCATTTTCCCCATATTGCGGGCATCGATAAAAAGAATGTTCTGATGCCGGTCTCTAAATTTATGATTCTTTTTATCGCGGGAAATGAACCATAAGCACACCGGTATCATTGTGTTGTAGAAAAGCTGTGACGGCATAGCAACCACGCAATCAACAAGATCTGCCTCAATGATGTTTTTACGAATTTCTCCCTCACCAGAGGTATTCGATGACATCGAACCGTTGGCCATAACGAAACCGGCTGTTCCTGTCGGCGCAAGATGATAGATGAAATGCTGTATCCATGCATAATTCGCATTGCCCGCAGGGGGAGTGCCGTATTTCCAGCGCACATCATCCCTGAGCATCTCACCCTTCCAATCACTATCATTAAACGGCGGGTTGGCGAGAACATAATCCGCTTTTAGATCCTTATGGGCGTCATTTAAGAAGCTTCCTTCGTTATTCCATTGAATATTTGCGTCGATTCCTCTGATGGCAAGATTCATTTTGCAAAGACGCCAAGTGGTTTGATTTGATTCCTGACCAAAAATGGAAATGTCGCCAATGCGACCGCCATGCGCTTCTGCGAATTTCTCGCTTTGTATAAACATCCCGCCCGATCCACAACACGGATCGAACACGCGTCCTTTATAGGGTTCAAGCATCTCAACAAGCAGACGAACCACGCACCGAGCGGTATAGAATTGCCCGCCTTTTTTACCTTCGGCATCAGCGAACTCGCCTAGAAAATATTCATACACGCGTCCCAATATATCCCGACTCTTATTTTCCTTATCGCCCAAGCCAATGGTTCCGATCAAATCAATCAACTCGCCCAGCCGTTGTTTATCAAGGGCAGGTCGCGCGTAATTATGCGGTAAAACACCTTTCAGAGACGGATTGTCCCTTTCGATCGCATCCATTGCATCATCAATTAGCTTGCCAATAGTCGGTTGTTTGGCATTCTTTTGAAGATAGGGCCAGCGCGCCGCGGGCGGGACCCAGAAAACATTGCGAGCGCGATACTCATCCATATCCTCGGGATCGGCATAATTCTTTTTCGATGTTTTTTTAAGATCCTCATATACTTCGGAAAAAGCGTCCGAGATATATTTAAGAAAGATGAGGCCGAGAACGACGTGCTTGTATTCAGCGGCATCCATGTTGTTGCGCATCTTATCAGCCGCTTGCCACAACTTTGAAACGAAACTCAAATCACCATTGCCAGTATTGGCCATTTTTCACCTCAATAATTTCTGCGTGATTTTATAAACTTTTCGAGATCCTCCGGCTTGACGCGCCAGCTCCCGATCTTGGTTGCCCGGATTTTGCCAGCTTGAATCAAGTCCCTGATCCATTCATCGGTAACGCCAAACTTCTTCGCAATATCTTTAACACTTAGGTATTTTTTGAAATCTTCTACCATAGTATCCACCTGTTGCTGTTTTTTTGGGAGTAACGAGCTGAATTCAACGATTCCAGAAACTTCCTGTTTGTCCATATAATATATACCCTAAGTGTTTCCGAGTCAATGAGAATGCTATGACAATTCTCTTTAATATCAAATATGCCGAAACATCACTCAGGATCAAGTTTCTGCACATTTAATATGACCGCTAAGCATGTCGCAAAACCCATATATTTTTTGCGACACTTTCCATCTATGATGGCCTTATTCTTGTCAGAAATACTATATACTTTTTGTGACAAGATACCCTGCATGGAGACACAACCACTCGGACATTCGGACATCAAAAATGTCCTATATGTCCGGTTCTGGTATGCCGGAATCCGGCCAATTTGACGCCAAAAAGCCTCAAAATACCCTGTTTTTGACGAAAAAAGGCCTAATTTTGCATATTTTGAGCCTCTTGAAGCCCGAGGCCTTGCCCATACGACCACGACATGACATTTTCAAAATCTGGTATCACTCAAAGCCCGCGCCTCGCCCGACCCGCGCCCAACACCCCCTTGGAAGGACCCGTAAAAGTATTCCCTGAAGGTCTCGGGCGTAACATACACCATGAGCCTGCAACTGCGCCCGGTCGATAGCTTGATTCGGATAACTGTCCAGAAGTCTATCGATTTCTTCTTTCGTTTAATTCGCTTCATGTCCGCACCTTAAAGAATGGCGTGCGGAGAGGTCGGATAACAAGGCCGACCTTGCCGGACGCGCTTCTCCGGCAAAACCTCGCGATGGAAGATTTGACAAGAACACCGCTGAAGGCTCCTCCGCAAGATACCATTAATTTGCACTCACCTGAGCCTTCTCGCGATACATCTTGAGGATCGACTCGTACTCCTCATCGATCTTGAAGGTCGAGACCCAATGCTCCTTGCGCTGAACAGCGACTTCCAGATCCGCAGGAGTCGGCCGCTTTAACTCCGACAATGCCTGATTCTTCTCCGTAGTAAACTCCTCATAAAGAGGGTCGCTATTGGAAACATTGAACGCGGACAGGTTTCCCAACTGGTGCATGGCTTCCGGCTCATAATGATAGACGCCGATCATTAGGCCGACTAGACGGCCTTTGACCTTGTTCACTTCCCGCAAGAGCTTTTCCTTTTCCGTCGCCCATTTATTGCGATCAATACAGATCTGCTTCGATTCCTGAGCGTGCCGCGCCTCAAGAGACGTGAAGAGATTTTTCTTGAGCTCCTCGAGACTTTCCTCGACGATCTCCAGATCAAGCACTGACTCGTCGTATGACTTGTCCGCTTGTTTAACCGCCTCTGTGTTAACACTTTCACCGCACATGGTTTTGCCGCGAAGCTCCTTGCAGATACTCTTGGCGTTATCGCGAATCTTCTCGCACTGCGTTTTCTTGATCTCCAGCGCGATAATCTGTTCTGCGATTTCCTCCGGCGTTGATTCCTTCTTCAATACATTCAAAAAATTCAGTTTCATGATTTTATCCTTTCTTTGTGTTTGATGACCGTTTATTTACCACCAACCTTTGCCGCTACATCCCCATAGACCACACCTCCTTTTTGTGATTTGTGAGCATTGTGAGGGTAAAATCCTTCTCCTTACCCCTTAGGCATCCAACAGCTCTTTTGTGAGCTGGATATGCTTCTTTTATAAATATTTCTTTGTTTTGTCCTTTTAGAAAAATAGCCTCACAATCCTCACAGATTTGCGTAACTCCTTGTCGATAGGCACCTTGACCCTGTGAGCAGGGCTGTGAGCAGGCGTGAGGTTCTGTGAGCAAACTCACATTTTCAGAACGGCCGGTCACTGTCCACCTCATGGTTAGCCTCACAAAATTGCCCTCTGCTCACACCATCCTCACACCGATCCTCACAGCTATTTTTCTCGAATTTTCTGATCACAAAGATGCGCCTGCCAGTGCCAGCTTCGCGCTTTTCTTTCTTCACGATATCGATGCCGATATTGCGCATGACCGGCGCGATCCTTACGAGTTCCGTTGAAAGCCATTTGGCGGTCTTGGGTATTCCTTTTTGATCCTCATCATCGGGCTTTATTTCCGTAAGAAGTTCGGCTGTTGAGCCTGTCCAGTAACCGCCATGCTTTTCTAAGAGATCGGAGATCTTTTTACCGAATACGCTATCCTCAGCGGTTTCCTGCCACTTGCGATCAACAGATTCCTGATACTTCTTAAAAAACTCATCCTGCGAATATCCGAGAGCCTCAGCCAAGGCACCGCCCCACTGGGCGAAATCCGACATTCTGAATTTGTGATGACCGCGAACCTGCGAGACCGTATTCATGGATTTTGAGATAGCAGTGAAGAAGCCACCGAGTATCCCGGGCAAAAATTCTTTCCATTCGGCTTCCATGTCTTTCTCGGGGCGAGTGGTCTTTAAAATCGGAATATCAAAGATGACAGCGCGGTCGAGTAAATCAGCACGCCACATGGATGCGCCGATGCCATTTAGAACAAAGCACCTGCGATAAGACCGGATAAACTCGTCGTCATTGGTATAAAGGCTACGCTTCATGTCGCCTTCGCCGGTGACACCACGGCACAGAAAGTCGCTGAACCATTCGAGGATCTTTGAAATATTGTCGAAGGTGTTGATCCAATGTTTCTCGGCGGTCATTTGCGCCTGCTCTAAATCCTTTGGCGTCGAAATGAGCATGACCCGCGACGGATCACCTAAGCCTTTAATCTTTCGGGAGTTGTTCGACTTGCCGGAACCCTGTTCGCCGTTCTGGCTTAAAATGACATGCGGAATATTGGGGATAAAGAATGACGCAATGGCGACCATGAAAAGACAATGATCGTCTGGGCTGATATTGCAAAACTTCAAAATTGCCCGCGGATCGCCGTCTTTAGCAGGGACAACTTGTTCGGCTTGGTGTTGATAACGCCTGAATATCGGCGGGAGTGAAACAACTTCCCATCCGTCTTTGCTAATCCTGACCCCGCGCCAGTCTTGCGTCGTTAGGTCGTAATAGATTGCGCCGTCATGCCAGCCGACACGATTGAATAACTCAACCTGACGAGAGCCGTCACAACGCGCCTCAATCTGGATCCGCGCTTGATTGATAGCGTCGCTCTTTGGGGGAACGCCGAACTTTCCCCTGTAACGCGTTGCCATCCAATTCCTGAAACGTGAATTTGACGTCGGGCATACTTCGCGATGATCCTTGAAAGGAAGCACGATAAAATAATTTCCATGCTGATCGCGAAAGAAGTCTTTTATGTTTTCCTCGCAATCGCGAGTGATAATCTCGCCCTGCGTGAGCTTATGCTTGAAACTAAACTCTGACGGTTTATAGACATCCGCGCATCCACTGATTGCTTTCTCAATTACTGACTGGCCGTAAGTCCTGCCGTCGCCAAAATGTTTCTCGTCCCACTTAGGGCGCATGAGCCCGGACTTGCGGAATAACGACTCCATAAGCACCGGATCTTTGCCGGTCCAGAAGGCGAGCTTATTGCACAGCGCGAGGTCAGCTTCGCTTTGAGATGGGTAATCGTTTTGCCACTGGCCGGAATAGAGCCGCTGAAACTTCTCCGCGTCGTGACTCTTGGCAATGATAGATAAAAGCTCGTCCGCTTTGTCTGTGTCGACATACTGCGAAAATATTCTTTTAAGTTCATCCGTCCGACTGGCGATCTCGGCAGGATATTCTTGAAGCCGATTGCCGGTAACAGTAAAGAATCTGCCCTTGGTATAAATCTCCAAGCCAATCTTTGAAACTTTTCGCGCCTGTTTAATCTCGCCCTTACAGATAATATGAATGCCGTTGCCACTGGGGGATAATTCGGAATAGGAATTAAGCGTTTTGAGAATCGCCAAAGCGTGCGGAGCGATCACGCCATCCTTAATACAGTGGTCTAGGTCAACGCCGACATAAGGCGGTTGAAACATAAAGCCGATGCCGGAGTATCCGCGTTGAATCGCCAAGCCTTCAGCTGAATCAAAGTCTGTCCATGTCTCTGGATCATTGCTCTTGGCAGGCGTGCCGGTCATGACATTCATGGGGATTTTGTCAGACCGCTTGCCGTTCGGCTTTAAGATGTAACCGACCCATGTTTTTTGTCGTTTTAATTCTTCGGGAATAATTGCGGATAAACTTTTCTCTACTCTTCTCTCGGCACTCATTTCACACTCCGTTTTGAAATAGGTAATCTTTCGCCCTTCGGTAACAGTCAAAGAGGCGTCTTGCCTCTGAATCCGCGTAAAAATCCTCGCAAGCCTTGGAAATCTCGGGGGAATTGTCGAAAAGGATCTTTTTTAGCTTCCCAGCGCCTTTAAGGCCCTTCATGGTGAAGCCGCAAAAGAGCAGGTAGGTGGCAAGATACAGGTTGCCCGCTTCAAAATACTGTTCTCTCATGTTTACTTCTCCTTTATTCGCTGTCCCTATGGCGTATATACGTAAAAAAATCTCAAAGTGTTGCAGGCTTCTTGATAGTACATACAACCTTTTTCGCCAAAGTGTCTCACCCCACAGCGTACATTCCCCTTTTTTACGAAAAGTGTCGGAATTATTTTTATTTTGCCTGCAACAGTTTGAAGAAAAAGTGCGTATATACGCCTTGATAAAAATATTTTTCCGACACTTTGGGAACTTTTGGGGAATATACGCCTTAGGAGAAAATTTTTTTAATGACGCCTGAGACAGTTCGCGAAAAAAAGGTGTATGTACGCACTATGGAAGAGAAAAAGAGATTAAACGTAACGGTAGAATTTATCGAGACACCGGATGAGGCCGAGCGCATGAAGAAGGTCGCCAAGATCCTTGCGGGTGGCGTTTATGCCTATCTTAAAAAGGAAGGCGTGCTCCGGGTTGATCCCATGCGCAAAGAAAAAATCCGCGAGGCCATGGATAAGGCCCGGGAAATCATCAATCGTGAGACTACCGATTAAAGGGTTGATTCAGCTTGGCTTGTGCGGGGGTTGTGATAGGGTTGGGTCGCTATGGCAGAGACAAATAAACGATGCGGATTTGTGATCAGGGTCAGCACGGACAAACAGGCCCGAAACCCCGAAGGGTCACTTACAAACCAGCTTCAACGCTTGCAGGCGCATGTTGAATACAAAACCACCGCCTGCGACGAGCATTGGGTTGAGGCTGGCCGCTATATCCTTAAAGGCGTATCCGGTAAGGATTCGATCCGAAGCCCGGAATTCGCCCAGCTATTCGCCGACATGGAATCCGGCAAGGTCAACACGGTCATCTGCACCGCGCTTGACCGCATTAGCCGATCCGTTAAAGACTTCCTGAATTTCTTCGAGGTCCTGACAAAATACAACGTTGAATTCGTCTGCTTAAAACAAAACTACGACACCACATCCTCGCAGGGCAAGCTCTTCATCACGATCATGATGGCCTTAGCCGAATTTGAACGAACACAAACCTCTGAACGTAACCGCGACGCCACCATCGCCCGGGCAGAGCGCGGCCTCTGGAACGGCGGCCATCTTTTGGGGTTTGACCTCGATGAAAAACGAAAAGGATATCTGGCGATTAACGAACAGGAAAAAGCCACGATCCAATTCGCGTTCAAAAAGTACCTTGAATGTGGATCACTTGTCGAAACCGGTAGGGCGCTTAACGCCAACGGATACAGAACCAAAGGATACACGTCTCGGCGCGGTAAAATTCGCTCACCGCAAAAATTCGGAAGAACATCGACAAAAACCTTACTCACGAATCTTGCTTATATTGGAAAGAAGGAAATTAATAAGAATCTAAAAACTCAGGATCAAGCAAAGCTCGCTGAAAATTACCGATACCGCTCTGTGCCAGCGGTCTGGGATCCGCTCGTCGATGAAGATACATTCACCAAAGTCCAACATCTCTTGTCCATAAACGCGGCAACGAAGCACAACGGCACGACCGAATTTAAACATACCTATATTTTGAATAGCGGACTGCTTGTCTGCGCTAAGTGCGACAAGCCCATGGAAGGAACCTGCGGAACGGGCCATCAGGGGAATAAATATTTTTACTACAAATGCAAACACTGCGGATTCAAGATGCCCGCAAGCGAAGTCGAGCAAGTCATAATTGATCACATCAAAATGTTAGGCTCCCGGGAAGATATGATCGAGGCCATGGTGCGCGAAGCCAACTCTCAACTGCAGAAGGAACTGCCACAGCTCAAGACCCAGCGTGAGGCGCTACAGCGCAAGATTGAAACGATAAAGTCGCAAGCTGACGGCATCATGGTCAAGTGGACGAACATGGCCACGGACGACAACAGCATATTCCTGCGGGAAAAGCTCGATGAGCTTGCCAAGCAACGCAAAGAAGCCGAGACCGGCTTCACCGCGATTGATATTCAGATAAAAGACATCCAGCGTGACGCGATCCGCAAAGAAGACGTGATGATGGCTGTGGACAAGTTCAACAGCCTTTTCGACACCCTGCATCCTTACCAGAAGAAGGAGATCTTCAAGCTCCTCCTCAAGAAGGCCGTCTTGGGCCCCGAGGGCATAAAAATAGCCCTATTCGGGAAGTATCCCCAAATAGGGCTATTTGATACAGCGGCGTCTGACGGCGCAATCCGCTGTCAGACGTCAATATGGCTCCCCCTCTTGGACTCGAACCAAGGACCTGGAGATTAACAGTCTCTCGCTCTACCAACTGAGCTAAGGGGGAATTGTGTATTTATTTTATCTTAAAGAACAACCAAGTCAAACGATTTTTAGGCACTAAAAGCTCTCAAATTATAAAAGCATGGCATCCAGTTTCTTAATTTCTGCGTCGATCGCGGGGATTAATTTTTCGAGCTCTTTAATGCGCTCGCGGTAAGTCTTAACTTCAGTTTCTTCGCGATGATAGAACCGCGGCCCGCACAAAGCCCGCTCCTTGGCATAACGTTCCAGCTTAAGCTTCTCCCTCTCCTTAGCGAGATTTCTGATCTTGGAGCGGATCTCGGAATTATGCGCTTTGCGTTGATGCTCGCGCTCCTGGCGTTTTTTATCTTCTTCGTGCTTCTTAAGTTTTCCCAGCTCGATTTTACGAGATTCTCTCTTCATCCGGATTTCATTGGCAGCCTCCTGCCTAGAAGTATCCCCTTGGGATTTCTTCTCCAGGTAATAATCAAAGTTGCCCGGAATCTTTCTGACCTTGCCTGAATTTACCTCAAAGACAACATTAGCCACTGAGCGCACAAAATGAATATCGTGGCTAATGAAAACAATCGTCCCGCTATATTGATTTAAGGCCCGGATCAAGGCATCCACGGCGTCAACGTCTAGATGCGTAGTAGGCTCATCCAACAAAAGAAAATTCGGAGGATTGATCAAAAGTTTAGCCAGGATTAATCTGCTTTTTTCTCCTCCGGAGAGCACCTTGACCTTTTTATCGGAGTCGTCTCCGGTAAATAGAAACGCTCCCAGCACAGTACGGACAATAGTCTCTGACATAAATCCCGGGGCAGCGCAATAAGCCTCCTGCAACACGGTATTTTCGGGATTAAGCACGTCCAGGCGGGTCTGAGAAAAATATCCGGTTTCGACATTATACCCCAGGCTGCGGCTGCCCTTATCAACCGGGATAACTCCGGCCATAATTTTCAGTAGCGTGGATTTACCGGCCCCGTTTTCGCCGACTAAAACTGCCTTATTGCCATTCTCCACCTCAAAATCAAAATCTTGATAGACTGCCAGCTCGCCATAAGATTTGGATATTCCTTCCAACACCACCACCCGCTGTCCGATTTGGCGAGCGGGAGGAAAAGCAAAATCCCTGATACTTTCCCCGGGGTCTGGCGGAATAATAATTTCCTGCATTTTCTCTAAGGTAGTCCTTTTGGCGCGTACCGAAGCTGCCTTATTAGGCTGGGCGTGGAAACGTGCCACAAAAGTCTCTAATTGCTCACGCTTCTTTTCCTGCTCTTTGAACTGCTTAAGTAAAAATTTACGTTTTTCCTGCTTGATAGTTTCGTAGTGCTCATAATTACCGCGCACCTTAAAGATGGAGCCATTCTCTAAAATCAGGGTATAATTGGTAACTTCATTTAAAAAGGCCTTGTCGTGAGAAATCATAATGAAGGTGCCCTCAAATCCTGCCAGATAATCTTTAAGCCAGAGGGCGGCGTTTAAATCCAAGTAATTGGTAGGCTCATCCAAAAGAAGGACGTCATAATAACAGGTTAAAAGTTTAGCCAGGAGGGTACGCATCTGCCAACCCCCGCTTAATTCTTTGATCGGACGGTTAAAATCCCGCTCTTTAAATTCCAGGCCCATCAGGATTTCTTTGGCCTTATGCTCCAGGCTAAAATAACCCAGGGCCTCCAGCCTCTCCAGGATCTCGCCGTAACGCTTGGAGCCGGCGAGGTTTTTCTTCTCCAGCTCCTCTTTTTCCTGGTTGAGCTGGTTGATTTCACGGTCTCCCTCGATTAATTCCCCTAAAACCGTCTGTTCGGAATGAAAACTTGCTTCCTGCGGCAGATAACCGATGCGGGTATTCTTCAAAATATTCAATGACCCGGCTGAAGGATCAGTTTCGCCGAGCATGATGGAAAAAAGCGTGCTCTTTCCGGAACCATTAGGCCCTAAGAGCCCGATCTTTTCCCCTTTATTGATATTAAGTGAGATATTTTCAAAAAGGGTTTTTTTGCCGTAATTTTTAGAAAGATTGGAAATAGTAATCATGGATTATCTTAAAGGTCGCGGCGGGATTCCAGCGCTTTATAGAGAGTTGCGGAATCCGCGTACTCCAGGTTTGAGCCCACCGACAGGCCCACGCCAATACGGCTCAGGCGCACGCCCAGTGGTTTGAGAACTTTGGTAAGATACAAGGCAGTGGTTTCTCCTTCGGTGTCGGCATCGGTAGCGATAATCACTTCGCTGGTAGTGTTCTCTTTGATGCGCTGGATAAGATTATCAATCTTTAAATCGCTGGGGCCCCTGCCCTCTAGCGGAGAAATGGAGCCCATTAACACATGATACAATCCGTTAAAATTTCCGGATTTCTCGATGGCCGTGACGTCGCTGGGCTTTTCTACAATACAGATAATATCTTTTTTACGGCGGTGATCCTGGCAAACCCTACAGAGCTCCTCTTCGCTTAGGTTATTACAGACGCGGCACAGCCGCACGCTCTCCTTGACGCGGGATATCGCCTCAGAAAGAAACCTGATATCATCTTTGGGGGCATTCAGGATATAGCTGATAATACGCTCAGCGCTCCTCCTGCCGATGCCGGGCAGCTGAATTAACCTCTCTATGAGTTTTTCGATAGAATCAGTGTAGCTTGACATGGATAAATTAGTCTTCCTTCACTACCCTGCCCTGAAACATATCCAGAGCCGACTTTACGGCAGGATTACTTTCTTCATTCTTATGCCCGACCTGCGGAGAAACAATAAATTTCACCCTCAAATTAACGTGCAACAGCTGGGCAATAGCCTTCTCGATGATAGCCCTGCTTTCCTTACCATCCAAAGACTCTTTATAATAACTGCTTGATACTGCCATAGTCAGGATATCATTATCCAGGTTCTGTAATTCGCCATGGCCCAGATAAGTAGCTAAATGCATCTTAACCTTGGCAACATTATTAACGATCTCCTGCCAGGAATTTTTAATTTCTTCAAAGCTTAGCGTACTGGCTACACCGGGATTATGGGATGCGCTATCCTCTTGTGACGCTATCTTGGGCGCAGGTTCCTGGGTTTTCTTAAGGGGGGCCCTTGGGGAATCTACCGCCTTTTTATCGTAACTTAACTTCACCAGGGCTATCTCCAACGGTATGCGTAAAGAATCAATTCTTTTGGCCATTTCGCGGGCGCCTACCAGAATATTGAAGCTTACAAAAATCTCCTCCAGCGTAAAACACTCCGCCTGCTGTAATAATTTATCGCAGATATCCTGCGGCAGGTCTATCAGTTTTAAATCCGCGTGGGAAACCTTGGCAATCATGAGGTTACGCCAGTGCTCGATAAAATTATCCCAAAAAACCCCGGCATCTTTACCCTGGTCAATAATATCATTGAGTAACTCCAGTGCTGCCTTAGGGTCCTTATGTATAATTTTATCGGTAATCTCAAATAAGGCCTCCTGCTCTACCAGCCCCAGTACCGTCACTACATCTTTTAAGGCAACTTTTCCGCCGCAAAAAGATGCCAGCTGATCCAGCACTGATTCAGCATCCCTTAAGGCGCCATCGCTGGCTTTGGCAATGGCAAACAGCACATCACCAGTGGCGTGTATTTTTTCGGCAACAGCGATTTTCTCTAACTGTTTAATGATCTCCATTACTGAAATGCGCCTGAAATTCAGGCGCTGGCAGCGTGAGAGTATCGTCGGTATTACCTTGTTGGGCTGGGTGGTGGCAAAGATAAACTTTACGAACTCCGGAGGCTCTTCTAAAGTTTTTAGAAGCGCATTAAAAGCCTCTTGAGTCAGCATGTGCACTTCATCAATAATATAAATTTTGAACTTACCCTGGACAGGCGCGAATTTGACGTTTTCGCGCAAAGTCCTTATCTCGTCTATACCGCGGTTAGAGGCGCCGTCAATCTCAATCACGTCAAGGCTGCGGCCCTGGCTTATCTCTAAACACACAGCGCATTTCTGGCAGGGCTTCACAGTAGGGCCTTCCCGACAGTTAAGAGATTTAGCAAGGATGCGGGCAGTAGAAGTCTTGCCTACCCCGCGGGGGCCGGAAAATATATAGGCGTGCGCGAGCCGGTTAGCGCCTAAGGCGCTTTTAAGGTTGGTAACAATGTGGTCCTGGCCGACGATTTCATCAAAATTCTGCGGCCGCCACTTCAGGGCAAAAACAGTATAAGGCATCTTTTAGAATACTAAGGTTACGGAACCTTCCACGGTATCTGAATCGTAATAATGGATGCGGTCGATATGCCGCCAGTTCACCTGGCTTTCCAAATACTTGGTAACAGGAATAATTACGCCGATGGCCACCTCATTACAGGTGCCCCTGGCTTTATTAAAATCATAGGTATATTCATCCAGGATAAAGCCTTTTAAGGTAAGGAATTTAGTATTTAGTATATTATGGCTAAAGAGCAACCGCGGTTCACAGGCAGTATATTGTCTCTTTTCATACCTGCGGTAATATTGATAGTCTTCGTTCATCCAAACCTGCTCGATGGCGCTGCCAAGATAGAACCATGGGAAAATATCCTTGCCGATCTCAACTCCGGCTTCTTTTCTTTCCCAGATATGCTTGTGAATATTGCGCCTGGCTTCGAAAAAAGGGATAATTTTAAATAAAGGATCATCGGCGATATTCTTATAGGTCAGGGCCAGTGATGCGCGGGTAATCCAAAGGTCGTGGTTATCCTGGCGTAAGTCATAACGGTACATTCCTGTTAAGCGTACCGCCGGTTTATCCCAGGCCGCAAAAGAAGAACAGATAAAAGATAATAAGAATAATAGCGTAAGTGTTGCCGTTCTCATACTTATAATCCCCCCTGTTTAGCCCTACTTATTTAAAGCGATTAAATTACTTATTCTCCTGGGATTCCACCAGATGAAAGCATCCATCCATTGGTGAAAAATAACGAAGTAGTAATATATGGATTCATAAATAATTACCTTGCGGAAAAACAATACCGTAGGCTTTGCTATTACGATAAAAATAAATCCGAAGAATATAAAAAATACAAATAAAGAAATGGCCCGGTGCGGCAAATGAAAACCCGCTAAAAATTCAGGCCCTTTAATACGATACTCTTTAAATTTGAGCTGACAATACAAAACTAACCACCCGAGAAACTGAAGACTGTGATAGCACTTAAAACCTCCGATCATAAAAACATCGGAATTTTTAAAAACAAGCAGCGGGAAGTAGAAGACACTGTTACTAATCAAAACTATAAGTATATTAAATACAGCGATTCTTTTCCACTTTAAATATATGTATACCTGCCTAGCCATGAATACCGCAATTGAAAAAAATGCCAGAACCCCCATGCCCGTTAAGATATATTTATTAATGTAGAAATTCGCTACAAGCCCCCCGTAATCAAACTTAATGTACCTTACGGCCCAAAACAAAAAATACGGCGGTCCCATTAATATGGCAGCAGCATTAATCACTGCATCAATTTTTGGATACTGGGCCTGGGTAAAGTTATATGCCAGCATAATGAAAAGATTTTGAAATATGATGTGCACTATAATGATATAGAATAGTGCTGTTGCATTTAAGTCCTGGAATCCCCGCACTCTCAAAATAATATAAACAAAAATAAGCAGCAAGGGAATCCACAAATAACGGAACAATCTACTGCGCAGCTCATTTTGATCCAAAAAGACGATAAAAACAGTGGCGATAAGATGCGCCGTGCCTAATAAAATCAGGTACTTTTTCAAGAGATACACGATGTAGGCGCCGTTTCCCGGGAATAACGCTCTCGGACTAAACCCCAGAAACATAATAATAAATATAGACGGAATAGCAAGAAGGAAAATGCTGTCAAACCACGGGTTGGTCAGCCAGGCCCCTTCGCGGGAAATCTTCAAATCCTGCTCCTTTTTCTACCAGGGCACAACCGGTTTTTATTTACTTAAAGCGATTAAATTTCTGATTCTTCTAAAATTACACCAGAGAAAACCGTCTATAAGTACATGAAAGGTTGCGGCAGAATAAAATATAATTTCTTGAATGTCTTTTCCGTGAACGCTATTGCAAATAGTTTTCATTATTGTTAAATAAATGTAGCTGGGAGTCACAAAAAGTACAAACAAAACAATTCCTCTGCGCGGCAAATGAAAACCCGCTACAAATTCAGCCCCCATTAGCTGGTATTCCTTAAATTTTAACTGAGAATATAAAATTAACCATGCCAGGTACTGCAGGCCATGAAGATACCTGAATATCCCCAACATAAAAATTTTATTATCTTTAAAAACGATTAATGGCAAATAAAAAATACAATTACTTACTAAAACCATGAGTATATTAAATACGGCGATTTTTCTCCGCCTCAAATATATGTATACCTGCCTGGCGATGAATACCGCGGTCGAAAAAAATGCCAAGAAACCTAAGCCTCTTAAGAAATACGGGCTAACGGAAAATTTCGTAACTATTCCTCCATAGTTAAAAGGCGTATCTCTGACAGTACACAGGTAAAAATATGTTGGCGCAAGCAATAAAGCAAAACTGTTAATCATCAAATCAGCCTTGGGATATTGGGCCTGAGTAAAATTATATGCTTGCATAATGAAATAGTTTTGAAATACCGAGTGCAATGCAACCAGATAGAATAATACAGTTGCGGATAAATCCTGAAACCCCCGTAGCCTCAAGATAATATACAAAAAAACAAAAGCTAAAGGAAGCCACAAATAACGCAAGAGTTTATTACGCAGTTCGTTTATGTCTAAATAAACAATGAGAGGAGATGCTATAAAATGTGCTACGGCTATCAAAGTCGAAAAAAAACGTAGGATGGAGAAGATGCTAATGGGTAATAACCCTTGCCCGGAATATCCCATAAGCATAATAGCAAGTAAGGCAAAAAAGCCTATGAGGAATATACTATCAAACCACGGATTGGTTAGCCAGGCCCCATCACGGGAAATCTTCAAACACCTCTCCTTTTTTAAGACTTATTCTTAATAATAGCCAGCGCCTCAATTTCAATCAAAAGCTCGGGCCGGCATAGCCGCGCCTCTACACAAGTGCTCGCCGGAAAAACAGCAAGACCATGCTTACGGTAAAACTCAGTCCTATATTCATTAAATTTATGATAATAGCGCATGCTCTTGATATAACAGCGCGTCTGCACTACATCGCCCCATCCGGTATTTTCAGACTTAAGTAAGGCGGTAATATTGTTAAATGTGCGCTCTGCCTGTGCCAAAAAATCACCGCGGTGCAAAGATTCCCCTTTATTACCGACACTGGCGGTCCCGGAAATGAATAACATGGTCACCGCTCCCAAGTCTACTTTCATCCCGCGGGAAAAAGCACTGTTATAATTAATAGCTTCGCACAAAAAATCCGGAGCGTGCATTGCTTTTTTTGTAATTTCCTCTGTTGCCATTTTTAAAAACCTCCCGGTTGTAGTTTTATCTTCCTGCTGTAGAACGGAATTAAAACTCATAGCTTTAAAATCTGTTAACATTTTCATTAATAAAAATCAGCGGAGAGGCTGGGATTCGAACCCAGGGGCCGGGTTACCCCAGCCAATTGCTTAGCAGGCAACTGCTATCGACCACTCAGCCACCTCTCCAAATTTCAAGCTATCTTAGTTGCGGGAAATTTGGTCCTGAGCCCTGAGCAAAGCGAAGGGCAAAGGACCTTAATACTATCCCTTACGTTTTTTCTTAAAAAATTCCCTTAACAAAGAACTGCATTCTTTAGCTAAAATGCCTTTCTTGACTGTGATTTTGTGATTGAGTTTCTTGTGATTTGCGATATTTACAACCGAACCACAGGCCCCGGTTTTGGAATCGTCAGCGCCAAAAAAAATATTCTTTACGCGGCCCAATACCAGGGCGCCGGCGCACATGCTGCAAGGTTCAATTGTAACATAGATGGAAGCGTCATTCAACCACTTTGTCCCCAGGTAGTTCGCAGCAGATGTCAAGGCGATCATTTCAGCATGCGCGGTAGGATCTTTAAGACGCTCTACCTGATTATGGGCCCGGGCAATGATCCTGCCTTTATAAATAACAACGCAGCCCACCGGGACTTCATCCTCCTGGGCTGCCTGCCGGGCCTCTTTTAAGGCCTCGGCCATATAAATTTCATCAATTTTGGGCATCTGGTGCGGGGGTATAAGGAATGGGCGGCTATTTTAAAAAGTGCGCCCAGCAGGAATCGAACCTGCAACAACCAGCTCCGTAGGCTGATGCTCTATCCAATTGAGCTATGGGCGCGTATAACTTTATCTCCCATGCGAAATCCCTGACGCTTTTACAGGGATGAGCTATGGGCGCGTGTCAAATTATATCCTATAGCGAATCCGCCAAAGTTCTGTGGCGGAGAGCTATGGGCGTAAGATGATAACACGGATTCTATTGGATAGTATGTTACAATACCCCGCTTAGGTTGTCAAACAAAGTTTTGATTGCTCTGCCTTATGCTTTTTGGTATAGTAACGGCTATGTGTAAAAACGAAACGAGCTTAGAATTTTATATCGTAGATAAAATCAAGGATATACCTGAAGCCGAATGGGACCGGCTTTTCGGCGCAGGGCTTATCGAAGGCTACGGCTACCACCAGACCCTCCAGGAATCCCACCTTAAAGAATTCTCCTTTTATTACCTCCTAGCAAGACGTAACAATACCCTGGTAGCCATCATCCCCTTCTTTACCACGGATTTCTCTTTTACTACCATTATCCAGGGCAGCCTGCAAAAATTCATTACTGCCATCCAGAATAAATTCAGCCGTTTCTTAAAGATGAAAATCCTCTTTGTGGGTAACCCCACCTGTGAGGAGTTTTACCTGGGGATTGCCCAAGGCGAAGATTTAAATATGATTTTAGAGGGAGCATTAAAGGAACTCTCCCGATTCTGCAAACGGGAAAAAATAGGCACGCTTCTATTCTATAATCTCACAGCAGCATACACTCTTATGGCGCGCTATCTGGCTAAAAAAGGCTTTTCTATAATGGCGAGTTTTCCTAATACCATGCTGGAGATAAGGTCGGACTCGCTGGAGAGCTATATCAACAGCCTCAGCAAAAGCACCCGTAAAGGCCTGCGGCGTAAACTGCGGGATTCTGCGCAAGCGGTGGAGCTCAAGACCGAGGTGCGCGACGATATCAGCGATGTCCAGGGCCGCATCTATGAATTATACCGAAACAATCTCATCGACGGAGAAATCTATTTTGAAATCCTCACCCCGGAATTTTTCCGTGATATCTGCCATAATACCAAAGGAACAACAAAATTTTTCCTGACCTACGCCAAAGATAAAATTGTAGCTTTTAGCCTGGTATTGATCAAGGGCGAACACATGATAGAGAAATTTGTGGGGTTTGATGCGGAGGTTTCACACCGCTACAATCTCTATTACACTACTTTTGTCCACAACATTGATTACTGTATTAAAAACGGTCTGCGCTTCTACCAGATGGGAATTACCGACTACGAACCAAAAGTGCGCTTAGGCTCAAGACTCATCCCCCTCTATGTCTATGTCCGCTTCCTAAGCCCTTTACGCAATCTCTTCTCCGGACTGCTAGTAAAGATCCTAGAGCCCAAAAGATTCGACCCTACCCTGAAAAATATTAAATATTATTAAAGCTGGATGGCAGACTCCCGGATCATAAAGCTATAAGTTATGTCCGGATTTTACTGGCTATTACTAAAGCACTATTACGTGCAAATTAACCGGATTAGTAAAGCCGGTTAGTTGACCATCGTTATCTATACCGTAGAATTCTAGCTGTAAATATTTGCCGTTAAACGCCGAAGTAAAATCCATATACACCGATAAGCCATCCACTGCCAGCATTCCGGGGTCGAGCATCCAATATTCAGTCTTGCCGTCATAAACTACCTTAGCCCAGAGCTCAGTAAGCTGGCTAGCCAGGAGGCTGCCGCTGAAAAAAGGAATGTCAATCTGGCCGGTAGTTTCGGTATCGAGCGGGGGCGGGGTAGCAGGAAACGTAGGCATCACAACACTCGAGGCAGAAGAAGTAATAGTAAAGGTAGTAATGTTAGAAAATCCTGTCTGTTTGCTTAAGGTATCAAAGCCAAAGAGCTCCATCTTCATAGTCGTACCATCAAACTTGGAATCAAATTGCATGGTAAAGGTTGCTCCGTCTACGGATAACATCCCGGGGTCCAGCTTCCAGTATTCGGTTTTAGAGTCGTAGTTTACGCGGGCCCAGAGCTCGTTAAGCTGGCTGGCCAAAAGCGTGGTGCCGCCGGAGAAATTCACCGTAAGCTTACCAACACTATTAGTAGTGCTGGTAGTCGGGAGGGTCGGCATAGCTACTGCGGAAGGGCTAGAAGTAACAGTAATGTTAATAGGATTGGAGAAACCGGTTTGGCTACCGCCGGTGTCAAAACCGAATAGCTCCATCTTTATGGTTTTACCATTAAACTTAGACTCAAACTGCATCACAAAAGACTTTCCGTCTACTGCCAGCATCCCAGGATCTAATTTCCAGTATTCGATTTTACCATCATAGGTCACTCTCCCTCAGAGCTCGTTGAGCTGACTGGCTAAAAGCGTAGTACCGCTGGAAAAATTCACTGTAATCTTGCCAATAATATCAGTAGCGCCGGTGCCCGGAAGAGTCGGCATAGCAACCGCCGAAGGACCGGAGAAAACAGTAATGTTGGTAGTATTAGAGAAAACAGTCTGCTTACCTAAGGTATCAAATCCAAAAAGCTCTAATTTAATGATTTTGGCATTAAACTTGGACTCAAACTGCATACTTAAAGATGACCCGTCAATCGCTAACATGCCAGGATCTAGTTTCCAATATTCAATCTTGCCGTCGTAAGTCACCCGCGCCCAAAGCTCATTAAGATTACTCGCCAAAAGCGTGGTACCGCCGGAGAAGTTCAATGTAATCTTGCCGACAGAATCAGTAGTAAGCGGAGACGGGAGGGTCGGCATGGTTATGGCTGAAGGGCCAGAGGCAACAGTGATGTTGGTAGGATTAGAGAATCCAGTCTGTTTACCTGAGGTATCGAATCCGAAAAGCTCCAGCTTCATGATTTTACCATTATAGGTAGAACTGAACTGCATGCTAAAGGAGGTGCCGGCAGTTGACAGCATACCGGGATCTAATTTCCAGTATTCAATCTTGCCGTCGTAAGTCACCCGCGCCCAAAGCTCATTAAGATTACTGGCCAGAAGCGTGGTACCGCCGGAGAAGTTCACCGTAATCTTGCCGACAGGGTCAGTACTAAGCGGGGATGGGAGGGTCGGCATGGTTATGGCTGAAGGGCCGGAGGTAACAGTAATGTTGATAGGCAAGGAAAATCCAGTCTGTTTACCTAGAGTGTCAATCCCGAAGAATTCCATTTTTACCACTTTGCCGTTAAACTTAGACTCAAACTGCATGCTCAAGGACGCTCCGTCAGTTGCCAACATCGCGGGGTCTAACTTCCAGTATTCGGTCTTGCCGTCATAGGTTGCTCTTGCCCAGAACTCGTTGAGCTGGCCGGCAAAGAGAGTGGTGCCGCCGGTAAAGCCAATAGTAATCTTACCAATAGCATTGGTGTTACCGGTGCCTAAAAAGGTAGGCATCACTACTGACGAAAACCCGGAAAAAACAGTGATGTTAGTAGGGTTAGAGAACCCGGTCTGTTTACCTAGGGTGTCAAATCCGAAGAGCTCCAGCTTCATGATTTTGGCATTATAGGCAGAACTGAATTGCATACTAAAAGATGTGCCGGCAGTTGAAAGCATCCCGGGGTCTAACTTCCAGTATTCGGTCTTGCCGTCGTAAGTCACCCGCGCCCAAAGCTCATTAAGATTACTGGCCAGAAGCGTGGTGCCGCCGGAGAAGTTCACCGTAATCTTTCCGACAGGGTCAGTACTAAGCGGGGATGGGAGGGTCGGCATGGTTATGGCTGAAGGCGAAGAATTGACTAAAATCTGCACCTGGTTAGAATACCCGGTCTGCTTGCCTCCGGTATCAAATCCGAAGAGCTCCAGGCTGATAGTTTTAGCGTGGAAGGCAGATGATAACTGCATGCTGAAAGACTTCCCGTCCGTCGCCAGCATCAACGGGTCTAATTTCCAGTATTCGGTCTTGCCTTCATAATTAACCCTGGCCCAGAGTTCATTCAGTTGGCCGGGTAAAAGAGTAGTGCCTCCGGTAAAGGTCATGGTGATTTGACCATTAGGGTCAGTAGTAAGCGGAGACGGGACCGTCGGAAGCGCCGGCATAGTAACAGCGGAGGGCGAAGAATTCACGGTAATCTGAGCTTGATTAGAATACCCGGTCTGCTTGCCTCCGGTATCAAAACCAAAAAGCTCCATCTTCATCACCTTAGCGTTAAAGGTAGAATCAAACTGCATATTAAGAGATAATCCATTAGTTGCTAACATTCCGGGATCCAGCTTCCAGTACTCGGTCTTGCCGTCGTAATTCATTCTCGCCCAGAGCTCTTTAAGGCTAGCAGGCAATAAAGTACCAGAGCTGAAGGTAATATTAATTTTGCCATTTACATCCGTAGTGAGCGGGACACTAGGAAGTACCGGCATGGCTACTGCGGAAGGCGAGGAATTCACCGTTACCTCAACCTGGTTAGAAAATCCGGTCTTTCTTCCCGAGGTGTCAAATCCGAAAAGCTCTATCTTCATAGTTTTTCCGTTAAAGGTAGAGTCAAACTGCATACTGAAAGATTTACCGTCAAAAGCCAGCATCCCGGGAGCAAGTTTCCAGAATTCGGTCTTGCCGTCGTAATTCATTCTCGCCCAGAGCTCATTAAGCTGAGTGGAGAAAAGAGTGGTTCCGCCGCCAAAGGTAACGGTGAGTTTACCGTTAACATCAGTAGTAGCGGTAGCCGGAAGGGTCGGCATGGTAACGCTAGACGGCGTAGAATCTACTATAATCTGCACCTGGTTAGAATACCCGGTCTGTTTGCCTCCGGTATCAAAACCAAAAAGCTCCAAGTTGATAGTTTTAGCATGGAACTTAGACTCAAACTGCATCGCAAAAGACTTACCGTCCGATGCCAGTATCGTCTTGCCTAAATTCCAGTATTCGGTCTTACCTTCATAATTAACCCTAGCCCAGAGTTCGTTGAGCTGAGCAGGTAGTAAAGTTCCGGAGGCAAAGGTTACGGTAATATTACCGTTAGGGTCAGTGGTAAACGGACCAGCAGGTAAAACAGGCATTGCCACTGCTGAAGGGTTAGAGTCTACCGTAATATCAATAGGATTAGAATACCCGGTCTGTTTACCTAGGGTGTCAAATCCGAAAAGCTCAAGCTTCATGACTTTATTATCAAAGGTAGAGTCAAACTGCATGGTAAAAGATGTGCCCCCAGTGGCCAGCATCCCGGGATCTAATTTCCAATATTCGGTCTTGCCTTCATAAGTCATCCTGGCCCAGAGTTCGTTAAGATTAGCAGGTAATAAGGTGCCTGAGCTAAAGGTAACCGTGATTTTCCCGTTGGCATCGGTATTACCGGTACCCGGGAGGGTTGGCATTGCGATGGTAGAAGGACTGGAATTCACAGTGATATCTATGGGGCTGGAGAAACCGGTCTGTTTGCCGGTAGTATCAAAACCAAAGAGCTCCATCTTCATGGTTTTTCCGTTAAAGGTAGAATCAAACTGCATAGTAAAAGACTTGCCGTCAAAAGCTAACATTCCGGGAGCGAGTTTCCAGAATTCCGTCTTAGAGTCATAAGTCATCCTCGCCCAGAGTTCGTTGAGCTGAGTAGAAAACAAAGTTCCGACGCTAAAGGTAACCGTGATTTTTCCTACCGCGTTAGTGATGCCGGTAGCCGGAAGATTAGGCATGTCAACGGGAGAGAGATTGGAATCTACGGTAATATCAATCGCGGTAGAATAACCAGTCTGCTTACCCCCTGTATCAAAACCAAAGAGCTCTAATTTGATAACCTTACCGTCAAATTTAGGATCAAATTGCATGCTAAAAGATTTACCGTCAGATGCCAGTATCACTTTACCTATATTCCAGTACTCGGTCTTGCCGTCGTAGTTGACTCTTGCCCAGAGCTCATTGAGCTGGCTGGCTAAAAGCGTAGTACCGCCGGTAAAGCTGACCGTGATTTTGCCGTTAACATCAGTGGCACCGGTAGCCGGAAGTACCGGCATAGTAACCAGGGAAGGTGAAGAATCTACGGTAAACTGAACCTGGTTAGAATATCCGGTTTTCTTGCCTGTAGTATCGATACCAAAAAGTTCCAGTTTCATGATTTTACCGTGAAAGGCGGACCCAAGCTGCATACTAAAGGATGCGCCGTCCGTAGCCAGTATCACCGGGTCTAATTTCCAGTATTCAGTCTTGCCGTCGTAGTTAACCCTTGCCCAAAGCTCATTAAACTGGCTGGCGAATAGGGTGCCGGAACTAAAGTTAACTTTAATCTTACCATTAGGGTCAGTAGTAAGCGGAGCAACGAGCGTCGGCATAGTAATAGAGGAAGCCTGGGCGCTGACCGTAATATCAATCGGGTTAGAATAACCGGTCTGCCTGCCAAGGGTGTCAAAACCGAAAAGCTCAAGATTCATGTGCTTACCGTTAAACTTAGAGTCAAACTGCATGGTGAATGATGTACCGCCGGGTGAGAGCATCCCGGGGTCTAATTTCCAGTATTCGGTTTTATTATCATAGTCCAGGCGCGCCCAGAGTTCATTTAGTTGCGCCGGTAATAAAGTACCACTGGCAAAAGTAACCGTAATCTTACCGACAGCGTCAGTAGTACCGGTAGACGGAAGGGTCGGCATGGCTACGGCAGAAGTTGCAGATTGCACCGTAATCTTAATCGCATTAGTATAGGTAGTCTGCCGGTTAGATGTATCAAATCCGAAAAGCTGCAGGTCTATAATCTTGGCGTTAAAGGCAGAGCTAAGTTGCATACTAAAGGATTCGCCGTTAGTGGCCAACATTCCGGGGTCTAACTTCCAGTATTCGGTTTTAGTGTCGTAGACGACTTTCGCCCAGAGCTCGTTGAGCTGAGCAGCAAAGAGAGTACCGGAGCTAAAATTGACCGTGATTCTGCCATTAACATCAGTGGTGCCGGTACCCGGAAGAACGGGCATCGTAACAGAAGAAGGCAAAGAATTGACGCTGATCTTAATGGGGTTTGAGTATCCGGTCTTCTTGCCGGTAGTATCAAAGCCAAAGAGATCTAATTGCACAAGCTTGGTGTTAAACTTAGACTCAAACTGCATAAAAAGAGCAGTGCCGTCAGGCGCCAGCATTCTGGGGTCTAATTTCCAGTATTCGGTCTTGCCGTCGTAGTTGGCTCTCGCCCAGAGCTCCTTGAGCTGGGTGGCGTATAGAGTGCCGGAGGTAAAAGTAATCGTAATTTTACCATTGGTATCAGTACTGCCGACCCCAGGAAGAACGGGCATCGCCGGGGTGCCGGTAGAGCCGGAAGTGCCCGTCAATAAAACCGGCATCTTAAATTTATCGTCCGTCAAATCTAGCGGATCTAATGCAAAAGCGGCTGTCCGCAACAGAAAAATTGTTCCTACGATTAATAGAAAATATGCTCTTTTCATTTGTCCTTCTCCTTAAATTAATATATTAAGTGTTTTTTATTACCCTAAAAAGCAAAAAGCCAGACTGACCCTTTCGTCAATCCGGCCTTTCTAATACCGTGGCATCCCGAACATCACTACTGGTTAAGTTTCTATCGGAAATGCCGGACATATGTTTCAAAAGTAGTATAATTTACAATTTTAGCCTTGTCAAGAATAAATTTTAACTTATTCGCTCTTCTCTGCTTCTGGGGCAATAGCGGCGCCTGATGAAAAATCTAGATAATAAAAATCTTTTGATTCCGGCAGCGCCATGATAAAGCGGTCGATAGAATCAACCCTTGCCTGAGCTTTTGCTACCCTGCACTCCAACAGATGGCCGCCTTTTGTTTTATCGCGGCTTAAAAAATGCAGGTGATAACCCGCAATATTAACACCCTGCATATAGTCAGGCATCCTAAAACCGACCAAAGTCCCCTCTATATCGCTAAACTCAAAAATGCTCTGTTTCTTGGCGACTTCTGAAAATAAAGGATAGGGCTTACTCTGGGCAGGTACGCTCCTGACTTTAATATAATCGAACTTACCGTCAATTTTTACCGCATAAGGGATATTTTTTGTCGGTAGGCAACTTTCAATAAATTCCTGTAAAGAGCGGTAATCGGTTTTTCCGGGGATAGAAAATACTAAATCGGAATCAAAAAAAGTAACCATCATAAAAGGAGATTTCACTTGGCCGGATAAACGCCGCACTGCCCCGTCGGCTCTTACCTGATAAAATATGCCGTCTAGCTCTATTGCTTCCCCGTCAAGCCGCTCAAACGTCCCCAGGCCGAAATCGCCGTGCCGGCGGATCTGATTTAAACTGATCTTTCCGTCGTAATCGCCTTGCATCAGGCCGCTTAAAACAGAAACCTGATATAGCGTATCCCTTTCTCTAGCCTGCCGCCCGAATATAACCAGAACCGCAAGTAACAGCGCAATGATAAAAGTTGATTTTACGAATTTATAAGTTTTCACAATAGTTATTGGCTTTGTATAAGAACGTTCTGATATTGTATGTTGGCGTCCTGGTTGCTTGCCGGAACCCATTCATCGTTAAGCCAGGTTAAACTTAAAGTATGCGCTCCTGCACTAACATGAGCAGTAAAACCGTTACTGTTGAAAGTTGTGTCGCTTGCGGATATGCCAAAATTTACAGGGCTGACCACCACCCCATCAATAGCCGCTCTGACATTAAACTGGGTGTAGCCCGTCGGTAAGGTCCAGCCACTTCTTAAGGGCTGACCGAGTAAAGATGTAAAATAGGGGTGATCGGCATTATTAATAGCAGAGATCTGGAATTGATAGTTACCTGCATTGGCAAAATTAAAAGTAAAATCAAGAGGAGTTCCGGACCAAGGGGTATATAACCCCCCGTTTGAAGCAGAAAACTGACCCGTGTCAAAGGTATCCACAACCGTGGCAACAGGAGCACTATAAACCTGGCCATCATTGGTTATCGCGCTAAAACTGCCGCTTTTACTAAAAATTCCTGAGAACGGGCTATAGGTATAAATATTCTCAAGCGGGCTTTGATATACTGTATCAGAAACCTTTAGCCACTGGCTATCATATATCCCCGGTTGCTTCAAAACATTAATAAAGAACTGGTTCTCTAAGGAAGCCGGGGATTTACTGGCGTTATCCAAGGTCGCAGGGAATGCGGGAATCCTGGCTTGTAAAATAGACTGAAGATAGTAATTCTTAATACCTTCTTTAACCGAACCTATAATACTATCTTCTGCGGCTTGTTGCGCCTCATCATTAAGTTTATGAAAGACCGGGATTGCTACGGTGGCCAATATTCCAATAATTAAAATTGTAATTACTATTTCAAGGAGGGTAAAACCTCTCCTGCCTGCCAACGACCCGCTGGGAATCATTCTAACTATTAATTTATGCATAAATTGCACCATAAATTTTAGGGAGAGGCGGAAAGAGCTTGTTTTTTGAACTTTAATTTAAGTGCTAACTTAATCAACCACAAGTTCAAATAAACTAAAATCATTGTCCAGAGTAGAATTTTATATGTTAAAGCTCGATAAAATTGGTTAATATCAGCAAAAAATATTTTATTATAACCCATCGAAGAAATGAAGCTAAAAACGGTTAGTAAACTGATTACTGCTACCCATATTTTATTCAAACCTGCATAGAATAAGGAGCGTAAAATAAAAAAATAAGGAATGATTAAAAAAATCAACGAGTTTAAATAGGCCAGAGGGTTAAATAGGGGTATGCATATAAAAAGGCAGGCGTAATCTAAATAGACAATTCTTGGATCTTTATCTTTCTTAAAAAATGAGTCATAAAAAAATAGACCGAATAAAACAAGGCAACTGGCTGCCCAGGCATAATAAACCTCGGGGGTTATTACCTTGGCAATCTTATGATAGCCAAGAATATACCCCTCATGTCTGGCAATAAAAATCCAGGAAAAAAATGAAAGCAGTGAATAATTTTTAACTGAATAAAACATGCGGGCAGGGGTTGATTTTAATAAAACAAGCCAATCCTGGATATATTTTAAATTCAGGCTAAAGCCGGAATAAATGCCGGGCAACAACAGAAAAAGTACTACCAGTAAAATAGTATAGCCTACTATTTTAAACCGCCTTCTTAAAACAAAATAAATTATAAAAAGAAGCGGGAATAATTTAATCATCAAGCTAAGCGCTAAAAATACCGCTGCCCAGAAATCCTTTTTTTTGATTTCAAAATATATGGCTAAAACCATGAGAAAACACAACAGGAAGTTCGCTTGTCCGATTTTAATATTGTTAAAAATATAGCGCCCGGTTAAAGAAAATAAGCAAAAAATTATCAGTAAATCTTTAAGCCGGTAGAAAGAAATCAATTTTAGCCTGTAAAAAAAATAGAATATAGCGTAAAGCGAGAAGATGTTTAAGATACTCCAAAGGTAAAGAGCCGGGACTTTTGCGATCATTGCCAGCGGAGAAAATACTAAAGCAAAAAGCGGAAGGTATTTAAATTCTTTTACGCCTAAATTTGTAATATATAGCGGAGCCCTGGCTAAATAATTTTGGCTAGTTTCATAATATACGTCAAAATCTCCCGAAGTACGCTTAGGTGAAATGGAAGCAATTAAACCAATGGCCGTCATAACGACAAAAACAATGATTATATATCGAACATAACTACGGGGTGATTTTACAGTTGTCATTCATACCCCTTCTTGTTGGTGTGTTAGTACTCCCCTATAATCAATCCGAGTTTATTAATTTTTTTAATGTTCTTAAAACCTAAAAAAACAAGCCAATTTTCTACCTCTAAATATGGGCGCGGAGAGACTAATTCGCTTCCAAACATCAAGATACTACTGTCTAATGTATGGTACCAGGGGTCACTATTATTACCGGAATTTGTCTTAGGAACATTAAGAAAGCTATCGTGGATTACTATTTTACCCCCTTTATTGAGAGACTCTTTCGCCTTTTTCAATAGTTGAAGGTTATATTTTTCTGAAAATAAGTGAATAACATTAAAAATTAAAATCATATCGTACTTGCCCCCAAAATCATCCTTTAAAAAATCTCCTTGCTTCAGGATAATTCTATCTTTCAAATTGTGTTGATTTATAGATTCTTTTGCAATTTCTAGAAAATAATCATTAATTTCGAAGAGCGTCACTTTTAAGCGGGGATAATGATGGGCTAATTCTATGCTATAATATCCGCACCCACCTCCGAGGTCCAACACAGTATTCACATTGGAACAATCTACCGAGCTTATTATTGAATCCGCGTCGTTTTTAAAAGCGTACCAATAAAGAGTGGCGCGCCAAGAATAAGGGAAGCTATAACAAATGTTTTCCTTCGATATCTGAAGCGCTAAGGCAGATTTACCTGATTTAAGCAGCTGGACAGCTGTACTAGGGCTTCTTTTCCAATCATCGACCATATACTCAAGTTGCATATCTCGATTTTTAGATTTAGAACAAAACAGGTCGCTTGTTCTTTTAGTATTGGCAAACAGATTATCTTTTTTATCCAAAAACCCCATTCTAGCAAGACTATTTAATAAAAACTCCGTGAATGCTATATCTGTATTCAAGCTTCTTGCTAATTGTGTTGCTGAAAGCCGTTGAGTTCCTAAAGTAGGGAAGATTTTAAATTCTACCGCGGTCATAAAAATATTATAAGCCTTAAAACCGGCATACATGGATACAACGTTATCTCTACTCCATTCATCCCATTGAAGTTCGCTCCATCGAAATTCATCACCCTTACCTGCTAAAAGAGCAGTCGGTAAGCAAATAACTAAAAAACCGGCGATTAAAATTTTTTGACTAAGCTTCGTTAGCATCTTTTTTCTAATTTTTAACAGCAATTATTCCACAAAAGTTATACCATCTAAAAAATTCGTCTATTATTTTAAACCCGCTTTTTTCCAAAAGCTTTAAATTTTCTTTATATCTGTAAGGGATCAGGATATTTTCCAACGCTTCCCTTTTCTTACTAATCTCAAGTTTTGAATAATTATTTCTCATTTTATAGTCATAATAAAGTTCCAAAAAAATATTGTTATATATAGAATTATCTAAAAGTATCTTTTCAACGAGAATAAAACAACCGTTCTTTTTTAAACCGTTATATATCCCCGATATTGCTGAATCCCGGTTTGACGGTCTTATAAATTGGAGTGTCAGATTCATTATTACAACGCTAGCATTTTCAATCTCAAAACATTTATTTAAATCTGCGTTTACTAAAACGCACCGCTCAAGCAGTTTATTCCTTTTAAGTTTAATCTTTGCCTTTTCAAGCATTGCGGGAGAATAATCCATACCAATAAAGTTAACATTTTTCATATTTATATTTTTTGTAAGATTTACTAAAGTGGTTCCCGTAGAACAGCCAAGGTCATATATATTACTTTTATCTTTAATAAATATTTTGGTAAGCTCCAATATCATTCTCTGCACTTCATTATAAAAAGGAACACTCCTTCTTAACATGTCGTCAAAGACTTCTGCTGTATTTTCATCAAATTTAAACCCGCCCTTTATATTTCTTTTAACTTGAAAAAGCTTATCTCTAGTCATATTGTCCTCAACCTAAAAATACCAAACTAACTCCGGCTACAGCAATAGCTGAACCAATAACTGCACGAAAACTGATTTTTTCTTTTAAAATGAAGAAGGCTAGCGGCAGAATAAAAAGCGGACTTGTGGAATTTAAGGTTGTGGCTATTGAAGCATCGGTATATTTCAAAGCCAGTAAACAAAACCATGTTCCTAAAAATGTGCCGACGAAAGAGGCAGGCAGCAAATTTTTGAGCAAGGCTGGGCTGGCTAAAGGCTTGAACCAGCTTTTCAGATTAAAACTAATAAGGCCCCAAAAAATCAATCCTGCCACTCCCCAGATTTGACGAATAAATGTAGCTTTAAGTGCAGAAGTTGATTGAATAACTATTTTAGAGAATATAATCCCTAAAGCACAGCATAAGACACTTAAGATGCCGTATTTAACGCCTGCTTTCCAGTCATTTAATTGATGACCCGTCGGATTACGCTCCCATAATACCCAGATTACTCCTAAAAGAGTGAATAAAATTCCTAACCAACTGATAAAAGACGGACTTTCTCGCAAAATTAAAATTGCTAAAAAAACGGTAGCTGCTGGAATAAGTGTAGCCAAAATCAGTGCTAATCTCGGACCAAGCCTGATTAATGCCATAAAATAAAATGTATCTCCGAGCGTTATACCTAATAAACCACTAATTCCTAATAATAAAAAGGTGTGCCTGGTAACTAAGTTGGTATCAGTCAGCAGCAACAATACCCCAAGACAAATAGTCGCCACTACACCTTTTCCTAAATTCATGCTAAAAGGAGAAATTGTATTACCTAATTGCCTGAATAAAATCGCAGTAAATGCCCACATTAACGCAGAAGTCAGAGCAAATACCATTCCCCATACTTCATGATTAGTTAATATGTTTATCATTTAAGAAAAGTTCTGTTAAGCTATCCTACCCGGCGGCAAACAGAATCAACATTGGATTCTAAGCCTGTGGATATAAACTCCAAAGATGAGATGAAAAAAAGAATACTCAAGGATAAGGTATTATTGCTCCGGTAGAATTCTTAATATCTTTAGGCTGCCTCTTATCATTCTCTGCATTCCATTCAAATAATTTTTCTTTAAATCTTACTACTATATCCGGATATTTTGTAACAACATTGTTTTGCTCATGAGGGTCTTTCTCTAAATCGTATAGCTCGACTTCATCAATAGTAATTTTTTCCCTGGATATAAAACCCCACCATGAAATTTTCTCAAGAAGATCTTTATCCATACGAACAATTAGTTTCCATTTATTGGTTCTTACGGCAATATCGTATGGAGAATATTTATAATCGGGATATACCCCAAAATGTTGCCGCAATAACGTCTCATATTGTGAAGTTGCCTTTCCTTCTATAGAATGCTCGTAGGGGGAATTTCCTAATATTAATCTACTCAATAAAAATTCCCATAAAGGTATCCTTGTTATATAAGCAAATTCGCTGCTGTCATCCGACCTATTGTATTTTATTAAAGGCACAAGACTCTTCCCTTGCGCTTCGTGGTTTATTGGTATATCTAAATAGTCAAGTATTGTCGGCATTATATCAATTCCCTGCACCTGGTGAGAAATCTTTTTACCTTGAAATTTATTCCGGGGAAATTTAATCAATAACGCATTCTTAACCTCGGTATCATAAATATCATAATGTTGGAAATATCCATGCTCCCCCAGATCTTCTCCGTGGATCGAGTGCAAAATAATCATAGTGTTATCAAACAAGTTATTTTGCTTAAGTATGCGGATTAAATCACCAATAAATTTGTCAGTTATAAATATGCCAGAATCATATCTACCTAATATATATTCAACATCTTTTTTTTCTAATTCATACTGGGGAGAAAAATTAGTATAGTACTTATTACGATAAATACGCTTCAACATTTCATAGGAAATATTCTGGGTATTATCCCGAGGCTTATAGTCTTTAGGATCAAACATGCTCCTATATGGTTCAGGGACATTCAACGCATATGGCCAATGTACAGTTCCAATAGGAACCCAAATAAAGAATTTTTTCTTACTGTTGGTAGCTATCCACTCGAGGGCCGACCTAGGCAAAGCCCTCTCCTGATCACAAGAGGGGAGAAAAATGTCGAATGAATCACGAAAAATACTATTCAGTGTTACCATTGCACCAAAATAGAATTCAGGAGAACCTAAAAAAGCTGCATTAGTATATCCATAATACTTAAGAATTCTTGGCAATGTTATTAGGGAGACATCTTGTCTACTTGATTCGAAACTCACTAAACCATTAACCCGCGGATATTGGGAAGTAAAAATACTCATCTGGCTTACGGGGGTTAAATAGGCTTGTACTATGAAATTCTCAAATAAAACTGATTGCTTCGCAAGTTTATCGATATTACTGCTTGTGCTTCTTTGATAACCATAACAACCTAAATGATCATAGCGAAGGGTATCAATAGAAATTAAGATAACATTTGTATTCTGGTGCTGCGGAGTAACTGTTAATCCTTGATTTACCGTTTCTGCAAAAGCACATCCGGAAATATAAAAAAACAAAATAAGCCCTAAGTAAGTGGGGCAGAAAATTTTAATATTCCTCATTTGTCATACCTTAAAGAGCTTATAGCAATACTCACAAAAATACTCCCCATAATAGTTCATTGTGCCTGTGAATCATAAACAGGATAATTTCCTGTTACCCATGGTCCAAATTCATCCTGACCGGTAGATTTGATAAATCTAAAAAGTTTTTGCTCGAGTTCATAAGCAATACGCGGTCTTCTTTCAAAAAGATTGATTGTTTCTCCAGGGTCGTTTCTAAGATCATAAAGCTCTTTGTCTTTGTTTTCTAATGTATAAATAAATTTCCAACCGTCGACCGTTCTTAACGCGCGCTTATATGTATATCTTCGGTAATCGCTTTCCGCATATACGTCGCGGCTGATTTTAAGATTATAAAATGCTGGTGTAAGACTCATGCCTCGTAATTGATTTTTTACACTGCCCGAAACCCCTATATCTAACAAGTCTAAAATAGTCGGTAGAATATCGACGCTCGTTACCTGATCAGCTATTCTCTTCCCGGTGGCCTGGTTGGGAAGTTTAATAATAAGCGGGATGCGAATTAATTCATCGTACAAGGTAAAACCGTGATCAAATCGATTGTGTTCCCAGAACTCTGTCCCATGATCAGAAACTACAAACAATATGGTATTTTGCATAAGATTTAATTTTTCTATCTCGGTTAAAAACCTATCAAGCGCGGAATCCATGCGGTTTATTTTTTCTTCATAGACTGCTCGCCAAAACTTAACATCATTATCCCTTAAGATTATTTTTCCCTGTGAAAGGCCTTCTTCTCTTAAGGCCTCCTGTTCTTTCTTCGTGCCTTTAAATTTATAATCATATGTTTTATCAACATACCGATAATCAAAACCCCCAGATGGCTCACTTTGGCCGTGGACATCATAACCATGCAGGAAAATAAAGAATTTTCTATTCTTATTTTTATTTAACCAAGCCAACGCTCCAGGAATACTGTAATCAAGATTGCCGAATTTTACATCATCAATATAAACATCGAAGCCTTGATTAAAACCAAAGACGCCGCTTACGCCGGCACCTCCGGTAAAACCGGCAGTAACATACCCGTTTTCTTTCAAGATTTCAGCCAATGTAATCAGCCGAGGAGAAAGGTTTTTCAAGTTGGCGATTTTCTTCAAAGGAGGATCGTATAACGAGAATTTATTTACAAGCTTGTGTTCGGAAGGATAAACACCGGTAAAAAAAGACATGGTTGAAGGCACGGTCCAACTGGAAACTGAGATTGCATTTGTAAAAACAAAACTTTTCTCTGCCAGCCTATCAATAGTTGGGGTAATTTTTTTTGGATACCCAAGCGTGTGTACAAACTTAGCCTGTAACGCATCGAGGCTTACAAATATTATATTACAATCTTTGTATTTAAATTCATTGCTGATTAATTCTTGAGTTTCGTTTTTATTTATGTTTGCTCTCTGATTTACACAACCCCCAAAAAACAGAAAAAAAGATAACGGTAATATTGATAAATAAATTTTTTTCATTAACCTATCGTTTAAGCGCTTTCTTTAGAAGGCTCTTACTGATTCGAACTTTATCCTCCTGCGGAAGACAAGTTTTTAAAAGAGCGCCGCCTCAATTTTTCGTCGGAAGGTATCTTTCGACGTTTCTTTGAAGCAGCGCCTTATCCTTGCTGGCGGAGAGGCAGAGAATTGAACCCCTCAATTTATAACATTATTATAACCAACCGGTTACGTTAATGCAGGGCATATTAAACCCCTTGATACTCTATTCTTATAATGCGTTATTATACTATATAATTATAGGTTTTTAAAGAACTTCCGTAAATCTCCATAATCAATTTAAGAAGGAATCAATGCAGAAATACTAGGAATTCACTCAAAAGAATGTGTTCAGCGAGCCCCCCATCTTTGCTGGATAGGCAAACTTTTAACTTTGTTTACCAATACCCTGTCTTTCTAATCCGTTCTTGCGTCTCCTTATCTATTTCCGGAAGAAACTCGCTCTGCGTGTTACCGTACACTGGAAATGATTTTTTCCATTCCTCAAGCCGCCGCCTAAGTTTTGCAGCCTCTTCCGCTCTATCATGAATAAGGTTATTCTTTTCTTGCGGATCATCTTTGAGATTGTACAATTCGTCTTCTTTTTTGACTACATCGATATTCTGAATATATTTCCATTCCCTGGTGCGCACCGCAAATCTGTGATCGAGAAGAGCGCCCTCGCTAAAAACACTGCCCTGCACTTTAGATTCTGCTTCTTCCATTAACCGCACCAAACTCTTCCCCTGGGTCTGATAAGGAGCAGGGATTCCTAATAAATCTAAGATCGTGGGCATAATATCAATACTTTGTACAAGGGCATCTCTTTTTCTGGGTTTTTCAATCCCCGGGATATACGCGATCAATGGGACACGGATCGATTCATCGTAGAGGTGAGTCCCATGCCCTATCCAGCCGTGTTCCCGGCATTCATCGCCATGGTCTGCGGTAATAATGATAATGGTCTTCTGTTTAAACCCTTTCCGTGCCAATTCTCGCATTAATTCCCCGATAAGTTTATCGTCTAACTCAAACACCGCGCTGTCAAGCATTGTCAAATAATTATTATAAAGCGCTGGATCGCATTCCAGTAAAATATTCTTTACCAGCCCCTGTGAAAGTTCTGTGATTTTAAAACCTACTTCAGGAGACTGTTCTCTCAGCACTCTAAAGTATTCATATCTCACTTCAGTATTCCACGTCTTGACATACCCCCTCGATTTCAGTCCCTTGAATAGATCCGAACTTATTATTGTCTTCATAACTTCCGTTATTTTCTCTTCCAAAAATTGTTTTGTTGCAGATGTGAGCTGTTTCCCGAACGCATTGTTAAAGCGAAAATGTGGGTAGTGCCACCCATGGACAACATAGGTATGTACCGTAAGAAAAAATGGAGTGTTTTCTTGCTTCCGGATCCAACTTACAATATGGTTAAATTTGATCTCTTTTATGAACCGAATTTTTCTATTTTTTTCCCGGGTCTGTTTATAGTCTTTCCCCTTATATTCAAATCCACGCATTATACTCTTGTTAGCGCCGCTGTGCGGATCCCCGAGAGCACCAAACCACGCTGTAGTATACCCGTATATGTGGAGTAATTCAGCTAAGGTATAAAGCGTATCGGGAATATTGTCCTTGAATATATGGCGTACGTTGTGCGATATAAGATAGGTCGAGGTAAATATCGAGGAGATGCTTGAAATAGTGATCGGAACCTGGCAAAAAGCATTTTCAAAAAGAATGCTTTTACCCGCCAAATCGTCTATATTAGGGGAGGTCTTTTTCTCAGGATTGTAACATCCTAGATAATCCGGCCGAAGAGAGTCCGCGATGATTAAAATAACATTATACCCCTTATATTTTCCCGATAAGTCTTTTTCTTCTGAAAAACATGGTTGTAGCACGATGAAGATAAAAAAAACAACTCAATAAAAGTAAGCGTTTATTTTTTAAGAAATTTGTTCTCATTTTGTGTTTCTTCACATTTTTTATCTTGCCCTATTTTATTGCTGCTTCCTGATTACTGAGAATCCTTATTACCAAAGCTCTAATTGTAGCTGAACACTACCATATTCTGTCAATCCAACCAACTCGCACCGATAGTGAGAATTGGTATCATTGGCGGAGAGGCAGGGATTCGAACCCTGGAACCCTTGCGGGTCATACGCTCTCCAAGCGTACGCTTTCAACCGCTCAGCCACCTCTCCAAAGTTTTTGGCTCTTAATATTCGGAAACTTTGGTCCTGAGTCCGCCGAAAGCGGACGAAGGACCTTAATTATCATTAATTTGCTGTCGTAAAACCACTTTTAGATACTGTGCTCGCTGCTCGGCTTGTCGCCTCGCTACGCTCGCGCAGTATCCGTTGAATTTTTCCTTGTCGGAAAAATCCGACTTTACAGATCCCTCGCTCGCTGTTTTGCTTGCCGCAAAACTACGCTCGCTTAGGATCCGCTTGAATTTTACTTGTCACAAAATTCAAGCGGAGAGTGGAGGATTTGAACCTCCGGTCGTCTTACGACGACAACGGTTTTCGAGACCGCCGCATTCAACCGCTCTGCCAACTCTCCAAAATTTAATGAGCACATAACTTACGAACACGCTAGTGTGAGTAAGTTATTGTGCGAATTAATCCTTGTGACCAACGAGAGCAAGGATACAGCGTCAAAGGCGGGCAAAGAATCTTAATACTACGCTCGCTTAGGATCCGTCTGCAACCAATTCGAACTGTGGCTGAACTACAAATCAGGATCATAATTCCCATCGAAACGACAGTTACATTATATAAAAGAATTTCTCTAAAAGCAAAGGGATTAAAGACACTTGGTATGACCCTTGAAGCGATAGCCAAAGTATTAAAGATTAACATAAAACTGCCAAACGGGCCTACTTTTTAAAAACAGCATCGAGGACGCTATCAACAAGCTCTTCGGTTGCGGATTTTTTATCCGAGGGGGGCTGCGGAGCATTTGGGTCTGCTGAAGATTCTGTATCCGGTTTCTTACCTCCGATAGCCTTATCCAACACCTTCCAAAGCTGCGTTTTGGCCTGGTTGGCAAGAAGTTTCTTGGCGATATATTCCGCGTCTACCATGAATTGTATTTGGCCGGATTTGCCGGAAACTTTAAGAGGAATAAAAATCTGCTGATCTTGATTCAGAAGATACTGCATTTCAGGAATCGTAGCAACCATAGACGAAGAAAGCTCTGGCGGAATCAAAAAAGAGCCTTCCAGCGAAAAAACACTGTCAAAGCCGACTTCGGTACGGCCCTTAAATAAAAATTCATCAGTAGCCACAACCGTATCCTTAATAAGTAGGCGCCCGTTTTCCACCGTAATCGGTAATTCTATATCCGAGAAAACCGTGTCCTTCTGGATCAACTTTTGTTGATAGTGCTCCGGTAAATTGGCTTCAAATTTTTCCGCCAGACCCGGGATTACTGAAATCTTATCGAGCACCGTGTGAAGAACATTGATATCCTTAAGCTTGGCTTTGCTGATGGATATTTTTCCTTCACCCGAAAGATTAGAAGATAAGGCTTGCGAGCTGAACCCCTGCCCTTTTAATGTTATCCGGCTTAAAACAACCCCTTCGGCTTTTACCGAAGATTTATCCTGAGCGATAAGATCCTGTATTTTTAGATTTTCAACATCAGCTGTGGCGTTAAAATTCTGCCTGGACAAATAATCCTCTATTGCCCCCGAGCATTTTATCGCCCCCTGACCGATGGTAGCGGAGGTTTTATCCAGAAGAATCTTGGTCTTGGTGATTTTAACATTCATACGTATATCCGTGATGGGCGAAGTTATTTGCCTGAATTTCAGGGCGGCATCCGTTAATGAGAAATCCGCAGTCAAACCTACGGGTACCTTTTGCCCAATGGTTATCTCTTTAAGCATTAAACTCGCTTTACCCTTCAGGCTCACAGGTAAAACCGTGCCTTTTATCATCGGCAAAGAAGCAGGAATTTTCTCCAGGATAATCCTGGAAAGATCGCTTGTAGCTTTAAAGTCGGAGATTGTGAATTCATTGGTTTTAAGATTGACCTCGGCCTTGCCTTCCAGTCTAATATTCTTTTGACTGCTCAAAACAGCCCCCTCGACCATAAAAGAAAAAGGTCTAGTTAAAGAAAACGCGCTGACCGACAGATTTAAATCCGAGACCTCAAGCTCTAAGGCAGGTTCAAAAGAATGGTCCAGGTAAATCAAAGTACCGTTATTAACCTTTAAAGAAGAAACGAGCACCATGGGTAAAGCCGCAGGCGCTGAAGCCGGCGCAGCGGACCCCGTGCTTTTCTTCCCTTTCTCCCCGGATTTCACCAGGCTCAAGACATTCAGGCTGCCGTCTTTCTGACGGATAATAGTAACACGGGGAGAGTCAATCAGAATGTTCGGAATGGAAATTTTTTTCTGCAAAAGATACCCCGGCACGTCAAGGCCCAAAGAAATATTTTTAACGGTAAGCAAGTTGCCTTTTCCAAACGTGGGGTTCTCACTAATAACAAGGTTGCTGATCTCAAGGCCAATCCCCCGGCTTAAGGAAATATTGAAACTTACCTTTTCAAAATCTACCTCGCGGTTTAAAGCGCTTCTCGCCTGACTGATAATCTGCGGTTTAAAACGGTTAATATCAAAGGTCTTAATAAAAATAGCGGCCGCCACCATCAAAATCAGGATAAGCACGGCAATAGAAATAAGTAATATTTTAAGAATTTTCATCTTGGGGAGGGCGAATTTACCAATAATCTTAGTAGCGGGAAATTTCTGCGGAGAGGCAAGGATATTAACCTTTTGTACTTAAAATGCCTCTCTTACCACCAATTTCACCACTAAAACCTGAAGCTATTCCCTCGTTTTCCCTGTCTTTTGAATGAACTGCGTACAAAACATCTAGAGAACCATTTCAAGGCTGTGCGCATATTCTAACATTTTTTTTAATACACGCTATAAGTTCTCCCACAGTTACTGTCTTTGCTAAAAGCGAATATCCACTAGTAAAACTTGCTTGAGAACTGGTCTCTTCTTCTCTTACTATTGCAGTCAAAAATACAATAGGAGTATCTTTTATACTTTCATCATTCCTTATTAGATTAAGAACGTCGGCACCATCCATACCCGGCATTATTATATCGAGCAATATCAAATCCGGTTTTATCTCTCTAACTAACTTAATACCTTCGTCACCATTTGTTGCTATATGTACCTCAAACTCACCCGCATGTTCTACGTTTTTCTTAACTAGCTTACAAAAATTCTCTTCATCATCAATAATTAATACTCTCTTTTTATACATTTACTCCCTCCTTGCACAAAAAGTGCACACCGACCCAACCAGCCCATAAGGGGCGCACTTAGCAATCCTTTATGCTAAGGTGCGATAGGGTCGGGTGTTACTCCTTGGAAATTCTTAAAGTAATAATTACACTAGTTCCTTTATTCACCTGGCTTTTTACTTCTATCAGCCCTTTGTGCATAGTAATAATATTTCGAGTTATAGATAACCCAAGACCAGTCCCCTTGCCCTGGCCTTTTGTAGTAAAGAAAGGGTCGAATATTTTTTTCAGGTTTTCTTCAGAGATCCCTGTTCCTGTATCCTCAATTTCAACAACAACGACCTTTTCTCTGGTCTCGAAAGAAACATCCGGTCTCTCGTTTATACTATTTCTTGTTTCTTCAATTTGTTTGACAAGGCTGCGAATAGTAAGTTTTCCCCTTTCGGGCATTGCATGGATTGCATTTATGAATAGATTAATAAATACCTGCGTTAATTTATTCTTGTCTACTAAAACCTTTGGCAGACCTTTTTGGATCTCCCTGACTACTTCGATACTCTTTAATTCTGTTTTTACCAGATTTAAAGAACTCTCTAGTATAGAGTCAATGTATTCTGGGCGTAATTCTAGCTTCGTAGCTCTAGAAAAATCTAAAAGCGAGTTTACAATCCTATCTGCTCTTTGCGCGCTCTCCTTAACTATAGATAAAGTCTCGCGTGGCTCTTTTGTCTCCGGAGATATTATTTGTTCCAAATAACCAACTCCCTGCATTATGATTCCTAGAGGATTTCTCATCTCATGGGCTACGCCACTTGCCAATTGGCCGATAGCCTTGAGTTTCTCCGATTGGATTAACTTATCTTGCATTTCTTTTAATTCATCGTAGGCAATTTTTAATTCTGCTGCTCTCTGAAATGTCTGCTCGTACAGCCGAACGTTCTGCAAGGTAATCGCGCCCATACGAGCAATATTCATAACTACTGACACATCTCGCTGCGCGAAAGGTCCGGGTGACCTTTTATCGCAGACGTGCAATACGCCTAAAACTTCATCTTTAAATATAAGTGGCGCGCTGATAAATGCTTTTTGTAAATACTCTTCTTTTTCCAGCTGGCTCAGATACCAATCCTGCGCCAAATCGTACACCACTAATGCTTCTCTATTGTGCACCACAGATCCGGATATGCTATCTTTGCCTATTACCAAAGATTCCTGATTACGATCGTGCTCCCACCCGATTGCGCATGCAAACGTAAACTTTTCTGAATTTTTATCCCACATAAGAAGCACGGCGCGCTCAATCGGTAAAAAATTATGAGCGGCCTCGGTAATACACTGTATTACATCCTGAAAACTAAGGCTCAAAGACAGCTTTTCATTGAACTTAAACAAAAAATTTAGTTCTCCTTCATACCATAGTTTATCCTCTAAATATGTCGGATTCTGTAGCGGATTAGCATATTGTTGCGGGAGTTTCTGAGAAAGAGATGTCTTCTTCCGTTGAAACGCAATGGCTATATAGTAACCAACCACGAAACCAATCAAAGTAAATATAATAATATCCATAATAATGAAACTAAGCGGACCCGCACGCAACTAAATCGAACCATAGATTCGAATTGGTTGTATTGGCGGAGGCGGAAGGATTCGAACCCTCGATGGACTCGCGTCCACAACGGTTTTCAAGACCGCCGCATTCAACCGCTCTGCCACGCCTCCAGTGCCTTAGACTAAGTTATTTTTTAAAAAAACGTCAATTCCGGAGTTTGTCATTTTAAAAGAAAAGCTGCCGAAAAATCGCCTGAAAAATTGAAGCAGCAATCTGGAAGGAATTATTCAAGAAATTTACCAGAGAAAATTTATTAAAGATTACGTTCAGAATCAAGGCCAGCAAAAAGAGGTTTAAGATATAGATAAAAGAAAACCCGAAGATATAATTTGATTTTAACAAGTCTCCTTTTTTGCCGCGGATGGTCTTAGCGCTAAAGATAAGATGCATGGTGAGGCTTAAACCAAATAAAAAGACAAAATATACCAGGGAATCCTTAAGCCTAAAAATGTAAAACACGACGATAAAAATAAGAAATAAAACAATGGTGTAAATCGGCAAAAGATACGGCGCAACCTTCACCAGGGGCTTAAAAAAATTAAAGATTAACTCTACCAGCCGGTAACCGCGGTTATAGATGATCGCCGGCTCCCAGATAAAAAGATAAAATAAAAGCATACTTATTACTCCGGCCCAGAAATAATGCTGATATCCTATCTCTACCAGGCCCAACTCTGCTAAAAAGGCAAGGGTAAAAGAATAGACGAAAGGCAGGAGCACTAACCCCAACAGCAGCTTAATCACGCTAAAAATCCGGCTGCCAAAGACGCTCAGATGAGATTTAACAGTGCTGACGTTAGTTTCTAATAAATCAGGGGATTCTTTCTCTTCCATCAGATCCTTTCCGCTCTGCTTCAAGGATTGACGGTGATCGTAGTCAAGCCGTCAAGATATGGCCTCAAGGCCTCAGGGATAATAAGCGAGCTGTCTTTTTGCTGATAGTTTTCCAAGATTGCCGCTAAGGTGCGCGCCAGGGCGACGCCTGAGCCGTTTAGTGTGTGCACAAAATCCGTCGTCCGCCGCCCTTCGGCTGTCGTCCGCCGGAATTTGATGTTTGCCCGCCGGGCCTGAAAGGCTTCAAAATTACTGCAACTTGAAACCTCCAACCACTTATCCATACCTGCGGCATAAGCCTCCAGGTCATAGCACTTGCTGGCGGAAAAACTCAAATCCTGGGTAGCCAGCATTACTACCCGGTAAGGCAGCCCTAATAACTGTAAAACCTCTTCGGCATCCGCCACCAGCCTCTCCAGTTCGTCATAGGAGTTATCGGGATGGACAAACTTTACCATCTCCACCTTATCAAACTGGTGTACCCGGATTAAACCCTTAGTATCCTTGCCGTAAGAACCGGCCTCCCTCCTGAAGCAAGCGGTATAGGCGGTATAATAAATCGGCAGTTTATCTTCGTCTAAAATCTCGTCACGGAAAATGTTGGTTACCGGAACCTCGGCAGTAGGAATTAAAAATAAATCGTCGTCTTTAAGCCGGTACATATCCTCTTCCAGTTTCGGCAACTGGCCGGTGCCGGTCATAGAGGCACGATTTACCAGAAACGGCGGGGAGACTTCAGTGTAGCCGTGTTTACGGGTATGCAGGTCCAGCATAAAGTTGATCAGGGCCCGTTCTAATTTTGCGCCCCAACCTTTATAGAGTACAAAATTAGAAGCGGTGATTTTAGTGGCGCGTCCAAAATCAATAAGGTCAAGCCTCTGGACAATCTCCATGTGGGTGGCGGGCTTAAAATTTAAAACGGGCTTTTCACCCCAAGAACGCACTACTTTATTGGCGGTGGCATCTCCCCGGGGGATGGACTCATGGGAAATATTTGGAACATTAAGTATTAATTTATCGAGCTGGTCCTGAAAGCCCCTAAGATCCTCCTCGAGCTTATCAATCTTCTGAGAGACCTCCTTCATGGAGGAGATTTTTTCCTTGGCGTCTTTTTTCTGTTTTAAAAGCGCGCTGATTTCGTCATTGGCTTTATTTTTCTTCCCCCGCAGCTCCTCCAGCTCAACTAAGGTGCGGCGCCGCACTTCATCCAACCGCACTAAACTGCCCAGGTCCAGCTTGAGGTTGCGCTCCCGGATGGATTTTTCCACTAAATCCTGATTTTCCCTGATAAATTTAAGGTCTAACATTTTAATTTATCCTTTAATAACGCCGAGTGGCCGCATCCTGCAGACGCGTTTGGAAATTCCGGCCTGATGCACCACATCTACCACATCATTAACATCCTTATAAGCCTGGGGCGCTTCTTCAACCAAGGTGTCTCTTCCGGACGCTTTGACTATTATACCCTTAGATTCCAATTCTTTCAACAGCACATTTGCATTGATGGAACGCAGGGCGGCAGTGCGGGACTTTACCCTGCCGGCGCCGTGACAGGTACTGCCAAAGGTTTCATCTTGAGCCTTTTGGGTGCCTACCAAAAGATAGGAATTACGCCCCATATCTCCCGGAATAATCACCGGCTGGCCGATCTTTTTATATCTTTCGGGTAATGCCGGATGGCCCGGGCCAAAGGCGCGGGTGGCGCCTTTACGGTGCACGCATAAGTTTTTTTCTTTACCCCCGACGGTATATTTTTCAATCTTGGCGATGTTGTGCGCTACGTCATAAATCAAAAACATCCCCATCTTCTGCCAGGAAGTTCCTAAAACCCGCTGAAAGGATTGACGCACCAGATGCATCAGGCACTGGCGGTTAGACCAGGCGTAATTGGCGGCGCACTTCATAGCAGCAAGGTAACTTTTCCCTTCAGGAGAATTAACCGGCGCACAGGCCAGTTGGCGGTCCGGGACATTGATATTATATTTAGTCAGGCAATGAATCATACTTTTAACATACTCATCGCAGATCTGATAACCTAATCCCCGCGAACCGGAATGGATCATCACCGTAATCTGACCTAAATCCAGGCCTAAGGCGTCGCAGGCTTCGCGGTCATAGAGCTGCTCAATTACCTGGATCTCCAAAAAATGGTTGCCTGAGCCAAGAGTGCCAGACTGGGCCTTGCCTCTTTCATATGCTCGGTCAGATACCGCATCCGGATCAGCCCCGGCGATTGCGCCGTTCTCTTCAGTGCATTCTAAATCATCGGCTGTGCCATAACCTTTTTCCACCGCCCACTTAGCGCCCTTTAATAAAATCTCTTTTTCTTCGCGCAGGCCAACCCGAATATCGCCCTTAGAGCCTACTCCGGCCGGGACATCATTAAATAAGGCCCAGACCAGCTCTTCAATTCTATCTTTTATCTCTTCGTAACGCAGGTCAGTGCGCATCAGGCGCACTCCGCAGTTGATATCGTAGCCGACCCCTCCGGGAGAAATGACCCCACCCTCTTCGATATCAGTTGCCGCCACCCCGCCGATACAAAACCCGTAACCCCAGTGTATATCCGGCATGGCCAAAGAGGCGTTTACAATCCCGGGTAAAAACGCCACATTGGCTACCTGCTCCAGGGCTTTATCCTGACGGATATCCTTTAATAATTTCTCGTCGGCATAAATAATCCCTGGCACGCGCATCCCGGGCTTATAGGATTTCGGAATCCGCCAATGGTAATCGTCAATTTTTTCTAATTGTCCCTGCCAGAGCTCAGACATCCAAAATCACCTCAGCCTGCCAATTACTTCCGGTATTTTCTATTTTCAAATCAGAATAAGTGGCAGCTTTAATCTCCTTATTTATCTTGTAGCCGCTAATATCCTCGCCTATTGCCGTTGCCTCTAATGCCTTTTCGCTAATCTTATCGATTTTAAATTCCGTGAATACCAGTTCCCTGGTGGCGGATAAAGACAGTAATTCATTCAGCCAATTGATAAAAAGCTCATCTGGTGTCCCGGCTTTCTGTGTAATGGAAATAGATTCTTTTTTAGGTGGTTTTGAAGAAGGAATTTTTACAGCGGAGATTTCAAACAGCGCAAGGGCGGCGTTGGTGAATAGGCCGGAAAGGTCTTCGCCCTGGATACAAAGAGCCAAGTCTGCGGTGTGTTCAATGATCTGATAGTTCTTCACCTATGCCTATTTTTTCACAACGATAATCTTAACGGAAGCTATTCAAACTTAATTTCATCCAGATAAATGGTAAAACCATCCGGATTCTCATCAATATTCGCCGTCCAGCAGAAGCCACCGATGATACTAGACATATCTTTACCGATCAAATCAATAGAATATTGCGTCCATTCTTTGTTAAGAATAACTGGCCCAATGCTGACTGTGTCAGAATCACTGAATTCCCCGGAAATGCCTCCCACCTTAAACTCTTCAATGCGCTCACCACCCCTTGTCCCCTTAGCCCAAAAGGTAAGCTTAGTGGCTTTAGATAGGTTGTATCCGGCGTTAATAGCACCCCAGTTACTTGCTGGATTCTGCCAGTACATACCTACCCAACGGGCACCTTGATAAGAACATGCGCAATAATTAATTTTAATACAGGTGCTACCTGCATGAGGGCTTTCCTTGCAGGCGCCGTCATACTTTAAGTCGCCATAATCCCCCATCCAGCCTGATGGTATGAAATGGTTAGTAGCCGATCCTCTATCAGCGTAGACATCGAAAGGCATCTTTTGTAAATCTCGGCCCTGTGGCTTCATAGTGGGGTCTTTCTCGAATTTTATATCATCCAAATAAAAAACGCAGCCATTCGCATTCAGGTCAGCAGAAATTGACCAGCCGAAACCGCCGTTGATATACGAAAGATCCTTGCCCGCCAAGTTAATAGTATACTGCTTCCAGTTATCCGTTAATTCTACCGGCCCGAATTCTACAAGCGCAGAATCCGGATATGCGCCTTTTATGCCGCCAACCACAAATTTCTGGATTATTTCATCACCCTTGGCGCCCCTAGCCCAAAATGTTAACTTAGTCATACCACTCAGGTCGAAACCGCCTTTTTTTGAACCCCAGTTGTTAGCGGGATTCTGCCAATAGGCTCCTGACCAACCTTGCCCTTGCGATCTCTTGGCGCTGTAGCTAAACTGGATAGAAGTAGATCCGGAGTGCGGTTTAAGCATAACCCCATCATCTATTTTAATATCGCTATAATCGCCCATCAAGCCAGAAAGCACGTAATGATTCTGCTTGTCATTCTTATCCAAATAAACCAAAAACTCCTTAGCATCGCCTACAGACCCTCCCTTAAGATCCTTTACATGAACTATGGTCTCCTCTGCCCCATAAGGCGCTGCTACTCGATAAAGCGAATCATCGCATTGACTTTCAGCAAAAACAAAACTTGTCGCCAACATAAGTAATAACAATGTAAGGATTATTTTTCTCATTTTCTAAACCCTCCCCTAATAAGGTACTTTCGTCACTAATTATACCGCCTCGTATTATTCAACACCAATAAAAAATCACTACAACTCACTTAGTTTGGAAATTTAAAATGGTGAGCCATGTAGGAGTCGAACCTACGACCTTGACATTAAGAGTGTCCTGCTCTACCAACTGAGCTAATGGCCCTTATACCCTAATTATCAGCCATTAGCGAAATCCTACGTCACTTTGCTTATCCGAGGATGACTAATGGCCCGTGATTTTTAAAGCCCCTGCATTGCCTCAATAACGCGCTGGCTAACACCCTGCTTTCTAAGATAATCGATATCTTCGGCAGTTAAAACGTATTTAGAATTTGTAGCCTTAATTTTACTAATAATCTCGTCGCTGGAAATCCCCTGCTTGGAGAATTCCACGATATTATCCATCGAAAGTCTAGTAGGCCCTTGAGTTTTTGCCTGTGGTTTTTCAATCTGACTGCCTACTGCTGCTCCGCCGGCTGCGCCGATTACACCACCTATTAAAGCGCCCCCTACTCCGTGGCCGCTCTGATGCCCGATAATTCCGCCGGCAGTTGCCCCTACCAGGCCTCCGATACCGGCACCTTCGGCAACTCTGGTTTTATTGGTCTGGCACCCAAAGATAGCTAGGGCAAAGGTTAAAACTGCTAATAATGAAGTTATTCTTTTCATACCTGTCCCTCCTTGCTTTTTATAAATTATACCAAGAGCCTGCTAAAACTCAAGGATTTTAAATCCTCAACCCGCCCATACTGAATACCGGGCAATCTGAACATAGTTCAGGAACCTGGTTCTCTTTAAGCATAGCTCTAAATTTACCGTATTCTTGCGAAAGCCATATTTCTTTAAATGATTTTTTAAAAACATTGCCTAAACTGTTTTCTTTCTGAAACTTCCTGGCGTTTGCTTCATTTACTGCGCAGCACGGAACAACTTCACCCGTTACGTAAATGAAGGGCATGATCCAGGCGGTGCAATACTTAATAGGCATGCTGCGCAAGCGCTCGTTTGGGCACCACTTAATTTCAATATTTAATCTCCCCGCTTCTTTTTCAATCCTTTTTATGAGCTCTGGCGGTATATCAACAAATAATTTTTCAACTTCGCGATAAAGATGCGACATCTTTGTAAATAATATGCTTGTGCCCCCAAGGCTACGCACTAAATCTATATATCCGGAAATCTCATGAATATTGTCTTTCGTTACTACAAAGTTAAATCTTACTTCGGACAAAGGCCTGCCCATCTCTTTTCTAAGCCGCATGAATGTTTTTACGTTATTTATTACCCGGTCAAAATCTGAACCTATGCGTATTTTTTGATAAGTTTCTTTAGTGGCTGCGTCTAAAGATATAAAAACGTTGTCTATGCCTATTTCTATTATATGCCTCGCTAATTTCTCATCGATAAGATAAAACGGGTCGTATAATTCAATAAATATCCGCGGCCATTTTGATTTTAAATACCTATACATCTCTAATGCGTCCTGGTTTAAAAATACCTGCCCTATCCCGGTCAGGGCTATCCATTTTAACCTAGGGAATTGGTCAACTATCGATTTAAATTCCTTAAAGCTCATATTATTTTCTGGTTCATCCCAGTAGGTATGCTCGCATATCGTGCATTTTAGATTGCAGAGAGTAGATATTTCGATTTCGATCAAGCCAGGATATGGCGCATGATTAAATACCGAGAATATTTTTTGGAATATTAACAGATAGGGCCGACTGCTAGTCGCATAAAAAGAATCTAACCACCATTTATTATAGGCGTAACGCAGGCCTTTATTTTTGATGAAAAGGGCTGCTCTCTTTATATTCTTAAAAAATCTCTCTGGCTTTATTAACATTCGCTGGTGGGCCGACTAAAAATAATTTAACAAATCATGCGCCTGGCAGGAGTTGAACCTGCAACGTTTAGCTCCGAAGGCTAACGCTCTATCCAGTTGAGCTACAGGCGCATTTTAAATTATATCCTGCAGCAAATCCGCCAAAGTTCTGTGGCGGAGAGCTACAGGCGCAATTATTATATGACTTCGCACTTCTCTCCCAGAAGCGCCTGAATCTTTTTAAGCTTAGGGGCGGAAACAGCGCGCAGATTAAGCTCTCTAGAGCTGCGCACCGGGGAATTCAATTGAATCTTATCGGGGTTAATTTTATCTGCTATTTCTTTAATCTTTTTGATCTGGCGCAGGTCGTCGTTTACCCCGGCCACCAGCATTACCTCCAGCCAAATCTTGCCGCGGTATTCCTGGCGCAATTTCACCAGCCCATTAATTATTTCCTCTATTTTTATTCCGGGATAAGGCTGGTCGATTTTGTTAAAAACTTTTTCAGTTACCGCATCTAGCGATGGCACAATTAAATCCGCTAAAGCTATTTCCCGGCGTACTGCCGGATCACTTAAAAGCGAGGCATTGGTGATTACCGCCAGCGGCACTTTAGTAATCTTTTTTATCTGGGTGATAAGTTCGCTGATTCTGTTATTTAAGGTGGGCTCTCCTGGTCCGGAGAGAGTGACATATTGAAGACCGAGAGCCTCTGAGGCATTATTATCCAACCAGAGCTTCAGCTCTTCTAAAATCTCGGCTATCCTGATATATTCTTTTCTTTCGCAGGTGCAAAGCGTAGTTTTTCCTAATTGGCAGTAGATACAATTAAAACTGCAGGCCTTATGGGGAGTAAGGCTTAATCCTAAAGAAAAACCCAGCCGCCTTGATTTTACCGGACCGTAGATATATTTCATCGCAAAATAAAACCCCCACCTTTAAAATGGTTTATCGATTTTAAGGTGGGGGAATACTAAAAAACCTACTTTACCTCAACAACACAGTTCTGAGAGCCGAACGAATTCGTAACACAGCTTTTGCAGCGCGGATCATTAACCCAGGATCCGTCAACAAAAAATTTATATTCATGCCTTCCGGGCTTCAATCCGACCTTGACCGCCCAGTTACCCCTAGAATCTTTTTTAGCGGAAAGGGACGCAGTGTCCCAGTTATTGAAACTGCCGGAGAGAGTTACTTTCTTTGCCTGGGGTGAAAAATATTTGAACTCTGTGGTTTTAAGTCTGTAAATCTTTGCCATACCCACCTCCTTTATCCTCAATAGTTTAGTTATACCCGACAAATTTAACACTGTCAAGATTTTTTATACTGCGACAATAGAGATACCTTTATTATCTGCCAGAGCTAAACTTTGGCTCTGGTCGATAAAAAGGGTTTTCTCTGCTTCAATCGCCAGGCAGCGGCTGCCGGACTTAAGAAGCGTTTTTATGGTATTGAATCCTACTACCGGTACATCAAATCGCATGTCCTGCTTAGGCTTACTGACTTTGACCAGGGTAAAACCTCCCCGGCTTATTTTACCCGAGCGCCGGATAAGATTATCCGTGCCTTCCAGGGCCTCCACTGCTATAACCGCCTTGTTCTTCACCGCTACAGTCTGGCCGATATCCAATAAACCTACCGCCTTGGCTAAACTAAAGCCAAAATAGATATCCTCCCATTCGCCAAAATCAGGTTCTCTTTTAGTAAGGGTGCCTTTTGTGGGAAGATGTTCTTTAAGAAAACTCGTGGAATCTAAAAGCTCTACCCCGGATTCTTCCAGGCGCCGGGCAACGGCGGAAAAAATACTATCCGCTTTTTTGTCAGCCAGGGTTCCCAAGAGTTCTCTTAATTCCTTAGAATTCTCTACCTCCCGGCTGAAGAGCCGGCGCGGGCTGACCTGGCCAGCCATTACTACCTTGGCGATCCCTTCAGATTTAAATATCTCAAACATCCGCGAGAATTCCGCCAGGCCCACCCAGTATATTTTATCAACTAAGTTTTTTAATTTAGGGCTGGTGTCTTTCTTGATTGCCACGGCTACAACGCTATAGCCTTTTTTTCGGGCGGCCCCGGCGAATAAAAGGGGAAAATTCCGGTTTCCGGCAATCAAGCCAATCTTTTCCATAAGCTATTCGCTGTTGTCTTTGGATTTAGCGCCGGCGGCGTGTTTGCGGCAGGAAGGGCTCAGGCCCCTTTGGGAATTTTTCACGAAATCCATGAGATGGACAATTTCGCCGGAGGGCTTGGCGATCTCTTTAGCGAGCCTCTCTAAGGCGTGGGTTTTAGTTAACCCGCTGTTAAACAAAATTTTAAAAGCCAGGTCCAGCTGGCGCATGGATTCTTTGGAAACCTCATGGCGCCTTAAACCCACCAGGTTCAAGCCATAAACACTGGCAGGGTGGCCGTCGCAGGTGGAATACGGAGGAATATCCTGCACTACCTTGGAACAGCCTCCGACAATAGAAAGTGTCCCTATGCGCACAAACTGATGTATTGCTACTAATCCTCCCACTACTGCTTTGTCATCAATAGCGACGTGGCCGGCCAGGGTGCCGTTGTTGGCAATAGTGCAGTAGCTGCCTATCCGGCAGTCATGCGCAATGTGGCAATAAGCCATAAAAAGATTGTGGTCTCCAACGACAGTTTCTCCCCCTTCGCCGGTGCCGGGATTAAAGGTACAATACTCGCGAATGATATTGTGGTCGCCGATTTCAAGGAAGCTCTTCTCGCCTTTGTATTTTAAATCCTGCGGCCGGCTGCCGAGAACAGCGCCGGTGAATATTTCGCAATCGCCTCCTATGGTGGTATTGCCGTCTATCAGGCAGTGCGCGCCGATTTTGGTGCCGCTTTCAATAACAACATTATCCCCTATAATAGTATAAGGGCCGACGAGCACATCATCGGCCAGTTTGGCTTTCTTGGAAACTATGGCGCTAGAATGAACCTGCATAATTTAATCTCCGGCGAGGGCAAACATTAAATCCGCCTCAGCTACAATCTTGCCGTCTACCAGGGCGCGGCCGGAAACCTGGCCGGTACGGGACTTGACCCGGATAGCGGTTACTTCTAAAACCAGCTGGTCCCCCGGAATTACCGTCTTTCTGAATTTGGCTTTTTCAACCGCCATAAAATAAGCAATCTTGCCGCGGTTTCCTTCGGAGGAAAGCATCATTACCCCGCCTACCTGCGCTATGGCTTCAATAATCAAAACTCCAGGCATCACCGGCTTGCCGGGAAAATGCCCCTGGAAGAAATAATCGTTAATGGTAACATTTTTAACTCCTACCGCGCGCTTGCCCTTTTCCAGGTAAGTAATCCTGTCCACCAATAAAAAGGGATAACGGTGCGGCAGGATTTTCATAATCTCGTCAGCCTCAATCACGTGGCCTTCCTGAGGGCAAGCTGCCAAGCTGATAGCAGCGGCATCATACCTCTGCCTTTGCTGGTCGATCCTTTTTAAGAGCTTTAAGTTCAGGGGGTGGCCGCTTTTTAAGGCGATAATATGAGCCTTTAAGGGTTGATTTAAAAGGTAAAGATCCCCGATAAGATCAAGTATCTTATGACGGATAAATTCGTCATCGTAGCGCAGCTTGTTTTTGATCACCCCGCTTTTACCGAGCACCAGGGTATTATTGTAGTCCGCGCCCAACCCCATCCCTTGTTGCTGCAGGGCCTGCGCTTCTTCCTCCAGGCAGAAGGTGCGCGCCGGCGCAATCTCAGCCTTAAATAATTCGGGGTCGCCTAAAGCTACTTCTCTAAACTGGGCCTGGAGTAACGGGTGGTTGTAACTGACGGCGTAAGAAATCTTAAGATCGCTGGAAGGCAAGGCTATAATCGAGGCATTATTTTCCTCGACAAAAATCGTTTCTTTCAAAGTGTAGTACTGCCGCGGCTGCTCCTGTTCTTTAACTCCCGCCTTACTCAAAGCCTCAGCAAAATTTATTCCGCTGCCGTCTAAGCCGGGAAGCTCATTGTTATCCAGCTCTACGGTAATATTATCAATGCCTAAACCGGAAAGCGCAGCCAAAAAATGCTCTATGGTGTGCACTTCTACTCCATCTTTTCCGACGGAGGTACGCCGCGGGCTCTGGGATTGTGGCAAGAGATTATCCAGCGAGGCTTTGATGATGGCCGAAGAAGAAATATCGGCGCGGATAAAACCTACCCCGCTATTTACCTCGGCAGGCTTGAATTTAACATTAACCTTGCAGGCGGTATGTAAACCGACGCCCTTTAAGGAAAACTCTTTTAAAATAGTCCTTTGCATCTCCATTTTATTTCCGCTCCAGCTTAGCCTGTAGTTCGGCGATCTTCTTTTTTAATTCTGAAATAGTTTCGTATAAACGCGGCAGGTTCTGCACGCAGGCATTTACCTTGCGCGCTACCTCCGCGGGCTTAGCAGGATAGCCCCAGACGGTTACCCCGGAGGGGACAGATTTATTGACTCCGGATTGCGCCATGGCTACGGCGTTGTCACCGATACTGATATGCCCGACTATTCCTACCTGGCCGGCTAAAATTACGTTATTACCTACCTTGGTGCTGCCGGAAATGCCCACCTGGGCTACAATTAAAGAATCCTCTCCGATTACTACATTATGCGCAATCTGCACCAGGTTATCAATTTTGGTGCCGCGGCCGATGATAGTCTTTTCAAAACGCGCGCGGTCAATGGTAACATTAGCTCCGATCTCCACGTCGTCGCCGATTTCAACTGTGCCGATCTGGGGAATTTTATGGTGCCGGCCTTCTACCGTAACAAAACCAAAACCGTCGGAGCCGATCACCGTACCGCTATGAATAATTACCCTGTTGCCGATACTGATGCGTTCGCGGATGGAAACATTAGGATAAATAATAACATCACTTCCTATTACCGTGTCGCAACCGATATAAGAACCGGAGTATACCACGGTATTATCTCCCAGCGAGGTATTATCCGCTATTACCGCATAAGGCCCGATAGCTACACCCCGGCCTAATTTCACATTCTTGCCGATAATCGCCGCAGAGTGAACCCCTGCAGGATGCTTAATTGTTACCGGTAGCACAAAAGATACAATCTTGGTAAATGCCAGGGAGGGATTATCAGTACGGATAATAGGCTTAGCAGCTTTGGTGATCTCACGCGAGGTAATTACCGCCGAGGCATGTGTCTTCTCTAAGAGAGGCGCATATTTGGGATTGGCCAAAAAAGTAATATCGCCATCCTGGGCCTCTTTTATTCCGGATACGCCGGTGATCACAATACCCGGGTCCCCGACTACTTCGCCGCCAACCAGCCGGGCGATTTCTTCTAAGGTCTTTTTAACCTCAGGCATTATCTCTTGTTGCTCTTATTGAGAATCTCAACAATCTTATCGGTAATATCGAGATTTTTAGTCTGATAGACTAACACCCGGTCATTAAAAACCATGGTATAGCCTTCCTTCTCGGCGTGCTGTTTTACCGCAACCTCAATATCTTTAAGGATCTCCTTCATTCTTTCGTTCTGCTCTTTGCGCAGGTCCGTCTGCTGCTGGCGGTCATATTCCTGAAGGCCCTTGACCTTGGCTTCGAGATCCTGTTTTTTAGCTTCTTTCTCTTTTTCGCTCAAAAGGTTAACTTTATCCTGGAATTGCTTAATATCATTAACCTTCTTATCTCTCTCTACGCCATAGACGCGCTCTTTTTCGCTTAAGACCTTGTCGTATTCCTTAGTCTTATTGTATTCGCTAAATAGGCGGCTTAGGTCCACATAAGCGAACTTATCTTCAGCCAGGGCTGCTGCCTGGATTAACATCGTCACCCCAAAAACAACTCCTAAAAAAATCGCCAATCTCTTCTTCATCCAACTTCCTCCTTTTTAATTTTAATATTTTATTACGGTTTATCTAACCCTATGCAGGGATTATATTTTTGTTCCTAGATTAAAAGCCCTGGCTCATGCTGAAATGGAACCTTCCGCTGCTCTTATCCGACTCGCCGGATTCTTTATTAAAAGGAACGCCGTAATCCAGCATGATGGGGCCGATCGGAGTTTTAATTCTAAGGCCCAAACCTGTGCTGCTTTTGAGCCCGCCGGAACCAAGCTTGCCGACCTTTTCCCAGGCGTTTCCGGTATCTATAAAAAGCGCTACCCTTAAAAAATTAAACAAGGGATAGGTATATTCAATATTACCGACTAACATCGCATTTCCGCCTAAGGGATCTTTAGAAACTGGATCAAAAGGTCCGATTTTCCTTTCGCGATAACCCCTGACAGTATAAGCGCCTCCGGTAAAGAACCTTTCGTAGATTGGGATGTCGTCAGAGCCGGCGTAATTGGCGGCCAGGCCTAATCTTCCCCTTACCTCCAGCACCGAACCCCTAAAGAACGGAAAATAATGTGAGGCCCGGCCGAAGAATTTCCAGAAATCCTTAGTGCCGCCCAAGGGCCCGCCGGCAGACTCGATGGAACCGGTAATAAGATTGCCCTTAGTGGGGTCAAAAATATTATCGCGGCTGTCAAAAGTCAGGGCGTACTGCAAGCTGCTGACAACATTAGTGCCGTCCTCTTTCTTTAGATCATTAGTCGCGTCAGAGGTAATATTAGAAATATTGATGTTATCGCGGCGGTAGGTGAGGTCTTCCCGAAGGTATTCGGAAATCTCCTTACCGAGCCTAAGGTCAAAACCCGTGATATCTTCGTCGTAACCGTAACCGATGTCAGTCTCCCTTTTATGGATGCGCTTATAAGCATCAAAGCCGAAAGAAACCGGATAATCAAACATCCAGGGCTCGGTAAAACTTAAATCAAAACCTTCACTTACGGTTCCCAGCGATGCGCGCAATTTTAAGTTCTGCCCGTCGCCGGTAAAATAAGGCCAGTTTTTCCAGTCAAAATTCTTCTGTTCAATCTCCACAAACCCCACCAGTTCATCAACGCTGGAATATCCGCCGCCGAAACTAAAGGCGCCGGTCTTGGTCTCCTTAACTTCAACCACCAGGTCTTTTCTGTCTTCCACGGCTGTTCCCTCGACGTCATAATTGACCTCTTCAAAGAAACCCAGGTTTTGTAAGCGTTCCTTGCTGCGCTTTAATTTCTCGCCGTCAAACCTGTCGCCGGGCTTAAGTCGCATTTCCCGCCGGATTACTACATCCTTGGTTTTAATATTGCCGCGGATCTTGACCTTCTCGACATAAGAAACTTTATTCTCGACAATATTATAAACGATATCAACGCGCTTGATCTCGGGATTAAGGGAAACTGCCTCCTGGATCTGGCAAGAGATGTAACCGCGGTCAAAATACAAAGCCTGGATATTGGCGATATCCTGCCTTAAAGCATCTTGAGAAAAAATCCTGCCCGGCGTGCATTCCCTAAGCCGCACCAAAATGTCTTTTTCCGTAATATCACTGTTACCTCTTATAGTAACATTGCCAACAAGGTATTTTTGGCCCTCCTGGATCTTGATATGGATATATAATAAATACGGCCTCCACTTGTCGGGCTTAACCTCATACCCTACCGTCACATCTACAAAACCGGCATTGCGGTAGAAAGTCTTGATGCGTTCGATATCTTCGGTTAAGACTTCGTCTTTTAAAACTCCGGCGTTAAAGAACCAGGCCCGCCTGGTCTTGATGAGTTTCAAGATGCGCTTGCCGGGGAAAGCCTTGTTGCCTTCAATCAGAATATCCTTAATACGCACCCGCCTACCTTCGTTAACCTTAAACTGCACATTAGCTTTGCTGGTTTCTTTATTAATATCCACTTCATATTTCATTTCTACTTTAGCAAAACCTATTTTTTCGTAGAGCTTCTTTAGGGTGCGGATATCTTCGGCAAGGCTGGGATAATCTAAATACTGGCCTTCCTTGGATTTTAATTGTATCTTAAGTTTTTCATCTTTCATGATAAGGCGGGTAATGCCGGTAAAGGTAATCTTCTCAATAATCGGCCGCTCGCTTACCGTAATAATGATTTTGATGCCCTTATTATAATCTTCAGTATCAATCTTAATATCGCTAAAAAACCCTAAAAGATAAAGCCGCTTCAGGTCGTCGCTGATGACATTCTCCCGGTAAGGCGCACCGATACGGGTTTTCATCTTCGAGACAATAGTGTTGGTGCTGATATTTTTGTTGCCTTTAATCTCAATGCCGGTAACCGGCTTGGAAGGAATAGCCGGCACACTCATCTCTGATTCCTGTTCCTGGCCAGACTCCAGCGGCATTTCCTCATCTGCGGCAAAGGCTGCTACCGATACCAACAAAACAGTGCTGAGGATTAAAAAAAGGCTGTATATTATGGTTTTGCGCATGATTAAACCCTATGTAAATTAATTTAGTATATCATAATCTATTTAAGATGCAAATCATTTTTTGGCTGGTCTTTACGCATCATCCCCACAAAAATATCCACCAGCCATGGATTAAAATAGCCCCCCCTATTCTTAAGTAATTCCTCTAAGGAATAGTCCAAGGAATAGGCCTGTTTATAGTCCCTGCCGGTGCTCAAGGCGTCGTAGACGTCAGCAATAGAGAGTATCTGGCTAGCCAGGGGTATAGCGTCAGCGGCTAAGCCCTGCGGATATCCTTTACCATCCCATCTTTCATGATGGTACAAAATCCAGGGCAAGATCTCCTTGAGGTCTTTAAGGGGCTCCAGGATTTTAACCGCGATGATCTCATGCCTTTTGATAAAATCATACTCCTGTCCTGTCAGTTCTGTCCTTTTATGCAGAATATTATCCGGGATGCCGATTTTTCCCAGGTCATGCAAAAGCGCGGCTTTCTTGAGTTTCTCCTTTTCTTCCCTATTCCAGCCTAATTTATCGGCAAGCCGCAGGGCATAATCTGCTACCCGCTGGGAATGCCCCTGAGTATAGGAGTCGCGCGCTTCCAGGGCGTTGACTAAAGAAGTGATGATTTCAAAGAAGGCCTCTTTAGTCCTGGCGTGCTCCTTGCGGAGGTTTTCTATCAATAAGAGCAGCTGGCGGTTTTTATCGTCGATATCTTCGCCCAGGCTATCCAGCAGCTGTTTCATTGCCCTGCCTTTTAAAGAAGGAGTGTTTAAAAGGTTGCCCAGATCCCCGTCCTTTAATAAAATTAGGCCTTCGCCTCTGCTCTTTAATTCTGATGATAAAATAAAAAGTAATTCCCGGACATTATATTCTTTCTTTAATTTAAGGTAGGCTATTTTGATTCCGCAGGTGATGCCTTTTTCTTTGAATAGCGCCGCCAGATTGCTATGCAGGCAGCTTAGTAGGGTATCTATCTTGAGGGGCGCCTCCAGTATGCAGCCCGCTAATTCATCCTGGGTGTAAGCTGCCCAGAAACTCCGCTTTAAAGATAGCCTGCTGTTAATACGGCGCCAGATTTCTTTCACGCTCTCAAGCGAAACCTCCTCTGTGGAATCGCTAAACAGCCCGAGGCTTATAAACACCAGGTAGAAATTCCGGCGCAAATATATTTTTTTGAGTTCCAGTTCCAGGCGGTAACAGAAATACCTTAAGGTAAAAATATTCCTTAGTGGGTCAATGGTAACTTTATCTTTTATTTTTAAGAGGCGGTTTAAAAAAGATAAATACTTATAGAGGCTACCGGTGATAAAAAACAATAACCCGAAAATGACAACGCGGGAGTAACTAACCTGGAGGCCTTTGAGATTAAGCAACACTACCAGCCAGAAATTTACCAGAAAAACCCCGAGCGTAAAAAGCGTGCCGCTTAAAAAACCGCTCTGAATAAGTATCCGGGCGATAATCAAAAGCGAAAAAATAAGCAACGCCGGAGCCAGGAACTCAACCTGCCGCATAAAACGTCCGGTGATAATATCTGCCGTGCCGTTAAGGTGCAGCAGGCCTCCGGTCATCTCTGCGATAGGCGTAAGATATTTATCGTGGAAAATAGCAGCGGACGGATAAACTAAAACCAGGCTGTCTTTTAAGAAACTGCTGCCATATTTTTGCTTGAGAAATTCCAGATTTTCCAGCACATCATAAAAACTCATCCGGGAAATATCTTTTTCCTTTAAGAGGTAGCTGACCAGGAAGGTTTTATCTTTAGCCAGCGGCATTGCTGCGGCTAGTTCCTCGGGGCTGCGCTTAAGGAAAGAACTGGCCAGCATTACTGAAAAGGAATAATACGTCTGCTCGCCCAAGGTAATATAACTGCGTAACCGGCGCACCTTAGAGTCACTATCCTGGGGGGTATTGACTATACCGGAATAATACCTGGCGTCTTTGGCCCCGCTTAAAGGCAATACAGGATAACCTTTCTTATAATCGAATAAATACGCCAGGACTACACCGCAGGAAGCTTCATTAAGGGCTGATTTTAAAATTTGGTCGTCATCCTTGACTTCAGACTCTCCGGCAAAAACAAAATCAATCCCGACGGTATTTGCCCCCTCCCGATCGAGAATCTTGATTAGCGTAGCATAGGCAGCTCTTTTCCAGGGCCAACGCGAGGCGATTTTATTAAGGGAGTGTTCGTCGATTTCAATTCCGACAATCTTAAGAGGTTTTACGGTATTGCGGGATAAAACATAGACATACCAAGAGGGAAGGTCATTTATGGCAGAAGACAGCTTCTCTGGGATGATAGCAGGAAAGAAATAGACAGCAGAAATAATACAACATCCCAGCAGTAGAAATTTTAAATACTCGTTCTTATTTTTCAATGCCTGATTTTAGAATGAAGACTGTTTCCTGCCGCTTAGGCTATTCGCTCGGCTTGGTATCAGGACAAGGGCAGCGAGATTCATAATAGCTTCCGTCCTTATCCTTGCACCAGGTGCCGCCGGGGCAGGATTCGTCGCCAGAAGGATAGAAATTGCCGTCCTTATCTTTACACCAGCAGAGGCCTTGCCCTGTCAGGACCTTTGTCTGGGTGCGGGGCGTGCCTCCTGCGGATTCTTCAGAGGTTACTCCCGGGGCTACACCTGTTTTCGCGCCTGTTTTCGCGCCTGTTACAGAAGTTGGAGAAGACGCCTCTAGAGATTTGCCACCAATATTGGTGCCGGGACAAAAACAGGAAGACCGGTAGAAATTGCCGTCCCTGTCTTTGCACCAATTGGCTCCGGGGCAAAGCCCAGAGGTGGAAAGTTTATGGAAATTACCGTCTTTATCCTTGCACCAGGTAACAGACGGACAAAAACCAAGAGATTGATAAAAATCGCCTTCATCGTCCTTGCACCAGACCAGAGACGGACAGGAAGAACTGCTAGATTGATAAAAATTGCCGTCCTTATCTTTACACCAGATAAAAGATGGACAAATGCCGGAAGACTCGTAAAATTTACCGTCCTTATCCTTGCACCAGGTGCTGTCAGGGCAAGGGTCGCTAGACTCGTAATAATTACCGTCTTTATCCTTACACCAGGCGGTAGGAGGACAGGGCTCGCTAGATTGATAAAAATTGCCGTCCTTATCCTTACACCAGGTAACCGGCGGGCAAGGCTCATCAGATTGATAAAAAATCCCATCCTTGTCCTTACACCAGTTAATGGGTGGGCAGGGTTCGTTAGATTGATAGAAATTGCCGTCCTTATCCTTACACCAGTTACCTCCGGGGCAGGACTTAGGAGAAGGATAAAATTTTCCGTTCTTATCCTTGCACCAGGTAGTGCCGGGGCAGGGCCGGAAATTAAAAGAGCGGTAGAAATTGCCGTCTTGATCTTGGCAGGAGCAGGCGTCCTCCTCCAATATATCCTCTAACCCGATCTTCTCAGTTTTATCTAAGATTACTTTCTTGCCTGGGCCTAGCTCATCTTTACCGGGAGGCGTCTGAGGCGTTACCGGCGTAACGGGTAGCTCTATAGGCGGCACGGGGATGCTTATATCCGGAGGCCGCGTCGATGTCGAACCCATAATTTTTATAGACTCACCTTTTTTGGTTACAGCTAAAGCATAAGTTTCAGTAGTTAAGATATTCTTATGGTAAGAGTGCCTAGTCTTTAATTGCGAGTCGCCGCTAAAAACGGTGCTGCCGCAGTCGCCGAATATCCTAGTGGCATTGGCTAGGTTTTTATACTGCTTTTTTGTCTTTCCGGCCAAGATGCTGTTAATACCATAAGAGACGCCTCCGTGGCTCAAGACAGTGGTATCCTTGGGGCAAACCAATACCCTGCTATTTGACCGCACCAGCTGCCTTATAAAAGGTTTGGCCACAGCAGCATATAGAAGGTTATCGCGGTTTAAGTCTACGATAAAATAAGCTAATTTTATCTGCCAGGAGCCTTTCCTTTCCAAGACGCGGGCAAAAGCTTTATCCAGAGTTTCGCTGGGAAGCTCACTTAAGCTGGCAGGCATGGTATCGTGGTCAATGGCGTAGATATCCAGGGCCTCCTGTAAAACTTTAAGATTGCTCTCGCAGGCCTTAGCTTTTTGTTTCTCGACAAAATTCTGATAGTTAGGGATAACGATGCTGGCAAAGATTCCCATTATAATCACTGTTACCAATATTTCAATTAAGGTAAAAGCTTTTTTATTCATCTGACCACCCCCTTTTAAAAAATATTAGCAGGCCGTTACTCTATTTGAGCGATATTTTCAAAGCGGGTATACTCTTTTATAAAAGAAAGCCTGACGGGACCGGTCGGGCCGTTACGCTGCTTGGCAATGTTAACCTCGGCAATCCCCTGATTATCAGGAGTAGGATTATAATATTCCTCCCTTAAGATCAACACCACCACATCGGCATCCTGCTCGATCGCTCCGGATTCTCTTAAATCGGAAAGCTGCGGCCGGTGGTCGGTGCGCGATTCTACCGCGCGCGATAACTGGCTGATCGCAATCAAAGAAACGTTTAATTCACGGGCAAGGGCCTTTAGGGACCGGGAGATCTCCGAGATCTCCTGCTGCCTGCTCTCTGCCGGGCCTACTCCGCGCATCAACTGCATGTAATCTAAAATAATCAGTTTAATATCATGTTGAGATTTTAAACGCCTGGCCTTGGCGCGCAGCTCCATCACCGAGATCGCAGGCGTATCGTCGATAAATATGGGTGCTTCGGAAAGTTTTCCCGCCGCCGCAGTAAGCTTGGGCCAGTCCGAAGTCGCCAGATACCCGGTCCTGACCTTATGCGCGTCTACCTTGGCGTGAGAACACAGCATCCTCTGCACTAATTGCTGCCTGGACATTTCCAGGCTAAAGACCACTAAAGGCACCTTGCCTATTACTCCGGCGTATTCAGCGATATTAATAGCGAAGGCGCTTTTACCCATCGAGGGCCTGCCGGCGATTACAATAAAATCTGAGGACTGCAGCCCTGCGGTTTTAATGTCAAAATCTATAAAGCCGGTAGCGATGCCGGTGACATGGCTCTTTTTCTGATAAAGCATATCAATAGTTTCAATACCTTCCTTGATAATATCCTTAAGGTGCACGTGGCCGCTCTGCGACCGTTTGTCCCTGATTTCAAAGATAAGGTTCTCCGCTCTATCCACCACCTCGTCGATATGGCCTTCGCTTTCGTAACACATCGAGATCACCTGGGTGGAATTTCTAATCAGGGCCCGAAGCGTGGCCTTGCTTTTTACGATATTGGCATAGTGGGCGATATTGGCGGCGGTGGGGACGGTATTAACCAGGCCGGTAAGAAAGCTTACTCCTCCGACCTCTTCCAGTATGGCTTTTTTCTTAAGGGTATCGGTAAGGGTGATCAGGTCAACCGCCTTGTTGGCATTGTAGAGGTCCAGGATCGCGCTAAAAATCTTGCGGTGGCTGTCCTTATAAAAAGAGTCTGTGCTTAATGATTCGATTGCGACCGCAATGGCGTTTTCATCTATTAACATCGAGCCTAAAACCGCCATCTCGGCTTCCAGATTTTGGGGCGGGAGTTTTTCCAGAATTGTATCAGATACTTTTAGGGTTTCCATAAATTCGGCTGGTCTTGGGAGGATGAACTATTTTTTTACAACCCAGATTTTTATTTTAGCGGAAACTTCAGGGTGTAACTTAACTGGAACCTCAAAAATTCCCAAGGTCTTTATAGGCTCTTCCAAAACAATGCAGCTCTCATCAATTTCAAGGCCTTCTTCTTTTAAAGCTGCCGCTACTTCTGGTGCAGTGATGCTGCCGTAGAGTTTATCGTCCTCATGGGTTAAGGCTGCAATGGTCAGCGACAGATTAGCTATTTTATCCCTGAAACCCTCGGCAGTTAACTTGGCCTTCTCCTGCTGCTTTAACCGTCCCTGCTTTTCTGTTGCCAGCTTCTTAAGATTGGCAGAGTTAGAAAGCACTGCCAGGCCGCGGGGAATAAGAAAATTACGCCCGAAACCATCTTTTACCTTTACTGCCTCTCCGGCCTTGCCGAGTTTTTCTACGTCTTTAGTAAGAATTATCTCCATGGTATTTTTATTTTAATTGTGTACAGCCGAAAGGAGTGCCAGATAGCGCGCCCTCTTAATTGCCTCTGTTAAACGGTGCTGATGTTTCAGGCAGTTCCCGGAAAAACGCGAAGAAACCATTTTGCCTCTTTCTTTAATAAAGGACTCCAGGTTCCTTAAGTCCTTATAATCAATAATCCGGGTTTTATCCGCGCAGAAACGGCAAATCTTTTTTCTGGTGAATAACTTCTTTTTTCTTGCGACCTTCGGCTTCTTAGGAAATTTGCCCTTCGTTAGCATTTACTTCGCCCTCGCTTTCTCCCAACCAGGATGACTCGGTGGATGTTGCACTCGGTGTTGATTCGACAACCTTCTCTGCGGCACCCTCTCGTGGGCTGCCGGGACTGCCTAAAAATTGAATACGCTCCGCCCGCACTTCAATGGTATTACGCTTCTGGCCGGAGCTGTCCTCCCAGGAGCGCGATTGCAGCCTCCCCTCGATAAAAACCGGGCTGCCTTTATGCAGGTACTGATTACAGGTCTCTGCCTGTTTATCCCAGACCACTGCCGTGATAAAACAAACCTCATCTTTGAGTTCCTGATTATTGCGGTCGCGGAACTTGCGGTTTACCGCCAGCCTCAAATTTGCCACCGCGGTGCCCTGCGGGGTATAACGTAACTCCGGATCTTTGGTAAGATTCCCCATCAGCAAAACTTTATTAAAATTGGCCATGCTAAAAATCTCCTCCAAAACCAAACAACCCCATTAACGACTAGTTACCACCACCAGTATCATACAAATACAGATAAATAAAAATATAACCCCCAGCATGATCCTGGCCTTCGCGCGGGTTACGGCTTCATCCAACGGAAATTTTCTGCTGGTTGCTTTATCAAAAATAGAAATAACTTTAGCGCCAAAAAGCAAGTCTAAGCCTGTTAAAGCCCCTAAGGCAATTGCCACCAAAGAGATTCTTTTTAATATTTCCCCAAAAATTATCTCATCCATGCTTTTTTATCCTCTCTTTTGAAGCTACGTTGCTAATTCTTCTTTGGATTAGGTATAGTATTATTTTGCCATGAATATTAACAACAGCATCACCAAAGAGATGACAAGCATGGTAATTCCCAGCCCCAACCTGGTCTGGGGGCTGGCAATAGCCTTGTCAACATTATAGGCCTTGTCTAATAAATGTTTTGCAGCCAGGGTAATCTTGGCACCGAGAAGCAAGTCTAAACCCACCAAGATGCCAAATACGCCTATCCCTAAAGACGTCTTCTTTAAAATTATCCCAAATAATACTTCATCCATAGATCCCTCCCTTTTTAAACTACCCTATTCTATCTTTATCACGAGGACTCTCAAGATATCCTCGTTGAGTTTATAGGCGTAATTTATCTTGGTGAGCGCCTCCGGGGCAACGCTAAAATTCACCAGGCAATAAACCCCTTCCCGGTATCTGCGAATAGCAAAGGCAAGCTTCCTTTTCTCCGACCAGACACTAGTGTGCGTTACTTCACCGCTACTCTTAACAATAGTATCGCTGATCTGGGCCAGAAGCGCCTTCCTCTGGTCTTCGGATAAATCCGGCCTTATGATAAACATTGCTTCGTATTTTTTCATTCACTGCTCCTCTTGTTAAAGATACTCATAGATTCGTTTATTCCATTATTAACCCAAGTCTCGCAACAAGCTGCCGCTTTCTCGATAGCCCGACGGGCTGCTTCTTTTTCCTTTTTACTAAATGCTGCCAAAACATACTCCGCCGGGTCAATGCTCTTAGGCGGCCGGCCCACCCCTAAACGCAGCCGGCTGAAATTCTGGCTGCCTAAAATATTTATCACTGACTCTAAGCCGCGATGCCCCCCGCAAGATCCGCTGGACTTGATCTTAAGCCTTTCCAGGCCTAAATCTAAATCATCGCAGACAACCAGCAACGACAGAAGATCAAGGCGGTATTTTTTAAGCAACCCTCCTGCTGCGATGCCGGAAAGATTCATGTAGGTAAGCGGCAGGGCCAAAAGCACCGGCCTCCCCGTAATCCTAATCCTGGCAGTTAGCGCGGCAACTCCGCTTTCTCTTTTAAAAGAACCCCGGTAATTTCCAGCTAAGGCCTTAACTACCCCGAAACCGATATTATGCCTTGAATCTCTATAGAGGCTGCCCGGATTACCTAAACCTATGATTAACTTCATTAATCCCTGGCTATTTCTTCTCTTCCTTGGCTTCCTCGCCCTCGGCCGGAACCTCTTTCTTTTCCTTGATAACTTCAGGTTCCTGTTTTTCTTCACCTTCTACTGGAGCAGCTGCCACCGCCTCTTTAAGAGGCGCTGCGACTGATAAAACCACTGCCTCAAGATCATTAAGAACTTTAACCTTAGGAGGCATCTTGATATCTTTAACGTGGATAGCGTCACCAATCTTCAGCGCGCTGACATCCACCTCAATCTCTTTGGGTATATCGGTGGGTAAACACTCTACCTCGATCTCCCAGAGGATATGCTCCAGGGATCCGCCTTCCTGCTTTACCCCGGCAGGTTCGCCCTTGGCCACTACCGGCACATTAATTTTAATAACCTGGGTTAAGGAAATTTCATTAAAATCCAGATGGATAATATCCCCCTGCACCGGGTGATACTGAATTTCCTTCACCAGGCAGGAGCGGTTTTGTTTTTTATCATTTTTAATCTTAAGCTTGATCACGGAGTTTTCCAGCCGGTGCTCATGCACCAGCCTTATCAATTCGCGGTGCGAAAATTCTACTGCCAGGGAATCCTTGCCTTCCCCGTAAACTATCCCGGGTACTAAGCCGCTGGCCCTGGCTGCCTTAACCTTGCTGCGCCCTATACCTTGCCTAATTTGTGCCTCTAAAACTATCTCTTCCATTTTCCGTTAACCTCTCTTCTTTAATCAAACAGGCAGCTTACTGATTCCTCGTTGTGAATCCTCTTGATGGCCTCCCCTAATAGCTCGGCGATTGACAAAACTTTAACTCTGGGATGTTTCTTATCCAAAGGTATGCTGTCAGTAATCACCAGCTCTTTTAAATCCTTACACTTATCAATACGTTCAATCGCCGGGCCGGATAATACCCCATGGCTGATGGCGGCACGCACACTTTTTGACCCGGCCTTCTTGAGTGCCACCACTGCCTCAACCAGTGAACTACCGGTAGCGATAAGATCATCGACAATTATTACATTTTTGCCCTTTATTTCTCCCAGGATATGCATCGCCTCAGTCTTCTCCGGGGATTCGCGCCTCTTGTCGATAATAGCCAAGGGTGCGGAAAACCTCTTGGCGTAGGCGCGCGCCATTTTGATGCCGCCTACATCAGGAGATACTATTACCAGATCTTTAAGCTTGAGTTTCTCGACGTAATCTACAAAAACCCCCACCGCAAAAAGATGGTCCACCGGCAGGTCAAAAAATCCTTGGATCTGGCCGGCATGCAGGTCCATGGTAAGAATTCTGTTGGCGCCGGCGACAGTCAGGAGATTGGCTACCAGCTTGGCGGTAATGGGCACGCGGGGCTGGTCTTTTCTATCCTGGCGGGCATAGCCGAAATACGGTATCACCGCAGTGATGCGCCGGGCCGAGGAACGGCGTAAGGCATCCATCATAATTAATAATTCCATCAGGTTTTCATTGGACGGAGGGCAGGTGGGCTGAACCACAAACACATCTTTACCGCGCACGTTTTCGTTAATTTTAACACGGATCTCGCCTTCGCTAAAACGGTCCACCACGGCATTACAAAGCTTAATCTTTAAAGACTTACAGATATCCTGAGCCAGTTTAATATTGGCGTTACCGCTAAAGATTGATAACTTATCCATGTTACCGCCTCTTTCCTGATTTTTTAATCGTCCTGGCCGGAACTCCTGCCACAACGCTATAATCACTAATTCTGGTATTTTTAGTCACTACTGCCCCGGCGCCGGTTTTAGCGCCCCGGCCTATCTCAACCGGAGCAATCAAGACCGTATCAGAGCCAACCAAAGCCCCATCCTTAATAATACTGGTGTGTTTATTTTTACCGTCAAAGTTCGCCGTGACTGTGCCTGCGCCGATATTAACGTTTTTTCCTACGCGGCTGTCGCCTAAATAACTGAAGTGCTTCATCAGGGTACCAGCTCCAATGTGAGTTCGCACTAATTCTGTAAAATTGCCTATTGTCACTTTATCCGCTAAGCGGCTACCGGCGCGCAGGTGCGCAAAGGGGCCAACCCGACAACATTTTCCAATTTTAACATCTCTTTCTATTGCTGTAAAGGGATAAATCGTAGTATCCGGGCCGATCTGGGCCCCGTAATCAATAAAGGTAGTGTCAGTATCAACAACAGTAACGCCGCCTTGCATAATCTCTTCGTTAATGCGCCGCTGCATCAGGTGATTGGCCCGGGCCAAATCCAGGCGCGAATTTATTCCTATCGCTTCCTGAGAGTTGGCAGCGTTAAGATTATAAACCGCCCCGCTATTTTTATAAATAACGGATACGGTATCGGTAAGATAATACTCCTTATTTTTCCGGTTGGCTTTCACCTTTTTTAAGGCCCGGGCTAAGACCTTACTATTAAAACAGATAATTCCGGTGTTGATCTCTTTAATATCCTTCTGGAAATCGTCGGCGTCACTCTCCTCGACTATTCCGGATACACTACCATATTCATCACGCAGGATTCTACCGTAACCTGCCGGCTGATCTAATCTGGCGGTTAAAAGTGTGGCGTCGGCATGATTGTCGCAATGCCGTTTTAACAAATCCTTGACTGTGCTAATTTTTAATAAGGGGGTATCTCCGTAAAGGACCAGAATTGTGCCGCTAAAATTTCCCAGGGCCGCCAAGGCGCTTTTAACGGCATCGGCAGTGCCTAAAAGCCTTTTCTGCAACACTACCTTCACTGCGGCAGGTAAATCTTTCTTTACCTGCTGATATTTATAACCTAAAACTGCGATTGTTTTTTGAGCCTTAAGGCTCTTTACTATATCCATAACATACCCCAGCATCGGCCGGCCGCAAATGGGATGCAAGACCTTAGGGGTATCGGATTTCATACGGGTGCTTTTCCCCGCCGCCAAAATAATAACCGCAATTTTTTTGGACATCGCTAACCTATTTTATATCTAATTATTTATATTGCAATATGTTTGAACTCTAAATTTATGTGCGTAAATATCTTGGTTGGGACGTGTGGATTCGAACCACAATAGCGAGACCCAAATTCTCGTGTCCTACCATTGGACGACATCCCAGGTTAAACAATGGCGCTATCAGGACCTTTGGTCTTCTGCTGTTCGTAAGCCTCTAAAACCCTCTTCTGCAGATATTCCCTGAAGGACTGCGTAATGGGGTGTGCGATGTCCTTATGTTCGGACTGGGTATTATCCTTGCCGGGTTCCGTAGCCACTACCGCACGAGGCACCAACGGAAGCTGCGCGCCGCACTGGTTACAGTATTTGCTGCGCAATTCATTCTTAAAATTGCACTTAGGACAGGGCTGCTTGATCTTGCGGGAAGGCATGGCGATAAATAAGCCGCTGGTTCCCTCGATCACCTTGATATTCCTGACCACAAAGGCATTATCGAAGGTTACGGTGGCATACGCCTTGAGCTTCTTATCGGGTGAATCCTTTAAGAATATCTTAACCTCGGTTATCTCCATCGCTCGCCCTCCCCATTGCCAAATGCTAGATTGTGTGGGTTACAAAAACCTGCCAGAACCGCTTAAGTCGCTTGAGGCGTCGCGCTAAAACTAAAGCCTCTTTTTTAGAATCAGTTAGAGTAAAGACAGCTGAACCACTTCCGGACATTAAAGCTATCCTGGCGCCGGCTTTAAACATCTCCTCTTTGATGCGCCGGATCTCGGGATACTTTCGGGCTGTGACGGGTTCGAGGTTATTATCTAAGGTTTCCTTTATTAAAGAGCGGTTTTTCTTTTGTAATGCCCAAGATAATATTTTAACATCAGGGACAGGCCTTGTCAATTGAAGCTTTAAACTATCCCAGAGCCGGTAGATCCTGGCGGTAGGAACCTCAAGGCGCGGCACCACCACTACCTGCCATAGCCTTAACTTCTTAAGCGCAGTCAGGGGCTTGATAATATCTCCGCGTCCCCTGCCTTCGGCAAAAGGGCAGTCATAAATAAAAAATGCTACGTCGCTGCCAATACCTCTGGAAAATTTAACCAGCTTATCGCGACTAAGCCCCAGCCCCCAGAGTTTGTTTAAGCCCTTCAGAACACAGGCAGCATTACTGGAGCCTCCGCCGAGTCCGGAGCCGATAGGGATACGTTTGGTTATTTTTATATCTACGCCCTTTTTAACCTTGGAGGCATCCTGTAATATTTTAGCAGCGCGAAATACTAGGTTAGTTTTATCCGAGGGGACTTGGGGATTATCGCACCGAATCTTTATTTTCTTATCAAGGCGCGGGGTAAGAACGATAGAATCAAAGAGGCTGATTCTTTCAAAGAGGGTCTTAAGGTTATGGTAGTGGTCGCTGCGCCTGCCTAAGATCCGAAGATATAGATTGAGTTTAGCAAAGGATTCCAGGCGCACTTTTAATTAAAGCTTTACGGGACAAATTTCTAAAACAGCCTTCTCGATGTCCAGGCTGGTAAGATTATACTCTTTTAAGAGTTCTGCCGGCTCTCCGGACTGGCCGAATCTATTTTTTATCCCCAGGCAGAGAATCTTGACGGGATAATTTTCCGATACTATTTCATTGACGCTGGAGGCCAGGCCGCCGACTACAATATGTTCTTCGCAAACTACCATGCCGCGACAATTCCGGGCCGCCCTTAAGATAGCCTCGCTGTCCAAGGGTCTTATGGTATGCAGGTTAATAACAGTAGCCCCAATTCCTTTTTGGGAAAGATTTTTTGCCGCCGCCAGCGCCTCATGAACCATAACCCCGCAGGCAATAATGGCAACATCTCGTCCTTCGGTTAAAACCTGGGCCTTGCCGAATTTAAACTCGCCTTTATTTTCGATAGTAGGGACCTTGGCCCTTCCTAACCGGACATAAAAAGGCCCCGGGGTATTTGCCGCGACCATAACCGCATCGCGGGTTTGGGGCCCGTCGCAGGGCACAATAATATTTATATTGGGTATCACCCGCATTAACGCCACATCTTCCACCGCCTGGTGGCTGGAGCCGTCCGGGCCGACACTGATGCCGGCGTGGGTGGCTACAATTTTAACATTAAAATTATTATAACAGATGGTATTCCTCACCTGGTCCCAGGCCCGGCCGGTAGCAAATATCGCGAAAGTTGAGACAAACACTGTCTTGCCGCAGCTGGCTAACCCTGCGGAAGTCGCCATCATGTTCTGCTCCGCTACCCCGAAATTAAAAAACCTCTCCGGAAATTCTTTAGCGAAAAGCGCGGTACGGGTAGAGCTGGAAAGATCAGCATCCAGGACTACGATATCTTTATTGGCCTTACCCAGCTCAATTAAGGTCTTACCGTAGATATCACGCTGGTACAGCATTTCTGCCATTTTATTATTCCAATTCCTTCAGGGCCTGAGCCGTCTCTTCTTTGGTGGGCGCGCGGCCGTGAAAATCCACTACATTCTCCATAAAAGAAACGCCCTTGCCCTTGGTGGTGCGGGCAATAATAATGCTAGGCTTACCCTTGGTATTTTTGGCTTCGTCATAAGCGGTTAATATTTCTTTCATATTGTGCCCGTCAATTTCAATGGTGTGCCAGCCAAAGGCCTGCCACTTTGCTGCCAGGGGCTCAATGCTCATAACATCTTTAGTTTTACCGTCGATCTGAAAACCGTTACGATCCAGGATAGCGCAGATATTATCCAGGCCGTAGTGGCTTACCGCCATTGCTGCTTCCCAGATATTGCCCTCCTGGACCTCTCCATCGCCTAAAAGCGCATAAACGCGATAGTCCTTCTTGTCAATGCGGCCGGCTAAGCCCATGCCTAAAGCTACCGATAGCCCCTGCCCTAAAGAACCCGAGGCAGCCTCTACTCCCGGTACGCGGCGGTCCGGATGGCCCTGCAGCATTGAGCCTAATTTTCTTAAAGTCAACAGCTCCTTCTTGGGAAAATATCCTGCCTCTGCCAATACCGCGTACCAAAGCGGGCAGCAGTGCCCTTTAGACATGTGGAACCTGTCGCGCTCTGGCCATCTTGGCTCTTGGGGCCTGTGCCTTAGGACCGCGAAGAAAAGTGCGGTAACCAAATCCGCGGAAGAAAGGCTGCCGCCGGGATGCCCGGAGCCCGCCTCGCAGAGCATCTGCACGATAAGGCGGCGAATCTCTTTAGCCCTGGCCTGTAGTTCCTGAATTTGCTTATCGCTCTGGGGCATCCTTCTTATCCAGTTCCTTTAACTTCTTATTAATATTCTCTTGCTTGGGACTTAATTCTAACGATTTACGCCAGTTTAATTTTGCGTTCTCCATATTGCCGATTTGCCGGTATACATCCCCAAGATGATCGTAGATAACAGGGTCATTCATAAAGATGCTTGCCCTCTCTAATTCTCTTAACGCTTGAGAGAACTTACCCTGTTTAAAATAAAGCCAGCCTAAGCTATCCAGATATGCGCCGTTATCAGGCTCAATCTCCAGGGATTTTTTAATCAGGATTTCAGCCTGGCGCAGATTCTTATTCTCCTCTACGTAGAGATAACCCAGGTAATTTGAGGCCTCGGCATAATCCGGCTGTAGCTTAAGTGCCTTTTTAAATTCACCTACCGCTTTTTCACGCTGATTTAAAATATCGTAAATATTACCAAGATAAAAATGCGCCTCGGCATCATACGGCGCTGCCGCCAGAGTTAACTCAAAAACCCTGGTTGCCTCTTGGAGTTTATTCTGCTGGAGGTATATTATGCCTAAATTTTTGTAGATATCGCTGTTTTTAGGCTGGGCTCGCGAGGCATTCTCCAGCGCTAATTGATATTCTCCAGTAGCCAACTCCGGCTTATTCTGAACGGAATAAATCAACGCTAAGAGGGCGTGCGGCTCTATGGCCCCGGGGTCAAACTTTATGGCAAGATTGAGTTCCTTAATAGCACGAGAAAGATCGTTTTTCTTGACGTAACTTGCTGCCAGCCCTACATGCAAAACGGAATTATTATAATCCAGTCTAAGGGCTTTTTGGTGTTCGCGGATGGCGCTATCGGTATCCCCCAGCCGGTTATACATCATCGCCATGATGTAGTGGCTTAAGGCTAAAGAATCTCGCTTGTCTAAAGCCAGGCCCTCTTGGGTGGCGAAGAAACACCAAATAAACAAAACACACCCCACCCCACAGAGATACTTCTTTAGCGCAGAGGTCATCTTGATTCAGGCTTTATTTTAAGATTTAACCCCAGGCCCTTTTCTTGAGGTGGCGAAGACGACGACGCATCTTCTTTCTCTTGTGGGTCTTAATCTTGCGTAATTTCCTTTTTCTGCCGCAAGGCATAAAAGCCTCCTTTAATATATTACCTTATTGAGCGGGTATTCAATAATGCCCTGCGCCCCGGCTTTTTTCAGGCGCGGGATCAAGGTACGCACTATCTTTTCGTCAATAATAGTCTCTACCGCCGCCCACCCGTCTTCGGAAAGCCCTGAAATTGTGGGTTTCTTAAGGGCCGGCAGAAGTGCCACCACTTTATTAATATCATTTTTTTTGACGTTCATTTTTAAGCCAACTTTTTCCTCAGCAGCAATCGCGCCTTTAATCAAAACTGCGATCTCCTCCATTTTTTCTCTTTTAAAACTGTCCTTATAGGAAGATTTGTTGGCAATGAACTGAGTAGTAGATTCACAGATAGTGGCGATCTCCACTAATTTATTGGCCTTTAAACTTCTTCCGGTTTCGGTAAGCTCTACGATGGCGTCTACCAGGCCGGAGCTCACCTTGACCTCGGTAGCGCCCCAGCTAAATTCTACCACCACGCTTACTTTATTGCGGCGGAAAAACTCTTTGGTGACATTTACCAGTTCCGTAGCAACGCGCTTGCCATTAAGATCCTTTACGCTCTTGAAGCCGGAGGCCTCCGGAACTGCCAAGACCCACCTTACTTTATTCAGGCTTTGTTTGGCATAGAGAAGTTCTGTAACCCTGACCACACTAGAGTTGTTCTCTAAAATCCAGTCATTGCCGGTAATGCCGCAATCCAGGGCACCATCGGCAACGTAACGCGACATCTCCTGAGCCCTAAGCAATACCGCTTCTATTTGGGGGTCATCTATCGAAGGAAAATAGGAGCGCTCCGACGGTAACGACACATTAAAACCCGCCTTGCCCAGCATCCTAAAGGTAGCCTCCTGAAGGCTGCCTTTGGGTAAGCCAAATTTCAAAATTTTACTTTTCATTTTGGATTTATCCTTTGAGTAAGCGCTGCTTAAAAAGGCTGATACGGTCTTTTATTATACCCATCTCCGTCAAATTTGTAAAGATTTTATTTTAGGTTGACTTAAAGTAAAGCTCTTATTATAATAGTTTAATCTCAAAATAAGGAGAATGCCTGATGCTTAGAAAACTGCGCCATAAAAAAACCGCCAAATGGATATTCCTTATCCTTTTAATCTTAATTCTGCCTGCTTTCGTTTTTTGGGGTTTTGGCAGCTATATCCGCAGCAAGCAGGAAACGACCTTGCGCGGCAGGATTCACGGCAGGGATATAACAGATGCAGAATACCTTGACGCCCTGCAGGCGGTGCGCGAACAGGCCATTATGCAATTCGGAGACCGGCTCAACGAAGTTTCTAAATACTTGAACTTAGAGGCTATGGCCGCGGAAAGGATACTTTTATTATCCGAAGCCCAAAAACAGCGTATCCGCGCACTAGACAGAGAAGTGGTGGAAACTATCCAGAGCTCCCCGGCCTTTCAAATGAACGGCCTGTTTAATAATAAATACTACCTGGAGACCTTGCAATACGTTTTTCACGTCCCGGCCCGCACCTTTGAAGAACATACCCGCCAGAATATCATGATTACCAAGCTCTACCGCAATATTACCGATAAAATTACCGTAAGCGAAGCAGAGGTCAAGGAAGAATACCGCAAGGCCAATGAAGAAGTGAGCATTTATTACATTTCTGCCAGGATAACGGATTTCGCCAGCGGCATTCTAACTGAGGAGGAAGAACTTAAAAAATACTTCGCGCAAAACCGTATCCAGTTTAAAGAACCCCTTTCTTTTAACCTGCAATATTTAAGCGTAGGCAAAGATGGGGAGGATGAAAATACCGTCCGGGAGAAAATCAAAAAAATCCTGCCGCAGCTAAAAAATAGCCAGGACATTAACAAAATAGCCAAAAAATTAGGGTCTGATGTCAAGGAAACCGGATTTTTCAGCCTTCCCGGCCCCGTCCCCGGACTAGGCCCATCTCCGCAATTAGCAGGTTTCATTTCGAAAGCCAAGCCGAAGCAATACCTGCCGCCGCTAGAGATTGACAAGGCTTATTATCTGGTAAGATTAAAAGAAAAACGCGAAGCCCATATACCGGAATTCCAGGATATAAAGGACGTAGTAAAAGAAGCCTTTATAAGAGAAGAGGCTTACAGGCTGGGGCGCGCCAAGATCGAGGCCTGCTTAGAAAAATTAAGAGAATGGTCCAAGAAAAATCCCCGCGCCCTGGACTTTGAAAAAGCAGCCCGGGAATTTAATCTCAAGTCCTCATCCACCCAGCCTTTTAAATACGGCAGCTATATTGAGGGTATCGGGGGGTCGGATATATTCTGGATTCAGGCCCAAGACTTAAAAAATGATGAATTCAGCGCCGTAGTAGAGGTCCCTTCCGGATTTTATATCATTAAGACTAAATCCAAAACTCCTGTCGACGAAAATAAATTCGAGGGCGAGAAAAAAGATTTTTCCCAGAGATTATTGGCGCAGAAAAAACAGGAAGCCTTTGCTGGCTTTGTGAAAGACTTAAAAAAGATCCACCAGATGAATTAAAGAGCTACGGGCTGATCTTAATGGAATTAACCGGGCACTGCTCCGCCACCTCAACAAGATTATGCTGTTCACAGCTATGGGCCTTGACGTGAGCCACGCCGTCACCCTGCACCTCGAAAACCTCGGGGCAAGACTGTTCGCATAAACCACATCCCACGCAGGTAGCAACATCTACACTAACTTTTGCCATAAAGTTATCCTCCAAACATTATTTCAATACAACCGGTTTTATCTCTCCAGCAGATTCTCGAATATCTCTTCGTGCTCGACTTCCTCGGAAAGAATATGTGTAATCAATTGATAAGTAACATTGTCTTTACCTAAGGCCTTCTTGGCAATTTTATTATAGACCTCAATCGCTCCCGCCTCAGCCTCGGTGACAATACGGATAATGCGGTTAATGTCGGCGCTGTTCTTAGGCGGCATCATATACGGGGCATTGGCATTCTTCTCCAGCTCCATGGGGTTAGCGATCGGCAGGCCGCCGAGCTTAATGATCAAATCCGCTACCTCTGCGGCATGCTCTAATTCGTCCTTGGCGAGTTTATTGAGCATCTCCTGTATATCCTCGTAAGCCCTGCCTGACACTACCTGGGCCATGTACCAGTAGAGGTAAAACGCCAGCCACTCGTCAGCATAAGCCTTATTTAAATCTTTGACCAAGTCTTTCAAACTTAATTCCACAATTGCCCTTGCCTGTTTACCCATAAGGACACACCTCCTTTATTGACTCTTGGTTTTGATTGTGATCTATATAAAATTAGGCCGCCAGGCCGTATTTTCTGATATTGGCGTCGGCAATTGCCTGGATTTTCTTGAGCTCTTCGGGATTATTCAGAAGATGCTTGAACCTGGCCTGAACCTTTAAATATTCCTCTACCGGTTTGGGCTGAATCTTACGTACTGCCACCAGCTGGCCATTCTCATATTCCACCAAAGGATATAAGCCGGTTTCAATCGCGAGTTTTGCGACCTGATAAGTAAGGGAGGGCTCGTAGCGCCAGCCTAAAGGACAGGGCACATGAATCTGCATATATTTTGCCCCGCGGATGGAAAGAGCCTTTTTGACTTTTCTCTGAATATCCTGAGGAAAAGCTACAGAAGCGGTAGCCACATAAGGTATGCCATGGGCCATGGCAATATCAGGCATGGGCTTCTTGGGACGGATATTGCCGCAGGATTGTCTACCGACAGGGCTAGTAGTAGTGTTAGAGTCAAAAGGAGTAAGGCCGCTACGCTGGATACCGGTATTCATATAAGCCTCGTTATCATAACAAATGGAAAGAATGTCGTGGTTGCGTTCCCACATCCCGGAGAGAGCTTGTAGTCCGATATCCGCAGAACCGCCGTCTCCTGCCTGGCATATGACATTAATAGCGTCCTTCTGGCCTAAATAACGCAGCGCTGCTTCAATCCCGGAAGCCACAGCAGCAGAGTTTTCAAATAAAGAATGCACCCAGGGCACGCCCCAACTGGATTCCGGATATTTAGTAGAAAAAACTTCCAGGCAACCGGTATTGTTCGCTACCATAGTATTAGCTCCGGCAGCCTCAATCACTAAACGCGCTGCCAGCGACTGGCCGCAACCTGCACAGGCAGTATGGCCGGGGTTAAAAAGACGCTTTTCCACTAGCGGTACTCCTCTTTTAAAAGTTCAGGCTTTAAATCTATAAACTCTAAAGATAATTCCTTGGCAGTCAGGAGCTTAAAAACTTCTTTGATGGAATCTTTGGTGATGTCGCGGCCGCCTAAACCCACCACAAAACTGCTGACCACCTGGGGTTTTTTCTTCTTACCGAAAAAAGCGGCCTTGATCTCAGAGGCCAAAGGCGCATAAGAGCCCAGCGATAGCGCGCGGTCTAAAACCGCTACCTTAGGAATATCTTTAAGAGCCTCATAAATCGCCTGGGCCGGAAAAGGCCGATAGGCCATAATCTTAAGTAGCCCTACCTTCTTGCCTTTAGCCCTTAACTCATCAACAACATCTTTGGCCGTGCCGCAGACTGAGCCCATCGCCACAATCACGCGCTCGGCATCCTTGGTGCAATATTCTTCAATTAAGCCGTGGTAAGTGCGGCCGAAAATCTTGGAAAATTCCGCGGTGACTTTAGGTATAATCTTTAAAAGATCTTCCTGGGTTTTCTGAATGGCATAACGGGTCTCGGTATAAGAATCCGCATCTACCAAAGGCCCCATGGTAATAGGATTGTTAATATCCAGTTTATAAAGGGGGTTGTAGGCGGGAAGAAATTTATCCACCTGCTCCAGAATAGGAATATCAATAGTTTCAATGCCGTGAGTAAGAATGAAGCCGTCCATACAGACCATTACCGGAAGCATCACAGAATGGTCTTCTGCCAGGCGGTAAGCGATGGCGTGTAAATCTACTGCTTCTTGGATATCCTCGGCGAAGAGCTGCACCCATCCACAATCGCGTAGCGAGACGGAATCCTGCTGGTCATTCCAGATATTAATGGGAGCGGATATCGCGCGGTTGGCGCAAGTCAAGACTACCGGCAGACGCATCCCAGCGATGTTAAAAAGTACCTCCGCCATGTAAAATAAACCCTGGGAGCTGGTAGCAGTATAAGAACGCACCCCGGCAGCTGAAGCGCCTAATACTACCGAAGCGGCAGAATGCTCAGACTCCACATTCACAAACTGGCAATTGAGCTTGGCGTCTGCTACCATCTGGGCCAGCTCTTCCACGATATGAGTCTGAGGAGTAATGGGATAAGCAGAGATTACCCCGGGCTTGCACAACCTTACAACCTCAGCTACTGCCAGAGAACCTTCAAGAAATTTTTTCATGGCTATATCTTATCCTTGGCAGCATCAAGCGGCTCGTCTTCCTTAATCATGACGATATCCTGCTTGGGGCAGATCACAGCACAGCTGCCGCAGCCTTTACAAAAGGCGTAATCGCAATCATAGGTGTTCTTCTCGCTGCCGTCAATGCACCCTTCCGGGCAAATCAATAAACACATCTTACAGGCGATACAATTATTTTTCAGGAATTTAGGCTTTAACTCCGTGCGCCAGGAACCGGTCTTATTATTACGGCTGGAGCCCGGTTTACAAATCAATGGACCAAACATTATTATCCTTTCTGCCTCGCTTTAATAAACTCAAAACCCTGGCGGGCAGCTTCAATATTAACCTGTTCGTATTTACCGGAAAATCTATGCTTAATCGCCTCGCTTAAAGTTACCAGATCAAACTCTCCAGTAGCCGCGGCAAAGGCACCCAGGAGCGCGGTATTACCCAGGGGCCGGCCAATGGTTTTCATGGCAATCTCATTAGCAGGAACTACCCAGACCTTTTGGGTGGCCTTAACCTTGGGGATTTCCATCCCTTCTCTTTCGCTGATTACCGCCACCCCCTTTTCTTTTAAGCCGGAAAAACAATTAAAACCGCGCATTAAAGTAGCGTCTACAACAAGAAGATAATCCGGCTCGTAAATCTGGCTGCGCAAGCGCACCGGCTTGGAATCTACCCGCACATAGGCGTTCATGGGCGCTCCCATGCGGGCAGCCCCGAAATTCGGAAAGGCATAAGGGTAGCTACCTTTTAAAAAATAGACATAGCCTAACAAAGAGGCGGTGGTAATAGCGCCTTGTCCGGCACGTGCGTGGATACGGATCTCTTTCATGAATTTTTGCTCCTTAAAGTAAAGAAGACGAAAGTAACTTTACTATAATAGTATCTTTGCCTGTTTTTGTCAAATAAAAAATTTTTAGGGGTTATTTCCTGAATTTCCTGGACAGCCCTTGAAGCAGCTTAAAGATCGGCTCGGCATTAGACTCTTCCAGCGCCCCCAGGCCGCAGCTGGGACTTAAAAATAGGCTGTTTAACAGTAAATTTTGATCCATGCCCTTGGCAGCAAAATCCGCCACCCCGCGCTTAATCCTCTCTGCCAGAAAATCTGCGGTCAGCTTGGCACTAAAATCCTGGGTTGGCACCATCCCCCAACAAAGGATACCTCCTCTTTCCAAAAAGGCCCCGAGCTCCCGGGCATAAAGAACCAACCTCTCTAGAAAATTAAAAGCATCAAAACTGATCATATCAACGCCGCTGGCCTCGGTAAAGATCGACCAATCAGTATTGCCGCAGCAATGTACCCCTACTAAAACCTTATCAGAGCATAGCGCGCCGGTTAATTCATCTAAGACCCTTATGACATCCTGACGGTTAATGGGGGTATAGGCTGACCCGAAACACCCCAGATACGGCTCATCGATAAAAAGAATTATTTTCTTGCCGAAACGCTCCAGGGTCCTAATCTGCCAGAGGGCTTTCATGACAAGGCCCTTAAGTATCGCCTGCATCATAATTTCGTCATGCAACAGGCTGATCCCTTTTTCGTCTTTGATGCTGGCGGCAAAGGTAAACGGTCCGGTAATATGGCATTTTAAGGCTACAACATCTTTCAAATTCGCATCTTCCAGGCGCGCCATAAAACGCCCGAAACCCTGGGCAAAATCCGGGCTAATGCCAAAATGCTCCACCTCGCTTGCGATAACACGGCTGTAAAAAGTCTCCAACTCCTCTTCGCGGTTACGAGGATTAAATACCAGGCCGCTAGGGGTAGCCGCTAGACACGGCAGGCCTTCGCTAAATTGCATCGTCATGCCTTCGCGGATATCGCGCTTGGGTAGCTGCGGCCAGAAAGGAACTTCCGGCAGGTATTTAAAAATAAGGTCTAAGGCTTTATCTGCTTCCTGATAAGGAAGGCTCCCCACGCCGGTAGCTAAACCCTCTAATCTTAAAATTGTCTTATTCATGATATTTATTAGCTGGGATTTTTTCTCGTCTGACTTGGCCACCGCAGCTGATCTGTGCCACTTCTTCCACCTTAACTTTAAACACCGCTACCTTATCCGGCAGGCAAACTTCAAAATTCTTGCGCTTCCTGCCCCGGCTGACATCTTCGACCACGCGCTCTACTGACAGGCTGATCTGCCTGCTCATGAATTCTTCCAATAAGGCATTATAATCTTTGCCGCTTTCAATGATTTCTACCGTCCCGTTTAACTGATAACCCGTCAAACTATCCAGGTCTATCACCGCCAGGGACACTCGGGGGTTTATTTTTAAATCATTATAGATCCTGCCAATCACGTGATCTACCAGATAGATGAATTTATCGTCGTATTTAAGGACAAACTTGGGAGCGACATTAGGGCGACCCTTAAGGTCAGAGGTGGCCACATTGATAAATTCTATTTTTCCCAGGATCTCGCTGATTCCCTTGATAATCATCTTAAAACCCTAAACTTTCTCCTACCAGAATAACCTTTAGCCTACCCGGGGCTGTTTCAGCTTCAATAACCAATACCTGACAGCACATTCTTTTATACTCCGGGCTAAAACATAAGGATTCCCGACAGACCCCGTCTTTAAGGCAAGGGGTCTGCCAGTTCAGGCGTTTGCAATTTAAGGGAGTAGCGTACTCCCTGGCCCTCTTCAGGGCCTGGCCCAAATCAGCAGCAAGCTTATTAATACCACAGACTAAAATCACGTTCTTGGCGTAAGAGATTCCGCTGGTGCGGTTACCCAGGCCGCTAAAAAACACCAGCTCTCCATTTTGTGATACGGCATTGGCGCTAGCCAGATAATACTCTGCCCCGGCACCCACTCTTCTTAATTCCAGGCTATCCTGCCGGCTGATCCCAGGCTGATACTGATTGAAAACCTTATTGCCGCGCGCCTCCAGTTTAGCTACCACTCCCAAAGCATCGAGAGAGAGGGATCCGGAAATCCCCACGCTAACGGAAACAGGGACAATTTTTAAAATCTCTTCCAGCGCCTCTTCCTTATCGGCAGCATAAAAACCCTGAATGTTTCTTTTCTGCCATTCTTCTAAGAGTTTTCTAATATCCTCTTGCATCGTCTTTTACTTAAGTGCCGCTTGCAGCTCTGATTCTGAAGGAAAATAATTGTCCTGATAAACAATATTGCCCTGTTTATCCACCAGTACATAGGTCGGCACGCCTATAATCTGGTATTTCAGGGCCAGCTCAGCATATTCATCTAAAAGCACATTATATTTTAAAGGATGCTTGCTTAAGAACCGCTGTACCCTCGCCGCAGGCTCTCCGGAGTTTATCCCCAACACCACCAGCCCTCTTCGGGAGAGTTCAAGGTATTTATCATTAATAACCTCCAGCTGTACCAAGCAGAAAGGGCACCAGGTAGTCCAGAAAAAAAGCACTACCCCCTGCTTACCTTTATAATTAGCGAGGCTTACCATTGTGCTGTTAGTATCTGCCAGGCTAAAATCCGGGGCCGCTTCTTTCGTTTGAGCCAAGAGAAGCTCAGGCAAACTGCCCAGAAGCGTAGCAGCTAATATCAAAATCAGGATAAATTTCTTCATAATATTAACCTGCTGATACCACTCCATAAAAAATAGAGACCAGCGGCAGTAATAATTACTGCACTGATTCTTTTTATATAAACCATCCATCTTCCGGATTTAGGCAGGGCGGACAAAAAGCCGCTCGATGTACCGGCCAGAATCAAAATCAGGCCCATGCCGTAGGAGAAGCTTAAAAGTAGTGTCGCCCCGTAGAAAATATTTTTCTTTCCAGCCAGATAAACCAAAATCGAGCCTAAGGCCGGGGTAACGCAAGGGCTCACCACCAACCCGGAACTTAAGCCTAAAATAAAACTGGAGAGGTATTCCCGCTGTTTAAAAAATGGCAACCTGCCTAGGGTCAAAGCGGGGATATCCACTAGCCCGAACATCGAGATACCGAAAAAAATAATCACTCCACCTGCTAATATATAGGTAAGAGGGTGGGCGCTAATTGAACCAAACATCTTGCCGCTTAAGGCCGCTACCAAACCTAAAAATGAATATACCAGGGCAATACCGCTGGTATAGACCAGGCTTAAAATAAAGGCCTTGAGGCGCGAGGCTTGGGCCTGTGCGCCGATACAACCGATGCTTACCGGGATAAGCGGATAAACGCAAGGACTAAGACTCACCGCCACTCCTCCCAAAAAAGCTGCTAGATAATCTAAGGGGCTACCTGATAGATGCATTTATCCAATTAAGGTATTTTTTCTCGCCAGCCACAATCGACAAAGCGATAATTTCCGGGACTTCGTAACTATGCAGCGACTTTACTAACTTAATAACCCAGGGTAATTTTGTTTTTTTAGTCTTTACTAATAAAAGGCACTCTTTTGCCTGGTCAATCTTACCCTTCCACCAAAAGAGCGATTCAATTCCACTAACGATGTTTACGCAGGCTGCTAGCTTATGTTTCAGCAACCCCCTGGCAATCTTACGGGCTTCCTTTTTATTTGCCGCGGTAATAAAAATTATAATAAACATTTTCTTTAACCAAATAATTTCTTCGCTAACTTGGCTATCCTGGAGCCTAACCGCATACATTCGGCAATACTACGATTATCAGGAGTACCTATCGCTACCGGGCCATAGTGATCGCCTTTAGGGTCGCCCTGAATAACCATCCCATGGATCAGCATAGCATTTAAAATATCAAGAATAGTGGTTTCGTTGCCGCCTGCCACATTAGCGCTAGAGGCAAACGCCGCCCCTATCTTACCATCAAGACTACCATGGAAATCTACCGATTTGTCAAAAAGTTCCTTGATCGCTGCAGCCATGGTGCCGTAATAAGTAGGCGAACCCACGATAATACCTTCATATTTTAAAAGTTCGGCCGGCTCAACATCCTTGACATCCTTAAGAACCGCCTCTGCCCCTTCTTTATTGATGCCTTCGCTAATAGCCTCAGCCATCTTTTTAGTATTACCAGTACGGGAATAATAAACCACCAATATTTTGTGCAACATTACCTCCTTCATGGATGACCCGGACCTTTTTTCTCGTCAATCTTAATCGACTTAATTCTGCCGATCTGTGAACAGGTATCAAAAATCAGGGTGGGGTCCCGGGTAGATATGTGCACCTTAAAATCGCTGTAGCTGGAAATCTTATCTTTGTCCAGCTCCACTACCTTAAGTCCATCCCCAAATTCTCCTAAGGCATCTTTTAAGGTGTCGACGCTTAAATTATAAGCGCTTAAGATAAACTCTAAATCGTAGCTGGACATAAGCTGCTTTTATTTAAGCATCATTACCGAGATCGTCCTGCCGCAGGAATCGCCTTCCCTGCGAAAAGAAAAGAAATCTTTTGTGCGGCAGGAGGTACAAATCCCGCAGTCTGAAATTTTATCAACCCTCACTCCGGATTCTAAAAGCTGCCTTTTATTTAAGGCCGCTAAATCAAGATGATAACGATTATCTATTCTGCTTAGCCCGGTATCAAACAGCCCGCCAAACTCTTCTCCTACCTCATAACAGCAGCTTCTAATCGCCGGCCCCAGCCCTGCCCATAAATCATCCGGGCTGCTCTTAAATCTCTCACGCATTAACGCGATTACCCCGCTGACAATGCCTGCCTGAGTCCCTTTCCATCCGGCATGCGCCAGCCCGATCGCCTTGCACTTGGGGTCATAAAGGAATACAGAGAGGCAGTCGGCGGTAAATATTGCCAGCGGCACCCCGGCGCAGTCCGTGATTAATCCGTCAGTTTGCTTAAAAGCGGTACCCTCGACTAGAGCGCCTTTGCCTTTATCGTTATTGCCCGCATAACTCGTATTAGTGCCGTGCACCTGCTCGCCGCAAACTAGATCGTGGTAATCAATACCCAGGCCGGCTAGAAAGTCCCGGCGGTTATGCAGGGTATCCCGGGTATCGCCGTGGCACAACGACATGTTTCCGGGCCGCTTACTGAAAGAACAGATTAAGCGGCTTTGAGTAAAAATCGTTTCAGGCATAAATATAAAACCAGCGCGGATTTTTCCCGGGAGCTATTTTAACGCAGGCCTATCTCCCTGAATATTCTCCAGGCGCTCGGATAGCCTCTCGAGTTTACGGCGGGATTCCTCATATTTATGGGCGGCATTATTAAGATGGCTGCCCAGGGTATTAAAGTCTTCCCCGAACTTGGTAAGGTCGCCGGAAACGCTGCTTAAGCTTTTCAAAATATTCTTGGCATTTTCCTCGATTTTCAACCCCTTAAGCCCCAGGCATATTACTTCTAAATAAGCGTAAAAGGTATGCGGAGAAACCGGAACTACCTTTTTAGATAAACAATAACCCGAGAGGTCCTCTTTAATAATAGTCTCATAATAAACATTCTCCGCCGGGATATACATCAGGGCAAAATCATAGGTATTTTCATCGGGCAGGATATACTTGGAGGCGATCTCATCAATGCGGGATTTGACATCCTGAATAAATTTTTTGCGCCAGGACTCTTTCTCCTTTTCGTCGGGCGTATCGAGCATCTTCTGAAAATTCTCTAAACTAAATTTGGCGTCAATCGGCACCAGCCGTCCGCCGAGGCGGATCACCGCATCCACGGTATCCGAAGAGCGAAAACGGTACTGCATCTGGTAATAATCGTGCGGCAGGACCTGGCTTAAAAGATTCTCTAAAAGTGTCTCTCCTAGTTCACCCCGGAATTTAGGGGCGCGCAATAATTCCTGGAGGCTGGAGATATTCTTGGCCACCTCATAGACCTGCTCATTGGTTTTCTGTAAGCTTCCAAGGCGCTCCTGAATATTGCCGAAGAGCCCGGCAGTACTGCCTAAACTCTGGTTGATGATTTTGTTAGCGTCCTGCAGGGAGCAATTAACCTCGCTTAAGCGGCGGTTCGTATCCGAAGAAATTTTTAGCACCAGCATAATAACGACCAGCGCCAAAAATAAAAATAACACCCCGATTACCCAAACCATATTATCCCCTAACTCTTAAACCGCTAACTACTATCATACTATTATACCACTAGTATACCGCTGGCCTTTATTTTTTAAAGCAGATACTCGCTCTTGATGCGCTTGACGCTACGGAAGATGTTGGTCTTAATCTCAGGACAGATGCGCTTTATACCCCGGATAACTTTGGCTACGGTGGCGCGGCGCGAGGTATCGGCGTTAGGACAGGCGCAATCTATCTTTGGAAATCGCATCTGCCGGGTAAAACGCTGAATAAGATGCTCCTCTACATAAGCCAGGGGCCGGATAATCACGATTTTTCCATCGAATAATTCCTGCCTGGGGGACATGGCGGAAATCTCGCCGTGAAAAAAGAGGTTTAAAAGTATTGTCTCGGCAATATCGTCTTTGTGATGGCCCAGGGCGACCTTACGAAACCCCAGGCGGTCAGCTGCCTGAAAAAGTAACTTGCGGCGGTTCCAGGAGCACCAGAAACAACTAATATCTTTTTTCTTGTTGCCCTTTAGGGCGTCGCTTTTTTCTATGTGGTAAGGCACTTTGATTTTCTTAAAATATTTCTCTATATCCCTGGCGAAAGAACGCGGGTAACCCAAATCTATATGTATGGCCAATAAATCATATTTTACCGGCGCAAAACTCTGCCGCCGCATCAGGATATCTAAAAGTGTCAGGCTATCTTTGCCGCCGGAGACCGCCACCGCAATCTTATCGCCGTCGGAAATCATACCATAATCGCCGATCGCCTTGCCGATAGTCTTAGAAATATAAAACCCCGGCCCGGTCAAACTATCCATCTTATTTTTATTGAAGGTGGCCGAGCTGGCGCAGGATTTCGGGATTTTCTCTCCAGCCGGGCTTGACTTTGACTTGAGTTTCCAAAAATACCTTCTTGCCTAAAAGTTCTTCAAACTCCTCTCGGGCGAGCTGACCGATATCTTTTAGGACATGGCCGTCGCGGCCTACTACAATCGCCTTTTGAGATTCTCTCTCTACCAGAATCACCGCCCGGATATAGGTAAGCTTAGGGCTACGCGACTGCATCTCTTCGATATAGACCGCCAGAAAATACGGAATCTCCTGGCGCATAATATGAAAAAGTTTCTCCCGGATAATATCCGCCAGCGCCAGGCGCTGGGGAAAATCCGAAACAATGTCCTCGGGATATAATAATTTAGTTTTAGGTAACAAGTTAAAAATAGTATCAACCAACACCGTAACGTTGGTACCGCCCAGGCTAGAGAGCGGCATTAAGATCAGACTATCCGCCATCTCATTGGCACTCTTGCCTTTCTGCTCTTCCCAGATCCTGATATAAGTATCCAGGAATATCGCCCTGCCGTCTATCTTATTTAGCCCCAGGATAATCGGAACCTTGGCATCTTTAAGCCGCTGCATCATCAGGTTTTCCTCTCTACCCGGAGCATCATTGGTGTCTACCAGATAAATAATAACATTGCTGCTGCTGACTGCCTCCTCAATCTGCCGGACCATCAGACTCCCCAGGCGCTGATTAGGCAGATGCATCCCCGGGGTATCAATAAAAATAATCTGCCCGCGCTTATCGGTAAAGATACCTTTAATCTGGTAACGGGTCGTCTGAGGGATATTAGAAACAATACTGACTTTTTCCCCGAGGATAGCGTTTAAAAGGGTAGATTTCCCGGTATTGGGCCTGCCGACAATGGCAGCAATACCGCAGCGCAGCTGATTATTCTTTTCCATCCTGATTAAGATCGGACCCTGCCGGTCCAGCAGTAAAGGCAGAGGTCTTGCTGGGGCAGGCCGATGGCCTTGATCATATCCGCCAGGCGCTGATACTTCAGGGTAGTGGCCTGGATATCGCGGTTAATCCAAGATACCATTTTCTTGTATTGCGGGCTGCTTTCGTCAAGATAGGCCAAGATATCCCTGGGCTCTTTCTTCTCGATATCTTTGATTGCCCGGTAAGTAGCTAACTCCGAAGTACTGCGGGTAGAATAATTGAACTTACAGGGAAACATTAACGGCGGACAGGCGATACGCAGGTGGATTTCTTTGGCGCCGTTATTCCAGAGTTTCTGCACCGTAAAATTTTTCAGCTGCGTGCCGCGCACAATAGAATCATCGCAAATCACAATCTTTTTACCTTTAATAATATCCTTTATCGCCAATAATTTCATCTTGGCAATCAGGTCGCGCCGGGCCTGGGAGGGAGGGGTGTAACTACGGTCAAAACCCGGGGTATATTTTACCAGCGGCCGGCGAAAAGGCACACCTGAAGCCATGGCATAACCGATAGCATGAGTAGTGCCGGAATCCGGGATGCCGCCTACCAAGTCTGCTTTGACTTTATCCGCTTTAGCTAAAAATGCGCCGCACCTTTCCCGGACTGTTTCAACATTAATACCTTCATAGGTAGAGGCGGGAAATCCGGCGTAGACCCAGAGAAATGAACAGACCTGCTTTTTGGGGCTAGCGGCAATCTTAACCCTCATACCTTTGGTGTCAATAAAGATGACTTCTCCGGGGCCGAGGTATTTTTTAATACTGAAACCCTGGTTGAAAAATGCCGCGCTCTCGGTGGTAACCGCAAACTCATCCTTTTTTTCCCCCATAACTAAAGGAGTATAACCGAATCTGTCGCGGGCGGCCCAAAGACCCTCCTTAGTTAAAATAATAAGAGAACAAGAACCGTGGATCTTGGCGAACATTTTCTCAATGCCATCACAAATGTTCTTGCCGCGATTGATTAATTTCGCTACCAGCTCAGTGGCATTGATCTGGCTGTCAAAGGAATCGCTGAAAGATTCCCCTTGAACAAGCATTTCTTCGGCCAGTTCGCGGGCATTCTCAATAAAACCGTTGGTGACAATCGCGAATTGCCCGAAGCGGGAATTAATCACAATAGGCTGAGGGTGCAGCGCGCTAATTACCCCTAAGCCCTTGGTGCCTTTTAAGCCGGCGAGTTCCGGATAAAACTTGGATTTAAATTGCGCCTCGCTTATGTCATGAATCTTTTTATTTAAAGAGGCCCCCCAAACTGCCAGCCCCGCAAACTGAGTCCCTAAGTGCGAATGATAATCCGTGCCGTAAAATAAAGTCTCTACGCAATCTTTTTTGGAAACAACCCCGAATATTCCGCTCATTTTAATTATCCTCTCTAAACCATAAATAAATCCTGGGTGGGAAAATTACCGTCGCTGGTAAGATTAACCCTGAGCCTCCTTAAGCCCATTTCATCACCGGGAGTAGGGATATGCGTCAGGTGCACCTCGCTTGCCGCCAGACTTTTAAGTTTCTCCATTGCGATCTCGGCGGTAGGATTGGTGGTAGCAGACATGCTCAGCGCAATCAAGGTTTCTTCCAAGTCCAGGATCTCCTGCTTGGAATGCAGGATATCTTTTTTTAAGTTTTTAATCTGGTCGATAATCTTAGGAGACAATAAATGAATCTTATCCGGGATCTCCGCTAGATGCTTAATAGCGTTTAAGATCAGGCTCGATGACGCGCTCATTAAGGATGAATTTTTCCCGGTAATAATTACCCCGTCTCCCAGTTCAATAGCTGCGCCGCAGCTTATTACAGGAACTACTTTGTTCTTACGGGCCTCTCCCGCAGCTTTGCGGGCAGGCTCCACTACTTTTCTATCCTCAGGCTTCAAGCCCAGCCCTTCCATTAAAAGATTAATCTTATCTATAGTTTCTTTTTTTTCAACGCCGATAAGATATTCGTAATTATACCGGAAGTACCTTCTGATGATTTCTTCCTTGGCCGCCTCCTGGGTAAGCGCATCGTCAACAATGGCAAATCCGGCGCGGTTAACCCCCATATCGGTAGGCGAGTGATATGACAATTCATCCCCGGTAATCTTCTCCATAATCCTCTTTAAGAGCGGGAACGCCTCCACGTCGCGGTTGTAATTTATCGCGGTCTGCTGATAGGCATTGAGGTGAAAAGGATCAATCAGGTTGACGTCGGCAAGGTCAGCAGTAGCAGCTTCGTAAGCGATATTAACCGCATGCTTTAAAGGGATATTCCAAATAGGAAAGGTCTCGAATTTGGCATAACTGGACTTTACGCCCTTCTGGTAATCATGATAAAGTTGGGAAAGACAGGTCGCCAGTTTCCCACTGCCCGGGCCCGGTCCGGTAACGATCACGATAGGATTTTTAGTCTGGATGTGGGGGTTAATCCCGTAGCCTTTTTCGCTGACGATCAAATCCACATCCGTCGGATAACCCGGGGTAGCGCTGTGTAAATAGACCCTGATATTGCGGTTCTCCAGCTTATTCTTAAAACTAACTGCCTGAGGTTGATGGTTAAAACGCGTAATCACCACTGCCAAAACATCCAGCCCGTGCTCGCGGATATCATCGATGAGTTTTAGGGCATCTACGGCATAGGTTATTCCGAAATCACCCCTGATCCTGCCTTTTTCAATGTCGCCGGCAAAAATGCAGAGCACGATGTCAATTTTATCCTTGAGTTGTTTTAATAACTTAATCTTAATATTAGGGTCGTAGCCCGGCAGGACCCGCGCGGCATGGTAATCCCAGAGGATCTTGCCTCCGAACTCCAGATAAAGCTTGCCCTTAAGTTTGCTGATCCTTTCTAAGATAGCGTTACTCTGGTCTTTAAGGTATTTTTCGTTATCGAAGCCGATTTTTTTAATCATCTTAATAATAAACCTTGCGCCTGCTCATCGCCATCTGCACGAAGCGGACGATCTCAAGCTTGTTTTTATGGTCGATATCGCTGAAGCTGATCCCCAGGCGGCAATTATTGCCTTCCCACTTATTGCTGGAACGCACATCTCCCTTGATCTCAATCGGGCCGTATAAACTCACCTCTCCCTCCTTATTGACACTAGTAAGGGTGAATTTAATGGAAAGAGATGTCCCGGCGGGTATATCGTTCTTGGTCACCAGGGCAATACCGCCGGCGCTCAAGTTAAGCATAATCGCCTCAAATTCCTGATCGCCCACCAACATGCGCACGCTAAGCGGCAGGTCTACCCGGTAGAGGACGGTAATATCAACATCCAGCCTTTGGAATCTTCTTCTGTCGTTGCCTGAATAACTGCGGTAAACCATATTACGGCTAATAATTTATTTAGAGCTTTTATTTTTAAGTTCGTGCGCCAGGATAATTGCCTCAGCGATCTCGCGCATAGATTTACGCATATCCATGCTCTGTTTCTGTAGCATTCTGTAAGCCTCAGAAGGCAAAACCCTGGCCTCCTGAGAAAAAATATCCTTAGCCCGCTCGATCAACTTGCGGGTAGTAAGGGCCTCTTCGGCGCTACGGGCCCTAAGGTCTAATTCCGCATTCTCAATCGCCACCGCCGCCTGATTCGCCATCGCCTTTAAGATATTCATTTCATAGCCGCTGAACTTATGCTTCTTGGAAGTATAACAGTTCAAAACCCCGATTACCCTGCCCCTTACCGCCAAAGGAACACTGGCTAAAGAGCAGAGAGATTCTTTTCTGGCGATATCGCGGTTGACGTAGCTAGATTCCTGTTTCACGTCTAAAACGGTTAAGGGCTTATTCTCCTTAGCCACCATGCCGGCGATACCCTCTCCTAATTTCATGTTGGGCTTTTTATTGTAGGCCTCCGAAATAGACTGGGTCGCCCGCACTACCAGCTCTTTTTTATCGGGGTCAAGGAGCATCAAAGAGCAGATTTTAGAATTCATCACCCCGGCAGTAACCTGGACGATAAGCTTCAACAGCTCCTCAAGGTAGAGCCCTGAAGTAAGGAGGCTCGCAACTTTAGAGAGCGCTTCGATCTGTTTGAGATAAACCTGATAACCGCCTTTAGCTTTCGGCATACTGACAAAATTAGAGTATCGGCAAGTATTTATCTATTTCGTACTGGGTGACTTGAGCTTTATACTCGTTCCACTCCAGCTTTTTATTACGGATAAAATATTCAAATACTTTATTGCCGAGCGCGTTGCGGACCAGCTTACTGTTTTCGGTGATCCGGATTGCCTCAAATAGATCCTCGGGTAAAGATGCTATCCCGGATTTATCTCTTTCCTGCGCCGACATATCATAGATGTTATCGTTAGAGGGCGGGGCTAACTTATATTTTTTATCTATTCCCTCTAATCCCGCTGCCAGCATTACCGAGAATGCGAAATACGGGTTACAGGCTGGGTCCGGAGAACGGTATTCAATACGGGTGGCCTTTTCCTTGCCAGGTTTATACATCGGAACCCTAATCAGGGCCGAACGGTTCATCTGGGCCCAGCAGATATAGACCGGAGCCTCATATCCCGGTACCAAGCGCTTATAAGAATTCACCCACTGATTAGTTACCAGGGTAATCTCCGGGGCGTGCTTCAATAGCCCCGCAGTATAAGACTTACCTATTTCGGAAAGATGGTATTTATCCTTGGCGTCAAAAAAAGCGTTGCGCTCGCCCCTGAATAAGGACTGGTGGGTATGCATCCCCGAGCCGTTAATGCCGTAAACGGGCTTAGGCATAAAGCTGGCGTGTAGGCCTTTGGCCTGGGCAATTTCTTTGGCGACTAGCCTATAGGTCATCACGTTATCCGCCATCGCCAGGGCGCCGCCGTACCTTAAGTCAATCTCATGCTGGCTGGAAGCTACCTCGTGATGGCTGTATTCTACCACTATGCCGATATCCTCTAATGCCGAAACGGTTTCATTGCGCACATTCTGGGCGACATCTAAAGGCGTTAAATCAAAATACCCGCCCTTATCCAGGATAATGGTGTTTTTAGGGTTGTTAAAATAAAAATATTCCAGCTCCGGCCCCACATAAAAAGTAAGCCCGAGGGCCTTGGCGCGCTCTAAGTTCCTCTTTAAGACGTACCTCGGGTCAGCCTCATATGGTTTGCCGTCGGGGGTATAGATATCGCAGAACATCCGCGCTACCGGCTGCTCCTTAGATTCCCAAGGGAGTATCGCAAAGGTGGCCGGGTCAGGGCAGGCGATCATATCGGATTCCTCGATGCGGGCAAAGCCTTCGATTGAGGAACCGTCAAAGCCCATCCCGTCGCCTAAGGCCCGCGGTAATTCGTCAACCGTAATGGTAAATCCTTTCAAGAACCCCAAGACGTCGGTAAACCATAAGCGGATATACCTGACCTTGCGCTCCTTGACGATTTTAATAATATCTTTCTTTTTCATAACGGTCATCTGGCTCTCCCTTTGCGGTTATTTTTAAGAAACTGCTCAATTCTCGCCATCGCCTCTTTGAGATTCTCCAGACTTGAAGCATAAGAGATGCGGATATAGCCTTCGGCAGTTGCTGCAAAAGCTGTCCCGGGCACTACCGCTACTTTCTGCTCCTTAAGCAGTTTCTCTGAAAAATGCATCGAACTCATCCCGGTGCTTTTAATACTAGGAAAGGCGTAAAAAGCACCCTCTGGCTTGTGGCATTTCAGGCCCAAACGGTTAAGCTCTGCAATTACAAATTCCCGACGGCGGCGATACTCACGTTTCATCTCTTCTACCGATTTACGGCCTGTCTGTAAAGCTTCACAAGCCGCCATTTGGGAAGTAATCGAGACGCACATAATGGTATACTGATGAATCTTGGTCATTGCTGCAATGATGTTTTTCGGTCCGCAGGTAAATCCTACTCTCCAACCGGTCATAGCGTAGCTTTTGGAAAACCCGTCAAGATAAACGGTGTTCTCTTTGGCGCCGCCTAAAGTAGCAAAAGGAGTATGTTGGAAGTCATAGGTAAGATCAGCATAAATCTCATCGGTAATAGCGAGAATTTTGTGCTTCTTTAGGATACGATTAATCTCAACTAACTCTCTTCTAGTATAAGAAACCCCGGTAGGATTAGAGGGATAATTTAAAATCAGGGCCTTAGGCTTCTTACTGGCATATTTTTCAAGTAAACTAGGGGTAAGTTTAAAATTATAAGGAGTAGTATCTAGATATACCGGCACCCCGCCTGAAAGCTCCGTAAGCGGGCCGTAGGAAACGTAACAGGGAACCGGAATTAAAATCTTATCCCCGGGATTAATCAGGGCCCTAAGTGCCAGGTCCATCCCTTCGCTAGCGCCTACAGTAATTAATATTTCTTCCTCCGGGCAGTATTCTAGACCGTAGCGATTTTTTAAATAGCGCGCTATTGCCAGCCTCAGCTTATACAGCCCCTTATTAGAAGTATAGGAAGTAAAGCCTTCCTCCAAGGAAAAAATCCCCGCTTCGCGGATCTGCCAAGGAGTGACAAAATCCGGCTCCCCTACGCCCAGAGAAATCACATCCTTCATCCCGAGCACCAGGTCAAAAAAAGCCCGGATCCCCGAAGGCTGCATAATTTGTACTTTATGTGCTATTGACATTTCCCTAGCCCCTGACTACTAATTACTAATACGATATTGCGATTCTCTTGTTCTCTTCCCGGTGTTTCAAGATTACGCCGTCTTCTTTATATTTCTTCAGTAGAAAATGGGTAGTGGTACCTTTAATATTCTCTAAGGGCGAAAGTTTCTCTGCTACAAAACGCGAAACCGCATGCAGGTCGCGGCCTTCCACAATCAGAAGCAAGTCATAGGTCCCGGAAATCAAATAACAGCTGGTAACCTCAGGGAATGAATAGATGCGTTCCGCCACCCGGTCAAAACCTACGTCTTTTTGCGGGGTAATATTGACCTCGATCAGGGCCCGCACCTCGCTAGCGGAATCTTTTAACAGCTCTTTATTGACCACCGCCTTGTATTTTAAAATTATCCCATCCTTTTGATATTTTGCCACTGCCTCTTTTACGGCTTGCGGTTTTTTCTTCAGCATCTTGGCGATATCTTCAAAACTGGCGCGGCCGTTCTTTTCCAATATCTCTAATATCTCATCCATGGTCAACCTCCGTTTTAGATGTAACAGATTTGAGGTACCGTCCTTTTGTGCTTGGACTTATCTATCATCGTCTCAACCTTTAAGACTTTATTTTGCGCCGAGCATTGCCGCAACTTACTCTCCCGGCGCTTAAGTATCTCATCTAATTCCTCGTAACTTACCCCCAGCTCGCCTTCATCAGTCTGCCCAACCCAGAGACCCGCGGTAGGGACTTTATCAATTATTTCCTGCGGTATCTTCAAGATGCGCGCCAGGGCGCGCACCTCTTTTTTATAAAGGCTGCCGATCGGCAGGAGGTCCGCTGCGCCGTCGCCGTGCTTGGTAAAATAACCTACCGATAACTCGGATTTATTGCCGGTACCGCAAACTAAATAATTAAGTTTATTGGCAAAATAATACAGCGCCAGCATCCGAAGGCGCGGCTTGAGATTTGCCAGGGTAATTTTATTCGCAGCTGGCAGGACCCCAAGCAGACCATGGTATACCTTAGACAGCTCTACCGTTCTGGTTTTAATACCGAACTTTCTGGCAAAGAGCCGGGCATCTGCCGCATCCTGGTGTTGGCTATTAACGGGCAGGATTAAAGCCAAAAGGCGGCTTTTGCCTACTGCTTCTTTGGCTAATGCCGCCACCACGCAGGAATCGACTCCTCCGGAAAGCCCCAAAACAATACCTTTGGCGCCGGCAAGCCTCACCTGCTTCTTCAGCCACACAATTATTCTTTTTCTCACTCTATTAGATAAGAACCGCTGATGATGCCCGGTAACGGAAAGATTATATAACAGCGCGGAACTCTGGTCAAGGGTATATTAAGCCCTACCCCAGCTCTTCAGGATGGTGTTTTACTACCTTGGCCTCTACCATGTAAATCACGTCTTCGGCAATATTGGTGGTGTGGTCACAGATACGTTCCAGATATCGCGCGATAAGCAAGAGTGGCACTGCCCGCACTGCCGTAGAAGCATCTTTGGCCATATAATCATTAATCAGCTCATCCTGGATAAGATTGCGTAATTCATCGGCTTCTGGGTCAGTAAGGACTACCTTTCGGGCCAAACTCACATCTCTTTTCACAAAGGCATCAATGGCGTCCCGGACCATATTTTGGGCTATTACCGATAATTTAGGTATGTCGATCAGGGGTTTCAATAACGGCTTATCCGTTAATTCCAAGACGCGCTGGGAAATATCTACTGCCAGATCTGCAATACGCTCAAGGTCAGAATTTATCTTCATCCCCGTAGTAATAAAACGCAGGTCCCTGGCCATAGGCTGATAACGGGCAATTAAATCAATGCATCTTTCGTCAATCATAAGCTCTAGCCCGTCAATCTTGGTGTCGGCATTAATTACCTCTTCTGCCTCAGCCTTATCTCTATTCTTTAAGGCTTCGATAGCCCTATGGATTGCCTCCTGAGTCAACACCCCCATCTTCAAAATTTCCTGATGCAGCTCTTTTAATTCATCATCCAAGTGCCTATTCATTTAAACCTCCTTAACCGTACCTTCCGGTAATATAGTCCTCGGTTCTTTTATCTTTGGGCGCGGTGAATATCGCCTCAGTATTGCCGAATTCTATCAGTTCGCCTAAAAGCATAAATCCCGCATCGTCGGAAACCCGGGCAGCCTGTTGCATATTATGGGTAACTATTATTATAGTATAATTATTTTTGAGTTCACGCATTAATTCCTCGATACGCATGGTAGCCTGAGGGTCCAGGGTAGAACAGGGCTCATCCATCAATAAAACATCCGGCTTAACCGCGATGAGCCTGGCGATGCAGAGCCGCTGTTTCTGCTCCAGAGATAATCTTAATGCCGGTTTATGGAGTTTATCTTTTAACTCATCCCAGAGAAGAACTGATTTTAAGCTTTCTTCCACGACTTGATCGAGCTTTTCACGGGTAGCGATACCAGCGTGGATTCTTTCCCCAAAAACAATATTCTCGTAAATAGAGAGCGGGAAAGGATTGGGCCTCTGAAAAACCATCCCTACCTTTTTACGCAGACTGACTAGATCGGTTAGAGAAGTAATAACATTTATTCCATCAATCAAAACCTCGCCGCTAGTACGCACACCGTCAATCATATCGTTCATACGGTTGAAAACCCTAAGCAAGGTAGATTTGCCGCATCCCGAAGGGCCGATAACCGCAGTAATCTTCTTCTCTCTAAAAGCCGTGTTCACGTCTTTTAAGGCCTGGAAGTTACCGTACCAGAGATTTAATTTATTAACTTGCACCTTAAACATTATCCGAATTTTCCCTGAATATAACCTTCGGTGCGCTGATCAGAAGGCGAGGTAAAAATCTTGGTGGTCTGGCCTAATTCAATCAGTTCCCCGCTTAAGAAAAACGCTGTCTTATCCCCCACACGTGCCGCTTGCTTAACGTTGTTGGTCACCAGTATAATGGTATAATGCTGCTTTAGTTTTAACATCGCTTCTTCTACCTTAGCAGTGGATATGGGGTCAAGGCCGGAACAGGGTTCGTCAAATAAAATTACCTCCGGTTCAACCGCCAGGGTTCTAGCAATGCAAAGGCGCTGCTGCTGGCCACCGGATAACTTATAAGCTGACTCGCTAAGCCTGTCCCTCACCTCTTCCCAGATATAAGCATGCCTTAAGGCCTCTTCTACTATACCCGTTAGTTTATTTTTATCTTTAACACCGTGCATCCGCGCTCCGTAAGCTACATTATCAAATACAGACAAAGGCAGAGGCAGAGGCAAGGCAAACACCATCCCTATCCTCTTACGCAACAATTCTATTTCTATTCCATTGATGTCATGACCATCCAATTCTATCCTGCCGGTCATTCTAAAATTCGGCTGTAAGTTATTAAGACGGTTGAGCATCCGAAGAAAAGTAGTCTTCCCGCTGTTGGAAGGCCCAATCACGCTTAAAATTTCGTTATTCTGCACCTGCATATTAACCGTGCGCAGGGCCTGACCGGCCCCAAACCAGATACTAAGGTCTTTGATATCGAATTTTATACTATTTTTTGAATCTACCATTTTTTCTTCTTCCGGAACTGATAACGTACGATTATCGCTACTAAATTCATAAACAAGACTAAAGTTAATAAAACCAGGGCTGTGCCGTACCTGGTCTTCTCATCTACATTGGGAACCTGGGTCGAGATAACGTAAAGATGATAAGGCAGCGCCATCGCCTGGTCAAATATGGAGCGTGGCAATTGCGGCAGGTAAAATGCCGCTACCGTAAAAAGTATAGGCGCGGTTTCACCGGCAGCCCGGCCTAATCCCAGAATAGTTCCGGTTAATATTCCGGCAATAGCATTGGGTAAAACAATATGCCGGATAGTCTGCCATTTACTTGCACCCAAAGAAAGGCTTACTTCGCGAAAAGAATCAGGCACGCTTTCCAAGGCCTCGCGCGAGGCAGTAATAATTAAAGGCAATATCATAATCCCCAGGGTCAGCGAACCGGAAAGTATGGAAGCCCCGAATTTAAAAAAGACCACAAATAAAGCCAGGCCAAAAAGGCCGTAGACTACCGAAGGTACCCCTGCCAGATTTACGATCGCCAGCTTGATCAGACGGGTGAGAAAATTATCCCGGGAATATTCACTTAAATATATCGCCGCCAAGACGCCGATGGGCAGGGCAAAGGCAATCGCCCCTGATACTAAATAAACTGTTCCGATGATGGCAGGAAATATCCCTCCTGCGCGCATCCCCTGACGCGGCATATCAAAAAGAAATTGCCAGTTTATCGCCGCAATACCCTTCTGGACGATAATCACAATAACCATGCCTACCGGCACTACAATCAAAAGGGTGGCCAGGAAAAGAAATAAAAAAGCTATTTTCTGGGTTCTTCTGGTATTACGCATTTATTGCCTCTTATGTAAAAACAGGTCTGCGGTTACGTTAACCGCAAAGCTTATGATAAACAAAACGATACCGACGGCAAATAAAGCAAAGTAATGTTCGCTGCCGACAACTGCCTCACCCATTTCAGCTGCAATAGTAGCAGTAAGGGTACGTATAGGGGCTAAAAAACTCTGCGGCATCACCGCGGCATTACCGGTAATCATCATCACTGCCATAGTCTCTCCGATAACCCTACCGATGCCAAGCATCACTGCTGCCAGTATTCCCGATGAAGCTGCCGGCAACATAATACGGTAGATAGTTTGCCAGTGCGTGGCCCCTAAGGCAAAGGCACCTTCCTTATAACTTTTGGGTACGGCATAAAGAGCGTCTTCGGCAATGGAAACTATTGTAGGCATAGCCATAAAGGCCAGTATTATCGAGCCTGATAATGCCGTCAACCCTGTAGGCAAATGGAAAGTATTTTTCACCCAAGGCACCAGCGTAATCATACCGATAAAACCTAATACCACGCTGGGGATGGCGGCTAAGAGCTCTACCCCGGCCTTAAGAATCTCTTTAGTTTTCGGGGGTGCTACTTCAGCGATATATACTGCGCAAGCCACACCTATTGGAATGGAAATAATAGCCGCTCCCAAGGTAACTAAGAGTGACCCAAGGATTAAAGGCATTATTCCCAGTTGCGGCGGTTCTGAGATAGGATACCAACTCTGGCCTAAAAGAAATTTTAGCGGGGCAACACTTTTAAATACTGCCAGCCCTTCCTTAAGTAAAAAGAGAAAAATCAACACTACAAACAATACCGAAGCCAATCCAGAGAGAAGAATTAGCTTTTCAATGATAAACTCTTTAATTTTGCGCATAAAAAGGTTGGATTATTTTTTAACCGGAACAAAATCCGTCTTTAACACAATGTCCTGGCCTTGTGCCGAAAGGGCGTAATCTATGAATCTTTTGACTAGATTATCCGGAGAGCCATTAGTGTATAAAAACAGGGGCCGCGAAATAGGATATTTGCCGTTTAAAACATTCTCGATCGTGGGTGCGACGTATTCAGACTTCTCATCCTTAGCTACTGCAATAGCCTTTTGTTTAGCAGAAATGTAGCCCATGCCGTAATACCCGATGGCACTGGAATTTCCCGCTACCTCATCGGCAATCGCCTGCGAAGAAGAAAGCAAAAGCGCACCCGCAGCAAATTCTTCCTTAGAGTTAGGGTCGCCTTTTCTTAAAACGTGTTCTTTAAAATAAACGTGGGTACCGGAATTTACTTCGCGCGATAATATCACGATCCTGCCATTTTCTCCCCCGACTTCCTCCCAATTAGTAATCTTGCCGGAAAAAATCTGCGCTAACTGGTCTACAGTAAGCTTGGCTACGGGATTCTTAGGATTAACCACTACTGCCAGGCCGTCTAAGGCCACCTTAATCTCATAAGGATTTATTCCCTTTTGCTTGGCTAGTGCGATCTCTTTATTCTTAATATTCCTAGAGCTCATCGCGATATCGCAACTGGCGCTGATAAGGCTGGAGAGCCCGGTGCCTGAACCTCCGCCGGTAACTGCTACTAATTCAGAAGGATTGCTCTCCATATACTTCTCTGCCCAGGCCTGCGCCAAGTTCACCATGGTATCCGAACCTTTGATCTGGATCGAATTTTTCCCCGGTGCGGCAAATACGGAAGTTGTAAACACAAACACCATCCAGATAAATAACCATCTCTTTAACACCTTTATCTCCTTTAAGGATTTACTTTGATTTTATGGCAATAACCTTAATAAAATCAGCGGCATCCTCTATTTTATCCGTTATCCCTTCCAAGTATTCGGCAAGCTGATAGCACAAAAGAAGCGAGGTTGGGCTAAGGTTGGCGTGAATGATAGCCTCAATGAGAAGTTTCTTTTGGTCATCTGCCTGGTGCTCCAGATAATCGACTTCTTTACTCAATGCCAGGGCGGTCTTTAAGTCGTTCTTGGTAAGAGCCTGAATTGCCTCGCGCAGCTTGGAAATTGAAGCTACAATTAACTCTGTGCCCGCCCAGATATTCTTAAGAATCTCGCTGCTAGGTTTTTGTTCAATAAAACCCAGGATGCGCGCTGCGCCGTTGGTCCAGTCCGCAATCTTATCTAAGGTCTTAGCAAAATGCATCAGGTCTTCTCTGTCCGGAGGCATCAAGAGGCTCTCAGAAAGCTCCTCTACCATCTTGGAACGTAGGATATCTGCCTGGTGCTCGCTCTGCCTGACGTTATCAATGGCAGTGTTCTTGGCGTTAACATCGCCATCAATAAAAGCCTTCACCGCCTGGGAAAAATAGGTCACGGTCTTATAGGTCTCTTCAACGTGTTTTTTGGCATCCTGCAGTATGGAATGCTCTTCCTCCATCCCTAACCAGCCCAAAATATTTCTGATTTCTTTCATTTTAGCCTCCTTTAAATTTTAACAAAAAATACTATCGCCTTTAATATTACAAAGCTGATTACGCCGGAGATAAAAGGCGTGGCCAGCCAACAGATAGTAATATCCTTCATAATACGTATGTTTAAAACCCTTAAGCCCCGCACTAGCCCTACTCCAAAGATAGCCCCGACAATAGAGTGGCTGGTAGAAACCGGAATACCAAAAACAGTATAAATGTGCACATTAATGGCACTGGCTAACTGCGCTGAAAAAGCCATAATCGGCAGCAATTGGGTAATCTCCGTGCCGATGGTTTCTATAACCTTATAACCCCAGGTCACAATGCCCAAAACTATTGCCAAACCGCCGATGATTACGCTTACCTTCGGAGAAAGAATCCCCGCCCCGACTATCACTCCAGTGGCATTGGCGACATCATTGGCGCCCCAGGAATAAGCCACATAACAGCCGCTGGCAATAATAAGAGCTGTTAAAGTCCCCTTAAGGTACCGTCGAGGCAAGATCCGGTAAAAAATATTTTTAAAAATCCGGTAAAATATATACCCTAAAACCGCGGCACCCACCGGAGTAAAAATCCAGCAGATAAAAATATCTAAAAGCACCTTCCATTTTACCGGCGCCCCGATGGCCAGGCCCGCTCCCGCTACTGCCCCGACGATAGAGTGGCTGGTAGAAATAGGCATCTTCCAATAAGTTGCCAGCACCACCCAGGCGCAGGCGGCAAATGAAGCTACCAGCGCCAAATATAAAGCTAAATTTTTATCTAAAAGATGTATCGGCACAATTTCCTTGCCGATGGTCTTGGCCACATAAGAACCCTGTAAAACAGCCCCCAAAAATCCAAACAAGGCAATTAAAATAATCGCCTGCTTTAAATTCAGGACCCGCGAGCCTACTGCCGTACCCATGGAATTAGCGGCATCATTGGCGCCAATGGACCAGCCTACGCCGATGCTCATTAATAAAGTCAAAATTATTAGCAATAAACTCATTTAATAATTAACCCTTTAGCTTTTTTAAATAAATCATTAGGACAGAAATCGCCACCGGCGTTACTCCTGAGATACGCGAAGCCTGGCCTAAATTAAGCGGCTTAAACTTATCAAGCTTTTCTCTTATCTCGCGGGATAATCCGGGAATATTGGTATAACCTAAGTCCATCGGCAATTTTATTTTTTCTAAATTCTTAAATCTTTCTACTTCGACGAGTTGCCTTTGGATAAAGCCAGTATATTTTACTTCGATTTCCACCTGGCGACAAGCGCTTTCTGGTATATCCAGGATACCATCATTGAGCGCTTTTAAATCCTCTAGGCTCACCCCCGGCCTCTTTAAAACATCCTCTAAGGTAACTACCCTTTTTATGGGGCTAGTTTTAATCTGCTTGAGTTTACTGTTAATTTCCGCAGTCGGCTTAAGCCGTGTATTCTTTAAAATACTAATGCCTTTTTTGATAGCCTTACTATTTTCCTCGGTCTGCCGGTATCTCTCTTTGGGAATCAAGCCCAGCTCATACCCGCTCTTATTCAGCCGTAAATCCGCGTTATCTTCGCGCAGGAGCAGACGATATTCTACCCGGGAAGTAAACATGCGGTAAGGCTCATCTGTGCCCTTGGTGGTCAAGTCGTCGATTAATACGCCGATATAGCCGGAGGCGCGGTCTAAAATAAACGGCTCCTCACCCTTAATACGTAAGGAAGCATTGATACCAGCGACTAACCCTTGAGCTGCTGCTTCTTCATAACCGGTGGTACCGTTAATTTGACCGGCTAGATATAAATTTTTAATCGCTTTCGTTTCTAAAGAAGGGTAAAGCTGGGTGGGAAAAACAAAATCGTATTCTATGCCGTAACCGAATTTGGTAATTTCTGCCTGCTCTAATCCGACAATGGTGTGTACTAAGTCCGTCTGCACTTGCCGAGGCAAGAAGGTAAAGAGGCCATTGGCGTAATATTCCGGAGTATCCAGCCCTTCGGGCTCAATGAAAATCTGATGCCTTTCTTTCTCGGGAAAGCGCTGCACCTTATCTTCTATCGAGGGACAGTAGCGGGGATTTGTCCCCTGGCTAATAATAGAAAATAATTTCTTATCTTTTAAAGCTAGCCGGATAATTTCATGGGTCTTTTTATTAGTATAGGTAAGGTAGCAGGGCCGCTGCGGCAGTTTTATCTCCTGAGTAGAAAAAGAAAACGGTTTGATTTGCGCATCCCCCGGATGGCTATTCATCCGGGAAAAATCAAGCGTTGCGCCATCAAGCCGGGGAGTGGTACAAGTCTTGAGCCGTCCCATTTCCAGTCCGGACTTCTTCAGGTTTAAAGATAATGACATACTTGCCGGTTCATTGATCCTGCCTGCCTGGTAACTTTCTAAGCCAATATGGATTACGCCGCCTAAGAAGGTGCCAGTAGCAATAATTACTGTTTCAGCACGTAAAGTTACGTCAAGACATTCTACGCCGACAACCTTTTTATTTTCTAAAATTAGGGCTACTGCCTCCCCATCCTTGACCGTAAGATTCTTTTGGGTAGTAACTTTATTTTCCATATATTTTTGATAAAGGCTGCGGTCTGCCTGGGCGCGGCTGGATTGCACCGCAGGCCCCTTAGAAGCATTGAGTATCTTGAATTGGATTCCACAGGCATCCGCCGCCTGCGCCATCTCTCCTCCTAAGGCATCGATCTCTTTTACCAGTTGGCCCTTGCCCACGCCGCCAATCGCCGGGTTACAACTCATCAGGCCGATGCTCTCGCGCTTAAAAGTCAACAGCAGCGTCTTACAGCCCAGGCGGGCGCAAGCCAAAGCTGCCTCTGTGCCCGCGTGCCCTGCACCGATAACTATAACAGCGTATTTGTCCATCTCAATTATTGCGGGGCTAACCCCTGGTTAATTTTGGCTGGCTTTGATAAGGAGGGGCAAAATATCTTTACCGCGTAATTCGCCGATCGAGCCGAGCTTGGCGGCCTTTTCGGAAAAGCTCAAAGTGCCGTCCGGCTTGATATTACCGCCTGAAACCAACAAAGGTACCGGATCAGCAGAATGGGCTTTAATCGCGCAGACAGTAGAGTGGTCGGCGGTAACTGCAACAATGGTATTAGCGATATCAAGCTTGCTCAAGAGGCTGGTAAAGAAAAACTTATCGATCGCCTCGATAACCTCTTTCTTTTTCTTAAAATCTCCGTCGTGCGCCGGCTCATCCGGGCCCTTGATGTGCACGTAGATACCGTCATAAATTTTTAAAGACTCTAGCGCCACCTTGGCCCAGACCGGATAGTCCACGTCAAGATGGCCGCTGGACTCTGGCACATCAATAATTTTCATCCCGGTCAAAAGCGCGATGCCCCTTTCTACCGGCATCTGTACAAAAGAGCCGAATTTAATATTATAGATGCTGTTAATTTGGGGAAACTGCGGCAGATGATCCCCGGCATCGCGCGATAAAATAACATTAGCGGGAAGGTTACCTTCACTGACTCTTTTTTTATTGAGCGCAGAGTCATTTAAGGCTTTGTTGGATTTTTCGGTGAATTCGTTTAAGAGTTTCGCCGCTTCAACGGCTTCTTGAGAATTTTCATATCCTGGCATCGGCACAGACACAGCCACTAAGTTCTCAAATTTTTCCTTGGCTACCCCAAAAACCCCCTCGCGGTCATAGGCCGGGTCAGTATTGGTAATCCAACCGGATAGCTTAGAGCGCATCCCGCGGATCACCAGGACCCCGCGGTGGCCGATGGTATTTTTAAATTCAAAGGTGGCGCTTGATAGCGTCACTTTCGAATTTATCTCTTTAGACAAAGCAGTGGCTTCTTCGGTAGTAAGGTTGCGGCCTACCCGGCGGTCCTTAATGGTTTTGCCGTCGGGCTCAACCGTGGCAAAATTCACCCGTAAGGCCACATCTCCGTCATTAATGCTTAAGCCCTCGGCAAAGGACTCTAAAGGGCCCCTTCCGGTATAATATTTATGCGCGTCATAACCTAAGAGACTGATCACTGCGATATCGGATTCCGGGGCAATCCCCTTTTCCACCGGATAAACAAAGCCGCTCTTACCCTGCTGGGCGAGGCGGTCGAGGTTCGGGGTAAGCGCAGCCTCAAGCGGAGTTTTATTGCCAAGCTCCGCTAGCGGCAGGTCCCCTAAACCATCCAGGACGATGTATAATATTTTTTTCATAATTTATCTTGGTTGTTTTAACACTTGGAAAAACCGCAGGCGTGGCATTTTACACAGCCTTCTTCATGGCGCAGCGCCCCTCCGCAATCCGGACAGACCCCTACGATATTACCGTGGGGTTTATCTTCTATTGCCAGCGAACTCACTTCTTCGCTGGAATGTTTCATCGCTATCGGGGAAACCTCGGCTAACTCCGGGGCAACCTGGGCGTAAACTAGCCTCTTTTCAACCACCCGGGCAATCGCGTCGGCGCAGGAGAAGATACGCTGGCCTTTTTCCCAAGAAGGAGAAGGGCAGCGGATATTACGTAATTGCTCAATAATAGACTTGACTTCAATACCGGAGCGAAAGCCCAAAGAGACTAAACGGCCGATCGCCTCCAGCTGCGAGGCAGCGCAACCGCCGGCCTTGCCCATTTGGGTAAAAAGCTCAAAAGGCCTGCCTGTCTCGTCGACATTGATAGTAACATAAAGATTGCCGCAGCCGGTAGAAACCTTAGTGGTAGTTCCGATAATAACTTCGGGGCGCGGCCGGGGAGCAATTTCTTTTTTGGCATCCTGCAGCACTGCTTCTGAGTCAGGCTTAGCCTTAACCGTGCCGATATTTAAAACCTGTTCCTCGCGGCTTTTATCGCGGTAAATGGTAATGCCTTTGCAATCCAGCTCATAAGCCAGAAGGTAGGCCTTCCTGACTTCATCCAACGTGGCATCGTGCGGGAAATTTATGGTCTTGGAGGTAGCGTTGTGCACGTATTTCTGAAAGGCCGCCTGCATGCGCACGTGCCACTCCGGAGAGATATCGTGGGCAGTAACAAAAATGCGCTTTAAGTCTTCGGGGACCTCCGGAATTTCCTTAAGCGAGCCGCGCTCGGCGATCTTCTGCATCAACTCCAGGCTGTAAAATCCGCGCTGCTGGGCAATCTCCTCAAAGATCGGGTCCACCTCTATTAATTTATCGTTATCCATGACATTGCGGTGATAAACAATCGCAAACAAAGGCTCAATCCCCGACGAACAAGGCCCGGCGATAATACTGATGGTGCCGGTAGGCGCAATAGTAGTGAGAGTAGCATTGCGTAATTTTATCCCGTTTTCTTTTTTATCATAGCTGCTGCCTTTATAGGCAGGAAAGGTCCCTTTTTTAGCGGCTAATTCCCGGGATTCCTTCAGGGCTTCCTCTAAAATAAAAGACATCACCTTCTCCGCCAACGCTACCGCTTCTTCGGAATCATAAGGGATACCCAGGCGTATTAAAAGGCTGGCCCAGCCCATTACCCCCAGGCCTATTTTACGGGTAAGCTTGGTAGCCTTTTCAATTTCCGGCAAAGGATATTTATTGACGTCAATCAAATTATCCAGAAAACACACTGCCAGGTGGGTCACGCTTTTTAATTTTTGCCAGTCGATTTCCGCACGGCCGCTTGTTTTTTTATACATGCGGTCTAAATTGATAGAGCCTAAATCACAGCTTTCATAGGGCAGAAGCGGCTGTTCTCCGCAAGGGTTAGTGCTTTCAATTTTTCCTAATTTCGGGGTGGGATTTCCCTGGTTGATGCGGTCAATAAAAATAATTCCGGGCTCGCCGTTCTTATGCGCCTGCTTTACAATCAGCTCAAAGACTTCTTTAGAGTTAAGCTGCTCTACCATCTTTTTAGTGTGGGGATCAATAAGTTCGTAATCCTCGCCCGTCTTTAATTTTTGCATGAAGTCGTCGGTGATCGCTACCGAAATATTAAAATTATTGATGGCCCTGTTGTTTTCCTTGCAGGTAATAAACTCTAAGATATCGGGATGCCCCACCCGCAAAATCCCCATATTGGCGCCGCGGCGGGTGCCGCCCTGCTTGACGGCTTCAGTAGCGGAATCATAGACCCTCATGAATGAAACCGGGCCTGATGCTACCCCACCGGTAGTCTTGACTACCGAATTCTTGGGGCGAAGTCTGGAAAAAGAAAATCCGGTGCCTCCGCCGCTTTTATGGATGATCGCGGTGGCTTTTAAGGTCTCAAAGATTGACTCCATAGCGTCTTCTATCGGCAGGGTAAAACAGGCAGAAAGCTGCCCTAACTCTCTACCGGCATTCATCAGGCAGGGAGAATTTGGAATAAACTCTAGCTCCGTCATCGCGCGGTAAAATGCGTCTTTTAATTCCGCGATTTCTTTTTCGCTCCTACCATAGAGTTTATCTGCCTCGGCAATAGCAGAAGCTACCCTCTGAAAGAGTTGCTCAGGGGTCTCTATGACTTTGCCGTTAGAGTCTTTTTTAAGGTAACGCTTCTCTAAAACCTTCAAGGCATTGTTGGATAATTTCAGTGTCATGGCGAGCTCCGCATTAAAGGATAGACTGATGAAGGACAAGTAAGAGTATAGGTATACTTGGGTTGTTTGTCAACAAAAAAATACAATATCTAGTGTTACTACTTTAGGAGATACACTACTAGTTGTATTAATGTTTTAGCGGGCGGCAGGACTCCCGGATTACCAATTCCGTCGGTAAAATAATCTTTTTGGGCTTAAGCTCGCTCTTATTTTTAGCATTCATAATATTGTATAGTTCCTTAACGCTCTCCTCTGCCATTTTTACCAGTGGCTGCCTGACAGTAGTCAGGGCTACCGGGCCGTAGAGCCCGGAGGGGTTATCGTCAAAACCCACAATCGATAAATCCTTGGGAATTTCCTTGCCCATCTCCCGGGCTACAGCCATCACCTCTAGAGCCATGGAATCCGATGCTACAAATACTGCGCTGGGCGGCTCTGGCATTGCCAGGAGTAACTCTGCTGCCTGGCGGGCCTGGCCGCGGGAATAATCGGTTTTGATAACCAGCTCCTCCTTAAATTCAATATTATTTTTCTTTAGGCCTTTTTTGTACCCCTCCAGGCGCTGGGCTGCGGCCTGAGTAATTAAATCTCCGGTAATATGCGCTACTTTCTTGTGCCCCAGGCTTATTAAGTAACTTACCGCCTCTATCGCCCCACCGACATTATCAATCGCAATGCAATTGACCGGGATACCCTCGGGATCATTATTAACTACTATACAAGGCAGCCCTATTCTTAAGGCCTCTTCTACCTGAGAACGGTTGCCGATAATATCGGAAAATATCACTCCTCCCAGGCCTGAAAAATTCAGCTGGGTGTGGGCATCGGTAAGGTGCATTAAGAGGTCGAGCTTTAAAACTTCGCAGAGCGTACCGACACCGCGGATCAATTCTAAGGCATAAAAAGAATAGAACACTCCTTCGTAGCGCGGTATCACCAGGGCCACTACGCTGCTCTTGCCGCTGGCGAGCTGCTGCGCTATACTGGAAGGCTGGTATTTCAGTTGCTTCATCGCCTCCAGCACCCGGTGGCGGTTGCCTTCTTTAACAGAAGGAAATTTATTAATGACGCGCGAAACGGTGGTGATAGAAACTCCGCTTAGACGGGCAACATCATTGATAGAAACTATTCCAGAGGGGGTGAGCCTTTTTGTGCGGACCATTTAAAATGAAGACGGTGACTTACCTTATAATATCGCCTACCTTGATAGGCGTATTTTCCTTTGTGATATCGCAGGCGGTAATACTCTTACGTACCTCTGCTACTTCGATCGTCCCTACAAGTTTGCCCGAGCGGTAAACCTGGAAGGTATCGCCGATCTTTAAGCCGTATTCATCACCGAGATCAATAATTACGAATTTATTCTCGCGGTTGACCTCCATAACTTTGGCAATGCCGGTGGCCAAAGAAGGCGAGCGTCCTTCAGCAGAAATAGGATTTTCAGACGGTGGGCGCACTACGATAGGGGGAAGCTCTATAGACTCTTTCCCCGGGCTTTCGGTTGTTTCTGATTCGCTGGTGCCGCTGCGGATATCTTCAAATTTCTGCTTGACGTCGCCCATCTGTGACACTTTATTTTCCAAGAGCGCCCCCATCTCATTAAACTGCCGCTGCAGGGCAGATTTATCTTCCTGGAGCTTCTGCAATTTAGTCTCAAGACTGGACTTACGGGCGTTGAGGCGCTTGAGCTGCCTTTTCAACTCCGTATTTTCCTTCTTAATAATAGAGAGTTCATCTTCGATCTTAATCCTGGCGTTCTTTTCTCTCACCAGTTCTACGCTTATAGCATCCAGGCTCTTCATCTGTTCTCCAACAGACTGCCCGACATTCTGTTTATCGCGGGTGATAGTCTCAATATCTAATTCCAGGGCGGCCTTATCCCGCTGCAGTTTTTCGTTATCAATCTTGAGTTTGTTTAACTCGCGGCGTACATCCTCTAATTTCATGATAAGGTCGTTCTTGGACTTTAAAACCCCGGCCCAGTAGGCATCTTCGCTGGGCGAAGTAACAACAACTGCCTTCTCTTCCCGGGCAGCCTTAGGCTGTTCCTTCAACTGTTCCTGAAGAGCAGCTTTCTCTTTTACTAAAACGTTATATTGTTTCTGCAGCTGGTCCTTCTGAGTTACCAGGCTGTCTTTTTCTTTAGTAAGTTTATCGAGGTCGACCTTTAAGGTGTTAAACTTTTCCTCCAGGCTCTTTTTATCCTTAATGGTCTCTTCGATTTTTTTATTTAAAATGGAATTTTCGTTTTTAACATTGTCCCTCTCTAACATTAACGCTTTCTTGATAGAGCAACCGTGGAAGTTCATGACAATACTAACGAGCAATACAACGGTAAGTCCGATAGTAATAAATACCTTCTTATCTGCCATTAGCTTTTCTTTTAACTTTTCTTTAATCTCAAGTATCGTCATAGCCAAGTAACCCTGTTAAACGGTTGTTATTATAATAATCCCGCGAAGATTCTCTCCGCTACTAAACTCGCTGCCCCCGCGGCTACAGCATTTTCTCTTAAATTAGAATAAACAATTCTTAAGCCCTCAGTTGTTTCTCTAAAGGCCCAATCCCGGACCGTAGCATTTACTTTTTCTAAGAACGCTTCTCCCGCGCCTTCAAATCCCCCTCCGACAATTACCATCTCCGGATTAAGAAGGTTGACAAGATGAGCGATCTTGATACCCATCCTCTTGGCTGCTCTTTCTAATACCGCCGTCGCGGTAGGATTATTTTCCTGAGCGGCACTAAAGATATTTTTCAAATCAAGGTTAGCGGCATCAACGGAGGTCAATTTAAAAAAATTCTCTGCCGCCTGGTGGTCCCGGGAAAGCTCGGCCTTCATCTCATCAGTAACCCCGAGGTCCATTTCCCAACGTTTAATAAAACAGTTACTGCCTGTCTTGCAATTAAAGAGATCCTCTTCCCGGCGGTTATAAATAGAGACCTCCCCGGCATAACCGTTGGCGCCGGTATAAATCTCACCGTTAATGATTATACCACAGCCTACCCCGGAAAACATATAAATAATATTTTTTAGTTCGCGGCCGGTATCCAGCCAGTGTTCGCCAAAACAGGCACAAGCAGCATCGTTTTCGATTAAGGCCGGCAGGTTAAATTCTCTCTCGATAAGTTCACCCAGCGACAGATCCACCGAGGCGTAAGTATAGTAGCGGTCCGTCTTCTGCGGCCAATGGACGGAACCGTCTTTCTTGTTGATCAAGCCGGCTATTCCGACCCCGACACCTTTAATATTACTAGTGTATTGTTTGGAGCGCTTCAGGATTTCACGGATAATGTCCAAAACACATTCCGCGATCTCTTTTACGTTGGCGCCGGGGCGGGCGATCTGGGTCTTGGTAATGATATTACCCTTGAGGTCGACTAAAAGGCCAACCATATTCATTAGGTTTAATCCAATGCCGATGATATAGCCGCCGTGGGGATTGAGTTCTACTAGGGTGGGTCTTCTGCCGCCTTCGGAGACATCGAGCTCTTTCTCGTAGGCTAGTTCGCCCTGGATAAAGTCGTCGATGTAACTGGAGATTGTAACTACGTTTATGCCGATTTCCTTGGAGATATCCGGCCGGCTAATCGGCCCTTTTCTCCTTAGAATCTCAAGGATACGAATGTTACGTTTTTCTTTCTCGCTAAATTCCTCTTTTTGCAGGTCGATTTTCTTCATTTATCGGCCGATAGGATCATTTCTAAGCGCAACCTTTTAATTAAGACTTATTTATACTATTAAATATAATATAAGTCAAGTATTTTTAACAAGTAAGGAGCGGAGGCTTAAAAACAGAAATAACGCTTTTAATTCTTAACGGGCAGCTTCTGTTAAAACATCCGCCATGTCAAAATTGCGTTCGATTACGCCAGTGCTGGAGACTACTACCAAATTTATCACTTTAGTCCCTGCCTGGCCGTATTTAGTGGAAAAACTGGTGAGGCTAGCATCAGTTTTAGCTAGCGCGGAAGATTCCGCTGTTAAGTTTTGGCTGAAAGATTGGTAGGTACCCAGGTCACCCGACCAGAGGTATTGTAGCTGGGGTTCCAGGCAACCGTTATCGCCGTAATGATAGGAAGTGGTGATATCGACCTGCTCATCTTTTACGCTGCGGTAAGAATGGATGCGCAGGTCAACCTTGGTACGGTCAAACTGGGTATTCTCGGGCTTAATCGAAACATCTAGAAAAGTCCTAAGGTTATACTCCAGGAGACGATTTTCGTTTAACTCCTTGAGTCTTTCATCAGTAAGATTAGCATTTTCTAAAAAACCGTCCTTGATCTTATCTTTGAGGACAAGGTAATACTTACGGGCCTCATCAAATTTACCCTCCCATTGGGCCAGGAGTCCTAATTGATAAATACTTGCGATTGTCTCAGGGCTGATATTTTGCTTCTCCAGGAGCCTTGTAAAATAATTCCTGCCCGTGTTTAAGTCGCGCAGGGCATAAGTAAATATTATTCCGATTTTGTATTCCGCCTCGTCCCTATGAGGAGTCTTCGGGAAAGCATTAATCAAATCCAAGTATCTATCTTTAGCCAGCGTAAATTCTTTAAGTTTCTCTAAGTTATAGGCCCGTAAATACATTAGCTCCTCATTAAAAGCTGCTTTGCCGCCTAGCTCTTCAATCTTAACAAAGATTTTTTCAGCATAGGCCGGGTCATTCGGCTCGCGGTCACGATAACAAAACTGCCTGGCAATATCAATTAAAACCGCTAAGGCAGCCTTGCCCTGTTCCGCGACAATCTTGGTAATATAAAAATCATAAATTACCTCGGATAATTCAAGGTTTCCCTGGTCATAAAGAGCGCGGGCAGCGTTCTTTAATTGCGCATTATCTTTGCTTGCTGCTACCAGCTTCTCCACATACATTTTATAGAGTTGAGCAGATTTTGACTTTTCATTGTAAAAAGACAGCGCTTCTGCGGCATTTTTTATTAACGCGGCATCTACCAAACCACCCTTGGAATATTGCGCCATCTCGTTCATAAAGTCTGTAAGCTGTGCTTCTGCCAGCGGGTCCTGCTGACCGCGGTAAAACTTCCAAAGAAGCAGCCGGCTCACGAGATGCAGCGCATCAGCGGGCTGAGTAGCTCCAATAACCTTATTTAAAGACTCTGCGATTTCATTACGATAGGTTTTATCTCTGGCAAAATACTCTTCCCATTTCTGGTTTTCCTCAAGATATTTAAGCTTCCGGTAGCGGGTGTCGGCAACATAATAATCAACAAATAACCCCAGGCTTTTGTCTTGACCGTCCAAAGACTCTAAGGTACTGACTAAATCCTCAAACTGGTTATTCTTGCAATAAATACCCTGGAGTTCCTCAAAAAAAGCAGAGAGTCCGGCGCTGTCCTTGGCCTGGCGGATTTCTTTAACCAGGCTAGCTACCCTCTCCTGTTCCTGGCTGTTTAAGGAGAAGCCCGGACTAAAACAACCAACCGCTAATCCTAAAACCAAGATCATAATTTTAACTGTCCGATTTTTCATTTTTTCTTAGGGGTCTTATCTAAGGCAGGATTCTTCCAGAACTCCTTAATGACATAATAGGCCTTACGCGCAACGCGCTTATTTAATCCACCCTCAGGTGCTCCGGATAAAGCCACAATCCCAAACCACTCTTCATTCATGTTCTTATTATCTTTAGCCTTGATATCAAAATAATAGCTGGGGTTAGACCAGCCGGCTTCGGTATTATGAATTTTCCATCCTTCAGGAGTATACTCATTATACTTCCACCATTCGTCGGTCCATTCAAAACTGGTGCCGCCGATACAATTACCTGCTCCCTTTTTATTGGTAGCGAGGTTCTGATAAATCTGCCTCCATTGTGATTCCAAAAAGAAGGCCTGCACATTCTGGTCTTCCTTGCCTAAATAGGCGTCATAGCTGTCTGCTCCGAATTCTGAAATTAAAAGCGGCCGGTCAAAGGTATTTTTCAAGGAATTGAAAATATTGCCGAAGCTTCTGCCGCGGTAAATAATACAGGCTACCAGGTCGATATCCTTACAGACCTTCGCTGCCACCTCCAGCCCCACCAGCTCGCCGTTACCCAGGGCCACCGGATGGTTGGGGTCAATCTTATGAATTTCGGCTGCCAGTTCATTGACAAAAAAATAGTAAATCTGAGCCCGCATCAACTTTTGCTTCAAAGGATCGGGCTCTTTATCCACGGCATCCGTAGACCAGGGGTTTACCTGCCCCATGCAGGAGTAATTATTTTCATTGCCTAAAATCCACATTAACAGCCCCGGCTCATCCTTATAGCTTTTGACCATCTCCAGCACTTCCTTCTTAATCCTTTCCTGAAAATCCTTGGTGCCGTAAAGCGGGCAGGGGTATTCCCAGAACCCCAGCCAGTGCCCCATGATAGTACGCACCCCGTATTTATTATAAAGGTCACCGATAACTTTTTTAACGTTGGCCGAATTTGAACCGGGTTGATAGATGCGCACGGTATTGACACCCATCTCTTGCATTAATTTGCCGTCTACCAACCAGGGCTGGGCAGGATCTGACCACCAGTCATAGTCGTGTTTCTGGCCAATGGGTATGGGACTGTAACAGACTCCCTTGACTACATAGGGCTTGCTCTTAACTATCAACTGATAACGGCTTCCGGAGAACTTTTTAATCCAGACGCTGCGGCAGGGCCGGCAGCTCATCCCTGAAGTTAACAACAGTGCTGTAATTATTATGATAGGTGAGATTTTTTTCAAGGTTAATTAATTAATAAAAGTTAAGGTTTAGGCCAAAGTTAAAAAATCAAATTTCCTTAACCCTAACCTAAACCTCAGCTTATTCTTATAATGCTAATACGGTTTTATTCGTACTTAATCTCATCCAAATAGAAAGTTGCCCCTTCAGGATTAACATCGGCGTTGGTAACCCAGCAGAAACCGCCGATAATATAGGACATATCCTTGCCTTTAAGGTCAACGCTGTATTGGGTCCATGTCTTATTTAAAATCACCGGGCCGATGCTGGCGGAATCTGAATCCGAATATTCTCCCATAATACCGCCGACCTTAAACTCCTCAACCCTCTCTCCGCCTTTTTCTCCGCGGGCCCAGAAGGTAAGCTTGGTGGCGCGAGAAAGATCATATCCGGCATCAACGCTGCCCCAGTTATTGGGCGGGTTCTGCCAGTAAATTCCTGCCCAGCGCGCTCCCTGAGTCCCTTTACCGCTATAGATTATTTTGATGCAAGTATTCCCTAAATAAGGATCCTGGTTGAAAGCAAAATCCATCTTGACATCGCCGTAGCTGCCCATCCAGCCTGAAGGAGTGAAATGATTTGTGATGGAACTACGGTCCGCATAGACATAGAAAGGTGTTTTCTCCTGTTTGCGGGTTTCGGGCTTTAGGGTCGGGTCAACCTCAAATTTGATATCGTCAAAATAAAAGGTCGCGCCGTTAGGATTCATATCTGCGGAAGTAACCCAGCAGAAGCCGCCGCTAATATAGGTAAGGTCTTTGCCGGAAAGATTGATGCTGTATTGTTTCCAGGTATCGGTCAACTCAATCGGACCGGTGCTAACGGTAGTGGTGTCGGAATAAGTACCCTTAATACCGCCTACCAGGACCTCCCTGATCACCTCTCCGCCTTTGGCGCCGCGGGCCCAAAAGGTAAGTTTGCTCATTCCGGTAAGGTCAAAACCGCCCTTTTTACCACCCCAGTTATTGGGGGGATTCTGCCAATAAACGCCGGTCCAGCCCTGCCCCTGGCTTTTCTTGGCACTATAAACAAACTCAATGCAGGTGGTCCCGCTGTGGGGATTGGTCATACTTTGATCATTGATCTTCAAATCACTGGTATCGCCCATAAACCCCGAAGGTATAAAGTGATTGTCCCTGGAATTTTTATCGGCATAAATGATAAACTCCTTAATCGTAGGGGTTAATACGGGTGCTACTTCCTTGGTAGTGGTTGTTGTCGTTGTTGTGGTGCTAGAGACAGCGGCTTCCACTGTCGCCAGATACATCGGCACTGCTAAAACCATGGCTGCTAAAACTAAAAGTATTTTCTTCATCTGCTTGATCCTCCTTTTTATATTATTTATTAAAAATAACAGAAAACCAGCCAAAAATCAAGTATTCTTTATTGCCTCTAACGGCCGCGCCAAGCTTTTTTATAATAGTAATACGCCTGTCGTAACTGCCGCAAAAACGGGCTGTTTTTTCCGTCGCCCTGTCCGGCCAAACCCAACCATTCTTCATGCATATAGCCGTCAGGAAACGGCCCAGTAAAAAGCCCTTTGGCATCATGCAGAAATGGTTCATAAGCTTTCCACCATTCATCCAACCATTCAAACACCACCCCGCCTAAGGCATTGCCTGCGCTGCCCCGAAATGCCATATTGGTTTCAATATCATCCCAGGCAGCGCGGTGATATTCTGCCTGTAGATATTCTGCTTCATCCGAAGACTTACCTTCGGCGTAAGCAGGACAACCATACTCAGTAATAAAGGCCGGTTTATTCGCCTCTTCTCTTACCTGCCGGAAGATCAGCCCGAAACCGTAATCTCCGCGGTAAGCATTAGCACCGAAGATATCAATATCAGGGCAGTCCCGGCCGAATTTATCTAAGAATAGAACATCGCCGCTGCAGATCGCTACCGGATGTTGGGAATCAAGCGTCTTAATATGCGCTGCTGCCTCATTGGCAAATTTAAAAAAAGCATCCGGCTCTTTATCGGCATTGCAGGCAAAACCGTAAACGTTTTCATTACCCAAAAGCCAGAAGAGCACGTAAGGCTCGTCCTTGAATTCCGCAATCATACGGGTTACCGAATCCAACATATTCTTTTTATGTTCGGGATTGTTGTAGTCTGTGCCCGGATACCAGGGCGCCCCTGAGCCAATGGCATACTTACCTAAGAAATCGCCCAGGATTACCATGATACCGTATTTATCATAAAGTTCGCGCAGCAGTTTTTTGTCAATCTGGCGGGGATGATGGTAAAGCCTGATGGTATTAACCCCCATCTCCTGCATCAGCTTAAAATCTCCGATTGCCGGCTCATTTTTGTCCTGGAGGTTATTTTTGTTTTTATCCACGAAGGAATCATAGGGCCCGTCGATTTTACCGTTGTTATTAAAATCCTCCTCCATCCAGTTACCCAACGTTCCTTCATCCGGAGATTGCCCCACCTTAGTCGGAGCATAGGTAATGCCTTTGATGGTATAGGGTTTATTATCCACTAAAAGCTGCCAGTCTCCGTTCTCATACTCGACCAGGTGCACCCGGCCTTTACCCAGGCGCTTTTTAATACTCAAGAGACTGGGGTCAGTCTTAGGTTTTAACTTATCCAGGGGGTTGATCTTGACAAACTTTCCGGGATTAGCAATAACGATATCATTAGAAACATCATTATCGTAGCCGTTGGTAACTTTCACTTCTGCCCCTTCCAGGCGATAACCCAACTGGGGATTACGCTTCAGGAGAAAATCTATTTTAGCAACGGCGGCTTGAGCAACATACCAGGGAGTTTGCCAGTAGGTCCAGCCGTAGCTGGCCGGAAAATGCACAATAATAGCATAGTAACATTTCAAGGCCTGCTGGATCAACCCAGACTTCTCAAGAATTAAGGCGGTATAAAATAATCTTATCCCCTGCGGTTCGGAAGCGGTCGCCCACTTGAAAAAAGCAGCCTCTAAGTCCGGCGACTGCACAAAATCCCAATGATCACCTTCCAGGCGCTTTGCTTCCTTGGCTTTTTTAAATTCCGGGTCCCAGCGTACCGATGAGGTATTAGGATAAACCCCCTCCCCTACCGCGGTACTTAATCCCTCCTGGTCCTTAATAATATAGGTATAGTCCTTGGTACCGATATTCTGAAACTCTCCGTATTTGTTATAATCCACAAAGTTTTCTTTGCCGGGATCATAAAGGACAATCTTAGTAGGAAGCTGGCTGACTTTTTTCTTGGCCTTTTCCAGCTCGATTGTCCCGGTCTCGATTTTTTTCAGGCTCTGCTGAGCGGCTACTGAAAGCTGCCAATACCAGCCGCGCTGGTCCCAGGCCTGGGCGTAGGAATATTTATCAATAATCTTCTGGAAAATCTTTTTGGCCTCGGCGGGCTTCTCCTGGCGCAGGTAACTCTCGGCCTGGATAAAATAAGCGGTAGCTACGTCATTTAGAACCTTGACCGCCTCAATTTCATCCTTAGTCTTAGGCAAAACCTTTAAGGAAACCTGGACTGCCTCGGCATCCTTTTCATATAAATCAATGCACTGCTGGGTATACTTAAAAGTAGCCTCTACCTCGCGCCTGCCATGTGCCTCCCAGGCCTTGTCGATCAGCTCTGCTGAAGTAGGGCTGCTTTCTTCTGCATACAGGCTGCCAGGCCCCTGCCCTACCTGTCGGAATGACAGGCAGGGAAGTGTCAACAAGCAAAATGCAAAACCAAAAGTTAAAACTAAATTTGTTAATTTCTGATGTTTCATTAATCCCGTCTTTCTCCTCTTCGCCTTTCTTCTTCTATTTGCCTTTCTTCGCTTCGTCTTTCTCCTCTTCGCCGCTCTACCTGCACACGAATTTCATGTGCCTTAGCTTCTGAGATGTCAAAAGTCATAATAATGAAAATAGCGATTAAAGAGGTCGCAATTGGAATTCCGATATCACATATCCTCATCCAGAATAAAGCGCTCGTCGTCTGGTTGGCGCCTAATGCAATATTGAAGCCGGTGACATTAAGGAGGATTCCGGAGATAAGCGATGAGATTGCTAATCCTAGTTTTACCATCCACCAGTAAATAGCGCCAAACATACCTTCTCTGCGCGTGCCGGTTTGAAGTTCATCAAGATCGCAAACATCGGCTACCATGGAACTGACTAATGTGAAGAGCGATCCCAGGCCGAATGCAATAAACGGAGCAGCAATCAGTAGTAAATATGGCTGAGCAGGGTTATACCCTAACCATTTCAAAGCGTAACCGATGATTGAAATGGAAACGGTAATTAAAAAGGCGTTTTTCTTTCCGATCTTGGTAGATAGCCATGTAGCTATGAAAATGACGCAGAAAGTACAAACGGAGCTAAGCGTCCCGAACCAGCCAAGCAATGTTCCGCCTTTGGAATAATCGCCATGATACACATAGAAGAAAATAACATAGGCTGAGAAGGCAGAAGCAAGCATGAATCCGTTAAAGATCAGGAATGTTACTGCGCAAAGCTTAACAAAAGGACGGCATTTGAAAGCAACCGCAAAACCTTTGAAGAAGTCTTTGGTAATATTCCAAGGACCCTTTCCTCTTTGAGGTTTCGGTATGTTAGCGAAACGTTCTTTGATAAAAATTGCTGGAAGTATACCGCCAACCACGATAAAGGCGCCGAGGATTATTGAGAGGATTCGCGCTCCGTGGACAATATCTGCAAACATGCTCTTATTATCCATGATTTTGAAAAACCAGGGGGCGATCACCCAGGCTAATTGACCGACAAAATTGCTGGCCGCCTGCAGCCGTGTCCGCTCATGATAATCGGGTGTCATTTCATACCCTAGCGCGATCCAGGGAATCGAAAAACAGGTAAATCCAAGAAAATAGAGACTCTGTAACGCCGCGAAATACCAGAAATAGAAACTTTCGCTATGCCCCTTATATAGCTGGAACATTAATGCAAAGAAAAGTCCCCCGGTAATCGCTCCAAAGAATATAACCGGCCTGCGTCGTCCCCATCGGGTCCGGAAATTATCTGAAAAGTAACCGGTAACGGGATCTGATATGGCATCGATAATACGGGGGAGAGCTCCCACCAGTCCCACTAAAGCGGGATTCACGCCTAATCCGATGTTTAAAACAATGACCATCGCCCCGATAGCTGCGGACTGAATGCTATTAACCAGCCCTCCTATGCTGTATATGGCTTTTTGAAAAATAGGGACGCGATCTTCGCGGGCTGTAGCATGGTGTTTCGGCTGACCGGTTGATTGTTCCATTGATTAACCTTTCTCCTTAAATGAGCACATAACTTACGAACACGATAGTGTGAGTAAGTTATAAGTGCGAATTTACTCGCCTGCTCCTATATTTTGTAGGCGAGTTTACAGCTTCCTAAATGATAACGGGTGTTGCATTATAACAAATATATCTAGTGTGAGCAACATTATTGTCGCCGTACGCATCCTAAACCTTGACAATCAGCCGAATACCGCTTGAGAAGTTACTCCCTTGATAATATACTTCTGCATCAACAGATAAACGATGATAATGGGAAGAGCGGTGATCGTCAGGCCTGCCATTAAAAGTGGATAGCGCGTGATAAACTCCCCTTGAAACATCATCAACGCCCGCTGAAGGGGCATCAGATTTTTATTGTCAAATATTACCAGGGCTAGCACGTATTCGTTCCAGACATTCAGGGCGTTGAAAACCACTACTACTGCCAATACCGGTTTTGCCAAAGGTAAGGCTACATGCCACCAAACACCAAATTTAGAACAGCCGTCTATTCTGGCTGCGTCCTCTAATTCCCGCGGAAATTTATCAAAAAATGTTTTTAAAAGAAAAATGCTCGTCGCTAAACCTACGTTTATCATACAAAGAATATAACCGAAGGCGGTATTACGTAAGTGCAGTTTATTTAAGAGGACGAATAGCGCCACGAAACTTCCGGGTATGGGAATCATCATCGCCGCCATAAAAGTATAGAACAAAAGGTTCCTGCCGGGGAATTTAAGGCGCGAGAAGGCATAGGCTGCCAGCGAAGATATAATAATGATACCAATAACCACTGCCACTGTATAAAGGATGCTGTTTAAGAAATACCTGCCAAAGCCGCCTTCCTGCCAAGCCAGGTAATAATTTTCAAAATGTAATTCGCGGGGGATAAGAGACATGTCTTTGAAAATGGTCTGCTGGGTTTTAAGGCTGGATGATACCATCCAAAGCAGTGGGAAAATACAGGTTATGGCAACCGTAATAAGAAAAAAATGGATCAGCAGGTTGGTGGTGACTTTTTTAGTTTTATAATATAAACTGGTCTTCATGCTTTTAAACCTGCCTGGCCGTTTTAGAGAAGCGGTACTGGATAAATGAAATCGCCATTAATATTACGCCAAAGCTTATCCCCTGGGCGCAGGCATAACCGAAACGCGAGGAGCCGCGCATGGAAGCCAAGATCCTTAATACCGGTACCTGGGTGTGATAGGCCGGCCCTCCGTCGGTCATGGCAATAATCAAAACAAAAGCCTGCATCGTACCTAAAATAGTAAGTATTGCTACCAGCACTGTCACCGGTATCATCAAGGGTACAGTAATATTCCTAAAAGAAGCCCAGGCATTGGCTCCGTCCACCCGCGCTGCCTCGTATAATTCGCGCGGGATAGTTTGTAAACCCGCCAGGAAAATCAAAAATCCCCATCCAAACCCCTTCCAGGAATGTACAATTGCGATGGTAGTAAGGGCGGTGGCAGGGTCAGAAAGCCAGTTGTGGCTCCATTGCGCCAGCCCCAGATTCGCTAGCCAGCCGTTTAATAAGCCGTAATTACCGTCTAGGATCCACTGCCATACCAGGCCCACCACCACCTCAGATAATACCGGCGGGATAAAAAATATCATGCGGTAAAAATTTTTCATGCGGATCTCGCGGTCACAGGCCCAGGCCAATAAAAACGCCAGGGCGTTCTGAAGGGTAAGCGCGATTAAAGTGATGTATCCGGCATTGCGCATTGCGCCCCACCAGATTTTATCCTCAAAGAATATTTCTTTGAAATTGGCCAGCCCCACAAAGATCTTAGTAGGAAGAATCCCGTCCCAGCTATAAAGTCCCAGCTGAAAAACCCAAATAAAAGGTATGATATAAAATATGGCGAAGATACCTGCTGCAGGCAGGACAAAGAGGTAATTTTCTAAGGTGGATTTAACCCTCACCTTGCCATCTCTCTTTCTTTTATTTTCTGTACTTCCCGGGCCACCTCTTCAGGAGTTTTCTCTCCGATGATAATGGATTGAATACCCTTATCAAAGGCCTCGATCACCTGAGGATATTCCGAAACCCCCCAGGTGCTCGGATGGGTGCTTAAGTCCATATCGTTGGCGAACTCCGCCATTAAGGCAGAAATTTTACCGAGGCTGTCTTTATTCGCCGGAGGGTTCCTGGTAACCTCAGCCAGATACACCTGTTGGTCTCGGCCTGTCAGCCACTTTAAAAACTTTACCGCTTCTTCTTTGTTTTTGGAACGTGCATTCACGATAAAAGAAGAACCGGCACCTCCCCAGATACTCATCGGAAATTTATCCGAGGCTAATGGAGGCAGCATCGGAGCATAATTTAACTTAGGGTCCATTTCACGGTAGACATTGACGCACCAGGAGCCGTTAAAGGCAAATACTGCCCTGCCATTGGCAAAAAGCTGCTCGGCGTTTTTATTCACCATGGTTACGATCCCGCTGGATAAAACTCCGGAATCCTGCATATCTTTAAACAAAGACAAAACTTTAATCCAGTCCAAATCGGTATAAGGGACCTTCCCCTTTAAAGTAGCCAGGACCTTATCTTTGCCCATGATATTAAAAGCATAATTATTGGCCAGGCAATCAATCATCCAGGCTTCGCCCCAGCCGGAAACCAGGCCCTGCATCTTCTTCTCTTTTCCGCCATAGGCGGAAATCCTCTTGCCAACCTCTAAAAATTCCGCAAAAGTCTTCGGAGGTTTACTAGGATTAAAGCCTAATTCCTTATAGAGGTCCTTATTGTAAAGCATCTGAATCGTCATGATGTCGATAGGGACACCGTAGATTCCGGGCTCAACCTCATAACTGTTGCCGGGGGTAAATTCATTGACGCTTAAAGCCTTGGCAAAAAATCTGTTTTGCCATTCTTGGTTGGAATCCTGCATGTAGGGGGTAAGGTTTAAGATATGGCCGGCCTTGACAAAAGAGGAAAAATCGCGTTTTTCTCCAAGCAGGCCGAAGACGTCCGGAAGATTATTGCCCTGGGCGGCAGCGCGCACCTTTTGAGCATAAGCGTCGGAGGGCGCGTAGAGTTCAAAGCTAACCCTTATGCCGGTTTTGGCTTCGTATCTTTTAGCTAATTCCTGGAAGACTTCTTCACGGTCCGTCATCCAGTGCCAGACCGTAACGGCATTGGCAGCTCTGCCGCCGGGACTCTGGCTGCAGGCAGCGATGAAGAATAATACAAATAAAAAAACACCCGCTACGGACAAAAAGTTTCTTCTCATGAAGTTTTAGCTCCTCATGCTGTGCTTAGCGTGAAATGTTTTTCGGGAGGGTTAGTTCGCGGCGCAAACTGGGTTTAGTAAGGTTGGCGTTCTTCCAGCCATAATACCCGCGCCAGGCCCATCAGCTCTGCCTTATCCAGGCGCACGCCGATGCGGTTTTGTCCGATGTCAGATTCACCCGTCCACATTACCCGGCCGCGAGTATAAAGCGGCTCGTGCTGGTCGGGAATATTGAGCCACATCTCCAAAGGAGTCTTGTTGGACAATTCCTGATTGGTGATAAACCCCACGCCGTTGGCGCTGATATCGACGGTCTCCCCCACGCCCTCGCTGCCATCCACCGGATTCAAGAAACGCACCGGTAGCCTGGTGTTTATCCGAGCAAATACCCTGTTGTCTTCCATTTCTGGATGATCTCCTATTTAGTATTTTGCTCCGTGGCTTGTTGTCCCGTGGCTTACTACTTAGCATTTAGTCTAACACAAATTCAATTAATGTCCATAAAAAATATCCGTGGCTTTACTATTTCTAATTACAACCTGCCCATAAATTCCGTTGAGATTAACCGGGCTTTCTCCGTGGCTTGGGCTATCTGCTCGGTTACCTTCAAATTGTCAAGCGATACTAGCGTCCCCTCCTCTAGCTTCGCCAGCATTGCCTCCTTAGACTCGTTATAGGATTGCTCGGTAATAACATTCTTCTCCATAATCTTCTGGTAGAAACCGGCGAAGGACTCTTCTGCGCCTATAGTCTTGCCGCGGTAAAGCTCCAGGATTGCCTTGGCAATCGCCGCAGTCGTAAGATCCTCAGCCACTACCTCTCTGACCGCTACATCCAGCGTCTTGATATCCTGCTTAGACCGCACTACTACGATATCGCCCATCTTAACCCCGAGCTTGCCTAAGGCCAGCATCACATCCTCTTGGGTCTTTCCGGTAATAATATCCTGGCTGCCTAAGAGTGTTTTGATACTTTCGGCATTTTTACCGTAGATGGAGATTTTCACTGCGCCGTTCATCTGTGCGACTGCATCCAGGGCGCTTACTGCTCCGCCGGATTTTAAGAATTCCGCACCGATGACCAGCGCCCCGACCTTGTTGTTGGCACTACTTAAAAGCAGTTTGTTGAGGTACTGCTCAAAAGCCTCCTTGCCGGTTGCGTTATAAATCTTATTGTCTGCGCTGATAAAATCGCTTAATTCCTTAGCACCCACCTTAAGCTTCGAGGCATTCTCCAGGGAATACTGGGTCAATTTCAGGGCATCGATCGCCTGCAGTTCCTTGCCCTGCAACACTGCCGCCGATGCGCCGCCGCCGGTGGAAGAATGCGTTACCAGCTTGTCAATTTTATTCTTCTCCGCGGACTTGGTGGTATCGCCTCCGCCTACCACGGTAATAATACCTTTTTGGGTGGCTTCGGCTAAGGCCTGGGCGATGACTTGGGAACCGGAAGCAAAATGCGACATTTCCTCTACTCCTACCATGCCGTTATAGAAAACCGCCCGTCCTTTTTCTGTGCTCAGTATCTTCTCTCTAAATAATTTTTCTGTTTCCGGACCTATATCATATACATACCAACCCTTGGTCGCTACCCGTTGATCAAAATTATCAATAACCCATCCGGCCTTGAACTGCTCTAGGGTCAACCGGCCGAATTTAGCTTCCAAAGGCAAGGTTTTTAAGTCTATCCAACTCTTATTTCCCTCGGCCTTCGCAGATAAATCTCTATCAGTGACGACAAAATCCACCGGCAGGACAACCTCAACATTCCTGGCCTTAGCCAAATCGATAATTTCCTGGGCGTCTTTAATATCCTGATCGCTGGGCTTCTGGCCGATCTCGACATTATAAAGCGTCTTTAAGAAAGCAGACACCGGCCCGGTTCCGATAATGATGTAGCCGCCGGATTTGATATTCGGTATGACGTGCTTGACTACCGGCACCTTTTCGCTGACCTTAGGTCCGCCACCGATAATTAAACCGGAAAGATTGGCCAGTGCGTCTTGAAGGTATTTATTCTCCTTCTCCATCAAATAGCCTATCCCAACTTTATTCATGTAACTGGCTGCCCCGCCGGTAGAAGCATGCAGGCGTTCGGCAGTACCAAAGGCGTCAAAGATATAAAGGTAATTATCCGCCAGCGCCGCCAATCCTTGGGCAAACGCCGCGTCGTTCTTTTCTTCTCCTGCGTAGAAACGGGTATTCTCCAAAACGTTGATTGCCCCGTCAGCTACCTTAATATCGGCTGCCAAACCTTTCTCGGTAATGCTATCCTTATGGAAGACTACCTTAATCCCGTCTTCTTTAAGGAGCTCGGATAACCTTTCGGCAACCGAACCCATGGAAAGCTCCGGCACGACCTTGCCTGCCGGGCGCTCATTGTGCGAGACTAAAACTAGGGTAGCTCCATTTTGCATCAGATATCTTAAAGTAGGTAAGGCCTCGCGAATCCTCTTGTCAGATTTAATCACGCCCTGCGCATCCGAAACATTGAAATCCACCCGAATCAGGACCTTTTTACCTTTCAACTCCTTCTCAGTATAATCAGCCAAGGTCGCAAGAGTGCTGCGGAAGTTGATTTTGCTACCGACTTCAGGCTGCCCTCCGTCAGCCATAAACCTTGCTGCCGTTACCCCTCCAATATCCTCAAACTGTACCATCGCAATACCGTTCTTCTGGGCAGCAGTAGTCCAGATTTTACGCGGGACATCCAGGGCATTAGCCTTAATCTCGGGGCTGTAATCAATGTAGCTGCTGTTAGGATCAAGTGCCAGGTCATAGGATAAGAATCTCTCGTTGTTCTCCGAGATAAAATTAATCCCGGTCTGGATAAATTCGTTGATCAATAATACGTTGGCGGGCCCGGAAATTTCCATTCCCACCATTAAGCCCTCCTGGCCCGGGATAAGGCCGTTTTCTTTCAAAATCGATAAAGCACTATTAACCTCTTCCAGCGTCCGGGATAAATCCAACCTGATGCCGATATTCGAACGGGCAGCATCCTGACGCACCTTTTTAATCGCTTCAATCTGCCAGCCTAAAAATTCCCGATAAGCCGGGTCAACCACCCTGGCTAATCCGGTAAATCCCAACTGCGGATTTTCGTCAAAAGGCTCTAAGGCCTTTCCGCCCAGCAGGGCTTCGTACTCTGATTTATTCAAATCATCGGTCTGATAAATAACCGGCTGGTCTTCGGGCGTATTTAATACCTCGCGCATCAGCCCTTCATAGACTTTATCTATTACATATTGTTTAACACTCCTGCCGGAAAGCCTGTATTTTATCTCCTGGCTTAATTTTGCGTCCTTAAGCTCTCCCTTGGCATAACTTAAGAGGGCTTCGGGATGTATCCCGATATTCTTGATTATTTCTGAAGCGTCTACTCCGGAGGCAGAAATAGTTTTAGGGTGACCTAAGCTTGCGGGGATTTCGTAACCTGCAATCCTGGAATCAAATTCTTGGCCTGCCAGGTTCTTCTCCTGTTCGGCAACTACGTTAACTACGTTCTTATAAACCTCAGGCACCACGCCGATCGAATCTATCCCCGAGGCCACTAAAAATGCCGCAAAGTTCGGGTCATTGGAAGGGCGCTGCCCGCAAAGCCCCGAGATAACCCCCATTTTTTTGGCGGTCTTGATTACCACCTCCAAGGCTCTTTTTACCGCGGGGTTGGCCTCGTTAAAAATCGGCTTCATCTTATCGTTATCGCGGCCCAACCCCAGCACAAACTGGGTCATATCATTGGAGCCGATGGACATAAAATCCACGTATTTATAAAATTCCTGGGCCTGGAAAACATTGGCCGGCACTTCTGCCATCATCCCGATCTGGAAACCGCCTTCTCCGCGCACCAAACCGTTTTTAGCAAAAAGTTCAACTGCTTCTTTTAATTCTTCAGGCGTGCGTACTACCGGGAACATCACGTCGATATTACTCTGCATGGTCCTGGCTTTTTTAATCGCCTCGATTTCCAGTTCAAAGGCCTGGCGGTAGGTATCAGAGAGCATGCGGTAGATTCCGCGGTTGCCCATCATGGGATTTTTCTCTTCCGGCTCATACAAAGAACCGCCGATCTGGTTTTTATACTCGTTGGTCTTAAAATCGGTAGTGCGAAATTTTACCCTCTGTCCCCCGACCTGCGCTGCGGCAATCAGGGCAATGGTATTGGCGAGCTTATCTTTGTAAAATTCAGCGTAGCTGGGATATCCGTTGATAGTGCTTTCAATCGTAGTCTTGAGTTCCTCATTATCAATAATATTTTCTTTAATCCAGCGTTTCTTAGCCTCATTTTTAAATTTGGGGTTGTTGTACATGTCATAGGCTAAACCGGCCAGGGGATGCACTAAAATTTCGGTGCTATCGGCAAACTCTTTACGCAGGAGGCTGACTCCGTAGTGAGACTTAAATTCGGAAAATTGCCACATGTTCATCGCTAAAAATGGACTGGCAACAATCACCCCGATTTTAGTCTTAGTCACCGGTAATGCCGCTATCGAAACATTATCCACTAATTCGGTGATTTTAAGGGCCCCGTCGTAAACTTTACCGCGGTTAGCATCTACCGTGATCACCATCGCTTTGCTTAAAACTTTGGTAGCCTTGCTTGTTCCCACGATACAGGGTATCTTCAATTCCCGGGCTACAATCGCGGCATGGCAGGTCGGCCCACCCTCATCAGTGACAATCGCCCCTGCCCGCTTCATCGCCGGAACCATATCAGGCTTAGTCATGGTAGTAACCATGATATCGCCCTGCTGTACCAGGTTTAATTCTTTGGCTAACTCAAGACCTTCTTTGGTAGCATCTAAGATAACCACTTTACCGGTAGCGGCGCGCATCCCGGCAACACCGGAGAGTAGAAGCTTGGCTTTCTGGGCTACCTCGTCTGGTACGACCTTATTTTCAATCTTGACGGTGTGGGGGTTATCATTCATCCACTTATTCCAGACCGTTTCAGGCCTGGCCTGAAGGATCCAGAGCTTGCCCTTGGAGTCAACGCCCCACTCAATATCCATGTAACTACCGTAATAATTATGGATTGCCTCAACTGCCTTGGCAACCTCCATAACCTGCGAGTCGGTTAAAGAAAATTTATGCCGCTCCTGATAACTGGTATTTACAACTTCCGTCCCTTCCTTAGCAGCGACATTAGTTTCCTGGCGATAAGCTACTTTTTGTAATTTTGCGCCGAAGTTTTTGCGTAACATTCTAAATATGCCGTTTACATCTTTTTTAACCACAAAGGAGTCCGGGCTGGCTGTGCCGCTCACTACGCCCTCCCCTAAACCCCAGGCAGCGTCAATGGAGATCGCCGGAAAACCGGTATCGGTATGCACGCTAAAGGCGGTCCCGGCGGTCTGACTCTCTACCATACGCTGGATAACCGCACTTAAATATGCCGTGCCGTGGTCAATATTTTGGTCGTGGCGGTAGAATATGGCCCGGTCGGTAAACAAGGAGGCCCAATTTCTTTTGACTGCATATAAAACTTCTTCCTCTCCGCGCATATTAAGGTAAGTATCCTGTTGCCCAGCAAAAGAGGCATCCGCGGTATCCTCGGCAGTAGCGGAACTGCGCACTGCTACCGGCAGGTCTTTCGTCCCGGCCTCATCGCATAACTGCATATACCATTTTTGAATCTCGGTTTCTACTTCCTGCGGCATTTTAGCTTCAATAATGGCCCGGCGGATATCCTGACCGGCCTGGGCTAAAGCCTCGGAATCATTGTAATCTAAGCCCTGAAGCCTATGATCAATGAATTCTCTTAAGGTAAGCGCAGTTTTCTTACCGCTTACTTCTGTTTCTACTAATCCTTTATCAATATGTAACCTGAAGGCCTTGGTGGTGACTGCCACTCCGGCAGGCACAGAAACACTTTTTACCTTTTGTAATTCGCCTAAGTTGGCACCTTTACCTCCGGCAATCTCGACATCGTTTTTGCCGATTTCGGTGAAGCGCACTACTAAGCGCTGGCTAAGGTCCTCGTTACCGCCGTCCTTTAAGAGGTCGCGTTTGATATCCGCCTGGGTTGAACTCCCCTTAGAGGCTCGGGTCCTTAAGGTGTCTGAGTCTATCGCTCCGGCAAAAGCTCCGGACGGGATGCTGGTAAAAATAAAACTGACAGCGATGATAAAAACGATGACCCTGGCAAATAAATTTTTCTTACAAAATTCCATTTCTATGATCCTCCCTTTTTAAAAAATTATCTTTTAGACTCTTACTTCTGCTTCTACTTGTTTAGCGTATTCTGCCGCTGCGTTTTCTACTGCGGCCACCACATTGGCTGCCTGGACGTGGAAGTTTCCGTTTTGGTCCTGAGAGAAGAGCGTATCCAGTTTCTTTAACTCTTCTTTAGGCAGCTGGCCGTTGGTAGGGATAACTTCTATCCCTAATTTCAGGGCCTTGGCCATCAGGGATAGTTGGCCTCTATTGGCGCGGTCCAAGACTACCCGGATGACGCCCTTAAACTGCAAAACATAATTTTCAGGCCCGATAACCTCATAAACGGCGCTGCCAACTTTATACTGCACCTCTTTGGCAATAACTCCAGGATTCGTTCCTACTACTACCGCAGCAAACATTCCGCGGTTTAAGACGGTGTAGCCGCCGTTAATTTTATTAATGGTATCAAAGGTCTGCTCTATAACTCTATCAACATCTTGCGGCCTGATGCCATCGCGTGCGATATGGAGCACAAACTTAATGTTGCCGTGCCCGAGCTGCTCGATGATTTTGCCTAAAGCCATTATTCCATCCGGGCTACTTTTAAGAAGAGCATTGTGATTAATCAAAACCGGAATTACCCGGGTGCCTTCATTATTCACTTTCATGACATCGGCAGAAAGCTTATAATTTATCTCCGGGATAGCCTCGGCAAAAGAGGCCAATTTCGGCCCCCAGGTTAATTCAGCAACATAGGCCTGCGAGTTCTTCACCCCTAAATTATTAAATACAGTATCAAATTGGTTTTTCAGGCTCTCCCGCATTGCATCTTGAATGCCGCCGGATAAATTCCAAACCTGCACCTTAAAAGGCGCCCAGGCATTCTTCCTGTTATCAATAAAAACCTTTTCCGGGTCCTGTCCTTCTTTCACCGGAAATTTAACCAGGATATGTTCTTTGATTTGGGCGCGCAGCGACTGCGGGAACTGCTGGTGGTCTAGCACTGTATCCTGATAAGCCGTAGCCAAGTGCACCTCGGCAGTAGGATTAACGCTTAAAACCTGCTTGTTAGTTTCATTCAGGAGGCTCTCATCTATCGAGAGGCCCTGCGGCATTTCATTGCCGGCAAAAACCGTAAAATACTCCGCCGGTAAGGTAGATGCGCCATGCTGCACTACGCCTGCTAAGCCGTATTCTTCCCTGGCGACTTTGCTAAGCTCGGCGATAGTATTAAAACTCACCTTGGCCTTAACTATTTCACCCTTAGCACCCCTGACGCCTCCGTGCTTGGTTCCGGTCTGGATCGCCAGCTTGGTAATAGGTTGGAGCTCGTAGTCCTTCTCAACACTCAAGCGTTTTAATTCGGCGTTATATCCCTTCATAAATGCCCTTAAATCTTCAATAGTGCTGTTCTGCTGCTGGCCTTTATCCAAGCCCATACCGATCTCGCCTATTTCACCGCCTAAGTTCACCACAATACCGGCTTTATCTAACCCTAGTTCCCTCTCCAAGTCCCGCACATAAGCGGTCAGAAACGCTGTATTGGTATAATTATTTTTCTGCTGTTCATCGACGGTAGGCAAAGACCAATCTACTAAGGTGGACATGTCTAAATCAACCTGATAGAAGCCTGCTTCGATTGCCTCGCGGATGAGTTTTTTAACCCCCTCGATGGCTTTTTCAGGATTTTCCTGGAAATCTTTGGCAGCCACTTGGAAATGATCGCCCTGCATATAAACAGTATGCTTATAACCTTCTTTAATAGCTGCGGCTAAGACTGAAGTAGTCAGTTCCGCCGGGCGCTGGTTGGAATAACCCATCTCGGACTTGGCGATTTCAAAAAGCATTACCCCGACATTATTATCTACTGCTGAGGCAAACACCGCCCGGGAAGTATTGTAGGCCATACCTCTAATATTAATGGCCGGGATGGTATATCTCCTGGGGTCGCTGGCTTTGTGTCGGTAAAGCTCATAAACTGAACCCAACACCGCGCCTTGGGCCTCTGCAGCGCTTCTGATCAATTCACGGCAAAGCTTCACTATTGCCGGATCAGTATTAAAGGTAGCATCGTATACTAATTTATCAATCAGCTCATTTCTTAAACGGGCCTCATCTATTACGCGCACTCCCCAGGTATTAATTTCCAGAATTCCGCCTAAGGCGTTCTTTACTGCCTGGGTGTTGGCGAAATTCAGCTGCGGCTGGGAGGAAACAACAGAATCTTGGGCGCTGCCGCCGTTATCTAAGGATTTCGGTAATAAAGCCTGATTGGCTTTAAAGTATTCTTTTTTGTCCGCTCCCTGATAATCAAAGTTGCGGCCTCCTAATTTTTCCGATAAAGGAATGGACTTAACTTGGTCATCATGCACATATAAAATCTGGTTATTATTACCCTGTGCCAGGGCCTTTACTGCTTGCTGGCCCAAGAGATAACACATCGTCCGGTCTTGTATTGAGGCATCGGCAGAGCGGAAGAGATAATCAATTTTTCCGGCCCGGCTGATACTTAAGCCATTGGAGCTTAAAATAGTGGCGACGATTAACCCGGCATCCTCAAGCTTGGGATGGCCAAAGGCATCCACATCCTTAATACCTTCAAAGGCCATCTTGGCGCGGGCATCTTTGACAAAGGCCTTTTCTAAAATTGCGGCATTATTACGGTAATTCTTATCGATCTTAACGCCCTCTGATACCAATACTACGGCGTATTTATTATCCTTATAATATTGTGCTACATCCTTAACCAACTGCTCCAGATCCAAATCCTTCTCTTCGGGTATCAGGGTCCGGGTAGCCTCAACCTTGGCTCCGACGTGCACAGCAACATGACCGGCATTCCTGCCGAAGATCTCTACTACTAAAACCCGCTTGGTGGCCTTGGCGTCAATTTTTCCCGCCATTAAAGCCGGGGTGGCTGCCTGCACGAAACTGTTAAATCCGTAAGTAACCGCCTCAGCTTCAGGCAAAGCAATATCATTATCCATGGTCTTAGGCAGGCCGATCACCATAAACTCCGGGTGTTCCTTCTGTAATTGATAGGAGACACTGTTGGTGTCATCGCCGCCACAGGTAATCAGAGCGTCTAACCCTAGTTTCTGAATGCTGGCCCAAAGTTTTGTTGGCGCCCCTTTTTCTATACTCGCCTTGCTATAGGGGTTTTCGCGGCTGGTGCGTAGCACTGTCCCGCCTTTATGGCGCTCGGATTCTAATTCTTTCAGGGTCAAGGGCCGGGACTGCTCTGCTAATTTATCATCCACTAAACCTTTCCACCCCTCCCAAACCGCCACTACTTCAATGCCCTGTTTCTGGGCCTCTTCTATTACTGAATAAATGACTTCGTTGTGGCCTGAGGCCGGTCCGCCACCGGTGAGAATTCCAATACGCTTGACGGCTTTCGGGCTTTTTTCTTTTTGAGCCTCAAGCTCGTTGCTTAATTGGTCTGTTAGCTGGGAATTCTCGGTGGTAGAGGGCCTTAAAGCATAGAGGCTCCCCGGGCCAACAGCAACTACAAAGCTAGCGATAATAATAAAAGCAACCGTTCTGGCTAATAAACTTTTTACTAAAATTTGCGTTCTCATTTCCGGCTCCTTTTTGGTTAATTATTGGTTATTTATCATCTATCTATTCCTCATCTATTATCTCTTCGGGCTGGCTCTTTTTGCTCCTCAAGACGGAAAAATAAATACTGGAATCGCTCTTTCCGGTTACTAGCGGTGCGGCTACGATATAAGAATACCCCTCTTCTTTTAAAATCTTGGTAATTCCCGGAGTGTGAAACCCGCCAGTAATCAACACTGCCAAACTTTGATCCGAACCCTTCATTTTATTGATAAGATTCTTCACAAAGGCCTTTTCCCTGGACACTCCTAATTTATAAAAATTCTCTAATTGCGCGAGGTTATCGTCGATAATAGCGGGGTTCCCTGGTTTTAGCGCCAGGTTATATTTGCTAGAGTTGCCGTTTAAGAAATCTGTCCAACCCGCCACCATAAACTTAAGCCGGTTAGCTTTAAAATATTCGTAATCCTCCGGAGTCAATTCTAAATTTAAAATCTTGGTCAATACTTCCAGGGATTTTGAAATCTCTGCCAGCTTTTTTTGTTCGTCATTAACAAGCAGCGCTTCTTCTGTTTTTTCTTGTAATTTCGCTGCCTCTTTTAAAAGCTCTCCGGCATTAATATCTTTGCTCAAGCTAATATAATTAATATAATTAAAAAGCTCAGGGTAATTATTCCGTAAGTCTAGTTTTCCTTCGCCCGCAGATTTCAGAAAAGAATAGTATTCTTGCGCCGCGATTTTTTTAACCTTAAAATCCTCGCTCCTGGCTAGCAACGTCTTGATTTCTTTTTCATTCAAAAGCGGAGCCAGATTTTTAATAAAGATGCTACGTTGTGCCTCCACTGCCTTAAAATCTATTTCTTTCTCTAAGCGCGCAACCTCGGAAAAAGAAACCAGATTAGGATAATCGTTTAGATTCACGCTCCTGGCGCGGGCGGTAGTTTCCAGAGCCTGGCAATAACCGGAAAGAGAAATATTTTTCTGGAGGTAATCCTTTTTAACAGTTTCGAACTTGTTGAGCTCACCGCTGTAAATATGGGCTTTGAGGCCCTCTAGCGCTAGAGATAATCCGTTTAAATAAGCTAGCCCCTGCTCTTTTAAGGAATCTACTTTTTCAAAGACCGCTAAATGCGCGTCATAAAGCTCCCGGTTTTCGATGCCGTAGAGCTCTAAAGGATAATCGGAAACAATGTCCAGGTATTCCTCTCCCGAAATCTTGCCTTCCTTAAGATATTTATCCGCGACCTCTTCCCGGGATTTTTTATCGCTGTAGCCTCTTAAGAAAGTCAGGCTGACGTCGCCTGAGCCGCCCTCAACCATAATCAACCTCAAACCATATTGTTTCACCAGGTATTCCAAAAGCCCCGCCATCTTTTTCTGGGCCTCATAATTACAATGGGCATCCTGGATCTGGATGATGGTAGGCCCGGTACCCGTGGCTTCAAAGGCCTCTTTTATTGTGCCCAACTCCGCCGGAATATTAAAATTCTGCGCTGCTATAGCGGAAAAATTCAGGCCATAGCATAAGAAAAAGAAGACAAAAAGCAAACTAATTTTGAGGATTTTAAAGTTTTTCATTCCAATAAAAATGCCACGATTACACTGCTGGACTTCGTCCGTCCAACTGCGTTACCGTGGCCCAAATTATGCGTCTTAATAAAAACTTTAAGAAAGCGCTTTCTAACTTCAAATATTAACATAAGTATAACTTATCTATAGTGTTTTGTCAAGTAAAAAAACTAACTTTTTAGGTTGTAAACAGAAATAAAACCACCCTAAATCAGACCCTGAAAATCCGCGACATCCCCATTAAATTCGGTTTGCTTAAAGCCACCCCTCCTCGGAATTCATTGTTCTCTTGCTGCTTCGCCCAAACTACCGAACCTAAGACATAAAGTGGCTCTTTCTTATCCGGCATACTCAACCATAACCCCAAGTTGTCCCCTGGCCGGATTTCTTCTTGGCTGATAATACCTAACCCCTGAGCGCTGGCATCACGGGCAGTTGCCAGCAACACCCGGTTAGTATCCAAATTAATCATCCTAAGTTCCAATGAATTTGGGATGCGCTCAAAGAGCCTTAAATCCTGCTTCACCTCAGATTGATAACCCACTTCAAATCACCTCCTTTTAAATACTGCTCTGCGTTAAGGCTAAAGACTCCGCCGTTTGTTCCATTTTGCTTGTTTCCCTGGTGCCACCTAAATCTGTTGCTGCCAATAGATCCTCCAGGCCCTGGCGTTCCCGGTTGTCTTTACTATTTCGCTGGATAAATCTCTTAAGCGGCACACCTTTGTTATTGCTCCCCGGGCCCCTGTTAATATTATTCATAATTAAAAACGCGCCGGCGACGCTTAAAACCGTAGCGTAACAGAAAGCCAGCGCCGGGATAAAATTCCAGAGCACGCCGATTAATATTCCACCAAATAATCCCGCCATCGCACGGGCAGACTGGAATATACCGTTAATAGTCCCCTGTTCGTGAGCCAGGGCAAATTTAGAGGTGTAGGCGCTTTCATTGCCTTCGGATAAGGCGCTTGAGACACCGTATATCATAAAGAGGGCGCCAAACCAGAATATATTATTCGCCCAGATAAAGCCTAAGCAGCTAACTGCGTAAAGCAGGTAGCCTAAAGACAATGCCCGCTTACCTCCTAGCTTATCAAAGATAATTCCCGCCGGCACGGATAAGATGCTGGAAATAACACTGGATAAGGCATACAACAATAGCGGCAGGGAAACCGCCAGTTCCGGCCCAAAGGCGCTCGCCAGGCTGATACTGGCAGATAGGATAAAGAACATAAACATTGAAAAAGAACTCGCCAGATTAAAACAGGTGATGCCGTAAAGATAATGCTTAAAATCCTGATCCAGGCTTTTTAATGCCGGAATAACCTGCCGGATATTTAATTTTGCGGCATCATTTCTATGGCGGGGCTGGTCTTTCACGAAGAATAACGGCACTGCTGCCAATAAAGCTACACCACCGGCAATCAAAAGAATTAAAGAATAATTCAGGCCGAGCTGCCAGATAAATAGGAAGGCGATAATAGATCCCAACGCACCTCCGATGCTCCCCAGGGTCTTTAAAACCCCGAAAGCCTTACCACGCTCGTTCTCTTCTGAGCCGTTAGCTACCATAGCATCGCGCGCCGGAGTCCTCCAGCCCATCCCCAGCCCGTCTACTATTCTTAAAACTAAAACTCCCGCCCAGGAAGATGTAACCGTAAGCAGGACTTTGGTCAGGCCGGAAGCCAAATATCCTGATACCACCACCGAATTCTTTCTGGCAGTCCTGTCAGCATGCGCTCCTGAGAATAATCTTAATAACCCTCCCAGCCCCTGGTTTAATCCGTTGATTAACCCCAGCGCTATGCCGCCAGCCCCTAAAAATAATATATAGAAAGGCAGAACCGCCAGCATCAACCTTCCGGCAATACTTTCAATAAGGTTAGCGCTGCTTATTAACCAGAGGTTGCGCCGGGAATTATTTTTATGTTCTTCGGAAGGCCACCCTACGATACGGTTGACTTTACGGATAAGCCGGGCGACTTCTCTTTTGTCTTCTTTGGCTAAACTCAAGAGGGCTAGTGGGGCCTTGTTTAATATTGCGATATTAGAAACTTGATTCAGTTTTTCGGTTGAGGCGTTGAGGAATTTAGGAGAAAGATAATATTCATGGCGGCTTTTAACATTCTTTAAATCTAACAGGCCTAAAAGAACGAGGGCCTGGAATTCCTGACGTAAGGTCTCAGCACTGAAGGGTGAGCCCCGGGTCAAATTAAACCTGCGCCATTTTACTTCTCCGCGCTCCGGCATCACGGTATTGCGCACGGTAATGGCCTTGTCTTTTAAGGCCTGGCGGTAAGCGGATAAATCCCGCAGGCACTCTCCAGCCGAACCCTTATTTAAAATAGTAGTCGCGCCATATCTTATTGACCTGGGGTTAGACACCGGCCCTTTCTGCCACAAAGTCATCTTTCTACCATAGTCTGAATATAGCCCGGTAGGAACTTTGCTTCTGATGTCGCTGGTTACTAACCTCATCTTTTCACTGGTATAAGGCAGGAAAGCATAAGGGAAGTGCTTTTTCAAAAACTCCTCCAGATAAGGATACTGGTATTCTTCCGGATTTAGCATCAAGAATCCCCCTGCCTTAAGCCACTCTGCGACTCCCGGTAAATGTTTGCGGTATTCTGCTCCCAGTATCATCGAGGCCTTTTCATAGTAACCGTCTAAACTTCCCTCTAATTCACGGTCTAACTTTTCTTTTAACAGTGGGCTCGGACGGACAAGGTTCTGCCGGATAAAAATAATTTCTCTCTTGCGGTTGTCTTTAGGTAAACTAAAATTTAAAATTATCCGGCCTTCTTGATCCTGCGCCAAGGCAATATCCTGCTGCCTGACCCCCATAGCCTTAAGCTCCTGGATAATCAGGGATTCCATACCGCTTTTGGCAAGAATACTTATAGAGGTATAATTATAAGTATGCTTATGATAAAAATACTCGCTTTCTCTGCTAAGCGGTGCCCATGCTTTAAGATGGCTTTCCAGTTTATCAAAGAATACTTTTAATTCATCAATAAAATAGGCCCGGGTAAAATTAGTCGCCATTAATAAATTGGAGACATCCGGCCCGCAGGCGCCGTAAGCCACCGTATATTCTTGGGCTTTGGGGTTAACTATTGAACGCAGCGTCGCGTTATAGCGCGCAAAATGCTGTGCCATCAGCCGATTATCTATTAAGGATTCTGCGGCACCTCTCATGCCGGCATCCTGCTCATCTACCGCATCGGTAAATTCCTCGCTATATTCATTATTAACGTAGCGGCGGCCTGAGGGGGTACCTCCTAAATAAACAGTAAAGAATTCTTTGCCCTTGTAGGAAATTCTCCTGGAGCGTAAATACTTCTGATAAAACTTTATAGAACCCGGCAGCGATAGCCAGGATATCTCCTTGAAGCCCCTTTTGAGCAATTCTTTCATTAAGGTATCCATTAAAAATCTGCCGCGGCCGCTGATCCTATCTATCCTGGAGGTACGGATATAAATCAAAGAGGCCTCTTCACCTGATTTCAGGATCCTGCTGTTTAAATATCCTTTAATCCTCTTGTCCGGCGAAACTAAAATATACATCTCATCTTCCACCAACCATATCTCTGAATCAATGCGCTTGGCCATCCTAACTGCTTCGGCGTCCGAAGTACTGACCGGGGAGCTATTAAGCAGTATCAGTTGTCGGGCTACCTCTTTCTTTTCCTCCTCGCTTAAAATAGTCCAGATGCCGTTTAAGTTCAGCACCTCGCCTAGCTCCTCTGAGCTGCCCAGAACAAACTCTTCACCCCTCGCCTGTAGTTTCTCAGCCAGGGCTTCTGCAGGGCTTAGCGGCTTAGACTGCCTGGTATTATCTTCATCCGCGGCCCGCGTACCCGGGAAAATAAGTTTTCTTGGAACAATCACTTGAAATTTATCTTTCAGATTGCTATAGGCACCCCCTACGCAACCGTCTCCGACATTATCCACTTTGCCGTCTCTAGATAATTTTATCTCAGTGGCTACCTCTCCTGATAAAATAATACTTTTAATCCCCAAATTATCTAAGATCTTCCAACCCTCTGCTGGCTGCGGAGTATTGGCGCTAGTATTAATGATAATATTTAAGGCCTGCGGGCGCAGCTTAGTAATCCATTCTTTAATTCCGGCCTGGACCGGGGCGGCGAATATAAATACCGGCAAAGAAGTACGACTGATAAAATCTTCCAACTTATCTAAATAAGCCTTATAGCTGTTTGTTGTCTCATCCCCATAAATCTCATCTCTAAATTTGCCTGTTACCGGATTAATCAATTTCTTGGAGTATCCCGGATGCATTACAAAAACCGCCCGGCCTTTATTTTCCCCAATTATCCCTGAAATTCCCTGTGCATCTGTTTCATCTATCGCATCGGTGAAGCGATCGCCGAACTGGTTGGTGGCCTGGCGAGGCCCGATATCCATAGCGCCGCTATTAAGGAAAGGTAGCGTCGCGCGGCCTTGAATTTTAGACTTAGCCTCAAGAGCTAAAACCCAGGATATAGCATGCATCATCCCTTCGGCATCCAGAAACTCTGCCCCATCATATCTAAGTTTACCGGAGCGGATTTTCCCTTCATAGCCCAATTTCTTAACCTGCCGGTCTTTTTCTCTGAGAGCGTTTTGGAATTTCTCCGGACAGTATTCGCCTATTTCCAGCCTCCAGAATTCGGTATTCTTCATCCCCCAGATGATGTCGTATTCCTTAGCGTAAATTTTTGCTGCTTCCGCTGTTGTATCATTAACGACAATCTTGTCGATTTTGCCTAAGCATACTAATTCTCCGCTGTTCATATTAAGGGCTTCTTTGATATCGCGGTGGACTATAATTATCCCCCCGTCCTGGGTATGGATTCTTCCGTAAAGGTTTCCGTAAATCACAATCTCGCCGGACTTGATTGCCTGCCCCACGGTTCCCCCTACGTCTCGGGAGACTATTATTTTACCTGCGGACATCCCGTGATTACCGATATTATTGGCGTTACCGCCTATCTTAATGATTCCGCCTTTCATCCGATTCCCGATATCTCCCAAAACATCATCATCTATAATAACAACTCCTCCCGATATATCGTGGGCGATGCGCGCTCCGATGGCGTTTCCGTGAACCCTGAGTGTCCCCCCGGACATCTTGCCTGCGCAATGCTCGACATCGCCGTTAACAATTACTTCTCCTGCCGTCATCTCATCCGCTAAATTTTCTTCCGGATTACCGTTAATGGTAACTTTTCCGCCCTCAAGATATGCTGCGGCACCTGGGCCGGGATTTCCGTTAATGATTAATTCTCCGCCTTCCATGGCATCTGCGGCAGAATAATCCGTATCCCCGTTAATAATAACTACCCCGCCTTTCATTTTAGAGGCGGCGAACGTGCCGGCTTTGCCATTCACTACAATTTTACCCTTCTCTAATTCATAGCCGATATAATCCAGCCCTTCCTTGTTAATATAAAATTTCTTCTCCGCATTCATCTCTGCGCCGATGCTGGTAAGATAGCCCAGAATTATTTTCTGGCTGCCGGCTAAATACCCGAACTCAACATTATTCACTATTTTATTCAAGTCATTCTCGTTTAAGCCTAAATCCTGGACAATTTTTCTGACATTGTCCTTAGCGGTTTCTTTATTTCCTAATTTTTTAACGATCCTGGCAAAGCTGCGCTCTGAGCCTATGTCGGGCTTAGCCTTTGCGCCCGCGCCATCCGGGATCACGCTTAATCCGCGCATCCTGCGGCTAAATGGCATAAAGTTAGTTTTCTCAAAGAGATCACGCGTACCGTCCGCTAGGAAGTTATCGCCGAACTCGTTTTTGGCTATGCCAAACTCAAACCGCTCTTTAGTCACTACTGTTACCGAAACTTTCTTAATGTGCTGCCCGAAGAAATAGTTGTAGTAATAAGATTCCCTTATTTCGGGTGGAAGGTTACCCGGCCAAAGGCCGTCAATTTTTCTTTTTTGCCCTATCTTAGCCAGACCATTCGTGAAATTTACATGAAGGCCGCTGGTATTTCTCTCACTGACAATAATAAATTCCCCTCCTTCTCTAAGGAGAGAACGGACTTTATTGATAATTTCTTCGCTCTCTTCTGCCAGGACGTCCGGGTAAGGAAAAATAAGATAAGCAGTATCCACCCTGCTTTCAAATTCAGCGGCTTGCCAGTCCTGTATTCTGCGAGGCTCAATCTTTATATTAGGCCATTGCTTTAATATGTTCCTTATCAGGCAAGTATAGCGAAAAGAATTCAGGGCCGGGTCTAAACCAATAACGGTAGAATCCGGATATTTCACAGCCAGTGCCTTAGTGACGGATGCCTCATAACATCCGATATCTAATATAACTTTGGGATTTTTGATTTGAGAGATTAATATTCCTTCCTGAAGTGGTGCTTGCGCTCCATCCGCCAGGAAGTTATCGCCGAAGACGTTGGTGGCTACGCCGAATTCAAGCGCTGCGGCTCTTGCCTTTTGCGCTAATACCTTATTCTTAAATTCCTCGGCAAAGGTGAGATAACCGTCTTTAATTAATCGTAAATATTCAGCGCCGTCCTGTGGTAGCATCTGCCGGGCTGACTTTTGAGCGTTAGTTATTACTTCTGCCGCCCTATTTAACTCTGACTCACGATTATTAACCGAGCCGTTTACTAACCATCTTACAAAGTTCAGGACACCGAACATGCCCCACCGTTGATATATTTCTTCTGCGACAAGCGCTTCCCTAAGAGCCAAATATTCTGTTTCAAGGCTATGTTCATCACTATATGGCCCTTCTATATTTTTCTTTATCCTCCCAGAAACCTCTCCTAACTTATTGATATCTCCATTAAGGATAAGCTCGCGCAGCGCCTCTTTCTCTTGATCCGTTAAGTACCATTTATTATCATGCGCACCGACAAATCTTCTATTCAAAAAATTGTTGATCATCTTTTCCCTATTGCCGTTTGATTTCATAATATAAGATATTAAGTTTGGCGCGACCCGGTTTTGTAAAAATTCCCGCAAAACTGAATTGAGCGTTAAGTGCCCCATGTAATGAGCAAGATGAATCCCCTCGTGTGTTGCGGTAACTTTTAAATCTAAATAAAGATCTCTATTTTGCTCTTGATATAAATTAATAACTGCGCGGTGCGGCCAGACCACAGTCACAAACCCCTTCTCAAACATATCTTCCTGTACCCCTTTAACTAACGCGCATAGATAGAAAAGAGTCCAGCATGCTAAAAATTCCGAGACGAAGATTAAATAGTCAAAAGGAGAATGGATTCCTTGGAAGATGGCGGGAAGGATCAAAGGTATCGTTGCTGCCGCGCTATAGATAGTAATTGCAGCGCGTTTCCCCCAGGCGCTTTTCATAACGTATCCTTTTGTAACTTCGATGCTATTTAAAGCTGCCTGCCTGCGGGAGAGGCCTATTTTAGTGGCGGCGAGCATCTCTTCTAACGCAGCATCTTTTTCCTTTTCTGTTAAATCACTTAAATTATCCAGGATACGCCGATACTCCTGTCTGACGATTTCCCCGGCTTCTGGATAGGTAATATTGTTCTTAATGCCGGCTGCGCCCTGTAGCTGCTCCCGGGCCCGATAGCCGCGCACCGCATCCTGGTAAAATTTATCCATTAGATTAACCGGCTGATTATTTTTGCTAGCCCGGATAATGGTCAGTTTGGTATTGGGGCTGTGTAAATAAGGATAGTGCCCGGCCATCTTCACTTTGTCCGGCACGCTATCCCAATCAATGTCCCGGTCGTCTATTGAGAATCCTAAACTTTTAAGTTCGTTTAAGAATCCTATAAATGCTTCCTGCTGCCCCGGTATCCGGGAGAAACGGGCGTCGGTAGCAACAAAGAATTCTCCGCCTTCCTCAAGGAGCACCCATGCCTTCCGGGCTATCTGGCGGCCCTCTCTGTCTAAGACCGCGGGGTTAGGAAAGATTAAGTTCACAACCGCTACTTTACCTTGGAATTCTGCAGCATCCCAATCCTGGACTTTTTTGGTGATAATCCTAACATTTGCTTTACCCGCGCTATGCACCGCAAAATCCGGCTCCAGTCCAATGATTAAATTATTCCTGTTTTTTGAATCCGGCAGCATTTCTTTGCCGTAGCCGCAGCCGATAAAAACTATCACCTTTTTATGCGGGGCCGGCAGCGGGCTTGCTTGCGGAATCTCATCAGTATAATAAACTTTACTGCCCCTGTAACCCCCAAGCGTTCTTTTGGCTCCGGAGGCATCTAACATCCATACAGGGGTCTGGGATTCGCTTGAAACGGCGGACCTAAGAATATAAAAGATTTCCTCTTCTAACAAGCCTGCTGCCAAAAGGGTTGCTATTTCCGGCCAGCTCTTGATCTTCTCGGGCAGCTTGTCCGTGGAATACCTCAGGCTGATCTTTTTTTCTTCTATCCGGTAAGCTAATTTTCTGAATATCCCGGAGATTTCGCCTTGATCATTAATAATAATCTGCATCGCCTGCCAACGGGCCAGCTCCATATTCTTAAAAGCATGAACGAGCGGCGCAGTGATAGTCATCCCCTTGTCGTATATTATGACTTGAACGGTATTGGCAGCTAAATTTATTGCACTTACGCCGCCTAAGCCGCTCAAGCAATACTTCACCAACAATGAATTCCTTAGGCCTTCGGTTTCAAAAGAAAGAGGGTGCCTCTTAAGGTAGTCGTTAAGCATCGTTAAGTACTTTGCCGCTTCCTCCATCTTACCCTTTTCAATTAATGCTTTGGCCTCGCCAAAACAGACATCCCTGGTAACCTCTGCCCAACCCGAATACCCCCATTCCTTACGGTGCCTTATAAATGCCATATAAACTTTTTTAAACGCGCGGCTATTTTGGAATTTAGTGCTGTGAGTACTGCCCAGTTTCTGAATAGCTTCTTTTAATAGATTTAAGAATTGTTCCTTGCTGATAATCCATGGCGCGGGAGTGCCTCCGGCGTCCCTGATGGCCTCGGCCCAGGCAGAATAGCCCCATTCCTTTCCATGCCTCTTAAATGCCATATAAATCTTCCTAGACTCCAGGGTTTTAGAGAACTGCCTGCTGGAAGTAATGCCTAGTTTCTGGATAGCTTCTCTTAAAAGATTGAGAAATTTCTCTTTGGTGATAACCCTTGGCGCGGGAGTTGCGCCGGCATCTCTGACAGCCTCAGCCCAAGTAGAATAACCCCATTCCTTTTTATGCCTGTTGAATGCTGCATAAATACCGTTAAACCCAAGGTTGTTTTGAAACTTATTACTGGAAGCACTGCCTAATTTCTGGATAGCTTCTTTTATATCCTTAAGGAACTTCTCTTTAGTAATAATCTGGGGGGTGGGAATTTCACCTGTATCCCTGACAGCCTCTTCCCAGGAGGAATAACCCCATTCCTTTTTATGCCTGTTGAATGCCCGATAAATCCTGCTAAACTTAGGCTCATCCTGCAACTTACTGCAATAAGTGCTGCCTAATTTCTGGATAGCTGCTTTTAATTGCTCCAGAAACTTCTCCTTGGTGATAACCTTTAAGGTAGGAACTCCGCCTGCATCTCTAACAGCCTCTATCCAGCTTGAATAACCCCACGCTTTACCGTGCCTTTTAAAGGCCGCGTAAACCCTGCCAAACCTAGCGCTATTCTGGAACCTCAAGCCAAAAGTGACGCCTAATTCTTGAATTCCCTCTCTTAAAAGATTCAAGAAATCTCCCTTAGTTTTAATCTGTATGACAGGAACACCGTCCACCTCTTTAATAGCCTCAGCCCAAGTAGAATAACCCCATTCCTTTTTATGTGTCAGATATGCTAAATAAGCTTTCTTAAATTCGGGTTTTTTCATAAATACGCCGCTGGAAGTAGTATCGAGCTCCCGGATGCCCTTTCTTAAGAGGTCGAGGAATTTTTCCTTGGTCATAGTCCGTGTTGCAGGAGTTCCACCCGCATCTCTAATAGCCTCTGCCCAGGTAAAATAGCCCCACTCCTTACCATGAATCATAAAAGCAGCGTAAACTCTATGAAATTCGCGGCTGCCATAGAATCTTCGGCTGGAGGTATTGCCCAGTACTTGGATAGCTTCTCTTAATTGCTTGAGGAAATTATCCTTGGTCCAGACGATATAAGCCTTACGTGGCGCTATATCGCCGCCATCGTAAAGTGCTTCCGGTTTAATCGCCTTGATAATGACAGTGCTTCTCTCCGGGCAATAATAAGTAGGGCGCCAGTTAATAAAGCGCTGGTAGGTGCTGGAGGCCTTGATTCCCGCAGGCAGCTTAGCTGGGGCAATACGCTGGTGTTCAACTAAAAAGCCCTGAGCTTCAAGAACAAGAATAAATTTCTTTAAAATGCCGTAATATTGCAGGTCCTTGATACCGCCTAAAGAGAGCTCATTATAAACTAAAAATTCTCCGCCTTCTTTTAAGAGACTGAAAACAATCTCTGCGATTTCTTCTCCCTGCTCCTCTAAGTCATCCGGGTGTGGGAAAATAAAACAGGCAACATCAATCCTATCGGTAAACTCCCGGGAATCCCACTGTTGTAGCTTCTTATTTTCTATTCTGATGTTGGCCCGGCCCCTGGTGGACTTAACCGCCTGGATATAGACGTGCTCTTGCGGCTCAAGCCCTATCACATAATTACCGGGGTTCTTAGCTAAATACGCTGCAACCTTACCGTCCCCGCAACCGATATCCAGGATAACTCTGCGGGTATTATTTTGTACGTTTAAGTAACGATATAAATACTCTTTGCCGGATTTTTGGCTTTCTAAGAAACCTAGCACTGTCAGTTCTCGAAGGTTCATGCGGGCCCTTGCGCTGTTTAAGGCATAACCGCTTTCGACCTGATAAGAGAAGTCCCGGCTGATCTTGGTAAGATAATCCTTGAGATTAAACCACTTGCCGTTACTAAAATATTTTCTGGTAGTACGCAAGGCCACCTTGATATTGCCCGGCCGGTTCTCTTTCGGCGATAGATCTTTCTCTATTTCTAAGGCGGGCTTAACTTGTAATATTTCGCTAATCTGCCGGAAGAGATCGCTTAAAGCCTTGATGTCTCTCTTTAAATTTATTACTCTTAATGGGGATTTATTTAATAGGCTGATATTGCAGATTTTATTTATTTGCTCTGGGGTGGCATTCAGGAGTTTAGGGTCAAGGTAATATTGTTTTTCTCCGCCTTTTTTGGTCGCCTTGAGAAATCCCAGGATCACCAGAGAATCTAATTCCCGGCGCAGGGTCGAGCGGCTAAAGGGTGAACCCCGAATGAGATTTTCTCTCCTCCAGCTTTCTTCTCCCCGCACTATCTCGATGCTGTTTCTGGCCGTAATGGCCTTGCCTTTTAAAATATCCAAATGTTTAAATAAATCTTTCAGGCAGGCTGCGGGCGAGCCGGGATAAAAAGTATTTCCCAGGCTGGCCGGATTTTTTCGGGGCGTGGCTAAAATTATATCGCGGTAGCCAAAAGCCAAAGCGTATTGCGCTTCCAGGCCTCTGATTTCCTGCATTTTAGCTTCTGCGATAAAATCTAATCCGATATGGAAAAAAGGATAGTTTCCGTCTAAAAATAGTATTGCCCCTGGAGCTAAAGAAGTCACTATCAAATCTATCATTCTGTTGCTTAGGCAGCTGCCCATCGCAGCTTTAATAATTAAAGAGTCCAGACCCTGGCGGATAAGGTTAACCAAGGGCACAGACCCCTCGATCTCCTTGACATCCAGATTAAAACAGATAATGCTCTTTGGCCTTGAGCCATCCGGTAGGAGAAAGCTCAGACGTTGCGCTTTTAAATCTGGGTCAAACTCTACTGTGACGGCCTCCGGCTTAACCCCCATTGCCTCCAGCTCCCAAAGCAGGTACTGCCTTATCCCTACTTCTTTACGGATATTATTAATATCGGCATAATTCATATTATACTTATCCTTAAAATAGCACTCTTGATAGAATGCTAACGAACTGGGGGCTAATTCCGCCTGCGCTTGGAAGGGGAGCTTATCCACTAAAATAGTTTCTCCTGCGCCAGCTGAGACTATCTGCGCAGTAGAATAATCTGCACCAGAGGCCAGATACAGACATCTTGCCTTACGGTTATCCTGCGGCAGCATTGCCTGGATTTTTTTCAAATACTCTATCCGCATTATTTCAAAATAACGACTGTCAAAAACATAACCGACGTTATTCATTGCCTGCTTTAATTCTGACCTATAAGCCCGGATAAAGGCTACTGGCCTGACCTGGCCCGAGGATTCCCGGTAATAAACCTTGCGGTACTCTACCTCTGTGAACAATCCGGTTTTTATAATGGCGTCCCTGGTAAATTCCATCGCGGAGCTGACATCACCCAACTGCTTCCAGAATTCCACCGCCTCCTTTTCATAATATTCGTTATTAAAGGCGACGAATAAAAGACCACCGGTTTTTAAGACCTTAGAGATTTCAGAAAACATTCTTTGCGGGTCCTGGATATAAGCCATCCCGGAAGTTATCATTACCGCATCAAAATAATCTTTCCCAAAAGGCAGCTTAGGGTTAAGATTTAAATCCTGCACCCGGTAACCGGTTAACCTGCTGTTTTCCCTTAATTCCTCCTGGTTTAATCCGATGCCGATGATTTCCTTGGCCTGGGCTGCATGAGAGACATAAGTAAAGTACCCGCTGAATAAATCCAGGACCTTAGCCCCCTTGGGCAAGAAACCCGAGGCTTCGTTTTCGATTAATATTTCAGCGTTATCGCCGACATAAGCGGACTTCCTGGCCTCACGGATAAACTTGGAATTCCCCAGAGTCGGAAATCCCCCTAAGTTAGGCTTAGGCCACGGGTAAAACATCCTGTCGTCGTCCATATCGGCATCCGTAAAATTAAGCTCCTGGCCGTTAATATAACTACGGGCAATCCGGTGCTTCAGAAGAAACTCATTACCCTTTTTATTCGGGGATGGATGGAATATGGTTCGGCTTAATACCCCCCCAGTATACATCCAGAATATTTCAGCATTATCCAATACCGTATCGTAAGGGATAACCACTACTCCTAAGTCCTCCCAAGTATTAATGCTCCTGGGTTCAAACTGGTCTGCGGTTAAATCAATCACGAATTCAAAACCGGCGACACTGGTAAGAGCGTATTGGTGATAGGAGGGGTAGTTGACTTTGACCGGCGAGTAGGTCTCAAGGAGCGCTAAAAATACCTTATGCTTCTTACCCGGCTCTGGCTTTTCTTCAGTTAAGGAGTAAACATCAAAACCATTTTTCAATAAGACTGCTGCCACCTCCTCATTATAGAAATCACAAAGTGCGGGGTTATCTCCCAATAGTTTCTCTTTTAGATATTTATTTTTCAATTTAGCAAGCTCAAGAAGTGCAGGCTTGAATTTTTCTATTTCGGATTCCTGCCGCACCCCAAGCCCCTTTTGCCCAACCAATCCTTCAATTATTTTAGCGAATTTTTCAGGGGTAACTTTAGTGTAACGCTTAAACTCCCCGTTAAAAGTAATGCCTCTCTCCAGCGCCTTGCGTCCGTCACTATGGTGGGCAATGCGCCTGTTATTCAAGCCCAGGCCACCGCTATCATAATTATCAAACCACTCCTCGGTCATTTCTAAGCCACGGCTTGCCCCGTAAAGCCTGACTAATCCTTCCCGGATGCCTTGCTTTATTTCTGAAACATCCTGGTAGAACTTGAATTTCTTAACCTCTCTCTTTACCCCCTCCTGCGTAATATTAGTCTCTACAAACTCCTCGTGCTCGTATTCCAGCAGATAATTGATGAAATCCTGAGGAGAGAGCCTGATAAATTTGCGCGCTGTAATCAAGCAGGCCTCAAAGCCCTCATCACCTTCCTTAACCATGAAATCTCCGCTATTGATATTTATCCCCTGGATCACTAGCCCGCCTTGGTTATCTTGAAGGCTTGAAGCGAAAATTATTGTCAGAAGGGCCATCAGGCTCTTTCTTAAGGATGCTGAGACCTGCTCATCCAGCTGCCTTGCCGAAACAGCCTGGTTGTCCCGGATATAGTTGGCGATAAAATAAAAATTATTCCCGTTAGTGAAGCGGTCGCGGTGCAGCTCGATGTAACCACCCAGCCATTCCACGGCAAAGAACCCGACCTCAATTTTTTCGCCTGCTTCGCTCCTCAAGCTCCCCTGGCCTAAGACGTAAGGCTTGGGGCTGAATTTCATTTTCAGTCTTTGCTGCAGCTCGTTTAAGGTATCTAAGTTTTGGTAGTCCTGCTTAAGGAACGTATTCAAGCTTTCATTTAAAGCTACGTTTAAGCCGAGTGTCCGGATTTCTTTATTATTAAGCGTTACTTGAAGACAAAATACTCCGTAATAAGAGCCCTCCTGGGCCAAGGCAACCTTAAGAGATTCTACCTGGTTAATTTCTATCCCAGCCCCGGCCAAAGCCTCTTTTAAGAACTTCCCGTCTTCTCTGGCTAAACCCTCTTCAATCGCCTGCTTGATTAAAACCGGCTTAAACCTGGGGGCATCAGCCTTAATCTGGATATCCCAGGCATCCCAAGGCTCTACTTTTAAACTTCCGATGACTCTCTGCCAGGAATAGTCGATGTTATTCTGCGGCCCAAGCGCTATTAATTTAGGGCGAATAGCTTCCTCAACATCCAAAACCCGCCGCATAATTGCTTCTTCGTCCTTGGGGCTTTCTATCTCTATTACGCGCGGCCAGGAGATTTTGTAGGGGTAAAATTCTCTTAATACCCTCTGGGTGATGCTTAAGGTTGTCCTTGTGTCATGCACTAGCTCGGCGTAATGATAATCGCTATAGACATGTTCAAACCAGATATCTCTGGCGATGTCTAATTCTTTACCCCTGGCGCGGTTGGCCAACTGCTCAGAAATAAGTTTAAAGCGGCGTTTCTCTTCTTTTTTATTCAGGCCCTGGCGGGAAATCTGTTCCCTGATCTTCCTTAATAAGTCCTTATCCTTTAAATGCTGCTTTTCATGGCGCAGTGAGGCGCTAATGATATTTTTGGCTAACTCCTCATCAGCTTGAAAGACCCGGCTGATCCGGAAGATAAAATCAGCAAAGATCATCAGGGGGCTAGAATGCCCTAAATCCGGATAAACTCCGAATTTTTCTCTACCGATACTCTTAGTTATAAATTTAGTAAAGCCGGCTTGTCTGACTAAACTATCCAAGACATGAGTAAATTTTTCATTACTGCCAGAGTGCATCATCACAAAATCCCGGGGAAAGCTCTTGTCGGATCCTAAGATTTCCTTCTTCCCATCGGACCGGCCGTCAGCAAGATAGTCGTAGCGATCCCTTTTCTTAGGCTCCTGCCAAGGCTCTTCTGTTGTCGCTACTTCTTTACTGGCCTCTTTTTTTCTACCCTTATACCGAAAATAATCCCGGATTTTTTTGGCTACCGACTCACAATAAGACTTCCAGTCAGGGTCAGTAATTTCTGCGGTTGGCATTAATAACTCCGCTTTCACTAACGGCGGCTTATCCTGGACCGGCTTAACCTTAACCTGACCCAGGTAAAGGTACTGCGCGTCATCTAAATCATAGAAAGGTTGCTCAAGATAAATGTTAAAGACCTCTTTATTTTTACGGATTAAAATAATGAATAGCCCTATCTTATTATCATATAAAACAACATCCATATTTTTGTGGGCATTTAATTCTAAAATGGGGTAGAAGGCTTGGCTACGGGCATACCAGAAGATAGACCTATCCCAAATGGAGAAATGTTCTTCAAAGCTCAATAAAAAGCGGTTTAGCGCTTCATCCGGAATCTCCCAGAGGCTGTGGTATTGCCTTAAATTAAAAGTTGTCCCGCTCTCTTCAATCTGATAATCCTCTTCTCCCAGGGCTTTTATGGCAAGCTTAAACTCCGGGGATTTAGCATTAGTTAATAGCGTCCGGTTGCCAGCTTTATCTAATTTAACCTTGAGTAACTTTTTCAATTCTCTGCCTACAATCAACCTGCGCGAGACGCCATTATAAAATAATTCAACCAGGCCGGTATGCCCTACTCTTAAGACATTGTGCAGATAGTCATCGCTGTTTTGGGTCCGATAGCGCATAGATCTCCTGCCCATTCCTAAAAGATCAAAGGAATTAAAGTTTTCCTGTAGATCAAACGGCCCGGGTAATAACCTACCCTGTTCTAAGCGGTGCAGGCCGCGCTGCCCTCCAAGCCCCCTCAACCTTAACTGGCTATTGAGAGGGGCTACAGGCTTAGCCTGCGCTTTGGCTTCGTACTGCCTGATATAAGCCAATACAGAATTAATATTCCAGAGAATATTAGAATACCTGTTGCGGTAAAGAGCCGTTGTTTGATTGGTCTCAAGCTGGCCGATGGCATTTAGAATCCCGGAGATTTTATTCTGTAAATAGCGGTAAGCGCCCTCTTCTACCTGGGCAGTAAAATAATTCTCGTAAAGCTCGGCAACTAAATCTTGCGCCTCTTCCAGCGTACCTAGGTCGAGCTTTTCCCTAGCTTGAGTTAATTTATCTTTGATTTCGTAATTCCTGATATGAAGATAAATGGATTCCAGCTTGCGCAGCGTGCCTTTTTGAGTTTGCTGAATTTCAACCGATCTTAACTCTAGGTTCTCCATCGCCCGGGACAATTCCTTAGAGAGAGACTCAATATCACGTTTCTTAAACTTATCGCCTGCATTTAACTTATTAAGAATAAACTCTAAATTAGCGGTGGCGCGGCCCTTACCCTCTACATAGCCCCTATCCGCCCAAAGAGAAATATTTTTAAGAGAGGCTTTTACTTCTTCAATAATATAATGGCGGATATAATCCGGCGCTCCCAGATATTCACCCAGCCTCTCTAAACAATAATTCAGCTCTGCCAGATATTTCTGTATAGTTTCATAATCCTGCCTTTGGGAACTTAAAGTATGCACCTGGCTTCTTAAAGCTGTTGGCCAATTTTCATAAGCAATATCGCGCCATTGTTTTTCCTTGGCCTTGCTGCCATCAGCCAAAGTAACTACCACCCATTTCTGCTGCCTGACGCTTACCACGCCCGGGGCCTGGGTTTTGATATCTAAGTCTTTATATAAAAAGGCTTCAATCAGGGTATCGTAATAGCCGACGGTTTTAATTTTTTCAATCGGCTGGACTGGAATTACTCCGCGGCGCAACCAGCCGTAGACGGCGCTGGCCTTGCGGGCAGAAGACTCTGCACCCCTGGCAGCATTAATCGCTGCTACTAACCTGCGTCGGTCAGTTTGGGCGGCTTTAATCCAATTTACGGCAAGCTTTAATTGAATATTAAAGCGCCTCTCTAATAGTTTTAGGATTTCCTGATTTAAAGCCACCAGGCACTCATTATCTTTAGCGCGCTGCGTTTCAATAAAATCTTTTTCTAAGGCCCGGATCTGGCGGCGCAGATTTTCGGATTCTTCAGCTAAGGTAAGTTGAGTTTCCTGGCCAGTTTTTTCAGGAAGCGCAATTTCCTGGGCCATCAAACCCAACGCCTCTGCCTGGACTATCCTGATTTTACGCTCCAGCTGATAAAGGGCCTTGGCATAATTATCAAACCTGATCTCTTCTTCCTGGCGGTCCTGGCGCAGGGCCTTAAGAGCCTCTGCCCCAAAGATACTCCGGCTGAAGCCCGGGTAAACGCTGCCGTCATGGCCGCGCATCCGGCCTGAACCCTGGTTCTTTAAATTCGCTATCCGCTTAGTATTTTCAATCTCAGCCTTAATCCTCTCCCGATGGATATCATATTGTTCGCCTTGAGGTAAATGGTTTAAGGCTAATCTAAAAGCGGCAATGGCATAAGCATAATCCCTATTTTCTAAAGCCGGGGCGCCGGCAGCTTCATGCTCTAAGGCCACCCGTAATTTATCCTGCTCCGGATTAAAATTGAAGTTTGCACTGATAAATCCCGCTGCTAAAACCACGGCTGAGGCGTCCCCGCCCTGTATCAGCTGCCAAAGATAAGCCCCGCAAGCCAATACCGCCGAAACAACAAATAATTTTTCCAACCAGCCTAGGTCTGTCTTATCTTGAGGCTTGAAAAGCCTCAAAGCCAAATTAGAAATATTAGTTAACTCTTCTTTTTCTTCTTGGCTTAATATTGAGAAGGGGTTTGTTATTTTTTCCTGGATCAGGCGGGATAAAAGCACTAATTTTTGAACACTGCTAAACTGCAGCTTTTCTTTTAAACGCTCTCCTGTTTCTTTTAAGGCTTCTTCCAGGGGGTATCCGCAAGGATAGGAAGCCTCAAAAAGCATCAGTAGGAATTCCGGCGAGCCGCGGATGCCGTTTTCTAACGCTGCATTGTAATGCTTCAGCACTATTTTTTCTCTCTCTGCCATGGAAGCATCGGTTCCGGCATAGCTGCCCCAGTATTCCAGGGCCTCCTGGTAATTCAAAGGCTGGCCTTCCTTAAGGCATTCTGTCACCCTTAAGAGCCGGACTTCCTCTTCATCCCAGCCTAACTTTACCAGTAATTTAGTAAAAATATTTTCGCCGTAATAAACTAACGCCGCCTTAGAAACCGCCTCTTTGAGTTTGGCGTTTTGCCGTGCTACTGCCTGGAAATTATCAACCCCTTCCAATAGAAAAGTACAAACCTCTATCTTATTAACCAGTGGGGCATTATTAATGAGGTGGGCTGCTTCTTGCATCATCCTGCCGTATTCTTTGGCAGCAAAATCACAGTAAATCGCCAGCTCATGAGCCGGGATATTTTCCGGGTCAACCTCAAACACCGCCCTTAAATAGAACCTAGCCTCATCATGCATCCCGAAATTAAAATAAACCGAGGCCAACCCTAAGTTACCCTCTTTGTCCTGACTTAAATACTGCAGCGGCTGGTATAATTTTAATGTTAATTTTTCTCTCAGGCAAAACACCACTAACCCGATGTGCAAAGAAGCATCATCAGGGCTATATTTTAAGGCCTCATCGTAGCAATCCAGGACATTCTGGGGATAGTTCAAGCCGCTGGATTGTTTTAATTCCTCGTAAATCGCCGCTATCTGCATGTAAGCCATTTTCATATTATAACGGGCGTCATTTTTATATCCCGGGCCGAAGTGCTCACTGGCGATAATATCCCGGTAACCTCTGATTATTGTTCCATCTTCTAAAAGGGTTCCGTAGATAGCGATCTTATAATTTTTTACTGCCTGCAGATAACTATTAACATCTTGGTAGGATTGATAAAGCAGGTCGCCAGTAGAGAAATATTCATTGGCCTTATCTAGAGGGCCAGGGGTGCCGGGCCCAGAGCCGGGATAGCGCAGCCTACTATCCAGCCGATAGACCTGTTTCTTATTACGGTTGCGAATCTTACGGTATAAATCTACTAGAAACTCGCTGTTGCCATAGATCTGGTCGTAATAAGGTGTTAAGTCAATCAGAATACATTCTTTGCCAACCCCTACTCCTTTTTGCATACTGGTAAAGTATCTCCCGTTTACCTCTAACAGTGATTCTGAGCGCCTTAACTCGCCGGTAGGCTCAATAGCAGTGTCAGTAATTCTAAATACCTGGCCATAAGGGTCGATGGTGCAAATCTGTAAGCTTGTGGCTTCCTGCGAAGATAGAACTTTTCCTAATAAATCTGCTCCGCGCTCGCTAAAGCCTCTATGGGTTAAACTCACTGCCAAATCTACATCTTTGGCATTAATCTTAAAATCGCCCCTGGCTAAGCTTCCGGCTAGATAATAACGGCTAAGCAGCCGCTCTCTTTTCAACTCCTCCAGCCCTGCTATCGCTTCCTTAAAACGCGGCGCCAGTTTTCTTAAAAATTCTTCTTTGAGTTGCTCTATTTTAGCCATTATTAGCGCTTCTTGTAAAATCGGGGACGCTACTCTTTTATTTTTAGTCTGGGAGCCAAAGATACGATTATGGATGGCTTCCCGGTAGATAACCAGGGCCCCGAATAAAACCATGGCAATAAAGTATACGACTACCCAACCTATAAACTGAAGCGGAGAGTCCGTAAACGAAGTGGGACTGGCCGCGGTCATGGTAAATAAAAGCCCAACAGGAACAAAGGCAAGATTAAAGCGTCTGCCTATTTGTTTTTTAATAGCTATATCGATTCCCTGAGAGGCCAGCTCATGAATATACTTAAAATTGTTTTTGATGAACCTAATTGAATCTGCCATTCCTAAAAATATTCCTGAAGGCTTCAATATCCTGTGGATCTCCTGCCAACATTCTTCTAATGCCGCGGGCGCAAACAGATCCCTATTGAGAGTATTAGAGCTAAAAACTAATTGAAACCGGCTATCTTTAAAGGGTGTCTTACGAAGATCCGAACAATACAACTCTACCTTTTCTTTGATCTCTTCTGGCTGAGAGTATAATTCCTGAAAAATATCTTTGATATTACCTTTATGCCAATCCAACAGAACTACCTTTTTTACATCTGGTAGCTTTTGTATAAAATACAGCGCCTCGATAAGTTTATTGCCGGGGCCGATGATAAGGATATCCTCACCTTTGATGGCATCGCTTAAAATCTTTCCTGTTTTTACTTTGAAATTTACCACGTAGTAATTGAGATCACCCCTGGAGATGCTGATTGACGATCTACCTAAAAATGACTTACCCATATTAAGTTGCTGCTGGTAATGTTTATCTGTCTGCCAGTCGGAAAGCTCAAGCGCAGAAATCTCAAACTTATCTTTCTCATATATAATAGAAAACGGCTTACCCTGAGGCATTGTCTCAAGAGTAGCCATTAATCCATCTTGGCGAATCTTATCCATCTGGGCATTCGCCAACCTGAAAAACTCTTGGCGTATCTTAAGGTCTTTGATAGTGCGCCCCTGCATCCTCTTCTTGGCCCAATCATCCAGAGATAAATAGGAATCTTTTTCAGAGATAGATACCTTCTCCTGCTTAAAGCCTAAGGTCTTTAGTCCTACTTCTAGCTCTTGATCTCTGGAGATATCAAATTTTTTCCACTCTCCGTTAAAATATGCCTCTACAATAATATGGTCGCGCTCTTTAGGCAGCTCTTTAATCTGCGTCATCAACGTATCAGCTAAAGACTCAAGAGTACCCATCTTATCTGTCCTACTTAGAATAAACTTCAGGATTCCTTCTTCAGCGCTAATCACAGTGTGCCGGTAACGAGCGGGTATTCCTAAGGCACGTAGTAGCGCTACACAAAGATTAACCTTACCGTCACATTGGCCCTCTTGGGCGCTGAGAGTCTCGGAGGCCTTCTGACTACCCCAATCAATAAGGGCATAGCGGATTTTATTCTGCACGAATGCCGTTACTCGTTTAACCTTTTCCTCGTCGCTCTCTAGGCCCTGAGCCAATTCTTGAGCCTTCTGGATTATAATAGGATTATTGAAATCGCAAAGTTCGGTAATTAGATAGGCTTCGGGGGCGATATTGATAGCGCGGGAGCTCCGGTCTAGACTTGAAACCAGGCTGGTATTAAGTAACTGCATTACTTCTTCGCGGCTTAAGCGCTGGCCGTCTTCTATTTTTGGCTTTAATATATCATGCCAGACCCGGGCGGTTTCTGAATCGGTAGGCTCAAAGCCGATTTTGAGCCAGAAAATTACTGCGCCCCGCTCTATCGCTTCGGCAGTATTAATCTGGTCCTGCAAAACCACAAATTTTTTGATATTCAAGTGTCTACTCACCGCTGCCAGCATCTCTTCAATCAAAACCCTGTTTTTCTCGGTGTTAGACTTAAATTGCTTAAAAATACGGCAGGCCAGCTGGATGGTATCTAAGTCCGGCAGGCTCACCCCGCCGTAACCGATCACCTGATTATCCCTGAGGAAAAGCAGGTAATACTGCTCAGGAGGAGTCCAATCATAATATATTGACGCCAGCCCTAATAATTTTACTTCTGAATTATGGCTCAACTTAACACTATAGATATGCCTTAAATCCACGTCGTTGTGATAATCCGCCCCTTCAAAAAGCTCCATGCTGCGGCCTTCAAAGGTTTCTTTCAGCAACTGCCAGCTGGAAAGCGCCTCCTGCTGCGGCTCTTTCCGGAATTCAATTTGAAAATCTTCCAGGCCCCTTAATAATTGCAGCAGGCCTTCTCGCATCAGCTGCAGCTCGTTCTTTAGCTCTTCCTTTAAGTCTGAAGAAGAGGAATCAAGATATAGCGCGTTACGTAAACTTAAGTACCTACGGTAAGAACCTACTAATCCTTTAATAATTCCGTTATCTACATATCCTTTTTCAGCTATCATTTTTAAGGTGGCGAGTTTGCCTTGTCCTGAAATATTAAATTTCATCTGCAGGAAAGTAATAGCGGCGGCTAAGAGCGTCTTAAAATACCTCACTTCATCCCCTAAGATCGTAGTTTTAAACGGGACCTCTCTACTAAGATAATCTTTAGTTAACATCATCTTTAAATTGCGCATTAATGTTGCATCGTAAGTAGGCCTGATGGTTTGGATGAAATTCTCAAAGACGGTTTTATCGCCTGAAATAAACCGGGGGTTTAGCAGCCTGTTCCTGGCCATAAAGGTATCCATCTGGATAAAAGAAAGCCATTTTTCAGTAGTCTGGCCGTAGGAGCCGAAAATATCCCCGCCAAAAAAGTCCAACCTTAATCCGATCTCCGGCCCTTCTTTATTCAATCGCCCGGCAAACTCATTAAAGTACTCGCGGCTGCTTATCCCCTTTTCGTTATCTTGCTCCTGAGCATAAACCAAGACCAGGTCCAGGTCAGATTGCAGGGTCATCTCATTATCACCGTAGCTTGAAGTGGCAAACAAGGCATAAGCCGAAGGCGCTGTGCCGGATTTCTTTAATAAATCCGCCTCTATCAATCTAACCAGCCCGGCAATGGTAGTATCAGCTAAAGCAGTAATCTCTGCGGAAATCTTTTCTACCGCTTCCCCGGCCTGATGTTTTTCTGTGATTGCGGCGGTTTCCTCCTGGTAGAACTCGGCTAAACTATCTGTTGAAAGAGGCAGCGGATCGGATAAAAAGGTCCCGGCCATGCCATGATGCTTACTCCCCACCAGCCACGGAAGGTAGAGTAAGAACGGATGAGCCGGGACCTTTTTCCTAAGCCACGCGCTTAATTTATCTGTTATGTTTTGCGCACGGCTAAAAATCGGCAGTAATGCCAAGGTGTAAGTTTGCGGTTCTAGATTAACCCCTGAAAGATACGCCAGGGTCAATAAGAGCGGTAAAGCTATTAAGGCAGAAAATAGCGGGAGTTGCCTGGAGAACTTGTTTTGGTTTTGTTTGCCCTGCTTCTGATCGAAAAGTTCTTTTAAGGAGAGCTTCGTAGCTTGGAAATATTCCGGGGGCGCGCGCATTTGTGGAACGTTAAACCACTTTATTAGCTCCGGAATAAGTTCGCTCTTATTGTTCACCGGCCAGATAGGTAAATCCCAGAACTTGGTATAAGCTATGTCCATTTCCCCGAATAATTCCTTGGATTGCTCATCCACATACCATAGGATCATTCGGTTTAAGCCCGGGCTCCTCCTGCGATTGGTCATTTTATTCCATCCGGCAGGAAGAGCTATTCCCATTGCCGCGTGATAAGCTTCAATTCTCTTCCTGACTGCCTTAACCGGCATGCTATACATCGATTCCAAAAGCGCGTTCCAATCCCTGCGCTGGTAATCTTCGGAATATTTACTTTTCATCATTAAGCCGTGCTCCCTGGCCCAGGCCCGGGTCAATTTGCCGAATATTTTATGCTCCTGGTCGAGCCTGCCTACTTCTATTTTGCCTGCGGGATATTCTAAATATACCGACATCTGCTTTGATGGCTCCGAAGGCTTAGCCGTCCCGCCGCTCCTGGGTCCGTCAAAACGCGCCCTCCTGGAGAAGGTCGGATCCCACGGATGCTCTAGGTGGTGACGTCTCACGCTGCGAGAACCATTAGCATTCTGGTAAAAAGGATCTAAGGGTTGAAATAAAGGACTGCTAGGCTTAAAAAGGGCGATTTGAGTTAAAGCTTCTGCATAAAGCTCTTCAAAATCGAGCCCAAATAGCTCGGCAGTATTTTCTACTAAACATTCAATCTGCCATTTCTTTTCTTTTTCTGTCAGGGGAATCTCTGAAAATGATTCAAAGTCAGCCACAGAAAATAATTTACCGCTGGGCAATAAACGGAAATTCCCTGAATGAAGGTCTGAATTCATTGAGGGCTCGCGGCTGTTAACGCTGCTGTAGCCAAGGTCTAAAAGCTGCTTGGCGATAATAATCATTTGTATGATGACATCTTCCCATAAGCGGTCTTGGCTGATTCCCTTGTTTTCTGCTATTATATCCATATACCCCAGCGGGAATCCGGCTCCGTTAAAGAGGCGCTTGCCGTCTTGATATTCAAAGATGATAATGCGTAATGGCCTATTTCCAAAATTCATTATTCTGCCGTAGATTAAAAATTGACCGTTAGTTTTAACCATTGCTACCGGCTCGATTACCCCGCCTTGATCCCCGTATTTCTCTTTGGCTTTGCAGGCTACGGCATAGTTTCGTAATCCAACCATATCCTTACCGGCTGCCTCTCCCGGAATCTTGACCTCTAAAAGATGTTCTTTGCCAAGCTCGTCTTTTACAATCAAAATATGTCTCCGGAATGATTCTGTTAACGGACAAATCCGGATAAAATCGTTATATTTAAAAATTATGCCTTTTTCTTCAGCGTACTTTAAAGGGCCTATCGCTAAATCTTCGGTTATAAAATAGGGATAAATCATCCGCAATACGTTTAAAGCAATCAATAGCTTGGCGACTTCTTTTCTATTATTTAATAATCCGAATAGCGAGCTAAACTGCTCCGATATGCTATCCTTGCTGTAATCGAAGCTTACCGCCCCATCCCCTTGCGGTATTGATACGTTATCCAACGCTTCTGCGGTAATAATTTTATTTAATAATTCTTTATTTCTCCCTGCTGCCACTCTGATAATAGAAGAGATTTTATTTTCTATTTTCTCTTTACCTAATCCATAAATAAGACTGTTAAATAAAGTTTTGAATTGTTCCTCAGTAAGATTAAGTTCTTTATTTTCTTTTAATGCTTCGTATGCGGCTGAGGCCAGAGGCAATATCGATTGCGTGTCTGCTTCGGAATTGAGTTTATTCAATAATTGAACGAGGGCCGCAGGATTCTTCTCCTGTGCTGCGCCGCCTCTCTGGTGATTGCCGCGGAAAGCCCTGCTCTGGAAACTGCCGAATCCCGATAATTCACGCTCAATATGGTGCTGCCTGCCCTTGCGGGATCCTGGATTACCTTGGCCAAACGGATCTGTAGCGTTTGAAGAAATCAATCCTGGCCCTGTTTTCACTGCGGGACGGTTTAGCTTGGACTTAAGAACCGTCCCTGCTGCATAGATAGCTGTTACTGCCAACGAGCCTGCAATCAGGGCTAACGCCGCCTTGGGGATTTCTATCGGGATATAGGCATCGGCGTAGTAAGCCTTAAAGACTTTATCCCAGCTTCTCCCGTCCATATTGCAAGCGGCGGCTTCCTCTTCGTAAACTGTGAGGGCATACTTCATCTGCCCGATCACCCTGGCGGGATCAAACCAGTAATTCATCCGGTAAAGATGTGTGGCCTCATGGGTAATTTTCTCAGTGAATACCCGCACCAGGCCATCGTGGCCTAAGAAATCCATATCGTCACGGTAATCGCCTATGGAAATATAGATGATACTGCTACGGAATGGTACCATCTCGCATATATCATTCGGCGCGCGCGGCCAGATTACAAACGGCCCGGCGGTAATAAGATCCAGATGGTCCACTACCAGAATATTTATTCTTTCTTTGATAATAAAATCGTAGAGTTCAGGGTGTCTTTCCTTAATTTTGGCTAAGGCCCGCCTGATATAAACAGAGTTATTCTTTGTCTTCTCTTGATGCTGCTGTACGATCTGTTCATAGTTGACGATCTTATTAAAATCCTTAAAGATGATGATGCCGCTAAATAAAGTGACTGTTAATGCCAGCACTATCAAAGGATGAATTAATTTGCGCGCGATAGCCTTTAATACCGCAAGCGTTTTCTTTCCAGGATAAAAATTAATCCGGCTGGATTTTTTCATTCTTAGTGCAGGCGTGAGGCTGGAAGCGCTGACAATCTTGAGATTATATTGATTGGCGAATTCCCGAAGTTGCGGCAGGCGCGCCATCGTGCCATCGGAATTTAAGATTTGGCAGATTACGGCTGCAGGATAAAGCCCGGCTGATTTTACTAAAGCGACAGTGGCTTTGGTATATCGCGTCCTGGCCCGAAGAGGAAACATATGGCCAGGTTTCTCTAAATCTTCGGGTTGGGTTGCCGGATCAATCAAAACCTTAATGGTCTGGGCGCGGTCAGCGGCAGATATGCCGGTAGTAGTGCCGGCTTTGGCCTCCACCGAAACCGTAAATTCATTCGTACCTCTTAAGACCATTTGAGGAATATTGAGCGCGTCTAATCTTTCCGGCTCCATCGCAATACGAACCAGCCCGCGCGCCTGAACAGACATAAAGTTAATTGTTTCTTTAGTAGTTTTTTCGGCTGCCGCCAATAAGTCGCCTTCGCTATTACGGCCTTCATCCTCAACCATTATCACCATCCGGCCTTCTTTTAGTTCTTCAATAGCCTCAAGAATATAATTAGTTGTAGTATCGGGGTTTTTGAATTGCGCTAACAGGCCTTTAAGTTCGCTGGGCTGGGATTCATGGAGGTCTACGATGGCCTTGGTTTCAGGGCTAAGACGAGAATATGCAGAGGAGTAATAAATCTGTCCCTCTTTACTACGGATAGCGATGGGGGCCAAGAGAGCAAAGATATTCCTTAATAGCGGAGCGCCCCGGATCTTATGGCTTTTCTTTAAGTAGCTAAGATTGGCTTTATAAGTCTCGAGACCAACTATGACAAATACTTTGCCAATCACCGGTATTAAACCCACTGCCAGTTGTACAATAGGCCGCAGGGCGTGAGAACCGCCGCTTGATTTAAGCCTTAGCGCTGTCAGCACATCAGCCGGAACTTCACCGGCTAAGACATCCCATTCTTTTAAACGCATCAGCTCTTTTACAGAGGTTGAGGAAGTATAACGGTAATCTTTACTGAAAATAAATACAGTTTCTATTCCGCCGATTTTACGGTTATGATAAGCCTGGATTTCTCCTTCTCTATAGTCTGCGTCATTACGCACGCCCTTTACGAGAAAAGCCGCGCCTATACTGTTAGCATATCTGGCAGGAATAGCGTCGCCGCTTGCCACTTCCACTCTATCGCCCAATCCCAAACCTAAGACCGCCTCCCTGATCATCACTTTTCTCTCTTCTATCTTGAATAAGAACTTGCCTTTTCCAGGGTTGCCCGTTTGCGGTATATAGAGATAAATTTTCCTTGAGCCGAATATTTCCAGTATCCGTTCAATCACTTCAATATGCCCGTTGTGGAAAACGTCAAATGTCCCGGGATAAACAACCGGGCCATTTTCAGGAATAGGCCCTGTTGCCCGGTACGCCGTTGCTTCTTTCTGCTTAAAACGCAATTCAATGTGGTCGCCCTGGCCGACTAAAAGCGCGCCCTCCTTTACCAGCTTAGCTATCTTAGCTATCTCCTGATCAATGAGCACTCCGTGACTCTCATCTACCACTTTAGAGCGATAAACATGTTCAATAAAAGCATTCTCTTGATTTTTGGATAATCCGTTTAATATATTGAGATAAATATCCACAGGATAGATACTGATAACCCCTTCCTGTGCTATATGAAAGCGGACCTGCTTCCCTAATGCCTTGCGGTATGCGGCTGGCATATACAGGCGATTCTTCTGGTCAAATTTTGCTTCGTAGGTTCCGGTAAAAACCGGCTCTTTTAATCTGATATTCTTAAAGTTAAGCAGCTTCATTTCCGCTGCGAGGTTTTCTTCATGCGCTCGGCCCATGATCTTGCCTAATTCATGCAATATCACGCCGGCTAATTCAATGGGCTTGCCCAGGATGGATTCTTTAATGTAAAATATTCCTTCGTAAACTGTCCCGCGCAACACCTTAAACGGCCCGGCCCTCAAACGGCTAATATCTTCTAAGAGTATTTCTAATCCGGCTAACCAATCCTCTTTATTCTCTGTTTTCAGGAACTCTTCAACCCGCCTACCCGCCTGGCGTATTTTTTGATATTCGTCTGCGCTAACCTGGCGTATTCCAGGTTCGCTCCTAGCGATATCCATCGCTACTTCTGCCTTACTTAGCGGCAATCCGGACTCCGAAGAGGCGTAGTCAGTTTTATCTTCCAGGTATTTTAGCGCCGCTCGATAGGCATTCCTCTCTCTCTTAGGCAGCCCTCTTTCTAAGGCTAAAATTCCGATGCCGAAATCAGTCCCGTAATTTTCTTTGAACCAGACACTCAATGCTTTCAGTATTTCTTCGCTCTTAGATAAAACTAAACCTTCCTTAGTCTCTTCATCAAGGCCGTCGTCAGCAAGCTCATTTTTGACCAGGGCTTCGGCAAGGTTCTTAACATAGCTGATAAATCCGGTATTGAACAATTGCATCAGTTTCTCTTTCTTGGTAAGGTCAATAAACGAGACAGCGCTGGTCTTAACCTGGCCCTGCTCTAATATCCCGGTTAAAATCATATCTAACACCAGGGTCGATTTTATGGGTATGGTAAATTTAATAGGGATCATGCGCTTGCTGAGATGGTTAGCGGCTTCGATTTTCATTTCCTGCTTTTGCTCTAACTGGCTAAGCGACGGCCAAATTAACGTATATGCTATGGTGCTGGCCGGGCGATAAACAAATTTTCTTCCTGCTATTTTCTTATCCCACTCTAAGGCCAGATTAGGCAGAATCAACGACCTTAACAAAGAAGACATTTCTGAAATGGTCTCCAGTTTAGGCATGGCGGCGGACTTCGCCAGGATCCTGCCGAGCTCTTCACTAATTCTCTTTCTGAAGGCTATTTCTTTTTCAACCAGTAATATATCAGCCGTCTTATTGGCCTTAGTTCCTAATTCCAGGGCTATCCGGCTAGCCATTACATCAATTTCTAAGGCAGGGTATTGCCCTTCTAAATAAAGAGCGGCGGCTTCGTGGGCGAGAGATAAAGCTAATTCTTTTTCCTGAATAATAATGATGGTATTCTGTTGGAGCGGAGAAATCTTAACGGGAAGGTTAAGGGCATATACTGTTACCTGGTGTTTTTGTTCAAACTGACGAATCGCCTCGATCAATTCCGGCGGAGCGCGCGCCACTAAAGAATTCTCCAGGATTTCCGCTATCTGTTGATAATTGTGTTCTCTTAGGGCCTCAGCAACCCTTTGTTTTAACTGCTGGTCGGAATTACGCTCTTTCTGAGCTAAAAATTCCTGGCTGTGCCCAGCGATATAATCATCGCGAATACCTGCCAGTTCTTCCCGCTCTTCTTCTGAAAGGGGACTGCTGGTACGGGCAGGGTCACTTAAAGAAATCATTGGCACTCCCTTTAAGATATCCAACAAGCGGTTAATTATGCGAGAGGAAACGAAATCTTGATCTTTATTCGCCTTTTCTAAAGCAAGGGCGAGCTCCTGGCCTAATGAATGTTTTAAGGCCGGCAGCTCATAAATCATAAAACTGTTAAAGGTATAATCGGCATTCTTCCAGGTAGGATAAACTTCCTTGATCTGAATACTTCTATTCTTAGGCCAGCTGCGGATAGTGTCGTAAATGGCCTCTCTGCCGGACCACTCTTTCGATTCCAATATTTCGCGCATTAACCTTAAATCCGAAGAGGTAAGCACCCGGTTATCTAAAAGCTTTAGAGACGGGGCAGTATTCACAAAAATACTGAATCTGTTTTCTGCGGGTATATCACGCAAAATTTCATCGCTTAATACGTTTTCTCCTTCAATAATTATCAAATCAGAGGGCTGTCGTTCTTGTTTCAACTGTTTTATTCTATCCTGGCCAAGAGAATATGAGAACTCCATATACGCGTCTTTTTCACTCGCGAATCTTTTTTGAAGCTGGGAGGCAAAGGGTAGTTTTCCTGAAGCGGTAGGGCCGCCAACCACAACAAAGAATGGAGATTCTACCTGCTTGCCCTGCATCTTCTCGCTGATTAAGCCCGCGATAGAATCAATTTCCTTAGCTTTGGTTTCCTTGGTCACTGCGACTAACTGGCTGAATTTGCCTGCGTCAATTAAACCCTGAAGTTGCTCCAATGTTTCCGGTATCTTAAACAGGCCGGTTGCATTATAGGGGCGTCTGTCCTTAAAGTATTCTTTTAATTCAGTATTCTCGGCAATCATGGCATCGACAATTTTCATCACTGCCAGGATATTGGCTGCCTCTCTTAAGGTAACCTTGTAACTTAGGGCAACATCAAAGACCGCGGAAGTTGCCTGCCGCATCCTCTCCTGAAGCATTTTATCGATGGCAATCAGGGTCCATTTTTCCGTAGTGATGTTCTGCAGCCATTCAAAATATGACACTGCCACCCCTCCGGCATTGGCCAATATATCCGGGACCGCGATAATGCCTTTCCTGGCTAAAATCCGGTCTGCCTCAGGTGTCACCGGGCCGTTAGCTGCTTCTACAATGATCTTGGCTTTAATGTTCCCGGCGTTTTCTTTGGTAATCTGATTTTCCATAGCAGCGGGAATCAAAATGTCTACCGCTAGCTCTAAAAGTTCTTTATTGGCGATGGGCTTGGCGCCGGAGAAATCTGACACCTTAGGAGTTTTTCCCTGCTGTTGCTGTTCATCTAAAAATTTATCTAAAGCGGCGATGTTAATTCCTTGCGGATTATGTATTCCGCCCCATTTGTCACTTACGGCGATAACCCTGGCTCCAGCTTCAGAGAAAATACGCGCGGTGTATCCGCCTACATTGCCATAGCCCTGGATAACCACGGACTTGCCCTTAAGGGAGCTTGAAATGCCGCGCTCATCTCCGATTCTTCTTAAAACTTCTTCGGCGACAAAATAAACGCCCTGGCCGGTGGCTTTACTTCTGCCTAAGGAGCCGCCTCTTTCCACCGGCTTACCCGTAATTACTCCCAACTCGGTGCTTTGTTTTTCAATTTTATTGTTTTTATAATCCGTATCAATGATTGCGATATATCTATCCAGGTATAAGGTAGAAAGGGTATCGTAACTTCCCTGGTCATGTTCTGCCAGGATGTGATTAAGGTCAATGAAGATGTTGTCGTCAAAGAAGCGGATTTGGTTTTGAATATGCCATCTTAAATATTCATCTAAGAACCAGCCCATAATCTGGGCATTTGTCCCCATATCCGGAGCAGGCACATCAATATAGGTGCCAAAGGCCCTGTGGTCTTGTTTTAACAGTTCCCTGACGTAACCGCGGGTCAGGAGGCTAAGCTCACGGAGAGAAAGTTCCTGCGGATTAACTGCTATGCCGCCCTTAGCTCCTCCGTAAGGAATGCCTACTACCGCGGTCTTTAAGCTCATCCAGGTAGCCAGGGCAGCTACTTCATCTTTATTCACGCCGCTATCGTACCTTACCCCTCCCTTAGCTGCTCCGCGGCTGTCATTGTGCAAAATACGGAAACCCTTGAACAATCTTTCTGTCCCGTCATCCATAGCCACGGGGATCTCTACCTCTAAAACCCTCTGGGGATTGAGTAAAATCTTCAAAAGCTTAGGATCTAAGTTGATTTTTTTGGCAATGATCTTGATTTGGGTATGCGCCATTTCTAAGGGGGAGTTATGGGACTTAGGAGCGAATAAAACTATTCCAGCCAATAGCGCTACTGGACTATAAATAGCTGCATCAGATAAGAGACTTAGCAGCCCAACGCCAGCGGCCAATATCATCAAAAGAGCGGCAGTTGAGTAACCGGATGAAGGCGGCTCTTGAGAAGTATTGCTTACTGCGATAATCACATCAAAATTTGCGCCTTTAAGCTTTTCTATTTTTTCATCTATCAATTTCTCAAGCTGCTGGCAATGTATTTTAAAATTATCCGAAAAATATTGCTCTGCGTATGTCCGCTCTTCTTCCTGGGCAAGCGCTCTGGTAGACTCGCAACAGAGAAATTCTTTAACCTCAGGCAAGGTAAGCTTCAGCGATACGCCCCCGGCTTTAGTTACTGTCAAGCGAGAAGCGGCCTCCGGCCTATCTTTAATAAACTCCCTTATTGCCTTGACTATGCAACCATTATCATTTTCGCCAAAGTAGACGATGTTCCTTATCTGGCTGTATTCCGGCCGGTCTATGAGCACCTTAAGATGGGGCAGGCGCGCCGAGTCAATACCGATGACCTGCTGATAAAGCTTACGCAGCGTAAGATGGAATTTAAATTCAAAAACAGTATTACTGCTGACGGCGTCAAATTCCTTAATTATTGCCTTATTATTATAAATTTCCTCTCTTACGGCTTCTAATTTACCCAGGCTGATTTTCTCTAAGACGGTGCCTTTTTTGATAACCACTTCGTAAAGGCCGGATGTCTCACCAGCTAACCCCAAAACCTGGCTATTTCCTAGGGCATCTTTTCTAGCCATGCCTTCCGCCATACCGATCACGGCATTATAGACCGCCCCTTGAACCAAGCCCCTGGATTCCCCCTGATAAGAAAGCAAAGCTTGTATTTTCTTCTCTAATCTCTCAAAGGAGAAATCTGGTCTTGTGAATTTACTGATTTCAGATAAAGCCTTGGAGAATTCTTTACGCTTATTAACTTCAAGCTGCTTCCAGGCCCAAGTGTCCTGCATCGCCAGCTCATCGTTCCTGATGCCTTTGGTAATATGGCTGGTGAGCTCATGATAGAGAATCCTTACTTGTTCTTCTGACTTAAGAGTAAAGAAATACGGATGGATAAAGACGGACTTGGTAGAAATACGGCAGCTGGCAACCATGCCTAAGGTAAGCGGCAGGTTAGTAGTAATAACTAATCTCCAAACAGGAGGCGCCCGGCCTAAGTACTGCCTGAGTTCATCTAACCTCTGTTTTAAAATTTGATAGTGGTTGGCGGAAAACTCTTCTGGCTCTCTCAAATTAAAACCTTGCACATCTATATCCACCAGGGTTTTATCCTTGCCGAAGTCCAGCCAGGCCTGCCTGCGGGCATCTTTAGGCACAGAGAGAGGGTAACCGTTAACCTGATCCTCTAATTTTATGCCTAATGCCTGCTGAACCCTAAGATACCTTTCATCAATATCGAGTGCGGATATCTCTTTTTCCAATTGCTTAAGATCTTCCGAGGAGATAATTTCCCGCAGCTCATACATATCGCCAATATCTTCACAAGCTAAAAACTTTTGTAGGTTCCTGCTGTGGCGAAGAGCGCTGCCGTAATAATACTCTAATGACAAATACTTCTTTAACCAGACTTTATGCTCTATTTTCGGGCCGTCCTGAGAAGTAACAAATCTTACGAGCTGGTCCTGAGCCACCCGGGTATCCACAATTAACCAGCCCTCAAAATTTGAAGGTTTCATAATAGAGTGCAGCGGCATATCGAAATTTAGATCACCGTTATTAAAACGCACCGCTCTAAACTGGGATGCTGTTTGTGTCTTTAATTCCTCGAGGCCATATTCTTTCAGTCTCTCGATTAAGGTATCCATCAGATATTTCTCGCGGGTCAACCAATCTAAAAATACGATATCGACGTCTTTCATGAGCCCTAGCGGAGCGAATCCGGATTTATCCGCTAAATAGCGGGCGCTGCCTAAGACTACTGCTGGAGCAATGCCGTTTAGAATAGACTCTAATAATCTTATATTTAACCACGGCTTACCGTCCCTGGCCTCTATCAATACTTTTCCGCTATGAGCATCTTCTATAACCAGGGCTGCTGCTAGATTAGCTGTGGCATAGGCGCCAAAGAAACTAAAAAAGTAAAAAGCAACCGCGCCTAAAGAAATTAAACCCAGGGCTATTGAACGTAAAACATTCTTATCACAATCCCTTTTATATCCTTCAAATAAAATCAGCGTCAATACAACAAATGTGAGAAGCGCTCCTGGGAAAGCGTACAGGCTGGCGAAGGTAACGCTAGTCGCAAAAAGAGGCCCGATAATAAATAAGGCATAACTAATTGCAGCCAGGGTTATTATCGTTTTATTCCCCAATCTCATGATTGACCCTATCCCCAAGCCCAATGGTATGGCAATCAGCATGGCAACCATAAGTACTCCCGGTAAACCAATAAAATTGACTACGTCTAATAATAAATTCTCCAAGGCCTTATCTTTTGCTGCAGCAGTTGCGGCGTAGACAGCGCTAGGGAAAATAAGGATTAATCCAACAGCAATCAAAGTAGCGATTATTATTGGACGTAAAGTTGTAATAAGGGCCCTGGGATTAGAAACTACCCCGAGGCCCTTATTAGCAACGATAGCCGCTAGTCCCCCGAACCAGCCACGGTTGGCAGAAGACTTCTGCGGCAGTATTTGATGAGAGTCGGCTCCGGCCGCTCTAAACAGTTTTACTCCCCACCAGCCACGGAAGGTAGAGCAAACCGAAGCGAAACCGGAGCCTACAATTTTATTCATATTGATAAAAGGTTCTGCGGGTCCACTACCAAGAATAATTCCTTTACTGCCAGAATCCTGGAGCGCCGCACGATAAACATCCAGAGCGTACCTCTTTTCCATCGCTTCTGCGCTGAATTTAGAGCTCGATAAGTAAGAATTACGCATCAGCTGTTTCCATTGGCTCTTATTGGTATAGAAAATCTGCGCTGCAGCCTGGAGCCTCTCAAATAAATCTCCGGGAGCCTGATAATAGAAAAGCTCGTTATCTGCAACAAGCCCCTCTGAAGTAGACTTCATATACGGCCCAAATAGGAATCCATTTCCCTCGCTAGTTGCTTCATTATAATCTGTGATACCTTCTATAAAGCCTGCTCCCCTTAAAGCAATATTAACCCCGCCGTTTAAGCTCGAGCGCTGGTTAGACGTCCCGCAAGCCTCTTCCAGGTCGCGCGGCATATTAATACAGATATCGGCTCCGATCGCCTGCATTTTAAGCAGCTCGATATTGGATTCTGCCAGATGCGGCAGATAAACAAACTTGCCTTGAAGCGCCGGCATCACTGACCACCATTCAAATTCACGCACCCAGAAATCATCGTAGTGAGGCCCGCCTACTACTATCTGCATCCCTAGGCCGTAAATTTCTTTTTTGCCTGCAAAAAGCCGGTCTAATAACTTTTCAACAGCCTGATTTAAGTTACGGTTATAAACCCTATAACTTTCTTTCTTATTGATGAAGGAAAGGATATCCCTATCCCAAAGTTCCTTCAGCTGGCTGCGGGTAAACTTTTCGTCCTTTTCCGCGCAAGCCAAATGCACCAGGAACCTTAAAATCGGATACTGGCTCTTGTACTCCGTGATGCGCCTTAATATCCAGGCAGTGGGCTTAG